>LNFM01000140.1_pt1 | contig 682178 bp, 707 predicted proteins | sample 596031 | NCBI WGS metagenome assembly LNFM01 (sample SAMN04254537, study PRJNA301005) | activated carbon metagenome | isolation source: dual media filters at the Ann Arbor, Michigan drinking water treatment plant | place: USA: Ann Arbor
AATAATAGATGCGGCGGCGCTGCTTCATCGGCCTTCACTCCAGTCGTCTCAAAAAGACTAAAGTGTTGCAGCGACCAGTTGAGGTCACAGCCAACGTTGGCCGTTGAGGCGGGTAGGGTGGCGCCGGCAGCTTTGAAGCGACTAGATCGGGTTGCTAAAGAAGGCGCTGCCGGATTGCGCCGAGGAAGACATCTTCTGGGGCTACCACTTCGTCACCGGCGCGCTGATGCTGACGCTCGCGCGCACCGGCCGGACCGACAGGCTCTCCGGCGGCAAATGCAAGGCGGATGATTTTGGCGCAATGAAGGACCGTATGGCGTCGTTCATGGCTGCGGGCGTTCTGGACATCTGTAAGCCGCGCTCCGGAAAAGCGTAGCTCGACAGCCGACTGTGCTTACGCACGCAAAACAAGCGTGAGCCGGGCGCCATTCTCATCAGAGGACAAGCGCATGGCCGCTCCGATGCGGTTAGCGCGCGTCTGCATGTTGGCGATGCCGCGGCCGGGGGCGTGGTTCTCTATCGCGAACCCGCCGCCGTCGTCGCGGACGCCAATCTCAATCTCCCCGGAGATGGTGCGCGCCAGCGAGACGCTGATTTGTTTAGGCGCGCCATGGCGCAGAGCGTTCGTGCAGGCTTCAAGCAGGATGCGATAAATCTGCAGCGTTTTGTCGGGGCCGATGTTGGGGGTCTCGCCGACATCTTGGATTTCCCAAACCAAGGCGACTCCCGCCGCTTCGCAGCGCGGCTCAATTCGGGCCCGGAACGCGCCAAGTGCGCCCGTGAGCGAGCCTTCGCCTTGCTCCAGCGAATCTACAACCATTCGGAGGTCGTCGAGACTTTGCTCTAGGCCAGACACGAGACGTGTGTCCGATGAGCTCTGCGATCGCGCCTGTAGGATCAGGCCGAGCAGCTGGCCACCGATGACATCATGCATATCACGCATGATCCGGCTGCGTTCCTCGAGCAGCATGGCGGCGCGCTCATTGCGGCGCACTTCGTTCATGGCCTCCACGATTTCGCGCTCTCGAGCGGTGACGAGCAAATTTAGCTTATCGGCGTTTGCTGTAGCTGCTTCGAACACGCCTCGCGCCCGGGCCGCGAGTGAGAGGAGGAGCGCTAACGGGAAGAACATGACCGCCGCGCCGAGCGATACGCCGTACATGAAGAAGAAACGCACCATGACGATGTCAGCGATCGCGGCGAGAAGCACGAACAGAAAAGCCGCTGCTTCGAAAAGGTCGCGGAAGCCTGTGCGCCAATAGTACGCCACAACGCGGATAAGGCAGAAGGCTATAGCCACGAGCGTCAGCCAACCCAGCAGGCGGTCAACGTCTTGCGAGCCGATCGCGGCGTCTTGCTGAAGCATTAGCGCGATGACGATGGCGCCTAGCGCCAAGAGAGAAAGGCCGGCCGTCGCGAGTCTCCAGCGTAATCGTGTCGGCCAAGGCGAAATCAGCAAATCGATTGGGCGCCATGGTCGCCGTAAGGGCGCCGCGAATACGGATGTCCACTCCACGAAGAACCAAACAAGGAAGACGCTGGTGCCCAGATAGCCTACAAAATAAATGCCGTTCGCGACAACGCCGCTCCATGGTGGCTCACTTGGGCCTAGGCCAAGCACCTGGAGCGCCCAAGACGCTGCAAGGCCCCCAAGCGCGTACATGAGGCCCCGTGCGCCAAGCAGCGAAGCTGCCGCAAAACAGAAGGCCGCGACGAAAGCGCCGATGGTCCCATTTGCGATCTGCATGTCCGCGCGCAGAAAGCGCAGGGCAGCGTACGAGGGGTAAAGGCGATCGTACTCGCCAAAATATATCGGCCTCAAGTGGCCGAAACCCACGCCGCGTTGAACTTCGATTTCGATATGCGCGCCTTCCAGCGCCATGGCCTTCGGGATGTGAAATAGTCTCGGGCGGCGGCTCCAGTTGGTTGGTTCGCCCGTCCCTGGGCCTTCCCCGGCCACGAGTGAGCCATCGATGAACAGCCGCGCATTATCGTGTGCGCTGACGATCAGTATTGCGGGGTCCTGAGCGTTCGCCGTGTCAGCATCCAGCGTCGTGCGAAAGCGCATGGGTGTTGTCGCGCAGCAGTGCCAGTGCGGGAGCGTCACTTCGAGGAACGGCGAGCCGGGAAGGTCCGCCGCAAGCATTTGGCTCACCCGCTTGCCAGGGACGTTCTCGGCGACAAGGTTGGCGGAGAGAAGCGCACCGCAGCAGGCCAAAAGAAGCACTATGATGGCAACCGCTGTCGGCCAGCCTACCGGCGAGGGCGTTGGCGGTGTCAGCCCGCGTTCAACTTGTTCGGAGTCTGGCATCGGTGCGGCTAGTCTTTGAAGCGAATGAGCCCGGCTTGCACCGCCTCGAACACCGCCTCGCTTCGGGAGTTCACCGCCAGCTTGCGGTAGATCGATTTAACGTGATCGGCGACCGTGTGCGGCGAGATGTTATGCAATCGCGCGACCTCCTTGTAGCGGAAGCCTTTGGCTAGATCAGTCAGCACCGCGATTTCCTTTTCAGTCAGTGGTGCGTCCAGCTTCTCGCGCGTTGCGTCGCGGCGGTCGCGCATGCGGACGAGGATGTGACTTGCAACTGCGGGACTTATGGGCGCGCCGCCGTTGAGTACTGTCGTGATCGCGCTCGCCGCTTCAACTGGGTTGGCGCCCTTCAGCAGATAGCCATCAGCGCCTGCTTCGATGGCGCGGACGACGCTGTGCGCATCGCCGAAGATGCTGACGACGATAATCTTTATGCTGGGGATTTGTGCGCGTGCTTCGGCGATGAGCTCAACGCCGTTGCCGTCCGGCAGTGCAAGGTCGATCAGTAGGACATCAGGTTGTGTCCCGATCAAGATGCGGCCGGCGGCTAACGTGTCCGCCATGCCCGCAACTTCGAGATTTTCGGTCTGGGTGACGATACGCGCCAAATCCTCGCGCAGAATCGCATCGTCTTCGACGATGGCGACCCGTGCGCGAGGGGATGCTTGGTTCAAGCGATGTCCATTCCGCCGCCATGATGGCGCACGAAGCGGCCTTCTGCCAGCGGCGCCTATGAAGGCGGCGGCGGTGGCGGCGGCGAGGAGTTGTCGTCTTGGTTGTGGTCGTAAATTGCCCAGGCCACAGCGGCGCCTGCGCCGACGATCAGCCAATTGGTCGGGGACGTGTACCAGGCCGATCCATCCTCGTTGGCGTGGAGTGCAAGCGGGGTCTCGAACCGTGGCGCGTCGCCCGCGAACGAGATGGAGAATACGTCCAGCCCGCCCATTTGGCCGCCGCCAAAATCACGCGTGAAGCCGAGGGAAAGACGCGGGTCGCGCCGGTCGCGTTCAGCTTGACCGAATGGCAGCGTGAAGCGCATGCGCACCGCGTCCTCGTTCGATGTGCGCTGATACTGAACTTCGTCGTAAGCGCGCATGTCTTGCGCGCTGGCCGCGCCCGTGAACAGCCCCGCGCCCATGGACGCGGCTGCTAGCGCAATCGTCGTGGATCGTTTCATGATCTCCCTCCGCGGCGGAGAGTCCGCCGCTCAAGGGCATGCGCTGCGTCTGGCAACACACCAACCGCATGAATATGGGATGGCGCGGCCGCCTGTTTCAACGAATCGGGGGCTTTGCCTTGCCATCCCCAGGCTTGCCTCGCCCAGTTGAACAAGCGCCCCCGCGGGCCGCGTGGGACAGCGCGGCCAAGTGTGTTCAACATCTCCACGGCAAGCCATCGCAATGGGCCAAAATCCATAAGCCCATATTGAAAGCGCGTGATGCTCTCCAGAAAGCGCTGCCTTCGGATGCGCCTCGAGCGCCAGCGTTGGGCGCGCGCGCCGGGCGCCATTGCATCAATGCTTGAGACCCCCAGCGCGTCGGCGCGAACAGGTGGCGGCGCAACACCATAGGTCTTGAGCTTCCAAGCCCAGACGCGCCGAAAATCATGATCGATGGGGATGTTTCTCGGCGTCCGTGCAAGAAATTTCTGCGCACCGGCACGGCTCAGTAGGTATGCGCCGGTACTGACCGGCGGCTGTGAGTAACGTACAAGTTCGAATTGATCGTCCAAGCGTGCGGCGGTGAGCATGGCTCGCTTTGACGGATACGAGAGCCGCACGATGTCCCAGCCGGCCGGCAACGCGCACAGAAGGCGCTGCAGAGTTTGTGGAAGGGCTAGTGACACCTCTACGTCGTCTTCGAGAATTAGAGCGGGGGTCTGGATTCTGCCGGCGACTATGTCCTGGCAAATCGCGAGGTGGCTGGCGTAACAGCCCACTTCACCGGCCGATAACGCGTTGCAGTGTCCATCAAAGTAGGGCGCCAGCTTCGCGGGAAGGGCCGAGCCGTTGATCGCGCTGAAGCGGCGAAATGGAATGCCAATGCGCTGCAGCTGCGTGCGCATATGCTGCATGCGTGATGTGTCTCGGTCGAGATTGATGACAATAACGGTTGGATGCACGGCGGAGTCCTCCGCCATCGCTGGTGCGCCGGCGCCTCAGGCGCGCCAATCCCCTCATCTATGTGGTTGCCAGGTCCTACGCGACGTGCGCGTCGCCGCGTGTTGGGCGCCGGCCGAGCCGGATTCGAAACGGCAGCAAGACAATGCCGGCGATGATGGAAATGAGAGTGAGGGCGGCTGCCGTGATCAGGAGCGGGTGGTTGAAGTTCTCGTGGTTCTCCCAGTCCATGATGTGAAGGGCCCAGAGAAAATCGTAGAAGCGCCAAAGGTCGGAACGGCGGGCGGTGACGGCGCCGGTTTGTTCGGCGACGTACACGGCGAGCCCGTCTTCTTCGAATTGCACCCGATAGGCGGGCAAGGCGCCGCGATACTCTGGTGAGCCTTGCGTGATGCGGGTGATCGCGGTGGGCGCTTCGGCGAGGGTGACGTGAGTGCTGGCGATCGCAGCGGCTGCGTCCGGTCCGAGCGGGGAAAGCTGTCGCATGGTCGTGGCGTCGAAAAGCGTTGGCGGCTCATTGGCAAATTCCGCAACGACTACCTGGCCGGTGGCCCGCTGTTCGAGCGTCAGCTTGGCTGGCGATTCCCCGGCAGGTCCTCGGATCTGGGCCAGCGCGCCGAAGTCAGCGGTGTTCAGCGCTTGTGCTCGAGTCTCCCGGATCAGATGTTCGCTGCGCACCTCTTCAATTGGGTACAGCGTAAAAAAGAGTCCGCTTGCGACCCAGAAAACCACCTGAATGGCGACAAGCAGCGCCAGCCACTTGTGAGCGAACGTTGCGACCCGCGCGAGCTTCATGACCCTCTCCCAAGGTTGCTTTACCTCGGAAAGGGACGCCGGATTGGGCGCAGAACGTCGCACAAAGAAAGGCGGCCCGAGCGAGGCCCGGGCCGCTTGCTTGAGATTGCTAGACGTAGTCCTTAGTGGACAGCGCCCTCGACGCGATCTTCGACCATCCGCACGCCGCGATCGGCGAGATCGGCGCCCGTGCGGGCGGCCTTGTCAGCGATCCCGCGGAGGCCTTCACGTTCGGGCTGGCTGAGCGGCGCCAAGAAGCCGATCAGTGCGCCGATACCAAGCAGCATACCGCCGATGGCGAGCGGGTTCTCTTGGTAGACGTCCTCAGTGGCGTGGCGCGCCTGCGACGCCTTGCGACCCACATAATGAGCGCCGTCGTTCGCCTTGTGTGAGATGTAGCGGGCGCTATCGGACGCCTTGTCGCTCACGTAGTGCGCGCCGCCGCTGATTGCGTGGCTGATGCGATCGCGTGCGTCAGCGGCTGCGATTTTCGTGCTCTCAACCGCGCTCAGCACTCGCGCCTTAAAGTCGTGCAGCGCTTCGCCGGCCTTTTGCTTGAGCCCGAGCGCGCCAGCGTAAACGTCGTGGACGCGATCGTTATAAGCGTCGTCCGTCTCGTTCGGTTGGCGCGGGGTCGCCCAGCGCGCTTCTTCAAGCGTACGATAGCGGCGATCGCTCGACCAATCGTCGGCATGAATGGTCGACGCGATGGATTTGCGGTTGTTGTAAACCAACAGCGCAACACCGGCGCCGATCAGCAAGAGCGGAACGGGGTTTTCACGGACTTGGCGAGTGACGCCGTTTGCGACTTTGCGTGCTTGTTCTTTGGCCATTCCGGCTACCTCATTTGCGATTTGATCGGGTGAAAGTTTGTTGCCGAGCGCATCGAGCGTGTCGCTCAGCTTGTTACGGGATTGATTGAGTTCCGCCTCGATGCGGTCGGTCTCCAGACTCACGATGTTCTCTCCTTGATGACGTGAAGATCGCGCGAGACGTTTTCGGTCGTTCGCGGCAGGGCTGGGCGATCTTCAGAAAGGGATTTCAAGCCAGACTTGATGAGCAGATACGCGGCGATAGCGCCGACTGCCGCCGAGAGCAGCGCCCCCATCCAAAGCGGCATAGTTTCCGCAAGGAGGTAGGCGAGCGCGAACAGGACAAGCGTCACTGCCGCGCCCGCAAGCACCACGCCGAGAGCGGCCCGCATCACGCCCGCACCCATGCCTTTCACGACCTGAATCGTTTCCGCACGGGCGAGCCGCACTTCATTGCGCATGAGATCACTGACTTGGACCGTAAGATCCTTTGCCAATTGCGAGAGTGAGCGTTCTGCCTGCATGCTTTAGATCCCCGGCATCTGCGTGAGCGGCTCGTCTTCCGTCCGCTGTGAAGATTCGAGCGCGGCCTTGCCGACGCGCGCCAGCGCGAAGCCCAGAGCGAGGCTAACGCCGAGGAACACCGCCGGTTGGCGGCGTGCAAATCCGTTGACGTCATCGACGACGCGGGAGATGTCGCCATCGCTGAATGCGCGGGTGGCTTGGTCGATGCTGTCGGCCGATTTGCGTAGTGCGGCGCCGATCAGGCTGTTGTCTACTTCAACGTCGTCGGCGACGCGGCGGAGGGCCGAAGTCGCCGATTGGACGCCAGAAGCAAGTTGTTGAACGCCTTCTTGCGCTTTATCGACTGCAGCTTGCTTCGTGCGATCGATAACCGTCGTTGCCGATTCTTTGAGGCGACGTGCGCTGTCAGCCGGCGTCGGGGACGCGCCGGGCGTGCCGTTTGAATTGTCCATGGTGCTCTCCTGAGTAGGGATGCTTCTGCAACGCCAACTCAGGGAGGGTGTTCCGCGGCGCACGAACTTTTACAGAAGCGCATGCCGTATCAGGCCAATAAAGGAGGCGCGGCGCCTAAGGCTAACCGATCAGCCGAACTGGGAACCGGTCAACGCTCTTGCAGGCCAGCTTGCTGCATCCGCCAGATCAAGTGATCCAGCCGGTCCTGGCCGAAGAATGGCTCGTCATCGAAAACGAAAAGCGGCACGCCCCAATGGCCGGCGCTCTTTTGGGACGCCTCATTAGATGCAATCTCGGCGTCGAGTTCCGAGGCGCTGTCGCGCGCCATGGCCTCGCTCTCGGCAGCGTTAAGGCCAGCCTCAGTCAGCGCCCGGCTGAGGTGCTGCCCCTCATGCCAGTTGTCCACTTGGCCCGACCAAATCGCGTGTGCGGCGGCCCGGACGAACTCAAAGCCGCGGCCCTGACGTTCGGCCGCCACGCCGAGGCGGCTGACGTGATGAATGTAAGGCTGCTCGGCGGCGACCTCCTTGGTCCCGTGATCCATGACGATCGGATCAGGGCGCGGCCAACGGTACGGGATGGCGTTCATCTGCGAGATACGGAACGTGTCGCGCAGCAGATACGGCGGCCACATCGGATTCACCGTCTTGAAGAAGCCGGGAATCCGGATGGCGATCGGCAGCACGATGCGCATGCGTGGACGAACATCATAGCGTGCGATGAGCTTTTCCACGAGCGGTGTCGCGAGGTACGAGTATGGGCTGCGGAACGAGAAATAGAAGTCGAACGTATGAGTCATGGGTGTTCCTTAGTGCGCGTAGCGCGCCGTCATCTGGTCGGTGGCGCCGCCGAGGACTTCGGCTAGCGAGGCCTCGAGGTCGGCCAGGTATTCGTGAGCGACGTCGTTGTGTTTCGGTGACAACATGAGATGCAGCGCTTTTGGGTCGATCAGCGCCGCTGTGAACCAACCGCGATGGTGCATCTTGGCGTAGAGCGCCAGCGCGTCGGCTTTCTCGTGCGCAAAGCTAATGATGCCTAGTTGCGGCGCGCCCAGTACGCGGAAGCCCAGCTTGGCGACGCCCATCTCGATCTTCGCCCGCGCCTCAGTGACCTGTCGCTGTTTTTCGCGATAGCCCTCGACGCCGAGAAATTGCGTGACGGCCCATGCCGCCGCGATGGCGCCGCCCGGACGTGTGCCAGCGAGTGTGGGTGTCACCATCCGACCGAGCGGCCAGGGACCCGCGTCGAACGTCATGCAATCGCGCATCTCCTGAGTGCGGAAGAACACAGTGGACGCGCCCTTGGAGGCATAGCCGTATTTGTGCAGATCGCCGGAGATGGAGGAGACGCCGGCGATAGCGAAATCGAAGGGCGGTAGATCAACGCCATTCATACGCACAAACGGTGCGATGTAGCCGCCGACGCACGCGTCGACGTGGAGCCAAACCTTTTTACGCTCCGCCAACTCTCCAAGCGCTTCGATCGGATCTATGAGGCCAAATGGGAAGCAGGGTGCGGAGCCGACGATCATCAGCGTATTGGAATCGATCGCTGCCTCCATCGCGGCGGGGTCGGCGAGGAAGTCTTTCACCGGCACGCGACGAATCTCGATGTCCATCATCATGCCGGCCTTGTCGAAGGCAGGATGCACTGTCGTTGGCGCGACGATGTTTAGGCCAGCGGTAAGGCCGCGCTTGGCGCGCGCATGATCGCGCGCCGCCTTAACGGCCATGACGATGGAGTCGGTGCCGCCACTCGTCATTGCGCCAGCGGCGCCGGCGGGTGCGTTTAATAGAGCAAGGCCGAAGCTGACGACGTCTCGTTCCATTTGCGCGATTGAAGGGAAGGCGGCTGGTCCAAGACCATTCTCTTCCGAGAACATGGCGTAAGCGGCCTTTTTTACCCGCGCGACGTCTTCGCCAGCGTTGAAGATATAGAGGCCGGTGCGGCCATCGCGCCATTTGACGTCGCCTTGGGCCATTTCGCGCATGCGCGCTTCGAGGGCGTCCCAGGGTTGGCCGTGCTCGGGCAGGGCGTTGTTGGTCATGGCGTTTCTCCCTCCCGGTGGCGTAGCAAGTCCGGCGCTGGTGAGCAAAGCGGGACGTGCCCGATGTCACGGGGCCTGTCCGGGGGGAGGGGTATCTTTCCAGGGGAGGCCGGTGCTTCCCAACGACCTGATCTGGCTTAGAGTAGCGCCGGGACGGCGGGAGGATTGAACGAGATGGCGGGACTTTCAAAGGCGTTGTTTGCGAGCGTCGCGATTGCGGCGGCGAGCTGGATCCTTCCGGCAGCAGCGCAAACGCGGCTGTTCTCTGAGAATAGTGAAGTCCAGATTGTCATTGAAGCGCCGTTGAACACACTGGTCCGCGCCTCGCAGCGCAGCACCGATCCCTATCCGGCCGTCGCCACGGTCACGCCGCCCGGCGCGACAGCAGAGCGCTTTGATATCGAGCTCTCCGCGCGGGGCTTCTCGCGGCGGACTGGCGGCATCTGCAATTTTCCGCCGCTACGTTTGCAGTTCGACGGGACGCGCGGCACCTTCATGCAAGGGCAGAACCGGCTGAAGCTGGTCACGCGCTGCCGCAGTGGCGGCAATTACGAGCAACTCACTGCGCTCGAATACACAGCTTATCGGCTCTACAATGAGATTACGCCGCTGAGCTATCGCGTGCGACCGGCGCAAGTGACGTACCGTGATACGGACGGGCGCCGGCGTGAAGAAACCCAGTTCAACTTTCTGATCGAGGATTTGGACGATGTCGCGCGCCGCAATGACAGCCTGACGGCATTGGACGTGCAGTCGAATGAAGTGCGCACCTCGCAACTCAACGCGCGGCAAGCGGCGATTTATAGTCTCTTCCAGTTCATGATCGGCAATCTGGATTTCGACATGGTCAGCGGCCACGCAGGCGAGGAATGCTGCCACAACAGCAAACTGATCGCCGCAACGGCGGAGACACGCGAGAACGTGCTCCCAGTGCCTTACGATTTCGATTATTCCGGCTTTGTGAATGCGCCGTACGCCATCCCGCCTGAGGGCGTTAATGTCACCAGCGTGCGCAACCGCCGTTATCGCGGCATGTGCCGGCACAATGACCAGCTGCCGGATGCGATCGCGCATTTTCAAAGTCGCCGTGCGGCGATCATGCAAGTTATCGCAGGTGAGACGCGGCTCAACGAAAGCTCACGCCGAAGCGCAAGCTCGTACATTGACGAGTTCTATGAGGTCATTGGGGACCCGCAGCGCGTTGAGCGTCAGATTATGGAGCGCTGCCGCGGTTAGTCGGTGAGCGCTGGCTCCGCTGTCGCCGGTTGCCCGCACTGCTGCGCGCGCCGTGCGACCGGGCCGGTGTCGCCATCAAGAGCTGCGATCTGCGCGAGGTAGGCGCACGTCTGCTCTTGGTTCGCTGCCGTGATCGGCACGCGCTGACCCCGGTGCACCGTGATGGGTGTGCCGTTTTCAATAATGAGAAATGCGTGCGGATCGGTGTGTCCGCGCGGCACAGCGATATCAGTAATGATGACGCGACCGTCGAAGCGCGGCAGCACGGTGGATGTAACTTTACTGTGGCCGATGACGATTCGACGGACGCCATGTCGCGCCAGAACCGCTTCGAGATTGGCGCGCTCGGTGTCTTCACTGCTCGTGGCGAGGCCGCGATACCAAAGCGGGCCCTCCTGATGCGTGACGATGTCCGGGTATGCCGCTGACGGCCGGCCACGCAAACCTGCACGAATGGCTTCGTTCATCGCGTCTCGCGGCGCGGTTGCGAAAGCGGGGCCTAGACCCGCGTGAAGGAAGAGCGTGTCGTTGATGCGGATGACTGCGTCGTGGCTGGTGATCCACCGTCCGTACTGGCCGTTCGGGGCCCAGGCGGCGCGGTGTTCGACGTAGCCCAGCGGATGCTCGGCTTCCCACTGCGCGCGGAACGCAGCGTCGAAGCGTGGCACGCCGCCGGCGGGTGGGTTGCGGCGCAGATGGGCCTGGGTTTGACGATAAAATTGGTTGCGCCGGTGGACCGAGCGGCGATCCACGAAGGCGGCGTACTCGCCCGGATGAACGTAGCGCAAGTCGCCTTCGACGTTCATCGCTTCGTGATTGCCGATGAGCGCGTGGACGCGTCCACCCGCGCGCTGGGCTTGTGGCTCCAGGCGGATAAGGTGGTCAAAGATCATGCGGGTGTTCGGGCCGCGGTCGGGGATGTCACCCAATTGCACGAGGTGCGTCGCTCCGCCGCTCCAATTGCCTTGCGCGTCGATCAGGCCTGCTTGGCGAAGCATGTCGGCGAACTTGTCGTAGTTGCCTTCAAGATCCCCGATGGCGACGACTCGCTCGACATTGTCCCATTGGGTCTGCTGCGCTTGCGCTGGAAGCGCGAGTGCGAAGAAGAGCGCGGTAAGGGCGGAGAGAAGCCTCATGGGGCGCTCCTTGGATAAATCGACAACAACGCCAGACCATCGCCGCCCTCGTCTGCAATGGCGAGGGAGCCGTCGGCGAGTACGGCGACACCTTCGGCTTGAGCATGCTGAATGCCGAGCGTGCGGGCGCTGGAGATATTGTCGCCGTCAATCTCCACCAGCGCACCAGCGCGCGCCGACAGCAGCAAGAGTCGCCCGGTTGCGGGGTCGATATCGAGCGATGACGGGCGAAAATTGTCGACGCCAGCGGCGCTGGCAAGCGCAGCTTCCGGCCACTGCCGCCACGGCCTAGCCGGCTGATCGGCGCCGATGCGCCAAATGTGAAGAGAGACTGTATCCCGCATGGGCCGAGCCTCGTTACGCTTGCAGGCGAGAATGAGGCTTTCTTCGGCCGCGAGATAGGCCAAGCCCTCTATTTCGCAAACGTTGCGGAGGCCCGTGTCGTAGCGCTCGAAAGAGACACGCGCGCCGTCGGCGGCTTCGCGGAAGCGATACAGGCGCCCTTGGCTAGTGGTCATCCAGAAGTCGCCATTAGGGGTGATCGCTAGGCCCTCAAAGTCGCCCGTTTCCACCGCGCTTTCCCCGAGTGCGAAGGCTTTGACGATGCGGCCCTGGCGCGTGTCCAGTTCGTAGATCACAGCGCTCTCATCGGCGTGGGCGAAGAGGCGTCCGTCCGGTGAGCGCGCAAGCCCCGATATCTCCCGGAGCCGTTCCGGCAGGCGCCATTGACGATCGGCCTCAGCGGCGAACAGCGAGCCAGCCGGCGCTTGCGACTGCGCTTGCGCGGGCGTGTTAGCGGGAGCGCAGGCGCAAAGCGCCAGAGCGGCGGCGAAAATGCGCTCAATCATCGTCGTCGTCCTCTTTCTCTTTACGCCGGTGTTCGTCGCTTTTGCGGTCTTCATCCTTCGCCATCCACTCGCGCGAGAACATTTGTTTGCCGGTGGACTCGGCGCCGTACTCCGTCGCCCACAGACCAAGCACAGTGTAATTGAAGAAGATGGAAATGATGGCGGCGACCTCAACCGCGTTAATGCCACATGCCACGCCGACGGCGATCGCCGTGAACAAGTATGTGGTTTCGGCGCTGTCCTTCAGCGTGTGCCGAAAGCGAACGCCAGCAACGATGCCCGCGAGGCTGAACGCAAGCGCCAAACTATTGTGCACAACATGGACGATGCCCGTAATGATGACGGGCAAAACCAAGATGGTCTGAATGAAGGATTGACTGACGTCCTTGCGCTTGCGCGCACCCATGCAGATCCAGGTGACGGGCAGCATCAGCAAGAAGGATGAAATCGTCGCCAAGGCCAGACGGATGCCATCTGCGAGCGTTGATTGTGCTGGCTGTGCGGCTTGGGCGGCAGTGACCGGCTCGAACGCAGACTGACCTACGGCGCCGAAACTTGCAGCCCCTCCCACTGGGAGCAGTTGCATGAGAGACGGGTAGAGAATGACCATGAAGCCGACCGCCGCCGCGAGCACGACATAGTAGGCCGTGATGAAGAAGTAGGGCTTGAGCAATTTGGGCAGCGCCGCCGGCGGCTCGCTCAAATGCTTGGGAAGCTGGGGCTCGTGCGTCATGTCGCGAATAGAGTAAGGGACTGGAGCGGGGGCGGTAAGTCCTTGTTTTGGGCGATGAGCCGCAGGTTCCAAGGCAAGACGTAGGGCGCCGAGCGCGGTATAGTTCCGATGAACTCTGGGAGCAGGCGATGCAGCAGGGCGAGGGTGCGCCGGTGAAAGTCCAATCGGCAGCGGCGGGCGAAGCATACGAGACGGACGCCATCATTGTTGGCGCGGGCCCGGTGGGCCTGTTCGCCGTATTTGAACTCGGCTTGCTCGATCTGAAATCGCATCTGGTCGATGTGTTGGATCGTCCGGGCGGTCAATGCGCAGAGCTTTATCCTGAAAAGCCGATCTACGACATTCCAGCGCTTCCGGTCGTCACTGGCCAAGAACTCACCGATGCGCTGATGAAGCAAATCGAGCCGTTTCATCCGACATTCCATCTGCAGCAAATGGCGGAATCGCTCGAGCGGTTGCCAGATGGCCGCTTCAAGCTTGGCACTGAACTCGGCACCACGATCACGGCGCCAGTTCTGGTGATCGCAGCGGGCGGCGGCTCATTCGTTCCGCGCAAGCCGAAGATTGATGGGCTCGAAGCGTTCGAGGGCAAAAGCGTGCACTACGCTGTTCGGCAGATGGAGCGCTTTCGTGGCCGCGATATTGTGGTGGCTGGCGGCGGCGATAGTGCCCTCGACTGGGTTCTAAATCTGCAGCCGATCGCCAAGTCCACGACGCTCATTCACCGGCGCGATGATTTCCGCGCCGCGCCGCACTCGGTCGCGAAGATGCGCGCGCTGGTCGCAGAGGGAAAAGTGCGGCTGGAGATTTCTGAGCTGAAGGGGCTCGTCGGCGCTGACGGCCAGCTGAGCGCTGTTTCCTGTCACACCAAGGAAAAGGGTGGCTACGAAATTCCCTGCAATGAGCTGCTGGCGTTCTACGGCTTAACGATGAAGCTCGGTCCAATCGCCAATTTCGGCCTCAACCTGAATGAGAATTTGATCCCCGTCGACACCGAGAAATTCCAAACCAGCGAGCCGGGGATCTTCGCGATCGGCGACATCAATACCTATCCTGGTAAGCTGAAACTCATCTTGAGTGGTTTCCACGAGGGGGCGCTCATGGCGCAGGCGGCATTCAAGATTGCCAGGCCTGGCGAGCGGCTGGTGTTTCTGTACACGACCTCGTCCACGGATTTGCAAAAGAAGCTCGGCGTCTCCTGACGCGTGCGCTGCAGCACGACATTCGGCTTGAGGCCGCGCGCACCGAGCGCCTAAGGTCTCCACCTATCAAGTTGGGGACGATCCATGATTCTACGCCATCTACTGCTCGCAGGTGTGATCGCACTGTCTGCCTGCGCCAGCGCCGATCAACCCGCAGCGCCCACCACCGATATTGAAGCGTTCCAGCATGCGCCGCTTTCGAATGAGGCGCTGCTGTCACACGTGCGCGTGCTTGCTTCGGATGAATTCGAGGGGCGCGCGCCGGGTACGAACGGTGAGCGGCTCACGGTAGACTACCTTCAGCGCGCGTTTGAAGCAGCGGGCTTGGAGCCTGGCGTCACGCGCGCGGACGGCACGCGCTCGTGGCTGCAAGAAACTCAGCTCAACGCGGCGACGCTTACCAATGTCCCGACACTGACGATTTCGGGCCGCGATGGCGCGCGGGAATATGCGTACGCGACGCAATTCTCCGCTTGGACACGCCGGCTTGATCCGACGGTCGATATCGAGAATGCGCCGCTCGTGTTTGTTGGCTATGGCGTCAATGCGCCGGAGTTGGGATGGAATGACTACGAGGGCGTCGACGTGCGCGGCAAGATCGTTGTCATCTTGATCAACGATCCCGATTTCGAGACCGGCGACGATCGCGGGTTCGGCGGTCGCGCCATGACGTATTACGGGCGCTGGACCTACAAGTTCGAGGAAGCCGGCCGGCAAGGCGCGGCGGGCGCCATCATCATCCACGAAACAGCTCCAGCGGCTTATCCCTGGGCCGTGATCCAGTCGGCCACCGGCAGTGCACGTTGGGACGTGGTGCGTGCCGACCGCGGCGCCAATCGCGCGGGCTTTGAAGGATGGATGACCAACGAAGTTGCGATGGAAACATTCCGCCGCGCCGGGCTCGATTTCAATCAGTTGAAGGCGCGTGCGCAGACGCGTGGCTTCCGATCGGTGCCGATGGGCACGCTGCGTGGTTCGCTCGAACTTCAGACGCGTGTCGAGACGCGTACGACGAGCAATGTTGTCGGCGTGCTGCGTGGTTCAGAGCGACCGGATGAAACCATTCTTTACTCGGCGCACTGGGATCACCTTGGCCGCTGCCCGCCGATTGACGGTGACAACATCTGCAACGGCGCGCTCGACAACGCGACTGGCACGGGCGCGCTTGTTGAACTGGCGCGTCGCTTCAGTGCGGAAGGCCGGCCCGAGCGTTCGGTGGCGTTTATTGCGCTGACCGCTGAGGAGCAGGGCCTGCTCGGCGCGCTATATTACATGCAAGACCCCGTGTTCGATCCGGCGCACACCGTCGCCGCGATCAATATGGATGGCATCAACAATGCGGGCCGGACGCGTGACATCGAAGTCGTCGGTTACGGCAAGAGCGAGATGGACGATCTGATCACCCAGGCCGTCCAGGCGCAGGGACGGCGGGTTGAGCCAGATTCATCGCCCGAGGCTGGCTATTTCTATCGCTCCGACCACCTGCACTTCGCACAGCTGGGCATCCCGGTGCTCTATACGTCGAACGGCATCGACATGGTCGATGGCGGCGTGGCGCGCGGGCGTGAAATCAACGAGGCTTATGTCGCGTTCAATTATCACAAGCCCTCCGACGAGATTACCGATGATTGGGACATGAGCGGCGGCGCCGAAGACTTGGAAGCGCTCTACACAGTCGGCCGAACATTGGCCGACAGCGAGCGGTGGCCGGAGTGGCGCGCCAACGCCGAATTCCGCGCAGCGCGGGAGGCTTCGCGCCCTTAGGTTAGACATACGGAGAGGCCTGGAACGGCGGCGCGCAATCGCCGCCGTTCTTTGCTGTCTTCCAGGCGCGGTGTTAGAGCGCACGCGTCGGGAGGCAGGCATGATTAAAATCTATGGGAATTCGGACAGTGGCAATTGCCTGAAGGTGCGTTGGACTGCCGAGCGCATAGGCGCTGCTTTCGAGTGGATCGAACTGGATAGCTTCGCAGGCGCCACGCGCACGCCGGAGTTCTTGTCGATCAATCCAGCGGGTCAGGTGCCTGCTATCGTGTTGGCTGACGGCCGTGTGCTGGCGCAATCAAACGCGATCATCGTTCACTTGGCAGAAGGCAGCGATCTCGTGCCCGCCGATTCCTACGATCGCGCCAAGATGTTCGAGTGGCTATTCTGGGAGCAATACAGCCACGAGCCTGCCATCGCCGTGCGCATCGCGAGAAAGTTTTTCATGGGTCAGAGCGACGCCGACTTGGATCCTGGCCTGCTGATCAAAGGCAACGCCGCGCTCGCGCGGATGGAGCTTCAACTCTCCAAAACCCCTTATCTCGTCGGCCAGGTGATGACGCTCGCGGATATCGCGCTGGTCGCGTACACGCGCGCAGCGCATCGTGGCGGCTTCGAAATCGAACGTTACCCCAGCGTTAAGGATTGGGTCGCGCGGATGGAGGGGGCGCTTGGCCTCTCGCCCCTTCCGGCGGTACAGGGCTAAGGAACCTGCCGTGCTGCAGCCGCATTGGCGTGTGACGGGTATGCGCCGCCGGGAGCGCGCGTAAGAGGGCGAATGGACGCTTCAACCGACCTTTGGCCCGGGATTTTCGCTACGTTCGGCCTTTTCTTGGTCGTCGGCTTCTTCGCGCAATTGATCGATGGCGCGGTGGGTATGGCCTATGGCGTCATTTCTAGCAGCGTATTGTTGTTCTTGGGCGTGCCGCCGGCGCAGGCGTCAGCGACGATCCATGCGGCGGAATGCTTTACGACCGGCGCGTCTGGCGCCTCGCACTTGGCGCATCGCAATGTCGATTGGAAATTGTTCTTCCGCTTGGCGCCTGCTGGCGTGATCGGTGGTGTGCTGGGCGCCTATGTGCTGACGGGCCTCGATCCGACTTTCATTAAGGCCGTCGTGATCGCTTATTTGGGCGTGCTGGGCGTGTTCATGCTGTTTCGCGCCCTACGCGCGCCGCGCGAAGAGCCGCCGCATTTGAAGCACGTCATTCCACTTGGCATCGTTGGCGGCTTTCTTGACGCGAGCGGCGGCGGGGGCTGGGGCCCTGTGGTGACCTCGACCTTGCTCGGGCGAGGACATGCGCCGCGCTATGTTATCGGCAGCGTTAACTCTGCTGAATTTGTTGTCACGGTTGCGATCTCAATCGCTTTCCTGTGGGCCTTGCTCGCAGGCCGGTTCGAACTCGAAGGTGGTTTGGCGTCGGGTGGCGCCGCGCTCGGCGGCCTGATTCTCGGCGGCGTCGCTGCCGCGCCGCTGGCTGGTTATGTAACCAAGGTGGCGCCGGCGCGGCTCCTGCTAGGCGCTGCGGCGGTGCTGGTGATGGGCCTGTCCATCGTGCAGGGCATCACCCTGTGGCCGCGCCTGCTGGAGTATCAAATGGTCAGCGACGTCGCCCATATGACTGGGCTGCGTTAACACTTTTCAGCGAACCCGCCGTTTACGAGTCTTGCTGCAAGCTTGCAGGCGCTTGGAGCGGGTTTTTTGGTCAGCAATATCAACATCGCCAGCGCCCTGTTGGGCGGGACGTCATCGTCGACGACGGTGGGCGTGGACGCGAATTTGTTGACGAGTTGGGCGAGAGCGAAGGCTGGGATCGGCGTTGACACGACCGCCGCGCAGCAAGATCCGAATGCGCCCTATGCGCCGGTCTGGACGCCCGGCTTTTCGCCGAGCGCTGAGGCGCTGATTAAGCGCGCGTTCGATAGCAAATCGTTCTTCGACACCGATGCGAAACTCTACAGCGACCTGGGCGCGACGGGCGATTACAAACGCTTGTTCGCGCTGTACTCCGGTCTGACCACGCTGCAAGCGCTCGCAGGCAATGCAGAGAATGAAAAGCTCTCAGCGATCGAGAAAACGCAGACCTTGGCGCAATTCTCGCGCGGCCTGAAGGAACTCGAAGGATTCTTCTCCAGTCAGCAGTTTGAGGACATTCGCTTGGCGCAGGGCGATCGTGTCGACAGCGCACAGTCGACACTCGCGATGGCCACAAAGTCGGAAGACTACCTCACCGGTTACATTCACCGCGGCGGTCTTTACGACAAGCTCGCCGGCCTCGATGCAAACGCACAGTTTACGATCACCGCCACGTCTTCCGGCGGCACGGTTCGTAATGTTGCGATCGATCTATCGCAGATGGGTTCTGTGACGCGATCGTTCAGCAATGTGCTCAGCTTTATCAACGGCAGGCTGGCGGCTGCAGGCGCGGCGACACGGTTAGAAGCATCCGACATTACGCCCAAAGAAACCACCACGACCATTGCCGGCCGTGCGGTCACATCGCGCTATACGGGCCCGAAGCAATTTGCGCTCAAAGTTGATGTCCGCGCGGGCGAGACGGTGTCCTTCGCTGCGACTTCAACAGCGCCGGCATTTTACGCGCTAGGCACCACTACCAACGGCGCGCGTCTGATTAAGCTGGAAGATGTTGGCGGCGCTGGCGGCCAGCCGCAATGGCTCGATCGCCCCGGCGCGACGACGGATCCGACGGGCGCTTACGTCTCGACTGGTTGGCTTGGCGCCGGTGCGCCTTACACGGCAGCGCCTGCAGGCGCCTGGGAGCAGCGCACTGGAACGCTGATGTCCGATGGCACGGGCAAGCTGGAAGATGCTTTGCGTGCTGCGGGCGAAGCGGTGCTCAAGCTCGAGACGCCGGACGGCCGTGTGTTCACGGTGACGACGGCATGGCGCAGCGATGATCTGGAGGCCTGGCGCACACGGGCTGGCGAGAGCGAAGATCGCGCGATTGCGGACGATCTCGCCGAGCGCTTGACGCAATTGATGCACGAGCAAGGCCTGCAGGCGGGCGTCGAAGTGTGGCAGGACGGCGAGCAGATCGGATTTTCTCTGCTGAGCGGCGATCAGATCCGCGTTTCGAGTCTTAGCCTCGGCAAAAACAATGTGGGGCTGGAGACAATTGCTCAGCCTGGCATGGCTGGCGGACTGCGCGACGGTGTGTTTGCCCGCCGGTTCGAGACGGGCGCCGTGGCGGCGCCGAGTGATCTTTATGTCGGCAAACAGACATTCTCTTTCACCACGACCACCACCACGCAGGGCATCACCATTGACGGTGGCGAGGATGGCATCGATGCGGTGGAGCTAGCAGAGCAGCTCAACGAAAAACTGCATGAGAAAGGCATCGCCGCCGCCGCCTCCCTGGTAAACGACGGCGGTGCATTGCGTGTGCGCGTTGACGCGCTTCACGACGTCATTGGCGTCACCGCTATGGTCAACGAGACGCTTCATGACGGCGTGCTCTTGGCGCCTGGCGCATGGGCGTCCGGCGGTCTGCCGCAGGCCAGCGCTGGTCAACCATTCGGCGATGCCGTGCGCTCCTTTAGCGCGTCCACGTCGCCATTGCTTACGCACACAGGCGCGCTCGACGTTGAGATGGTGGTGACGACGGCGACGGGCAACAAGACTATAAGTGTATCCGTGAGCGCGCTGGAGCGTGCGGCGAACCCTGATGTGGGGCCGGGCGAATGGAATGCCTTGTTTCAGGATCGCCTGGACGCTGCCTTGAACGCCGCGGGCGTTTACGTTGCCGCCGATAGCAATGATTTGACGCAGTGGTCTGTGGCGGAAGGCGCCGGCCAGCGCATTCAATCGATCAGCGTCAATGGCGATACCGTTGCGCTTAGCGGGGATGCGCCGTCATTCGGTTTAGGTGGCGCATTTGCTGCGTCGCGAAGCTTCACAGGCGCTGAGGCGGCAACCGGTGTGGCCGACGATGTGGCCGCGCTCCTGAGCGACGATGCTGTGTCGATCACGTTCAAGACGGTCTGGGGTGAGCGCACTGTGTCAGCGCAGCTTCAGCCTGGCGATGCGCGCACTCTGGAAAGTGCAGCTCTTCGGCTGAATGAGGCTTTGGCCGCGGAGGGCTATGATCTCGGCCTCGTCGCGACGGCCCTTTCGGGCGGCGGCGCTGGGCTGCGGGTCGTAGCTGGCGCCTCGCACACGGTGAGCGGTGTGAGCGCAATTGAACTTGGCGCGGAGACTCATGGCCTGACGCTCGATCCGATCGACGCAGTGAGCCGCGCGGATGACCCGGTTGGTGCGCTGAGCGTGGCCGAGCGCGCGGCGCGCGGTGCGGCTGTGACGCTCACCGTCCCCGCGAATTCTGAATTTACCGCGCCGAGCGCCAACGCATCGGCCTGGTTTGCCGGCCGCGCCTTCGATGTCAGCGTTGGCGGCGGCTTGCAGGTGGCGACTGCGCGTTCGGTCGCCACCGGCGCCGACGGTTCGGTCTACGTGCTTGCTGATCTTGGCGGCGATAGCGCGTCGAGCGCGATTAAAGGCGCGCGCGATGTGTCGCTGCTAAAATACGACTCCGCTGGCAAACTCCTGTTCAGCGAAATGCTTGGCGCGTCGCAATCGGCTAGCGGATTTGCGCTCGCGGTTTCTGCTGACGGCAAGGTTGCGGTGGCGGGCGCGATGGAGGGCGCGTTGGCCGGGACGACCGCCCGGGGCGGCGCGGACAGTTTCGTCACGCTGTTCGATGCAAGCGGCAAAGAATTGTGGACGGCGCGGCGCGGGGCGACGGGCGCCGATCAGGTCAACGCTATCGCGTTTGCGCCTGACGGTAGCGTGATCGTGGCGGGGCAAACAGAGTCCGCCCTGGCGGGGCAAGTCGGCCTCGGCGGCGCGGATGGTTACGTCCGTGGCTTCTCAGCCACTGGCGGCGAATTGTTCACGCGGCAGTTTGGCGGCGGCGGTACGGACACGGCAAGCGCGCTGATGGTGCGCGATAACGGCGCGGGCGGTGTGGAAATTGTCACCGGCGGCGTTGAGAATAATCGCGGCGTGCTGCGGAGTTTCACATATTCTGCCAGCGCGGGCTTTAGCGCCGGCGCTACTCGTGACATTGGATATTTCTACAAAGGCGCGATCAACGCGATCGTGGCCGACGGCGCATCGCTCTATGTGGGCGGCGAGGTTGGCGCCGATCGGGTGAGCGTTGGCGCTTCGGCTATGGGCGCGGTGGCGGGTCAAGAAGGTTTCGTCGCGCGGCTCGACTCGAACCTGGTTTCGACAGCGTTGGATCGCACCAGCTATATTGGCTCGGCCAACGAAGACGCGGTTCGCAGTCTCGCGATCGTCAATGGTGAAATCTACGCTGCCGGGGTCACTGCCGGTGTGCTTGCTGGGCAAGGGACGCATGGGGCCAAGCAGAGCTTCCTCACGCGGCTCGGCGATGACGGCGCTGCCGATTGGACACGCACGTTTAGCTCACTTGGCGGCGCCATTAATTTGACGGGCCTTGCCGTCGATCAAACGGGCGCCTCGGCGCTGGATGTGTTGGGTCTGCCTCGCGGGACAATTGCGGCGGTCGACAACAGCGCACTCGTCAATCGCAGTGCGCTGCGCGTCGGCGATGAGTTGAAGATCGGCATAGATGGCCGACGCCTGACCACCATCCGTATCGGCGAGAAGGATACGCTCGCCTCGCTCACCAGCCAGATCAACCGGGCCATCGCCGGCGCTGGCCGGGCGGAGATCGTGAAGGAGAACGGCCTCGAGCGTTTGAAGATCACGCCGCTGGACGGGAAGGCGGTCCGCATCGAAGCAGGGCGCGAGGGACGCGATGCGCTTGGCGGGCTTGGTCTCAGTCAGGGCGTCATCGCCTCCAATACCCAAGCGCGCGGGGCGCTGAAGACCTATGGCCTCGGGATCATCGCGGCCGACCTTCGGCTCGACAGCAAGGCCAATATCGCCAGCGCCAAAGCGGAGATCTCGGCGGCCATTTCGATCGTCCGCCAAGCCTACGAGGCGCTCCTCAATCCGAACGCCAAGGAATTGACGGATGAGGAAAAAAGGCTCCAGGAGCGGCGCCAGAATGCCGGGGTTGCGCCGGAGTATTACGCCGACCGGCTGGCCAATTATCAGGCCGCCCTTGCCCGCCTTGGGGGCTGATAGGGCGCGGCGTCCTGACGGGCTTCCCTCTCCCGCCGACGCGGGCTAGAAGCCCCGTTCTTCAGCGATGGCCGCGGTAGCTCAGTGGTAGAGCGCACCCTTGGTAAGGGTGAGGTCGAGAGTTCAATCCTCTCCCGTGGCACCAGCTTTTGCGCTCCGTCAGGCCACTCTAGTTCCGACAATCTCAGTCCGGCTTCGTGCCCGGCGCCGGCAATGGGGTAGCGACCGGCGGTTGGTTTGTTGGGGGCGCGTTCGGCGGCGCAGTTGGCGCCGGTTCGCTTTGCGGCAGGACGACACCGCCGCACGCAGCGCGCACGATCTGCCATTCGGCGTCTGTCATGGACGGATTTAGGCCTTCGCGGGAGCGGGCGCGCGCGGCGGCAGCGCGTTCGGCTGTGGCCGGGTGGCTTGAGAGCATGGTCGGGAAACCCCCGCTACGTTCGCCATCGGCCTCTTCTTCGCTTTCCGTGGGCGGGCGCTCTTGTTCTGCAAAGCGGTCGAAGAGGCGCGCGAGGCCGGCCGTGTCGATACCAGCTGCGTCCAGATAGTCGAGGCCGCGGAGATCGGCGTCGGTTTCGTCGCCGCGGCTGTAGCGGAGGCTCGCGAGATTGACCGAGGCGATGGCGACCATTTGGCCCGCACCCGCGCCGCCGAATACAACGTCGAAGAAGATGCCCGCGCCGACGGAGCGGATGATGTTCTTCATGATGTGGTTGTGTTCAATGTGCGCGATCTCGTGCGCGATGACGCCAACAAGTTCGTCGGGGTGCTCGGCAAGTGCGATCAGATCGTCGGTGACGACGATGGAATGATCCGGCAGCGCGAAGGCGTTCGGAAACGGCGCATCGACGATGGTGATCCAAACATCGTCACGCATCGGCACGTCGGATTCTTGCATGATCCGGTAGGCGACGTCGTTCAGGATACGCGCCGCCTCGTCGCTATCGTCGCAATACTCGGTAAAAGCGTTGATCTGAGACCAGGAGATGTCGGCGATCTGAGCGCGGTAGCGTGGCGGCACGTGATCGGCGATCGGCCCGGCGCCCAATGGCACTGCGAGCAGGAACACCGCAGCAAGCGACCAGGCAGCGCCGGTGATCGCGGCGATTGTGCCAGGCCCTTCGATACCGAAGGCGCGTTTGGCGTTCAGCCCGGGAGCGGCGACGATTAGGCGCGCGCTATCCGTCTCATCGAGGTAAAGTCGTTCCCCGGTGTCCGGATGGCGTTTGAGGATCACGCGCCCGGAGCCATCGTCTGCGCGGCGCAACTCGGCGTAGGGCCAAACGTGCTCTGTTTCGCCGATGCGGAACGCGATTGTGTCCGTGCCGACGTCGAGCGTCGTCACATGCGTAATCGCGGCGCGGCCGTCGGCGTAGCGGGTCTGCATCAGATAACCCCTACGCCCATGTCGAGGTCGAAGGCGTCGCCAAGACTCTCACCGGCCTTGCCTTCGGGGACGATGGCCTGGCCGATCTCGGCGAATTTCGGATGGCCGATGATCTCAAGCCGGTGGAACACGTAGCGGACCTGCAGAAAACCCGCCATCGGCGCGAGGAGGCCCAGCGAGAAGATGGTGATCATCCAGCCGGCGAGCGACACAGCGAAGAGCGAGAAGGTCTTTGCGCGGAGCTTGAAGCGCGCGCCGTCGATGCTTATCAGTGCGGCGATACGGTTCATCGCTGCGGCGTTGTAAGGGGCCCAGCAAAACAGAATGAGCACCAGCATGCTGATCAAAACCGCCGCTGCGATACCGACAGCCAGCATCGGGTTGGCGCTCATTTGTTCACCAGTGATCGCGCCCGTGCCGACAATTGCTGCGCCGATAGCGAAGACGATAAAGAGCGTGGCGATGTAGGAAATCGGAAACGCAAACCAGCCGAGCGCGAACGGCCACCAGAGGCCCTTCGCCGGCGGCTCCCCATCATCGATGAACTCAAACGGCTGGTCGCCGAAGCGTGTGTGCTCCCACATCATCTTGGCGCGGTTCATGCGCGCCACTGGTGAGTACCAGCCAAGCGAAAGCGTCTGCAGGATTGTCCAGCCGAATGAAGCCCATGCGAAAGCGCTCGCTGTGCCGGCAAGCCAAAGGCGGATGCCGCGCCAGCGGGTGCGGCTGAGTTGGTAGCGGCGCATCAGATAGCGCGCGGCGGCGACCAAAGGCACGCCGATCACGTAGAAGCCGGCTACCAGCCAGAACGCGGTCGCGGGGTCGAACACCAAAGGTGCGATATAAAGAACGAAGATGGCCGGAAGGAAGAAGGTCGGCAGCGAGATGAGAAAGCCGCGGAGAAGCTCGCCCGCAGTCCCCGTGTATTCCAGCGGATCACCCATGAGCGAGGTGCGCGACCAGAGCCGCCGGCGCATGGCGGTGCGGGCCCAGAACCGGTAGAGCGTCAGGGTCAGCAGCGAGAGCCCGGCGTTCTTGAGCGCCAAGCCCAGCACATTGAGGAACCTGCCCTCGTGCTTGAAGGATTGCGCTTCCGCCGTCTCGACCGTCATAAAGTCCCCCGGCAACAAGCTTAGCCAAGGCCAGGGCACGGGTCGATTCGAGAGATGAGTTCAAAGCCGCCGCAAAAGCCCAATGCACGGGAGGCCCGCCTCGCCGCGGCGCTGAAGCGCAATATTGGGCGGCGGAAGGCGGCGCCGAAGGCGGAAAAACCCAAGAAATAGGTCCGCCATGTCTGGGCGGCAGGCGCCCCGGGGCGCGCCTTGCTTAGGCCCCCGACGAACCCCATAAACCGAAACAGCCGACAAACTGACGAAAGACTTAAATGGACCGTATCGCCATCACGGGCGGCGCGCCGCTGAACGGAACTATCCCGATTTACGGGGCCAAGAATTCGGCGCTTAAGCTGCAGGCGGCGGGGTTGCTCTCGGCCGAGCCGGTGATCCTGGAGAACATGCCGGATCTGGCCGACACCCGGTTCATGACCCAGTTGCTCGCGTCTCTGGGTGTCGAAATTACCTGGATCAAGGAGACGCGGACGCTGCGTATGCACGCGGCCGAGATCGCCTCGACCATCGCGCCGTACGACCAAGTCCGGAAGATGCGCGCTTCGTTCAACGTACTGGGGCCGCTCCTGGCGCGCGTTGGCCACGCGACCGTGTCGTTGCCGGGGGGGTGCGCGATTGGCGCGCGCCCGGTCGATCTGCACTTGAAGGCGTTTGAGGCGATGGGCGCCGATATCGTCATCGAGCAGGGTTACGTGAAGGCGGCGGCGCTGCGTGGGTTGAAGGGAGCAGAGATCGAGTTTCCATTCGTCTCCGTGGGCGCGACAGAGCACACGATGCTCGCGGCGGTCCTGGCCAAGGGCGACACCGTTCTGAAGAATGCCGCGCGTGAGCCTGAGATTGCCGACCTTGCCGATTGCCTGAACGCGATGGGCGCAAAGGTGGAAGGCGCCGGCACCAGCGAGATCAACATTACAGGGGTGACCTCGCTGCATGGCGCCAAGCACCCTGTCGTGGCGGATCGCATTGAGGCGGGCACCTACGCACTCGCGGCGGCGGCCGCCGGCGGCAACGTACTGCTGCAAGGCGCACGGTTCGAGCATTTGCAGGCGCTGATCAAAGTGCTGCGCGCTGCTGGCGTGCAGGTAGATGCCGAAGCGCGGGGCTTGCGTATTCAGCGCAACGGCGGCCGTGTGCAGCCGGTGGACTTCGAGACCGAACCCTATCCGGGTTTTCCGACTGACCTGCAGGCGCAAGCGATGGCGCTTCTGTGTTTCGCTGACGGGCAATCGCGCATTCGAGAAACCATCTTCGAGAACCGCTTCATGCACGCCCCGGAGCTTGCCCGCCTCGGTGCGCAGATTGCCGTACAGGGCAATGAAGCTGTGGTGACGGGCGTGCCGAAGCTGCTCGGCGCGCCGGTGATGGCGACAGATTTGCGTGCGTCGGTGAGCTTGGTCATCGCCGGCCTCGCGGCCGAGGGCGAGACGATCGTGAATCGCGTCTATCACTTGGATCGTGGGTTTGAGCGTCTGGAAGCCAAGCTCGCGGCGTGCGGCGCGCAGATTGAGCGGCAAAAGGAAGAGCAATAGTGGCGAGCGACGCCCCTTTGAAGTTGATGGCTGAAGACGTTGCCGATCTGGAAATCATCGGTGCGGCGGCGCAAGACGCTTTATTGCGCATGGGCGACATCACCATCGACCGCAAGCAGCGCCGGTTCACCGCAATCATAAACCGCTTTCGCTGGGAAAAGGCGGATGGCGGTCAAACCTTCGAGCGCGTGCGCGCGGCGATTTCCTTCGAAGGTGTGCTGGGCGTGAAGAGCCGACGTGTGAGGCCGGATATTCCGGAAGGGTTGGCGTCGATCCTGTCCATTGGCTTCATTCCAGATGAAGAACCGCCAGGCGGGGTCGTGCGGCTCCTGCTCGCCGGCGGCGGCGAAATCGCGCTCGATGTGGAATGCCTAGATGCGTTGCTGATGGATTTGGGTGAGGCGTGGCGCACGCCGCGCAAGCCGGATCATGAGAAGGCCTGACGAGTGAGCGAGGATCGGCTCATCGACGTTGTGCTTGATGAGGCGTCGCTGGCGCCGGCTTCCCCCAATGGCGAACACGAACGCCGCATTGCGCTGTTTGATCTGAAAGAGTCGAACGCGTTCGTCGTGATCGGCGAGTCGCGCGGGCCCTACGTGCTCACACTTTCCATGCACGAAGGGCGCCTTGCGCTTGATGTAGGCGATCAGCAGGGCGAGCGCGTCTGCCTGCAGTACATGGGCATGTCGGTGCTTCGGAAGCTGATCAAAGATTACGCGATGATCTGTGATAGCTACCACAATGCTATCCGCAACGCTTCGCCCAGTCAGATTGAAGCGATCGATATGGGGCGGCGGGGTTTGCACAACGAAGCCGCCGAGGTGCTGCAAGAGGCGCTCGCCGCCCAATTTGAGATTGATCTTGAAACCGCCCGGCGCTTGTTCACGCTCGTCTGCGCGCTCCACGTGCGAGGCTGATCGGTGTCCGGGCCGGAGGCGCTGCCGCGCTCGGTGCTGTTTGCATGCACCCAGAACATGATCCGTTCGCCGATGGCGGCGGAGCTGATGCGGCTGCAGTTCGGCTCGCTGGTGCGGGTCGATAGCGTCGGCGTCCGGCCGGCTGAGGAGATCTCGGCGATGGCGGCGTTCGTGGTCGATGAAGTGGGCGGCGATATCTCGAAGCAGACCCCGAAGGGGCTGGAGGCGTTCGGTGAGTATTACGAGGACGGCCCTTTTGATTTGATCGTTTCGCTCAGCCCCGAGGCACACCACACCATGCTGGACCTCATCCCCACCCTGGGAGCGGCAGCCGAGTATTGGCCTACCTTCGACCCCTCCCTGGCGGAAGGCTCCAGAGATCAGGTGCTTATGGAGTATCGCGGGGTCAGGGACGGCCTTTCCAAACGGATATCCCAGCGCTTCTTGCGCCCATCGACGGGCTAAGTCCCGACGCCTATAAGGCCCGCGCCGTCACGATTCAGGAGAGAGAATGGCCAAGGAAGAACTACTGGAATTCGCGGGAACCGTGGTTGAGCTTTTGCCCAACGCGACCTTCCTGGTGAAGCTCGAGAACGACCACGAAATCATCGCCCACACCGCGGGCAAGATGCGCAAGAACCGCATCCGCGTGCTGGCCGGCGATAAAGTGCTCGTGGAGATGACGCCCTATGATCTGACCAAGGGGCGCATCACGTACAGATTCAAATAATGGCTCAAAATTCTCTCGATCGCGCCGTCGTCGTTACGGGCGCTTCCACGGGCATCGGCCGCGCTGCCGTCGCGAAAGCCGTGCGGGAAGGCGCGCATGTGTTCGCGAGTGTGCGCAAGCAAGCTGACGCTGACGGGCTGACGGCGGAGTTTGGCGCGGCAGTGACGCCGCTGATTTTCGATGTCGCTGACGAAACGGCGGTGCGGGCCGGCGCCGCGCGAGTGGCGCAGGTGTTGGGTGGTCGTCGCCTTTGGGGCCTCGTCAACAATGCCGGCATCGCGGTGCCTGGCCCTTTGCTGCACCTCGACACTGAAGAATTGCGTCGTCAGTTTGAGATCAATTTGTTCGGCGTGCACAATGTTACGCGCGCCTTCGCTGACCTGCTTGGCGCTGACCCTGATCGCACCGGCAAGCCTGGCCGCATCGTGATGATCTCGTCGGTTGGTGGCCAAAACGGCTCGCCGTTCGTTGGGCCATACTCCGCGAGCAAGTTCGCGCTTGAAGGCTATTCACAATCACTACGCCGCGAACTCATGCTCTACGGCATCGACGTCATCGTCATCGGTCCTGGTGCAATCGCGACGCCGATCTGGGACAAGGCCGAGAAAGAAGATTTGAAGCGCTTCTCCAACACGCCGTACGCGCCGATGGTGGAGCGCGTGGCGGATTATATGGTCACGCAGGGCAAGGTCGGTTTGCCGGCCTCTGATGTGGGCGATCTGATTTGGTTCTGCCTCAGCGATCCGAAGCCGAAGACCCGCTATCACATCTTGCGCAAGCCCTTTATGGATCGCACGCTGCCAAAGATATTGAACCCGCGCACGGTGGATAAAATCATCGCCAAGCGCCTGGGCTTTCCGAAGCGGCCATGACACGCCTCGTGCTGGCGAGCGCGAGCCCGCGCCGGCTGGCGCTTCTGGCGCAGATTGGCGTGACGCCGGATGAAGTTATCGCCGCTGACATCGATGAAACACCGTTGAAGGGCGAGACGCCGCGACTGTTGGCGTTGCGGCTCGCGCGTGAGAAGGCGCTGACTGTGAAAGCGGACGGCATCGTGCTCGCCGCCGACACGGTCGTCGCCGTTGGCCGCCGCATTTTGCCGAAAGCAGAGACGGAGGCGGAAGCGCGGGCGTGCTTGAAGCTGCTCTCTGGGCGGACCCATCGAGTCTACACGGCCGTGGCAGTGAAAGCAGCGGACGGCTCTGTGCGCACGCGGCTCGCGGAAACGCGCGTGTCGTTCAAGGTGCTCTCTTATGCGGAAGTTGAGCGCTATATCGCCAGCGAAGAATGGCGTGGCAAAGCCGGCGGCTACGCGATCCAGGGGTTGGCGGCGCGTTACGTCACGAACCTCATCGGCTCCTACTCATCTGTGATCGGATTGCCTCTCTACGAAACCGCGAACCTGATCGAGGGTGCCTCGTGAGCGAGGTGCTGGAAACTTGGGTCGATGCGTCGATCGGCGAGACGCGCGAAGTGCTGGTGCGCGGGGGCCGTCCTATCGCGCTGCGCATAGCGCGCGCGAGCGACGAGGGCGTGCGGGCGCGTTGGGGCGAGCTTTATGTCGGCCGCGTGCGCGAGATAGATCGCCGTCGGCGCGGCGTTTTCGTCGATTTAGGTCTGCGCGATGAGTTTGGGTTTTTGCCGCTCGGCGAAGACGGTCGCGTGCGGCGCGCTGGCAAAGAGCGAGTTTCTTTGACCGAAGGTATGGGCGTCGTCGTCCATGTCACCCGCGAAGGTGCGCGCGGGAAAAACCCGGTCATTGAACTGCAGGAAAGCGGTCATGACGGCGAGGCGCCGCATCGCATCGGGCAGCATGAAGTTGATGAGGATCTCGTGCTGGCGAAGTCTGCCGACGCGCAACTTCGCACCAAGATCGACGCCGTCGTTGAGGATGCGCTGGCGCGGATTGCGCCTTTGCCTGGCGGCGGCGTGCTGAGCATTGAGCCGACCTCGGCGCTGGTGGCTATTGATGTGGATTCTGGTGCGCGCCAAGGTTCAGGCGATCCGGAACGCTTTGCCCTCGATCTCAACATCGCGGCCGCGCAGGAAGCGGCGCGTCAGGTCCGCCTGCGCAATCTGGGCGGCCTGATCGCGATCGACTTTGTGTCGATGCGGGCAAAGTCGCACGGCAAACAGTTGGAAGAGGCGGTGCGCGCCGCTTTCGCTGACGATCCGTGGAGCATCCAGTTCGGCGGCCTGTCGCGCTTCGGCGTGTTCGACATGGCGCGCGCGCAATTGCGGCGTCCGCTGCACGAACAAATGCGCGATGCCGATGGGCGCCTCACGGCCGAAACCGCAGCGCTGATGGCGCTCCGTGCGATCGAGCGCGAAGGGCGGGCGCAAACGGGCCGTCAGATCGCGTGCACGGTGTCGCCGGGGGTCAAGGCTTGGCTCGATGCGGCGGAGATCGACTGGCGCGCGCAGCTTTCCAATCGTATCGGCATGCGCTGGACGTTGGACGCCGCGCCGCAGGAGGCGTTCTGGCCGCGGGACCGTATTGATGCGAGGGCGTTGTGAGCAAGTGTGCGATTTGCGGAAACGAGCAGGATCAAAAATACCGCCCATTCTGTTCTAAACGCTGCGCCGACGTGGATTTGCACCGTTGGCTAAGCGGTGGTTACGCCATTCCGGCGGTCGAAGAAGATGATCCGTCTGACGACGATCAGGAGCAGAACCGATGAAGCGCATTTTCGCCGCCGCCTTGTTGTTTGGCGCCTGCGCCTGCGCGCCGGTGGCAGCGCCAACCGCGCCGGCGCCGCAAGCGGAGAATGCGCAGAGCGCGTGCGCGGCGCGCGGAGGCAGCTTGGAGCGGGTGGGCCGGGCGCAGACGCTACAATGCGTCGTCCCCTACGCCGATGCGGGCAGAGCGTGCCGCGATGGCAGCCAATGCTCGTCGGGCAACTGCCAAGGCGCCGTGGACGTTGCAGGGCAAACAAATGTTACCGGCCAGTGCCAAGCCTCGAACATGGCGTTCGGCTGCTACACGCGTGTTGTGAATGGCCGCGCGGACGCCGCGATCTGCGTGGACTAGGGCGTCACGTCGCGAAGCGTTCGCTTTTCCAAATAGCGCCGCAGCATACGCACGTTCTTCGCGTTAGAGCGGAAGGCAAAGTCGAACACATCGCCGACCAGCGGGATCGCGCCGATAACGCCATCGATTGCGAGATTTGCCGTCATACGCGCGATAAGCCATCCTGGGGCGCCAAGCTCACGCGCGCGGTAGATGATGTATGCGCCGAGACCTGTGGTGACCAAGTCGCCAATACCGGGGACAAGGCCGATGATGCTGTCGAGACCAAACCGCCAGTTCGTGCCGGGCAGCACGAACTTGGTGTCCAGCAAGTCAGCGAGGCGGACGATATCGGAAATATCGGCGGCATCGCGCACGCGGCGAGCTTCGATGACGATGGGTTCTCGGAGGTTCGTGTTCGTGACCATGGGCGATTAAACCATGGCGCAACGCTGCGGTTCCGCGTTAGCCCTCGGGACCGAAGTCGAGCGACCGGTCCTGATCATCTGGCGGCGCAGGCGTCGGATTGCCCATCACCGCGCCGATCGGCGCGCCAACGGCCGTAATTGTTGGCTCAGGCGGGGGTTGGCCGACGCTATAATCTTCATCGCTGGGCATTTCGAGCGAGCGTACGGGCGTATCGCGCAGCGCAACCGGCATGAAGCGGGCCCAGATGTCGGCTGGCAGCGAGCCGCCGGTGACGCGCGCCGTCGTGGTGAAGTTGTCGTTGCCGACCCACACGCCGCCGACGAGGCCTGGCGTAAAGCCGATAAACCAGGCATCGCGGTAATCGTTGCCGGTGCCGGTTTTGCCGCCGATTTCGCGGCCGCTAATGCGCGCGGCGGTGCCGGTGCCGGAATCAACGACGCGGCGCATCATCAAATTCATGTAGCGCATCGGGCGCTGTTCGATCACGCGGGTGCGCTGCTCACGGAAGCTCCACATGGTCTCGTTATTGTTTGCGCGTCGAATGCGCGCGACGCCGTGGGGGCGCACCAGGTAGCCTTCCGAAGCCATCGCGCCGTAGGCGCCAACCATTTCGAGCAGCGTCATTTCCTGCGCGCCGAGCGCCAGCGAATGGTAGTTGCTGAGCGGCGACGTCACGCCGAGGCGGCGCGCTACGTCGATGACCTTCGCGCCGCCGACTTCATTGGCGACGCGGATCGCGACCATGTTGAAGGAGTGCGTGAACGCGCCGTTCAGCGTTACTGCGCCGTGGAATTCGTTGGTGTAGTTCCCCGGGGTCCAGTCTGGTTGCCCTTCGATCGAGATCGTGATCGGCGCGTCTTCGCGGACGCTCCACGGCGTCAGGCCGTTCTCCATCGCCGCAAGGTAGATGAAGAACTTAAATGAGGAGCCTGGCTGGCGGCGCGCTTGGGTGGTGCGGTTGAATTGACTTTGATCGTAGTCCCGGCCGCCCACCATCACGCGCACGGCGCCGATGTCGTCCATGGCGAGCGCCGCAGCTTGGCCGACGCGGCGATCTTCGCCTTGCTCGGCGAGGACGGTCTCCACAGCTTCGGCGGCGGCGCGCTGGGCGGCGATGTCGATCGTGGTTTCAACGATGAAGTCATCGCGTTGGTTGCCGATGATGTCGTTCAACAGCGGGTCGATCCAGTCGCGATAATAGGAGAGCACGCCCGCCGGATTGCGCCGGCTGATAACGAGTTCTTCCTGTAGCGCCGCTTCCCGCTCGGCCGCGCTGATGAAGCCCATCGCCACCATTTCGTTGAGCACCACGGTCGCACGGTCGCGCGCAGCAGCGATGTCTTGGCGGGCCGGGTTCAGGCGCGAAGGCGCTTTGACGAGGCCGGCAATCATTGCTGATTGCAGCAAAGTAAGCTCGCGCGCGGGACGATCAAAATAGCGTTCGGCGGCGGCCTCAATGCCATAGGCGCCAGCGCCGAAGTACACGCGGCTGAGGTAGAGCGCTAGGATTTCGTCCTTGCTGAAGCGGCTCTCCAGCCAGAACGCCAGCATGATTTCCTGCGCCTTACGGCGCCAGGAGCGTTCGTTGGTGAGAAAGAGGTTCTTCGCCAGCTGCTGCGTAATCGTCGAGCCGCCTTGGACGACGCGGCCGGCGCGTAGATTTTCGGCGCCTGCGCGCATCATGCCGCCAAAATCCACGCCAAGGTGGTTATAGAAGCGGCGATCTTCGATCGCGATAAAAGCTTGCGGCACGAACGGCGGCAGCGATGCGAGATCGACCGGCGGTGCGTTTTGTGCGCCTTCGCGCAAGATCACATGCCCGTTGCGATCGAGGAAAGTGATCGACTGGCCTTGGCGCGCTTCCCAAAGATCGTCAGTGGACGGCATGTCCCATGTGACGAACAAAAAGAAGGCGATGATCACCGCGACGCCGCCAGCGGCGAGCCACCCGCTCCAAACAGCAGCTTCCCGCATGTTGCGCGGGTGCTTGATGTTGCGGGCGCGGTTGCCGACTTCGCCAACCGCAGCGCGGGCCGCACCGCCAAAGCGGATCAGACCAGGTTCAACGCCACCCCAGATGTCGCGCCAGGTATCTCGCACGCGATCGCCGATTTGGCCGAACATCGTCGGCGCAGGCTCGGGCGCTGGTTCGTCCGGGTCGCCAGCCGCGCGGAAGTAATGGGGCGGCAGCTCGGTCTGAGCGGCAGGCGTTGGATCCTCGACGGGTGGCGGCGTGGCCTCGGTCTCCGGTTCAGGAGCTGCGGGCGGCGCTTCCAAGAGCGCAGGCGGGTCAGGATCTGTCGATTGGGCAGGTTCAGGCGCCGAAGCCGGTTCGGCTACGCGTTCATCCGATGCGGCCTCAAGAGGCGCCGTGGGCTCTTCGATCGGCGCTGCATCTAGCTGGTGCGCCTCTGGCGGCGCCGCTTCGACCTCGAATATGTCTTCGTCTGGAGCGGGGGCAGAGTCTGGCGCAAGGGTGTCCTCGGCGCGCTCCACAGGCGCGGCCGGCTCCCCAGCTTCCGCCGGTGTTTGCTTCGGAGGCTCGTCCCCCGGCGCATTTGGTTCGTTCTCGTCAGCCACCCCGGCTCACCCTCCGCGCCTGCTGGTAGCGCGATTCGACAGCGTTCCCGCCTCATCGGCAGGTCGCCGACGCAGTGTGGCGAAAACGCGGCGATCCAGTCCCGTGTTCCCGGCGTATCTTACCAATACTGGGCGTACCCAGTACCTAGCGCAACCGAAAGAAGCGGCGGCTTTTTCTTGCAGCGCAAAGGTAGCGCCGCCATATAAGGGTTCATGTTTCGGGCGGCGCCACTCCGCCCAAGAGGAGGTTAAGAATGAACGAGTATCTGGGCCGCGCCGGCTCCGTTCCCGTTGGCCGGGAAGAGCAGGCAATTGACCCCGGTCTGCGTAAGTTCATGCTGGGCGTCTACACGAAGATGGGCCTTGGCCTGCTGTGGTCAGCGGTCCTGGCTTACGCGGTCGGCACGATCGCTCCAGTGTCGCAGATCGTCCTTTCTGCCCCCGTTATCTACATCGTCCAATGGGGTCCGCTGGTTCTGCTGATGGGCTCCAGCTTCTTCATGCGTAACGCGTCCCCGACGGGCTCCGGCTTCCTTTACTGGTCGGTCGTCACGCTCATGGGCCTCGGCCTCGGGGTGTGGGTGTTCCTGGCGGCGAATGCTGTCGGCGCCACAACGCTCGGTGGTCAGACGCTCAACGTCACGTTTGCAAACATCGCTAAGGCCTTCTTGGTGACGTCAGCGGCGTTCGGCGGATTGGCCCTCTGGGGTTACACCACGAAGCGCAACCTCTCCGGCTTGCACTCTATGGTGATCATGGCCGCGATGGGTCTTGCGATCATCTCGGTGCTGAACTTCGCACTGGTGAGCTTCGGCGTGATCCAGGGTTCGAGCATGTTCGAGATCGGCATGCAGGTCGTGACGCTGCTGGTGTTCTCGGCGCTGGTGGCCACGCAAACCAACCAGCTGCGTGAGAGCTACTACTACCTAGCCAACGACCAGCGTGGCCAAGCTGTGATGACCAATTTCGGCGCGCTGAACCTCTACATAGCGTTCATTACGATCTTCCAGATCATCTTGAGCTTTATGAGTTCGCGCGAGTAGTCCTCGCTGGACCTGAAAATGAGAACGCCCCGGTCAACGCCGGGGCGTTTTTATTTGCGCTGCTCTAATCGCCGACCACGCGCATGCGCTTTGGCTCCAGGACTTCCAGGACACGCGCGAGATCGTGCCCACGGCGCAAAACACGGCCATCCACGGCGCGCACGCTATAGGCGCCTTGTTTGCGGCTGTCGTCTGGACGTTTTTCGATCTGGTATAGCGGCGCTTCGCTGAAGCGCCGGTAAACACTAAACAGCGCGCAATCGGGCAGGGCGTCCAGAGCATAGTCGCGCCACTCTCCGGCGGCGACCATGCGCCCGTAAAAACGCATCAGACGATCCAATTCCAGACGCTCAAAAAAAACGGTGCGTCCGCTCATGCGTGTCGCTCTCCAATCAGTTACACACACTCAACGTCGAAACGCTGCTGTAGGAAATCATTAAAAACCAGCAGGGTCGGCTTTCCGCCGCACTTTACGCTTGCTCTCGCCCCAAGCGAGCGCGACCTTAGTTGCGTGGCCGGCCGGAGAAAGGCTCGTGCTGGGTATCCATCAGCCCCCCCAGCCCCCCCAGTACGCGCTTCGGTCGGTCACATTTCACTCGCAACAGCCCGCGCAACGTCGCGGGCTTTGTTGTGTCTAGGGCTTGGAAATGCGCGAAAAACAAGCGTTTCGATCCGCGCAAGGATGCCGCCGTCTTTGCATGTAGCTCGGCGCCGTGATGACGCCGGTTCAGTGCGTGAGAAGCGTCAACGACTCCGAAACGCCTGCCGAATCTGAGTCGTTTGATTCGCGCGATTCCCACGCCTCTGTGGATAAGTACGGGTGGCGTTTTCGTCCAAACGGACATAAGAGCGGCGCTCGTTTTAACGGGGTGCGCCAACAACATGCTGCTGCAGGTCGAGGGTCTGCGGAAGACGTTCGGTCGCCGCGTCGCGGTTGACGGTATCGGCTTCTCGCTCGACGTCGGAGAGATCGTGGGCTTTTTGGGCCCCAACGGCGCCGGCAAAACCACCACGATGCGGATGATCGCCGGCTACCTGGAGCCGGACGACGGCGCCGCCAAGATTTTCAACATCGATGTGGCCCAGGAACGCCGCCGCGTGCAGGAGCGTGTGGGGTATTTGCCGGAAGGCGCGCCGCTCTATGGCGAGATGACCCCGTGGAGTTTCCTTCGCTTCATCGCCGAGGCCCGCGGCATGACCCGTGAGGCGGCGCGGCATGCGGTGCGGCGCGCAGCCCAGGACGCGCGTTTGGGCGACAGCATCGAGCGGCCGATCGAAACGCTCTCAAAAGGCTACCGCCGCCGCGTAGGTTTTGCAGCGGCGCTCCTGCACGATCCGATGCTCCTCATCCTCGATGAGCCGACAGACGGGCTCGACCCAAATCAGCGCCACGCTGTGCGCGATTTGATCAAGAAGTTGGGCGAAGACCGGGGGCTGATTATTTCTACGCACATGCTGGAAGAGGTGGAGGCGGTATGCACCCGCGCCATTCTCATCGACCGCGGCCGCATCGTTGCGGACGACACGCCGCAGGCGCTGATCGAAAAGCACGGCTCGCTGGAGATGGCGTTCACCGCGCTGACCGGCGGGGAGGAGCGCGCGTGATCAAGCGGCCCGGCCTCGCCAGCATGCTCGCCGTCTACCGGCGCGAATTGCTCGCCTACGTCACGACCCCGACGGCGTACGTGTTCGTCGCAGTGTTTCTGTTCGCGATCGGCTTGTTCACTTTCCAGATCGGCGGTTTCTTTGCTGAACGGCGCGCGGACCTTTCGGCCTTCTTTGCTTACCATCCGTGGTTGTTCATGATCTTCCTGCCGGCGATTGCGATGCGCTTGTGGGCGGAAGAGAGCCGCTCTGGCGCGCTTGAGCTTTTGCTGACATTGCCTGCGCCGACTTGGTCGCTCGTTGTCGGCAAGTTCTTGGCGGCGTGGAGCGTGGCGGGCGTTGCCCTGCTGCTCACGGCGCCGCTCTGGATCACGGTGAACATCCTGGGTTCGCCCGACAACGCCGCGATCTTCACTGCGTACTTGGCAAGCTTGCTGATGGCCGGCGCCTATATCGCGATTGGATCGGCGATGTCGGCGCTGACGCAAGCCCAGATCGTCGCGTTCGTGCTGGCGGTGCTGATCTCATTTTTGCTGACTGCTCTTGGTCTCCCGATGGTGCTCGACTTCTTCTCCGGCATGATCGGCGGCGGCATGGCTGAAGCGATCGCACGGTTTTCGCTGTTGCATCACTTTGATGCAGCGCAGCGGGGCGTCGTGGAGTTTCGCTCGGTGTTCTACTTCCTGACGGTGATCGCACTCAGCCTCGGCTGTACGGTTCTGGCCGTCGATGCTCGGCGGGGAGGCTGACATGAGCGCTCGTCGTTACGCTGTCCTCGCGGCCCTCGCGTTGTTCATCGCGTTCATCGCAGTGAACGTGCTGTCCAATTCATGGTTTCGGTCCTGGCGCCTCGACCTGACCGAGGATCAGCTCTACTCGCTGAGCCCCGGCACGCAGCAAACACTGAACGAGCTGTCGGAGCCGATCGAACTTACGCTTTATTATTCGCGCGACGCCGCGCTTCCGCAGCCACAATTGCAGGCGTATGCGGCGCGCGTGCGGGAAATGTTGCAGACGTTTCAGGCGCGCTCAGGCGGGCGGGTGCGCTTTGTTGAGGTCGATGTTGAGCCCTATTCGGAAGATGAAGACGATGCGGTCGAGGCCGGCGTCGAGCCGATCCGGCTCCGCGAAGGCGGCGATCCAATCTATTTTGGCCTAAGCGGCGCCAACGCGATCGATGATCGCGTGGGTATTCCGTATCTTGCGATGGAGCGGGAGGCGTTCCTCGAATACGAAATCACCCGTCTCATTTTTGAACTCGAGAATCCGACGCGCACGCGCGTTGCGCTGATCACCTCATTGCCGATCGATCCGGCTGCGGCGGCAGATCCGGTGAGCGGTGGGCAGTCCGTGTTCGCCACCGAGATGGGCCGGCTCTTGGACGTGACCAAGCTTGCGCCTGACTTCACCGAAATTCCGGATGCAGATGTGCTGGCGATCATCCACCCGGGCGCGCTCAGCGCGGCGCAGCTTTACGCAATCGACCAGTTCGTGCTGCGCACGGGCCGCGCTTTCGTTGCGATCGACCCAGCGTCGATGCTGGCCGAGCAATCGACGAGTTTCGATCCCTTCAACCCAGTGGCGCCGGCGCCGACAAGCTCGAACCTCGGCCCGCTGCTGGAGCGCTGGGGCGTGACGATGGCGCCAAGCGTGGTGTTGGACGCTGAGAACGCCTTGGCGGTGAGTGTCCAAGATCCGCAGACTGGTCAGCCCGGCGAGGCGCCGCAGCCGCTCTTTTTTGTCGTGCCGGCTGAGGAGGGCGGCCTTAACCGCGAAGACTTGATGACGGCATGGTTGCGCCGCGGCGTGAATTTCGGTCTCGCTGGCGGGCTCACCACAAGTACGCGCGAAGGTCTCACGGTGACGCCGCTCGCGCGCACAAGCGGGCGCACGATGCGTATGCCGGCGGCGACTGCGATGATGCGGCCATCGCCTTATGACATCATGGCGATGTGGCCGCAGAGCGGGCGCGTGGAAACGATTGCGCTCCGCTTATCCGGTCCGGTGCAGACCGCGTTTCCGCAAGGGCGTCCCACTGTCGAGGCGCCGCCTGAAACTGTCGACGACGCGCCGCCGGCGGCGACTCCGCCGCAACCTGTTGCCGCTGCTGCCGAACACCTGACGCGTTCGGCGACGCCTGCGGAGATCGTCATTGTCGCCGACGTCGACTTCCTTGCTGACGATTTTTACATTGATCCGCGCAACGGCAGTCCCGGCGCCGATAACGCCTCGTTTGCTTTGAATGCGATTGATGTACTCGGCGGCTCGGATGCGCTGGTGTCGCTACGGTCGCGCGCTCAATCGGTTCGGCGCATGGATCTGATCGACGATATGGAGCGCGATGCGCAGCGCCGTATCCGCGAAAGCCAGGAACGTTTGCTGGAAAATCTTCAGCAAACCGAGGGCGAGCTCGCTGAGTTGCAGGCGCGCGGGCGTGGGTCGGGCTTCTTCTCGGGCGACCTCGGGGCCGAATTGACGCCGGAAGAGAACGCGGCCGTGGAACGCTTGCGGCAGCGCGTGGCGGGCGTACGCAGCGAGCTACGCGGCAATGAGCGTAATCTTCGCGGCGATATCGAGCAGGTGGAAGCCGCCGTTGTGTTCATCAACGTTTGGCTAGCGCCGATCCTGATTGCGGGTGCGGGGCTCTACTTGTTCTGGCGCCGTCAACGGCGCGGGAGTGCGCAGCGATGACCACTCAACTCGCGGAGCGGCGCAAGAAGCGCACATTGATGATGTTTCTGATCGCTGGCGCGCTGGTCGCGGCAGCGGCAGTCACCACAGCGATTGAGCAGCGTTCGCTGCGGCCAGATCAAATGTCGGGACCAGTTGTGCCCGGCTTGTCGCAGACCATCAGCGGCGCCGAGCGCATCACGATCACCAGCTCGGAAGCGAGCTATCGCATCGAGCGCATACAGCGCGGCGAGGAGCGGGTGTGGGTGATGCGCGACCGCGGCGATTTTCCGGTTACCGCGGCGCGTCTTGGTCAACTTACTGATGGCCTTGAAGAACTCCGCTTCACGCGCCGGATGACGAGCGATGCGTCAAAGCATGAACGCCTGGGCGTTACTGATCCGCGTCAGGGTGGCCGCGGCATCCTGCTGCAAGTCGAGGATGGGCGCGGGGCGTTGTTGGTGAACATCATTCTCGGCGTTGAACCGAGCGGCACGTATGTCCGCCGGCCTGATGGCGATCAGGTTTGGGCGGCGCGCGAAGGCGAGGACGCCGCTCTGCCGCCGCTGCGCGATGTTTCGGCTTGGCTGGAGTTGCGCCCACTTGCCGTGGAGCCGGCGCGTTTGGCGCGTGTTGAGATCGTGCCGCCACAAGGCCGTGGGTATGTTCTGGCGCGGGAAGCGCCGGATCAAGCCTGGCGATTGGTCCAGCCCGCGCTGGCGACGCTGACGCAATCGAGTGTAACCAGTACCGCCGAGCGCCTGACGGCATTGTCGCCGACGGACGTACAACTGGCGCCCGCTATCCAAGGCGACGTGATCGCGCGCGTGCGCGCAACCACGTTTGATGGTGTTCTGATCGACGCAGAGCTCATCACCAGCGAGGGGCGCACATGGGTGAAGCTCGCGGCGCGGGCGGATTCGCCGGAGCTGGAAGCTGCGGCCATGCAGATCAACAGCCGTTCGTCTGATTGGGCGTTCGCGCTGAGTGATCGTGAAGTGGAGGCGTTGGCGCCGCCCCTCAGCGCGCTCATTCCCGGGGCGTCTGGACCTCAGTAACGGCTTGGCCGAGAGGTGTAAGCGGCGGCTAAAATGCGTCCGCCGTTCACCTCTTGCACCAGCACCGCGCACTCGGGCTGGCATCGCTGTCGCTCGTACCATGCCGATTGGCCGTCCCAGCTTTCGAGGCGCTCAATCCATTTGACGAGATTGTAGTGCGCGACGCTGCGGTTGCGATTGGCGCCGCCAGTGATGACGACGGTGATGGGGCCGGGATCGTACGCGATGAGCCAGACATCTGCGGCGGGCGCATTGGCTCGCGCGCCTACTGTAACGCGGACGCGATTGTTGCGTAGACGCGAGATCGAGAGGTTGGGCGCATTGGCGGGCCAGCCTTCGGCGCGTTGCGCGTCGTACGTGGCGCGCGCCTGGTCCCAATCGGACGCGCTGATTTGGCTCGCGCCGTTGATGACGAGTTGCGGTGTGAAGCGGCCGCGCACACGCATGGTGCGCGAGTAGGTTCGTTGGCGCTCGGCGTATTCGGGCTGCGCGAACGTGTCGTGCCATCCGAGATAATCCCAGATGCCGACCGGGAACGTCAGCGCGAGCACGTCGTCTTCGCGCGCAAACATGCCGAGCAAACGGTTGGCGCGTGGGCATTGCGAGCAGCCCTGGCTGGTGAAGAGTTCCACCACCATTTGCGCACGTTCGCCCTCCTGGGCGCGCGCGTTAATGGTTGTCGCCGAGAGCGCGACCAGCGCCAGGGCGAGAAGGCGTCCTATCATGACGCCCACCATGGCCGTACCGTCACGGCGGTTCTAATCAAACCGCCGTGACGGCATATTTCACCCGGCTTTGGCCAGTCCGCGCAGCACATAATGGAGAATACCCCCGTTTCGGAAGTATTCGACCTCGTTCTCGGTGTCGATCCGGCATTGGACCTCCACCTCGTCGGTTTTGCCGCCAGGGCGGCTAATCCGCAGCGTCACCTTCTGACGGGGGACGAGGGTGGAGACCCCTGCGATCGAGACAGTCTCTTGCCCGGTCAGGCCGAGTTGGCTCCAGGATTGGCCGTTTTGGAATTGCAGCGGCACAACGCCCATGCCGATCAGGTTGGAGCGGTGGATGCGCTCGAAGCTTTCAGCCACCACGGCGCGGACGCCGAGTAGGGTGGTGCCCTTGGCCGCCCAATCGCGCGATGAGCCGGTGCCGTATTCTTTGCCGGCGAAGATAACGAGCTGCTTGCCTTCTTGCTGATAGCGCATCGCCGCATCGTAGATGAACATGCGCTCGCCGGAGGGCTGATGAATGGTGAAGCCGCCTTCGACGACCGAGCCATCCTCGTTTTTGACCATCTGGTTCTTGATGCGGATGTTGGCGAAGGTGCCGCGCATCATCACTTCGTGGTTGCCGCGCCGCGCGCCGTAAGAGTTGAACTCTGATTGCGGCACGCCGTGCTCGGTGAGGTAGGCGCCCGCGGGACTGGCTTTCTTGATCGAGCCGGCCGGGCTGATGTGATCGGTGGTGATGCTGTCGCCGAAGAGGCCGAGGATGTGCGCGTCGATCACATCGCCCGGCGCTGTTGGCGTCATACTCATGCCGGTGAAGTAGGGCGGGTTTTGCACATAGGTGGATTTGGAGTCCCAGGCGTAGGTGCGCCCGGCGCCGACCTTGATGCCCTTCCAATGCGCGTCGCCCTCGAACACATCGGCGTAGCGCTTGGCGAACATCTTCGAGGTCACCGCGTCGCGCACTGTCTGTTCGATCTCGGAGTTCGGCGGCCAGATATCGCGCAAGTAGACTGGCTGTCCGTCCGAGCCCGTGCCGAGCGGTTCGGTTTCCAAATTGACGTAGACCGAGCCCGCAAGCGCGTAAGCGACGACCAGCGGCGGCGATGCGAGATAATTGGCGCGTACGTCCTGGTTTACCCGGCCCTCGAAATTGCGATTGCCGGAGAGCACGGAGGCAACGACCAAATCTTCTTCCGCGATAGTTGCAGAGATCGGCGCCAGCAGCGGGCCTGAATTGCCGATGCAGGTGGTGCAGCCGTAACCGACGAGGTTGAAGCCGAGCGCGTTCAAATCTTCGTCGAGACCCGACTTCGCCAGATAGTCGGTGACCACTTGGCTGCCGGGCGCGAGTGAGGTTTTCACCCACGGCTTCACATCGAGGCCCTTCTTGCGCGCATTGCGGGCGAGAAGGCCGGCGGCAAGCATAACGCTTGGGTTGGACGTGTTGGTGCAGGACGTGATCGCGGCGATCACAACGTCGCCGTGGCCGATATCGTGATTGGCGTCTGCAACTGGCGCGCGCTTCTTCAGTTCGCCGCCTTTGCGGAATTCGTCCGTCATCACCTTAGTGAAGCCTTCGGCGATGCCGCCAAGAACGACGCGGTCTTGCGGACGCTTTGGGCCCGCGAGCGAAGGGCGCACGTCGGCGAGCGAAAGCTCAAGTGAGTCCGTGAACTCCGGCTCGATTTCGGTACGCCAGAGGCCTTGCTGCTTGCAGTATGCTTCCACCAACGCGACACGCGCCGGATCGCGGCCGGTGGCGGTGAGATAATCGATGGTTTTTTGATCCACCGGGAAGAAGCCGCAGGTCGCGCCGTATTCGGGCGCCATGTTGGCGATGGTGGCGCGATCGGCGACGCTCATCGTGTCGAGGCCGGGGCCGTAGAATTCCACGAACTTGCCGACGACGCCCTTCTTGCGCAGCATCTGCGTGACGGTGAGCACGAGGTCGGTTGCGGTTGAGCCTTCCGGCAGTTTGCCGGTGAGGCGGAAGCCGATGACTTCCGGGATCAGCATCGAGATCGATTGGCCGAGCATCGCCGCTTCCGCTTCGATGCCGCCAACGCCCCAGCCCAGCACGCCAATGCCGTTGATCATGGTGGTGTGCGAGTCGGTGCCGACGACTGTGTCAGGATAGGCGAAGGTCTCGCCGTCGACGTCGCGCACCCAAACCGATTGGCCAAGATATTCGAGGTTCACCTGGTGGCAGATGCCGGTGCCGGGCGGGACGACGCGGAAGTCCTGAAACGCCTGCTGGCCCCAGCGCAGGAATTGGTAGCGTTCGACGTTGCGTTCGTACTCAAGCTCCACGTTCTGCTTGAACGCGCCTGAGGTGGCGAAGTGATCGACCATCACGCTGTGGTCGATGACCAGATCGACAGGCACCAGCGGGTTGATGCGCTCAGGGTTGGCGCCAAGTTTTGCTGCTGCGTCGCGCATGGCGGCGAGATCGACGACGGCTGGCACGCCTGTGAAATCCTGCATCAGCACGCGCGCGGGGCTGAAGGCGATTTCGACCTCGTTTTTGCCCTTGTTCACCAGCCACGACGTCATCGCGAGAATATCTGCCTGCTTGACCGCGACGCCGTCCTCGGCGCGCAGGAGGTTTTCGACCAGCACCTTGAGCGACATTGGCAGTTTCGAAATGTCGCCCAAGCCGTTGGCGGAGGCGGCTTGAAGGTCGAAATACGCGTAGCTTTTGCCGCCGACGTTAAGCGTCGAGCGGGCGTTGAATGAATTCAAAGAGGGCATGGGTGTGCATCCGGCATGAAGCTTCAGAGATGCAAACGCGTTGGGGAGCGCCCCAAATCCGGAATCAAACCGGGCGCGCGGCAAGGCTTATGTAGCGCCGTTTCGGGACGGCGCAATTGATTGGCTGAGAATCTAGTTGCGACTAGTTCTCAAAGGTCAGCCTGGCCAGTTGGTGGCTCGCCGCCGCTGTGCGTCGCCGGCATCTTGTGCCCGAAGAAGCGTCCGCCGCGGCGCTTGCGCCAGCGGAGAGCCAACCAGATCAGCGGCGCGACCACGACTAGGACCGGGATCAGGCCGGCGATGATGTAAAGGATCGCCGCGAAACCGCCGACGATCACGCCTAGGAAATCCGCGAACGCTTGGCGAAGCGGCTCCATGGTGTCGCTGCCGAGCGGGCGGGGCGCCGACTGGTACTGGATGTTGAGCTCTGACATCGAAACCCGCGTGCGCATCACGGCAAGGTTCGATTGGATGGCGTCGAGTTCGCCCTGCACGCGCGCGAGCTCGCGCTCGACCTCAAGCAGATCGGCCAGCCGGCCGGGGCGCGAGCGCAGCAATTCCTGCAAGCGATCGCGCAGCGCCGAGAGCGCCCGGATACGCGCTTCGGTGTCGACGATCTGGCGCGTTAAATCCTCGCTCCCAGTGGTCCGCGAGTTGATGCGGCCGCCGGCCTCATCAACCTGCGCCGCCATGCCTTCCATGAATGTGCGCAGCCATTGCGGTTCAGCGCGCAGCTGAACGTAGCCGCTCATCTGGCTATCCGGATCGCCGCTGCGGTTCGACCCGATCAGCTGGCAAAGCCGCGGGCCCGCCGATTGGCAGGCCGTGACGTGCGCGTCCATGACCGCCGAAAGGCGTTGGCTCGGGATCTCAAGACCAAGGCCATAGGAATAGGCGAGGTAAAGCACTGGGGAGGCCGTGCCGCCGCCTTGAGGTGGCGTGGGTGTGGGGGTGGCAGCGCCAGGCGGAGGCGGGGCGGCAGGCGCAGCTTCGCCAGCACTTTGGGCCCGATCCATGTCCTGCATACCGCCATAGGCGGCCGACGTTTCTTCGGTAGGGGCCGCATTGTCCGCCTGCCCGCAGGCAGCTAGCGCCAGAACGAGCATCGTACCCGCAACAAACCTCAGCATTGCAGTTTCCCTCCGCGCTCCACCAAGGCCCGCCTTGGCGGATGACGCAACCCTTTCTAGAACCGGGGCCGCAATATGAGCGCCTCCGGACCTTTCCAAGACAAACCGGCTTTACGGGTTGAATCGCTGACGCTTTCGCGTGGTGAACGGATTTTGGTGCGCGCGTTGAGCTTTGACGCTGGCGCTGGCGAATACGTTGAGGTTCGGGGCGGCAACGGCAGCGGCAAGACGACCCTGCTTCGTGCGCTTGCTGGTTTCGTGAAGCCGCGCGCCGGCAAGATCGCAGTGGAGGGGGCCGAAGAGCCGACCTTGGCGCTGCACTATGTCGGTCATCTCAATGGTTTGAAGGGGGCCGCGACGGCGTACGCGCACGCGCAGCATTGGGCCGGATTGTTCGGCGCTTCGGCGGCACGGCGCGACGGCGCGCTTGCGCGCGTTGGTCTCACTGCGCAAGCGGAGCTTCCGGTGCGCGTATTGAGCCAAGGACAAGCGCGCCGGCTTGCGTTGGCGCGGCTGGTGCTGGCGCCTCGGCCCATCTGGCTATTGGACGAGCCTGCAGCGGCGCTCGATGCGCGGGGACGCGAAATGCTTTCGGCGCTGATCGAAGCGCATCGCGCCGACGGCGGGTTGGTGGTTGCGGCTGTCCACGATGCGCTTGGTCCCGAGCCATCGCAAACGCTGACGGTGACCGCATGAATGCGTTTGTGGCGACGTTTCGCCGTGATGTCGCGCTCATGTGGGCGGGCGGAGGCGCATTAGCGCCGCTCGGCTTTTTTCTAGGCGCAACCATGCTTGTGCCGTTGGCGATGGGGCCAGATCGCGCGCTGTTGGAGAGCGCTGGCCCGCCGCTTGTGTGGATCGCTGCTGCGCTTGCTGTGCTGGCGACGCTGGAGCGCCTGTTTCAAGCCGACCTTGAAGATGGTTCGCTCGATCAGATGATGCTCTCGCCGGCGCCGCTGGAGGCTTTGGTGCTCGCAAAGGGCGCAGCGATGTGGTGCGTGATCGGGCTGCCGCTGGCGCTTGCTGGCGCGCCGGCTGCGATAGCGCTGCAGGCGCCGCCGAGCCTCGTGCCGGCGATCGTCTTGAGCCTCGCGCTAGGGACGGCCGCCTTCATCGGAGTCGGCCTGATTGGCGCGGCGGTTACCGCGGGCGTGAAGCGCGGAGGCGTGCTGATTGCGCTCATTGTGCTGCCGTTTTTTGCGCCGCCAATCATCTTTGGGTCTGCGGTGGCGGGTGGTGATGAGGTCGGCGCGGCGCTCTCAATTCTCGCCGGCTGCGCGCTGGCCGCTCTGGCGCTCGGGCCGATTGCAGCCGCTGCGGCGCTTCGATTGCAGGCTGAGTGAGGCAGGTGTCAGAATGCCCACTCCAGTTCATCCCCCACACCTGATACCTGACAGCTGAATGCTGACCTATCTCGCCAACCCCGCCCGCTTTATGGCTTTTTCGGCTTGGGCTGCGCCGTTGTTCTTTGGGCTGGCGGTGATCGCCTTTGCCGTCGGACTTCCGTGGGCGCTCGCGTTTTCGCCGGCTGATTATCAGCAGGGCGAGACGGTGCGGATCATGTACGTGCACGTGCCAGCCGCCTGGTGGTCTATGGGCGTATACGCGTTCATGGGGGTGGCGAGCTTTGTGGGTTTGGTATGGCGCCATTCGCTCGCCGATGTGGCCGCGCGCGCCGCGGCGCCGATCGGCGCAACCTTCGCGGCGGTTTGTCTTATCACAGGTTCACTCTGGGGTGCGCCGACTTGGGGCACGTGGTGGGAGTGGGACGGACGCCTGACATCGATGTTGGCGCTCTTCATCATCTACCTTGGTTACATCGCGCTTTGGAGTGCGATGGACGATGAAGAAAAGGCGGCGCGGCTCGCCGCCATTTTGTGTTTGGTTGGTTTGATCAATCTTCCGATCATCAAGTTCTCTGTGGATTGGTGGAGCACGTTACATCAACCTGCGAGCATTATGCGCTCGGGCGGCTCGGCGATTCATCCGAGCATGCTTGGCCCGTTGTTGACGATGGCCGGCGCCTACCTGGCGCTCTTTGCGGCGCTTCTGATGATGAACATGCGCGCGGCGATTTTCCGCCGTCGTGTCGAAGCGGCGCGCATGCGGGGAGGCGAAGCATGATCGAAGGCGGTTGGAGCTTCGTTTATGCAGCGTACGCAATTGTTAGTGTGGCGCTCGCTGTTCTCGCGGCGGTTGTCGTCTTCCGGCTGCGCTACTGGGCGAAGCGCGCCAAAGAGTTGAAGCGGTCATGAACCGCGTAGCTGCCTTCGCGCCGCTGCTCGTGTTGGCCGTGGTGGTCATCGCTTCCGCTGTGATGTTGTTGCGGGGCGGTGAACGCGAGAATTTCGCTGTCGGCATGGTTGGCCGCCCTGTTCCGGCGTTGGTGATGGAGCCGCTTGCCGGCGGCGCGCCAGTCAGCACGGAGGCGATGCGTGGGCGTCCTTACCTGATCAACGTTTTTGCCTCCTGGTGCACGCCGTGCCGCGCGGAGCATGCGCAGCTGATGACGCTGCGGCGAAGTGGCGTGGTCATCATGGGCATCGCTTACAAGGATGCCCCCGAAGACACCGGCGCGTTTCTGCAGGAACTGGGCAATCCGTACGAACTCGTCGGCATGGACCCCGAAGGCCGGGCAGGGCTCGAACTTGGCGTCACCGGCGCGCCTGAGACATTCGTCATCGGGCCGGACGGCGAAATCCGCGCTGCGCATCGCGGGGCCATCACACCGGAGATCATGAACGACGTGATCGCACCGGCGCTTCAGAACTAATTCGGTCAGCGCCGCGGCTTGCGGGCCGTGCTTGCCTTGTCGTCTTTCTTTTTGGCGCGCTCTTTGCGCGTGCGCTTAGCCTTTTTGCGCTCTTCCCGATCCGCTTTTGCCGCGGCTTCATCCGAAATCTTTGCAAGCTTGGTTAGTGTGTTGAGAAACGCACGGCGTTTAGTCTTCGGGAGCGCATCGAGAATGGCCGCGTCCGCCGCGCGCGCGTGATGCGTCGCGGCTGCCAACAACGTGACGCCGGACGAAGCGAGGCGGACCGAGCGCGCACGCGCATCCAAGGTAGACGCGACACGCGTGATCCAGCCGCGTGTCTCCATGCGGTTCATCATGTCGGCCATAGTTGAACGATCAACACCGGTGGCGCGCACCAAATCGCTTTGACTGAGGCCCGGCGATTCCGCGATGGCGGCGAGCACAGCGAACTGGCGCAGCGTGACGCTATCGCCGACCAATTGCGTGAACCGGTCAGCCGCCAATTGCTCGGCGCGATGCAGCAGATGACTGGGCGATGTCGCCAGCCGGTAGGCCTCGGACTCAGGTAGGTCCGACATCGACCGCGCCATGATGATCCGCCCCCAAAAGCCGGCGGAGATTAACGCCACAGTGTGAACGTTCAATCATGTGTTCGAGCTTGGTTCGCCAGAAAGGCGAAATTCTGGCGATTTGCCGCGCTTAGGCAGTTGGCGCAGTTGGCTCTGCCGCGGGTTCCGCCTCCTCGCGGTGATGCTTCAGCACAATCGGCGTGTTGATCGCGGCGAATGCGATGAAGGCCGGATAGGTCAGCACCGTGCGGAGATTGAGCCAAGTGTCGAAGTTGCCGTTCGCTTCATTGAAATTGTAGCGCAGCACTTCGTTGAGCGCCGCGACCACGAGGTAGAACACCGCCCAGCGTACTGCGAGGACATTCCAAATCCGGTCAGGAAGATTGAAAAGGTGTTTGAAGAAGAGCTTCCAAACGTTCTGCTTGATCGCAAGCGAGAAGAGGATCGCGGCGGCGTAGAACAGGAATGTGAACGTGAACTTGATCTGGATGATCGAGGGATCGTGGAAAATGATGGTCAGGCCGCCGAACGCGGTCACCAGCACGCCGGTGACGATAAGGATGGGCGGCACCTTTCCGCGCTTCAGCTTGCACCAGCCAATCGCTGCGAGCACGGACACGATGAACACGCCAGTGGCGATGTAGATCGCTTCATCCTTGGTCGCCGCGATCCGAAACAGCACGTTGTAGGTGACCACGAAGACGAGAATGGGACCCAGATCGATCCATAGCTGGCTGGCCCCATTGCTGGCGCTGCGCGGCGTGGTTGCGTCGTGGGCAGTCAGGTCTTCGCTCATGGGCACCACATACGCGGAAACTTGGGGGGCAGACCAGATGCTTGCGCTGCGGGGCGTTTCCGGCCCAGATCAGGAAATGTCTGGGAGGACGCGATGAGATTTGTTGCGGTTGTGGCGTTTGGGTTTTTGGCCGCCTGCGCAAGCGCCGAGGCGCCGCCGGCGAATGCGCCCGTACGGTCTTTGGGGGAAATCCTGGAACAATCGCCAGCAAGCGATTGGCGCACAGTCGATCAGGCCAATCTGCTGTACATGCAGCTGCCGCAGGGCCGCGTGATCATCGAACTGGCCGCCGATTACACACCGCTCCACACCGACAACATCCAGGCGCTGGCGCGCGCGCATTACTGGGACGGCGCCGCCATCGTGCGCTCGCAGGAAAATTACGTCGTACAATGGGGCCGCGACGAAGCTGACCCGCGTCCGATGGGCGAGGCGCAAGCGACGCTCGCGCCCGAGTTCGATCGCCCTCGCGCAGGTGTGGACATTACCCGCTTGGTCGATCCCGATACGTACGCCCGTGAAGTTGGGTTCGCGCACGGCTTTCCTGTCGCCAGCAACGGACGCGAGACTTGGATGACGCACTGCCCTGGCATGGTCGGCGCTGGGCGCGGCGACACGGCGGAGAGCGGTAGTGGCGCCGAGCTTTACGTTGTTATTGGCCACGCGCCGCGTCACCTGGATCGCAACATCGCCACTGTCGGCCGTGTGCTGCAGGGCATGGAGCTGCTCTCGATCATGCCGCGCGGAACGGGGCCGCTCGGGTTCTATGAAACGCCAGAAGAGCGCACGACGATTACCTCCGTGCGGCTCGGTTCGGAATTGCCGGCAAGCGAGCGCGTCAATCTGGAAGCGCTGCGCACCGAGAGCGCAACGTTCCGTGATGTGATCGAGAGCCGCCGCTTCCGTCGTGAAAGCTGGTTCCTGGATCCGGTCGGCCACGTGAACGTGTGCAACGTGCCGCTGCCGGTGCGGGTGCGCCCCTAAGCTTTCCGCACGAACTCGGACTTGAGCTTCATCGGGCCGAAGCCATCGATCTTGCAATCGATGTCGTGATCGCCGCCGACGAGGCGGATGTTCTTAACGCGCGTGCCGACCTTTAGGACTTGCGAAGTGCCTTTGATCTTCAAGTCCTTGATCACCGTCACGGTGTCGCCGTCGGCCAGCACGTTGCCGTTGGCGTCGCGGATGTCGGGGGCTGCATCGCTCGCAGCATGCTGTCGCGGCGACCATTCATTGGCGCATTCGGGACAAATGAGCATCGGGCCGTCCTCGTAGGTGAGCACCGATCCGCACATCGGGCAGGGCGGCAGCGCCGCGCTCATGTGCTCAAGCCTACGAGCGCGCGCGCAAAGCTCGTCGCGTCGAACGGCTGCAGATCTTCGGCCTTTTCGCCAACGCCGATGAAGTGGATCGGGATCGCATGGCGTTGCGCCACCGCCACCAGCACGCCGCCTTTGGCCGTGCCGTCTAGCTTGGTCATGACGAGGCCGGTGATTTCTGTCACCGAGCGAAAGCTCTCGACTTGGCTGAGCGCATTTTGGCCGACAGTAGCGTCGAGCACGAGCAGGGTTTCGTGAGGGGCGTCCTCGTCCATTTTCCGCATGACGCGGATGATCTTTGCCAGCTCCGCCATCAGCTCGGACTTGTTCTGTAGGCGCCCGGCCGTGTCGATCAGCGCCACGTCGGCATTCTCTTCTTTCGCGCGCTTCACCGTCTCGAACGCCACGCCGGCCGCATCGGCGCCCTGCGTGGAAGAAACGAAGGACGCATCTGCGCGATCGGCCCAGACCTTGAGCTGTTCGATAGCCGCCGCGCGGAAAGTGTCGGCGGCGCCGATGATCACTTTGGCGCCGGCATTGGTGAGATTGTCGGCGAGTTTGCCAATCGTCGTCGTCTTGCCCGAGCCGTTGACGCCGATCACCAACACAATGCGCGGTTTCACGCCGTCCGTGAGATCAAGCTGCGCTTCACGCGGCTTCAGGATGCGCGCAACTTCGAGCGCAAGCGCTTCGCGCGCTTCAACATCGCCGTTCTCTTTACTGAAGCGTTGATCAGCAAGCGCCGCTGCTATTCGTGCCGCAGCGCTCGCGCCCATGTCGGAGGCGATCAGCACTTCTTCCAACGCGGCGATGTCGGCGGCGTCGAGCTTCTCCTTGGTGAAAACGGCGGTGAAGCTATCTGCCAGCTTGGCCGAAGATTTGCGCAGGCCATCCAACAAGCCCTTCGCTTGCTCGGGCGCTGCCTCTTCCGGCTTCTTCTTTTTGTCGAATAGACCCCAGATCATGCCGGCTCGCCGATCAAGTGCGCGCCGTCATGGGCCGTGAAGCGCAGACGCTGAAAACCCTCCGGTGCACCTTGGAAGTGAACAGGTGTGAAATCGGGCAGACGAGCAAAGCCTTCTCGTTCGATAACACCGATCGCCTCACGGCCAACCCACGCATCGAGGTGACGTGCAAGCGCGCCGCTCGCAGCCTCGCGAAGGCGCGCGGCCCTTTCTTTGACGAGAGCGCGATCAAGTTGCGGCATGCGCGCCGCGGGCGTGCCTTCGCGTGGGCTGAACGGAAACACGTGCACGTAGGCGAGGCCGCATTCGTCGATGACGGAAACTAGGTTCGAAAAGTGCTCCTCGGTCTCCGTTGGGAAGCCAGCGATGAGATCAGCGCCGAGAGCGATCTCCGGACGTGCAGCCTTCAAGCGCTGGCACAGTTCGATCGCCTGCGCCCGCGAGTGCCGGCGCTTCATGCGCTTTAGGATCATGTCGTCGCCATGCTGCAATGAGAGATGCATATACGGCGCGACACGTTCATTTTGCGTGACGAGCTCGAACAGCTGATCGTCCATCTCGATTGCGTCGAGAGATGAGAGGCGCAGCATTGGCAAGTCAGGAGCAAGCTTCAGGATGCGCGCAACGAGGGCGCCGAGTTGTGGCTGACCGGGGAGGTCAGCGCCCCACGATGTGAGATCAACCCCGGTGAGCACCACTTCGGGAACGCCGTTGGCGGCGAGGCGGCGAATTTGATCGATTACATCACCGGCCGGCGCCGAGCGCGAGTTTCCGCGCCCATACGGAATGATGCAAAACGTGCAGCGATGGTCGCAGCCGTTCTGGACTTGGACGTAAACGCGCGTGCGCTCCTGAAAGCCGTCGATTAGGTGCGAAGCGGTCTCGCGCACGGCCATTATGTCGGCGACTTGCACGCGCTCATGCTGACGGCGCGCGAAGGTTTCGGCCTGCATCTTCTCGATGTTGCCGATGACGCGGCTGACTTCGGGCATCGCAGCGAACGCCTGCGGATCGATCTGCGCGGCGCAGCCGGTGACGATGATCTCCGCGTCCGGGCGTTCACGGCGCGCGCGGCGGATGGTCTGGCGCGCTTGGCGCACGGCTTCGCCAGTGACGGCGCAAGTGTTGATGATTACGGCATTCGATAGCTCAGCTTCGCCAGCAAGCGAGCGCATTGCTTCGCTTTCATAAGCGTTCAAGCGGCAGCCGAGCGTCAGGATCTCGACATCCGCGCGCGGAGGTTTCGTCGGCGCGTTCATGGTGTTGAGGTCAGGTGAGCGTGTGGGGCGGCAAGGTCAAGCGCGGCAAATGAAAAGCCCCGCGAGTCGCCTCGCGGGGCTTCAATTTCAACAGGCCAAAGTCTTATTCGGCCGCGTCGGCAGCTTCGCCGACGAAGTCCTCTTCGCGTGCGCCGCCGGCGCGTTCAGCGATACGAGCCGACTTGCCGCGGCGATCGCGCAGGTAATAGAGCTTCGCGCGACGGACCTTGCCGCGGCGAACGACTTCGATGGAATCGACGGTCGGCGAGTAGAGCGGGAACACGCGCTCGACGCCTTCGCCGAAGCTGATTTTGCGAACGGTGAAGTTGGCATTGAGGCCGCCACCAGAGCGGGCAATGCAGACGCCTTCATAGGCCTGAACGCGCTCGCGCTCGCCTTCTTTGATCTTTACGTTAACGCGTAGCGTGTCGCCCGGATCGAAAGACGGGACGGTCTTGCCCTTGGTGATGCGGGCGACTTCTTCTTGTTCGAGCGTCTGGATCAGATTCATCGGAACTACCGGAGCGCACAGGCCAAGGGCCGGCGCTTCCATTGGAAACCACGGGAAAGCGGGGCGTATAAGGGAAGCGGGCGCCCCTGTCGAGGGGGTGGGTAGCGGCTTTCGCCGCAGGTCAGGTCTCCGCGCTCCGGGCGCAGCCCACGAACGTCAGCAGCGCGCCGCCTTCCGGTGGGCGGACGCGCAAAACCGGGTGCTCGCCGGCCCGGCCCAGCTGAAGCGCGATGTCCTGGCCCGAGGCGTCGCGGACGCCAATGAGGCCCTGGGCCTCGTCCAGCACCGCGATCGCCCCGATGCCACTCCGAAACCAGGCGAGGTCGAGCGGTGGAAAGAAGTAGGACCAGGCCGGATCGTCGCCAGTCGGCACAATGAGGAAGCCGCGAAGGCCGCGCACCCGGGCGAGCGATTGGGGATCGAGGACAGGCGGCAGCGCCGCTTCAATCGCGGCCATTTCTTCGACGGCCCCGGCGCAGGCGGTTTGGATCGAGGCGGCGGTCAGCGGCCCTGTGACCGGCCGCCAGATTGCCGAAAGCGCCGCGGCGGCGCGCTCGACCTGAGCGCTCTCCTGTGCTGCGGCGGGCGTCGCGATCAGGCAGGCGATGGCAATGAACAGAAAGCGCATGAGCGGCCTTTGATTAGTCGCCAGAGCGGGTGCCCTTCAAATCGGGCCGTCTTTGGGCGGTGAGGCGTTCGCGCTCAGCACGCCGCCAGGCCTCGATCTTGGCGTGGTCGCCGCCGAGCAACACATCCGGGATCGCGCGACCCTCCCATTCGCGTGGCCGTGTGTACTGCGGATGCTCGAGCAGACCGTCGCTGAAGCTTTCTTCGATCGTGGAGCTGGCGTTGCCGAGCACACCGGGCAGGAGCCGCACGCACGCTTCCAGCAACACCATCGCCGCCGCTTCGCCGCCCGCAAGCACCGCTTCGCCTACAGCCACCTCCTGCATGCCGCGCGCTTCGATGACGCGCTCATCCAGGCCTTCGAAGCGGCCGCAGAGCAGGATGACGCCCGGTCCGGCGGACCATTCCTGCGCCATGGCTTGGCTGAGCTGCTTGCCCCGTGGCGAAAGATAGATGAGCGGGCGATCGTTGCGCGGGATCGAGTCGATCGCCGCGGCCGCCACGTCAGCGCGGATCACCATGCCTGCGCCGCCGCCAGCGGGCGTGTCGTCGATATTCTTGTGCTGACCTAGCCCGAAATCGCGCAGCTGCACCGTGTCTAGCGTCCACGCGCCATCACGCAGCGCTTTGCCGATCAGCGAAACGCCGAGCGTGCCCGGAAACGCTTCAGGAAAAAGCGTGATGACAGACGCTGCGAACATCAGCGCACCGTACTTGCGATGCGCTTATTTGCCCACCGGCTCCGGCGCAGGCGGATCAATGACGACGCGGCGGGCGCCGAGATCGACATGCGGCACCGTTTCCTTGGTGAACGTGATGCGCACGTTCGGCCCGCCATTCGGCGGCTTATATTCAAGGATGTCGCCAGCGCCGAAATTCCAAACCGCGACGATGTCGCCGAGCACCGTGCCGTCGAGCGCTTCGGCGCGCGAGCCGAGCAGGTCGACAACGTAGAACTCGTCTTCCGCCGTCGCCGGCAGATTGGCGCGCGGTACAAAGAGCTTTTGGCCCTTCATTGCTTCGGCTTCTTCACGCGTCTTGATTTCCGGCGCGACGACGGCGACGCCGTCCTTCAGTTCGCGCCAGCTCTTTGGCTTCAGAAGGATCTTGCCGTCTTCGCCGTAAAGCGGGCCGTAGGCGATGACGCCTTCGTTCTTGTCGGTGAAGGCGCGCAGGCGCACTTCGCCTTTGACGCCGAATGCGCCGGCGATCGCGCCGACCATAACCATGCCCTTGGCGCTGCCGGTCTTACCTTTGAAGGTGGGCACGGCTTGCGAGTCTCCTACAAGTTCTGGCTCTACAGCCGGCTTCGGCGTGGCGAGCGGCTTCGGCGCAACGCGAACCGGCGTCAGGATTGGCGTGCGCGCAATCGGCTGAGCGCGGCCGGCGGCAACTGCCATCGGCTTCGCCGGCATCGGCTTAGCTAGTGCAGCCGCGACCGGCGCGAGTTTCGGCGGCTTCGGGGGTTTGGGCGGTTTTGGAGCCTTGGGTGGCTTTTCCGCTTTTACCTTCGGCGCCGGTGCGGGCTTGGGCTCTGCCGGCGGCTTCACTTTGGCCGCTGGCTTCTTCGCCTCGACCTTCGCTTCGACCTTCGCCTTTGCTTCAGGCTTAGCTTTGGCTTTCGGCTCCGGCTTCGCCGCGTCCGGCTTGGCTTTCGCTTCGGCCTTCGGCGCTGGATTCGCAGCCTTCACCTCTGGCTTTGTCGCCTTCGCTGCCGCTTTGACCTTCTCGTCCGCCTTTGGGCCTGGTTTCGGCTCAGGCTTCTTCGCACCGGCGGGCGCTGGCTTTGGCGCAGTCTTGGTTGCGGCCTTGGCTGGCGGCGGCGCTTTGGCGGCGCTCTTTGCAGGTGGCGCGGCCTTGGGGGCCGGCGCCGCCTTTTTTGGAGCAGCAGCCTTCGCCGGCGCCTTTTTGGCTGCCGGGGGGGCTTCGCGGCGTGCAGCCGGCGGCGCCTTCTTGGCGGGCGCCGGCTTAGCCGCGGGTGCGTTGGCCTTGGGCTTGGTCAAAGCGGACTTCTTATCGGGCAACGGTTTCTTACGCCTCCGGGGCGGCCTCGCCTGCTGACGATGCCTTGGCGCGCTCTTCTGCACGCTCGGTCATCTTCTTGCCGGGCTGGGCCTTGTTTGGGTTGCTGCGGGTTTCACGCTTCATGACGCCGGCCTGATCGAGGAACCGCGCAACGCGGTCGGTCGGCAGGGCGCCCTTCGACATCCAGTCTTGAATCCGATCGAGCTTCAGCAGGACCCGGTTTGGGTCATCCGACTTCAAGATAGGGTTGTACGTGCCGACTTTCTCGATGAAACGCCCATCACGCGGGCTACGGCTGTCCGCTACCACGATTGAGTAGTACGGGCGCTTTTTGGCGCCACCACGGGCGAGACGGATTTTCAGGGACATTCTGCTGCTTCTCCTTTGAACTCTTAGCTTTTTTTGTCGCTTCCGGGAAGTCCCGGCAATCCGCCCGGCAAACCGGACAGACCAGAAGGGTTAAGACCCGGTAGGGTTTTCCCCGAACCGAGCTGCTTTAACTGCTCGGGTGACGGCATCCCGCCACCCATTCCAGGCATGCCGAAGGGCATCTTGCCTTTGCCCATGGCCTTCGCCATGTCGGCCATGTTGCGGTGCATCTTGAGGAGGCGGTTGACCTCCACGACCTGGACGCCGGCGCCTTTGGCGATCCGGGCGCGGCGGCGGCCATTGAGCAAGTCCGGCTTGGCGCGCTCCGCCTTCGTCATGGAGCGGATGATCGCGATCTGGCGGTGGATCTGTTTGTCGTCGAGCGAAGCTTCGCTGATCTGGTTTTTCATCTTTTGGACGCCGGGCAGCATGCCCATAACGCCCTTCAGGCCGCCGATCTGGATGAGCTGACCGAGCTGCTTTTCCATATCGTCGAAATCGAAGCGGCCCTTGGCCATCTTCTTCGCGAGCTTTTCCGCTTCGGCGCGATCGACATTTTCGACCGCCTTTTCAACGAGACCGACGATGTCGCCCTGGCCGAGGATGCGGCCGGCGATGCGTTGGGCGTCGAACGGCTCCAACGCTTCGGCGCGCTCGCCCATGCCGAGGAACTTGATCGGCAGACCGGTGACGGCGCGCATTGACAGCGCTGCGCCGCCGCGGCCGTCGCCGTCCGCGCGGGTGAGTACGAGGCCGGTCAGCGGCAGCCGTTCGTGGAAGCGCTTGGCGGTTTCGACCGCGTCTTGGCCGGTGAGGCTGTCCGCGACCAGCAAGATTTCGCCGGGCGTCGCGATCTTCGCGACCGAGGCGGCCTCATCCATCATCTCGTCGTCGAGCGTCGTGCGACCGGCGGTATCGAGGATGAGGACGTCATGACCGCTCAAACGCGCCGACTGCAGCGCGCGCTTGGCGATTTCCTGCGGCGTTTGGCCGGCGACGATCGGAAGAACGTCAACGCCGATGTTTTTGCCGAGCGTCGCCAGCTGCTCCATCGCCGCCGGGCGGCGCGTGTCGAGCGAGGCCATCAGTACGCGGCGCTTGTCGGTTTTCGTGAGGCGTAGCGCGAGCTTGGCGGTGGTGGTGGTTTTGCCGGAGCCTTGGAGGCCGGCCATCATGATGACGTTTGGCGGCTCGCCGTGGACGCGCAGGCCCTCGGGCGGGCCTTCACCGCCGAGCGTCTCGACTAGCGTATCGTAGACGATCTTCACGACCTGCTGGCCGGGCTTGACCGCCTTGATGACAGCTTCGCCTACCGCTTCGGTTTTGACCTTGGCGATGAAGTCCTTGACCACCGGCAGCGCCACGTCGGCCTCAAGGAGGGCCACGCGCACTTCCCTAAGCGCGGCATCGACGTCCGCATCCGACAGCGCACCGCGACCGGTGAGCTTGTCGAGTACGCCGCCTAAGCGCTCTGTCAGGGCCTCAAACATCAAAACTCCTTACGCCAAAACGCTTTAGCCCCGCCGGACGATCACGTCGGGCGGGGGGCCTCGCCGGCCTCCAGACCCGATATGGGGTCATGTGCCAGTCAAAGCGCGCTTTTAAGTCTGGCGCGTGGGCGGGTCTTTAGCTGCCGGAGCGGTAAGCGTCAAACGTCAAGCCGCCGCGCCACCTCTTCGCCAATGGCGAGCGATGAGGTGAGCCCGGGGCTTTCGATGCCGAAAAGGCAAACGAGTCTGGCCACACTGTCATCAATGACGAAATCGCCCTGCGTTTCGCCTGGCCCGTGGAGCTTGGGTCGGATGCCGGAATAGTCGGCCGCGAGGGCGCCGTCAGGCAGCGCGGGCCAGAAACGGCGGATGGTGGCGTAGAAGCCTTCAGCGCGTGCGGGATCGACGGCGTAGTTTTCTTCCGCCACCCATTCGAGGTCCGGCCCAAAGCGGGCGACGCCGCCGAGGTCGCGCCGATAATGTGTGCCGAGCGCGCCCGGGATCGGCGGCGGATAGATCAGCCGCGAGAACGGCGCCTTGGCCCCCTGCAGCGCAAAGTAATTGCCTTTGCCGAAGTGTAGCGCCGGAATGCGAGCCGATGGAAGGCTCTCGATGGTGCGCGCGCAAGCTTGGGCGCCGAGGCCGGCGGCGTTGATGAGAAGGCGCGCCGAGATGGTCGTCGGCGCATCCCCGCCGACGCGGATGCTCCAGCCGTCCGCCGATGGCGCTGCGCCAAGAAACGGCGATTTCAGAACGACCGCACCACCATGCGCTTCGATCTCGCCTTCGAGCGCGTCCATGTAGCCATGCGCGTCGAACACGCCGCTCTCGCGTGACTCCAGCGCCGCGACGGCTTTGAGCTCGGGCTCAAGCGCGCGTGCTTCGGCGCCATCGAGCCAGCGCACGCCTTCGACGCCGTTGACTTCACCTTGCGCTGCCAGTCGCTCAAGCGCGGGGATTTCGCTCTCCTCGGTGGCGACGATGAGCTTGCCGCATTTGTCGAAAGCGACATTGTGCGCCGCGAGGAAATCGTAGAGCGCGCGGCGGCCTTCGACGCAGAGTCGCGCCTTTAGTGAGCCGGTGGCGTAATGCAGCCCGGCATGGATGACCTCGGAATTGCGCGATGAAACGCCAGCGCCGATGCGGCCCTCGCGTTCGATGACCAGCACGCTTTGGCCACGCTTCGCCAACGCATAGCCGCAGGCGAGCCCCACCGCGCCGGCGCCAACGATGGCGGCGTCGAAATCACTCATGTCAGGACCACGCGCGGCTCCAAGCGTTAAACGGCCTTAAGTTTCGTAATCATCTTTCTGGTTCCGGTTAATCTAAACGCAAGCACCAACCGCTATTTTCGCCACTGCTGGTTGAGGTTTGTTGTGATCAATTTTCAGGATCCAACGATGTTCGCCGCTGCGCGGGCTCACGTATCGAGCTGGCGCTGGCGGATGGGTGTCGGGACGCTGTTTGCGGTGGGCGCGTCGTTCGTGCTCGACTCGTTTGCAGTTGGATTCGGTTGGTTCCTGGCGGTGGCGGTGTCGAGCGGTTTCGACGCCATGCTGGGCCAAAGTTATCTTGAGACACGCGGGCAAAGCGAACGCCGGACATCCGGCGCGATGTTCGTCTGGGGCTGCGCGTTTTCGATCGCGATTTTTTCGGCCATGACACTTTATCTCGCTGCTTATGGCGGCGGGCCTGGTCGTGTGCTTTCAGCTTTGATGGCCGCGAGCGCTTTGGTCAGCGTCATGCTGTTCTTGTTTCAAGCGCCGGGCTTCATGCTGATCACAGCGGCGCCGGCGACTTTGTGTTTGTTGGCAATGGCGTTTATGCCGTTTCAGCCGGGGCCCGCTGACGCGCTGATGGGCGCGATCGGCGCTGCGTGTGGCGCGGCAGGCTTCTTTGCTTATGTCATCCGGGCTGCGCTTTATAACGGGCGTATGGTCACTGGGCTTAAAGAAGCGCATCGGCAGGCCAAGGAGCGCGCGCTCGAGTCCGAAGCCAAACGCGCCGAGGCGGAGGAAGCGAACCGGGCAAAGTCTGAATTCCTGGCGGTGATGACGCACGAATTGCGCACGCCGCTGAACGCCGTGATTGGTTACGCCGAAATCATCAACGAGGATCTCGTTGCCGAAGGCCGCACCGAATTGGCTGATGACGCCAACAAGATCACTGGGTCGGCGCGGCATTTGCTCGGCCTGATTGATCAAATCCTCAATCTCTCCAGTATCGACGCAGGTCAGGAAAGCCTCGCGCCGCGCGATCTCGATGTGCGCAAACTGATCGAAGATGCGGTAAACGCGGTCCAAGACGATGCGCGTGCGAACGGAAATCGTGTGTCGTTGCGTGTGAGCGCTGGCGCAGATCGTGCGCATACCGATGGTGCAAAGCTCTCTGTTTGTTTGTCGGCGCTGCTTTCGAATGCGGTGAAGTTTACGTCGAATGGCCTGATCGCGGTCACTGCGGAGTGCGAAGTGGTGGATGGGCGGGATTGTCTTTCGATCTCGGTGTCCGACACCGGCTTAGGCATCGCTGGCGCTGATTTGGCGCGGGTGTTTATGCCGTTCACGCAGCTTGATAGCTCTAGCACGCGAGCTGCCGGCGGGATGGGCCTTGGCCTCTCGATCGCGCAACGCATCGCGGTGGCGCTCGGCGGCGAACTGAAGGTCGTCAGCGAGTTGGGCTCGGGGTCGACGTTCACGTTGGTCGTGCCGTCGCGCCTGCAGGCCACTGACGCGGTGCGGGCCGCCGCTTAATAGAGAAAAATGTACCCCGCCCCTTCCTTCTGGGGAGGGAACGCGTGGTCCGCGGGGGGAGGGTAAGACCACGCTGCGGGGGACTGGTGGGAGAACACCGGCCCCGCCCCCTGGTTCCGGGCGTGTTGTCGCATCTGCTGCTAATTCCAATATCGGAGCGCTCTTGTGATAGGGTGCGCCTATGAGCGATCGCCTCCCAGCCTCGTCGATGCCGACTTTGCGGCAGCTGCAGTTTTTGATCGCGCTTAGGGCTGAGGGGAGCTTTGTCGGCGCTGCCGCGGCCGTGGGGGTGACGCAGCCGACGCTGTCGGCGGGAATCAAGGATTTGGAGACCATACTGGGTGCGGTGCTGGTGGAGCGCGGCCGGGCAGGCGCGGTGTTGACGCCGGCGGGTGAGGAGGCGGTTGATCGCGCGGCGCGGGCGATGAGCGAAGTGGAGGAAATGGTGCGCGCGGTGCAAGCCGCGGGCGTGCCCCTCTCCGGCACGTTCAAGCTCGGCGCCATCCCAACCATTGCTCCTTTCCTGTTGCCCCGGGCGCTGCCGGTTCTGAAAAAGAAGTACCCAAACTTGCGCCTGCAGATGCGCGAGGATCTGACCAGTCGCTTGGTCGATGCGCTCCGGATGCGCACGCTCGATGCGGCCATTATCGCGCTGCCGTATGAAGCTAGCGGCGTCAGCACGATGACAATCGCCGAAGATGAGTTCCTGCTGCTGACGCCGGACGATCACCCGCTGGCCAAGCGCAACGATCTTTCGCCTGAGCATTTGAGGGGCGAAGACTTGCTGCTGCTCGAAGATGGGCATTGCCTGCGCGATCATGCGCTTTCGGCCTGTAAGCTCGCGCCGTCGCGGCGGTCGACGGAAGTGGGCGCGACCAGTTTGCATACGTTGGTGCAGATGGTTGCGGGCGGCATGGGTGTGACGTTGCTGCCGAAGATCGCGGCTGAAGGCGGCGCGACAGCGGGCGCGCATGTTTCGATGCGGCCGTTTGCGGAGCCGGTCGTCGGGCGCTCCATCGGCATTGCTTGGCGTGAAGGCAGTCCGCGCGAAGAAGAAGCAAAGCTTCTCGCCGGCGTGCTGCGCGCTCTGTTCTAGGAGGTCGGCCAGTCGGGCTTGGAGAGCTGCTTGGCCAGATGCGGCAAGCGGATCACCAGCCAAATCGCCGCCCACACGTTGCCGAGGATCAGAAGCGGCGCCGCCCAAAGCGCGGCGACCACCCACGAACGCTCCGTCAAGAACACGATGACAGCGAAAAAGATGAAGCCGACATAGAGATCAACGAGGCTCACAATGCCCCATGGCAGGGTCGAGACCACCGCGAATTGATCCAGGAACGTGCCGTGCAGATCGGTCATGGACACGGCGGCCCAAATGATGAGGCCCAGCAACGCCAGCCCAAATATGCCGATCGCGGCCCGCAATACGTTCATGAAACACCTCTGCTGCGCTTGTCCCCGCGCTGGGCGGCAAAATCAAGGTGGTGAGTGCGCGCCCGACCTCTCCTCGCCCTTGCTGGGCGAGGTGTCCGCGAACGGAGTTCGCGGACGGAGTGGGTGATAGCGCGGTTGTTCTGAACATGCAGCGCTGCCACCCACTCAGTCATCGCGCTGCGCGCGCTGACAGCTCGCCCATCGAGGGCGAGCAGGGCGCGTGTGTGCGCAGCGCGCGCGATTTACGCCGCTGGCTCATCCAGTCCCTAATCCCCAAAACCTAATCCCCAAAGGGAGAGCGGGGCGCGCGATCCGCGCTGAGTAGTCTCTTTTGGGTATGCGGCCCATCTCTGAACCGCATTGCGCGCTGCGCGCGCCCCGCGATCTCGAAACCGTTTTTCCCGGAGCGTGCATAGGAGTTCAGCGAGGACATCCTGGGGTTTGAGCGCCAGGCGTCTTAGCTCCATGGCCGCTTAGGCCCATCGTGGACCCCGCCTTTTGCAGCGGGCATGTGAAGGGCGTTCGTTTCGCACGGCGGCTTTCCGAGCGGCGTACCATCTAGGCCTTCTCGACATCGTCCTGCTCACACACGCTTGCTCAAACTTTGGAGTTTTTCTCTCCTTTGTTTGCGCCAATCACCGCGCCAGTTCCGGTTCGCACTTTCGAAGTTTCGGAGCTCCTCGAAATCTCCCCTGTGCGAACGAAGGGAGTGTAGGCACGGTTTGAACTCGGTCGGATTGGTGCGGGTGTATCCCCCTAATCTTCCGCGCGCTCCCTCGTTCCGGGCTCTCGCTTTCGCGAGCCCCGGAATGACCAAGCCTCATCAACGGCGCAAACTCCCAACACGCTTCCGGCCAAGCGGCGAACTACGTTCGAGCCCCGAAGCGCGTTCAAACCGTAACTTGCGCCCCGAGTTCGACGACGCGGGACGTTGGGATGTGAAAGAATTCGGTCGCGTTGGAGGAATTGCGCGCCAGGAAGATGAAGAGCAGATCCTGCCAGCGCGGCATGTCGCTCTTGTCTGTCGGCACCAATGTGCGGCGGCTCAAGAAGAATGATGTCGTCATGATTTCGAAGGCCAGCCCGCGCTCGCGCGCGAGGGTGAGGCCGCGGATGACGTTGGGGGTTTCCATGAAGCCGAAGTGTAAGTTCACGATCTGAATGTCCTCACGAACGCTTTCGATCGTTACGCGATCGGCGTCACTGACGCGCGGCGTCGGCGCTGTGCGGACGCAGAGCAAGATGATGCGCTCGTGCAGCACTTGGTTGTGCTTGAGATTATGCATGAGCGCTGTTGGGGCCGCTTGTGGGTCGGCGGTGAGGAAGATGGCCGTGCCGCGCACGCGCTTGGGCGGCGATATTTCGAGTGTCGCCAGCATTTGTTGAAGGCTGACATCGCGCCGGGTTTGTTCGTGCAACAGCGCCGAGCCGCGTACCCAGGTCCACATGATCAGAACAAAGATTCCGGCGATGATGAGCGGCACGATGCCGCCGCTGAACAGTTTGAGCAGGTTCGAGCCGGCGAATATGAGTTCGATGAGGATGAAGGGCGACATCACGGCGACCGCGACCCAGAGCGGACGCTTGCCAACTTTCCAGATGGCGAGGATGGCGAGCAGCGAAGACGTCAGCATCGCGCCAATAACGGAGACGCCGTATGCGCTGCCGAGCGCGCTTGATGAGCCGAACGAGAAGGTCATGAACAGGACGCCGACCATGAGCATGTAGTTCACTTGCGGCATGTAAATTTGGCCGTGGTGGCGCTCTGAGGTTTGCAGGATGCGCATGCGCGGCAACAGGCCGAGTTGGATGGCTTGCTGCGTGAGTGAGTAGGCGCCGGAGATGACGGCTTGGCTGGCGATGATGGTTGCGGCAGTGGCGAGAACGACGAGCGCGGGCCGCCACGCATCGGGCGCCATGTAGAAGAACGGATTGCTGATCGTGCTTGGGTTGGCGATCACCATCGCGCCTTGGCCGAGATAATTGAGTGAGAGCGCGGGGAAAACGAGCCACAGCCACGCGACCGAGATCGGTTTGCGCCCGAAGTGGCCCATGTCGGCGTAAAGCGCTTCGGCGCCGGTGACGGTGAGGAAAACCGAGCCGAGAACGACAAAACTCAAGCCCGAATGGTTGAGCAGAAACGTGATCGCATTGAGCGGGTTGAAGGCAGCGAGGACACCCGGCTCCTGGCTGAGGTGCATAAGGCCTAGGCCCCCGAGCACGGTGAACCAGAGAATGCAGATCGGCCCGAAGAATGTGCCGACGACACTGGAGCCGAACCGCTGCACGACGAAGAGCGCGATCAAGATGCCGAGTGTGATCGGCATAATGAAGGGCTCGATGCGGCCCGTGAGGCCGGGCAGCACGGCTAGACCCTCGATCGCGGAAAGAACTGAGATCGCTGGCGTGAGCATGGCGTCGCCATAGAAGAGACCGGCGCCGGCGAGGCCCACGATGAGGATGAAGGGCGTGCGCTTGCCGAGCGCGCGCTGTACGAGAGCCATGAGCGAAAGCGTGCCGCCCTCGCCGCGATTGTCGAGGCGGAGAAGGATCATTGTGTATTTCAGCGTGACGATGGTGATCAGCGCCCAGAGCATCAGCGAGATGACGCCGATGATCTCCGCGTTCGTGGCTACGCCGTTGCGATTGACGACGTGACTGATCGACTCGCGAAAGGCGTAGAGCGGCGAGGTGCCGATATCGCCATAGACGACGCCGATGGCGGTGAGGGTCAGGCCCCAAAAGCCGCGTTGGACGTGATCTTTGGCGGCGGGATTTGAATTGGCCGGATCGGCGGAGAGCGTGGTCATCGCCCGGACATGGGCGCGAGGCGCATAAAAATTCCATGTGGTTGCGCGGGAAGAGCTGCGGGGCCAGATTCCGGCGGTGAGCCACATGCCCCCATTCGCTTCATGGCGCGACGTTGTCCGTCCAGCTGGCGTGACGGTGGCGATGGTGGCTGTTGCGGCTTTTGCCGCGAGCTTCGGCGAGCAATGGCTCGATCCGCAAAGCCTATCGCTGTTCTTTGTCGTGCCGATTGTTATCGCGGCCATGCGCTACGGGCTTGGGCCGGCGCTTGGCGCGTCTGTGCTCAGTGTCGTCGCTGTCAATTTTCTGTTTGTGGAGCCTCGTTTCACCTTCGCTGTCGCGCGCCCGCAAGATTTGGGGGCGCTGCTCCTGTTCGCGGTTGTGGGACTGCTTGTGAGCTTTGTGGCGCAGCGCGCGCGCATGGCGGACGCGGCGCGGCTTGAGGCGGCGCGCGAACGGTTTAAGGCGGAGCTGCTCGCCGGTGTGTCGCACGATTTGCGGACGCCGTTGGCGACGATCGTCTTCACGCTGCAGAGTTTGCAGAAGTTTGCGGCTGATCACGACGCCGAGGCGCGCGCGGAGCTGCTGGATTTGGCTGAAGGCGAGGCGCGGCGGTTGTCGGGCCTCGTGGACACGCTGCTCTCGGCATCGCGGATCGAAGCGGGACAAATTCCAGTGCGGCCGGAGCCGACGAGCGTGAGCGAGATTGTTGCAGCGGCTTTAGCGGATACAGGTAGCGATGCGGCAGTGAGCTTGCCGGATGATCTTCCGCTTGTATCCGCTGACCCCGCTTTAGCGACGCGCGCGCTCGCCAATGTGCTTTCGAATGCGTCGAAGTATGGGGAGGGTTCGCCGGTCAGCATATCGGCGCGGTTGGAAAATCACGACGTGATCATCGAGGTGGGCGACCGTGGGCCGGGCCTCGGCGAAAATCCGGAGCGTTTGTTCCAGAAGTTTGTGCGCGGCGTCGAGGCGGATGGGCGCGCGCCAGGCTTGGGGCTCGGGCTCGCTTTGGCGCGGACGTTTATGGAGTCGCAAGGCGGCGCGTTGACAGCGGCGAACCGAGACGGCGGGGGCGCGGTATTTTTTCTGAGCTTTGCGAGTTGGACAAAGGCTCAACGCCATGGCGACTGAGGCGACGATCCTGATCGTTGAGGACGATGCGTCGTTGCGGCGCTCGCTTGAGATGACGCTGAAGGCGGCGGGTTATGTCGTTGTTGGCGTTGGAACGCTGGCGGAAGCGCGGCGGATGCGGGCGCATTACAAGCCGCGGGCGATCTTGCTCGATCTCGGGCTGCCGGATGGCGATGGGCTGGAGTTTATTAGCGCGGTGCGCGCGGGGGATTTGACGCCCATCGTGGTGCTGACGGCGCGTGACGCGGAGGCGCTGAAGGTGCGCGCTCTCGATGCGGGGGCCGACGATTACGTGACCAAGCCGTTCGGTTTGGAGGAATTGTTGGCGCGGTTGCGCGCGGCGTTGCGACATGCGGTGCAAGCGGCGGGCAGCGCGCCGGTTGTGCGAACCGGGCCGCTCGCCATTGATCTTGCGGCGCGGGTGGTGCGGCGCGAGGGGCGCGAGATCGAGCTCTCACCGAAAGAGTTCGAGATTCTGGCTGTGCTCGCGGCGCAGCTCGGTAAGGTGGTGCGCCACCAGGATTTGTTGAAGGCGGTGTGGGGGTCGGAGCGGGCGGATATTCAGTATCTGCGCGTTTATATCGGGCAGTTGCGCGCCAAGCTCGAAGCGCATCCATCGAGGCCGGCGCTGCTCGTTTCCGATCCGGGCGTCGGCTATCGGCTAATGGCGGACACGGAATGGAGCGGTGGGGTCAGCCGCCTGGGCCGTCCTTCATGATGAAGCCCAACAGGTCGCTCACGTTGAGCTCCAGATTTCGAATGACGTCCTTTACGACGTCTCCGATCGAAATCACGCCAACGACTTTGGCGCCGTCAAGCACTGGGAGATGGCGAAAGCCGCGCGCTGACATGAGCGCCATGCAGGCTTGAATTTGATCGTCTGGCTTAACTGTCACCGGTTTGGCCGTCATCACCTGACCGACCGGAGTCTTCTTCGCATCGAGCCCGGGCAGCAGCACTTTTATGGCGCAGTCGCCTTGGGTGACGATCCCGACCAGTACGTCATCGTCAATGACCAGGACCGATCGGACACGGTTATCTCGCATCTGCTGCAAAGCTTCGACGACCATCTCGTCGGAACGCACATGGATCACGGCGCCTTGCTTGCGGGCCAGAGCGTCTTTGACGGTTTCCGTCGGGCTGCTCTCCTGGCTCTGTTGAAGCTCGCCTATGTCGTGCGCAGTGAAGGCAGTCGTTCGGGCAAGCACGCTGACCTCCTCCACGAAGAGAAGGCCAGCGTCCGCGCTTAATCCATCAGTTGTTGCATCAGATACGTATACTCAAGCGCCCTGCGGCGCGCGGCCTCGTTGAGGTTGGCGGCGGCGGAGTGGCCCCCGTCGATGTTTTCGTAATAGAGGACCGGCATGCCGAGTTCGATCATGCGGGCGACGTATTTGCGCGCGTGGCCGGGGTGGACGCGGTCGTCCTTCGTGGACGTGAGCACGAACGGGACCGGGAAATCCTCGCGCGCGCGCAAGTTTTGGTACGGCGTGATGGTCTCCAAGAAGGCGCGCTCTTCCGGGTCGGAGGGCGAGCCGTATTCATCGACCCACGAGGCGCCGGCGAGCAGTTGGTCGTAGCGCAGCATGTCGAGCAGCGGTACTTGCACGACGGCGGCGTTGATCATTTCCGGGTGCTGATTGAGCATCACGCCCATCAGCAAGCCGCCGTTCGAGCCGCCCATGATCCCGAGGTGCTCGGGGCTAGTGATGCGGCGCTCTACGAGATCGCGTTCGACGGCGTAGAAATCGTCATAAATGACTTGGCGGTTGGTGCGCAGGCCCGCTTGGTGCCAGGCGGGGCCGAACTCACCGCCGCCGCGGATGTTGGCGATGACGTAAACGCCGCCGCGGTCGAGCCAGAGCTTGCCGACGTTCGGCGAATAGCCGGGCGTCATCGATACTTGGAAGCCGCCGTACGCGTAGAGCAAGGTCGCGTTCTGGCCGTTCATCGGTAGGTCACGGCGGCGCAGGACGAAGTACGGCACGCGTGTGCCATCGGCGCTGACCGCTTCGAATTGCTCCGAGACGTAAGGCGACGCGTCGAACTGCGCTGGCAGTGAACGCACAGCGCGCGTCGTCGCGGCGTTGCGCTCAAGCGCGTAGAGGGTGTCCGGCGTGAGGTAGTCTTCGAAGACGACGAACGCACTGCTCTCCGTCGGAGATGAACCGGCAAAGCTGACCGAGCCGTTTTGCGGCAGGTCGACGTTTGCGGTCGCCCAGCCGGCGCCATTGCGGGAGATGCGCAGCAAGCGGCCGCGCACGTTTTCGTAGCCGGCGACGAGGATGGCGTCGCGGGTGATGGCGACACCTTCAACGGATTGGCGCGCGTTGGGCGCGAACAGAACCGAGACGTTCGGGCTTTCGCTGCCGCTCTCGCTCAGCGGGTAAGAGATGAGCGCGCCTTGCGGATGGCCGCGCCATTCTTCTTGGAGCGTCGCGATCAGTTGGCCTTGATAGAGGCCTTGGATCGAGGCTTTCGGCGGCAGGTTGATGCGCTGCGGCGTTGCGCCGTCGAGGCGGAAATTGGTGGATTCAAAGAAGGTGGTCGCGCGCACGGCGATCGGCACGCGGCTGCCGTCCGTGTCCTGCAGTACGCCCGCGAACACGCCGACGTCGGTGGCTTCACCGCGCATGATCTCAGTGGCCGAGGCGAGCGGCGTGCCGCGCGTCCAGCGTTTGATCACGAACGGATAGCCGCTTTCCGTCATCGTGGATGCGCCGTTCTCTGGGCCCCAATCGGTGGCGACGAGCAGCGTGTCACGGTCAAGCCAGGTCACGCCCGACTTGGCTTCCGGGACGACGAAGCCATTGCGCACGAAGGTGCGGGTCGCGGTGTCGTACTCACGATAGGTTGTGGCGTCCTTGCCGCCATCCGAGAGCGCGACCAGGCAGAGCGTCGTGCCTTCTAGGCAGTCGATACCTTTGAACACCCAGTTGGCGTTTTCAGCGGCGGCGACGGCGTCAACGTCGAACACAGTTTCCCATTGCGGGTCGCCGTTGCGGGCGAAGTCGGCGAGGCGCGCGCGGCGATAGATGCCGCGCACATGCGTCGCGTCCTGCCAGAAACTGTAATAATAGCCTTCGAAGATGCCGCCGGTGGGCAGACGCTCGCTGGAGTTGGCGAGAGCGAGCGCATCAGCGTGCAATTGCGCAAAGCGCGGGTCGCTTTCGAGTTGACCGAGAGAGCGCGCGTTTTGTTCGCGCACCCAGGCCAAAGCCCGCTCGCCTTCGACTTCTTCGAGCCAGAGGTATGGGTCTTCACCTGTCATGGCCATGCCTTGCGGTTGCGCTGCCTGAGGAGCGGTAGGTGTGGTGCTGCACGAAGCAAGAACAAGGGCCGCGATGGCGGTCGCGGCGAATGCGGCTAGTCGCATGGGGGAAGCCTCTCCAACTCAAGTTGGCGGCAAACAAGCAGAAAGAGCTTCCGGAGGAAAGGCTTAGAGGCGCTGGCGACGTAGCGCTTGGGCGCGAACGGGCCTAAATGAGACCAGATGCGCTATTTTAAGATGAACGGCTGCGGCAACGATTTCGTGATCATCGACGCGCGCTCGCGCGGGTCGCTGCCGCTATCACAGATCCAGGCGCGGGCGATCGCGGACCGGAAGACGGGGCTGGGCTGCGATCAGGTGATCGCGGTGGAGCGCTCGATCCGGGGCGATGCGTACATGCGCATCTGGAACGCCGATGGCGGTGAGGTCGAGGCGTGCGGGAACGCGACGCGCTGTGTGGCTTGGCTGCTGCTGGAGGAAGGCGGGGCCGCGACGCGCAGGATCGAGACGCCGGCGGGGATGCTTTATGCGGAGCGCGCTGGAGAAGGTTTGATCACCGTCGATATGGGCTCGCCGCTGTTGCGCTGGGAGGAAATCCCGATTGCGCGGGCGATGAATACGGATCGGCTGGACTATGCGGCGCGCGGGCTCGAGGCGCCGGGCGCGGTCAATATGGGCAACCCGCATGTGGTGTTTTTCGTCGATGACGTGAGCGCCGTGGCGATCGACACGATTGGCCCCGCGGTGGAGCGCGATCCGTTCTTTCCGCAGGGCGTCAACGTGGGTTTTGCGGAGGTGCGCTCGCCAGAGCAGATCCGCTTGCGGGTCTGGGAGCGCGGCGTGGGGCTGACCAAGGCGTGCGGCACGGGCGCGTGCGCGGCGGTGGTGGCGGCGCATCGCCAGGGGCGGACCGGGCGCAAGGTCGAGGTCATTGTGGACGGTGGTTCACTTGAGATTGAATGGCGCGCGGGCGACGACCGGGTTCTGATGACCGGGCCGATCGAACTGGAATCGACGGGGGAGTTGCCAGCCGCATGAGAGCCGCTTTCGCCGCCTGCCTCCTGCTCACTGCGTGTGCGACGCCGTCGCCGCGTGGGCCGGCTGAGCGGCTGGCCGGCTGCTGGATCAACCGCGATGCGGGCGCGGTGACGATGCGGTGGCTGCCGGATCGGGCGCGGCCGGGCGTGATGGCGGGCCACAAGCTCGTTTACGGGCAGACCGGTGCGCCGCGCGGCACGCGCTATACCCTGGAGCCGAGCGAAACAGGCGCGAGCCTATGTGAGCTGGACGCCGATGGTGCGGCGACACGCTGCTGGCCGGTGGCGGAAGGCGAAGGCGGTTCGCTCGAAGGTGGCCGCGCCTTTATCGATGCGCATGGTGAGCGCTTGCGCATCACTGTAATCGGCGATGGGGCGGATCGCGAAATCTTCCAGGGCCGCCGCGACGGTTGCGATTGATCATCGGATTTCATCACGTGGTAATCGCCGTGCGCGATCTCGCGGCGGGCGTTGCGGCCTATGAGACGCTGCTTGGTGCGAACGCGAGCGATGCAAGCGAAGAAGATGACGTTGCGACGGCGTTGATCGCGACATCCAACATTGCTGTCGAACTGATGGCGCCTATTGGCGGTGGCGAGACGGCGCGTCGGTTGTTGGCTGCGATCGAGGATGGCGGCGAGGGTTTGAAGAGCTTGGTGTTTGCGACTTGCGATGTTGCGCAGGCGCATTCGCGGTTCGAACGCGTGGGCTTGGCGCCGGAAGAGATCACCGCACGTGGGAGTTTCCGTCTCAACAATGAGCGCACGCACGGTGTGCGTCTGTTTGTGATGAGTCCGCGGCCCGAGCCGGCGCAAGCTGCGCATGTGACGGGTCTCGATCACATCGTCATTCGCACGCCCGACGCCGAACGCGCCGCTGCGCTGTATGGCGCGCGGCTTGGCTTGGACATGCGGCTCGACCGCGAAGTGGCGGGGCGGCGGCTGATGTTTTTCCGCTGCGGCGATGCGGTGGTTGAACTTGTACACGACGTCACGATTGAGGGCGGGCGCGATCGGTTTTGGGGACTGTCGTGGCGGGTGCGCGACGCCGATGCTGAACGGGCGCGACTGGCTGCGGCTGGGCTCGATGTTTCCGAAGTCCGTCAAGGCGTTAAGCCCGGTACGCGGGTGTTCACTGTGCGAAATGGCACGGCCGGCGCGCCGACACTCATGATTGAACACGCGCCGCGCTGAACGCGGAGTGCTTGCCCCGGCCTGGATAATCGGTGAAAGACCTCCCAACACGGGGGTGAGATATGAGCAGGCTGTTTCTGAAAATTGCGGCGTTTGCGGCTGCGTTGTTGGCGGCGCCGTTGGCGGCAGCTCAAACTATCAGCACACCCCTTCAGGTGCGCACGGGCGACGTGTTCACCGTCAATGTCGATTACACGCAATCGGCTGACATTGGCGGGCAAGAGATGAACGCGACGATGGCGTACGTGTACTCCATCCACGTGCTCGACGCTGAACAACGCCTGTGGCGCTTCATGCCGATCAGCGTCTCGTATCAATTGCCAGAAGCGCCGGGCATCGATCCAGCCGCCGCCAATGTAAATTGGCCGGTGATGAGCGACATGATGTCGGCGATGATGCGGATGGCGACGGATGTTGGCTTCGACTGCCGCGTCGATGAATATGGCCGCTGCCTGGACATGACCAATTGGCCGCTGTGGAGTTCGCGCCTCGAGAACATGGCGCTCGCGTTTGACGCTGGCGCGCGGATGTTTCCCGGCAACCGCTCCACCGCCGACATTGCGGTTGAAGAAGATGGCGCGCCGAAGCGTGGTGACGTGGGCGGCATGAGCGCTGCACCGAGCTGGGAGACGCTGCGTGGTCCGGTGATGGCGGGCGTTGCGCGGATGATCGACTCGTTCGACTCGCGCGATGCGGCGTCCTCGATGGGGAGCGTGTATCTCCCGGCCTATGTGCAAGGGCGCACGCTGACACGGCGCGAAACCGTGCAGGTGGTGGATGAATACGAGATGCCTTTTGGCGCGCCTGCGCTGCGCTATACCGGCACGCTGCGGCTTGACAGCATCGACCGGCGCGCGAATACGGCGACTATCACGCGCCGCTCGCAGCTGGATGAAGCGAGCGCCCGTGCGGCCATCGACGCGATGACGGCGTTCGTGTCGGAGACACTCATCGAGCCGCTGGCGCCGCATTTCCCGGAAGGGCAAGCGCCGCCGGACGGCACTGCGCTGGCGCAGGCGATCAATTCCCTGCTGGTCGATTTCGACTACGAAGACACCACGCGCGGGGTTGTCGATCTCACCACCGGCATGGCGCGTGAAACGGTCACCGACTACACGATGACTGCGCGCATCACCTCGTCCGACCAGCCCATGACGACGCGCGGCCGCATCATCACGCGCGTGACGCCCGCTGCTCCGAACGTGCCGCGTCTGCCGCGCCCCTAGCGCGTAATGTTCGGCAAGAAGCGCTTTCTCGATCCCGAGGTCGAGGAGTGGCACATTGAATGTTGGGCTTGGATGATGCGCCATCTCGGCGGCGTCGAGGCGCTGGGCGAGACGCCGCTGGTGTTGCCGACGGCTGAGTTCTTTCCGCGGCCAGATGGCGAGGGCCATGCCGTGGCGGAGGCGATCTTTTATCGCGTGCGCGATCTGATGGGGCTCAGCGCTTGGCCTTGTACGTTGGTGGAGCGCGATCAAACCAACGCGGAGGTCGGCGAGTTCATGCGCTTGCAGCCGCAGGGCAAACCAGTCGCTGGCACGTTCGAGAGCGATGGGCGCGAGGTCGTGGTGACGTACGCGCCGGACCTGTTGCGGCGGCCGACCAATCTCATCGCCACGTTCGCGCATGAACTAGCGCATTATGTGCTGCACACGATCCCGACGCCGCCGCCAGGTGCGGAGGTGGAGCCCATAATCGAAGAATTGGCGACGGAATTGGCTGTCGCCTATTTCGGCTTCGCTGTGATCGCCGCCAATGGCGCGTTTGAGTTCGAGCAGTTTCAGGACTTTGGCCGCAGCGGTTGGCAGGGCGGCGCCTGGGGCTATTTTAGCGAGGATGGTTGGTGCTTTGCGCTGGCCGTATTTCTGGCGCTGAGCGGGCGTGACGAGGCGGACGCGCGCCGGCATTTGAAGCCGCATCTGGCCAAGCGGTTGTCTCAAGCACAGGCAAGGCTTTCGCAGGCGCCGCATTTGATCGAGGGCTTGCGCCAAGTGTCGCCAAACCGAGATTGATCATGGCCTTCGCTGGGGGCATGGTCTGGCCAGACGCGGGGGGATCAGATGTCCGAGAAACAAGCGCTCAACGCCACGTTCTTCGCCTTCAAGAAGCGCGAGAAGAGCGGCGTGCTGCTGACGACGACCATCGCTTATGTGCTGATCTCGTTGCTGTCGTTCGGGTTGTTCGCGGTTTTGAACATGGCGGCGCTCGGTGACTATTTCAGCTGGTATGTGGGCGTGATCCAGAGCAGCGCTGGCGGTGCGGTCGATCAATCGATGATGACGCCGCCGGCCAGCGTCATGGCGCTCGGGCCGATGATGTTTCTATTTCAGGTGTTCTACTACATCCTGCTCGCTGCCTATGAAGCCGCTTGTTTGCGCTGGTTGATCAAGGGCGAGCAGAAGGGCTTCTTCGGCTTCTCGTTTGGCGCCGATACCTGGCGCGTCTATCTCACGTATTGGATCTGGTTCTTCCTCGCCGTTGCGTGCGGCATTCTCTTCCTGGTCGTGTTCGGCGGGATGTTTGGCGCGCTGTTTGCGGTTGGGGCCGCGGGCGGAGATACGAGCTCCATAGGCGGTATGGCGTTGGCGCTGCCGTTCGTGTTCCTGCTCGTGCTCGTCGTCATGACGTATGTTGGCGTGCGCCTTGCGCCCGCGGCGGCGACTTCGATTGCGCGCAACCGGTTTGCGTTCTTCGATGCGTGGAAGGTGACGAGCGGACGGTTCTGGGGATTGCTTGGCGCCTTCGTGCTGCTGTGGATCATGTATTTTGTCGCGACGACGATCCTGTATGGCGCGGGTGGCGCTGCGTTCGCCGTGGGCCTCATGAGCAACGCCGAGCAATTGAGCGGCGATCCTTCGCCGGAGCAGGTGTTCGCAGCGTTCAGTCAGCCGGCTGTGCTGGTCCCGTTGGTGCTGATCTGCGCGGTGGGTGTTGTGGCGTCGTTCGTGTGGATCATCGCGCTATTCGGCATCAACGCACGCGCCGCGGCGCTAGCGTTGGAAGAAGGCAAGATCACCGCGGAAGCGTGAGACGATTATGGCTGAACCGCTCAATGCGACATTCTTCACGCTGAAAAAGCGCGACCGCGCCGTTCTGGCGCCGGCGACGTTTATGCTGGTGCTGATCCAGGCGGTGTTAATCGGTTTACTCGTGCTGCTGAATTGGGGCTTCTTCAGTCATCTCGGAACGCTGTTCGCGAATGGCTTTGAAGAACCTTCCGAACAGGATGCGGGGCTGATGGTCGCCGGCATGTTCGGTCTGTTCGGCTTCGGCTTCTTGTTGATGATCCCAATGTATCTGGCGTTCGCCGCTTATGAGGCCGCGTGTTTACGCTGGATGATCCGGGGCGAGGCGCCTGGGCTCTTCGGGCTCGCCCTCGATCACGATACGTGGCGCGTGTACGGCATCTATTGGTGCTGGCTTATCGGCTACATGGTGATCGGCACGGTGGTCAGCATTCTGGCGATGCCACTCATGATGATGAGCATGGGCGACATCCTCTCGAACCCTTCGCCCGATCCGGTGCAGCTGATCCAGTGGCAGCTTTCGGTGCAGCTGCCGATCATGCTGCTGCAATACATCCCAATGATTTTCTTGGGCGTGCGCTTCGCGCCGGCCGCTGCGACTTCGATTGCGCGGCGGAGATTCAGTCTGTTTGAAGCATGGACAGTGACCAATGGGCGCTTCTGGGCGTTGTTTGGTTCGTTCTTCCTGCTGGGCGCGATTTGCGCAGCGGTCTATTTGATCGTGAACGGCGCGGGTTTCGCCTTCTTGCTCGGCGACGTGGTGAGGGCGATGTTTGCGGACTGGCCGAACGTCAACAATGAGCAGGCTGAGCAGGTGGTTGCGCGCCTCTTCAATGCGCAGACGATTGGCATCCTGATCGCGCTCTATGTGTTCAGTGGCTTGATTTCGCTCGGCTACGTGCTGATGAGCTACGGCGTGAACGCGCGTGCGGCGCTCGCCGCGCTGGAAGAAGGCAAAATCGCCGAGGCGCCGCCGAACGACTAGCCGGCGGCTTGCTTCTTCTTGCGGGCTTTTGCAGCGGGCGGCGCTTCGGCGGCGGCGGCTTTGAGCTTCTTTGGCGCGCGGCGTTCGTGGTGGCGATCGAGCGCTTCTTTGAGGTAGCGGCCCGTCCAGCTTTCTTTGACCTTGGCGACATCTTCCGGCGTGCCGACAGCGACGACGCGCCCGCCGCCATCGCCGCCTTCTGGGCCGAGATCGAGGATCCAGTCGGCGGTTTTGATGACGTCGAGATTGTGCTCGATGACGAGCACGCTGTTGCCGCTGTCGACCAGCTCATGAAGCACTTCGAGCAGCTTTTTGGTGTCTTCGAAGTGAAGGCCGGTGGTGGGCTCGTCGAGGATGTAGAGTGTGCGGCCCGTGGCGCGCTTGCTGAGCTCTTTGGAGAGCTTCACGCGCTGGGCTTCACCGCCCGAGAGCGTCGTGGCTTGTTGCCCGATGTGCACGTAGCCTAGGCCAACGCGCTTTAGTGTTTCGAGCTTGTCGCGAATGCTGGGCACGGCGTTGAAGAGGTTGGCGCCTTCATCGACCGTCATGTCCAGCACGTCCGAGATCGACTTGCCCTTGTAGAGCACTTCGAGCGTTTCGCGATTGTAGCGTTTGCCTTTGCACGTATCGCAGGTGACGTAGACGTCCGGCAGGAAGTGCATCTCGATCTTGATGACGCCGTCGCCCTGGCAGGCTTCGCAGCGGCCGCCTTTGACGTTGAACGAGAAGCGGCCCGGGCCGTAGCCGCGCGCTTTTGATTCCGGGAGGCCAGCGTACCAATCGCGGATCGGTGTGAACGCGCCGGTGTAGGTGGCGGGGTTTGAGCGCGGCGTGCGGCCGATTGGGGATTGGTCTATGTCGATGATCTTATCGATGTGTTCGAGGCCGTCGATGCGGTCATGCTCTGCGGGCACATCGCCGGCGCCGTGCCATTGGCGCGCTACGGCTTTGTAAAGCGTTTCGATCACGAGCGTGGATTTGCCGCCGCCGCTGACGCCCGTGACGCACGTGAACGTGCCGAGCGGAATGTCGGCGTCGACGTTCTGCAAGTTGTTGCCGCGCGCGCCTTTGACCGAGATCATGCGCTTCTTGTTCAGCCAGCGGCGCTTTTCCGGGATCGCAATTTCGCGGCGGCCGGTGAGGTAATCGCCGGTGATCGAGTTTTTGTTTTTCTGGATCTGATCCGGTGTGCCTTCGGCGATGATCGTGCCGCCATGGATGCCGGCAGCGGGGCCCATGTCGATGACGTGATCGGCGGTCAGGATGGCTTCTTCATCATGCTCGACCACGAGCACGGAATTGCCGAGATCGCGCAGCCGGCGGAGCGTTTCGAGGAGGCGCGAATTATCGCGCTGGTGGAGGCCGATGGAGGGTTCGTCCAACACGTAGAGCACGCCGGTGAGGCCGGAGCCGATTTGGCTCGCGAGCCGGATGCGCTGGCTTTCGCCGCCGCTGAGCGTGCCCGAGGCGCGGCCGAGGGAGAGATAATCGAGGCCGACATCGACAAGGAAGCGCAGCCGGTCGTTGATCTCTTTGAGAATGCGAACCGCGATTTCTTTTTGCTTCGGCGTCAGTTGCTCATTGAGTTCACCGAACCAATCGCGTGCGGCGCGGATCGAGAGTGTGGACGCGGTGGCGATATCGCTCATCGCGACTTTTACGGCGAGGGCTTCTGGCTTTAGGCGCTTGCCGTCGCAGACTGGGCACGGCGCTTCGCTCTGATATTTTTCGAGGTCTTCGCGCACCCACGCGGAATCGGTTTCTTTCCAGCGGCGCTCGAGGTTCGGCAGCACGCCTTCGAAATTCTTAGTCGTCTCGTAGCGGCGGACGCCATCGTCATAGACGAATTTGATCGGATCTTTGGTGCCGTGAAGGATGGCTTGTTTCAGCTCCTTCGGCAGGTCTTTCCACGGCGCGGTGATCTTGGCTTTGTAGTGCTTGGCCAGGGCTTCGAGGGTTTGCGCGTAGAGTGGCGACGGGCCCTTGGCCCACGGCGCGACGGCGCCTTCCTTCAGCGTCTTGTCGTGATCGGGGACGACCATGTCGGCGTCGAACTTGAGTTGGACGCCGAGGCCGTCGCACGCCGGGCAGGCGCCGGCTGGGTTGTTGAAGGAGAAAAGCCGCGGCTCAATTTCTGGAATGGTGAAGCCGGAGACGGGGCAGGCGAATTTCTGGCTGAAGATCAGGCGCTCTGCCGTCTTGGCCTTGTTCTTGAGCGAGGCTTTGCCGGTTGCGGCGTCGTCGCTCTTGGCGTCAGCGAATTCGGCGAAGGCGATGCCGTCGGCGAGCTTCAGTGCTTGTTCGAGTGAGTCCGCCAATCGCGTTTCGATGCCGGCTTTGACGGCGATGCGATCGACGACGACGTCGATGTCGTGTTTGAATTTCTTGTCGAGCGTTGGCGGCTCTGAGAGCTCGTAAAATTCGCCGTCGATCTTGGCGCGCTGGTAGCCCTTCTTCAGGAGCTCGGCCATTTCCTTTTTGTATTCGCCTTTGCGGTCGCGCGCGATCGGCGCGAGCAGATACAAGCGTGTGCCTTCGGGCAGCGCCATGATCCGATCGACCATTTCGCTGACTTGCATCGCCGCGATCGGCTGGCCGGTGGCGGGCGAATACGGAATGCCGACGCGCGCCCAGAGGAGGCGCATGTAATCGTAGATTTCGGTGACAGTGCCGACGGTGGAGCGCGGATTGCGTGAGGTAGTTTTCTGCTCGATCGAAATAGCGGGCGAGAGGCCTTCGATGGAATCCACGTCCGGCTTTTGCATCAGCTCCAGGAACTGGCGTGCATAAGCCGAGAGCGATTCCACGTAGCGGCGTTGGCCTTCGGCGTAGATCGTATCGAAAGCGAGCGAAGATTTGCCGCTGCCGCTGAGGCCGGTGATCACCACCAGCTCATTGCGCGGAATATCAACGTTGACGCCTTTGAGATTGTGCTCGCGGGCGCCGCGGACGCGGATGTGAGTGAGCGCGTCTCTCATTGCGGCAGGCCGTACGCGAAAGCGGTCATCGAGATCCCGGGATCGTAGTGTTTGTTGAAGATGTAGGGCGTTTCGCCAGCGCGGCGCGCGGCGAGAGCGTAGAAGACGGGAAAGAAGTGCTCCCAATCCGGCGCCGCGTCGCTTGCATCTGGCCGGGCGGCGTAATTTAGCACTGCCGCATCGTCGCCGGTTGCTGCGGCATTGGTCACGAACTCATCGAACGCCTGCACCCACGGCAGCAGCTCCCGCGTGCGGAAGAAGGCGGGCAGATTATGTACGATGTTGCCGGCGGCGAGGATCAGCACGTTATCGTCACGGAGATCGGTGAGCGCTTGGCCGATGGCGAAATGCTCGGCTGGTGGACGGCGTGCGTCGAGGCTCACCTGCACCACGGGAATGTCGGCGTCAGGATACATGCGGCGGAGCACGCTCCAGGCGCCGTGATCGAGGCCCCAGCTGTCGTCGAGCTCCGCGCGAAAGGCGGAGAGGCGTTCGACGATGTCGGCCGCCAAGGCGGGATCGCCGGGGGCTGGATACTCGACATCGAACAGGGCCTGAGGAAAGCCGCGGCCGAAATCGTGGATGGTGGGCTGCCGCGCGTTCGAGGTGACGTGGACGCCCTCAGTCACCCAATGGGCAGATACGACGACTATCGCGCGTGGGCGCGGAAACGCGCGCGCGATCTCGGCCCAGCCGCGGGCGGAGGGGGTGTCTTCGATCGCGTTCATCGGCGAACCATGGCCGACGAACAGGGCGGGCGCTCTGCTGGTCATTGCACTTTCTTCGGGGACCGCCGGAGCCTCCTGCGGACACCATATTTAGTATTCAGAGTCGCCCGGACATCAAGAACAATTAGCGAACATCTGTCCTGGGGCAGTTGGCGCATAAATACGCCAGAACGGTTCGACTGGTTAATGGGCCTTTACCAATGAGGCGAGTCGCATTACAGAACATAGGGAGAACATTTGTCCGGATACGCCCGGCGGATGCCTCGTCCATCGAGTGAAAGCGCAGGAAACAGGAGGTCGGCGATGGCTGGCAGCGTCAACAAGGTGATTTTGATCGGCAATCTGGGCAAGGACCCGGAAATTCGGCGGCTCAATTCCGGTGAGCCGGTGGTGAACCTCTCGATCGCGACGTCGGAAAGCTGGCGCGACAAGCAGAGCGGCGAGCGCAAGGAAAAGACCGAGTGGCACCGCGTTGTGATCTTCAACGAGAACATCGCGAAGGTCGCTGAGCAGTATCTGAAGAAGGGCTCGACAGTTTACATCGAGGGCCAGCTGCAGACGCGCAAATGGACCGACCAGGCGGGTGTCGAGAAGTACTCGACTGAGGTCGTGCTGCAGAAATTCCGCGGTGAACTCACCATGCTCGGCGGCAAGGGCGACGGCGGCGGCAAGTCGTATGACGACGAAGGCGGCGGCTCGTTCAGCTCGAAAGCGGGCTCCAAGCGCGTCAGTGACGGCCCACGCGAAAGCTTCAACCAGGATCTGGACGACGAGATCCCGTTCTAAGGACGATCATGGCTTGGGCGCTCCGCATGGAGCGCCCATATCGCCTCAATGATCCCATTCTCAGTTCTTGATCTCGCGCCCGTTATTGAGGGCGGAGACGTTTCGCAGGCTTTGCACAATTCGCGCGATTTGGCGGTGAATGCGGAGCGGTTGGGGTACAACCGCTTTTGGCTCGCTGAGCATCACAATATGCCAGGCATCGCCAGCGCCGCGACGGCGCTGACAATCATGAATGCGGCGGAAGCGACGAAGACCATCCGCGTCGGCGCCGGCGGGATCATGTTGCCGAACCACGCACCGATCGTGATCGCGGAGCAGTTTGGAACACTCGAAGCACTTTATCCTGGCCGCATTGATCTCGGGCTCGGGCGCGCGCCGGGCGGCGATCAGCGCGTTGCGATGGCGCTGAGGCGCACGCTGGTCGGCGGTGAGGATCGGTTTCCGCAGGACGTGTTGGAATTGCAGGCGCTGCTGGCGCCGGCGCAGCCCCGTCAGATCGTGCGCGCGGTGCCGGGTGAAGGCGCGAACGTGCCGCTCTGGATTTTGGGTTCGTCCACGTTCGGCGCTCAGCTCGCGGCGGCGCTTGGTCTGCCGTTCGCCTTCGCATCGCACTTCGCGCCGGCGCAGATGATGAGCGCGATTGAGATCTATCGCGCTACTTTTCAGCCTTCGGAGCAGTTGCAGAAGCCGTATGTGATGCTCGGCTTCAATCTGTTCGCGGCCGAGAGCGATGAAGAGGGCCGCGTGCTGGCGACCTCTTTGATGCAAGCGTTCGCGAGCTTGCGTCGTGGCATTCCCCGCAAGCTGCAGCCGCCCGATCCGGCGTTCGAAGCGTCGCTGACCGAGGCTGAGCGCGCATCGCTGCAAGAGGTGCTGAACTGCTCCGCGATCGGCTCGCCGGAAACGGTGAAGCACAGCATCGAAGCGTTCATCGCGCGTACGGGCGCCGATGAACTGATCCTTGCATCGCACATCTACGATCACGGCGCGCGCGTGCGTGCTTACGAGATCGCGGCTGAGGTGCGTGCGGCGCTTTAGTCGCTATTGAAAGAGCGTTTCGCCCAAGCTGAGCGGCGTGTCGTAGCGCATGGCGAGATTGCGCGCCCAGTTTTTGGCCGATGCGATCTCATCGGCGTACATCGCGCCGGCTTGTTTGTGCTGCGCTTCCAAGGCGGCGGCGTCGAATGGGCGGCCCAATTCCTTGGCGTGTTCGCTGAACACGGGGCCGGCGGCGATTTCGGCGGCGCGTTGTTTGTCTAGGCTCAAATTGAAGAAGCCGCTCACTGCGTTGAGTGTGCCGGCGGTGTCGGCGAGGAAGCGCTCGCTGCTCAAGGTACGCACGATGCTGCGGCCAAAGCGACGGGCGACGGAATCGAGAAACGCCGTTTGCATCAGCCAAGCTTGCGCGGCGATTTGCATGTCGGTCTGCAGCACCATGTCGGCTTCGGTGAAGCCGTTCTCGATCGGGATCACCGGCGCAAATTGCTGGAAGACCTGACGCGCAAAGGCGCGTCCCTCCATGCCGCGCCGCGCGATCGCGCGCAGGAAGGTGTCGAGGCTCGAGTAAAGAATGATCGCCTTCGAGTCGGGCCGGGCGTGCAGCATTTGCGGCACGATGTGGTTCACGACGTTGCTGGGTTTGACGATCTGCGTTTCGCCCGGCTCAAGCGGACGGGAGAGCAGGTCCAGCGCCGCGCCGAGCGCCAGAAACGCGCCGGGTGTGCGCCGGCTGCCGGACCAGTACTCGGCGAAGGACGAGAGAACGCCGGGCTCTTTTAGCCCCATCGAGACGCCCGGAATATCAAGCGCGCGGGCGAGCAGCGTCGAGCAGCAGAAGGCGGTGTGGAAGAGAAAATGAACCTGCCCGGAGACCTCGCGGATAGCGCCGATTGAAAGCTCCTCGACCGGCGCGGGCGCTGAGAGGGGCGCCTCGGCGACGAAGCGGGAGTCGAGGAAGACGGCTCTCCGCTGCGCCTCTTTGGGAAGATTGGCGAAGACCAGAGTGTCCGAGCGCCAGTCGTAGGCGTGCGGAAGCCAGGCCGCGTCCTGGATGTAGGGCAGCCACTCAGAACCGGGCGCTTGCACGTCAGGGTGCAGGAGGGGGGCTCGCTTCAACAAAGGATGGTTGTAGCAAGGCTAGCAGCCGGCTGTGTAGTCTAAGTTACAACTCGTCGCGCAGACGTGATCGCCGGTCGCATAGACGGGGAGGATTACGGGCATGGCGGAGCGGCCGGGAGTCGAGCTAGGACCAGCCCGGTGACCACGCCCTCGCGCGCCTTTGCGCCGCTCGATCTCATCCAGCTTATTTCGATCGCGCTGATCTGGGGCGTGAACAACATCTTTGCGAAGATCGCGGTCGATGCCTTCCCCGCGATGATGACAGTGTCGCTACGCTTTGTGATCGTGTTGGCGGCGCTGTTTTTGTGGATCAGACCGCCGCCGCGGAAGACCCTGGCGCTGTTTGCGCTGATGCTCGTGTTTGTCGGGCCGCTGCACTTTGGCGTGCAGTATGCGGGCCTGAAATTGGCGACCGACATTACGCCGATGGTGGTTGCGATGCAGCTTTGGGCGCCGTCGTCCGTTGTGTTTGCGGCGCTGCTGTTGGGCGAGCGGGTGAGCGGTTTGCGTTGGGCAGGTGTGGGCTTGGCGTTTCTAGGTACGGCGTCGATGAATTTTGACCCGGCGGTGTTTGCGCAAGGCTGGGCGCTGCTGTTGGTTGGGCTCGCGTCCGTTTTTTATGGATTTGGCACGGTTTTGGTGCGCCGCTTGGGCGGAGGACTGGATCCGTGGGCGATGCAGGCGTGGGTCGCCATGGCGACAGCGCCAACCATGGTTCTGGGATCGCTCGCGTTCGAAACTGGCCAGCTGGATGCTGCGCTCAATGCGCCATGGTACGCATGGGCTTGCGTCGCGTTTGGCGCGATCGTGTCATCAATCGTCGCCAACGCTTTCATGTTTCGGCTTTTGCAGAAATACGAAGTGTCGCGGACGACGCCGTACCTGCTGATGACGCCGGTGTTCTCTTTCGTTCTTGCGGCGCTCATACTCGGCAGCCGCATTACGCCGCAGATCCTACTTGGCGCAGCGCTGACGATTAGCGGTGTCGCTCTCGTCGCACTGGCCGAGCGGAGGTTCAAGGCATTGGCGTGAGTGCAGCGCACGCGATGCGCGCGCCGGCGCCGCCGATCGGCTGTGAGACGTGATCATCGACGCTGGCGTGGATCAGCAGCGCGGTTCCATCGCCGTCCAGCAGCGCCTCGCGGGCGGGGCTGCGGGCGTTGCCGGGAACTCGCTGCGGCGCCAGCACGGTGAAGGGCGAGAGCATTTCGGCGGCGAATGGCCCGTTCGGCGAGGCAAAGATGTTGGGGAGATCGCCCGCTTCGGGGCCGTTCGGATTGAGCAGGCCGTGTTGGACGCGATCGCTCATGCCGAGATGCCCGCCTGAGGCCTGGAAGCCAGCGGCGAAATCGCTGCAATCGCCGCGTGTGTGCAGATGTAGGCCATGCCAGCCGGGCGGCAGCGCGCCTGCAGAAAATTCGAGCCGAATCAACGTGCCGGCGGGGGCTGGCGTGAAGTGGGCCTGGCCGATGGCGCGGCCGTCAGCGCCCACGATCCAAGCTGTGCGCGGCGCTGGCGGCGTGACAGCGACATCGGCTGGCGCGCGGCTGGCGCAGGCGGTCAGCAGAGCTGCGAGAAGGAGGGTGGCGATGGGGCGCATGAGCGGTTCCTAGGTTTGCGGCGGTGCCGTGCCGATGTTAGTTTGGCATGGATTCGCAGGCGGGTTTTTTCTCGTCTTTTCCAACGCATTCAAAAGCGTTTTTCATCAACTTTAGCAGATAGTCCGGATCCCGTGTCAGACACGTCCGATCCCGCCGAGAACGGCGGACCAACTCTTCCCAAAGGCGTTCAGCTCATCAGCGTCGAAGATGAGCTGAAGCGCTCGTATCTTGATTACGCGATGAGCGTGATCGTGTCGCGTGCGTTGCCTGATGCGCGCGACGGGCTGAAGCCTGTGCACCGTCGCATCCTCTACGCGATGGATGAGGCGGGGAACACGCACGACAAGGCCTATCGCAAGAGCGCGAAGTCTGTCGGCGACGTGATGGGTAATTACCACCCGCACGGCGACCAAGCCATCTACATGACGCTCGTGCGCCTCGCGCAGGACTTCTCGATGGGCCTTACGCTTATCGACGGGCAGGGCAATTTCGGTTCGGTCGACGGCGATATGCCGGCTTCGATGCGGTACACCGAAGCGCGCTTGGCGAAGGCCGCGCGGCCGCTACTGGACGACATCGACGAAGGCACAGTCGACTTCCAGGATAACTATGACGGCACCGTCCAAGAGCCGACGGTGCTGCCAGCGCGGTTCCCGAACCTTTTGGTCAATGGCGGCGGCGGCATCGCGGTCGGTATGGCGACGAACATTCCGCCGCACAATTTGTCGGAAGTAATCGATGCGACGATCGCGCTGATCGATAATCCGAACATCGCCGATCTCGATTTGCTCGACATCGTGCCGGGCCCAGACTTCCCGACCGGTGGTGAAATCTTGGGTCGCGCTGGTGCGCGGCTTGCGCTGATGACCGGCCGCGGCTCGGTGGCCATTCGCGCCAAGCATCACATCGAAACCATCCGCGGGCGCGAGGCGCTCGTGTTCAGCGAAATTCCCTATCAGGTGAACAAGTCGGAGATGGTGGAGAAGATCGGCGAGCAGGTGCGTGAAAAGCGCATCGAAGGCATTGCCGAGGTCCGCGATGAATCGAACCGCCTGGGCGTGCGGCTCGTGATCGAGCTGAAGCGCGATGCTGTTGCGGACGTGGTGTTGAACCAGCTCTATCGTTACTCGGCGCTGCAAACGTCGTTCGGCGTCAACATGCTCGCGCTGAACCAAGGCAAGCCCGAGCAGATGGGCCTGCGCAAGATCCTCGAGATCTTCATCTCGTTCCGCGAGCAGGTCGTCACCCGTCGTACCAAGTTCCGGCTGGCGAAGGCGCGCAAGCGCGGCCACGAAACTGTTGGCCTTGCGATCGCCGTCGCGAACATCGACGAAGTCATTAAGCTGATCCGCGAAAGTCCCGACCCGAGCACGGCGCGTGAGCGCATGCTGGCGCGTGACTGGCCGTCAGGCGACATGATGCCTTTGATTGCGCTGATCGCCGATCCGCGCACGGTGGTCACTGAAGGCGATGCGATCCGGCTCTCGGACGAACAAGCGCGTTCGATCCTCGCGCTGCAGCTCTCGCGCCTCACCGGCCTTGGCCGTGACGATATCGCGAAGGCGGCAAACGAGATCGCGGATGAGATCAAGGAATTGCTTTCTATCCTTGGCTCGCGCGACCGTATTTTTGAAATCATTCGCGGCGAGTTGGCCGAGGTGAAAGCTGCGTTTGGCGTTCCGCGCCGCACGCAGTTCTCCGAGTCCGAAGGCGACATCGACGATGAAGCGCTGATCCCGCGCGAAGATATGGTCGTCACCGTAACGCACGGCGGGTACGTGAAGCGCACGCCACTGGCGGCCTACCGCACCCAGCGCCGCGGCGGCAAAGGCCGCGCCGGCATGTCGATGAAGGACGAGGATTTCGTCACGCGGGTGTTCGTAGCCTCCACGCACGCGCCGATCCTGTTCTTCTCGTCCTCGGGCATGGTCTACAAGATGAAGGCCTGGCGCATCCCGGCGGGCGATCCGCGTACAAAGGGGCGTGCGCTGGTCAATCTCTTCCCGCTCGGTCAGGGCGAAACCATCACTTCGGTGATGGCGCTGCCGGAGGATGAGCGCGATTGGGATAAGCTCGACGTGATGTTCGCCACCCGCTCAGGCGGCGTGCGGCGCAATAAGCTCAGCGACTTCGTGCAGGTGAACCGCAACGGCAAGATCGCCATGAAGCCGGACGAGGGCGATGGCATCGTCGGCGTTCAGATCTGCTCTGAAGAAGATGATGTGCTGCTGACCACCGCAAACGGCATGTGCGTGCGCTTCCGCACGACAGACGTGCGTGTGTTCAAGGGCCGCGACTCCACCGGTGTGCGCGGCGTCGATCTGAAGGACGGCGACCACGTCATTGGCATGGCTGTGCTACGCCACGTGGACGTGACCTCGAAGGAAGTCGGCGACTACTTCAAGTGGGACGTGCAATCGCGCGGCGATGTCGAAGTTGAGCAGGAAGATGCGGCGCCGGCGGTCGATGGTGAGGCGCCAACACCGTTTGAGCGCTTGGCCTGGCTGAAGACGCAGGAGCAATTCATCCTGACCGTCACCTCGAACGGCCTCGGCAAGCGGGCGTCGGCCTACGAGTACCGCGTCACCAATCGCGGCGGCAAAGGCCTGATCGCCCACCGCCTCACCGAGGACGCGAACCTGGTTGCCTCGTTCCCAGTGAACGACGACGAGGAATTGTTGCTGGTCACCGATAAGGGTCAGCTCATCCGCACCGGCATCGATCAGATCCGGATCGCTGGCCGGGCGACGCAGGGCGTGATCCTGATCAATGTCGCTGACGACGAACATGTCGTGGCGGCCGAGCGTCTGGAAGCGTTGGGCGGCGAAGCAGGCGAGCCGGGCGAGGACGTCGAGGAGGCGGGTAAGTGACCAAGAAGGTTCGCGTCGGGCTTTACCCAGGAACCTTCGATCCCGTCACCAACGGGCATGTGGATATCATAGCGCGCGCGGCCACCTTGGTGGACCGGCTGGTTATCGGCGTCGCCATCAATCAGGATAAGGGGCCGCTCTTCTCGCTCGATGAGCGGGTGGCGATGGTCCAGGAGCAGTGCGCCAAGATCAAAGACGGCGCCGAGATCATCATCCAACCTTTTGACACATTGCTCATGTCATTCGCCGAAAGCGTAGGGGCGCAAATCATCGTCCGGGGACTTAGAGCGGTCGCCGACTTCGAGTACGAATTCGCCATGGTGGGGATGAACCAGAAGCTAAACCCAGCCATCGAAACAGTTTTTCTCATGGCCGACCCGACGCACCAGGCGATCGCGTCAAGGCTCGTGAAAGAAATCGCGCGACTGCAAGGAAGCGTCGCGCACTTCGTGCCCAAAGAAGTAGAAGGACGACTGAAGGCTAAATTCGAGGTCTCGTAATGCTGCGCTTGGGTGGAATATTTGCGGCGGCGCTGATGGCGCTGAGTTTGAGCGTGGCTTCGGCGCAGACGCCTGACCCGCGCAATTGGCGTCCGGTCGATCCGGAGAACACGCTCTATATCGATACTGTCCATGGACGGATCGTGATCGAGCTCTATCCGGAAATCGCGCCGCGCCACGTCGAGCGGATCAAGACGCTGACACGCGGCGGATTCTACAATGGTCTCACGTTTCACCGCGTCATCGATGATTTCATGGCGCAGACGGGCGATCCGCTCGGCACCGGTGAGGGCGCCTCGTCGCTGCCGGATCTGCGCGAGGAATTCATGTTCCGCCGCGGGCCGGAAATGCCGTTCATCCAAGCCGCCGAACAAAGCCGTGCGCGCCTTGGTTTCTACAAAGCGCTGCCGATCGAGAGCCAGCCCGACGCGCAGATGGCGGTGACGGTGGATGGGCGGGTTTCCGCCAATGCGCTGCACTGTCAGGGCGTTGTTTCGATGGCGCGGGCCGAGCCCGTGAACTCGGCCAACAGCCAATTCTTTATCATGCGACAGCCGAACTCGGCGCTTGATAAACGCTACACGATCTTCGGCCGTGTGGTTTGGGGCATGGAGGCGGTGATGGGAATCGCCGTCGGCAATCCGCCGCCGAACCCGGATCGGATGCTTTCGGTGCGCGTTGCTTCCGACGCCCCTGAAAGCGAGCGCGCGCCGATCTATGTATTGCGTACAGACGGGCCGCAATTCCGCGACCTGATTGAAGACACACGCCGCGAACGCCGCGCCGACTTCTCGGTCTGCGATGTGCAAATTCCCGCGCGCGTTCCCAATAGCGAAAACAGAGAGAGAAGCTGGTGGTCGATCATACCTTTCATACCCTGACGCTGGAACTCGACACCGGCACGGTGAAGATCAAGCTGCGCCCGGACCTCGCGCCGAACCATGTTCAGCGCATCGGCGAGCTTGCCAATGAAGGGTTTTATAACGACGTTCCGTTTCACCGCGTGATCGCCGGCTTCATGGCGCAGGGCGGCGACGGCGGAAAGCGCAACGGCACCGGCGGGTCGACCAAGCCGAACCTGAAGCAGGAGTTCAACGCTGAGCCGCACGTGCGCGGCGTCTGCTCCATGGCGCGCACCAACGATCCGAACTCGGCCAACAGCCAGTTTTTCATCTGCCTCGACGATGCGCGCTTCCTCGACAAGCAATACACGGTCTGGGGCGTGGTCGAAGAAGGCATGGATTTTGTCGATGCGCTGCCGAAGGGTGAGCCGCCGCGCACGCCGGGCAAGATCGTCACCGCAAGCGCGGAATAAGTTTTCGGTTGCAGGTGTCGGGTGTCAGGGATCAGACGCTGAGTGTTGGATCGTCTAATACCCGAAACCTGAAACCAGACACCTGATGCGCGTCGATCTGTTTGATTTCGATTTACCCGAAGAGTTGATCGCGCTCCGCCCGGCGCGGCCGCGCGATAGTGCGCGCTTGCTGCACGTGCGCGCCGAAGGCGAGTTCGAAGATCGAAGCGTGCGAGATGTCGTGGGCCTGCTGCGGGCCGGCGATCTTTTGGTGTTCAACGACACGCGCGTGATCCCGGCGCGGTTGAAGGGCGTGCGCTGGCGCGATGAAAATCGACTGGCGATGGAAGCGACACTGCACAAGCGCGTCTCGGCCTCCGAATGGCAAGCTTTCGCCAAGCCCGGCAAGCGGCTGAAAGAGGGCGATCGCCTGCGTTTCGGCGCTGAAGGCGAAGGCGCATGTTTGGCTTCTGCCCTTGAGGCGACGGTAGGCGCTAAGAGCGATGACGGTCTCATCGTTCTGAAGTTTGACCTTGCTGGCGCTGACCTTGATGCGGCCATCGCGGCGCGCGGTGAGATGCCGCTGCCGCCCTACATCGCGGGCCGTCGTGCTGAAGATGACGCGGATCGTGCGGACTATCAGACTGTGTATGCAGCGAAGGACGGCGCGGTCGCGGCGCCGACTGCGGGTCTGCACTTCACGCCGGAATTGCTCGCGGCGCTGGATGCGAAGGGTGTGGAGCGCGCCAGTATAACGCTGCACGTCGGCGCGGGGACGTTTCTGCCAGTGAAGGCTGACGACACCGCCGAGCACGTGATGCATGCGGAGTGGCGCGAAATCTCGTCGAGCGCTGCTGCTGCGATCAATCGGGCGAAGGCCGAGGGCCGGCGCGTTATCGCGATTGGCACAACGGCGTTGCGCTCGCTTGAATCGGCGGCAAATGAAGACGGGAGCGTGCGTGCGGAAACGGGCGACACGTCGATCTTCATTACGCCCGGCTATCGCTTCCGTCTCGTCGACGGGCTTTGGACCAATTTTCACCTCCCGCGGTCGACGCTGTTCATGCTGGTGTCCGCGTTCGCCGGGTTGGAGCGGATGCAGGCGGTGTACGCGCACGCCATCGCGCAAAAGTATCGCTTCTATTCCTACGGCGACGCGAGCTTGCTATGGCGGGCGCCATGACGGCGTTCCCTTTTGAAATCCACGCGCGCGACGGCGCGGCGCGCACGGGCGTGCTGAAAACACCGCGGGGCGACATTCGCACGCCCGCTTTCATGCCGGTGGGCACGGCCGGTACGGTGAAGGCGATGACCGTGGATCAGGTCGCGCAGACGGGCGCCGACATCATTCTCGGCAACACGTATCACCTCATGCTGCGCCCCGGCGGCGAGCGGATGGAAAAGTTTGGCGGTCTCCACAAATTCATGCGCTGGGACAAGCCGATCCTCACCGATAGCGGCGGCTATCAGGTCATGTCGCTCGCGCAGTTGCGCAAGCTCGACGCGGACGGCGTCACCTTCCGCAGCCATGTTGATGGCTCACAGCATCGCCTGACGCCGCAAGACTCGATCCGCATTCAGGCCGACCAGATCGGCGCTGAAATTGTGATGCAGCTGGACGAGTGCCCCGCGCTGCCGGCGGCGCGAGAGGATGTCGAAAAAGCGATGCGCCTCTCGCTCGACTGGGCAGGGCGGAGCAAGCGCGCGTTTGGTTCGAGGAGCGCGCAGAATCTCTTCGCGATCGTCCAAGGTGGGATTGATCCCGAACTGCGGCGCGTCTCGGCGGAAGCGCTCGTGGCTGAGGGCTTCGATGGCTACGCCATCGGCGGCCTTGCAGTTGGCGAAGGGCACGAGGCGATGCTGGCCACGCTCGATGTGACGGCGCCGCTGCTTCCGCAAGATCGCCCGCGTTATCTGATGGGCGTCGGCAAGCCAATCGATATCGTAGAGAGCGTTTGGCGCGGCGTTGATATGTTCGACTGCGTGCTGCCGACCCGTTCGGGGCGTCACGGCCAAGCGTGGACCGATGCGGGGCCGCTCAACATTACCAATGCGCGGTTTGCGGAAGATATGTCGCCGCTCGATGAAAGCGTCGATTGCCCGGCAAGCCGCGACTATTCAAAGGCCTACCTGCACCATCTGTTCAAAGCCGGCGAATTGCTCGGGCAGACGCTGCTCTCGTGGCACAATGTTGCGTATTACCAGTCGCTGATGGCGCGTCTGCGTGCGGCAATCGCCAGCGGAACGCTCGCCGACTTTCGCGATGAATTTCACGCCAAGCGCGCGGCCTAGTTCACGGGGCGGTCGCGACCTTCGCGGGTTGTGTGCACTTGCGGCGGTGGCGGCGGGATCATGGCGGGGCAGCCGAGGGACGCGCCATAGCCGCGCAAGAATGTGCGCCGCTGCTGGCCGTTGGCGACTGCACGCAGCGCTTCACGCTCAGCGCGGCTCGCGCCCGAGATGCGGCGCACCCAGGAGCGGAACGGGATCAAATCTTCCGCTGTCCCGCGCGCCGCCTCGATTGTTTGCTCTTCCACGAAGTCGCCACTGCGGTCCCAGATGTTGCGGTTAGGGCCCGGTTGATAGCTTTCCGGCCCGAGCACGGCGTCGAGCTGTCCGATCTCGCGCGTCACCGCGGTGCAGTCGGTGAGGGTCGCGGTCGAATATGGATATTGGAGATTGCGCAGGATGAGCGGGATCTCGGGGCGGATGATGTTCACGTCACGGAGCGGCGTGTAGGCGGCGTCGGTGACGCCGCGGCGGGTGTCGGCGGTGCGGCCGCTGGAGCAGGCCGAGACCAGCACGAGCGCCGTGACAGCGATCAATCCCCACTTACGCATCGTCAGCTCCGTCGAAATGCTTGCCCGCCTATAGCCTGAGCATCGTGGCGCGCCAATGGCGGAGACATGGCCGCCGCACCGCGCTAAGCCCCGGATATGCTTCCGGTTGAGGATGTTCTTGGCGATTTGCGTGCGGCGCTGATGGCGCGCGGCGAGGCTGTGCTGGTGGCGCCGCCGGGCGCGGGCAAAACCACACGCGTGCCCCCGGCCTTGCTCGACGAGCCCTGGGTCGGCGCCGGGAAGATTATCCTTCTGTCACCGCGGCGCATTGCGGCGCGCGCGGCGGCGGCGCGGATGGCCAGCGAGCGCGGCGAGCGTGTGGGCGATACGATTGGGTATCGGGTGCGGCTCGATTCCAAGATTGGGCCAAGCACGCGCGTCGAGGTCGTTACCGAGGGCGTGTTCACGCGCATGATCCTCGATGATCCAGAATTGCGCGACGTCGCCGCCGTCATCTTCGATGAATTTCACGAACGCAGTCTTGAGGGTGACCTGGGGCTCGCATTGGCGCGCGATGCGCAGCTTGGCCTGCGCGCTGATCTGAAACTTGTTGTCATGTCCGCGACGCTTGATGCGGCGCGCGTGTCTGCTTTGCTCGGCGATGCGCCGGTGATCGTTAGCGAGGGTCGGATGTTTCCGGTCGCTTACGTCCACCGGCCGCGGCTGGCGAGTGCGCGGTTGGAGGATGAGGTCGCGGCCGCCGTTCGCGCGGCGATGGCCGCCGAGCGTGGCAGCGCTCTGGTGTTTTTGCCGGGCGTGCGCGAAATCGAACGGACGGCGGAAGTGTTGCGCAGCACGATCACCGATCCGAGCATCGATGTTCGCCCGCTTTACGGCGCGATGAGTCCAGCGGACCAGGACGCAGCGATTTCACCTGCAGCGGCGGGACGGCGCAAGGTCGTGCTGGCGACGTCGATTGCGGAAACCAGCCTTACCATTGATGGCGTGCGCATCGTTGTGGATGCGGGCCTCTCGCGCCGTCCGCGCTTCGAACCAGCGCTTGGCCTCTCTCGGCTCGAAACCGTGCGCGCGAGCCAAGCTTCGGTCACGCAGCGCGCGGGGCGCGCGGGGCGTCTGGAGCCGGGCGTTTGCTGGCGCCTCTGGAGCGAGGGCGAAACGCGTGCGCTGCCAGCGTTTGATCGGCCGGAAATTCTCGACGCCGATCTTTCCGGCCTTGCGCTCGATCTTGCGGCGTGGGGCGTCAGTGATCCTGCGACGCTTGGCTGGCTCGATCCGCCGCCGAAGCCGGCTTGGACCGAAGCGTTGGCGTTGCTCACGCGCATTGGCGCGCTGGATGAGAACGGGCGATTAACGCCGCACGGCGCAGCAGTTGCGCGGCTGCCCCTGCCGGCGAGGCTTGCGCATATGGTGATAGCGGCTGGAGAACAACGCTTGCTCGCGGCGCACATCGCGGTGGTGCTAACTGAGCAAGGTCTAGGGGGGCGCAGCAGCGACCTACGCGAGCGGCTGCATCGGTTCACAAGCGAGCGCGGACAGCGCGCGGACGCGGCGCGTGGTTTAGCGCAACGGATCGCACGTAGCGCTGACGGCGGAAGCGCCGCGTTCGATGAAGATCGCGCGGGGGCTGTGCTGGCGCTGGCTTATCCCGATCGTGTTGCACGCTCGCGCGGTGGCTCGTTCACGATGGTCAATGGTCGTGCTGCGGCGGTTGATGCCGCCTCGCCGCTGGCGCGTGAGCCTTTCCTGGTCATCGCCGATATTTCAGGGGCGGCTGGGCGGGCGCAGATATTGTTGGCCGCACCGATTGCGTTGGCGGACATCGAGGCGATGTTTGGCGCGAAGATCGAAGATGGCGTCTCGGCCACGGTCGATCCGGACACGGGCGCGCTGCGTGCGCGGCGAACGCGCAGGCTGGGCCGCATGGTCATCTCCGATGCGCCTGTGGAGCGGCTGAGCGGCGAAGAACTGCAAGCGGCGTTGCTTGAAGCAGTGCGCGATGACGGACTGGCGTTGCTTGAGTGGGACGAAGCTGCGTTGCAGACGCGGGCGCGCGTCGCGTTCATGCGCACGTTGGACGCTGAGGTGTGGCCGGACTGGAGTGATGAGGCTTTGTTGGCGACGGCGAGCGACTGGCTCGCGCCGGCTTTGCAGGGTGTGACGCGGCTGAAGGACGTCGATGTGGCCAAGGCGCTGTTGAGTGCGCTGCCGCATCAGCTTCGCCATGAGCTGGATAGGCAGGCGCCGCCACGCTTTGAGACGCCTGCCGGCTCTTCCCTCTCGATCGACTACGCGGCTGACGGCGGGCCTGCGCTTGAGGTGCGGTTACAGGAATTGTTTGGGCAGGATCGCCATCCCTCGGTAGCAGGCGGGCGTGTGCCGCTGAGCTTGCGTTTGCTTTCACCGGCGAGGCGGCCGGTGCAGACGACTAAGGACTTGCCCGGTTTTTGGCGTGGCTCGTACGCCGCTGTGCGCAGCGAGATGCGCGGCCGCTATCCCCGCCATCCCTGGCCCGAAGACCCGCTGACGGCGCCGCCCACACGGCGCGCGAAACCAAGAGGCTCCTGATGATCCCGACCATCGAAGATGTGAAAGCCGCTGCCAAGCGCATCGAGGGCATAGCCGTGCGCACGCCGCTGCTGCGCAATGACGCGCTGGACGAGGCGACCGGCGCGCGCGTGTTCGTGAAGGCGGAATGCTTGCAACGCGGCGGCGCTTTCAAAATGCGCGGGGCGGCGAACGCGATCGCGGCGCTGCCGGCCGAGGTTCGAGCCAAGGGCGTGATCGCGTTCTCGTCTGGAAACCACGCCATTGCCGTTTCAACCGCCGCCAAGCACTTCGGCATCGCGGCGACGATCGTCATGCCGTCCGATGCGCCGAAGATTAAACTGGAGACCACGCGCAGCTTGGGCGCGACGGTGGTGACCTATGATCGCGTCAATGAAAGCCGCGAAGAAATCGGCGCGCGTCTCTCAGCTGAGAAAGGCGCGAGCTTGATCAAGCCGTTCGACGATCCGTTCGTGATCGCCGGGCAAGGCACGTGTGGGTTAGAGATTGCCGATGAGATTGCGCCGGACATCGTCTTCGTGCCGGCGAGCGGCGGCGGGCTCTCGACCGGGGTGGCGCTCGCCTTGCCGAAGGCGCGGATCATCGCGGTAGAGCCTGAAGAGCACAACGATATCGCGCGCACGCTGGAGACCGGCGCTATTCAGCGCAACGCGCCGGGTATTCGCTCGATCTGTGATGGCCTACTCACCGATCAGATGGGCGAGATTACGTTCGCTATCGCGCGTGAGCGGTTCGAAGCGGCGCTGGGTGTTAGCGACAAGGCAGTGCTGCGTGCGATGAAGTTTGCGTTCCGGCACTTCAAGATCGTGCTTGAGCCGTCTGGCGCTGCGTCTCTGGCTGCGCTGCTTGAGGGCGGCGCCGACGTAGCCGGCAAGACCGTGGCGGTCATCGCCAGCGGCGGTAATGTCGACGCGGAGACCTTCGAGCGCGCGCTTGCAGCTTAACGGCCGCGGTGCAGGTCACGCTCAAGTTCGATCGCGACGGGTTGGCCGGAGAGCCGGTGGCGATAGACCTGTAGGTTCTCGGTCACGCGCTGCACGTAGTTGCGCGTCTCGCTGAACGGGATGAGTTCGATCCAGTCAATCACGTCGACGCTGTTCGAGCGCGGATCGCCCCAATCGTTGACCCAATTGCGGACGTTGCCGGAGCCCGCGTTGTACGACGCGATTGCCATAACGTAGGACCCGCCGAAATCATCGATCAGCCCGGCGAGGTGCTGCGAGCCCAAAGTCATATTGTATTGCGGATCGGTGGTCAGCGCCGAGCGTTGAAAGGTCATGCCGGCGCGCCGCGCTTCCATTTGCGCTGTCGACGGGATGAGCTGCATCAAGCCGCGGGCGTTGGCGCTGGAGATGGCGGCGGGATCAAACTCGCTCTCTTGGCGGATGATGGCGTGAACCAAAGCCGGTTCGGGTCGCCCGCGCGATTGGACGACAGACGGCAGCTCAAGCGTCGGATAGGCGGCGCTGGTGGCGACCACATTGCGGAAGAGCCCAGCTTTAGCGTTGCGCAGCGCGGTGCGGTGATAGGATTGCTCGCGCGCCATTTGCGAGAGCAACTCCAACTCCATCGGATCATCGAGCGTGTCGTCGAGATAGAAGGCGATCGACTCAAAATCGCGTTGCGCGCCGACCTCGGTCATGACGCGGAGCGCGCGCACCAGTTCGCGGTTCTCAAAGCGCGTGCGCGCCTCGGTGGTGACGCGCGAGGTGTCGGGCAGCGAGAGCATGGCGGTGCGGCCGCCGCGGGTGGCGGCGAGCTGGCCATAATAGGTGAAGTTGAAGCGCGCAGCTTGATCCAGCAAACGGGTGGATTCCGCAGTGTTGCCGAGCGCCCGCTCAGCCTCAGCGCGCCAGTAAAGTGCGCGCGACAAGCTGACCGGCGAGGACACGTTCTCGCTGAGATGCGCGAAATGCTCGCGAGCTTGCGCGTTGTTGTTGAGGAAACGCAGCGACAGCCAGCCGGCCATCCATTCGGCGTCGGCGAACGCCTCGCCGGATGTCAGGCCATGGTTCGAGACGAGTTGATAAGCCTGACGATAATTGCGCGCGCGCAGTGAGCGCGGCACGTAAAGCCGCCGTTCGGCGAAGATCGCGGCGCGGGCCGAGAGCGGCGCCTGACGCGGGTCGATCTCGACCATGAGCGGCATCGCTTCTTCGGGGTTGCCGGCCCGGCGGCGGTATTGAGCGCGATCGTAAAGGAAGCCCGGGTCATCGGCGCGCGAGGAAGGCACTGCATCGACGGCGGCTTGCAGGCCGCGGCGGGCGCGGCTTTGCATGGCGATGCGCGCTTCAGCGAGCAAGCGATCCGCCGTGGGAATGCGCGAGAACAAGCGACGGGCAGCAGTGTGTTGGTTACGCCAGAGCAGGCCGCTGACACGCGCCGCGTGATCTTCGCTGGTGAAGTTGGAACTGAACTCAGCCAGCGCGCGATCTTCCATCGCCGTGGACAGCGCATCGTCGCGCCAGGCGGCGCGTGCTGCTTCGGCGGCTTCGCTGCGTTGGCCTGCGTCCTTCAGGGAGATGGCAAGCGCCATGCGGCCGTCGCCGGTGATCGGGCCGTTTTCGGCGCGCAGGAACGTGACGCGTTCTTGTGGCGAGAGGCGCGAATCCAAGATCGATTGTTCGGCGCGCGTGCGCATCGTCGTGCGGCCGGGCCAGCCCTGCAGCTCAGTCAGCGCTTGCGAGATTTCGTTAAAGTAGAGCGGCGCTTCATTGGCGGAGGCCCAGCGCCATTGCAGCATGCGGCGCACAAGCGGGTCGGTCGCGCCGTCGCGCAATTGGGCAAGTCCGGTCCAATCGCCAGACTCGGCGGCGGCGAGCCCGCTGCGCAGGCGCATGCGTTCTGAGGCGGACGGCATGGCCGCAGGCGGCGTGTATGCGGAGGCCCGCGCGGTCGTGGGCGCCGGCGCGGTGCCGGATTGGCCAACGCTCGAGGTGACCAAAAAGGCGCTCGCGGCCAGCGCCGTCAGGGCGATGCGGGTCATTTGGGGAACGTCCATAACCTTCTCCGCACCGATACGAAACAACGGTGTCCCAGCACGCCGCAGTTGGCGCGCCGCTATTTAACCTTGCCCGACACTGTGGCAGGAATCGCGCCAATGCCACATCCGCGCGCCTCCTCCGCCAAGTTCTATGGGTCGATTCCGGCTCTCATTACGCCATTCCGAAACGGAATCCTGGATGAACGTGCCTTCCAAACCATGGTGGAACGGCAGATTCGCGAGGGATCGCACGCTCTGGTGCCGTGCGGCACCACAGGCGAGAGCGTCACGCTGAGCTTTAAAGAGCATATGCGTGTCGTTGAACTCTGCGTTGAGACGGCTGCGGGGAAAGTTCCCGTTATCGCCGGCGCGGGGTCGAACAATACTGCGCATGCAGTGGAGTTGGCGCGCGCGGCGAAGGATGCCGGCGCCGACGCGGTGCTGGTGGTGGCGCCTTATTACAACAAGCCAAGCCAGGACGGGATGGTCGCGCATTTCGCGGCCGTCAATGACGCGGTGGATATTCCAATCATCGCCTACAACGTACCGGGCCGAACCGTTGTGGATATCAGCGCCGAGACGATGGGACGGTTGGCGAAACTCTCCAACGTTGTGGGGTGTAAGGATGCGAGCGCCGATCTCTCTCGCGTTGCGCGCCATCGGGCGCTTTGCGGTGAGGATTTTGTGCAGCTGTCGGGTGAAGATCCGAGCGCTATTGGGTTCAATGCCGAAGGTGGTGTCGGCTGCATTTCCGTGACGGCGAATGTGGCGCCGGGGTTGTGCGCGCGCTTGCAGGATGCAACGCGGCAAGGTGCGTTTGATGCAGCGCGTGAGATCGACGACTTGCTTGCGCCTTTGCACAGGGCGCTCTTCGTAGAGCCGTCGCCGGCGCCGGCGAAGTATGCCTGCTCGCTTCTGGGACTGTGCAGCGATGAGGTGCGCTTACCACTTCTGGCCTGCAGCGATGCGGCCAAGGCGCAGGTTCGCGCCGCCATGACTCATGCGGGGCTGATCTAAGTTATGGCGAAGAAGGCAGATCCTAACCGCAAACTCATCGCCGAGAACCGCCGTGCGCGGTTCGATTATGCGATCGAAGATTCACTGGAGGCTGGCGTCCAGTTGGTGGGCACCGAGGTGAAGTCCTTACGCTCTGGGCGGGCGAACATCGCGGAAAGCTACGCTGGCACGGAGGGCGGCGAACTCTGGTTGATCAACGCGACAATCCCTGAATACCCGCCGGCCGGGCAGTTCAATCATGAGCCGCGGCGGCGCCGGAAACTCTTGGTGCGTAGCCGCGAGTTGAAGAAGCTCATCATCGCCGTGGAGCGTGAGGGCCGAACGATCGCGCCGCTCAAGCTCTATTTCAACGATCGTGGTATCGCCAAAGTCGAGATCGCGCTCGCGAAGGGCAAGAAAGCGCATGACAAGCGCGAAGCGACGAAAGATCGTGACTGGAAGCGCCAGCAGGCGCGGTTGATACGGGATCGTGGCTGACATGCGCGCGCTGGCGGGAGTGATCGTAATCGCGACGCTTGCGGCCTGCGCCCCGGCCGATCCAGCGGTGCAACTCGCTCAACAATGGCGGCTCTGCGAAGGCGGCGCCGCGCTCGCTGATCAACGAATCGAGGCGTGCTCGGCAGTGATCGCAGCGGCGACGGACGATCCGGCGCGGCGCGCCCAGGCGCTGCTTCAGCGCGGAATTTTGCGGGCGGACACCGAGCAAGATGCACGCGCAGTCGCCGATTTCGGCCGTGCGCTTCGCATCGATCCGATGCTGAGCGGCGCCTATGTCGAGCGCGCGCGGCTGCATTTTGCGCGCGCCGCCTACGACCACGCTTTGCGTGACTATGATGCGGCTCTGGCGCTTGAGCCCAATCATCCAATCGCTCTGCAGGGGCGCGCGGAGGCGCTGCGTGGTGAGACAACGGCGCTGGCGAGCCAACTCGATATTGTCTCTGAGGCTCTCGCGCGCCGGCCTAGCGACGCGTCGCTCTGGAACAATCGCTGCTGGATACGCGCGGTCGAAGGCGATGAACTGGATTTTGCGCTGGCTGATTGCAACGAAGCTTTGCGTCTCGAGCCACGCATGGCCGCGGCCTTGGACAGTCGCGGGCTAGTCTACCTGAAGCGCGGTGATCACGCGGCGGCTTTGGCCGATTATGAGGCTGCGCTCGCGCTTGAGCCCAATAGCGCGCACTATCGCTATGGCCGCGGCGTAGCGCGCGTTCGCTTAGGGCAGACGCAAGCGGGTCAAGCGGACATGGCGGCTGCCGAGCGGGCCGAGCCCGGGGTGGCGCGACTTTATGAGAGCTACAATATTCAGATCTAGCCGAAGGCGATGGCCTTCGCGCGCGCCATAACGGTTTCGAACATCTCCGTGGTGAGGCGCCGCGTCTGCGTGTTGTAGCGCGAGCAATGATAGCTCGACACCATGATGCAGCCGCCTGGCAGGAGCGTTTCGGCGCCATGGCCAAACTTTGCCGCGCTGGGTTTTACTGCGTGCGCGCGCAGCACGCTTTCGTGCGCGATCGAGCCAAGCGCCAGCATCGCGCGCAGCTTCGGCAAGCCGCTCACGCGGGAAGCGAGGAAGGGCCGGCAGGTGGCGATCTCGGCAGGCGTCGGTTTGTTTTCTGGGGGTGCGCAGCGGACAGCGTTGGTGATCATCGCACCTTTCAGGGTGAAACCATCAGCAGGGTCTGCGCGGTACTCCCCTTCCGCTAGGCCCAGCTTTTTCAATGTGCCGTAGAGGAGGTCGCCAGCGTAATCGCCCGTGAACGGCCGTCCGGTCCGGTTGGCGCCAGTACGGCCTGGCGCAAGGCCCACAATCAGCAAACGCGCGTTCGCGTCACCGAAGGAGGGTGCGGCGCCGTTGAACCAAGAGGGCTCAGCGCGCTTGTTCTGTTCGCGATACGCCGCGAGCCGCGGGCAAAGCGAGCAATCCTTTGGCGCTTCTGGCGGCGTTGCGCTCATTGGCGTACGTTCGGAAATGATGCGCCACTCTGCATTTCCTGGGCTCTAGTCGATATCGCTTAATGCACGCCAGCGCTTTCATTGCCTTGGGCACCAACATGCCATTCGGGGGCGCCGAAGGCTGCGAGTTGCTACAACGCGCACTTGTTGCAATGCGCGAAGCTGGCTTTGTGTTGCTCGCTAGATCAAGCGTGTGGCGCACCGAGGCGTGGCCCGCCGGCAGCGGGCAGGCGGACTATCACAACGCAGTTGTGGAGATCGACGCGTCTGAGTTCACGCCGCAATCGCTGTACGCGGCTTTGCGGGAAATCGAGGGGCGCTTCGGACGCACTCGGCGGGAGAAATGGGAACCCCGAACTTTGGATCTGGATATCGTTTCCATCGGAGATCTCGCCGGATCGTTTGATGGCATCGATATCCCCCATGCCCGCATGCACGAGCGCGCATTCGTGCTCGCGCCATTGGCGGAGCTCGGCACTGACTGGCTGCACCCCATCCTTCGGCAAACACCCGCCGAACTGCTGGCCGGCCTGATGGTGGTCTCCACTTACCGCCTCGTAGGGAGCTTGGTCGATCCGGCGGAATAGGGCGGTCCTGCGCTTTTCGCGCCTGCGGTGGTGCGGTGCATTGCGAAAAACCGCCGGCCCCACTAGGTTGGCGAACCATTCCGATCATTTTTGACCGAAGGAAGCACGCCTTGGCTCGCGTAACCGTCGAAGACTGCGTTGATAAGATCCCGAACCGGTTCTCGCTGGTGCTGCTCTCGGCCCATCGCGCACGCAATATTTCCTCAGGTTCTGAACCACTTGTGGACCGGGACCGGGATAAAGACCCGGTCGTGGCGCTGCGCGAAATCGCCGATTCCGCCGTCAGCCCCGAAGAGCTCCGCGACAGCTACGTGATGCTCTATCAGGACGTGCAGCCTGCAACCCAGGCTGAAGACGAGCAGGATCGCCTCGCCCTCGCCGCGCCGGTCGACACCAGCGAAGAGGACGTCCTGCGGGCGCTGCAGCAGGAAGCCGAAGCCCAGCGCGACGAACGGTATTAAGCCATGTCAGGCGGTGACGGAGTCGCCGCCAAAACCCCCGCTGGCTCCAAACAGGCTGGCGCGGGAGACGCGCCGCCGCGCACGCGCTACCTGCGCCAGTTCGAACTGGTTGAGCGCGTGCGGGCGTACGATCCCTCACTCGATGAAAGCCTGATCAACCGCGCTTACGTGTACGCGACGGCTAAGCACGGCAGCCAGAAGCGCCATTCAGGCGATCCATACTTCGCGCATCCGATCGAAGTCGCAGGCATCCTCACTGAGTACAAACTCGATGCGGCGACGATCGTCGCCGGGCTTCTGCACGACACGATCGAAGACACTGAAGCCACGCGCGAAGAAATCGAAGGCATGTTCGGCGGGCAGATCGCCGATCTGGTCGAGGGCGTCACCAAGCTTTCGAAGCTTGAGATCCAGTCGGAAGAAAACAAGCAGGCGCAAAACCTGCAGAAGTTCATTCTCGCGATGTCGCGCGATGTGCGCGTGCTGATCGTGAAGCTGGCCGATCGCCTGCACAACATGCGCACGCTCAGCCACATCCCGACCAAGCAAAAGCGTCAGCGCATCGCGATGGAGACGCTCGAAATCTACGGGCCTCTGGCGCGGCGCATCGGCATCGAGAAGATGGCGAGGGAATTGGAGAGCCTCGCATTTCATGAGGCGTTCCCGGAAGCGGAAGCTGCGATCTTCGCGCGGCTCGAGCAGCTGCGGATCGAGAAAGGCGCCAACGTCGCCATCATCATCCAAACGATTATGGAAGTGTTTGAGTTCGCGGGCATCGATGCGCGCGTGTTCGGACGCGAGAAGCAGCCGTACTCAATCTGGCGCAAGCTGCAGCGCAAAAGCATGGAGTTCGCCGATCTGGCGGACGTTTATGCGTTTCGCGTGATCGTGAACAATCCCGATGATTGTTATCGAGCGCTGGGTTTGATCCACCAGACGTGGCGCTGCGTGCCGGATCAGGTGGAAGATTATATCTCCAACCCAAAGCCGAACGGCTACCGCTCGATCCATACGATTGTGATCGGGCCCGGCAATGTGCGCGTTGAAATCCAAATCCGTACTGAAGAGATGGATGCGATTGCCGAGAACGGTGTTGCAGCGCACTGGCGTTATAAAAACGAATCCTACGGTTTTGATGAGGAACTAGCGGCGTCAGTTGGTCTTGATGCGCGCGAGGCGACCCGCTCGTTGCTTGAAATCGCTGAGCATGGCGGCGAGGCGCAGGAATTTCTCGAGCATGCCAAGCTCGAAATGTACACCGATCACGTCTTCGCTTTCACGCCGAAGGGGGCGCTGATCCCGCTGCCGCAAGGCGCGACGCCGCTCGATTTCGCTTACGCCGTCCACTCCTCAATCGGCGATCGCTGCGCGGGCGCGCGGATTAACGGCGTCGAGCGCCCGTTACGCACTGCGCTCCGCAACGGGGACGTCGTTGAAATCGTGGTCGGCGAGAAGATTGCTCCCGTGCCCGGTTTCGAAAACCTGACGAAGACGGGCCGTGCAAAGTCTGCTCAACGTCGGCTCGAACGCAGCGCCAAGCGCGAGCAGTTCGCCCGGCTCGGCCGCGATCTGGTTTCCCATGCGCTGCACCGCTACGGCCACGAATTGGCCGACACGGCGCTGCAGCACGCCGCTGAACATCTCGGCAAAGAAGACGAGGAAGAATTGTTCGTCGCAGTCGGCGAAGGCTCACTGAAGGCAAGTGCGGTTGCTGTGGCGGCTTTTCCTGGCCTTGAAGAAAAGGTTCGCAAGGATCAGGGCCGCCGTCCGATGGAGCGGGAAAAGGCCAAGCTCTATGTCACCGGCAGCGAACTTACGCCTGGCGTTGCGCTGCACTTTTCCGAATGCTGTTCGCCAATCCCGGGCGACCGCATCATCGGCGTTCAGATTCCGGGCCGCGGCGTCGTCGTCCACACGATCGATTGCGAGCAGCTCGCGGCGCTCGAGGAAGACGACAGCGTAACGTGGGTCGATCTTGCCTGGACGCTGACGGCGATGAAGAAGGCGCTGGCGACGGGGCGCATTCTCGTCACGGTCGAGAACAAGCGCGGCGTGCTGGCGGAGCTTTGCCGCATCATCGCGGAGAACCAGGGCGATATTCTCAATCTGCGTATGGCCAAACGCACCAGCGATTTCTTCGACATGATTTTCGACATCGAGGTCGCCGACGCAAAACACCTGACCAATATCCTGGCCGCGATCCGCACCAGCAAATCGGTCAAGGAAGTCGATCGCGTAAAGGGCTGACGTCGCACGATACGGCAGATGACGCGGTCGCTCCGGAGGAGTAAGAAGCGCGCATGAATCACGATCAAGTGCTCGACGAATTCCGCGCCGCCGGCGCTTTGCTGGAGGGGCATTTCGTCCTCTCTTCCGGCCTCCACTCCCCGGTGTTCTTTCAGAAGAACGCCGTGTTCATGGACCCTGCACGGACGGAGCGCCTTTGCCGGGCGCTGGCGCAGAAGGCCGAGGCCGCGTTCGGCAAGATCGATGTTGTGATTTCGCCTGCCGTCGGCGCGATCATTCCTGGATACGAAACGGCGCGCCATCTCGGCGCCAAGGCGATGTTCGTAGAGCGCGAGAAGGGCGAATTCCAGTTGCGCCGAGGCTTTGCCATTCAACCTGGCGAGCGCGTGCTGATGGTGGAGGATGTCGTCACCACTGGGCTCTCGTCGCGCGAATGCCTCGACGCGATCCGCGGTCATCCGGGTGAGCTCGTGGGCGCCGCATGCCTGATCGATCGCTCCGGCGGCAAAGCCGATATCGGCGCAAAGCTCATCTCGCTCGCCGCGGTGACAGCGCCCGCTTACCCCGCCGACCAATTGCCGCCAGAGCTCGCGGCAATCCCAGCGACGAAACCCGGCTCACGCGGTCTCGCCGCATGAGCGAACGCGTCCGTCTCGGCGTCAACATTGATCACGTCGCGACCATCCGTAACGCGCGCGGCGTTTCCTATCCCGATCCTGCGCGCGCCGCGATCGTTGCACTTGAAGCGGGCGCAGACGGCATCACCGCGCACTTGCGCGAAGATCGCCGCCACATCTCTGACGCTGACATTGAAAATCTCTCGGCGATGCTGCGCGAGCGCGGCAGGCCGCTCAATCTCGAAATGGCGGTGACCTCAGAGATGCTTGAGATCGCGCTGAAGCATCGCCCGCCGGCCGTGTGCCTCGTGCCGGAGCGACGTGAAGAGCGCACCACCGAAGGCGGGCTTGATGTCGCCGGCGGCCATAACTGGATTGCGCCGTTTGTGCAGAAATTGCGCGACGCCGGCAGCCGCGTCTCGCTCTTCATCGGCGCCGATCCTTTGCAGATCGAAGCGGCGAGCCGCACCGGCGCGCAAGTGATTGAACTTCACACGGGCGCGTACTGTGACGCTGCGCGCGATGGCCTTGCCGATGAGGCGGCTACGATCCTGGAAGCGCTTAAGGCCGGTGCGCGCCAAGCTGCGAGCCTCGGCCTCGAAGTACATGCCGGCCACGGCATCGATTACGAGACGGTAGCGCCGATCGCCGCCATTCCAGAGGTCGCCGAACTCAATATCGGCCACTTCCTGATCGGCGAGGCGATCTTCATCGGACTAGCGGACGCGGTGGGCGAAATGCGCCGCCGGATCGACGGCGGGCGGGCAGGCGCCTAGAACCGCCCCATGATCCTCGGCATCGGCTCAGACATCATCGACATCCGCCGTATCGAAAAAACGCTGGAGCGTTTTGGCGATCGGTTCACCCATCGGGTCTATACCGAGGCCGAACGGGCCAGGGCCGAGCGTAAGCCGCTGGAGCGGGCGGCGACCTTCGCCAAGCGCTTTGCGGCCAAGGAGGCGTGCTCCAAGGCTTTGGGTACAGGCCTGAAACAAGGGGTTTTTTGGCGGGATATGGGGGTTACCAACCTCCGAAGCGGGCAGCCGACGATCAAATTGACCAATGGCGCGGCCGCCCGGCTCGCCGCCATGACCCCGGCGGGCTACACCCCTTTCGTCCATGTCACATTGACGGACGATTTCCCGCTTGCTGTCGCTTACGTCATTATTTCGGCGGAGTCGGAACCCATCCCGACGCCGCCGGGTGTGTGAGCCGACCTCGCCGGTCGGGAGAAGAGCTTGGCCGCGCCGGTGTCGGTAGGGTCAGTGGGACAAACGTCTAGGGTGACGACGGGGCTTTGAGCGCCGCCGCCGCCACAGGCGCTATGTGAGAAAAGTATGAGCATGACCACGACCGGCGACAGTTCGCCCGCGATGAGCGTCTTCTGGGATAACGTGAAGACGATCCTTTACGCGCTGGCGCTGGCCATGGTGCTGCGCTTCACCATCGCGCAGCCGTTCCGCATTCCTTCCGGCTCCATGCAGCCGACGCTGGCGATTGGTGACTACATCGTCGTCACCAAGTGGACTTACGGGTACGGACGCTTTTCCTTCGCGCCGCTGGAAGGGTTGCTCCCGCATGGCCGGCTTTTCGGGAGCGAACCTGAGCGCGGCGACGTTGTCGTGTTTCGCCCCGTGCCCGATCCGGACCGCGATTTCATCAAACGCGTGATCGGTTTGCCGGGCGACCGCATCCAGGTGATCAATGGCGTTCTGCACATCAATGGCCAGGCCGTTGAACGCGAGTTGCTCGGCGCAACCGAGGAATGCCCCGACCAGAACGGTCCGGTCATCGGCGAAGTGCATACCTATCGCGAAACGCTGCCCAATGGCGTGAGTTACGTTACCTGCGATAAAGGCATGACCGAGCTCGACAACACCCGCGTGTTCGAAGTGCCAGCGGGCCACTATTTCATGATGGGCGACGACCGCGATAATTCTGCGGACAGCCGCGTGCCTTCGGTCGTCGGTTTTGTGCCGTACGACAATCTCGTCGGCCCGGCGCAGTTCGTCGTTGTGTCGTTCGACAACACCACATCGCTGTTCCAGCCTTGGACATTGTTCACTGGCTTCCGCGGCGATCGCTTCCTGAAATCCGTCGAGTGAGCGCGGCCCCATGAGCGGGCCGGGCAAGCATGACGAGCGTCTTGCCGCGCTGGAGCAGCGGCTAGGTCACACGTTTGCCGATCGCACCTTGCTGCGCGAAGCAATGACCCATGGCAGTGCGCTCGACGGCGCAAAGAAGAAGCGCTCCTACGACCGGCTTGAGTTTTTAGGCGACCGTGTGCTTGGCCTCGTCGTGGCTGATGAATTACTGCAACGGCACAAAAGCGAAGAAGAAGGCGAGCTGGCGCCGCGCTACAACGCGCTAGTCAACCGCCACGCCTGCGCTCACGCCGCACGGGCTGCGGATTTGGGGGCGGCGCTGATCCTGTCCCCTTCCGAAGATGCCAGCGGCGGCCGCGGCAAGGAAGCCATTCTCGCCGATGTCTGCGAATCCGTAATCGCCGCGATCTATCTGGATGCCGGCCTCGATGCGGCGCGGGCGTTCATCCTGCGCTTCTGGGGCGAGGCGTTCGCAACCGGGGCCAATGCGCCGCGCGATGCGAAAACCGCGCTTCAAGAGTGGGCGGCGGCCAAGAAACGTGGTTTGAGCTATGTTGTGATCGAACAAACCGGACCCGAGCATGCGCCCCACTTCGTTGTTGAGGCGCGCATCGATGGCTTTGCCGCCGAGCGCGGTGAAGGCAGTTCCAAGCGCGATGCGCAGCGCGCGGCGGCGGCGGCGTTCTTGAAAGCACGAGGCGTCCATGACTGAGCAACATTGCGCGGTCGTCGCCGTTCTTGGCGCACCGAACGCGGGTAAATCGACGCTAGTGAACACGCTCGTCGGCGCCAAGGTGGCGGCGGTGACGCAGAAGGTGCAGACCACGCGTGCGCTGGTTCGCGGCATCGCCATGCGCGACCGCACACAGCTCATCCTCATCGATACGCCGGGCGTGTTCGCGCCGAAAAAGCGGCTGGAGCGCGCAATGGTCGCCGCCGCCTGGAGTGCGCTGGAAGGCGCTGACGCGATCCTGCACGTCGTTGATGCAGCTGCGCATGCTGGCACCGATAAGCATGGCGCTGACGTGCGCTCGATCGAAGACGCGGCTTCGATCTCAGCGAAACTCAAACAGATGGATCTGCCGTCGATCCTGGTCCTGAACAAAGTCGATGCGGTTGCGCGCCCGGCGCTGCTCGAGATCACCACCAAGCTGGTTGAAGAAGGGCTCTACACCGACGTGTTCATGGTCTCGGCCAAGAAGGGCGATGGGGTTGATGACATTGCGCGCGTCCTGACTGAACGCGCACCGGTAGGCCCCTGGCTTTTCCCGGAAGATCAAACCATGGACGCGCCCGCGCGTGTGCTCGCGGCCGAAATCACGCGCGAAAAGGCGTTCCTGCGTTTGCACGAAGAGTTGCCGTACGAGCTCACGGTCGAAACCGAAACGTGGGAAGAGCGCAAAGACGGCTCCGCGAAGATCGACCAAATTCTCTACGTCGCGCGTGAGAGCCAACGAAAAATCGCGATCGGCGCCAAAGGCCAAACGATCAAGATCATCGGCGAACAAGCGCGCAAAGAGATGGAGGCCGCTTTCGACCGCCGCATTCACCTCTTCCTGCACGTGAAGGTGCGCGAAGGCTGGACCGAAGAACGCGCGCTCTATCAGAGGCTCGGGCTGGATTACGAAGCGTGACGCGCCAAGGCGCTAACTAATGGAATGGATCGACAACGCCATCGTTCTTGGCGCGCGGCAGTTCGGCGAGGGCAAGCTCGTCGCTGAAGTGTTTTCGCGTGAGCATGGCCGCTACGGCGGGGTCGTGCATGCGGGCCGCAAATCGCAGCCGATGCTGCAAGCGGGCAATCTCGTGCACGCTGGTTGGAAGGCGCGGCTCTCGGAGCAGCTTGGCTTCTATAGCCCCCTCGAATTGGTTGAACCGCACGCAACGCGGCTGCTGGACGATCCGATCGCGCTCGCTGGCCTTTCTTCCGCAGTGACGCTGATCCGCGCCGCAACGCCGGAGCGGCAAGCTTATCCTCAACTTTATGACGCGCTTATCGTTCTGATCGAAGCGATGCCGCAGACCGAAGTTTGGCCGGCGATCTACACTCGATTTGAACTCGGGCTGCTGTCAGCGTTGGGCTACGGGCTCGATCTTTCGCGCTGTGCGGTAACGGGCGAGACGGAGAATTTGGCCTGGGTCAGCCCTCGGACCGGCCGCGCCGCTACGTTTGACGCCGGCGCGCCTCATGCGGACGTGCTTTTGCGCCTGCCGCCGTTCCTGATCGATGCGGATGCGAAACTGGAATCCGGCGATGTCGCCGATGCTTTTGCGCTGGCGGGCCATTTCCTGGAGCGGCGGGTGTTCGAGCAAAGGGGCGAAGGCATGCCGGAATCCCGTCGCCGCCTGATCGAGCGATTGGGATTTGCTGGCCGACTCTGATCTAAGCGGGCAACACCCGACGCGATCGTTCCGGAGAGCCAAGAATGGCTGACGACATTACCCGCTCGCCAGAAGAGGGCGGGCGCATTGTAGATGAGCCGATCGGCGAAGCGCTGGCGAAGCGCTACCTCGCCTATGCACTCTCGACGATCACCAGCCGCGCGCTGCCCGATGTGCGCGACGGCTTAAAGCCCGTGCACCGGCGCGTGCTCTACGCGATGCGTCGCCTCAATCTCACCGCTGACGCTGCATTCCGCAAAAGCGCGAAGGTCGTCGGCGATGTGATGGGCGATTTTCACCCGCACGGTGACCAATCGATCTACGATGCACTCGTGCGCTTGGCGCAGGACTTTAACTCCCGCTACCCGCTGATCGACGGCCAGGGCAATTTCGGCAACATCGACGGCGATAACCCTGCCGCCATGCGCTACACTGAAAGCCGCATGACCAAAGCAGCCGAAGCGCTGCTCGATGGCATCGACGAAAACGCAGTCGACTTTCGACCCAGCTATGACGGCTCGAAGGAAGAGCCGGTGGTGCTGCCGGCCGCGTTCCCGAACCTGCTGGCGAACGGCTCATCCGGCATTGCCGTCGGCATGGCGACGAACATTCCGCCGCACAATGTCGCCGAACTCATCGACGGCTGCTTGTTGCTGATCGATAGTCCGAAAGCGACGACTGACGATCTGCTCAAAGTCATTCCCGGGCCTGACTTTCCTACCGGCGGCATCGTTGTTGAAGCGCCGGAGACGATCCGCGAAGCCTACGATACCGGCCGCGGTGGTTTCCGTGTGCGCGCCCGCTGGATCACGGAAGATCTTGGCCGCGGCATGTGGCGCATCGTCGTCACCGAAATTCCGCACCTCGTGCAGAAGTCGAAGCTCGTTGAAGCGCTGGCGGCTGTCATCGAAAACAAGAAAGCGCCGCTGCTGGGCGACGTGCGCGATGAAAGCGCCGAAGAGATGCGGCTTGTGCTTGAGCCCAAATCCCGCACGGTTGAGCCTGCGGTGCTGATGGAGAGCTTGTTCAAGCTCACGCAGCTGGAAGTTCGTATCAGCCTCAACATGAACGTTCTGGACGCCGATGGCGCGCCGCGCGTGATGAGCCTGAAGGACGTCCTGCGCGCGTTCCTTGATCACCGGCGTGACGTTCTGCAGCGGCGCACGGCGCATCGCCTCGAAAAGATCGCAGCGCGGCTCGACGTGTTGGCAGGCCTGCTGATCGTCTTCCTCAATCTGGATGAGGTGATCCGGATCATTCGCAACGAGGATGATCCAAAAGCCAAACTCATTGCGCGCTTCAAACTCAACGACACCCAAGCCGAGGCCATTCTCAACACGCGCCTACGCCAATTGCGCAAACTGGAAGAGATGGAAATCCGCCGGGAAGATGCGGCGTTGCGTGAAGAGCAGAAAGAGTTGCAGGGCTTGCTCGAAGACACGCGCAAGCAATGGCGCAAGGTCGGCGCCGAGTTGAAGGAAACGCGCAAGCTCTTCGGTCCCGGCACGGCGTGGGGCAAGCGGCGCACTGAGCTAGGCGAAGCGGCGGCGGTGTCGGCGGACGTCGATATCGAAGCGTTCGTGGTGCGCGAGCCGGTGACGGTGATCCTCTCGGAGAAAGGCTGGATCCGCGCGCTCAAAGGCCACGGCGACCTCGACAATCTACAATTCAAAGAGGGCGATCACGCACAGCACATCGTCCGCTGCGAAACGACGGACAAGCTGCTCGCGTTCGCGTCAGACGGCCGCGCGTTCACCCTCGATGCCCACAAGCTCCCTGGCGGGCGCGGTCACGGCGAACCTATCCGGCTTTCGGTTGAACTCGGCGACATCGACGAAGTGGTGGCGCTGTTCAAATACGAGCAGGGCGCCAAACGCGTCGTCGCCAGCCATGAAGGCTACGGCTTCGTCGTTAGCGAGGACGAGATGTTGGCGACCAAGCGCTCCGGCAAGCAAATCCTCAACGGCCGCGCGATGCAGGCCGCGAAGGTGCTTGGAGACCAGGTCGCCGTCATCGGCGAGCGCAAAAAGCTCCTGGTGTTCCCGCTCAGCGAGCTTCCGGAGATGACACGCGGCAAAGGCGTGAAGCTGCAAAGCTATCACGACCGCGGGCTTGCCGACGTTAAGGTATTCGACAAGGCCGAGGGCCTCAGCTGGGAAGACAGCGCCGGCCGCAACCGCGTGGTGGCCGAGTGGAAGGAGTTTCGCGGCAAGCGCGGCTCCGCTGGCAAGGTTGCGCCCAAGGGCTTCTCCCGCTCAGGCCGCTTCAGCGACGTGATTGGATAGCACTTGTTAGGAAGTTCCGGTAAAAGGGGCCGGACTTCACGGAAGGCTGCTCCATGACCCTGATCATCATTCTGATCATCATCGCCGTTTTGGCGGTGCTGCTTATCGGCATCTACAACCGGCTGGTCGCGCTCCGGCAGAACTGCAACCAAGCTTTCGCTGACGTCGACGTGCAGTTGAAGCAGCGCCACGATCTCATTCCGAACCTAGTCGAGACCGTGAAAGGCTACGCCGCGCATGAAGCCGGCACGTTGGAAGCGGTGATCCAGGCGCGGAACGCCGCTGTCAGCGCCGAACGCACCGGCGATCCGAAAGCCATGGGCGCGGCGGAAGGCATTCTTGGTCAAGCGCTCGGGCGGCTGATCGCATTGTCGGAAGCCTATCCGGACCTCAAGGCCAACACGAACTTCCAGCAGCTGCAGGCCGAACTCTCTGACATCGAGAACAAGCTCGCCGCTGCGCGTCGCTTCTTCAACAACGCCGTCGGCGAATACAACACCGCGCGCGAACAATTCCCGGCAGTAATCTTCGCCGGCATGTTTGGTTTCGGTCCGCGCGACTTCTTCGATGTTGGTGAAGAGAGCCGTGCTTCGATGGACGCCGCACCCCCTGCGGTGAAATTCAACTAGGCCGCTGATCACGTGGGCGCTTACGGCCTACAGACCCATATCTGGAGCAACAACTGGAAGACCGTGCTCTTGATGGCCGGTTTTCCAGTTTTGTTGATCCTGCTGACCTATGGGCTCTTCCTGCTGTTCGCAGGCTTTTCCGGTATGAGCGTCGGCCCCGATCCGGTGGCCGGCTATTTCATCTGGGCGGGGCAAGCGCTGGCGCAGGCGTGGCCCTTCGCGATTGCCGGCGCGATCCTGTGGTTCGGCATCGCCTACGCATTCTACCAAAACATCATCGACGCCGCGACGGGCGCGAAGAAAGTGGATCGCAAGCAGGAGCCGAAGCTCTACAATCTGCTTGAGAACCTTTGTATCTCACGCGGCATCACGATGCCCGATCTGCGCATCATCGAAAGCGATGGCATGAACGCCTTCGCGACTGGGCTGCACAAGAAGCAGTATTCGATCACTGTCACACGCGGGCTGATGAACCAGCTCAACGACGAAGAATTGGAAGCGGTCCTGGCGCATGAGCTCACGCACATCCGCAATGCCGATGTTCGCCTGCTAATTATCGCAGTGATTTTCGTAGGCATTTTCAGCTTCGTGGGTGAAGTCGCGTTTCGCGGCTTGCGCTTCGGGGGTATGGGCGGGGGCTCTTCCTCACGGCGCTCGTCTGGCGGCAGCCGGGATTCTGGCGGCGGCGCGGCAATTGCCATTATCGTTGCGCTGGTGATCATCGCCATCGCCTATGCGCTTGCGATCGTGATCCGTTTTGCGCTCTCGCGGCGGCGGGAATATCTCGCCGACGCCGGTGCGGTGGAGCTAACCAAAAATCCCGATGCGATGATCTCGGCGCTTCAGAAAATTTCAGGCAACGCCCATGTCGAGGCGCCGTCGGAAGTGCGCGAGATGTTCATCGAGAACCCCCACTCGGACTTCGCCACGCACCCGCCGATCGCCAAACGCATTGAGGCGCTGGCGAAATTCGCTGGCGGTCGTGTCGAGCAACCGACTGTCGCCGTCGCCCCCGCGCGCGGGAAGACTGGTCCTTGGGGCTAAAAAAGAGGGCGCGATCCCAAGGATCGCGCCCCTAGGCTATGGAGCCTTAAGGACCGTCAGTTGGTCCAATGGGTGATGAAGTCGCGGACGACGATGTAGCTCTGCTCCATCAGCTCGCGGGCTTCCGGCACATAGACCCAAGCGAACCAAGCCGCGACTGCCGCAAGCACGAGCACGATGAAGTCATCCGCGGCGCCGACATCGCGGCGCCCATTCAACGTGGCGTATGACGTGCGGCGCAAAGCGGCGAAGGGCGTAGCGACGGCGCCATAAACAATGCAGATGATCAACAACACCAGCCAGTACGGCACGTCGTTCGGCGCCTCCCAACCCAAGATCGCGCCGGTGGTCAGGTAAGAGAAGAGCGCGATAAGGAAAGCGATCAAGAACGCCGCGGTAATAACGCTGAAGATGAAGGCGAACAATCCGGCGAAGATCCGCTCCGCATAGCCGACAGGCTTCGTCGGCGCTGCTGCAGGCGTATTCGCGCCCGTCTCCCACGAGCGGAACGAGGTGTTCCAGCTGCGTTGTTGATCGCGCCATTCACGCCGCCATGAGCGTTGTTCGCTCCGCCAACTTTTGGCGCTGTCGTCAGCGAACTTGCCGTACTCACGCTTGGCGCGGTCGATGATTTCCTGGGCATTGAACGGCACGCCGTGCGCCGCGGCCCATTCTTCGCTCGTGTGCGCCGAGGGGATGGCGAACATCAGCACGATGTAGACCAGTATGCCGAAGCCTGAGGTGAAGAGCGTCGCCAAGATGAAGAGGAGGCGGATGACATTCGGATCAAGGTCGAAGTACGCGCCGATGCCGGAGCAGACGCCGGAGACAACGGCGCGATCCTTGATGCGATAAAGCCGCCGGCGTGGGCCCTCTGATGCGCCGCCAAAGCTTTCAGCGCGCGGCGCTTCGGCGCCTTCAGGGGCCGCGCCTTCTACAGGGCCCATCTCAGTGAGGATGCGGCTCATCTCGTCACGCGAGATTACTGACTTTGCAGGCGAGAGGTAGCCGGCGCATTTGTCGGCGATCGCTTGCTCAAGATCGCGCACGATCTCGGCCTTGTCAGGATTGTCCGCTAGCGCCGCTTGGGCGCGATCCATGTAAGCGCGCAGGGCATCGTAGGCCGGCTCTTCGAGCTGGTACGGGTTGCCGTTGAGATTGATCGTGACGACGCGTTCCATGGCTCTCTATCGCCCTAGGTTTTCGAAAGTGGTGGTGAGGTGGCGCCAATAGGCCGCGAGTTCTTCGAGGCGCGCGGCGCCCTTGTCAGTGAGCTGATAATATTTGCGGGGCGGGCCCTGGCCGCTCTCGACCCATTGATAGTCCACGTACTCCTCGCGCCGGAGTTTGGAGAGGAGCGGGTAGAGGGTGCCTTCCTGGGTGGCGAAAGGGGTCGGCGCGAGCGTTGCCAGAATATCGCCGACGTACACCGTCCGCCCCGACACCACGGTCAGGATGGCAAATTCCAAAAGCCCCTTGCGAAGCCCGGCAAATTGTTCGTTCGCGTCCGACATAAGCTACCTTCTGTAAAAAAGGTATGTGTGCGCAAAAAGGAAGTCAAGCCGATAAAGGGCGGTAACGGGGGTTAGAGCCCGTGGTCGGCGGGGAGCGGCGGGGCTTCGCGGAGCAGAGTGATGGCGATGCGCCGGTTGCCGGGCAGGCCGGGATCGTCGGCAAAGAGCGGCTCACTGTCCGCGCGGCCGGCTACCTCATAGATGCGGTTAGACGGGATGCCTTGCGCTTGCAGGATGCGCCTGGCCTCATTGGCGCGAGCGGCAGACAGCTCGAAGTTCGTCGCATAGCGGCCGCCGGGGCGGGAGCCGTCTGTGTGGCCCGAGATGGTGATGCGGTTGGGCAATTGTTCGATGACCGTGGAGACGGCCGTCATCAGCCGGCGCGCGCGCTCGTTGAGCGCAGCGTCGCCAGGATTGAACATCGAGCGGCCTTCCTGATCGATCAGCTGGATGCGCAGGCCCTCCGGGGTCTGCTCCATGATGACGTTGCGCGAAAGCTCCGCCACATCCGGCATGTCCTGCATGGCTTGGCGGATCGCGATTTCGGCGCGTGAAAACTCTGCATTCTCACGCAAGGTGCGCGCGCGGGAGAGACTGGTTTCGTCCGGCGTCTGCTCGCCGCCGGCCTCAGTTTGGCTCTGTGACTGATTTTCGTCGGACGCGTTCGAGGTGTATTGCGGCTCTGACGCCGCCGCCACCGGCGCTGAGTGGCCGTGGCGCACGCCTTCCTCAGCGAAACTGGTGCCTTCGAGCAAGCCGCCGGCGCCCGATGAGACACGGCTCACGCTGGCGGGTGCGAAGAATTCTGCAATGCCGCGCCGCTGCTCTGGACTTGTCGTGTTGATTAGCCACATGAGCAGAAAGAACGCCATCATCGCGGTCACGAAGTCGGCATAGGCGACCTTCCACGCGCCGCCGTGGTGCCCGCCACCAACGACCTTTTTGACCTTCTTGATAATGATAGGGCGTTGATTGGTCGCAGAGGCCATTGTCGGTCCGATCTGGCGGAGAGGCGCGACATTCGCTGAACAGCGTTAAGATCGCGTTGAGGACTGGAGTTCGCGCGCATGGAAGTTGAGCCAGAACAGGCGTTTCGCCGCGCCATGAGCGCATTCGCCACGGGGGTGACCGTGGTGTCTGCGGCGCGCGACGATGGGCGCATGTCCGGCATCACCGTGAACTCGCTGACATCCGTATCACTGCGGCCACGCTTGCTGCTCTGGTGCCTTGGCGATCAGTCGGAGCGTTATGATATTTTCGCAAACGCCGACGCCTGGGGTGTCACGGTTTTGGGCGCCGACGAAGAAGCGATCGCCGTCCGTTATTCGCGCGCCGAGCGGGAGAGCATCGAAAGCGGTGAGGCTGAGATGTTTGGCGGTGCGCCGTTGCTGCGCGCGGGCGTGGCGCAGTTTGCCTGCCGCACGCATGATCGACGTGTCGCGGGCGACCATTTGATCATCATTGGCGAGGTGACCGACTTTCGGGTGAAGGCGGGACCTGCGCTCTCATTCTTTCGCGGCGCTTATGGCAGCGTCGACGATACGAGGAGCACGTAATGGCGAAGACTGCTTTTATTGGGCTCGGTGTCATGGGCGCGCCGATGGCGGGTCATCTGGCCGCCGCGGGGCACGCTGTCTCGGTTTACAATCGTACTGAGAACAAAGCGCGCGATTGGGCGCAGAAGCATCACGGCCGCACCTACACCTCCGTCGCGAACGCCGCCGAGGGCGCCGACATTGTATTCTCATGCGTCGGCAACGATCGCGACCTGCGCGAAGTGTTCGAGGCTGCATCGAAGACGATGCGCAAGGGCGCGATTTTCGTCGATCACACCACGGCCTCTGCCGAAATCGCGCGCGAACTGGCGGCGCGCGCTGAGGAAAAAGGCCTAGGGTTTCTCGACGCGCCCGTCTCGGGCGGCCAAGCCGGGGCCGAAGCCGGCAAGCTGACGATCATGGCTGGCGGCGATCCCAGCGTGTTCGCTGAAGCGCAGCCGATCATGGCCGCGTATGCGGCAAACATGACTTTGATCGGCCCGGCTGGTTCGGGGCAGCTGGCGAAGATGGTGAACCAAATCTGTATCGCGGGCGTGCTGCAGGGCTTGGCGGAAGGTCTGCACTTTGCCAAGCGCGCAGGGCTCGATACCGACAAAGTCGTCGCTGCGATTTCCAAAGGCGCCGCGCAAAGTTGGCAAATGGAAAACCGCGCAAAGACGATGGTCGAAGGCCGCTTCGATTTTGGCTTTGCGGTCGACTGGATGCGCAAGGATCTTGGGCTGGTGCTCGAAGAGGCTGAGCGCAATGGCGCAAAACTCGAACTCGCGGCGCTCGTCGATGAATTTTACGCGGACGTTCAAGCGATGGGCGGCAAGCGCTGGGATACGTCGAGCTTAATCGCGCGGCTTGAGCGGCAGAAAAGCTGAGGCGCCGCGCGCGTGGTTAATGCGCGCTGAATCTGTAGCTGACTTTACGTTGGGCCTTCAAGGTCTTTTAAACGCTGTCGTGTAGTTTGCGCTCCTTGGGGTGGAGCGTTGCCTTGAACGTGAAGTCGTGGACCGTCTGTGTCATCGAGCCGAATAAGTTCGAGGGACAAATCATTCTCGATCTTCTGCGCAATGCCGGCGTGGATCGGGTGAAGGTCTGCACCGAGCAGGATGCGGCGAACGATTTGCTTGAAGTTTACAACGCTAACGTCGTCATCGCGTCGTTTGAGATGGGGCCGCTCGACGGCGCCGCATGGACGCGCGCATACCGCCGCAACAAACGACTGCCCGGCCGCAAGCAAGCTATCTTCATCACGTCGGGCGCATTCTCGCTCTCTATGGCTGAAGAGTGCCGTCATGCCGGCGCCAACGCGCTGATCGGCAAGCCGATCTCGGCCAAAGTGTTGTTGGCGACGATAGCCAAAGTGCTCGGCAAACCGCGTGAGTTCATCGATGCGGAAGGCTATGTCGGCCCGTGCCGCCGCGCTGGGATCGTCACTGCCGGCGCGCCGAAGAAGCGTCGTAAGGCCGACGATTCAGTCGTCACCGCGGCTGACATGAAGACCCTGAAAACCGTGGTGGACGCATTGGTGGCCGCCGCCGCCGCCTACGCCGCGGATTCAAACAAGCTCGAGGGCTGTGAACTCGCGCTGCGCCAAGTGCAGGCTTACGCGGTCAACGCTGGTGATGGGCCATTGATGCGCGCTTGTGCGGCGTTCGCATTGCAGCTCTCTTCCGCCAAGGGCCTCCGGCCTGAAGCGGTGCGCTCGGCGCTCGAAGTGTGCGTGAACGGCGTCGTAAAGCTCGTGTCGCTCGGGCCCGAACAAGCTGCGCGGCGCGAGGAGATCGCTGAAGGCGTTCGCCAAGCTGTCGGCAAAGCCGCGATGCAGCGCGCCGCTTAACCCAGCAGCTCCGCCGCGTTCGGCGCAAAGTACGTGACTATGCCGTCGGCGCCGGCGCGTTTGAACGCGGTGAGCGTTTCCAGCACGATCCGTTCTTCATCGATCCAGCCATTGGCTGCGGCGGCTTTGATCATCGCGTATTCGCCTGAGACCTGAAACGCGTAGGTCGGTAGCCCGAACGCGTCCTTCACACGCGTGACGATGTCGAGGTAGGCGATGCCGGGTTTCACCAGCAGCATGTCGGCGCCTTCGGCTACATCCATCGCGACTTCGCGTAGCGCTTCATCGGTATTGCCGTAGTCCATCTGGTAGGTGCGCTTATCGCCTGGGTTGGCGCTGGCGCCGGAGCCCAGCTTTCCTGAGCCGATGGCCTCGCGGTACGGGCCATAGAAGGCCGAGGCGTATTTGGCGGCGTAGGACATAATCAAAGTGTCCTCGAAGCCGGCTGCGTCTAACCCAGCGCGGATGGCGCCGACGCGGCCGTCCATCATGTCGGAAGGCGCGACGATTTCAGCGCCAGCGCGGGTCTGCACGATCGCCTGTTCGACCAGAACTTTGATCGTCTCGTCGTTGGCGATGCGCCCATCCTTCAAGAGGCCGTCATGGCCGTGGTCGGTGAAGGGATCGAGCGCGACATCCACCATGAGGCCCACGCCTGGCGCGGCATCCTTCATCGCCCGCACGGCGGTGCAAACCAGCCCGTCCGGATTGAGCGCTTCTTTGCCGCTCGCGTCCTTCTTGCGCCCATCGATGTGCGGAAAGACGGCGATCGCCGGAATGCCCAACTTCTCTGCGCGCTTTGCCGCGGCCGCCGCAGCGCGCACGGAATAGCGCGCTGTCCCAGGCATGGCGGCAACTGGAACTTCGTCCTCGTCGCCATCGTGAACGACCATTGCCCAGATCAGATCGTCGGCGCTCAGCTGCGTTTCGCGCGTGAGGCGACGGATCCAATTGTTCTGGCGCAAACGGCGTGGTCGCGCGCTGGGGTAACGTCCGGAATAAGATTTCATGCGAACCGTTCGCAACTGAGCATCATCGTGCGCCTACGCGTCTCAGTTACTGTTCTCGCCTGAAACATTCTATAAGTCGATTGCGCGCAAGCGCGCTCCGGAAAGGCCGAGCCGTGAGAGACGAAGACAAGCAGGTGTTTGAGAGCGCCGTCGCGGAGATCCGTGACGAAGGGCGCTATCGCGTCTTCGCCGATATCATGCGCGAGCGCGGACGTTTCCCGTACGCGAAACTCCGCCGCGACGACGGGTCTATTCACGACATCGTCGTCTGGTGCTCGAACGACTATCTCGGCCAGGGCCAAAGCCCCGAAGTGCTCGACGCTGCCCACGCGGCGTTGGACAAAGTCGGCGCCGGCGCCGGCGGCACGCGCAACATTTCCGGTACAACGAGCTATCACGTTGATCTTGAGCGCGAGCTGGCGTCGTTGCACGGCAAGGAAGCGGCGCTGTTGTTCACGTCGGGCTATGTGTCGAACGATGCAACGCTCTCGACGCTGGCGAAGCTTTTTCCGAACCTTTGGATTTTCTCGGACGCGCAAAACCACGCCTCGATGATCGAAGGCATTAAGCGCGCCAAGTGCGAGCGCCGCGTATTCCGCCACAACGACATCCAGCATCTCGAAGCGTTGATGAACGAAGCGCCGGCCGATGCGCCGAAGCTGATTGCGTTCGAGAGCGTCTATTCGATGGATGGCGATACCGCGCCGATCGAAGCGATCTGCGATCTCGCCGAAGCGTACGGCGCGATGACGTATCTCGACGAAGTCCACGGGGTCGGCCTCTATGGTCCCACCGGCGGCGGCGTTGCTGAGCGCGACGGGGTTATGCACCGCGTCGATTTCATCGAGGGCACCCTCGCCAAAGCCTTTGGAACCATGGGCGGCTACGTGAGCGGCCCGGCCGCAGCGATGGACGCGATCCGCTCTACCGCGTCCGGGTTTATTTTCACGACCTCCCTCGCGCCGTCGATCGCAGCTGCGGCGCTGGAAAGCGTTCGCATGGTGCGAGAATGCCCGCATTTGCGAGATCGTTTGCAGGACCGCGCCGAGCGCCTGAAGGCGCTTCTGCGCGACGCTGGCATTCCGGTGATGTCGGAGTCGACCACGCACATCGTCCCGGTGCTGGTTGGCGACGCCGCACGCTGCAAGAAGATCTCGGATATCTTGCTCAATGATCACGGCATCTACGTGCAGCCGATCAATTACCCCACGGTTCCGCGCGGCACCGAGCGGCTGCGGATCACGCCGAGCCCCTTCCACGATGATGAATTGATGGACCGGTTGATCACATCGCTGAAGGCGGTGTGGGCGATGTGCCCGGTGCACGTTTCGGCGTGAGCGGCGGCGACGAGCGCGAGGTGATCTTCGAGACGGTTCGCGTCGGAGATGTACAGCGCGTTGCTGCCATCGATGTAGAAACTGGAATTGAAGTTGTGGTGCAGGCGCCTGCCAACGCGGCGCTCGTAGATGTACGTGACCTGGCGCTGAGAAAACTGAAGCGGGCGCTTTCCGCCGAGTCCGAAGATCCTCCGCCGCCGCGACCCGGTAAGATCGTTTAGTCTTTGCGCCGAACGCCTTTGCCGAGGCCGATCTTCTTTGCGAACTCCGAGCGGCGCGCCGCGTAAGCTGGCGCAACCATCGGATAATCAGCGGGCAATCCCCAACGCTTGCGGTATTCGTCCGGCGACATGTTGTAGGTCGAGCGCAGGTAGCGCTTCAGCATCTTCAGCTTTTTGCCGTCTTCCAGGCAGATGATGTAATCTGTGTGCACGGACTTGTTGATCGGTGCAGCCGGTTTAGGGCGTTCAGCAACGACCGCAGCGCCAGTTGCGCCAAGCGACGCTAAGGTCCGATGCACCGACCGGATGAGCTCACCGATTTCGTCTGATGACACTTTGTTGTTTGCGACAAATGAGGCGACGATGTCGGTGGTCATTCGCAAGGCTTCGACGCTGCCGCCGGCGGTTTGCTCGTCCTCGTCCCGCATCAACGGCGCCTTTTGTGCAGCGAATACAACGCTCTCTGTTCGATATACGCCGCAAGGTCTAACGCCGGCAAGTATTACTCTCGGCCTATTCGGAGGTTAGTCTGCCAATCGACAGTTGAGGTTCGGAATACAAGAACACCATCAGTAGCTTTGCTTACAGGTCGAAGGCGAACTATGTTCGGCCGATAGATTCCAACACCTCAAGTTGTGGCGAGATTTGCATGACCCAGACAGCCGGACGCGCGGCAGAGCGCGACCGTTTCTTTGAAGCGCGGCTGGAGCGGAGTGATCCGGACGTTCACTCTGCCGTCGCGGCTGAGCTTGGTCGCCAGCAGCGCCAGATCGAACTCATCGCGTCGGAAAACATCGTCTCGCGGGCGGTGCTCGAAGCACAGGGTTCGGTGCTCACCAATAAGTACGCTGAGGGTTATCCAGGCCGTCGATATTACGGCGGGTGCGAATACGTTGACGAAGTCGAGCGCCTCGCCATTGAACGCGCGAAGCGTCTCTTCAATTGCAAGTACGCGAACGTGCAGCCGCACTCCGGCGCCAACGCCAACCAGGCCGTGTTCTTCGCGTTGCTCAATCCAGGCGACACTTTTCTCGGCATGGACCTCGCCTGCGGCGGTCACCTGACTCACGGCGCGCCGGTCAACATTTCCGGCAAGTGGTTCAAGCCTGTCGCGTACGGTGTGCGCGAAGACGATCACCTCATCGATTACGATCAAGTCGCCGAAGTTGCGCGCCGCGAACGTCCGAAGCTCATTATCGCCGGCGCCTCCGCCTATTCGCGCCAGATTGATTTTGCGCGTTTCCGTCAGATCGCTGATGAAGTTGGCGCTTATCTAATGGTGGACATGGCGCACTATGCCGGCCTGATCGCCGGCGGCGTATATCCCTCGCCGCTGCCACACGCGCATGTTGTCACCACAACAACGCACAAGACGCTGCGCGGCCCGCGCGGCGGCATGATCCTCTCGAACGACGAGGATCTCGGCAAGAAGATCAATTCCGCCGTCTTCCCTGGTCTGCAAGGCGGGCCGCTCATGCACGTCATCGCCGCGAAAGCAGTGTCGTTCCAGGAAGCGTTGCAGCCCGAGTTCAAGCTTTACGCGCAGCGCACGCTCGATAACGCGCGCGCGCTTTCTGCGCGCCTTATCGAGAATGGCCTCGCGGTCGTCTCCGGCGGCACGGATAGCCATCTGATGCTCGTCGATCTCCGTCCGAAGCGGACAACCGGCAAACTCGGTGAGCACAGCCTCGAACGCGCGATGATCACCTGCAACAAGAACGGCATACCGTTCGATCCCGAAAAGCCGATGGTGACGTCCGGTATCCGCCTCGGCACGCCGGCCTGCACCACACGCGGCTTCGGGCCGGCCGAATTCCAACACGTTGCTGACCTGATCTGCGAAGTGTTGGACGGGTTGCAGGGCTCAAATGGCGACAATTCTTCGGTCGAGGCTGCTGTGGCCGCTAAGGTCGAGGCGCTGACCGCGCGTTTCCCGATCTATACTTAAGGCGGCGGCGCGCTGATTCGGCGTCCCGCGGGAGTTCGCCGTATGCGCTGCCCGTTTTGTCAGAACGAAGACACCCAGGTGAAGGATAGCCGTCCCACCGAAGACGGCGCCGCCATTCGCCGTCGCCGCCAATGCGATAAGTGCGGGTCACGCTTCACGACGTTTGAACGAGTGCAGCTGCGCGATCTTGTGGTGTTGAAGCGCTCCGGCCGCCGGGTGCCGTTTGACCGTGATAAGCTTGCGCGCTCGCTCGCCATCGCGCTGCGCAAACGGCCGATCGAGCAGGATCAGATCGAGCAAATGATCTCAGGCATCGTGCGCAAACTCGAAAGCCAGGGCGAGAGCGAAGTGCCGTCCGAAACGATCGGCGAGATGATTATGGACGCTCTGGCAAACCTCGATCCGGTGGCGTACGTCCGCTACGCCTCGGTCTATCGCGACTTCCGCGAAACCTCCGACTTTGCTGACTTCATCGAAGAAGCCGGAAAATCGCCGAAGCGCAAAGACTAGCCTACTAGCTAGCGGGAATGGACGCAGGCGGTCCATATTGCGCCGATGGCGCGTCCCCACGTTACCCTCAAACTCGCGACCTCGCTCGATGGGCGGATAGCGACAAGCTCTGGCGAAAGCCGTTGGATCAGCGGACAGGAATCGCGCGCGCAGGTTCAGACAATGCGCGCAGCCGCGCACGCCGTGATGATCGGCGCCGGCACCGCGCGCGCTGACGATCCAGAACTCCTTGCTCGCACCGAACCACCGCCGCCGCGCCAGCCTCTGCGGGTCGTGCTCGATACCGAATTCTCACTGACGCCACGCGGGCGCTTGTTTGCGAGCCTCGACCAGGCGCCACTACTGATAATTGGCGCGGGCGACGCAGACGCGTCCCGGCGCGCCGCACTTGAAGCCGCAGGCGCACGCACCGCCGCCGTGGCGCGTGGGCCGGTGGGCGTCGACGCGGAGGCGGCGCTCGATCTGCTTGGCGTTGATGGCGTCGAAAGTGTGCTGGTGGAAGGCGGCGGCCAGCTCGCGGCTTCGCTCTTCACCGCCGACGCGATCGACCGCCTGGAATGGTTCCGTGCGCCGATCCTGCTCGGCGCCGATGGTCGCCCTTCCGTAGCGGCGTTGACGCTGGCGCGACTCTCGGAAGCGCCGAAATGGCGCCGCGTTGCAATCCGCGAGCTTGGCCCCGATCTCTGGGAAAGCTACGAGCGAGCCTCGTAAGAGAGAGCCATGTTTACTGGAATTGTTTCCGCGCTGGGGAAGGTCACCGGGGTTGAGCGCGCGAGCGGCCTAATGCGCCTGCGCGTCGACAGCTCCTATGATCCGGCCGGCGTCGATCTTGGCGCGTCGATCGCGCACGATGGCGTATGCCTCACGGTGGTGGAAACGCATCGCACCGCTGATGGCATGTCGCACGTCGTTGAGGTGGCGGCTGAGAGCTTGGCGCTCACCACTTTGGGCGGCCTCCAGGATGGCGATCACGTGAATCTTGAGCGCTCACTTCGCGTGGGCGACGAATTGGGCGGCCATATTGTGCAAGGTCACGTCGATGGGCTGGGCGAAGTGCTGGCGGTGCGCCAGGACGGCGAAGGCTGGCGGCTCAAGATTCGTCCACCACAAACAATTGCCCACCTGATCGCGCCGAAAGGCTCTATAGCGGTGTCTGGCGTATCGCTGACAGTAAATGAGGTCGATGCCGAGGGTTTCGGCGTCCTCATCATTCCGCATACTTGGGCGGTGACAACTTTGTCGAAGCTCAAAGCGGGCGATAAGGTCAACTTGGAAGCCGACATGATGGCGCGCTATGCGGCGCGCCTCATGGAAGCGCGGAGAGATGCATAATGGCGGCCAAGCCGTCCCCCCTGACCGAGCTCAAGCGCGCCATCTCGCCGATTTCCGAAATCATCGAGGAAGCGCGCGAAGGGCGTATGTTCATCCTCGTCGATGAGGAAGATCGCGAAAACGAGGGCGATCTCGTTATCCCGGCGCAGTTTGCAACGCCGGCGCAGGTCAACTTCATGGCCAAGCACGGCCGCGGCCTGATTTGTTTGTCGCTCACACCGGAGCGCGCCGAAGTGCTCGGCCTCGATCCGATGACGCCGCGCAATCAGACACGCATGGGTACGGCCTTCACTGTTTCAATCGAAGCGCGAGAAGGCGTCTCCACCGGCATTTCCGCGCACGATCGCGCGCTGACCATCGCCACCGCAATTGATCCGACCAAGGATCGCCGCGACATCGTCTCGCCCGGCCACGTGTTTCCGTTGACGGCGCGCGAAGGCGGCGTGCTGGTGCGCGCGGGGCATACCGAAGCGAGCGTTGATATTTCGCGCCAAGCTGGGCTCAACCCATCTGCCGTGATTTGCGAGATCATGAACGATGACGGCACTATGGCGCGTCTGCCGGAGCTGGTCGCGTTCGCGCAGTTTCATAATCTGAAAATTGGCGCGATTGATGAGTTGATCGCGTATCGCCGTGTGAACGAACGCCTGGTGGAAAAAGTCGCGGAGGCGCCATTCGAGGTGCGCGGCGGCACGGGCTTCAAGCTGGTCGTCTTCCGCAACAAACTCGACGGCGTAGAGCACGCGGCTTTGGTCAAGGGCGAAATCAGCGCCGATAAGCCGACGCTGGTGCGTGTGCATCGCATCGACTTCGCCGCGGACGTGATGGGCGGTTATGGCGCACGCGCAGGTTTGATAGACCGCGCGGTCGCTGAGATTGACGCAGAAGGCGCGGGCGTCGTCGTACTCTTGCGCGATCTGGTCCCCGACGCTCTTTCAAGGCGCTTAAGCGGCGAGCCGCTTGAGACCGAAACGGATGACATTCTCCGGGTGATCGGCGTGGGCTCGCAAATTCTGCGCGAACTCGGCGTCGGCCGCATGACGGTGCTTTCCGATACGCCGCAAAAGCTCGTTGGTCTCGATGGCTATGGTCTTTCGATCGATGGCTGGCGTGGGTTCAAATCGTGAAGCAAGAACGAGAACAAACGCCGGTGGTGAAGGTGCCAGGCGCGCGCCTTTTGCTTGTGGTTGCGCCGTACTATCGCGCCATTAGTGACCACCTCGTAGCCGGCGCCCGGGCAGCCGCAGCCGCCGCGGAAGCGACGACGGAGCACATCAACGTGCCGGGCGCGTTTGAAATCCCGGGCGCGATCGCGCACGCGGCGCGCAGTAAGCAATATGATGGCTTCGTCGGCCTCGGCTGCGTCGTGCGCGGCGAGACCAGCCATTACGATTATGTTTGTGGTGAAAGCGCGCGCGGTTTGATGGATTTGTCCGTCCGCAAGCGGCTGTGCATCGGCTACGGCATTCTCACTGTTGAAAGCCTTACCCAAGCGGAAGAGCGTGCAGACACGCGGCGCGGCGATAAGGGCGGGGAAGCGACGCGCGCTTGCCTGGCCATGATTGCGCTAAAGCGTCACTTCGCTGGCGAGCCGCAATGAGCGCCAATCCCAACGCAGCCCGCAGCGCCGCCCGCTTGGGCGCTGTGCAGGCGCTTTATCAGATGGAAGTCTCTGGCGCGTCGACGGCCGATGTGATCGCAGATTTTATCGCGGGAAAACTGCCGCGTGAGACCGAGGCGAGTTACACCGAATCTGAAGGCGACCTCGAGTTGTTCAAAGTGCTGGTGGAGGCGGCGGTTGATCGCCAGCGCACGCTCGATCGGGTAATCGCCGGCCATCTCGGCAAAGGCTGGCGCCTGGAGCGCCTCGATGCTGTCGCGCGCGCTATCCTTCGCGCAGGCGCGGCGGAGTTGGAGCAACGGCACGACATTCCGGTTGCTGTTGTGATCAACGAGTATGTTGATATCGCCAACTCGTTCTTTGACGGGCCGGAGCCGGGCTTTGTGAACGCGACGCTAGATGCTTGCGCTCGTGACTTGCGTTCGGCGGATGAAGGCGCGTAAGCGCTTTCGGTATGGCCTCTGAGTCTGCCGACGAATTTGAGATTATTCGCACGCTGTTTGCGCCGTACGCTGACAACGCGGGCGCGCGCGGTCTGACCGATGACGCGGCCCTGATCGAAGGGCGCTTCGTCGTCACCACCGATGCGATCGTGGAGGGCGTGCACTTCCTACCGGGTGATCCGATCGCGACCGTTGCGATGAAAGCGGTGCGGGTGAACGTCTCCGATCTTGTGGCCAAAGGTGCGCGGCCGACGGCCGCGCTGATGACGTTGATATGGCCGAGGTCGCGACCTGCCGAGGAGATCGCCGTTTTTGCGGAAGCCTTCGGCGGCGACCTTCAGCACTTTGGCATGACCCTGCTCGGCGGCGACACCACATCAACCGATGGGCCGCTCACGATATCGGTGACTGCGTTTGGTGAACCGTTTAGCCCGCGCACACCATCGCGTGCGGATGCGCAGGTGGGCGACGATGTTTGGCTCGTCGGCGGCGAGATAGGCTCCGCTTGGCTGGGGCTTCAATTGCGCTCTGGCGCGATGAAGCTCGACGAAATCCGCCGCGATCGCGACGAAGCGCAAGCGCGTGCTGATTCAGAGGCGATGGCAGGGCACGTACCCGACTATCTCTCGCTCCCCGGCGAGCCCTTCGACGCCGAGGCGGCGTGGCTCATGTCGACATACCTTGCGCCATTCGTGCGCCTGGAGTGCGCCAGCGTGGTCGCTGCGTATGCGCGTGCGTCGATGGATGTCTCAGATGGCCTCGTGGCTGACGCCGCCAAGCTGGCCGCTGCATCGAATGTGGCGCTACGGATTGATGCGAACGCTGTGCCGTTCTCGATCCCGAGCGAGCGATGGGCGTTCAGCGGCGGCGACTTTCGTAATCTGATCACCGGTGGCGACGATTACGTCGTGCTGTTTACGGCTGATCCAGGCCAGCGCGGCGAACTGGAGACCTCGGAGTGGGCCGGCGCGTTGCGGCTGTCGCGGATTGGGGCGGTCGAGGCGGGTGAGGGGGTGCGCGTCGTCAACGCGCAGGGCGACGATATCCCCATCTCCAATGCGGGCTTCAGTCACAAACTCGGCCGGTAACGCGTCCCTAACCGACGCAGCAGATTTTCCGCGGCATGAAAAACGCGATCGCCGCCATACTCATCGCCTCGACCATGGCGATCGGGTTTGCCAACGCATCCGGTCCGCCTTCGAAACAAAAGGGCGGTGAAGCCGCGGCTGAGGACCCAGCGCTTTCGTCTCGCTCGATGGACGCACCTTATCTTGCCGTACCGGTGGTGCGGGACGGTGTGCTTGCGAACTATCTTTTCGTTTCGATCCGCATCGAGATCGCCCAGGGCGTGGACCTTTGGGCGACGCGCGAACGGGCTCACTTCCTCAGGGACGCCCTGGTCCGCGCCAGCCACGACCACGATCTGGCCGATCCTACGGACAACAACGCTCTCAACGAAGCCCGCGCGATTGAGGTTTATCGGGCGGCCGCCGTGCAAGCCCTAGGCGAAAGGGCCGTCGGCGGCGTCTCAATTGTGGCGACTTATTCGAGCCAGGGCTCGGGTATCTGACATTCTTGGAGCTGCCATGCTCATGTGCGCTACACCGCCCGTTGCGGAATGTGGCGACTTTTGGCAGTAAGCCGCCACCTTTGGGGGAAGCGCACCCGCTGACGGACTGTCGCGGCGCGGCCAACCCATTTCCCCAACCGGCGCGGTCCCGCGCCCAGGACAGGTAAAATGAGCCAAGAACTTATCCTTTGGCTGGTCGTAGCCAGCGGCGTTATCGCCGCGCTCTACGGCTGGCTCGAAACTCAAGCCATCACCAAAGCGCCGGCCGGCACCGACCGGATGAAGGAAATCGCGGCGGCGATTCAAGAAGGCGCGCGCGCCTATCTCGACCGCCAGTATCGCACCATCGCCATCGTCGGCGTGGGCGTCGTGATTATCCTCGGCATTCTGTTTTGGCCGGTCTGGCAAATCCCGGTCGGCTTCATCATCGGCGCTGTGCTCTCGGGCGCGGCTGGCTTCATCGGCATGAACGTGTCGGTGCAAGCGAACGTGCGCACGGCGGAAGCTTCGCGCACCTCGCTCGCCGGCGGCCTCAAGATGGCGTTCAAAGCTGGCGCAGTGACGGGCATGCTCGTCGCCGGCGGCGCACTCTTCGGCGTTGCAGCTTACTATCTGATCCTCACCCAGTTCATGGGCCTAGAGCCCACCAGCCGCACGGTTGTCGACTCGCTCGTCGCCCTCGGTTTTGGCGCTTCACTGATTTCGATCTTCGCCCGTCTCGGCGGCGGCATCTTCACCAAGGGCGCTGACGTTGGCGGCGACATGGTCGGCAAAGTCGAAGCCGGCATCCCTGAAGACGACCCACGCAACCCGGCCACGATCGCCGACAACGTCGGCGACAACGTCGGCGATTGCGCCGGTATGGCTGCCGACTTGTTCGAAACCTACGCCGTCACGGCGGTCGCAACGATGGTGCTGGGCTCGATCCTGTTCCGCGATGCGAGCGAAGTTTCAGCCATCATGCTGCTGCCGCTGGCGATTGGCGGTCTCGCCATCTTCGCCTCGATTATCGGCACGTATTTCGTGAAGCTCGGCCCCTCCAACAACATTATGGGCGCGCTTTATAAGGGCCTCGTGGTTGCGGGCATTCTCTCGGCCTTCGGCCTCGCCGCTGCGATTTACGTCGTTGGCCCGGCAGGCAATCCGTTCGGACCGATTGCACCGAGCCTTGGGCCGACGTCTGAGCTTGGCCAGATCACCGGCCAGTCGCTCTTCATCTGCGGCCTCATCGGCCTCTTGGTGACGGGCGCCATCGTCTGGATCACGGAATACTACACCGGCACGGGCTTTCGTCCGGTGAAGAGCGTTGCTGAAGCCTCGAAGTCGGGCCACGGCACGAACGTCATCCAAGGTCTCGCGGTCTCGATGGAATCGACGGCGCTGCCGGCGCTCACCATCGTTGCGGGTATTATCGCAACCTACACTCTGGCTGGCCTGTTCGGCATTGCGATCGCTGTCACGACCATGCTCTCGGTCGCGGGCATCATCGTCGCGCTCGACGCCTTCGGCCCGGTCACCGACAACGCCGGCGGCATTGCCGAAATGGCGGACCTGCCGAAGGAAGTGCGCGTCACCACCGACGCGCTCGACGCAGTTGGCAACACAACCAAAGCCGTCACCAAGGGCTACGCGATCGGCTCTGCCGGTCTCGGCGCCCTGGTGCTGTTCGCGGCCTACTTCGAGGATCTGCGTTACTACGCAGCTCACCCTGAAGAATTCCGCTTCTTCGAAGGCGTGGTGCCGGATTTCGCGCTCAGCAATCCGTACGTGATCGTCGGTCTCTTCATCGGCGGTCTGCTGCCGTACTTGTTCGGCGGCTGGTCGATGACCGCTGTTGGTCGCGCGGCGCAAGCGGTGGTCGAAGAAGTCCGCCGTCAGTTCCGCGAAATACCGGGCATTATGGAGCGCACTGCAAAGCCGGATTACGGCCGCGCCGTCGACATCCTGACGCAAGCGGCGATCAAGGAAATGATCGTGCCTTCGCTGCTTCCGGTGTTGGCGCCAATCGCTCTCTTCTTGGTGATCTGGGCCATTGCTGGTCCGGCTCAGGGCCTCGCGGCTCTCGGTGCGCTGCTCGTCGGCGTGATCGTGACGGGTCTCTTCGTCGCCATCTCGATGACTTCGGGCGGCGGCGCTTGGGACAACGCCAAGAAGCTGATCGAAGAAGGTCATTACGGCGGCAAGGGCTCTGAAGCTCACAAGGCCGCGGTTACGGGCGATACGGTCGGCGATCCCTACAAGGATACCGCCGGCCCGGCTGTGAACCCGATGATCAAGATCACCAACATCGTCGCGCTGCTCTTGCTCGCGGTGCTGGCGCACTGGAACGGCTGATCAGCGCTAAGCTGAAAAGCAAACGCCCCGGCAGCGATGCCGGGGCGTTTTTCTTTGTCTCAATCTTCGAAGTAATTAGTTCCGGCCCGGACGTCCGCCACGCTCCTGATCAGGGATCGGCGGGGCGCGTCCGACATTGCCGAGCAATTGCTCGATGACGCCAAGCTCACGGCCACGCGTCGGTGTGGTTTCGTCGTTGTAGGCAATGAGGCGCCCGCGCTCCATGCCGAACTTTTCGACTGCGGAGACAGTGTCGCCGTCGAAGCGGACAACCATCACGCGCCGGTCGATCGTGCGCGGCTCATAGAAGGCGATCCGCTCTTCAACCGAGCTCACATAGTACCAGGCGGTCTGATCGAAGACCGCCGTGGTGGATGGCGAACCGAAGCGCTGCATCACGGTGTCGCGCGTATCTACGCCCACCTGCGGATCCGGGATTTCCTCGTTATTGCGATCAGAACGGAAGCCGTTGTAGGTCTGCACAGGTGCGCACGCTGTGGTCGCCGCCGCTAGACCCAAAGCCATGGCCGCCGAAAGACGCAAGAATCCGCGATTCATAGAAGTTCACCTCGCGGGCGTGACCGCCCCAAACAGGGCTTCACGGGTAAGGCGGAGCGCCCAAAGGGGCAAGAGGGGAGCACAGGTTCAGGCATGCCGATGTGGCCATTTCGCCGTTCACGCGCGAGCCAAGACGCTGAGCGCCTGTTGGTGGCGGTCACGGACGCGAGCCGGCGGCCATCCTTGTTCGGGGCCGGAAGGGTTCCCGATACGCTTGAGGGCCGCTTTGAGCTGATGACGCTCAATGGCTCCCTGGCCCTGGTTCGGCTCCAGGCCGACCCCGCCTTGGCGCCCCTGGCGCAGGCCTTCACGGACCAGCTGTTTCGGCAGTTCGACGCCGGCCTCCGCGAGGCGGGGGTAGGCGACACCTCGGTCCCGAAACGGATGCAAAAGATGGCCAGCGCCTTTTATGGGCGCCTCCAGGCCTATGGGGCAGCGATCACGGGGGCTGACCAGATGGCGCTCAGCGCCGCGCTGGGCAGGAATTTCTGGGGAGACGAGGCCCATCCCTTCGCCAGCCGGCTCGCGGCATACGCACAAACCGTGACCCAGGCCCAACTCGCAGGCCCGGCAGAAGCCATGTTCGAAGCGCATGGCTGGCCCGCACCGGCTGAAACCTAGTTTGGCAATCCCGGGCGCCGGGACTATGGTCCGCGCCCTGCGGCGCCCCCTCGCGGCGCCTTTGCAGTCAGGGCAAGCAAGACATCCGAATGGCTGACGATCTCGTTCTTTCAATCGACGGGATGGGGGGTGATCACGCGCCCGACATCGTTGTCGAAGGTGTCGCGCTTGCTGCTCGAGCCAATGGCGGCGGCGTCCGCTATCTCATCCACGGCGATGCCGCCCGCCTGCAGCAATTGCTCGACCGACATCCGGAGGCGAAGGCCGTCTCTGAGATCGTTCCCGCTGAAAAAGCGATCGGGATGGAAATCAAGGCGAGCCAAGCGCTTCGCCAAGGCAAGGGCTCCAGCCTTTGGAATGCCGTAGCGGCAGTCGAGACCGGCCAAGCCCACGCAGTGGTCTCCGCCGGGAACACAGGCGCCTATATGGCAATCTCGATGTTCCGCCTGCGTACGATGGAGGGTGTCCATCGCCCCGCGCTCGCGGCGCGCTGGCCAGCGGCGAACGGCGGCTATGTTGTGATCCTCGACGTTGGCGCCAACGTTGAAGCCAACGGCGAACAATTGGTCGAGTTCGCCATCATGGGCGAGGCGTTCCAGCGCGCGGTCTCTGGTGTCGGCCGGCCGACGGTGGCCCTGCTGAATGTCGGCGCCGAAGATCAAAAGGGTCACGAGGAAATTCGCGCTGCCGCGCGGCTCATCCGAGAAGCGGGCGTAGAGCTCAATTTCCGCGGTTTTGTCGAAGGCGACGACATTTCCAAGGGCACCGTCGATGTCGTTGTTACCGATGGTTTCACCGGCAATATCGCGTTGAAGACAGGCGAGGGCACGGCCCGCCTCGTTGGCCAGCTGTTGCGCGAAGCGCTGACCAGCGGACCCTTGGCGAAGCTTGGCGCGTTGATCGCGTATCCTGCTTTGAAAAAACTGCGAGCGCGAATGGATCCCGGCACGTTCAACGGCGCTCTGTTCCTAGGCCTCAACGGCCTCGTGGTGAAGAGCCACGGCGGCGCCAACGCCAGCGGTTACGCCGCGGCGATTGGGGTGGCGGAGAAAATGGCGCGCAGCCACTATCGCGAAGAGATTGCTGGGAACCTCGCCCGCCTGAAACGCGCGGCTGCGGAGACGGCGTCGGCCAAGGAAACCGGCTGATGCGTTCGGTCCTGCTCGGCGCCGGCAGCTATCTGCCCAAGCGGGTGCTTACCAACGCCGAGCTGGCCCAGCGCGTTGACACCAGCGATGAATGGATCGTCGAGCGCACCGGCATCCGCGAACGCCGCATCGCAGCGTCTGATGAAAAAACCTCCGACCTAGCTTGCACCGCCGCGCTGAACGCCATGAAGGCGGCGGAGCGCGAGGCGAAGGATATCGATCTCATCATCGTCGCCACCACCACGCCGGACCTGACCTTTCCGGCGACGGCGGCGCGCGTTCAAGCCGCGCTTGGCATTAACCAGGGCGCGGCGTTCGATCTCCAGGCTGTCTGCTCCGGCTTCATTTTCGCGCTTGCGACCGCGGACAATTTTCTTGTCCGGGGACAAGCCAAAACCGCGCTGGTCATCGGCGCGGAGACGTTCTCGCGTCTGCTCGATTGGGAAGACCGCGGGACATGCATCCTCTTCGGCGACGGGGCCGGCGCGGTGGTGCTGGAAGCCCAGGAGGATGCCCGCGAGCGCGGTGTGATTTCCACATTCCTGCGCACCGATGGGCGCATGCACGATCTGCTCTACGTGGATGGCGGCGTCTCGGAGACTGGGACGATCGGCAAAGTGCGTATGGTTGGGAACGCTGTGTTTCGCCAAGCGGTGGAACACATTTCCGCAGCGATGCTGGAAGCCTGCGCGCGCGCCGACGTCTCGATCGACACGGTCGATTGGTTTGTGCCGCATCAGGCCAATCAGCGCATTCTGGACGGCGTCGCCCGCCGACTGGGCATCGACGTGGACAAGGTCGTGTCAACCGTCGGTGTCCACGGCAACACCTCCGCAGCTTCCGTGCCGCTGGCGCTCGATACGGCCATCCGCGACGGGCGCATCAAGGCGGGGGATCTCGTCCTGATGGAAGCGCTTGGCGGCGGCCTCACCTGGGGCGCAGCCCTCGTACGCATGTGAACGCGTCGCAAGATTTGACCTAAGCTACCGAGACGACTAGCTTTTCCCTGCGCGCGTGAGACGCGCAGCGGAGGGGGCTCCGGTGACGGAAAAGACAGTCACACGTGCCGATCTGGTCGAAGCTTTGGCCCGTCGAGCGAACATGCAACGCGCCGACGCAAACCGGCTGCTGACGCGCATGCTCGAAATGATGCAGGACGCGCTGGTCGAGGGCGATACCGTGAAGCTCTCGCGGTTCGGCAATTTCAATGTGCGCGCCAAGCGCCAGCGCATCGGCCGCAATCCTAAGACGGGTGAGGAAGTGCCGATCACGCCGCGGCGCGTGGTGACCTTCCGGCCGTCACAAATGTTGCGCGAATTTGTTGAGAAAGCTGGGCGCGGTCGCGCCAAGAGCTAAGTGATAATCCAGAGGGACATGAGTATGCGGTTTGTTGTGATCGGCCTTGCGGCGTTGGCGCTTTCTGCATGCGCGACTGCCACGGAAGAAGCCGCGTTCGACCCGGCCGCATGCTACGACCGCGACTTCAACGTCTATTTCGATGGGCTGAGCACCGACATCAGCCCCGAAGCCCGCGAAGTCATCGACGCGATGGGTGAGAATTTGCGCGGTTGCTACATTGAAAGCGTGCGCGTGATCGGCGCTGCTGATGCGGCGCCGGGCGCTGTGACCAGCGAAGAAATCTCAGAGCGACGCGCGATCGTGCTCGGCGACTATCTCGCACAGCGCGTGGGCTGGCCGCGCTCGCGCATGACGGTCGCTGCTTTGGGTGAACGCGGCGCGGTTACGGAAGAGGGGCTCAATGTCCCCATGCGCCGCCGCGCCCGCATCATTGTCGACGCCCGCGCGCCGTAAGCTACTTGCGCTCAGGATCGTACACGCCGTCCCAATGCTCCGGCGGGGCGGCGCCTGCGGCGGCTAGTCTCTCAGCATAATTCGCATAAAGGCGCGTCAAAGCCGCCGGCGAGATTTCCTGTAAACGCGCAAGCTCGGTGCGCGCTTCGTCCAGGCGCCCTTGCCGGAATGCATCCAGAAACGCGGCATGGGTCGGTGCGGCGGCGTGTTCGCCTGCGACGGTGAACACATGCGTCGCGCTTTGGCGGCCCTTAAGGCGCACAAGGTCGGCCTCGATGAACTCGATACCGGGCGCCTGCCGGCGCGTCTCCTCGCTCACCAAGAGCGCTAGCCCGTACACCTTCGTTAGGCTCTCAAGTCGCGCGGTGACATTCACTGCGTCGCCGATGGCGGAATAATCGAAACGCTTCTCGGACCCCAAATTCCCAACACAGCATTCGCCGGAATTGACGCCGATGCCGATGCGCACGTCTTCGAACGCGCGGCCGCTAGCTTCAGCTTCGCGCCGCCAATTGCGATTGAGCTCGTCCATCCGCGCCATGATCTGCAGCGCAGCTTTGCACGCGCGCGACGCATGATCGGGTTGATCAAGGGGCGCGTTCCAGAAGGCGAGAATGGCGTCGCCCATGTATTTGTCGATGGTGCCGCCATTGTCGATGACGATGTCGCTCAACGGCGTGAGGAAGCTGTTGATGAAGGTCGTTAGTTCTTCCGCGCTCATCCGTTCGGCGATCGTGGAAAAATTGCGGATGTCACAGGCGAGGATAGTGAGCTCGCGCACTTCGCCGCCGAGCTTTAGCCGCTCTGGATGAGCCGTGAGCTGTCGCACCACGCTGGGCGATACGTATTGGCTGAAAGCGCGGCGAATGCCGGCGCGTTGCTGCTCTGTGCGTTGATAAAAATAGGTTGTCGCGCCGGCCCCAAAGACCAGCGCTGCAAGCGTTGGGAAGACAGGATCAAGCAAATATCCGGCCTGCGTGAAGAGTGTGAACCCCAGCGACCAGAGGGCAGCGACGAGGCCAAGCCCGATCGCCGCATTTGTCGGCGGCGCAAAACGCGGCGCCGATAACGCCAGCACGAGAATGGCGATTAACGCCAAGACGAGTTCGAGGCCTGGCGCGAAGTCCGGCCGCGTCAGGTACTGACCGGATAGAATTTGCTCCATGGCCTGGCGATGTAGCTCGACCCCCGGTATCGCCGCGTCCAGCGGCGTCGCGCGCAAATCCATCAATCCTGGTGCGCTGGCCCCAATGAGTACGATAGCGCCAGCGAACGTCTCCGGCGCTACATCATCGCTCAGCACTTGCCAGGCCGGGATAGCGGCATCGGGATTATAAGCGCTGAACCGCAGCCAGATTTGGCCTTCCGCGTCGGTCGGGATTTCGAGTGGGCCAACTTGCAAACCATTCAGCCCAGTATGCGCGCCGAACCCGGTAGCGCCGCTCGCGTTTGAAGCGCGCACCACATAAGTGGACGCGCCAAGCGCGACGCGGAGCGCCTCGAGCGATAGCGACGGCGTTATCTCTTGATTGCTGCGCAGCAACAGCGGAACGCGGCGCACGACCTGGTCGCCATCTGGGAGCCAATTCATAAAGCCCACACCGCGTGCGGCGTCGGTCAGTTCGGGCAGGCTGATTGCGGCGCCAGGGAAATCGCGAAGGAACGGGCCGGGATCGTCGCCCGCGACGGCGACGCCCGCGCGGGCCGGGAAGGGTTGCTCTGTCGTTTGGCCATGTAGACTGGCAGCGAGCACGGTTGGATGCCGCTCAAGCGCCGCGGCAAAAAGTGCGTCATGTGTTTGCCTCGCGCCGCCGAGGGCTTGCAGCACGGCTGCCCGCCGATCCAAGGACGCCGACGCCAGTATTTGCTCTGGCGAAGTGCGATCCGGCTCCGCGAACAGCACGTCGAATACAATTGCAGCGGCGCCGGCTTCACCCAGTTTGTCCGTGAGCTCCGCCATCGTCGTGCGCGACCACGGCCACTGGCCCAAGTGCGCAAGCGAAGCTTCATCGATGTACACCACCCGAATAGGCGAGTTCGCCAGCGGCGGCGCGGGCGCAGCCCGTTGGTAAGTGTCAAACGCAAGCGCGCGCAAAGACGCCAGCACCGGCGGACGAAAATAGAACACGCTTGCCGCTAAGATCGCGAACAGCAGCACCGCCGGCCAATAGAGCCGAGGGAGCTTCGCTTCGGAGGCTGCGTTCGCCAAGGTGTGGCGCTCTAGAACCGCGTTGTCAGCTGAAGTGTGACCTGCTCGGCGTCATAGGTAGAGGCGAAGTCGTCCGAGTCGTTGTCGCGATAGCGATACTGCAGGCGCACATCGCAATCGCACGGCAGCATGCGCTGTAGCGTAACGCTGGCTTGCGGGGATGTGTAAGTGTCGGTGCGATCATAGTCTTCGAACGTGCGCTCGCGCAATAACACGCCAACAGACGCTTGGACGTGGTCGGTCAGCTGGTAATTGTAATTCACGTCGGCGCCGTACTCGGTGTAGGTGCCCGGCGAAAATCCGAAGGTGTCGCCATCGACGGAATTCCAGCGCGCAAAGGGCTGCGCCGTCAGCGTATCGCGCTCGAACAACAGATGGGGTTTCGTTAGGCCGGCTTGGAGTTCAGCGTATGGGCCACTGTCGGTGGCGGTGGAGAAGAAGGTCGAGTCAGGATCGTATTCGCGATATCCGCCGCGCGCACGCACCCAGTACGAAACGCCCGTAACACGCCCCTCAATCGTCAAGCCCAGATTGAACTCGCTGAAGTAAAAATCGTCGCCGAGCGTTGCGACGCCGCCGCCGATGGAGGGGATCGCCGCCAAGTGGGGCGCCACGTAAAAGATCGGCCCGGTCTGTACGCCGAGATAGCCGTAATTGAGCTGATCGAACTCGCTATTATCCTCGATCGTCGCGTTTAGAATCGAACGCCAGCGCCGGCCTCCAAATTCGCGCTCATCGGCGATCATGAGCTTGGCGAAATACGTGGTGGAGTCCGGCACGGCAAAGAAGAAGTCTTCGTTCAAGTTAGCGGCATTGGTGTCATAGCGCGCGCCGACTTCAAGGCGTGTCACCGTATAGCTCGGTTCGAGAATGCGGCGTATGCGCTCGTATCCATCGCGCGCTGCTGCATTGTTGGGATCGTTAATCAAAATGCGTTCGTACGCGACGAGCGCGAGGCGCGGTTGCCCGGCCGCTTCAGCTGCGACCGCGTAACGTAAATTGAGATCCACGTCCTGCGGGTTGTCGAGGATGCGCTCGCCGAGCGACTGGAGATCGCCAGTCTGCTGCGAATAGGCGACGCCAACCGATAGGGCCGTGACGCTGGCGGCGAGCAGAAGTGCTTGGCATAGTGCGCCGAGTTTTCCCCGAATGGCCATAAAGTTCCCCGACGCTGAGTGTGACGGCAGCCACATCATTTGAAGCGGCTTCCGCCGTAGAGTTCAAGCAATTACGCCTCACCGTCCCGTAAGGCGTGTTCGCAGTTGCCAGGCGCGCGGGGGGCGGCTTAGGCTTTGGGCGATTTCGTGGAAGGGTCAGGAAAAATGCGGCGTCCCGTTATCTTCCTCAGCGCGGTTTGCGCGTTTGCGGCTGTGCTTGCTTCGCCTGCCGCCGCACAAAACACGGACGGCAATATTGGCGCGGCGGTTGCGGTGCGCAATCAGGTCACCGGCTCGCGCCCCGGCCAGGAGCGCACGCTTGCCGTCGGCAACCGCGTTTTCCAGAACGAGCGTATCAGCACGGGCGCCAACAGCGTCGCCCAGCTTATGTTCACCGATCAGACAACGTTGAGCGTCGGCCCGCGTTCGCAAGTGACGCTTGACCGCTACGTGTTCGATCCAAGCCGCGGCGCGGGCGACGTCGCTGTGACATTCACGACCGGCGCTTTGCGGTTCGTCACCGGCTCGCAGCGTCCGCAGAATTACCAAGTGCGAACGCCGGTCGCGACCATCGGCGTGCGCGGCACGATCATCGATCTGCTGGTGTTCAACGGCCGCATGTTCGGCATTCTCGACGAGGGCGCGATCACGTTCACGCTGACGAATGGCCAAACCATCGAACTCAATCGGCCAGGCACGGCTGTCGAGTTTTTCTCGAATGGCACAGCGTCGCGCCCGTTCACTTGGCGCGGCAGCTACGAAAGCTCGTTAGGCGCCGCAACCTATCCGCTGTTCGGAAACCCGTTCTCGGAATTCCCGGGCTTCGAAGGCGCACAAGACGCCGACGATTACACGAACCGCACCGACGATCTCTATTCCGGATATGGCATCGGCCAATAACGGCAGCGCCAAAAAAGATTGGTCGGAGCGGCGGGATTCGAACCCACGACCCCCTGTCCCCCAGACAGGTGCGCTAACCGGGCTGCGCCACGCTCCGTACCGGCCCCAGCGCCAAAGCGCGAGGAGCGGTGTCTTTAGCCTTCCCCGCGCGTAGCCGCAATGCGGGGCGCCCGCTTCTTTCGGCCGCCATCGCGCGCCGATTCCAGGGCCTGCACGAAACTATCGCGCCAGGCGACGACATCGTCGCGCTCGACACCGTCCATCAGCGCGCGCCAGCGTCTCTTGCGCTCGTCTTTCGGCATGGCGAGCGCCCGCCGAATGCCGTCGGCCACGTCCTCTTGGCTAAAGGGATTGACGATCAGCGCCTCGCGCATCTGTGAGGCAGCGCCGGCGAAACGCGAGAGCACCAGGACGCCGGGATCGTCTTCGTCTTGTCCGGCGACGAATTCCTTGGCGACGAGGTTCATTCCGTCCCGCAGCGGCGTGACAAGGCCCACATCGGCGGCGCGGTAAATGCCGGCGAGTTCTTCGCGCGAATGCATGCGGTGCACGTTGCGAATGGGAATCCAATCCATCTCCGCCATCGAGCCGTTGATGCGGCCCGAGATCGAGTCGAGGCGGGCGAAGATGTCTTGGTAGGCGTCTAGCTCAGTGCGGGTTGCGGTCGAGATTTGCAGCATGAAGATTTGCCGCTTGAGTTCCGGGCTATCGTTCAGCAAGCGCTCGTAAGCGAGCAGGCGCTCGTCGATGCCCTTTGAGTAATCGAGCCGATCCACGCCCAACAACATTTTGCGCCCGGCTTTGCTCTCGATCATCCGCGTGTAGCTCTCGATTCCAGCGTCAGACTGCTTCAGCGCCGCGAAACCTTTGGCGTCGATGCCGATCGGAAATGCGCGCGGCAGGGTGGTGCGGCCGAAAGCGCGTACGCTGCCGTCGGTAAGTTGCATGCCGCCAACTTCATGCAGCACGTAATTGTTGAAGGCGTTCTTCCATTCGTCGGTGTGAAAGCCGACGACGTCGTAGTGAAACATTGCTTCGACCAGTTGGCGGTGTTGCGGCAACGTCGCCATTAGTTCGCGCGCCGGCCAAGGGATGTGCAGGAAGAAGCCTATGGCGTTCTTGGCTCCGCGTTCGCGCAGGGCGCGCCCCAGCGGGATCAAATGATAGTCTTGCACCCAAATCAGATCGTCGGGTTCGATCAGCGGCATCAGCATATCGGCAAAGCGTGCATTCACGCGCTCATAGCCGGCGCCAAACGAGCGCTCGTACTGCGTAAGATCGATGCGATAGTGGAAGAGCGGCCACAGCGTGCCGTTGGCGTAGCCGTTGTAATATTCCTGGATGTCCTGCTCTTCGAGATCCATCGTCGCGACGGTGACGCCGCCGGCGCTCTGCATCGAGATTTCGCCGGTAAATTCCGGCGTCGATTGTCCGCTCCAGCCGAACCAGATGCCGGAATATTCTCGCAGCGCCGCGCTCATTGCCATGGCGAGGCCGCCTTGGCTTGACGCGCCCTCGGGTCCGGGCGGCGTGACGCGATTGGAAACAACGATGAGCCGGCTCATCGCACTGTGCTCCAGCCGTCGCTGAGCAGAACGGCGCAATTGATCATGCCCGCTAACGAATAGGTTTGCGGATAGTTTCCCCATGCCTCGCCGGTTGCGAGATCACAATCTTCCGACAGAAGGCCGGCTGATGTACGTCTTGAGAGCATGTGTTCGAAGAGGGTGCGCGCTTCTTCGCGGCGTCCCACGAGGTGCAGGGCTTCGATCAGCCAGAACGTGCAGAAGTTAAACGCCGTCTCGGGTTTGCCGAAATCATCCTCGTCCGCGTAGCGCAACACGTAGTCACCGCGGCGCAGGTCTTTCTCCAGGTGTTCCAGGGTCGCGAGAAAGCGCGGATCGTCCGCCGCCAAAAAGCGCGTATCGAGCGCCTGCAGCAAGCTTGCATCCATTTCCGTGCCGCCGAGCGTCGCTGCAAAGCGACCGAGCTTTGCGTTCCAAGCCTCGTTCTCGATCTTCATACGCATTTCGTCGGCGCGGGTGCGCCAGACGATAGCGCGGTCCTCGGCGCCCAGTTTGCGCGCCGCGCTGGCAAGCCGATCGCACGCGGCCCAGCACATGATGCCGGAATAGGTGTGCGGCGCCGCCCGGTTGCGAAATTCCCAAAGTCCAGCATCGGGTTTGTCATAAACGTCGTAAGCGCGTTCGCCGACGCTTTCGAGCGCGAGAAAATCGTCCATGTTTGCGGGGCGGAAGAGGCGGGTGTCGTAAAACGCCTGCACCGTCGAAAGCACGATTTGGCCGTAGACGTCGTGCTGATGGTGTTCGTGCGCTTGATTGCCGGCGCGTACGGGGCCCATGCCGCGGTAACCAGCAAGCGAGGTGAGTTCAGCCTCCTGCAGGATCGGCTCCATTCCGACGCCATACACGGGCTGAATGCGCCCGCTCGGGGTCGCATCGATGATGTTGCGGAGGTAGGAGAGATAGCCTTCGAGGATATCGGCGGCGCCAAGCCGGTTCAGCGCTTGGACGGTGTAGTAGGCGTCGCGAATCCAACAATAGCGATAGTCCCAGTTGCGGCCGCTATTGGGCGCTTCGGGTACCGAAGTCGTGAGCGCGGCGACGATGGCGCCGGTTTCTTCGTACACGCAGAGCTTCAGCGTGATGGCGGCGCGAATGACGGCGGTTTGCCATTCGAGGGGTGTCGCCAGCATGCGCACCCAACCGCGCCAATAGAAGCTGGTATTCTCTCGCATCATGCGTGAGGTCGCGCGCAAATCTTCGCCAAAGTCCTCGTCCGGACCAAGGAAGAATACGGTTTCCGTTTCAAGCCGGAAGACGCGCTGTTCGAGCACGTTGGAGATCGGCGCATTGGTTGTGAGGCGCAAACTGCCGGGTACGTTGTAGCGAATATGGTTCGAGCCGGAGGTGTGCTCCGCTGGGCGCGCGCCATAGTCCACGGCGGGGTTAAGCCGCACGCGAATGCGCGGCGTGCCTTTGACGGGCCGGATGATGCGAACGAACGCCATTGGCCGGTAGATGCGATTGCGTCGCCGATAGCGCGGGCAAAAGTCTACGATCTCAAGCACGTTGTCGCGTGAATCGGTGAGCGTCGTAATCAGGATCGGTGTGTTGCGTTCGTAGCTTTGCTCGGACTTAACCTGATCAATGAGGTCAATCGCCCACATGCCGTGCTGCGGTTCCTCGGGCGTCTTCCCGGAAAGCAAAGCGCAAAATGTCGGATCGCCATCGACGCGCGGTACGCATGCCCAGACATATCGCCCGTTACGGTCAATGAGGGCGCTTGCGGCGCAATTGCCGATCGGCGCGAGATCAAGGTCGCCATACTTCATCAGTTTTGTTCCCCCGCGAGCCAGATGGCGACGGCGCTCGTGTTGGGTAGAACGTAATCGGCGCCGGTAGGGCGCGGCTCGCCCACGAGAATGCCAAAGCCGCCCATGCGCTTGGCCGCAGTGAAGGCGTCCTCATCGGTGCGGTCGTCACCGATCGCGACTGGCGTTCGTCCGAGGAATGGCGGCGCGGCCATCAGCACGGTGACCGCATGGCCCTTGGTGCGGGCGGTCGCGATAATCTCGACGACCATCTTTCCTTGCAGGACCCGCAGACCGTGCGTCGTGGCAACGTCGCGGGCGATGCGTTGGATGACTTCTTCGGCCGCAGGGATTTGGCGGTAGTGCAGCGCCAAGCTAGCGTGCTTGTCCTCTACGAGCGGCGCAAGCCCGTTCTCCTCCAGAAGTCGGCGGACATCCGCGCGCGCAGCTTCAAGCTGGGAGATTTCAATTTGATCGCGGCTGATGCGATTGCCGCGCTGAATCTCAAAGCCGTGTACGCCCGCGGCATAGTCGACTGCGCCGCCAATAATTTCGCCGAGGTCTCCAAGTGATCGCCCGGTAATGACCGCGACTGCGCCTGACATGCTATCGCTTACATGCCGTAATAGCGCACGGAGATCGGCGCTGGCGTGAACTTCGTTAGGGCGATCTTGAATTTCAACCAACGTGCCGTCGAGATCGAGGAAAAGGGCGTGTGCGCTGGCATTAAGTGGAGGAGGTGCGTCGACCGGCGTTGACGTCGCTATTTGGTGCTGTGTGCCGCGCATAGTCTATCCTGCAAAATATCGAGCTTGTGCGGGATAGAATGGTATTTCGCCCGCGCCCCGCAGCCTGCGTTGAACGCATGGCGGCTCGGATAGTTCCCTGACTAGAGCACCCGAAAATTGTTGTTACGAGATGTGTCTAGCGCCACTGATCGACAAGTTGTGGCGCCTTTTTCGAGACGTTGCGGCACACCTCCTCAGAACCGATTCAGCGCCGAAGCGTAGTCTGCTTAGCACGAGATACGAGGTCTCGCGAATACGAGGAGCAAGACATGAAACGTTTACAGACAATTGCACTCGCGGCGCTCGTGATGGCAGGCCCTGTTAGTGTCGGCGCCGCAAGCGCGCAATCTTATCGCGACAGAGAAGTGCGTCAAGAACGCCGCGACGTGCGCGAAGCACGTGGCAATCTGATCCAACAACGCAATGAATTGCGCCAAGCGCAGCGTTGGAATCAGCGCCAACATAATGGCTACTATCTCGGCACGCGCTTCTATTACGGACAGCCGAGCTACGCGCAGATGCAACGCCGCGATTATCGGCCGGCGTACCAGCAATGGCGCCGCGGCGATCGCCTCCCGTCCTACGCGCGTGAGCATTATCGCGAAGTAGATTGGCGCCGTGAGCGTCTGCGTGAGCCGCCGCGCGGTTATCGCTACGTCCGCGACGACCGGGGTGAAGTACTCCTCGTCGGCATCGCCACTGGCGTGATCCTGGGCCTCATTCTCGGCAACAACTAGGGCCTAGGTGACGCGCTGGACGGAAGCCGCCTCGGAGCCTCGCTCCGGGGCGGTTTTCTATGCGCTGCGGTTCATCCAGCCGAACAATGGCTTTAGGGGAAATATCCAGATGATCCCGGCGAACGCGTAGAAAACTAGTTCCCCCCAGAAGGGCAGGATTGGCAGCAAGTAGGCGCCAAGAGTCGCAGCCAAAACGGCGTAGACTGCCATATAGGCCAAAAGGCCCGCGCACCCGACAGCTTTGCGCGTGCGATTGTTCATCAACGTGTCCCCGCGCGGCGGCGCGCCGCGTTTCCGTCAAGCTTCATGGGTTCTATGGGTAGCGGAAGAGGGACCCGCAAGAGCATGACGAGCGAGGATGTTTGGCCGCCGCGAGAGGTGTGGGTAGGCCGATGGCTGCTCGTCATCTGCGCGCTGGTGCTGGCGATGATCCTTGTTGGCGGCGCAACGCGGCTCACCGATAGCGGGCTCTCGATCACTGAATGGAATCTGGAAAAGGGGCTGACGCCGCCGCTGACGGATTCGCGCTGGAACGAAGAGTTCGCGCTCTATCAGAACACCGTCGAATTTCAGGAGCAGAACAGCGAGATGTCGCTGGCGGAGTTCCAGTACATTTATTGGTGGGAATGGGGCCATCGCTTCCTCGGCAAAGTGCTTGGTGTTGTTTTCCTGCTCCCGGCCTTGTTCTTCCTTTTCACCGGGCGCCTGCGCGGCCGTTTCCGCATGACGTTGGCGCTGTTTGCGCTTGGCGGCGCGCAAGGTGCGATTGGCTGGTGGATGGTGACGAGCGGCTTGTTCGAGCGGCTCGATGTTAGTCCGCTGCGTTTGGCGATTCATTTGGGTATGGCGCTGATCATTTTGGCGTTGGCGCTTTGGGTTGCGCTCGGCGCCTTTGCCTGGCCGCGGGCGGGTGAACGGAGAGCCGTTCCGAGCTGGGCCGCTTTTGGATTGATGGCGCTGATCTTTGTGCAAGCCATGCTTGGTGCTTTTCTCGCCGGCAGTGATGGCGGCCGCGCGTACGCGGATTGGCCGTGGATCGGCGGTGAGTGGATCCCATCAAGCGCGTTTGCGCTCGAGCCCATCTGGCTCAACTTCACTGAAGATCACGCGACGCAACATCTGCTTCACCGGACTGCAGGCTATCTCGTCGCTCTGGTGGCGATCGTGATTGGCGTGTGGGGTTTTCTGCGCGGGCAGGGGGCGCAGCGCTGGGCCGCGGCGGCCATTGGTGGGATTGCTTTGCTCCAAGCGACGCTCGGTATTTTGACGGTGGTTTCCTACTCGCCGCTCTCTTTGAGCCTGCTCCACCAGGCTGGCGCGGCGCTCCTCTGGATGGCGGCGCTGGTTTTTGCCCGGGCTGGATGGCGGTAATGGTGTGGTGGTATAATATTACCATTACACTATCCATCTGAAAATAATATAGAAAATGACGCCCCTTGACGCAGTTTCTGCGCTGCAATAAACGCGCGCCTTCGTTTCGTCAGGACACTTACCAATGCGCACTCAATCGACGCGCTCGGCCAAGGCCTCGGAAATCACCAACGGCTGGATCGTTGTGGATGCCGAAGGCGTCGTGGTCGGCCGTCTCGCCTCGTTCATCGCTTTGCGCCTTCGCGGCAAGCATCGCGCCGATTTCACGCCCCACGCGGACACTGGCGACCATGTCGTCGTGATCAACGCTGAGAAGGTGGCGCTGACCGGCAAGAAAATGACGGACAAGATCTACTACCGTCACACCGGCCACCCGGGCGGCATCAAGGAACGCGTTGCGGGCAAAGTGCTTGCCGGCAAGCATCCTGAGCGCGTTCTGGAGAAGGCCGTTGAGCGCATGATGCCGAAAGAAAGCCCGCTGGCGCGCAAGCAGCTCGCGAAGCTTCGCGTTTATGGCGGCAGCGAACACCCGCACGCCGCGCAGAACCCCGTCACGATCGACTTCAAGTCGAAGAACCGCAAGAACTCGAGGATCGGCTAAACCATGACCGACACGACTCAAGGCCTCGAATCTCTCGGCCAAATCACCGGCCAGGCGCCGCGCGTTGAACAGAACGTCGCCGAGCTGCGCGAACGCAAGGTCGATAATCTCGGCCGCTCCTACGCCACCGGCAAGCGCAAGAACGCCATCGCGCGCGTCTGGGTGAAGCCGGGCAAGGGCAAGATCACGATCAATGGCAAAGCCTCGGACGATTATTTCGCCCGCCCGGTTCTGCGCATGATGATCAACCAGCCGTTCAAAGTCACCGAGCGCGAAGGCGAGTTCGACGTGTTCGTGACCGTCGTCGGTTCGGGGCTCTCGGGGCAAGCTGGCGCTGTGCGTCACGGCATCTCGAAGGCGCTGGCCGATTACGAGCCGCCGCTTCGCCCGGCTCTGAAGCACGCTGGCTTCCTCACGCGCGACAGCCGCGTCGTTGAACGTAAAAAGTACGGCCGTGCGAAAGCGCGCCGGAGCTTCCAGTTCTCGAAGCGCTAAGCTGCTTCTCTTTCTGGTCTCGACGGGCGCTTCTCTCACGGGAAGCGCCCGTTTTGTTTTTGGGAGGCGCACTTGGCGCAGCGTGTTTTCATCGATGGCGAAGCCGGCACCACGGGTTTGCAAATCCGTGAGCGGCTTGAAGGCCGGCGCGACATCGAACTTGTGTCGATTGATCCGGCGAAGCGCAAAGATGCGGACGAGCGCAAGCGGCTGCTGAATGGCGCCGATGCGGTGATCCTTTGCTTGCCGGATGATGCGGCGCGCGAGGCAGTGGCGCTGATCGAAAACGATGCGGTGAGGGTGATCGATGCGTCGACGGCGTATCGCGTCGCCGAGGGGTGGACCTACGGGTTTGCGGAATTGGCGAAAGGTCAGCGCGAGAAGATCGCGGCGTCGAAGCGGATTTCCAATCCTGGCTGTTATCCGACGGGTTTCATTGGTTTGGTGCGGCCGCTGGTTGATGCGGGCATCGTGCCGCGCGGCTGGCAATTTTTCTGCAACGCCGTGAGTGGTTATTCCGGCGGCGGCAAAGCGATGATCGCCGAGTTCGAGAACACCGGCGCGCCGGAATACACTTCTGTGCCGTATCGGATTTATGGGCTGACTCAGCAGCACAAGCATGTGCCCGAGATGCAAGTGCAGGCAGGGCTGTCGCGCCCGCCGGTCTTCGCTCCGAGCGTGGGGCGTTACTACAAAGGCATGATCGTTGAAGTGCCGCTGGCGCTGATGGCTTTGCCGCAACCGCCGACGCTCATTGAAGTGCATGGCGCAATCGCTTCGCATTATGCCGACGAGCGCTTCGTTGAAGTTGCATCTCTAGCGGAAGCTACCAGTCTCAAGACGCTTTCGCCCGAAGGTCTCAACGGCACCAATCGCATGAAGCTCTACGTCTTTGGCCACGATGGCGAAGCGCGGCTCGTGGCGCTGCTCGACAATCTCGGCAAAGGCGCGAGCGGCGCCGCGGTGCAGAACTTGAACTTGGCGCTCGGGTTGGAAGAGGGCGCGGGGCTGAGTTGAGATCGCCGGCGAGGACGCCGGCGGTTCAACAAGAAAGCGCGCAGCGTTGGCGGCTGCGCTCGAGGTCTTTCGAGGCAGTCGGTGCGCGCGAGTAGATTGAGAGCCTACGAGCTGTCGGCGGTGAGGATCGCGGGTGCGGCGAGTGTGCGTGCACACTCCGCGGGCGGTGCGGTGATGATGAGGCGCGATCTGCCGATGCCGCGGCGCATGGCGCGCATGAAGCGCGCGATGAAGCGTTCGGGGGCGGCCATAATTTCGGTGATGCGCGTTAGGCGTTGAGTGAGATTGCCGACCCGTAGGCGCAGGCGGCCATTGCGAAAGAAGCGGCGCAGGTTTGGTGTTGAGCGCATGAAGCCGCGCGTGGTGGCGCCAGGACGGCGTGTGCGCTGTGGCGGCGGCGAACCCATGCATTGGACGGCCATGAGGAAGACCAAGTGTTCAGCTGAGCGCTCGCAGCGGCGCACAAAACGCTTGAGCAGCTTGCTGCGCCTTGGCGCGACGAGCAGAAGCGCTATGCGCGTCAGCCATGCGAGCCACGGCAAGAAGGCCGCGACGAACGCGGCGATCTTGTCTGGGCTGATGAGTGGCTGACTGGGTTTCATGCGCGGCAGTTTAGGAGCGCGCGAAGTCGGTCGGATTGGTGCGGGCGGAGATTCTTGTTGCTGGCTGAAAGTGCTGTGAAAATTTCGGCCGGGACCTGTGCGCTGTGTTGGATAGGCGGCGCTTTATCACGCCGCCTTCGACAGGCTTAGGCCGGATTGGAACGCACTTTCACATACGTGCCGGGCGCATCGCCGAGCACTTCGAGTTCGCCGTCGCCGGGTGTGCGTGCGGGCACATCCGGGCCGCTCTTTTCGCGCAGCCACGCGTCCCAATGCGGCCACCACGAGCCCGGGTGCTCGACCGAGAAGGCTTGCCAATCTTCCAGCGCGCCTTTGAGGTTGGGGTTGGTCCAGTACTGATATTTGTTCGCGCTTGGGTGGTTGATGACGCCGGCGATGTGGCCGGAACCGGCGATGATGTATTCGACCGGGCCACCGAACGAGCGGGCGCTGCGATAGACGCTGGCCGCCGGCGCGATGTGATCTTCCTTCGAACTCTGCATGAAGATCGGGATCTTCACGTCCCTCAGCGAGAGCTGCTCGCCGAGCAGTTCGAGCTTGCCTTCAGTCAGCGCGTTGTCGCGGTAGAATTTGCGCAGATAGAAGAGGTGGAGCGCTTTCGGCATGCGCGTTTGATCAGCGTTCCAATAGAGCAGATCGAACGGCGGCGGCTGTTTGCCGATGTAGTAATTGTCGACGACGTAATTCCAGACGAGATCGTTCGAGCGCAGTGAGTTGAAGGTGTCGGCCATGGTTTGCGCATCGAGCACGCCGCCGGCCTGATCCATCTTGTCTTCGAGGAATTTGATGCCGGCTTCGTCGGAAAAGATCAGCAGATCGCCGGCGCATTTGAAGTCGGCTTGGCTGGCGAAGAAGGTGGCGCTCTGGATGCGCTTGTCGCCGGTCTTGGCCATGTGCGCGAGGACGGTCGCGAGCAACGTGCCGCCGACGCAATAGCCGACCGTGTTGATGCGATCGACTTTGGCGGCTTTGGTCACCGCCTCTACCGCGTCGTAAATGCCTTCGCGCATATAGTCTTCGAAGGTGACCTCAGCCATATCCTCGCCGGGATTGACCCAGGAGACGAGGAACACCGTGTGGCCCTGATCGGTCAGCCATTTGATCATCGAGTTTTTGGGCTGCAGATCGAGGATGTAGAATTTGTTGATCCACGGCGGGAAGATCAGCAACGGGACTTCGTGAACGTTCTCGGTGGTAGGGTTGTATTGCAGCAGCTCAAACACCCGATTGCGGAAGACGACCTTGCCCGGCGTGGTGGCGACGTTTTCGCCGACCTTGAAGGCTGCGAGATCGGTTTGTGAAATCGCCAGCACGCCATCGCCGCGCTTTAGATCGTTGGCGAGATTCTCGACGCCCTTGAGCAAGCTCTCGCCGTGCGTATCGAACAAGGCGCGCAGAGCGGCGGGGTTGGTCATCAAGAAGTTGGACGGAGAGGCGGCGTCCACGGCTTGCTTGATGTAGAAGACGGCCTTGCGCTTGGTCGCCTCGTCCACGCCTTCGGTGCGCTCGACAAGATCGGTGATGAAGGCGGATGTGGCGAGATAAGATTCGCGCAGCATTGAGAAGGCGGGGTTCGAGCGCCACTCGGGATCCTTGAAACGCTTATCGCGCACCGGGCCTTCTTCCGGCTGCTGGCCGGTCAACATGTAGGAGGCGTGTTTCTGCCAGATCTCGCCGTAACGCTGCCAAAGGTTGGCGTGCGCTTCGCGTAGTGTTTCGGGCTGCTGGGCGAGCTGCGACCAAACATCGTTCAGCGCCGATTGCATGCCGAGCGGATCGGGCTGCCAGGCGTTGTGATCTTTCGCCTGATCGATGAAGGCTGTGGAGAACACCTGGTTGGCGCGCGTCATCGCCGAGGTCAGGTTGTTCGAGAGCGCGGCCAAGCTATCGGCCGTCTGTGACATGATGAGCTCGTTGAGCGGCGGCGGGGCTGCTGCGGGGGCCGGCTTCGGTGCGGCGGCGGCTGCCGGCTGGGGCGCGGATTCGGGCGCCGGCGCGGGCGTGGCTTTGGCGGCGGCGGGCTTGCGCTTGCGTTTGGCCCTGGGGGCGGCGGCAGGCGCGGGCTTCGCGGCGGGTTCGACCCCATCCGTCATGTTTGTCTCCCTATTGGCGCCAGTGTAATGCCGCTTCGCGTGGTGGCGCAAAGGCTGGGGCTGGTATAGGACGGATTTAGGGGCCTGAATCGCCCAGGAATGACGCTAATGCGCTTGGCAGCTCTCGCTACGATCCTTTGTTTCGGCCTGGCCGGCTGCATCAGCAGCGGCGAGACGCCGGAATGGTTCGCCCAGCGCAGCGCTGAGAATGACGAGGGCTATCCGAGCCTACGCTCGGTGCCGACTGGGACGGACGCCAATGTCGATGCGGCGCACTGGGCGGCAGTCGAGGCTGATGTGGTAGCGGCGGGCCAAGCTGTGCGCACTAATCCTCGCGCGCAGCCGGCGACGGCGACCGAGAGCCCGGCTGAGTTCCTCGAAGAGGCCCGCCAGGATCTCGAAGAGACGCGTCAGTCGCACGAACCGAACTGACGCGGGCGCACGATCCGCGATGAGTGATTTTCACAAGATCAAACGGCTGCCTCCTTATGTGTTCGAGGAGGTCAACAAGCTGAAGGCGCGCCTGCGCGCCAAGGGCGTCGACATTATCGATTTCGGCATGGGCAACCCGGATTTACCGGTGCCGGAGCACATCGTTGAAAAATTGTGCGAGACAGCGCGTAAGCCGCGCACCAATCGCTATAGCGCCTCACGCGGCATTCCGGGGCTGCGCAAAGCGATGGCGGGTTACTATGACCGCCGCTTCGGCGTGAAGCTGAACGCTGACACGCAGATCGTCTCGACGCTGGGTTCGAAAGAAGGCTTCGCAAATCTGGCGCAAGCGATCACGGCGCCGGGCGATACGATCGTGACGCCAAACCCCTCTTATCCGATCCACGCGTTCGGCTTCATCATGGCTGGCGGTGTTATCCGTCACATCGAGGCGCATACGCCGGAGCAATATTTGAGCGGGCTCGGACGCGCCGTACGCCATTCGGTGCCGCCGCCGATTGCGATGGTGACGTGCTATCCGGCGAACCCCACGGCGCAGACGGCTGATCTCGATTTTTACAAGGATGCAGTCGCGTTTGCGAAGAAGCACGACATGTTCGTGCTCTCGGATATGGCCTATTCGGAGATTTACTTCGAAGGCGATCCGCCGCCGTCTGTGCTGCAAGTTGAGGGCGCGACCGATGTCGCGGTGGAAGTGAATACGTTGTCGAAGACCTATTCGATGGCCGGTTTCCGCGTGGGCTTTGCACTTGGCAATGAGCGGCTGATTGCGGCTTTGGCGCGGGTGAAGTCGTATCTGGATTATGGCGCGTATACGCCGGTGCAGGTTGCTGCGGCGGCGGCGCTGAATGGGCCGCAGGATTGTGTCGCCGAGATGCGCGCGATTTATAAGCAGCGGCGCGATGTGCTGATCGAGAGCTTTGGTAAAGCGGGATGGCAATTGCCGAAGCCGAGCGCTTCGATGTTCGTTTGGGCGCCGGTGCCGGAGGCGTACAAACATCTGGGGTCGGTTGAGTTTTCCAAGCGTCTGATGGAAGGCGCCGAAATCGCAGTCGCGCCAGGCGCAGGGTTTGGCGAATATGGCGATGGTTTTGTCCGCATCGCGCTTGTCGAGAACGAGCAGCGGATTCGTCAGGCCGCGCGCAATCTGAAGAAATTTTTGCAATCCAACACAGCTGCGGCGGCGGAGTGAGCATGAGTAAGTTGCGCGTCGGAGTCGCCGGACTCGGCACTGTCGGCGGCGGCTTGCTCAAGTTGTTTGCGGACGAGCGCTCGCGTCTGCACGAGAAGATGGAAGTTGTCGCCGTCAGCGCGCGCGATCGCGGGCGGTCGCGCGTTGCAGATGTCAGCGCTTATCGCTGGTTCGCTGATCCGGCCGAGATGGCGGCGCAAGCGGATATCGATGTTGTAGTTGAGCTGATTGGCGGCGCGGATGGGCCGGCGAAAGCGGCGGTGGAAACCGCGCTGCGGCGCGGGGCGCATGTGGTGACCGCCAACAAAGCTCTGGTGGCGACGCATGGTGTTGAGCTTGCGGCGCTGGCGGAAGCGTCGGGCGCGAAGTTGTTGTTCGAGGCGGCGGTCGGCGGCGGCGTGCCGATGGTCAAGGCGCTGAAGGAAAGCGTGGCGGGCTGCCGGGCGGGCGCTGTCGCCGGGATTCTCAACGGCACCTGCAACTTCATACTTACAGAGATGGAATCCACCGGTCGTTCGTTCGACGATGTGCTGAAGGACGCACAGAAAATGGGCTACGCGGAAGCTGATCCGACGACGGACGTCGGCGGCTTCGATGCGGCGCATAAGCTGGCGATCTTGTGCGCGATTGCATTCGGCACGCGGCCTGATCTGGCGCATGTGCGCATTGAGGGCATCGAGCGGGTCACGCTCACGGATATCCGTTTGGCCGGCAAGCTGGGCTTCCGGATCAAGCTGATCGCGCGCGGCGCATCTACGGATGGCGGCGTTGAAATGCACGTGCGGCCGGCGCTTCTGGCGTTTGACCATCCGCTCGCGAACATTGGCGGTTCGCTGAATGCGTTGGTGGTCGATGCCGAGCCGGTGGGGCAGCTCACGTTCATCGGGCGCGGCGCTGGTGAAGGGCCGACGGCTTCTTCGGTCGCGTCCGATCTGATGGATTTGGCCGAGGATCGCGCGAGCTTTGCGTTCGGCAAGCCGCTGGCGCGACTGGCGGATGCGCCGCGGGCGGCGCCGACGGAGCGTGGGCGCTATTATCTGCGCTTCATGGTTGGCGACCGCCCTGGCGTGGTTGCGGCGATTTCTGAGCGGCTGGCGCATGAAGAAATTTCGATCGAGAGCTTCTTGCAGATGCCAGTGCACGAGGGGCCGGCGGTGCCGATTGTGCTGACGACGCAGACCTGCGCGCGCGCCGCTGTCGAGCGGGCGGTGAAGGCTATCGAAGCGCTCGAAGTGGTAGTTGAGCCGCCTTACGTGATGCCGGTTGAGCCGTCGGCGCGGGCTTTCCGGCCATCCTGAGCGGCCAGCGGCAGAGGGGACGGCGCGGCGCCCCCGACTCACTTTAGGCATGTGAGGATGAGCGCAGCCCTTAAAGTTCCGTATGCGCCGACCGCGTTCCTGGGCGTTGAGCGCTCGTTGACCGGGCGGCGCTGGCGTACGCGCGAGGCGGATTTGACGCTGGTCGAGGCGTTCCGGCGGCGCTTCTCGTTGCCGGAGATCGCTGCGCGACTTCTGGCGGCGCGCGGTGTGCCTTTCGATGGGGCGGAGAATTTTCTCGAGCCGACGCTGAAGGCGCTGTTTCCCGATCCGTCGAGCTTTGCCGACATGGATGAAGCAGCGGGTGTGATCGAGGATGCGATCGTCAGTGGGCGCTCGTGCGCCGTGTTGGCGGACTACGATGTCGATGGCGGATCGTCCGGCGCGCAGCTCGTGCGCTACTTTCGCGCGCGTGGGCGAGAACTGAAAATCTACGTGCCGGATCGCATGAAGGAAGGTTACGGGCCTTCGGTGGTGGCGTTCGAGCGATTGAAAGCGGAGGGCGTTGAACTCGTCATCACCGTTGATTGCGGCGCGGCAGCCGAAGGCCCGCTGAACGCGGCGGCCGAACTCGGGCTCGATGTCGTGGTGCTCGATCACCATTTGATGAACCATGCGCCGCCGAAGGCGCGGGCGGTGGTCAATCCGAACCGGATGGATTGTAAATCGGGGCAGGGTGATCTCACAGCGGCCGGCGTTGTGCTGGTGACGCTTGCGGCGGTGAACCGCGAAGCGCGCAAGCGTGGGTCGATCGGCTCGAACAATCTGCCGGACTTGATGCAGATGCTTGATCTCGCAGCGATCGGCACTGTGTGTGATGTGGCGCCGCTGACGGGCTTCAATCGTGCGATCGTTGCGCAAGGTTTGAAGGTGCTGCGCGCCGGCAAGAATATTGGGCTCGTTGCTCTCGCGGAGAATGCAGGGCGTAAGGGCCAAGCGACGGTTTACGACTTTGGCTTCATTCTTGGGCCGCGGATCAATGCGGGCGGGCGTGTTGGTGATGCGTCGTTGGCGACGCGATTGTTGTCCACGGAAGATCCTGCCGAAGCCAACGAACTCGCGGCGACTTTGGAAGCGCTGAACCAAGAGCGCCGGGCGCGCGAAGCGGAGATGTTGGCCGAAGCGGAAAGTGCTGCGCTGGCGGAAGCGGAAACGCGCTCAGTTGTGATCGTTGGATCGCATCTGTGGCATCCGGGCGTGATTGGTATCGCGGCGGGCCGCCTGAAGGATCGGCTGATGAAGCCGACGATCGTGCTGGGCGGTGTCAGCGAACATGAGCCGGCCAAGGGTTCGGGGCGCTCGACGCCGGGCGTCAACCTTGGCGCTGCGGTCGCGGCGGCGAAGGAAGCGGGGTTGCTGATCAATGGCGGCGGTCACGCGATGGCGGCGGGGCTCACGGTGGAGTGGGACAAGGTCGAGGCGCTGAAGGATTTTCTGTCGGAGCGACTCTCGGGTGAGATGGCTGCGGCTGCAGGAGAGGCGCGCGCGCTTGCAGTGGATGCGGCCGGCGCTATTGGCGCGCTTGATCTTGGACTGATCGATGCGCTCGATCGGATCGGTCCTTACGGGCAGGGCCATCCAGAGCCGGTGTTTGCGCTGCCGGATGTGCGGGTGAGCTTCGCCAAAATCGTGAAGGAAGAGCATGTGCGCTTCACGCTTGAGGATGCGCGTGGCGCGAAGGTGAGCGGCATTGCGTTTCGCGCGATGAAGAGCCCGCTGGGCGAGGCGCTGCTGAAGCGCGACGCGACTTATCACGCCGCGGTGCGGGTGAAGCGTAATGAGTGGAACGGGAACGTGAAGGCCGAGGTCGAGATCGTGGACCTAGCCGGGGCCGGTTAGGCGATCGTCCTGCGGCCGGGAGAGGCTCCGAACGCAGAGGCCGATCAGCACGATGCCGGCCAAGGTAAAGAAGCTCAGCATCGGCACGGAGACTGCGATGCCAGCGGCGGGGGCCATCCAGTCCTGATATTGGCCGCCGAGGCGCAGGAAAATGACCAGGGCTAGCGGCGCCAGCAGCACCCAGCCGGTCAGCAGGCCAAGAACCCTGAAAATCAAGCGCGCCTCCCGCCTTGCCAGCGCCAATCAGCCACTTTATATCGCGGCCTCCCGCGCATTCGAGGTGACTCGAATGAGCACGTGGGCCCTTCGTCTATCGGTTAGGACGTCAGGTTTTCAACCTGAAAAGAGGGGTTCGACTCCCCTAGGGCCTGCCACTTTCCCGCCTTCGCCGCCGTGCTAATTATCCCCTTCCCAGGGGACGGAAGAAGCCATGTCTTTGAGAAATATCCTCGGCGCAGTCGCCATCGCCATGACGCTGGGAGCATGCGCCCAGCCGGAAGGCCGTGCGGCGCAGACGGGCGCCGAGCAGGCGGCGGTCGAGACTGAGACGCTGACGGTCGAGACGGCGAACGGCCCTGTGCAGATCACGGTTGAGATCGCCGACGACGATCAGGAGCGCTCACGGGGGCTCATGTTCCGGCCGCCGCTGGCGGACAATTACGGCATGCTGTTTCATTTCCAGCGGCTTGAACGCGCCAGCTTCTGGATGCGCAATACGCCGAGCACGCTGGATATTATCTTCATTGGCGAGGATGGCCGCATTCTGAATATCGCGCCGTTCACCACCCCGTACTCGGACGCGCCGGTGCCTTCAGCGGGCCTTACGCGCGGAGTTCTGGAAATTCGCGGTGGTCATGCGGCCGAGCTTGGCATCCAAGCGGGCGATCGCGTGCGGCATCGCATCTTTCCAAGCTAGTTGGCGTTGCCGCCCGGTACGCGGCATGGCAACAGGACGTCACCGGGGTATAGCTCAGCCTGGTAGAGCGCCAGCTTTGGGAGCTGGATGTCGAGAGTTCGAATCCCTCTGCCCCGACCATCCTCAAAATGAAAACGCCGCGCTTGTTCAAGCGCGGCGTTTCCTTTCTACGCGATGGCGTCACCTCACGGGTAAGGTTCGCCGTTCTCGTAGAAATAGCGGCCCGACTGCGAGTCATAGAAATAGTAGCGGCCGGTGCGCTGGTCCAAACGCTCACGACGGTTGTCGACATTGCCGCAACGGCCTTCTTGACGGCAGCCAAGATACCAGCCAGCTGCGCCGCCGACGACGGCGCCGGCGAGAGCGGCTTCATCATCCCCAAGGATGGCGCCAGCAGCACCGCCAATGGCTGCACCGGTGAGGGCGCCTTGTTCACTTTGAGTCATGCCGGCGCAGGCGCTGAGGCCCAGCGCGGCGGCGGAAATGTATGCAGTAATCGCGAGGCGCATTCGTCGTTCTCCTGATCTCGTGCAGGCCTAACAACGGTGGAGTGCTTCCGTTCCGTAACGAGTTCGTAGGGCGCCAAGTCGCCGCAAAGTTCCGTTCAGACCACGCCGTCGCCGCGCAGTTGCGCGATGTCGCTTTCGCTGAGTGCGAGAAGTTCCTTCAACACGGTGTCGGTGTCTTGGCCCAGAAGCGGCGGCGGTACGCGGGTCGTTGGCGCCGTTGCGCTTAGGCGGAGCGGATTGGCGGCGAGTTTGATCTGATCGCCGTCTGCGCGCGTGACGCTCTCGACCGCGCCGCGGGCGATGACGTGCGGATCGGCATAGACTTGGTCCAATGTGTTGATCGGGCCGCACGGGACCTGTGCTTGCTCAAGAAGCGCGATCCATTGTGCGGTGGTGCGCGCGATCATGATGTGCGTGAGCGCCGCAGTTAGCTCCTCTCGGTTCTGTACGCGCGCTTCGTTGTGCGAGAAACGCGGATCGTCTGCGAGGGGCGAGCCGGCGGCGCCGCAGAAATCTCGGAATTGGCCGTCATTGCCGACGGCGAGAATGATGTGGCCATCCGCGGTGGCGAGCACCTGGTACGGCGCGATCGAGGCGTGTTGATTGCCGAGGCGCTGCGGCTTCTCACCTGAAACGAGGTAGCTGGCGCCGAGATTGGCCAGCATCGCGATCTGTGAATCCAGCAACGCAGCGTCGATGTGTTGGCCTTCGCCGGTGCGTTCGGCGTGCCGGAGCGCTGCAAGCACCGCCGTGACCGCGTACATGCCGGTGAAGAGATCGGCGACCGCGACGGCGCTTTTCATCGGCTCGCCCGCGCGTTCGCCGGTGAGGCTCATCAGGCCGCCCATGCCTTGGATGATGTAATCGTAGCCAGGGCGTTTCGCGTATGGGCCGGTTTGGCCGAAGCCGGTGATCGAGCAATAGACGATGGACGGATTGATCGCGGCGACGCTCGCGTAATCAAGGCCGTATTTTTTTAAGCCACCTGCTTTGAAGTTCTCGACCAGGATTTGGCAGTGCGGGACGAGTTGTTTCACCAGCGCCGAGCCGGCGGGCTTGGCGAAGTCGATCGTCACCGAGCGCTTGTTGCGATTGGCGGCGAGGTAATAGGCGGCGTCTCCGTTCTCGCCGTCAGAGTCCTTTAGGAATGGCGGCCCCCAGGAGCGCGTGTCATCGCCGGCGCCAGGCTTTTCGACCTTGATCACATCGGCGCCAAAATCGCCGAGGATTTGCGTGGCCCAGGGCCCGGCAAGAACACGTGAGAGATCGAGCACGCGCACGCCCGCGAGAGCGGCTTTGGTTTCTGTGACGGCCATGGGTTTGCTCTCGGCTTTGCTCTGATCAGGAGCGGTGGTAGAGCGGCGCCATGAGCGAAGTCAAAACGCCGGTCGCTACGGGCGGCTGCCAATGCGGGAAAGTGCGGTATGCGCTTTATGTCGCGCCGCAGAACTCGCATGTCTGTCATTGCCGCATGTGCCAGAAGGCCACGGGCGGAGTTTTCGCCGCGCTCGCGGGTGCGCCGAAGAGCGAGTTTGAGTGGACCGAGGGCGAGCCAGCGTTTTTTGCGAGCTCGAACTTGGCCAAGCGCGCTTACTGCCGCGATTGCGGCACACCGCTTTCGTTCAGCTACGATCTGCCTGAGGCGCGCTTTTACGTGACGATAGGGTCGCTGGACGATCCGGAATCGGCGCCGATCCATCAGCAGTACGGGATCGAGAGCAGGCTTTCGTGGGTGAAGTTCTGCGACGATGTTCCGGCCGAGCGAACCGGTGAGGACGCGAAGGCCGCAGCTTTTTTTGCGAACATGCAAAGCAACCAAGAATAATGCGTAGCCGGCTGCGCTCGCGCATAAGAGCGCTCTACTTTGGTCACACGCAATCGGCGGTGCGCTTTCAAGGCGTGCTGATCGTGCTGGATCTACTGATCATTGGCTTCTTCATTGGCAGCCAATTCATCGCCGAACAGCGCTGGTTCTGGATTGCTGACATGGCCATCGCTGTCTTTCTTGGCGCGGACCTGTTGGCTCGATTGTTCGCGTTTGGAACGCTTCGGCGATGGTTAAAATTTCCGACCACTTGGATCGATCTGGTTGTGTTCGCGACCCTGCTATTGCCCGCGGTGCTGCACAATTGGGGCTTTCTGCGAATACTGCGCTTGTGGACGTTGGTGCACGGTGAGCGGTTCTGGAACGTGCTGGCGCGCGGCAAATGGGACGATACTTACGTCGAAGATCTGACGCGCGCCATCGTGACGCTGTTCGTGTTCATCTTCTTGGCGGCGGGCTTCACGCAGGCGTTTTTTCTGGGACAACATCCAAAGCTCAACAATTTTGTCGATGCGATCTACTTCGTTGTCACTTCACTGACGACAACCGGCTATGGCGATATCACCATCGATACAGCGGCCGGGAGGTTGTTTTCGGTGGGCCTGATGATCGCGGGCATCAGTCTGTTTTTCGGCATCGCGCAAAAAGCATTTGCGCCGCAGCAGAAGATTGTGCGTTGCACGGGCTGCGGCGTGGACCGCCATAGCCTTGGTGCGAGCTTCTGCTGTAATTGCGGAGAGAAGCTCGCGGCGCCCTTGCGCGGACGCGCGCGGGTTGCCAGAGGAGTGCGCCGGTTCGGCAAGGGCGGTTAGCTCAGCGGTAGAGCGTCTCCTTTACACGGAGAGGGTCGGGGGTTCGATCCCCTCACCGCCCACCATCCTACGCTCGCAAAGCGAGGGTAGGATGTCCGCCGAAGCCTGGGCGAAGGCGGACTGGCGCCTCCCACGCGCGAGCTACGAAAGCCCAAGGCGGACGCTTTGGCCTAAGCGCAGCTACGGCTAGGCAAGCCAAGGTTCGGCATCGAGATGGAACTTCACCCCCTGTGGACAACTTGCTACGCAGTTGGGGCAGGGCGGTGCTATAAGGGCGGGGATGATTCAGCTTCGATCCGGAGTTGTCGTGATCGCCGCGCTCGGCTTGGGGGCGTGCGGCCAGGCTAGTGTTGGTCCGCCGCCGGCGGTTTCCGCGCCGATGGAGCAGATCAGCGCCGCCTCGATCCCTGATTTTCGCGCCCAGGCCGGCATGACCTATGCCGAGTTTACCGCGCAGCCGGCGATGCAGCGTTATGCGTTGGAAGGTTTGGGTGTCGCCGGAACTGCTGAGGCGCGGCGGTTCAATCACGCCATGGCGAACCAAGTGCCGGGCTTGGTTGCGGGCGGCGGCGGCGCGCAAGCACTGGTTTTTTCCGGCTGTGCGCCGAGTGGCTGCCTTGAGGGCCTGTCGGTCGTCGCGATCGATATCGGCACCGGCGATGTGTTCGTGGGCGTGAGCGACATGGCCGGGGCGGAGAAGCTCGTCCCGAATGATCGGCTGGAGGCGCTACTGCGGCTCACCTCACCCAGCCAAAGCTGGGACGATCCCATTCGGACGACCGCCGTAGCGGCAGCCGGTCCTTAATCTTTATCTGTTAGAAGCCTCGTCTTCGCGCGCTTGACCGGGGGAACGGCTTGTCCTAATTCCGGCCCCTCTCGCGAAAGAGACGCGGGTGTAGCTCAGTCGGTTAGAGCGCCGGCCTGTCACGCCGGAGGTCGCGGGTTCGAGTCCCGTCACTCGCGCCATTCTCGCTTGAAATTCCACGACAAACGCAGATTGCCATCGCGGGCGGGCGCCACTAGCGTCCGCGCCGATTTCGCGGCTGCGGCGCCTGGAACCCTGGCGTTGCGGTCCGCACCGGCTTAGGTGACGCTCATGGGCCTCGATCTGCTCGAATATCTGCCGATTATCATCTTTTTCGCCGTCGCCTTGGTGCTCGGCGCGGGCTTCTTGATTGCCGCCTTCGTGGTGGCGCCGAAGTCTCCCGACAAAGAGAAGGTCTCGGCCTACGAATGCGGTTTCAACGCCTTCGACGACGCGCGCATGAAGTTCGATGTGCGCTTCTATCTCGTCTCGATCCTCTTCATCATTTTCGATCTTGAAGTCGCGTTCCTGTTTCCGTGGGCGGTGACGCTTGGCGATATGCCGACGGAAGTCGCGCAGTTCGCGTTCTGGTCGATGATGGGCTTCCTCGGCGTGCTGACGGTTGGGTTTATCTACGAATGGAAGAAGGGCGCGCTCGAATGGGAGTGATCACTCCAGCCGGCGGCGCAGGGCGTGCGGGTGTCGAGGGCGGCTTTCCTGTGAAGGAAGACGATCCGTTCTACACCGGCCTCTCCGATCAGCTTGCCGACAAGGGCTTCATCACCGCAGCGGCGGACGATCTCATTACGTGGGCGCGTACGGGCTCGCTGATGTGGATGACGTTCGGCCTCGCGTGCTGCGCGGTCGAGATGATGCAGGCGTCGATGCCGCGTTACGATTTGGAGCGCTTTGGCTTTGCGCCGCGCGCTTCGCCGCGTCAGTCGGACGTGATGATCGTCGCTGGCACGCTGACCAACAAAATGGCGCCGGCATTGCGCAAGGTTTACGATCAGATGCCGAACCCGCGCTACGTAATCTCAATGGGATCGTGCGCCAATGGCGGCGGCTATTATCATTATAGCTACGCTGTCGTGCGCGGCTGCGACCGGGTAGTGCCGGTCGATATTTACGTACCGGGCTGCCCGCCGACTGCGGAAGCCTTGGTGTATGGCGTGCTGCAATTGCAGCGTAAAATTCGCCGCGAAGGGAACATCGTACGATGAGCCAATCGCTTGAAGACTTGGGCGCACACATCGCCGCTTCGATGACGAGTGCGATCGAAGCGCATGAAGTGGCGTTCGGCGAGCTCAATCTGACGGCGCGGGCCGATCAAATTTATGCGGTGATCAAGTTTTTGCGCGATGACCCGCGCTGCAAGTTCACCAGCATGATCGATATTTGCGGCGTCGATTATCCAGAGCGCACCAAGCGTTTTGACGTGGTTTATCACCTGCTCTCGATGCAGCTGAACCATCGCGTGCGCATCCGGATCGCGACGGATGAGCAGACCCCGGTCGCTAGCATCGCGACGATCTATCCGTGCGCGGATTGGTTCGAGCGCGAGGCGTTCGACATGTATGGCATTCTGTTTTCAAACCATCCGGACCTGCGCCGCATCCTCACCGACTACGGGTTCGAGGGCTATCCGCTGCGCAAAGACTTCCCGCTCAGCGGCCACGTTGAAGTGCGCTACGATAGTGAGCAGCAGCGGGTCGTGTATGAGCCGGTGAAGCTCGCGCAAGCGTTCCGTAACTTTGACTTCCTCTCTCCCTGGGAAGGCATGACCCTGCCGGGTGATGAGAAGGCCGGTGGCGACCGGACCAAGCCATGAGCGGAGCTTCGCTTTCCGGCCGTTGTCTATGCGGCGCCGTGCGTTTTACGGCCACGCCGGAGAAGATGACGATGGACGCGTGCCATTGCTCGATGTGCCGCCGCTGGGCCGGCGCGCCCGCGATGACCGTGTTCTGTACGGACCTCAAATTTGAGGATGAGAGCGCAGTCGGCGTCTACCAATCATCGGACTGGGCCGAGCGCGGTTTCTGCAAGACCTGCGGGTCGAGCCTCTTCTGGCGAACGCGCGACCACAAGCTGTTCACGGTGTCAGCGCACGCTTTCGATGACCCTGGGCAGTTCCACTTCGATGTTGAAATCTACATCGACGAAAAGCCCACCAATTATGCGTTTGCGAACCCGACGCGGAAAATGACTGGCGCTGAAGTCGTCGCGGCGTTCGGGAATATCGGCGGAGCTGATGATCATGGCTGACGATCTCTCTCTCACGCCCGTGACCGCTGAAGAGAAGCGCACATTCACGATCAATTTCGGACCGCAGCATCCGGCGGCGCACGGCGTGTTGCGTCTCGTGCTTGAACTGGATGGCGAGATCGTAGAGCGTGTCGATCCGCATATCGGGCTGCTTCACCGCGGCACCGAGAAGCTGATCGAGTACAAAACCTATCTGCAGGCAATTCCGTATTTTGACCGGCTCGATTATGTCGCGCCGATCAATCAGGAGCATGCGTTCTGTCTGGCGATTGAGAAGCTTGCCGGCATCGAAGTGCCGCGCCGGGCCTCGATCATTCGGGTGCTCTATTCGGAAATAGGGCGGATTCTGAACCATCTACTGAACGTCACGACGCAGGCGATGGACGTTGGCGCGCTGACGCCGCCGCTCTGGGGCTTTGAAGAGCGCGAAAAGTTGATGGTGTTTTATGAGCGCGCCTCGGGCTCGCGCATGCACGCCAATTATGTGCGTCCGGGTGGAGTTCACCAGGATCTGCCGCCGCAACTGGTCGACGATATCGAAACGTGGTGCGAGCAGTTTCCGCGGACGGTGCATGATATTGAGGGCCTGCTGACCAACAATCGCATCTTCAAGCAGCGCAACGTTGATATCGGCGTTGTGAGCGCGCAGGACGCCATTGAGTGGGGCTTCTCGGGCGTCATGGTGCGCGGCTCGGGGCTTGCCTGGGATTTGCGCCGCTCGCAGCCGTACGAGATTTACAACGAACTCGATTTCAAGATTCCGCTCGGCAAAAACGGCGATTGCTATGATCGTTACCTCTGCCGCGTCGAGGAAATGTACGAGTCGGTAAAGATCATGCAGCAATGCGTGAAGCTGTTGCGGCAGACGCCAGGCCCGGTGCTGCCTGAGAATTCGAAGTTCGCGCCGCCACGCCGCGCCGAGATGAAGAACTCGATGGAGGCGCTGATCCATCACTTCAAGCTCTATACCGAAGGCTTCCACGTTCCGGCGGGCGAAGCTTACGCTATGGTCGAAGCGCCGAAGGGTGAGTTCGGTGTTTATCTGGTGAGCGACGGCACGAATAAGCCGTATCGCCTAAAAATCCGCGCGCCGGGTTTCCCGCACCTCGCGGCGATGGATTATCTCTGCAAGGGCCACATGCTGGCCGATGTGTCCGCTGTACTCGGTTCGCTGGACATCGTGTTCGGCGAGATCGACCGGTGATCGGAACGGACCGGTGAGCCCTGAGCATGCACCGCTTATGCTTTGGATCGAGGGCGTGGTTGCTCTCGTCATCGCGCTTGCGTTCCTGCTGCATGCTTTGTTCGCGTTCAAGCCGGAGCATGTCGAGCATCATCCCGCCCGCGTGCGTATCGGGGCCACGATCCAGGGTTTGGCGATCGGGTTGCTGATTGGTTTCGTGGTGGTGCCGCTGCGGATGCAGGTGATGGACGCGCGCGGGTTCGATCCGGGGCTCTCGCCTGGCTTGTCGTCGCTCTCGTTTATTCCAGCGTTGTTGATGCTAATTGTTATTCGGCGCGGGGCGTTGCTGAAGGTGCCGGTGCTGAAGACGTATCTGCGCGCCTATCGCCGTGCGACGCTTTTGAAGGCGCGGGATGATGCGGAGAAGGCGTTGGCGAAGCTTGACGCGATCGAAGCGCGGAAGGCGTCGACATGACCGGCGCTTTGATCGTCAATTTGATTATGTGGATCGGCGTTGCGATCGCGCTCGCGGTGACGTTCAGTTATTTGACCGGTCGCAGTGCGCGTGAGCGCTTTCCGGGCGGGCCGAAGCGTTACTTGTTCGCGCTGATCATTCAGGCGGCTGCCTTCATGACCCCCATTCCGGTCGCGCTGCTTCTGATGCTTGGGCGCCCGATTCCGCAAGGTGTCGATGTCATCATTGCGGTGGCGGTTGGCGTTGGCGTGTTGGCGGCGCTGCACTATGCGCCGGTGACCGGCCCGATGCTGAAGGATTTACGGCGCGCGCGTTTGGACGCGGCGATGCGGCGGATCGCGGAGAAAGACAAATGAGCGCCGCCGACGTGGTTCAGCGCCAATTGGAGGCGTACAATGCGCAGGACCTCGATGCGTTCTGCGCCACCTATGCGGACGATTGCGTGATCTGCGATTTGCATGGCGCGGTGACGCAATCGGGGGCGGCGGACATTCGTGCGCGTTACGCCAAGACATTCGCCGACTATCCGCAGAACCGCGCCTGGGTCGAGCATCGCATGGCGCTTGGCGATGTTGTTATCGATCACGAGAAGGGCGAGCGTTCGCCCGAAGGCCCGTTCTTCGAGGCGCTTGTGATTTACACCGTTAAGAACGGGCGGATCGCCCGCGTTGATTTCGTGAAGTGAGAGAGAGATGAGCGTTCGCCGTCTAGCCGCAGATCAGCCAGAGAGTTTTGCGTTTGCACCGTCGACGATGGAGCAGGCGCGCTGGTGGATGGCCAAGTATCCACCGGAGCGCAAGCAATCGGCCGTGATCCCGATCATGTGGCTAATCCAAAAGCAGGAGGGCTGGGTGTCTGAGCCGGCGATCGAGGCGCTCGCGGCTTTGCTTGAGATGCCGAAGATTCGCGTGCTGGAAGTCGCGACCTTCTACACGATGTTCCACCTCTCGCCGGTTGGTAAGCACCATTTCCAGCTGTGCGGCACGACGCCGTGCGTGCTGCGCGGGGCGGAGGATTTGAAGAAAGTCTGCAAAAGCCGCATCGGGGAGAAACATGCGGTCAGCGCGGATGGTCTGTTCTCGTGGGAAGAGGTCGAGTGCGTCGGCGCCTGCGTGAACGCGCCGGTGGTGGCGATCGATGATTATTATCATGAGGACCTGACACCGGATGCGCTGGAGGCTCTGATCGAGAAGCTTGCGCGTGGCGAAAAGATTAAGCCGGGCTCGGCGAGCGGACGGCAGACATCGGCGCCCGAAGGCGGCCCGAACGTGCTGACGGATCCGTCGCTCTATGACGGTTCGCTGGCGCAAAAGATCACGTTGCCTGCTCTGCCGGAGAAGGTGTGAGCGACCCGCAAACCCCGATCGAGCCAACGCCGCAGCGTGGCCGCTACGAACCGATCCGCCTTGGCGGTGCGATTCGGCGCAGCGCTGTGGTGATTTACGCGCTGCTGGCGATCGGTCTGGCCGGGCTCGCGGTTTACATGGCGACGCTCGGGCAGCGCGAGATCACCAGCATGTACGTGGCCGCGCCGGCGATCGGCTCGCTGTGGTTTGGCCTGCGCGTGTTCATGATGCTCGGGAGCAAGCCATGAACGCGCCGCTTGATCTTGAGACGCCGGAAGGCCGCGCTGCGTATCGCAAGGAGCTGCGCGGCGTCGCGCGTTGGCCGCGCATCATCGGTTTTGGCCTCATCCTGATCGCTGCCGTCGCGATACTGAATTTGCGCAGCGATCCGGAGGCGGGCGCAGCGCTTTATGGCGCGTACGGGTTGTTGGCAGCAGGCTGGGCCGTGCTGATCTGGTCTTACGTGCAACGCAATATCTATCATCGCCGCCGGACGCGGCAGAGTGGGAACGACCATGCTGGCGGATAAGGATCGCATCTTCCTCAATCTCTACGGGACGCGCGGCGCGGACCTGGAGAGCGCCAAGAAGCGCGGGGCATGGAACGGCACCGCCGACATGATCGCGGCTGGCCGCGATTGGATCATCACGCAGATGAAAGAGAGCGGCCTGCGCGGTCGCGGCGGCGCGGGCTTCCCGACCGGCTTGAAGTGGAGCTTCATGCCGAAGGAAGTAAAGGATCGGCCGCACTATCTCGTCGTCAACGCTGACGAATCTGAGCCGGGCACGTGCAAAGATCGCGATATCATGCGCCACGATCCGCATTTGCTGATCGAAGGTTGCCTCGTCGCGTCGTTCGCGATGCAAGCGCACGCTTGTTACATCTATATTCGCGGCGAGTACGTGGCCGAGCGCGAGGCCATGGAGCGCGCGATTAAGGAAGCTTACGAGGCCAAGCTCGTCGGCAAGAACAATGTGCATGGTTGGGATTTCGACATCTACATGCACCACGGCGCAGGCGCTTATATTTGCGGCGAAGAAACGGCGCTGCTCGAAAGCCTTGAAGGCAAGAAGGGCCAGCCGCGTTTGAAGCCGCCGTTTCCGGCGAACGTCGGTCTCTATGGCTGCCCGACGACGGTGAACAATGTCGAATCGATCGCGGTGGCGCCGACGATTTTGCGTCGCGGCGCGAAATGGTTCGCCGGCTTTGGCCGCCCGAACAATGCAGGCACCAAAGTGTTCTGCGTGTCGGGCCATGTGAACAAACCCTGCAATGTCGAAGAGGCGATGAGCATTCCGTTGAAGCAGCTCATCGAGGAGCATTGCGGCGGCGTGCGCGGCGGTTGGGGCAATCTGAAAGCGGTGATCCCCGGCGGCTCGTCGGTGCGCATGATCAACGCGCAAGAGTCTGAAACCATGTTGATGGATTTCGATGCGCTGTCAGCTGCGCCGCATCGCTCCGGCCTCGGCACCGCCGCGGTGATCGTGATGGATCAATCGACCGACATGATCCGCGCCATCGCGCGCATCGCGTATTTCTACAAGCATGAAAGCTGCGGCCAGTGCACGCCGTGTCGTGAAGGCACGGGCTGGATGTGGCGCGTGCTGGAGCGCATGGCGAAGGGCGAGGCCGAACACAGCGAGATCGATTTGCTGTTGGATGTGGCCGGGCAGGTTGAGGGCCATACGATTTGCGCGCTCGGCGATGCGGCGGCGTGGCCAATCCAAGGTTTGATCCGGTGCTTCCGTCCGGAGATCGAGCAGCGGATCGATCGCTACCGAGCGGCAAAGGGCGTGCACCAAGTGAAGATGGTGGCGGCCGAGTAGTGAGATTTGCTTCACCGACTTTGTGGGTTTAGAACCTGAGCACTCATCAATAGGAGGCCATGGGCTTTACGTCCGGGCGCGCCCGCCCCGTGCGAAGCAATGTCATTGCAGAAGCTTCGCCCGCTCAAGGGAGAATTTATGATTGATCATGCCAATGACGCTAAGGCGTCATTCGATGAGCTGTATTTACAGGCTGATCCCCGCGATTATTTCTCGGTATTGGGTTCTCTGGACTATTCCATTCCAGACTTGGCCAAACCGATTTTCAAGCAAGTCGCCGCTGGCTTTCGCGCTGTAAACGGACGAGGCGCAACCATTCTCGATCTCGGATCGTCGTACGGGATCAATGCTGCGTTGTTTCGTTTTCCGATTTCGGTGGATATGATCCGCCGCCGCTATGCGCGGCGCGAGATGATGGCGCTGACCTCGGAGCAGGTGCGCGCGTTCGATCGCGCTTATTACGCATCATGGCCACGCGCTCAGCCTGAGCGCATTATCGCAGCTGACGTTTCGGCGAGCGCAGTGGAGTACGCGGTCGATGTTGGGCTTGCCGATGACTGCATCGCCCACGATTTTGAGGCCAGCGCGCCATCCGCCGACGTTGTGGCGAAGTTGGCGGATGTCGATCTCATTATTTCAACGGGCGCGGTTGGCTACGTTACCGAGAAGACGTTTGATGCGATCGTGAAAGCGTCTGGGCGCACGCCTTGGGTGGTTTCATTCGTTTTGCGCATGTTCGACTACGACGCGATTGCCGAGCGACTCGCAGAGGAGGGGCTCGTCACAGAAAAATTGCGTTCTGCGGTATTCGTGCAGCGCCGGTTTCATGATGAGGACGAAGCCAAGCAAGTGTCGGACTTGCTGCGAGCTAAGGGTATAGATCCGGCGGGGCTGGAGTCGGAGGGACTGTTGTTCGCCGAGCTTTACGTTTCGCGGCCGAAGGAGTTGGTGGAGGCGATGCCACTCGATTGGCTGGTCCGGGTCGCCAGTGGACGAAATCTCAGTTTTGGGCCACGCCTGATACAGGTGCGGCGCGATGGAAAGCGTTTGCTCGCTCCTTTGAGGCCTTAGATGAAGCACTTCCTTCTGATCTACGACTACGCGACGGACTTTCTGGAGAGGCGGGCAGCGCATCGGCCGGCACATTTGGAGCTTTGCCGCGCCTCAGCCGCGCGCGACGAACTGCAGCTTGGCGGGGCGGTGCCGAATGATGATCCGCCGTTTGGGTTGCTTCTGTTCAAAGCCGAGACCGCCCAGGTCGCAGAGGATTTCGCGCGCTCCGACCCCTATACGAATGGAGGGGTTGTCACGTCGTGGCGCGTGCGCGAGTGGATCACTGTGGTCGGCGAGGGTGCGCTGACGAAGGTGTGAGCCATGGCCAAGGGCGTCATCGAGACGTGGGAAAAGCTTGAGGACTTCAAGCGCCGCGATGTGACGTTCGATGGTTTGAAGCGAAAAGTCTTCGTGTCTGGCGACGGGCCCGGCGTCATCATCATTCACGAAATCCCGGGCATCACGCCGGAAGTGGCGCGGTTTGCGCGCTGGGTGCGGGATGCGGGTTTCACCGTTTATCTGCCGTCGCTGTTTGGCAAACCGGGTAAGCCGAACAGTAAGGGCTACACCAATGCATCGATCTTCCGCGTCCTCTGCATCGCGCGTGAGTTCAAGATTCTGAACTCCGCTGACGAGCACAGTCCGGTCGTGGATTGGCTGAAGCAACTTGCAGCGGTCGCGCATGGCGAGTGCGGGGGCAAGGGCGTCGGCGCGTTGGGCATGTGCCTCACCGGCAATTTTGCGCTCTCGATGATGGTCGAGCCCGCGGTGCGAGCGCCCGTGTTGTGCCAGCCGTCGGTGCCTGTGAATGATCCCGCTGGGATGCACGCCTCGCCGGAAGACATGGCAATCGTACGCGCGCGGATGGAGCGGGAAGACTTGACGCTGCGCGCCTATCGCTTCGCTGGTGACAAGTACTGCAAGGCGGCTCGGTTTGAGGCGTTCAGCGCTGCACTCGGGAAGCGGTTTGAGGGTGAGGTTTTGCCTGACAGCGCCGCCAAGCCAGATACGTTCAACACCAATCCCCATAGTGTGGTGACGACACACCTCATCCATGAGGCAGGCTCGCTGACACGCGCGAAGGTCGAAGAGATCATCGCCTTCTTCAAATTGCGCCTCGTTGGCTAGGCACGCATGAAAACGGAGCGGCTGTCGCCGCTCCGCATTCGTTTCGGTAGCAGGACGCCGTTTATTGCGGGCGTTCTTGGTCGGTGTTGCGATCGCCAGGACGCTTCTTGTCTTGGTCGAGGTTTTCTCGGTTCGCGCCGTCTTGGTTGTCGCGACCTGGCTGCGCTTGGCGCTGCTGATCTTGGTTGTTCTGATCCGGCTGGTTTGGTTGGTTGGCCATGAGGTAATTGCTCCTTTTGCCCGCCCTTGCACAACCAACGGGGTGCAACGTCTGTCGTTCCAGAAAAATAATAATAAGCTCAGCTACTTATCCGGCTACTCGGGAACCTGCCGCGCCGTTACGCGGGGTCATTGCGGGAACGCAATTTGTGCATGGCTGACACCGCGATTTTGCGCGCTCGTAGGGCGTTGATCGCAGAGACTTTTGGCCCCCTTGCGGCGCAGCAATAAATCGTTCATGCGCGTGCGCGAAAGCGGTCAGACTCATGACGAAAATCCTCGTCGACGGCGTAGAAGTCGACGTACCTCCAGAGCTTACCTTGCTGCAGGCGTGCGAAGCCGCCGGCGCAGAGATTCCGCGCTTCTGTTATCATGAGCGGCTCTCGATCGCCGGCAATTGCCGCATGTGCCTGATCGAAGTGAAGGTGGGCGGCAAGTCCGGGCCGAAGCCGGTCGCGTCATGTGCGCAGCAGGTGAAGGACCTGCCTCCGCCGCGCGACAACGTCTTGAACGAACTCGTCACCAAAAGTGCGATCGTCGACAAGGCGCGCAAGGGCGTGATGGAGTTTTTGCTTATCAACCACCCGCTGGATTGCCCAATCTGCGACCAGGGCGGCGAGTGCGATTTGCAGGACCAATCCGTCGCTTATGGACGCGGCGGCTCGCGCTTTGATGAGAACAAGCGCGCCGTCGAAGAAAAGTTCATGGGGCCGTTGGTGAAGACGGTGATGACGCGCTGCATTCAATGCACGCGCTGCATCCGCTTCGTAACCGAGGTTGCCGGCGTCTCCGAGCTCGGCGCCACGGGCCGCGGCGAGGACATGGAGGTCACGACCTATCTGGAAGCGGCGCTAACGAGCGAGCTTTCGGCCAATGTCATCGATCTGTGCCCCGTGGGTGCGCTGACCTCGAAGCCGTACGCCTTCAATGCGCGGCCTTGGGAGCTGACCAAGACTGAAACCGTCGATGTGATGGATGCGCTTGGCTCGAACATCCGCGTCGATGCGCGTGGTGATGCGGTTTTGCGGGTGCTGCCGCGGGTCAACGAAGAGATCAACGAGGAATGGATCTCGGACAAAACGCGCTACGCTGAAGACGGCTTAAGCAGGCAGCGGCTGGATCGCCCGTTCATCCGTGAGAACGGCAAGCTCCGCGCAGCAACTTGGGGTGAGGCGCTTGAAGCGACGGCGAAGGCGCTTTCTGGCGATCCCAAACGCATTGGCGCGATCGCTGGCGATTTGGCCTGCGCCGAGAGCATGAAGGCGACGCTTGATCTCTTCCGTGCGCTGGGTTCGCCGAATACGGACTGCCGCGCTGATGGCGCTGCGATCGGCGGCGGTGCGCGTGAGGGCTACATTTTCAACTCGACCATCGCCGGCATCGACGAGGCGGACGTCATCCTGCTGATCGGGACCCATCCGCGTCTCGAAGCGCCGGTGCTGAACGCGCGCATTCGCAAGGCTTGGTTGCGCGGCGCCGAGATCGCGTTCATCGGTGAGGCCGCCGATCTGACCTATCCGTACGCGCACCTCGGCGAATCGCTGGCCGACGTGAAGGATCGGGCGGCTACGGTCGACAAGCTCAAGACCGCGCAAAAGCCGATGATCATCGTGGGCGCCGGCGCGCTGACGCGAAGTGACTCCGCCGCGGTGCTGCACTCGATCGGCGCGCTTGTGGCGAGCGCCAGTGTCGTGCGCGATGGTTGGAATGGGTTCAACGTGCTGCACACCGCAGCGGCGCGTGTCGGGGGGCTTGATCTTGGCTTCCTGCCGGGCGCGGGTGGAAAGAGCGCGCGCGAGATGCTCGCGGGCGGGCTGGATACGCTGCTGCTGCTCGGCGTCGATGAAGTTGAGCTGCCGCACGCTGGAACGGTGATTTACATCGGCACCCACGGCGATGCCGGTGCGCACAGAGCTGACATCATCCTGCCGAGCGCCGCCTACACCGAGAAGGACGCGACTTGGGTCAACACTGAGGGCCGTGTCCAGTACGGGCGCCGCGCAACGTTCCCGAAAGGCGATGCGAAGGAAGATTGGACTATCCTGCGCGCGCTCTCGGGCGTGATGGGGAAGACGCTGCCGTACGACACGCTTGGCGCACTACGCGCCAAGATGATCGCGGATCATCCGACCTTCGGCCAAGTCGATTATGCGCCGGGCGCCGTCGGCGCCGCGGCTTTTGATCCGACCGCGCTTGGCGCCGCGGGGGAAATTTCTGGCGCGCCACTGCGCAGCCCGGTGACGGACTTTTACCTCACCAATCCGATCGCGCGCGCGTCGAAGACGATGGCTGAGTGCTCGCGACTGAAGGCCGGCGCGATGAAGGTGGCTGCGGAATGATCCCCGGCGCCGACTACGTTCCGCTCGTCAATTTTCCTCTCGAAGTAGAGTGGGGGCTGATGAAGCTCGGCCAGATCCTGGCCATCTCCATTCTGCTGCTGATCTCGCTGGCGTTCCTGTTGCTGTTTGACCGCAAGGTTTGGGCGGCGGTGCAGTTACGCAAGGGCCCGAACGTGGTTGGCCCGTTTGGTTTGCTTCAGTCGTTCGCGGACTTTTTTAAGTTCGTGTTCAAGGAAATCGTCATTCCGGCGGGCGCCAACAAGACGGTGTTCATCCTCGCGCCCCTGCTGACGTTCGTTCTGGCTTTCATTGGCTGGGCGGTCGTGCCCTGGGGCCCCGATGTCGTCATCGCCGATCTCAATGTCGGCATTCTCTATCTTTTCGCCATCAGTTCGCTTGGCGTTTACGGCATCATCATGGGCGGATGGGCTTCGAATTCGAAGTATCCGTTTCTGGGTGGTCTGCGCTCTGCGGCGCAAATGGTGAGCTACGAAGTCTCGATCGGCTTCATCATCATTACCGTGCTGCTCCTGGTCGGCTCGCTCAATCTAACGACGATCGTGAACGCCCAGAGCGATGGCATCTGGATGTGGCACGGCTTCCGGATTTTCAACTTCGCGGAGTTTCCGGCCAACATTCTGGTCGGCGTGACCATGCTGGCGATGCTTGGGATGTTTTTCATCTCCGCGTTGGCAGAAACCAATCGCCCGCCATTCGATTTGCCGGAAGCGGAGTCCGAACTCGTTGCCGGCTACCAGGTCGAGTATTCATCGACGCCGTATTTGCTGTTCATGATCGGCGAGTACCTCAATATCGTCATGATGTGCGCGATGACGACGATCCTGTTCCTCGGCGGCTGGCATTTGCCGTGGGGATCGATCGAGAGCCTTGGGCTGTCGCCATTCTGGACGTCGACCGTGGCGATGCTGGTGTTCTACGCCAAGCTCTGGGTGATGTTCTTTATGTTCGCGATGGTGAAGGCCATCGTGCCGCGCTACCGCTACGACCAGCTCATGCGCCTTGGCTGGAAGATCTTCTTGCCGACCTCGCTCGTGGCCGTGGTGGCGATGGGCTATTACGTGACCTTCATCGCGCCGGCCGCGAACGCCACGGTGGCGGGCGGATGAGGGGTGCGGTGATCTTTCTGGCGCTGGTGGCGCTCGCTGCATGCCAAACGCTGCCGGCTGTTATTCCGGGCGCTGCGGGTGGCGCGTTCGACGTGCGTTACGATGCGGCGCAACAAAGCGTCGGCGAAATCGATGCGCGGGCGCGGGCCTATTGCAATGGCGCCGCTGATTTCATTTCCGGTGAAACCCGCTTCGATGGTTTCGCCTATCGCACCTATCGGTGCGTTGGGAGCTCATAATGTCGCGCTTACTGCAAGCCGCGAAGGGCGCGTTGATGCTCGATATGCTGGGCGGGTTTGCGCTCGGCATGAAGTATTTCTTCCGCCGCAAAGCCACGATAAATTACCCGTACGAGCGCAATCCGCAGAGCCCGCGCTTTCGCGGCGAGCATGCGCTGCGCCGTTACGCCAATGGCGAAGAGCGTTGCATTGCGTGCAAGCTCTGCGAGGCGATTTGCCCGGCGCAGGCGATCACGATCGAGGCCGAGCCGCGCGAAGACGGCTCGCGCCGCACCACGCGCTACGACATCGACATGGTGAAGTGCATCTATTGCGGCTACTGCCAAGAGGCGTGCCCGGTGGACGCGATCGTCGAGGGGCCGAACTTGGAGTTCGCCACCGAGACGCGCGAGGAGCTTTACTACGACAAGGAAAAACTGCTCGCGAACGGCGATCGCTGGGAACGCGAGATTGCGAAGAATTTGGAACTGGACGCGCCTTACAGGTAGGGCGCGATTTCTCGTGGCGGCTCGCGCAAAACGCCGGGCCCCAATACGAAGTTGGGAGAGCGTAACGGATGTTGGCGACGATCGCCTTCTACGTGCTGGCCGTGATTGCGGTGATTTCCGCGTTCGCGGTTATCTCGGCGCGCAATCCCGTGCACTCGGTGCTGTTTCTGATCCTGACGTTCTTTACGGCGGCGGGGCTCTTCGTGCTGCTCGGCGCCGAGTTTTTGGCTATGCTGCTGGTCATCGTCTATGTCGGCGCTGTTGCGGTGCTCTTCCTGTTCGTCGTGATGATGCTCGATGTTGATTTCGTGGAGCTGAAGCAGGGCTTTCTTTCCTACATGCCGATCGGCGCGCTGATTGCGGCGGCGTTGCTCGCTGAGTTGGGTTTGGTGGCGAGCGCTGCGGTCTCAGCGAATGGCGCTCCGATTGCGATTGCGCCGGCTGAGAACACCGGGATCACCAATGCCGAAGCAATCGGGCAGGTGCTCTACACCGACTATCTGCTCGTATTCCAAATGGCGGGCTTGGTGCTGTTCGTCGCGATGATCGGCGCCATCGTGCTGACGCTGCGCCATCGGCCTGGCGTCCGTAAGCAAGACATCGCCGCACAAGTGGGCCGTAAGCGTTCCGAAGGCGTCGAGCTTAAGGACATTCGTCCGGGTCAGGGGCTGGGTTGATGGAAATCACGCTCGCCCATTATCTGTTCGTCGCCGCCGCTCTGTTCACGATCGGCGTGTTCGGCATTTTCGTGAACCGCAAAAACGTCATCATCATCCTGATGTCGATCGAGTTGGTTTTGCTCTCGGTGAACATCAATCTGGTGGCGTTCTCGGCTTATCTGCAGAACCTGGAAGGCCAAATCTTCGCGATGATGGTTTTGACCGTTGCCGCCGCTGAAGCCGCGGTCGGTCTCGCCATTCTGGTCACGTATTTCCGTAATCGAGGCAACATCGCCGTCGAAGACATCAATCAGATGAGGGGCTGAGCCGGTGCAATTCTCAGCCGAAGTCCTGATCGTTCTCGCGCCGCTGTTCGCGGCGGCGATCGCTGGGTTGTTTCAGCGCTATCTTGGCGACAAGGTCGCAATGGGCCTGACGACCGCGTCGGTTGGCCTCTCGCTTGTTCTGTCGTGGCCGATCTTCATCGATTTCGTCTGGGGTGACGGGCAGGCGCGCGTCACGGAGCTGTTCAGCTTTATCGATGTGGCGGGCTTCACTTCGACGTGGAGCGTTCGCATCGACACGATGTCGGCGATCATGCTCGTGGTCGTGAACACGGTCTCGTTCTTGGTTCACGTCTATTCGATCGGCTACATGGCCGAGGACCCGCACCGGGCGCGGTTCTTTTCGTATCTGTCTTTCTTCACGTTCGCGATGCTGGCGTTGGTCACGGCGAACGACTTCCTGCAGCTCTTCTTCGGCTGGGAAGGCGTGGGCGTTGCGTCTTATTTGTTGATCGGCTTCTGGTTCCAGAAGCGCAGCGCCAATGATGCTGCGATCAAGGCGTTCGTCGTCAACCGGATCGGCGATTTCGGCTTCGCACTCGGGATCATGGCGTGCTTCACGTTCCTGGGGACGATCAAGTTCTTCCCCACAGCAGCGGGCGATCTCGCGCTCTTTGCCGGCTCGGTGAACGGCGTTGAAGTGGCCGGGCAGATCGAGCGATTGGCTCATCAGGCGTTGGTGCTGGGCGATGTCGTGCTGCCCGCGGCGGAGGTGACGGCGTTCCTGTTGTTCATCGGCGCGATGGGCAAGTCGGCGCAGTTCTTCCTGCACGTCTGGTTGCCGGACGCGATGGAAGGCCCGACGCCGGTTTCGGCGCTGATCCACGCCGCGACGATGGTGACCGCCGGCGTGTTCATGGTGTGCCGCCTGGGCGAGCTTTATCATATTGCGCCATTGGCAAGCGGATTCGTGACGATCGTGGGCGCGACGACGGCGCTGTTTGCGGCGACGGTGGGTCTGGCGCAGAACGACATTAAGCGCGTGGTCGCGTACTCAACCTGTTCGCAGCTCGGCTACATGTTCTTTGCGGCCGGTGTCGGCGCTTACAACGCGGCGATGTTTCACCTGTTCACGCACGCCTTCTTCAAAGCGCTGCTCTTCCTCGGCGCGGGCTCGGTGATCCATGGCCTGCATCATGAGCAGGACATGCGTTACATGGGCGGCGTCCGTAAGCCGATGCCGATCACCTGGGCGATGATGACGATCGGCACGTTCGCGCTGATTGGCTTTGGCATACCGGGGATTGGCGCCGTGTTCGGTCTGCCGGGTCTGGGCTTTGCGGGCTTCTACTCTAAGGACGCGATCATCGAAGCGGCGTACGGGAGCCACGGCATCGGCGCGCAGTTCGCGTTCTGGTGCGGCGTCGGCGCAGCATTGCTGACCAGCTTCTATTCTTGGCGCCTGGCTTTCATGACCTTTGAAGGCAAGTTCCGACCCAACCCGCACGCGCATCACGATGATCACGCCGCTGGCGCCCATGCCGATCACGGTCACGACGATCATCACCATGACGGACACGCGAAGCCTGCGGACGGTTCGGCGCCGGCGCATGAATCGCCGTGGATCATGCTTGCGCCGCTTATCGTGTTGGCGATTGGCGCTGTGCTCGCGGGCGCGGTGTTCTACCCGTACTTCCTCGGCCATCACGCTGGCGAGTTCTGGGATCACGTCATCCCGTTCCACGAAGGCCACCATGACTTCCCGACTTGGGTGCTGTGGGCGCCGCTGATCGTGACCGTGACCGGTTTCTTGCTGGCGATCGTCTTCTATCTGTGGAAGCCGGGCGCCTCGAAGGCGATGGCGAAGGGGCCGGTTTGGGCGTTCCTCTACAACAAATGGTACTTCGACGAGCTCTATAATTTCGTGTTCGTCAAAGGCGCGCGTGCGCTTGGCGATCTCTTCTGGAAGTGGGGCGACCAAAAAACCATTGACGGGCTCGGGCCTGATGGCGTTGCGGCCAGCTCGCGCTTCTTCTCACGCAACCTGCGCAAGGTGCAGACCGGGTTTGTCTATCACTACAGCTTCGTCATGCTGATCGCGGCAGTGGCTTTTGGCGCCTATGCGATCCTCGCGGGCATTGGGGGCGGCCAATGAGCGAGATCGTGGCCGGTTGGCCCATTCTTTCGATCCTGACGTTCCTGCCAGCGGCGGGCGCGGTGCTCATTCTGCTGTCGCGTATGTCCGCGCGCGGGCTGAACCCGGGTTACGACAATGGCGTGAAGCTGCTGACGCTGTTCTTCACGATTGCAACGTTTGTCGTCTCGCTATTCGCGTTCGCGGCGTTTGACCCGGCAAATCCTGCATTTCAGCTGACCGAGAACATTCCGTGGGCGTTTGGCGCGAGCTACGCCATGGGCGTCGACACGCTGGCGATGTCGCTGGTGATGCTGACGACGTTTCTGACGCCGCTCTGCATTCTGGCCAGTTGGGTGATCGAGAAACAGGTCTCCAGCTACATGGTGCTGTTCCTGTTGCTCGAGACGCTGATGATCGGCGTGTTCTGCGCGCAAGACATCATTCTCTTCTACATTTTCTTCGAAGGCGGCCTCATCCCGATGTTCATCCTGATCGGGGTGTGGGGCGGTGAGCGCCGTGTGTACGCGGCGTTTAAATTTTTCCTCTACACGCTGCTCGGATCGTTGCTGATGCTGGTGGCGATTGTCGCCATGGTGTCGATGGCGCGCGCGGCGGGGATCGAGAACCCGTTCAGCATTCCGGCGCTGACAGAGTTCGCGCAATCTGGCGGCTTCAGTCCAGACATTCAGATTTGGTTGTGGCTGGCGTTCTTCGCGTCGTTCGCTGTGAAGATGCCGATGTGGCCGGTGCACACTTGGCTGCCGGATGCACACGTCGAAGCGCCGACGGCGGCGTCCGTCGTGCTGGCCGCGATCCTGCTGAAAATGGGCGGCTATGGCTTCTTGCGATTCTCGCTGCCGATGTTCCCGGATGCGTCGCACTTTTTCACGCCGTTCGTCTTTGCGCTGAGCGTTATTGCGATCGTTTGGGCGTCGCTGGTGGCGTTCCGCCAACTCGATATGAAGAAGTTGATCGCGTACTCGTCGGTCGCGCACATGGGCTTTGTCACCATGGGCATTTTCAGTGGCAACGAGCAGGGCATCCAAGGCGCGATCTTCCAGATGCTGTCGCACGGCATCATTTCCGGCGCTCTCTTCCTCTGCGTCGGCGTGGTTTACGATCGCATGCACACGCGCGAGATCGCGTTCTATGGCGGTCTCGTAAATCGGATGCCGGTGTACGCGGCTATCTTCCTGTTGTTCACGATGGGCAATGTGGGGCTGCCTGGCACGAGCGGCTTTCCAGGTGAAATCCTCACCATGGTCGGCGCATTCCAAGTCAACGCTTGGGTTGCCGCCGGAGCGGCGTTGGGCGTCATCCTGTCCGCCGCCTACGCGCTCACGCTTTATCGCAAGGTCGCGTTCGGCGTGATCGAGAATCCGAATCTCGATGGCATCACCGATCTCGATACGCGTGAATGGGTGATGTTTGTTCCGTTGGTTGTGGCGACGTTGGTGATGGGGCTGGCGCCGGGCTACGTGCTCGACTTCACCCAGAATTCGGCTGAGGCGATCTCCGCCGCCTTCTTGGGAGCGCGCCCGTGAATCCCATGAGCGATTTCTCCGCCAGTATTCCGCTGGCCTATCCGGAGCTTCTGCTCGTCGTGTTCGCGCTGAGCGCGGCGATGATCGGTGCTTGGTTCAAGGACAAGGCATTCCACGCGCTCTCGATCCTTGGTGTTGCAGCGATTGCCGGCGCTGGCGTGTTGGCGATGTATGGGCCGTTCGCACCGGTTGAGATTTTCCAGGGCGCGATGGTCGTCGACGGTGTCGCAGTGTTCTCAAAGGTGCTGATCGCGTTTGCTGCCGCTGCGACGTTGGCGCTTGGCGCGGACCATTTCGGCCGGGTGAATGACAAGCGCTTCGAGTACCCGGTGCTGGTCACGCTGGCTGTGCTGGGCATGTTCGTCATGGTCTCGGCGCAAGACCTGATCACGCTTTACGTGGGCGTCGAGTTGCAGAGTTTGTCGGCCTACGTCTTGGCGGCTTGGCGGCGTGATGATCCACATTCGTCGGAAGCGGGCCTGAAGTACTTCGTGCTCAGCGCGATCTCGTCGGGCCTGCTGCTGTTCGGCTCTTCGTTTGTGTACGGCTTCACGGGTTCGATCCGCTTCGACGCAATTGCGGCTGCGGTGAACGAGGGTGCGGGTGGCGTCGGTTTGTTGTTCGGCCTCGTCCTCATGCTGTGTGCACTGGGTTTCAAGATGTCGGCGGCGCCGTTCCACATGTGGACGCCGGACGTGTACGAGGGCGCGCCGACGCCGGTGACCGCGTTCTTCGCGGCCGCGCCCAAGATTGCGGCCGTCGCGCTGATGGCGCGTGTGCTTTATGAGCCGTTCGCGGCGATGGAAGCGCAGTGGCAGCAAGTGGTGATGGCGTTGTCGGCGATCTCCATGGTGTGGGGATCAATCGCGGCGTTGCAGCAGACCAATCTGAAACGCCTTATGGCGTATTCGTCGATCGGCAATATCGGCTTTGCGCTGATGGGCCTCGCGGCTGGCGGTGACGAAGGCGCGGCGTCCGCGCTGATCTATATGGCGCTCTATCTGCCGACCAATATTGGTATCTTCGCGCTGATCTTGGCTATGCGACGTGAGGGCGAGCCGGCGGAGACCGTCGCTGATCTCGCGGGCATGGCGCAGAAGCGGCCGTTCATGGCCGCGCTGTTTACGATGCTGCTGTTCTCGATCGCTGGCATTCCGCCGTTCGCGGGCTTCATCGGTAAGCTCTTGGTGTTCAGCGCCGCCGTCGATGGCGGGCTGATCTGGCTCGCTGTTCTCGGCGGTGTCGCGGCGGTTGTGGCGGCGGCGTACTATCTGCGCTTGATCGCCTCGATCTGGTTCGCGCCGCCTGCGGTGCAATTGCAGGCCCCGAGCGGCACGATCATGGTGACGGCGACGGCTGCGGCGGTGTTGTCGTTCCCCATCCTGGTGTTGATGCTTGGCGCCGTGGAACGCTGGGTCGATGCCGCGGTGCGGATGAGCTTTTGAGAAAAGAGGCGCAATGATCGTCGCGCACGCGCCGGTCGAGGTCTTCGACGAGATCGACTCCACAATCTTGGAGGCGCGCCGCCGTGCCGAGCGCGGCGAAGCAGGTCCGGTTTGGCTGATCGCGCGGAGGCAGAGCGCAGGCCGCGGACGTCGTGGGCGCGCCTGGATTTCATTCGACGGGAATCTGCTCGCGACTTATCTCTTCGCCACGCGCCATCCGCCGACCACGGTTGCGTTGCTTGGGTTCGCCACCGGTGTGGCGCTGGCGGAGACGATGGACGCGTCCTTGGGCGCCGGCCGCGCCACGCTGAAGTGGCCTAACGATGTCTTCATCGATGGCGCGAAAGCATCTGGCATCATGTTGGATTCCGGATCGCTCGACCCGCAAACGACTTGGGTGGCGCTGGCGTTTGGCGTGAATCTTTCCGCCGCGCCGAAGGCCATTGACCAGCCCACCATCAGCCTCCGCCAAGTGTTGCCGCCGGACGCGCCGGCGCCTGAACCGCTCACCTTTCTTGCGGCGCTCAGACCGCGCCTGGAAGGCTGGGCGGAGCGGCTTGAGCGCGAAGGCTTTGAGCCGCTGCGCCAAGCTTGGCTCGCGCGGGCGCATGGACTTGGCCGCGACGTGCGCGTGATGCAGGGTGAGCAGGCGATCGAGGGACGCATCAGCGGGCTCTCGGGGCGCGGTGAACTCGAACTCGAAACTTTGAACGGCCTGCGCCTCATTGCGGCGGGCGATGTCCTTCTTCCTAGCGCGACTTGAACCCATGCTTCTCGCAATTGATGTCGGCAACACTAATACCAAATTCGCCGTCTGGGACGGTCAGTCCTGGCGGGCGCAGTGGCGCGCCTCCACCGACACCACCCGCACCGCGGACGAGTACGCGCCTTGGCTGACGCAAATCATGACGCTGTCGGGGCTGTCGTTCTCAGACATCAGCGCCTGCATCATCTCGACGGTGGTGCCGCAAGCGCTGTTCAACCTGCGCAATCTCTCGCGCCGCTATATCAACACTGAACCGATGGTCATCGGCGAGGATGGGCTGAAGCTTGGTATCGAAGTGCGCATCGATAAGCCGAACGAGGCGGGCGCTGACCGGCTGGTAAACGCGGTTGGAGCCTTCATGCAGTACGGCGGGCCGGCTATCGTCATCGATAGCGGCACCGCCACCACATTTGATATCGTTGGCGCGGATGGCGCCTTTGAAGGCGGGGTTATCCTACCGGGGATCAATCTTTCGCTGCAGGCGTTGCACGAGGCGGCAGCGCGGCTTCCACGCGTGGAAATCCGTGATCCGGGCCGCGTTATTGGCAAGGATACGGTCAGCGCCATGCAGTCTGGCATCTATTGGGGATCCATCGAGATGATCGAGGGACTATGCCGGCGCATCCGCGAGGAGTACGGCAGGCCAATGATTACAATCGCCACTGGAGGCGTCGCCTCGTTGTTCGAGGGCGCGTTCCCCACCATCGACCATTTTGACCAAGACCTAACCTCGCGCGGGTTGCTTGAGATCTTTCGCCGGAACGGCGGCGCGCTTTGAAAAAGCCAGCGACTGACGACGAACTTGTGTTCCTGCCGCTGGGCGGTTCGGGCGAAATCGGGATGAATTTGAACGCGTACGGCTACGGCCCGCCGGACGCGCGTCAGTGGATCATCGTTGATATTGGCGTCACGTTTGGACGCGAAGACTCCACGCCGGGCGTCGACCTTATTTTGCCTGATCCCACGTTCCTTGAGGGTGAGCGCGATAACATCATCGCCATCGTGCTGACGCACGCGCACGAAGATCACATCGGCGCGCTTGGCTGGTTGTGGCCGCGGCTGAAGGCGCCGGTGTATGCGACGCCGTTTACCGCGGCGTTGGTGCGCGAAAAATTGCGCGAGCGCGGGCTGCTGGAGAAAGTGCCGCTGACCGAAATCCCGTTAAAGGGCCGTCTAAATCTTGGGCCATTCGAGATTGATTTCGTCACGCTGACGCACTCTATCCCTGAGCCGAATGGCTTGGCCATTCGCACTCCGCTTGGGCTTGTCTGGCACACCGGCGATTGGAAGATCGATCCTGATCCTCTCATTGGCGAAACCACCGATGAAGCCAAGCTCCGCGAAATGGCGGATGAGGGCATTCTCGCGATGGTGTGCGACAGCACCAATGTTTTTGTCGAAGGCACAACCGGTTCTGAGTCAGACGTGCGCAGGAAGCTGACGGAAGTGATCGGCAAGTGCACCGGCCGCGTGGCGGTGACAGCGTTTGCTTCAAATGTCGCGCGCGTGGAGACGGCCTTGTTTGCCGCGCGCGCGGCGGGGCGCACGCCGTGCTTGGTGGGACGCTCGATGCACCGCATCTACCATGCGGCGAAGGGCATTGGGCTGCTGCAAGACGCGCCCGAGGTTATCGACGAAGAAGAAGCCGGCACGCTGCCGGATGCAAACGTACTGTTCCTCTGCACAGGCAGCCAGGGCGAGCCGCGCGCGGCGCTGTCGCGCATCGCCAAGGGCGATCATCGGAACGTGTCACTGCGCGGGGGCGATACGGTTATCTTTTCGTCGCGCGTGATCCCAGGCAACGAGACGGCGATCCATGCGCTCTATGAAGACTTCCTGAGCCGCGGCGTTGAGCTGATCACGGCGGACGATCACTTCATCCATGTCTCCGGCCACCCGGCACGCGATGAGCTGAAGCAGATGTATCAATGGGCGCGGCCGCGTATCGCGATCCCGGTGCATGGCGAGACGCGCCACATCCGCGAGCACGTGAAGCTGGCCCAGGCGCTGCAAATTCCCGAAACGATTGCGCCGAAGAACGGCGATCTCATTCGCCTCGCGCCCGGCCCCGTGGCGCTAATCGACGAGGTGCCGTCGGGCCGGCTTTATGTCGACGGTTCGGTGCTGGTCGAGCCGGACGACGATGCGATCCGGGATCGCAAGCGCCTGGGCGCCGACGGCGCGGTTAACATCGCACTCGCCGTAAACGCGAAAAATGCCGTTGTCGCCGGGCCCAACGTCTCCGTCCGTGGTCTAACCATGACGGATGACGAGGACATGGAGCTGGCGCTGGAGGAGCTCGAGCGCTCTGCCGAGGCCGCTTATGCCAAGCTTTCGCATGCTGACCGTAGCGATGATGACGCTATTGAAGGCGCCGTGATGCGCGCCGTTCGCAAGTCCGCGGAAAAACTGTGGCGCAAGCGCCCGCTGGTCGACGTTTCCGTACTGCGGCTGTAAAGTGCGCCGAGCGGACGGGAGCGGAATTTTATGATCGGCAGGCTTAACCACGTGGGCATCGCGGTGCCCTCGATTGAGGCCGCGAAGGAAACCTATCGGGACCTCTATGGGGTCACGGCAGACGCGATTACCGATACGAAAGAGCTGCCGCCCCAGGGCGTGAAGTACGCTTTCGTAAACCTGCCGAACTGCCAGATCGAACTCATTGAGCCGTTAGGCGCCGATAGCCCGATCAAGAACTTTCTCGAGAAAAACCCATCAGGTGGCCAGCACCATGTGTGCTTCGAGGTGCCGGACATCTATGCGGCCCGGGACGAGATGGTGGTGCGCGGCGCTAAGGTGCTGAACGAGCCTCGCATAGGGGCTCATGGTACGCCGGTGATCTTCATCCACCCGCGCAACTCGAACGGCGTGCTGATCGAACTCATGGAGACGCCGAAAGGCGATCACCGATGAGCCTTTTTCTCTCGGTTGCGATCTATTTGATCTTGTGGTGGCTGGCGTTCTTCACTGTGCTGCCGATCGGTGCGCAAAGTGGGCACGAGGCGGGCGACGAGATTGTTGCCGGATCGGAGCCGGGCGCGCCCAAGGTGCACGGACTGCGGATGAAGATCATTCTGGCGACCGGGATTTCGGCGGTTGTGTGGCTGGGCGTCGCGTGGGCGGTTTCGGTCGATCTGATGGGCCTGCGGCCGCATTAAGCCGCGTTGCGGGGCCGGGCGGCTCAGTTTATCCAAGCCCTTCAATAGCAAGAGTTGTCCCGCATGCATGCGCTTAAGGTCACGCGCGCCGACGATTTTCCCGAATGGTATCAGGCCGTCGTGCGCGAGGCTGACCTGGCGGAGAATTCGCCGACCCGCGGCAGCATGATTATCAAAGCCTGGGGTATGGGCCTTTGGGAGCGCATCCAGGGCGAATTGGATCGGCGCATCAAGGAAACTGGGCACGATAATTATTATTTCCCGTTGCTGATCCCGCTCTCGTTCTTCGCCAAAGAGGCTGAGCACGTCGAAGGGTTCGCCAAGGAAATGGCCGTCGTCACCCATCATCGGCTGAAGTTGATCGATGGCGAGCTAAAGCCCGATCCTGATGCCGAGCTGACTGAGCCGCTTATCATTCGTCCGACGTCCGAGACGATTATCGGCGATGCGTTCAGTCGCTGGATCACGTCCTATCGGGATCTGCCCCTGAAACTGAATCAATGGGCCAACGTCATGCGCTGGGAGATGCGCACGCGTCTTTTTCTGCGCACCTCAGAATTCCTCTGGCAGGAGGGGCACACCGCGCACGTCGATGAAGCCGACGCGATGGAAGAGACGATGCTCGCGCTCGAACTCTATCGGAGCTTGGCGGAGGACTTTCTGGCGATCCCGGTGGTCGTCGGCGAGAAGCCGGAGAACGAGCGCTTTCCGGGCGCCGTCCGCACCTATTCGATTGAAGCGATGATGCAGGACGGCAAGGCGCTGCAAGCTGGCACCTCGCACTATCTCGGCACCAATTTCGCCGAAGCGCAGAACATTCGCTACCAGGACAAAGATGGGGGCTCGTCACTCGCGCACACCACAAGCTGGGGCATGTCCACCCGCATGATTGGTGGCCTCGTTATGACGCACGGCGATGACGACGGCCTGCGTGCGCCGCCCGCCGCTGCGCCGCGCCAGATTGTCGTGGTGCCGATGCTGCGCGGGAAACCCGAAGACGAAGCGATCAAGACATACTGCGCCGAACTGGTGGCGGAGCTGAACAAGCAAAGCGTGTTCAACGCACCGGTGCGGGCGTTCGTTGATACGAAAGACGCGCGTCCCGCCGATAAACGCTGGGATTGGGTACGTCGCGGCGCGCCGATTATTTGTGAAATTGGCCCGCGCGATGCGGCTGGCGGGCAGGTGACGTTCATCAAGCGCAATGCGCTGCGCGAGGGCGAGAAAATCAAGTCGCACACCTTGCCGCGGGCGGACTTCGTCGCGCAGGCGGCTGCCCTGTTGGAGGTCGCGCAAGTCGAACTTTTCACCGAGGCCAAGGCGCGCCTCGAAGCCAACATCACGGGCGAGCTCAAGACTTTCGCTGATATCGAGCGGTATTACGGAACCGGCGAGAACGAGCGCGAGTTTAAGGGTTGGGCGCGTGTGCACTGGTCGCGGCCCGCCGGCGCTGCGCTGGAAGAAGTGGGGACGCGCCTGAAAGCCTTGAAGCTGACCATCCGAAACGCGCCGCAGGCACAGCCTGCGGCGTATGGGCCGTGCATCTTCACGGGCGCCCCTGGCGTAGAAGAAATTCTGATCGCGCGGGCTTATTGATGAGCAACAGCAAGCCCTTTGGTCTGTTCGAGCGGATGCTCGCGGGCCGCTACCTCCGCGCTCGCCGCCAACATGGCGGTGTTTCGCTGATTTCGGTGATTTCGGTTGTCGCCATCGCGCTCGCGGTGTCGGCGCTGATTATCATCATGTCGGTGATGAACGGCTTCCGGGAGACGCTGCTGTCGCGCATCCTGGGCGTGAACGGACACATTTACGTAGATGTCCGCGGCCTACCGATGCCCGAGATCGATCGCATCATGCGCGAAGCTTCCGAAGCGCCGGGTGTCTTGCATGTAACGCCGTTGATCAACGAGCAGGCGCTCGCGACAGTAGATGGGCGCGCGGCGGGCATTCTGGTGCGCGGCATCCCGCGCGAGCAATTGGCGTCGCTGCCGCTTGTGTCGGAGAGCATTCGCGCCGGTGGGACGCTTTCAGGCTTTGAAGGCGTTGAGGCGCCGACTGTGCTCGTCGGTGATCGACTTGCGCTCTCGCTGGGGATTTCGGAAGGCAGTGGGATATCAATTCTTGCCCCGCAGGGCGCAAGCACGCCGTTCGGTTTTACGCCGCGGCGCAAGTCATTCCCAGTCGGCGGCATTTTCAGCGTCGGCATGTCCGAGTTCGACGCGATCCTTGTTTATATGCCGATCGAGCAGGCCCAGATTTTGTTCGGCCGCGGCGACAGCGCCGATGTTGTCGAGATACGCATCGACGATCCTGATCGGACGCGGCCAGTTATGATGGAGTTGCGATCGCGTCTCGGGCCCGAACTCATGCTCTACGATTGGCGTGCGAACAGCCAAGGTTTGGCGGACGCGCTTGTGGTCGAGCGCAATGTGATGCGGCTGATCTTTATGGTGGTGGTGGCTATCGCCGCGCTCAACATCGTCACCGGCCTCATTCTGATGGTGAAGTTGAAGAGCCGCGATATCGCGATATTGCGCACCATGGGGGCCACCCGCGGCGCAATCCTACGCGTATTCTTCATGGCCAGCGCATCGGTGGGCGTCATTGGTCTGGCGGTCGGCTTGGTGCTTGGGATCGGGTTCTGTCTCTTTATCGAGCCCATCCAGAATGGAATCTCGGCGCTGACTGGCTTCGATATTTTCCCGGGCACTGTTTACTCACTCGAATCGCTGCCGGCGAAAGTGGAATGGATGGAAGTGGTGATCATCTCGTTCTTCACCATCTTGCTCACGTTCTCGGCCACGGCGCTTACGGCCTGGTGGGCTTCACGTCTCGATCCGGTGGAGGCGCTTCGCTATGAGTGATGTGCAAGGCGCGTCCGCAGTGTTGAGTTTGCAGGGCCTTCAGCGGCGCTATCAATCCGGCGAGAGCGAGCTCACTGTTCTGGACGGCGCGGATCTCGATATCGGGCAAGCCGAAATTGTTGGCCTTATCGGTCAGTCGGGATCGGGCAAATCATCGCTGTTGCACGCGGCCGGTCTGCTTGAGCGGCCGAGCGGCGGTGAGGTGTTTATCGAGGGTGTCCCCACTTGGACATTGAGCGAAGGCGAACGCACAGATATTCGGCGCAACAAGATCGGCTTTGTGTATCAGTTTCATCACCTGCTGCCGGAGTTCGACGCAATCCATAATGTGGCGCTGCCGGCGCTGATCGCGGGCCGCCCGCGGCGCGAAGCGATGGCGGAGGCGGAGCGTCTGCTCGGCGTCATGGGGCTGTCGCATCGCTTGCATCACCAGCCGCCACAGCTCTCCGGTGGCGAACAACAGCGCGTGGCGATCGCGCGGGCGATGATCAACAAGCCGGTGCTGATCTTGGCGGATGAGCCAACTGGCAACCTTGACCCAGATACGTCGACCGTTGTGTTTGCGGCGCTTTCGGAGCTGGTGCGCAGGGAAGGTGCGGCCGCCCTGATTGCGACCCACAATCTGGAGCTCGCGAAATACATGGATAGGGTCGTGTCGCTTGACCACGGCAAGCTCGTGCGCCGCGAAACGGCATGATCCGTCGCTAGAGGCTATAGTAGGGGCGAATCAAACCGGTAGCCCATGACCCAGCCCTTTATTCACCTGCGCGCGCGCTCCGCGTATTCGCTGCTGCAAAGCGCGTTGCAGGTGAAAACCCTCACAAAGCTCGCGGCAAAGTTCGAGATGCCGGCGCTGGCGCTTACTGACGCCAACAACCTGTTCGGCGCGCTTGAGTTTTCGGAGTCCGCCGCGGAGGCCGGCGTTCAACCGATCGTCGGTCTGGCGCTCGATGTCCGTGACGAAAGCGGCATAGCCGGCACGATCGCGCTCTATGCGCAGAACACCCAAGGCTACGCCAACCTGATGCTGCTCTCGAGCGCGGCGTTCTTGGAGACGGCTGCAACGGACGACGCGCATGTGCCGTTTGCGCGATTACTGCAGCACTCGGCTGGTTTGATTGCGCTGACGGGCGGCGGCGACGGCGCTTTCGCGACGCTGTTGAATGAAGGCAAAGGCGATGTCGTGGAAGCGGCGATACGCCAACTCTCCGCGGCATTTCCGAACAAACTCTACATCGAATTGCAGCGTCATCGGGAGCACATCGAGACCGAGACCGAAGCGGCGCTGATCGACATAGCGTACGCCGAAGGTCTCCCGCTCGTCGCGACGAATGACATCCGCTTTGAAAGCAAGTCCGATCACCGCCCCCACGATGCGCTTATGTGCATCGCCGCATCGTCTTACCTGGGCGAGGAGGATCGGCCGCGCGTCACTGACGAGCACTATTTCAAAAGCGCCGCGGAAATGACGGCGCTCTTCTCTGATTTGCCTGAGGCGATTCAGAACACGACCGAGGTCGCGCGCCGGTGCGCCTTCCGCGTAGAGAAGCGCAAACCCATCTTGCCGCGTTTCGATACGGCCAAGGGCCGTGACGAGCCGGCGGAACTGAAAGCACAAGCCGAGGCAGGCCTGAAGGCGCGGTTGAAGGCGTTGGGCGAGCGCCTTGCTGCGCCGGAAGAAGAATACTGGAAGCGGCTTGAGTACGAACTCAACGTCATCACGCAGATGGAGTTTCCGGGCTACTTCCTCATCGTCTCGGACTTTATCAAGTGGGCGAAGTCGAACGATATTCCCGTGGGTCCAGGCCGGGGCTCCGGTGCGGGCTCAGTCGTCGCCTGGGCGCTCACGATAACCGACCTTGATCCGCTAAGGTTTGGCCTTCTGTTCGAGCGCTTTCTCAACCCGGAACGCGTGTCGATGCCGGACTTCGACATCGACTTTTGCCAGGAGCGGCGCGGCGAAGTCATCGAATACGTGAAGAACAAGTACGGCGAAGATCGCGTCGCCCACATTATCACGTTCGGCACGCTGCAAGCGCGTGCTGTGGTGCGCGATGTCGGCCGAGTGATGCAATTGCCATTCGGCCAGGTCGACAAGCTCGCGAAGATGATTCCGGCGAACCCGGCTAACCCGGTGACGCTTAAGGAGGCGTTGGAGCTTGAGCCGCGACTGAAAGAAGCGCGCCGTAACGAAGCCGAAGTGCGCGATCTGATTGATACAGCGTTGCGGCTTGAAGGGCTCTATCGCAACGCCTCGACGCACGCGGCAGGTGTCGTCATCGGCGACAGGCCTTTGACCGAGCTTGTGGCGCTCTACCGCGATCCGCGGGCGCACCTGCCGGCGACGCAGTTCAACATGAAATGGGTCGAGGCTGCCGGCCTCGTGAAGTTCGACTTCCTCGGTCTCAAAACCCTCACAGTGATCGATCGGACGCTGAAATTCTTGAAGAAGCGCGGTCTGGACGTCGACCTGAGTGACACCGGTTATGACGACGAAAAGACCTATGAGCTCATGCAATCGGGTCTGACGTTTGGGGTGTTTCAGCTTGAAGGTCAGGGCATGCGCGACACGCTGCGCAAGGTGAAGCCGACTTGCCTCGAAGACGTCATCGCACTGATTTCGCTCTATCGCCCCGGTCCGATGAAGAACATCGATCGGTTCGCGAATGTGAAGCACGGACGTGAGAAGGCGGACTATCTGCACGATACGCTGAAGCCGATCCTCGAAGAGACCTACGGCGTCATCGTCTATCAAGAGCAGGTCATGCAGATCGCGCAGGTGCTCTCGGGCTATTCGCTCGGTGAAGCCGATTTGCTGCGCCGCGCGATGGGCAAGAAGCAACCCGCGGAGATGGAAAAGCAGAAGTCGCGGTTCATCGATGGCGCCAAGGAGCGGGGTGTCAACGAGAACTTGGCTTCCCATATTTTCGATCTGGTCGCCGAGTTTGCGGGCTACGGCTTCAACAAGTCACACGCCGCGGCCTATGCCGTCGTCGCCTATCACACCGCCTTCCTGAAAGCGCACTATCCAGTGGACTTCTTAGCGGCTTCGATGAGTCTCGATATTTCGAACTCGGATAAGCTTGCCAGCTTCTATCAGGACTCGCGCCGCATCGGTGCGCCGCTCTTGCCGCCGGATCTCAACAAGTCGGAAGCCGATTTCAGTGTTGAGCCGCAGGAGGATGGCGGCGTCGCTATCCGCTACGCGCTCGGCGCTGTGCGCAATGTCGGCCTGACGGCGATGGAATCCGTTGTCGCTGAGCGCAAAGCTCGCGGCCCGTTCAAGGCGCTCTATGATTTCGCGGAGCGCATTGATCCAAAAGCCATCAATCGCCGGCAGCTGGAAAACCTTGCTAAGGTTGGCGCGTTTGACGGGATTGAGCCTGAACGCGCGCATGCCTTCGCAGCTGCGGAGGTGATCGCGGCCTACGCGCAGCGCGTGGCGGCTGAACGTTTGAGCGCCCAGGCAAGTCTGTTCGGCGCTGATGAGCCAAGCGCGCGGCCAGTCTTCCCGAAGGCGCCCGCTTGGTCGGCGCAGGATCGCCTGGACGCAGAGCGGGAAAGCGCCGGCTTCTATTTGAGCGGCCATCCGCTCTCTGACTTCTTTGCCGAGAACGACCGGTACGCGAGCTATGCGGACATCATTGAAGAAGGTGAGACTGAGCCGCGCTATTATCTCATGGCAGGCGTGGTGCGGCGCATTCAGTTCAAGCCTGGCAATAGCGGCGACATGCTTGGCTTCGTTTCCATGTCCGATCCGAGTGGCGATTTCGAACCGATGATTTTGCCGGAGAACGTGCCTGCGGCGCGCGAAATGCTGCAGGTGGGCAAGGCCTTTGTCGTGCGTACACGGGTGCGTTGGAACGATGGTGACGTGCGCTTCTATGGGAATGCATTCGAAGTGGTCGAAGCTGCGGAGGCGCGCACGGCGGAGGACCTTCGGATCATCCTGAAAGAAGGCGCGCCGCTTGATCTATTGGCGCAGACTATCCAGGCGCTGCCAAAGCCCGCGCCGGGGGAAGCGAGGCCGCTGCGCCTCATCCTCAAGCTCAATGATGGGCGCGAGGTCGAACTGGCCGCTAAGCAGATGGTATCCGCCAACCCGGCCGCTCGGGCGGCGCTCAAGGCGGCGCGCGGCGTCGAGCGCGTCATCTGATATCGCAGCTTTTCGTCGCGAGATTCTCCCGAAACGCGTGCAAGGCCTTGTCCGGCTGCGCTGAAGGCTTTCTGATACTGCGCGCCGCAGCGGGGGAAGCTCATGCGTTCGAGATTGAAGTTTGTATTTGCGCTCTCGGTAGGGATCGCGCTGAGCGCCTGTGCGACCACGCCTGAGGCCGAGACGGAAGAGCCCGCCGGACGGGCGCCCTATGAATCGTCCTATGCGCCGCAGGCCTCGACGCCGACTTTGATCCGCGGCGCGACCGTGTTCGACGGAAATGGCGCCGAGCTCACGAACGCGGACGTGCTCATGCAGGACGGCCGTATCGTGTCGATTGGCCAGAACCTAACCGCTCCCGAAGGCGCCGCGATTGTTGATGGCGCCGGCCGGTTCGTAACCCCTGGCATAATCGACGCTCACTCTCACCTTGGCGTTTATCCCTCGCCAAGCATCCAAGCGACGTCCGACGGCAACGAAGTGACGCAGCCGAATACGGCTGAGGTCTGGGCCGAACATTCCGTATGGCCACAAGACCCGGGCTTTCAGCGCGCTGTTGCGGGTGGTGTGACGACGCTTCACGTGCTCCCAGGTTCCGCAAACCTCTTCGGCGGCCGCGGTGTGACGCTGCGACCCGTGCTTGGCGCTCGCACTGTACAGGAGATGAAATTCCCGGGCGCGCCACAGTCCCTGAAGATGGCGTGCGGCGAGAACCCCGCGCGCGTTTACGGCTCGCGCAATTCGTCACCAGCCACTGGCATGGGCAACGTCGCCGGCTATCGACAAGCATTCGCCAACGCGCAGCGTTACGCCCGCCGCGTCCAAAGTGCTGAAGAGGGCAACGGCGAGCCCCCGGATCGCGACCTCGAGATGGAAACATTAGCGGGCGTGCTCAACGGCGATATCATCTTGCAGTGGCACTGCTATCGCGCCGATGAAATGGCGAACGCGATCGAAATCTCGCATGAGTTCAATTTCGAGATCGCTGCGTTCCATCACGCTGTCGAGGCTTACAAGATCACCGATCTTCTGGTGCAGGAAGATATCTGCGCCGCGATCTGGGCCGATTGGTGGGGCTTTAAGATCGAAGCGTATGACGGCATCCGCGAAAACATCCCGTTCGTTCACGCGGGCGGTGGCTGCGCCATCGTTCACTCTGATAGCGAGGTCGGCATTCAGCGGCTGAACCAGGAGGCGGCAAAAGCGCTCGCCGACGGCCGCCGCGCTGGGCTTGAAATCACCCGCGCCGAAGCGTGGACTTGGCTCTCACGCAATCCCGCCCGCGCGCTGCGCATTGACGATGAAACCGGCACGCTTGAGCCGGGCCGTCGTGCGGATGTTGTCGTGTGGTCGGCCGATCCGCTCTCTAGCTACGCGGTGGCGGAGCGGGTCTATATGGACGGTGCGTTGGTTTATGAGCGCGGTCAGATCAATCAGCGGCCCTCTGACTTCGAGCTTGGCCAGACCTATCGGGGAGTAGTCCAATGAGAATTCTCTCCGCACTCGTCATGGCGCTTGCGATGGCTGCGCCTGCCGCCGCTGAAACTGTCTTGGTGCGCGACGGCCGCGTGGTTACCAATGGCGCCGCCGGCACCATCGAAAATGGTGACGTGCTGATCGTTGATGGACGCATAAGCGCCGTTGGCGCCAATCTCACCGCACCGCGCGGCGCGCGGATTGTTGAAGCCCAGGGGCGCTACGTCACGCCAGGCGCTTTCGCGGCGATGAGCGAAATCGGTCTCTCGGAGATTTCTGGTTCGGGCGCTCCAAACGATGCGAGCATCAGCGGTGACCTGATCGCGGCTGCTGCCGACGCGGGCCGTGCCTTCGATCCTGGCGTCACTGCGATCGCGGTGACCCGCATGGAAGGCGTCACCCGCGCTGCGATCGCGCCGTCATCGACGGAGACAATGTTCGTCGGTCGGGGCGCGCTCGTCTCGCTGGATGGCGGCGATGACAGCGTTTTCCACAGCCAAGCCTTTATGGTCGTTGAACTAGGTGAAGTGGGCGCGCGCCGCACTGGTGGCTCGCGAGCAGCGGTGTGGCCGGCGTTCGAAGCTGCCTTGCGCGACGCACGGGAATATCCCGGTCGTTATCGCAGCGGCCAAGGCGGCGCCGTGCTCAACGAACTTGATGCTGCTGCGCTGCAGCCATTCGCACGCGGGCAGGGGCTCTTCCTCGTTCACATCGAAAGCGCTGCCGACATCCGCCGGCTCATTCGCTTCAAACGCGCCAATCCCAGCCTGCGTTTTGCCATCCACGGCGGCGCCGAAGCCTGGCAAGTGGCTGATGAACTCGCGCGCGCAAACATTCCGGTAATCGTCGATCCGCTGTCCAACCTGCCTGATCGGTTCGAGCGTCTTTCTGCGCGGTTGGATAACGCCGCGATCCTTGATCGTGCTGGCGTTACTGTTGCAATCGCGCCGGCGCCGGGGAGCGTTGATGCGCACCAGGCGCGGCTTGTGCTGCAGCTTGCCGGTAACGCTGTCGCGAACGGCATGGAGTGGGATGCCGCCTTCGCAGCGGTGAGCCGCACGCCGGCCGAGATATTTGGCGTAGGCGCGCAGATCGGACGGCTGGAGCGCAATTATACTGGCGATCTCGTGATCTGGGACGGTGATCCGCTGCAGGTAACGTCCGCGCCAGACGTCGTCTTCATCGAAGGCGTCGAGCAGCCAATGGTGTCACGCCAAACGCTGCTGCGGGATCGCTACCATCCCTCACGGCGCAACGCTCAATAGCGAAAAGGGGCGGCTTTCAAACCGCTCCTAGTCCGTTTGGCCTATTCGAACGCGGCGCGCGCCAAGGCAAGATGGCGCGGTGGGAGAGCGGCCGTGCGCTACAGGATCGAATATCTGGTGGAGACAACCGACGAGCATTCGGTTTGTCAGTCTGGCGATATCGAAGGCGATCTCTATCGCGCCGAGCTCCAGGCGCGGCTCAACGGAGAGCACATGCGCAAAGCGCTGCAGGTGGGCGGCTTCCAAATTCGTGATTTGAATGATGGCGGCCGCATCGTCGCGCTCGAAACGTTCGACGATCCGCTAGCTGCGTTCTGGCCTGATGCCGGCAATCATATAATTCACTGAGATATCGTCCGTCAGCGACCAGCCTGCGCCGAGCGGCGCGTATGTGATGCCTACTGGCTCTTCCCATTTTATCGTTGGCGCACCTCCGCGTATTTCTTCAGGCGTCACGAGCTTGTCATAGTCGTGCGCGCCCTCAGGCGCCCATTTCAAAATGCGCTCAGCCCCTACGATCGCGAGGGCGCGCGCTTTCGGTGTGCGGTTGATCGTGGAGAGCACCAGAGCGCCGCCTGGTTTCACCAGCGCGGCAGCAGCTTCAAGAAACGCGTTCACGTCAGAGACGTGCTCAACGATCTCGAGCGCCGTCACTAGATCGAACCGCGCGCCGCGTTCAACCAGTGCCTCAGCGCTGGTGTTCTCGTATGTCACAATGACACCTGTGCGCTCGGCATAAGCGCGAGCGGCGCCAACCGCCTCAGGCGCCGCGTCCACGCCAAGAACGTCAGCGCCCATCCGCGCAAGCGGAATGGAAACCAGTCCGCCGCCACACCCCAAATCCAGGACGTTGAGGCCCTTCAGCGGCCGCGCCGAAGCGCCTCCGAAATGGCGCAAGGCAAAATCGCGGACGAACTGAAGGCGGACGGGGTTGAGCCGGTGGAGCGCCCCGAACGGCCCCTTCGGATTCCACCAATCCGCCGCCAAGGCGTTGAATTTCGCGATCTCAGCCGGATCAAGAGTGGTCGCAGACATCCGGCTCAGTTCGGCAGAGAAACCAATCCGGTCAAGCTGGTATCGCGTCGCGGCGGAGCATGCTAAGCCGCGCCCGAGGCGGTTTGCGGCCGCTTCGCGCTGCAGCAACAGGTCCGGCGACGCCTCTGATGTCTCGTTTGGTGATGAAGTTTGGCGGCACGTCGGTTGGCGACGTGGAGCGCATCGCCCGCGTCGCGCGTCTCGTGGCGGCTGAACGCGCGCCCGGTCGCGGCGTGGCGGTCGTGGTCTCGGCCATGGCTGGGGAGACCGACCGGCTGGTTCAGCTTGCGCGCGCCGCTGGCGGTGAAGGTGGTAGCGGCGTGGCCTTGAGCGGCAGCGCCTTCGACGACGAATACGACGTTGTGGTCTCCACCGGCGAGCAGGTCACGACTGGTTTGTTGGCGCTGGCGCTGCGCAGATTGGGCGTGCCAGCGCGGTCGTGGCAGAACTGGCAAATTCCATTTCGCACCGACGCGGCGCACGCCAAGGCGCGAATTGGTGAGATCATTGATGCAGCTATCGGGCCCTCAATCGATCAGGGCATTGTCGCGGTCGTTCCCGGATTTCAGGGCGTCACAGACGATAATCGCATCACGACATTGGGACGCGGCGGTTCCGACACTTCCGCCGTCGCACTTGCGGCCGCGCTGAACGCGGAGCGGTGCGATATCTACACCGATGTGGATGGCGTCTACACGACGGACCCGCGCATCGTCGCAAAAGCGCGGCGGCTTGAGAAAATTTCGTACGAAGAAATGCTCGAGATGGCGTCTCTCGGCGCCAAAGTGCTGCAGACGCGCTCAGTCGAGCTAGCGTTCGCCAAGCGTGTGCCAATCAGGGTGCTGTCGAGTTTTGTTGAGCCGGGTGCGCCCAATCCCGGCACGTTGGTTTGTCCTGAGGATGAGATCGTGGAAAAGCAGGTCGTTTCCGGCGTCGCCTATTCGCGCGATGAAGCGAAAATCACGCTGCTCGGGGTAGAAGATCATCCCGGTGTGGCCGCCGATATTTTCGGGCGCTTGGCTGACGCGCACGTCAACGTCGACATGATCGTCCAGAGCGAAGCGCGCCAGCCGGAACGCCAGAACATCGTCTTCACCTGCCCGGAACGGGACGCTGCGCGCGCAGCCGAAACGATCGAGGCGGCGCGCGAGAAGATTGGCGTGGAGGAAATCCACATTCGCCGCGATGTGGCCAAAGTCTCCGTCATAGGCATCGGTATGAAAAGCCAAGTGGGCGTGGCCCGGACAATGTTCGCGGCGCTTGCGCAAAAAGGCATCAACATCGAAGCGATCGCCACGTCGGAAATCAAAATCTCAGTGTTGATCGACGCCGCCTACACCGAGCTTGCGGTGCGGGCGTTGCACACGGCTTATGAACTAGACGCCGCCTGATCGGGGGCGCCCGGAAGGAGACGATAGCAGAGGCGATGGCAGGGCCAGCCAATATCGGCGGATCCCGGATTCTCCTGCGCAAGCTGCGGGAAATCATGGAGACGGGCGGCGAGGCGCAACAGCGCCTCGATCGGCTTGTGGCCATGATCGCCTCGACTATGGTCGCCGATGTCTGCTCGATCTATCTGACGCGGGGCGCGGTGCATGAACTGTTTGCGACGCAGGGGCTCGATCCCGCGGCCGTGCACCGGACCAGACTGAAGCAGGGGGAGGGCCTCGTCGGCCTCGTGGCGGAGAGCGCTCAACCTCTCAATATCGCAGACGCCCCGCACCACGAGCGGTTCGCTTACCGGCCCGAGACAGGCGAGGACCCGTACAGCTCGTTTCTCGGCGTGCCGATCGTCCGCTCGGAACGGACCTTCGGTGTTCTAGTCGTACAGAACCGCGTCTCGCGCATTTATGGCGAGGACGAAGTCGAGGCGCTGCAAACCATCGCCATGGTGCTGGCCGAGATGGTGGCCTCGCGCGCGTTCGGCGACCTCTCTGGACTTTCTGAAGTCGAAGCGCGCGCCAGTCGCCCGGAGCTCCTGCTGGGTAGGGCGTTTTCGGACGGGCTCGCGATTGGCACCGCCGTCCTGCACGAGCCGCACGCGCCTCTCGGACGCGTGATCGCGGATGATCCGGTGGAGGAAGAGCGCCGGCTTGAAGCGGCGTTAGCGCAGGTCCGCAATTCGCTGTCCCACATGATCGACGGTGACCCGGGGCGGATATCGGGTGTGTCGCGCGAAGTGCTGGAAACTTTCCTGATGCTCGCGAACGATCCGGGTTGGGAGGTGAAGTTGAAGCATGGTGTCCGGGCCGGTCTTTCGGCGGACGCCGCCGTTGAGCGAGTGCGCGGCGAACACCGGGCGAAATTCAACGCGACGCGCGATCCGTATCTGCGCGAACGCATGCACGACCTGGAGGACCTCGACAATCGGCTGCTGCGTGCGCTCGCTGGTGTGGACGGCGCCACTTCGCAAGCAATGCCCGACGATGCGATCCTTATCGCGCGCGAACTCGGGCCGGCCGAGCTTTTGGATTATGGCGCCGAGCGCTTGAAGGGCGTTGCTCTGGAAGACGGCTCGAACACCGGCCACGCGGCGATTGTGGCGCGGGCGCTTGGTATTCCGATGGTCGGCATGCTGCCGGGCTTGCTGTCGCGCGTTGAGGCCGGCGATGCGGTGGTGCTGGACGGTGAGCGCGGCGAGTTGCGGTTGCGCGCCGAAGGCCAGGTCATATCGGCGTACAGCCAGCGGCTGAACTTACGGTCGGCGCGCGCCGCGGAGTTCGCCCGGCTAAAGGATATTCCGCCGATCACCACGGACGGGCAGCGCATGACGCTGCTGCTCAATGCCGGCCTGGCGCTCGACGTCCACCATCTGGACGAGACCGGCGCGGAGGGCATTGGTCTCTTCCGCACCGAGTTCCAGTTCATGGTCTCAGAGACGCTGCCGCGGCTTGAAAGCCAGACTTTGCTCTATCGTGACGTGTTGGAGGCTGCGGGCGATCGTCCGGTGACCTTCCGCACTCTCGATCTTGGTGGCGACAAGGTGCTTCCGTACGTGGCGGCTGAGCGCGAGGAGAATCCCGCTTTGGGATGGCGCGCCGTGCGCATCGGGCTCGATCGTCCCGCTTTGCTGCGCTACCAGCTCCGCGCCCTGATCAGCGCTGCGGCCGGGCGGACGCTCCGGGTCATGTTCCCGCTCGTCACCACGGTGCAAGAATTCGACGCGGCGCGTGAACTGGTCGATCGCGAGCTTGAGTGGGGTCACCGTCACGGTCGAAGCGCGCCGTTGAAGGTTGAGGTCGGCGTGATGGTTGAGGCGCCGGCGCTGGCGTGGGCGGTGCCGGACCTGAAAGGCCGCGCCGATTTCCTATCGATCGGCACCAACGATTTGATGCAGTATTTCTTCGCCGCTGACCGCGGCAACCAGCGTGTCTCGGAGCGGTACGACGTCCTTAGCCCTCCCGCTCTGCGCTTTCTAAAGCGCATTCGCGAAGACGCGGAGAATGCAGGGCTTCATATCTCTATTTGCGGCGAGGCGGCAGGTCGGCCGCTGGAGGCTCTCGCGTTTACCGCACTCGGCTTTCGCCGCTTGTCTATGCCGGCATCAGGTATCGGCCCCGTGAAGCGGCTCATCCTCTCCATCGATGCTGGCGATGCTGCCTCGGCAGTGGAGGATATGCTGAACGAAAGTCCGGCTTCGATCCGTCCAGAACTCACAGCTTTTGCCGTGGGCCGTGGATACGCGCTGTAGTGCGCCATAGCGGATCATTGAGACGCGCGCGATTCGCGATTACTCTTTCGGGGTGGCGTAAAATTTGCCTCTCTTAACGTATGGTCTCTAGGAGGGACCAGCCGCTCCATGTTGCAACCCGTGCCTACCGATCCGACCAGCGACGCTGAGACGCTCAATACGCGTTCGCAACGGTCGCCAACGCCGGCTTCCCCGCCGGTGCTGGACGCTGCGTGGCGAGCGGGCCGCAAGCTCTCGGAAGCGCGCCGGCAACGCGGGCTCAGTCTCGACGAAGTCGCGGACCGGATCCGGGTTCGCCGGGAATTCCTGGAAGCGCTTGAGGAGATGAACGTCAAGCTGCTGCCGGGTAAAGCCTATGCGCTGGCGTTCTTGCGTTCATACGCGCGGGAGCTGGGAATCGATGAAAAAGCCATCGTCGACCAGTTCCAGCGTGAATCCGCGCTGACCCGCGAAGACGTTCAAAAGCAGATCCGTACACCCACGTCGAAGCCGCACCGGGAGCGTCCGTGGTTGGCCGCAGCGGCCCTGGTGGTTCTTGCGGTCGGCTTCGTCGGCTGGCGCGCCGTGAGCCAGGACGGTGGTGATCAGGTGGCCGAAGCGCCGACCTCGGCTGCCCCGGGCCGATCGACGCCTGTTGGCGCCACCGCGGAGGAAACCCGCGTGGTCGAAATACGGGCCGTGGCAGACGCCTGGCTTGAGGCGCGGGGGCCTGATGGCACGGTCTTCTTGTCGCGGGAACTGCGTGCGGGGGATGTATACCGACCAGACCCGAGCCCGGGCTGGACCCTTCACGCGCGTGATGGCGGGGCCTTTGAGCTTTATGTGAACGGGGTCTCTGCTGGGCCGCTGGGGACCGTCGGCATGCCGGTTCTCGGCCGCGCTATTGATGACGTGCGCCCGCTTACCCAGGCGGAAATCGACCGTCCGCGCACCTAAGACACCGCTGCTGGCCCTGTTACGGGCTGCGCTAAAGCGCTATCTCGGAAGCTCGAAAGGACGACGCTTCAATGGACGGCGGCGCAAGCGATCTTCACCATATCCGCCCATGGCGGCGGATTGAGCGGCGAAAGTCGCGCAAGATTCGCGTCGGTACGGTTGAGGTCGGCGGCGATGCACCGATAGCGGTGCAGTCGATGACGAACACCGTGACCGCTGACGCCGCGGCGACGATTGCGCAAATCCGTCAGTTGGAAGAGGCGGGCGCCGATATCGTGCGCGTCTCTTGTCCGGATGAAGATTCCACTGCGGCGTTCGCCACGATCGCGCGCGAAGCGAAGGTGCCGCTCGTTGCGGACATCCACTTCCATTATCGCCGCGCTATTGAGGCGGCTGCAGCGGGCGCCGCGTGCCTGCGGATCAATCCGGGCAACATCGGCAAGGCTGATCGCGTGCGAGACGTCATTCAGGCCGCGAAGGATCATGGGTGTTCGATCCGGATCGGCGTGAACGCTGGATCGTTGGAAAGCCATCTGCTCGAAAAGTATGGTGAGCCGTGCCCGGAAGCGATGGTCGAGAGCGCTCTCTATCACGCGGCTCTGCTCGAGGAGCATGACTTTCGCGAGTACAAAATCAGCGTCAAAGCGTCTGACGTGTTTCTCACCGCAGCCGCGTATCACGCACTGGCTGAAGCCACCGACGCGCCGCTGCATCTCGGCGTCACTGAAGCCGGTGCGCTGCGCGCGGGCACAGTGAAGTCATCGATTGCGATGGGCTCTCTGCTGTGGGCCGGCATTGGCGACACGATCCGTGTTTCGCTTGCTGCCGATCCCGTCGAAGAAATCAAGGTTGGCAACGACCTGCTCAAGTCTTTGGGCTTACGCCAACGCGGCGTGACGATCATCGCTTGCCCGTCTTGCGCGCGTCAGGGCTTCAATGTGATCGCGACGGTCGATGAGATCGAAAAGCGCATTGCACACATTGCTGAGCCAATCACGCTTTCCATTATCGGCTGCGTCGTGAATGGGCCGGGCGAGGCGTTGATGACCGATCTGGGCTTCACCGGCGGCGGCAAAGGCGCAGGCATGGTCTATGTGGCGGGTAAGCAGGACCATAAGGTCGACAACGAGGCCATGATCGACCATATCGTTGATCTGGTTGAAGATCGGGCGCGGACATTGCGTGAAGCCCGCGAAACGGCGAAGGGCTGATCATGCTGCAGCGACATCTGCAGGACACCTACCAATACTTGTTCGACACCGCCCATCGTGCGCTGCTGGACGGTGGTTCCTTCGCGCCGTTCGGCGCCGGCATCCGCAAGACCGGCGAGCAGATTCACACGAATGTCGATCTGCCGATCGAGCAATCGGCGCCTACGGATCACATCTCCGGCCTGATCGCCGGGTTCCGTGCTGACGAAGCCGAGAACGGCTTGATCGCTGCTGGCCTCGTTTTTGACGGCCGTGCGCGCGGCGACGATGCGGCTGCGCTCTGTTTTCACATCGAAGCAGCCAATGGCAGCGCCGTTGAGGTGATAGTGCCTTATGTGCGCCAACCGGACCTGCTGATTGCGTTCGCCGAACCGCAGATCGCGGCGGTGGAGTCCGAGATCTTCACCGAACTGCAGTGAACTAGGTCATGTCCGATCTCACTCGTTTGGAACGCCGCCTGGGGCAGGCGCTCGAACGCTTTGAGCGTATCGAGGCGCGTCTTGGCGCAGCGACTGATGGGGCCGAGATCGTAAAGCTCGGGCAAGAGCACGCTGAGCTAAAGCCACTCATCGATGCGGTCGCCGCGCTGAACGCCAAGAAGGCCGAGGTCGCCAGCCTCGAAGCCATGCTCCGCGATAGCGCCGGCGACAAGGAGATGGCGACGCTCGCGGAAGAAGAACTCAACGCCGCGAAGGAGGCATTGCCTGCGCTGGAAAAGACAGCGCTGCTGCTATTGGCGCCGAAAGACAAAGACGAGAATGCCTCCGCTATTTTGGAAATCCGCGCCGGCACGGGCGGGGAAGAGGCGGCTTTGTTCGCTGGCGATCTGCTGCGGATGTATCAGCGTTATGCGTCCATTCGGCGTTGGAAGTTCGAGTTGGAGTCGCTTTCGGACACTGGCATTGGCGGCGTGAAAGAAGCCATCGCCACAGTCACCGGAACTGGCGTGTTCGGGCGGCTCAAGTTCGAGAGCGGTGTGCACCGCGTTCAGCGCGTACCGGAGACCGAAGCTGGCGGCCGGATTCACACCTCCGCCGCGACGGTGGCGGTTTTGCCGCAGCCGGAAGGAGACGTCGACATTGTCGTCCAAGACAAAGACATTCGCATCGACACGATGCGGGCCTCCGGCGCTGGCGGACAGCACGTCAACAAGACCGACAGTGCGGTGCGCATCCTGCACATACCAACGGGCATCATCGTGGTGAGCCAGATGAAGTCGCAGCACCAGAACCGGGTGCAGGCTATGACGGTTTTGAAGGCAAAGCTCTACGAGTTGGAGCGTGACAAACGCGATGCCGCGCGGGCGGCAGAGCGCAAAGGGCAAATCGGCTCGGGTGATCGCAGTGAGCGCATCCGCACCTACAATTTCCCGCAAGGTCGCGTCACCGACCACCGCATCAATCTGACCGTCTATAATTTGCCCGAAGTCCTCGAAGGCTCAGCGCTCGACCCGCTGTTAGACGCGTTAGCCGCTGAGGATCAGGCGCAGAAGCTGGCGGCGTTGGAGGACGACGCGTGACCACTTTGGTTTCGCTTTGGACTGAGCTGCGGCGGCGTTTGGAAGCGGCCGGCATCGACACGCCGGTGATTGATGCGCGCTTGCTCCTCGAAGCAGGCGCGGGTGTTAGCCGGCTCGACATAATTACCGATCCACGGCGCGTTCTAAACGACGAGCAGGTCGCAGGCGTCGAAGCACTTACCCTGCGTCGCGAAGCGCGCGAGCCGATCGGACACATCCTAGGGCGCAAATCATTCTGGACGCTTGATTTGGACGTCAGTGCGGACGTGCTTTCGCCGCGCCCGGAGACCGAGTTGTTGGTCGAGACGGCGCTGGAAATTTTGCCGAAGGGCTCAGCCGCACGCGTGCTCGATCTTGGTGTCGGGAGCGGCGCGATCATTCTGGCTATTCTGGCCGAGCGGCCGGACACGACCGGTGTCGGTGTGGACGTGAGCGAGTCAGCGCTGGCGAGCGCGCGTCGCAATGCCGAAAAGCTTGGGCTCGCGGATCGGCTTGATCTTCAGGGAGGCGATTGGAGCGCCGGCTTAGAGGAGGCGTTCGATCTAGTCGTCTCCAACCCGCCCTATATCCCGTCGGCTGACATCGATGGTCTGGAGCCGGAGGTGGTCCGTTACGAGCCTCGCTTGGCTCTAGACGGCGGCGCAGATGGATTGAGCGCCTATAGGGCCATTCTCGCGGCCTTGCCCCGGCTGCTGCGGCCTGGCGGCGCTTATGCCCTGGAGGTCGGCATCGGGCAGGCTGAGGCGGTTCGGGGTTTGGCGGTTGAACAGGGGCTTACCGCAGAAACGCCGCGCCTGGACCTAAACGGGATCGCCCGGGTTGTAGCAGGACGTCGTGCGGCATGAGGTCAGACCCTGAAAAAACCCTTGGAACGGAAGGCCTGGCAGATTACCTTCATTCTCGGAATCGATGGCCAGACGGGTTCAGGGGCTGGACCGGCGGCGGTTTCATTGGCAGGCGAGCTCCAAACGCCGCCTCGGCTTCCTCAGCAAGAGGTCAGGATAACAAGCGGCGATTTCCGGCCGCACCGCCCACGGGCGAAATAGCAAAGCAACAGGCTCACAGAGAAGCGTGAAGACTTGGGATCGGCAGATCCCGCGTCGCGTACGGGCCCCGACAGGACTAAACATGCACAGCGGACATTCCATGAAGCGTCAGCGCGGCCGTGGTCGCAAGCCCGGCGGCGGCGGTCACCATAATCATGGTGGCGGCGGCGGTGGTGGAGGTGGCGGGGGCGGCCATCATAATTCGCCCAACCGATCGCTTGAGACGAACGGGCCGGATGTAAAATTCCGCGGCACCGCGGCTCACATCTATGAGCGGTACCTGCAGCTTGCGCGCGATGCGCAGTCCTCAGGTGATCGGGTACTCAGCGAAAATTATATGCAGCACGCGGATCACTATTTCCGCCTGGTGCGCTCGATGCAGCCGGCGACGCCGCCTCAGCAGCAGCACCAACAACAGCAGCACGATCGCTACGGTAACGACTCCGAGTTTGAAGGTGACGACGAGGGCGGCGGGGCCGATGGCGAAGGCTCGGGCAATATTGCCGAGAATGCGTCGGAAGGTGATGAGCAGCCAGACGCAGAATTTCCGCAAGGCCAGCAACAACAGCCCGGCGCTGACGGCGAAGGACGCCGCCGTCGTGGCCGGCGCAATCGCTTCCGCCCCGATGGTGAGGGCCCAGAAGCAAATGCGGGCGCAGGTGGCGATGAGCCGCGCGCCGAACGCCCTGAGCGTTCAGAGGAGCCGCGTCGTGAGCGTCAGCCGCGTGAGCCACGCCCACAGGCCGAGCCGAGCGGGCCGGAGGGGTTCTCGAACGGCCCCCGACCCGCGTTCTTACGTACGACTGAATAATTAGCGCTTCGACGTTGGCGGACGCGGCGGCCCGGCAAGCCGGCGCTCCAGATACGTACGCGCGTGAACTTCGACCTCGGCGAGGTGATCTTCGCCGGGATCGCGACCACGGAAGAAGTGGTCGGCGCCCTCAACCGGCGCGGCATCGACCTTTATATTCTTCTGTGTGCGGATACGGCTGATCACACGCTCCATGTCTGGCGCGGTGGTGACGCTGTCGCGCGTCCCGTAGATGATGACGCCCGACGCTGGGCATGGCGCCAAGAACGAGAGATCGTAGTGATTGGCAGGCGGCGCTACGGCGATGAAGCCGTCGATCTCCGGGCGGCGCATCAGGAGCTGTAGCCCGATCCAAGCGCCAAACGAGTAGCCGCCGACCCAGCACTGTTCTGCGTTCGGGTTCATGCTCTGCAGATGGTCGAGTGCGGAGGCGGCGTCGGAAAGCTCGCCCATGCCGTTGTCGAACACGCCCTGAGAGCGGCCAATGCCGCGGAAGTTGAAGCGCAGAACGCCAAAGCCTTTGTCGGCGAACAGCTTGTAGAGCTGTACGGTGACGCGGTCCTGCATGGAGCCGCCGGCGCGCGGGTGCCCGTGGAGGATAAGCGCAATCGGGGCGCCCTCCTTGGGCGGCTCCTGGTAGCGGCCCTCAACGCGGCCTGCTGCGCCCGGAAAAATCACTTCTGCCATTCGTGCGACCCCAGCCTGGCGGGAACAATCCGCCGGCTAATTCTTGACCAAAACACTCGGGTATCTTAGCTGGTTACTAAGTTTGCCCGGCCCCAGAGGGGGCGGCTTCTAGCACAGGAAATTAGGCACGTGCGAGGGCGCGGGGAAGGAACGTCATGCGATTAACGTCGAAGGGCCGCTATGCGGTTATGGCCATGGCTGATTTGGCGCTCCATGGCGGCGACGAGCGGGCCGTGCCGCTGCAGGAAGTGGCGCGCCGGCAGGAGATTTCGCTCTCCTATCTCGAGCAGCTCTTCGCCCGCATGCGCCGCGCTGGCTTAGTAGCGGGCGTGCGGGGGCCCGGCGGCGGCTACAGACTGGCTCGGGGCTCGAGCGCCATCACGGTCGCGGAGATCATCGCCTCTGTGAACGAGCCGATCAAAGCTACGCGCTGCGATGACGAGTCGAAGAAGAGCTGCATCGGGCGCAGTGGGCGCTGCATTGCTCATGGGCTGTGGCAGGAGATGGGTGATCGGATTCAAATGTTTCTGGGATCCGTCTCGCTGGCGGATGTGCTTGAGCAGCGATTTGACGGCCAAGCGCGCGTGGCGGCGGAATAGGATTGATGAGCAAGACGCCGATCTATTGCGATTACAACGCGGGCGCGCCGATCCGCGCCGAAGCGGCCGTCGCAATGTCGCGCGCGCTAGCGTTCGGCGGCAATCCGTCTTCTGTGCACAGCTACGGCCGGCGTATGCGTGCGGCGATTGAAGAAGCGCGGGAACGTATCGCTGCTGGGCTCGATGCGAGCGCTGAGAATGTCGTGTTCACATCCGGCGCCACCGAGGCGATCCATTTGGCTTTGAGCTGTGCAGGCGCCGCTTCTATCATCGCGTCTGCGGTCGAGCACGATGCTTTGTTTGAGCAGGCGTCACGGGCGTTGAAGGCGGAACGTATTGCGCCGGTGGATGCCGGAGGCTCGCTAGACCTCGTTGCACTCGCTTCACTGCTTGCCGAGGCCCCGAAGCCTGCTTTGGTCGCTGTTCAACTTGCAAATAACGAAACTGGAATCGTCCAGCCAATAGCAAGGATTGCTGCGCTGTGCCGCGAGCATGGCGCCATGTTGCTCGTCGACGCGGCGCAAGCCTTCGGCCGCATCCCAGTTAGCGTCAGCGATCTAGATGCAACCTATGTTGTCGTATCCAGCCATAAGCTTGGCGGACCGTCTGGCGCAGGCGCTCTCGTGCTCGCGGCGGGCGCGCCGTTCGTAACGACGCGCTTTGGAGGCGGCCAGGAACGCGGCCGCCGGCCCGGCACAGAGAACGGCGCGGCGCTTGTCGGCTTCGGCGTTGCCGTGGATTGGGCGTTGCGCGATCTTCTTGATGAGGGTGCGCGCGTTGCTGAGTTGCGTGATCGCTTTGAAGCCGGGTTGCCGCGTGACGCGGTGATCTTTGGCGCGGACGCGAAGCGCCTGCCGAATACCTCTAATTTCGCATTGCCGGGTCTCTCGGCAGAAACTGCGGTGATTGCACTTGATCTTGAGGGCGTCGCGCTGAGTTCGGGAGCAGCATGTTCCTCCGGTAAGGTCCGCTCTAGTCGTGTGCTTGCAGCGATGGGTGTCGCCCCTGATTTGGCGAAAGCGGCGCTTCGCGTGAGCTTCGGTCACGAGTCGAAAGAGAGCGATGTCGAAGAGGTCCTTCGCGCGCTGAACACAATTGCGGCGCGCCGCGCGCAGGGAGCGGCGGCATGAGCGCGGTGAAAGACACGATCGATAAGGACACCGTCGCGGCGACGCGGGCGCTCGAGTCAGAGAAGTACAAGCACGGCTTTGTCACCGAGCTGGAGCAGGTGCTCGCGCCGGCTGGCCTGAACACCGACATCGTTCGCTACATCTCTGCCAAAAAGGGCGAGCCGGAATGGATGTTGGCGTGGCGGCTGGAGGCATTTGAGCGCTGGCTGACGCTTGAAGAGCCGACTTGGGCGCTGGTGCAGTATCCGCCCATCGATTATCAGGCGGCGCGTTACTACGCCGAACCAAAGGCCGGATCGAAATACAAATCGCTCGACGACGTCGATCCCGAAATTCTGGAAACTTATAAGAAGCTCGGCATCCCGCTGCGAGAGGCCGAGGTGCTTCTCGGCGTCGAGGGTGCGCCGCGCGTTGCGGTTGACGCTGTCTTCGACAGCGTCTCGGTTATCACGACTTTCAAGGACGAGTTGGCCAAGGCTGGTGTCATTTTCTGCTCTATGAGCGAGGCCGTTCGCGAGCATCCGGAGTTAGTGCGGAAGTATCTCGGTTCGGTGGTGCCGAGCTCTGACAATTTCTTCGCGACGCTGAACACCGCCGTATTCTCAGACGGATCGTTCGTTTATGTGCCGCCGGGCGTGCGCTGCCCGATGGAGCTTTCGACGTACTTTCGTATGAACGCCGAGGGCACGGGCCAGTTCGAGCGAACTCTGATCATCGCCGATGAGGGCGCGTACGTTTCTTATCTTGAAGGCTGCACCGCGCCGATGCGCGATGAAAACCAGCTGCATGCAGCGGTGGTTGAACTCGTCGCGCTGGATGATGCCGAGATCAAGTACTCCACCGTGCAGAACTGGTGGCCGGGCGATGCGGACGGGAAAGGCGGGATCTATAATTTCGTGACAAAGCGCGGAGATTGTCGCGGAAAGCGCTCCAAGATTTCCTGGACGCAGGTCGAGACCGGTTCGGCGATAACGTGGAAATACCCAAGCTGTGTGCTGCGCGGAGATGACAGCGTCGGTGAGTTCTATTCCATCGCCGTCACCAATGGCCGCCAGCAAGCGGACACCGGCACAAAGATGATTCACCTGGGCAAGAACACGCGCTCGCGCGTCATCTCCAAAGGTATCTCAGCCGGCCGATCCTCCAATGCGTATCGCGGCCTTGTGTCGGCGCATGCGAAGGCCGCCGGCGCACGCAATTTCACGCAGTGCGATTCATTGCTGATCGGCGATCAGTGTGCGGCGCATACGGTTCCGTACGTCGAGACGCGCACGCCCGATGCGCAATTCGAACATGAAGCGACGACCACCAAGCTCTCTGACGATCAGCTCTTCTACTTGCGCTCGCGCGGCATACCCGAGGAAGAGGCTGTCGCTCTGTTGGTGAACGGGTTCGTACGTGAAGTGCTGCAGAAGCTGCCGATGGAGTTCGCGGTGGAAGCGCAAAAGCTGCTGGAAGTGAGCCTCGAGGGGAGCGTGGGATGAGGGTGGTGCAAAAAGGGATTGCGGCGTTCGTGCTCGCCATGGCGCTTGCGGCGTGCGGGCAAAATCAGCCGACCGGTCAGGACGAAGGCGGCGCATCGAACGCGCCCTACGAAGAGATTGAAGGCGAAGATGCCGAGCGCGAGGCGCTGCCGCCGGTGGATGCGGCGTTGCTCGGCGCGCCGAATGATCTGTTCACCGCGATCGAGCCTAGCGAAGTTGGGGTGTTTGGAGCACCTAGTGTGTTGGAAGCGCTTGATCCGCTGCTTGGGCCAGAGGTCACCGAAGGATCAAACGTCCATCTGTCGCTGCGCGAGGAGGGCACAAACACGATTGCTGATATAGTGCGCACCGGCCTTGCCGATGACTCTGTTGCCGCCGGCCACGTCCGCATCGAGTTTCGTCAAGAGCCTGACGGCTGGTACCCGACCAATGCATACCGCCGGATGCAGTGCGCGCGCGGCTCGACGCCGGGCGAGTGGACGACGGGGCTTTGCCCATGAGTAAGGAATATTGGTTCGCCCGCCGCTTTCCTGTCGGTGACCCGCGCAATGCTTTTGCGCCTGTGCATTGGAAGGGCTTTGCGGTCGCCGGGATATTCGTCGCCGCGCTCGTCATCGGCGCCATTGCCTTCTCTTGGATGGCTGCGAGCGGCTATCTCATGCAAGGCGCGGTTGTCTTTATTACAGCCGCCGCAGTTGGCGGCGGTTGGTTCATCACAGTAGCCACCGCAAAAGGCGACAAGACACGCACGGTTGCAGATTATCAGAAGGCGGCCCCGCGTGTTTGAAGTCAGCGATCTGCATGTAAAAGTGGGTGACGCCGAGATCGTCAACGGGCTGACGCTGCGCGTGCCTGCGGGCGAAACGCACGCAATCATGGGGCCGAATGGCGCCGGAAAATCAACGTTGGCTTATGCGCTAAGTGGCCGCGATGGCTATGAAGTCGTCAGCGGCGCTGCGACGTTGAACGGCATAGATTTGCTGGCGCTCAATCCCGAGGAGCGCGCGTCAGCTGGCCTATTCTTATCGTTCCAGTATCCGGTTGAGATACCCGGGCTCTCTGCGATTGCGTTTTTGAAAGCTGCGCTCAACGCGCAACGTAAAGCGCATGGCCTGGAACCGATGCCGGCGCCTGAATTGCTGAAGCTGCTGCGCGAGAAAGCGGCGGCGCTGAAGATCGACATGGACATGCTGAAGCGCCCGCTGAATGTCGGCTTCTCCGGCGGCGAGAAGAAGCGTTTCGAGGCGCTGCAGATGGCGGTGCTGCAACCGCGCTTCGCCATTCTGGATGAAACTGATTCTGGTCTGGACATTGATGCGTTGCGGATCGTGGCGGACAATGTGAACGTCTTGCGCGCGCCGGATCGTGGCCTGCTGGTGATCACGCACTATCAGCGGTTGCTCGACTACATCAAACCTGACCGTGTCCATATTCTCGCTAAGGGTCGCATTATCGCGAGCGGCGGACCGGAGCTTGCGATCGAGCTCGAACGCGACGGCTACGACAAGTATTTGAGGGCCGCGTGAGCATAGCAGCTGAGCTCCCGACGCGCCGGATCGAGGCTTGGAAGTATTCTGATCTGCGCCAGGCAGTCGGCCTGGACACGCATGTGCTGCGAGATGGGCGCGATATCATCGAGCGCCTCGCGCCAGGGACGCAGCGATCGACTGTGCCTGCCGGTGAGAGCCGTCTCATTGTCGAGCGTATGGGCGACGATCAGCACATGGATGCGCGATCTTATGAATACGCGCTGGAGGCTGGCGCCTCGCTCGTGCGTGTTGTGATCCAGTCGGGCAGCAATCTTCCGCTTTCGATGATGCGGGTGCGTCTGGCGGCGGGGGCGAAGTTCACACAATTCGTTCTGGCATTCGGCGCCAAGCTAGCGCGCATAGAGACTCATGTGAGCGTTGAAGGCGAAGGCGCTGAAGTTACTCTAAATGGAGCCTATCTCGCCGGCGCGGGCCGGCACGCTGATCTGACGTCGGTGATAGAGCACAAAGCTCCAGGCGGTGTAACGCGCCAACTGATCAAAGGCGTTGCGCGCAAAGGCGGCCGCGGCGTGTTTCAGGGCAAGATCGTCGTCGAGAAGGGCGCTCAGAAAACGGACGCGCGGCAGTATCATCGCGGGCTGTTGCTGGAAGCGGGCGCCGAGATATTCGCAAAACCCGAACTGATGATCCACGCCGATGATGTGCAGTGCGCGCACGGGAACACGGCGGGTGGGTTGGATGAAAGTGCGCTCTTCTACATGCGCTCACGCGGCGTTCCGGAGGCGGAAGCGCGCGCGATGCTGATCGAAGCGTTTCTGGTGGAGGCGATTCCGGAGGGATTGCCGGTCGAGTTGCACGCTGAACTTGTCGGCGCGGTGCAGGCCTGGTTGCTGACGGGCGAGCCACCGGCGGCCTTGGCCCCGGAGGGCACGATATGAATGCGCCCTTGATCCGCCGTCCGTTCGATGTGGAAGCGTTGCGCGCTGAGTTTCCGATCCTTGGCCGTGACGTGAATGGCAGGCCGCTCGTTTATTTCGACAACGCCGCCAGCGCGCAAAAGCCTGAGGCCGTGATCGAGGCAATGGCGAACGCCATGCGAGGCAGCTACGCCAACGTACACCGCGGCCTGCACACGCTTGCGAACGAGACGACCGAAGCTTTCGAGGCAGCGCGGACGACAGTCGCGCGCTTCATCAATGCGCCGACGACGGACAGCATCGTCTTCACCAAGGGCGGCACGCATGCGATCAATATCGTGGCAGCGGGGCTCGATGTTCAGCCGGGCGACGAGATCGTGCTCTCGGTTATGGAGCACCATTCCAACATCGTGCCGTGGCACATGCTGCGCGAACGCAAAGGCGCGGTGCTGAAGTGGCTCGATATTGACGATGATGGCGGTATTGATCTGGAAGCCCTTGATGCGCTGATTACGTCGCGCACTAAGATTGTCGCGATTACTCATATGTCCAACGTACTCGGTGCGAAGACACCTGCGGCGGAGATCGTGCGCATTGCGCATACCAAGGGCGTGCCGGTTTTGCTGGATGGCTGCCAAGCGACCGTTCACAGCCATGTCGACGTGACGGCGCTTGATGTCGATTTTTATGCTTTAACTGGCCACAAGCTCTACGGACCGACCGGTATCGGCGTGCTCTACGGTAAGCGCGATCTGCTTGCGGCGATGCCGCCGTTTGAAGGCGGCGGTGAGATGATCGACGTCGTTGAACGCGAGCGGGTGACGTATAACGAGCCGCCGCATCGCTTGGAGGCAGGCACACCACCAATTCTGGAAGCGATCGGGCTTGGCGCGGCGATTAGCTGGTTTCAGTCACAAGATCGCATCGCGATCGAACAGCACGAGGCGGCGCTACGTGACCGCGCTATGGCGGCGCTGCGGGAACTCAATTGGGTGAAGCTGCACGGCCAAGCGCCGGATAAGGGCGCAATAGTCGCATTCTCAGTCGAGGGCGCGCATCCGCATGATCTTGCACAAATTCTGGATCGCCAAGGCGTCGCGATCCGCGCTGGCCATCATTGTGCGCAACCTTTGATGCAGCGGCTTGGCGTCAGCGCCACAGCGCGTGCGAGTTTTGCCTGCTATAATCGTCTGGATGAGATCGATGTGTTTATCGAGGCCTTGCACAAGGCCCGTAGGTTGCTGAGTTAATGGCTATGGACGGCGCTGTCTCACCCCCGCAATCGGCTCTGCCGCAGGCTGAGTTGGACCGCATCACTGATGATTTGGTGATGCAGTTCAAAACTGTGTTCGATCCGGAGATCCCGGTTGATGTCTATGAATTGGGCCTCATCTATAAGGTCGATATCAACGACGAAGGCTTCGTCGATATTGAGATGACGTTGACTGCGCCGGGTTGCCCCGTTGCTGGCGAGATGCCGGGTTGGGTTGAAACCGCGGCGCGGAAGGTGGCAGGCGTGACCGGCGCTAAAGTGAATCTGGTGTTCGAACCGCCATGGACGCCAGCACGCATGAGCGACGAGGCGAAACTCGAATTGAATATGTTGTGAAGCCATGAGCCGTAGACCCCGCCCGAAGATCGTCACGCTGAGCGACGCCGCTGCGGCACGCGTGAACGAGATCATGGCCAAGGGCGATAGGCCCTATCTGCGCGTCGGCGTCGTCAATGGCGGCTGCGCGGGGATGGAGTACGTGCTGGATTACGCCGCGGCGCCGGAGACGTTCGATGAACTGGTCGAGGACAAGGGCGTCAGTATTCTCGTAAAGGCGGACGCGGTGATGTTCCTGCTGGGTTCGGAGATCGACTACGAGACGACGCGGCTTGCTTCCAAGTTCGTCTTCCGCAATCCGAACCAGACTGACGCTTGCGGTTGCGGCGAGAGCGTCACCATCGTGCCGGTGAAGGCCGAGCATTGAGCGGTGGCGGCGGGCGGCTTCCACGAGTTCGTGCGAGAGCTGTTCGAAGGGTTAGGCCCAGTTCAGATCAAGCGGATGTTCGGCGGCGCTGGCGGCTATGCTGACGGCGTGATGTTTCTGCTGCTGGGGGACGACACGATTTACATCAAGGCTGATGATGCGCTGAAAGCGGAGCTGGCTGAAGTTGGCAGCGGCCCGTTCGTATGGGAGCCGCGCAGCGGGCCGCACGCCGGCGAGAAAGTTGATCTCGGCTACTGGCGTTTGCCGGAGAGCGCGCTCGACGATCCCGATGAGGCGGTGGTGTGGGGCCGCAAAGCTTTGGCCATCGCCAAAGCGAAGGCAGCCGCGAAGCCCAAGAAGAAGAAATCCAACCGCGCTTAGGCGCCGCTGAACTTCGCCGGCCGCTTCTGGAAGAACGCCTGTACGCCTTCGCGGAAATCCTCCGAGCGGCCCGCTTCCCGTTGCATTTGACGTTCGGCTTGAAGTTGCTCTTCCCAGGTGTTGTCGAGCGAGGCCCAGCCCAAGCGGCGGATCATGCCGAGGGATTTCGGGCCGTTCGCCAATTCGGTCGCCAGAGCCTTTGCCGTGGTGAGCAAGTCTGCGTCGGGCACGCAGCGATTGATGAGACCCCATTCCAACGCCGTCTTGGCGGGGATTTTGTCTCCCAGCAGCATCATCTCCATCGCGCGTGCGCGACCGATCATGCGGGGGAGGTGATAGGTGGCGCTGCCGTCAGGCACCAAGCCGATGCGGCGGAAGGCCTGCAGGAAGTAGGCGCTTTCGCCTGCGACGATGAGATCGCCCAGGAGCGCGAACGAACAGCCGATGCCGGCAGCCACCCCGTTGACAGCCGTAACGTACGGGATCGGCAGGTCGCGGAGCATGGTGACGAATGGATTGAACGTCGTCTCAAGCCGCCCGCCAAGATCAGGCTGGCCGTCCGCATCGACCGGTGGTGCGCCGCTGGCGAGATTGGCGCCGGAGGAAAAGCCGCGGCCTTCGCCGGTGAGCACCACGCAGCGCGCTTCGCTCGTGGCGCGCTGAAAGAACGCGGTGAGCTCACGCGTCATTTCGACGGAGATGGCATTGAGTGTCGCCGGATCGGTGAGCGTGATCAGCGCGACGCCGCCGTCCAGTTCGTACTTCGCCTTAGCCATCGTGCTCTCCCATTTCGGAGAAGCTTAGCAGAGCGAGATCAAACGGCGATATGCTTACGGCGCGGTAGCGCTACGCAACGTAAAGCACGGGCGTTGCGTCGGTGGTGACCTGATTGCGGCCATTGCGCTTGGATGCGTACAGGCATGCATCGGCTCGCTCGATCAGCCCCTGGACCGTGTCGCCAGGCTGGAGGCGCGCTACACCAACGGAGACAGTAACTTGGCCGAGGTCCTCATTGGTGGACCGGCGGCGCAGGCGCTTGGCTTGGATTGCGGCGCGAAGCGTCTCGGCCGTCTGGGCTGCGAGGCGGGGCGTTACGCGCGGCATAACGACGGCAAACTCTTCGCCACCATAACGGGCGACGAGAAAGTCCGGGCGTGCGTGCGCCTGGAGAGCGCTCGCTAGAAAGCGGAGGATCTGATCACCCGTGTGATGGCCCCAGGTGTCGTTGAAGCGCTTGAAATGGTCGATGTCGCAGAGCAGCAGGCAAAGTTCAGTGCGCTGCGCCTTTGCCTCTTCGAGGCGCATGCGGAGAGTCTCGTCGAACATCCGGCGGTTGGAGAGGCCGGTGAGGCTGTCGGTAAGTGATTCCAGGCGAACAGATTCGAGGCTGGTCCGCAGCGTGTCGATTTCGCGGGACGAGCGCTGGAGCTGTTGATTGAGTTGCTGGTTGTGCGTCGCCATGTCGAGCGTCGCTGCGGCGAGGCTCTGGACGACCTGACGGATCTGCTCCGGCGCCAGCGTCTGATTGAGATCGGTGGCTGCGCTTTCCAGGGTGCGGCCGTAATCGCCGCTCTTTTGCTCAGTCTGTTTCAGAAATGAAACGACTTGGCCGAGATCGCGCGCGATCTGTTCGCCAGCCATCATAATCTGGGCTGATGCGCCAAGCCCGGTAAAAAAGCGCTCATGAAGCGCGGCGTTCACCTGCGGCGTGAAAGTCTCACCGGATGCAATGGAGGCGTCGATGGCCTCGCGCAGCGCGGGATTCCGGCCGAGCCGATATGACAGCCAAACCTCGTAATTGGCGCTGCTTGGCGGAACGCCGTGCAAGCGCATCAAGTCCAAGGTTTCCTGGGCGACAGCGTCGCCGCCCGGGCCTTGCAGAAGCATGTCTTGATCGGTCACGCAGCGTGATTCCGTTATTGCAGCAGTCCAGTTGACGCTACGAGCCAGGGTATGGACGAGTGGTAAACGGCGGCGTCTGGCCAGCAAAGAAATTGATAATTGCGCTTACGTGTAGGGCAGGGGTTATGCTCCGCCAAAAGCCCAGGGAGGCGCTGCCCATGAATAAGCCGGTCGATCCATCAATTGAGCAAACGAAGGCCCAGATGCGGGCCCTTATCGATCTCCAAAAGCGCGCCAATATCGCCAAAGGTCCGCCCGACGCGCGCCTGCGCAAAGATCGGCTGACACGGTGCATCGACTTGCTGTTGACCCACCGCGAGGAATTCATCGAAGCGATGAATGCTGATTTCGGCGCTCGCTCGCGCGACATGTCGATGCTTACGGACATAGTCGGCGCCATCAATCCGCTGAAAGCGGCGCGCGCACAACTGGAAGGCTGGATGAAGCCCCAAACGCGCAAGGTGACGCCGGCGCCGTTGGCGCTGTTCGGCGCCCGCGCCGAGGTGCGTTATCAGCCCAAGGGCGTGGTTGGCATCATCTCGCCTTGGAATTTTCCGGTGCAGCTTTCGTTCGACGCCATTGCTGGCGCCTTCGCGGCCGGCAACCGCGTGATGCTGAAGCCTTCTGAGTTTACGCCTGCGACTTCCGCGCTCATGGCGCAGACGCTTGATCTCTATTTCGATGAAGACGAGATCGCAGTCGTGGTTGGCGGCGCTGATGTGGGTGCAGCGTTCGCTGGGTTGCCATTCGATCACTTGATCTTCACCGGCGCCACGTCGGTTGCGCGCCACGTCATGACGGCCGCGGCGCAGAACCTGACGCCGGTGACGCTCGAGCTTGGCGGCAAATCGCCGGTCGTGATCGGGCGGAGCGCTGACCTAGAAAAAACAGCTGCGCGCGTCATGAACGGCAAGACGATGAACGCCGGCCAGATCTGCCTCGCACCGGATTATGTGCTCGCGCCGCGTGAAAGTGTCGATGGGTTCGTGAACGCTACAAAGGCGGCGGTTGCGAAGATGTATCCGACGATCAAGGACAATGGCGACTACACCGCCATGATCAATCAGCGGCACTACGATCGCGTCCGCGGATTGATCAGCGATGCGAAGGCGAAGGGCGCGCAGATCGTTGAAATCAATCCGGCCAATGAAGATTTCAGTCAGCAAGAGCATAGGAAAATTCCGCCGACGCTCATTCTGGGCGCGACGGACGACATGTCGGTCATGCAGGAGGAAATCTTTGGCCCGGTGCTGCCCATCCGCACCTACACCGCGATCGAAGATGCGATCCGCCAGGTCAATGCGGGGCCGCGCCCGCTCGCGCTTTACTATTTCGGGGACGATAGCGCTGAAAGCGAAGCGCTGCTCTCGCGCACGCACTCAGGCGGCGTCACCATCAACGATGTGATTTTCCACGTCACGCAGGACGATCTACCGTTCGGCGGTGTCGGCCCGTCGGGCATGGGCGCTTATCACGGCCATCGCGGTTTTCTCGAATTCAGTCACGAGAAAGCGGTCTATCGGCAAATGTCCGGCGAGTTGCTCGCGATGATGCGCCCGCCCTACGGCGCGACGTTCAAGAAGCAGGTCGACGGGCGGCTGAAGCCGTAGCCGCGCGGACGCAACTCACTTCTTCTTCAAGAACGCCGGGGCGTTGTCGCCGAAGCCTTGCACGTTGGGGCCATTGTCATCGCGCGGGGGGCGGCGCTCTTCGCGGCGTGGCTCGTCGCGACGCTGTTGATCCCGTCGGGGCTGCTCGCGGCGGGGCGGACGATCCTCGCGCGCTTCAGTGTGCGGCGCTTCCGGTTCAGGCGCTGACGGCGCTGCAACGACTGCTTCTGTGGAAGCGGTCGGGCGCTCGGTGTCGCGCTTCACGAAGCGCTGCTTCTTTTCGCTGATGCGCTTGGAGTGTTCTTGCTTCAGCTCCTGAGCGCGTCGGCCGCGGCCGCCACTGTCGCGCGGATCGCCGAGCGCCGCTTCCGGCACGCCTGCGATGGTCGCGATCTCGATTGGCTTGCCAGTGAGCTTTTCGATCTGGTCCAGGCTCTTTTTGTCAGCGGGGCCGACAAGTGTGAACGAGGCCCCTTGTTTGCCAGCGCGGCCGGTGCGGCCGATGCGGTGGACGTAATCGTCCGGGCTGCGCGGCGGCTCATAATTGAAGACGTGGCTCACGTCTGGCACGTCGAGGCCGCGTGCAGCGACATCGGAAGCGATCAGGAACGTGAGTTCGCCTGAGCGGAAGCGGTCGAGCGTTTTTGTGCGCACTGACTGATCGAGGTCGCCGTGGATCGGCGCGGCATTGAAGCCGTGACGCTTCAGCGACAGCGCGACGACATCGACGTCGGTCTTGCGGTTACAGAAGATGATGCCATTGCGGACATTGACGCTGGTCATCGCCGCACGCAGGGCCGCGCGGCGGGTACGCGGATCGCCGCCAGGCAGCATGATGACGCGCTGCTCGATGGTGCTGGCCGTGGTGGCGGGGCGCGTCGCTTCGATACGCTTGGGGCTGGAGAGGAATTGCTCCGTTAGGCGGGTGATTTCCGGCGGCATCGTCGCCGAGAAGAACAGCGTCTGGCGCGTGAACGGCGTCAGTTTGAAAATGCGCTCGATGTCGGGGATGAAGCCCATGTCGAGCATGCGGTCGGCTTCATCGACGACCAAGACTTGCACGCCGGTCAGCAGCAGCTTGCCGCGCTCAAAGTGATCGAGCAGGCGGCCCGGGGTGGCGATCAGCACGTCGACGCCGCGCGCGAGCAGCGCGTCTTGGTCGCCGAAGCTAACGCCGCCAATCAGCAGCGCTTTCGTGAGCTTTTGGTACTTGCCGTACTTGTCGAAGCCTTCGGCGACTTGTGCGGCGAGTTCGCGCGTCGGCTCCAAGATCAACGTTCGCGGCATACGCGCACGCGCGCGGCCAGCGGCAAGAATATCGATCATCGGCAGCGTGAAGGCTGCGGTCTTGCCGGTGCCTGTTTGAGCGATGCCGAGAATATCTCGGCCCTTCAGCACTTCCGGGACGTATTGTAGCCGCCTTCCTTCACCGCGCGGAGCGTAGCTTCGGAAAGGCCGAGATCATCGAAAGTGATTTGCGGTTGGGTGGTTTCTGCGCCCTCAGGCGCGGCATTATCAGAGGTCATTCAATCTCACTTGGACGCGCGCGTATGCAAAATCGCAGACGCCGGGTCAGGGGTTGGCGCTTCGAGCCGGCATCGTCTCGGATAGACGGGGGCGTTCAGCGGAGGGCGAGCACGCCCTCACGGCGCGCACAACGGACGCTGCGGGGATGGGCTCATTTGCTTGGAAAGTCAACGTTTGAGCGGGTTTGGGGCTTGGCGGAGGCGCAGATTGAGCGTTCAGTGCGTGCGGTAGGGGAGGATTTCTATGTTTAAGCGCGCTGTGCTGGCTTTGAGTCTCGCGGTGCTGGCCGCCTGTTCGCCGCCCGCCGCTAATGGCGACGGTGTGAGCGCGGGCCCCGCAGAAGCAGCGGCGCAGACGCCTGCTGGCGCGCCCGCGGGAGCGGAGGACGCCATCCTCGCTTGGGCGCGTGGGCAGTTTGGCCAGAACAACTTGTTCGAGCCCGTTGAGATTTTTTACGGCGACTTCAATGGCGATGGGGCGCCCGACGCGCTGGCGTGGGTGATGTATTCGGGCGGAGGCAACAGCGCGATGTTGGACGTGGCGCTTTTCCGCAACCAAGGCGGACGCATGACGTATCTGCGCAGCGATCCAAACGTCTACGGCAGCGAGCCGCGCAATGTCGTGTTCGCGAATGGCCGGATTACTGTGACGTCGACAATGCCACGCCCCGGCGATGCGCGCTGTTGCCCGACTGGCGAGCAGACCTGGACGATTGCTACGAACTAAACGTCCACATCCTCAACAAACTTCGCGTTCGCTTGGATGTAGTTGAACCGCAGCTCAGCCTTCTTGCCCATCAGCGTCTCGATCAAGATTTCGAAATCCGGCGCGCCGGTTTCATCCAACACCACTCGCGCAAGTGTGCGCGTGGCGGGATTCATCGTCGTGTCCTTCAAGTCCGCCGGCATCATTTCGCCGAGGCCCTTGAAGCGTGAGATATCGACTTTGCGGCCTTTGAACTCGCCGTTGAGCAGTGCTTCTTTGTGCGCGTCGTCGCGGGCGTAGATGCTCTCTTTGCCGGCAGTGACGCGGTAGAGCGGCGGCATGGCGAGGAAGAGCCGGCCGGCGCGGATCAAAGCCGGCATTTGTTTGTGGAAATAGGTGATCAGCAGCGAAGCGATGTGGGCGCCATCGACATCGGCGTCGGTCATGATGATCACGCGCTCATAGCGCAGGTCGTCGAGTTTGAACTTGGCGCCCATCTGCACGCCAAGCGCAAGAGCGAGATCGGCAAGTTCCTGATTGCCGCTCATCTTCTCAGCGCCAGCGCTGGCGACGTTCAGGATTTTGCCGCGCAACGGCAGGATGGCTTGCGTTTCCCGGTTCCGCGCTTGCTTGGCTGAGCCGCCGGCGCTGTCGCCTTCGACCAGAAATATCTCGGTATCCTTCTCACCAGCACGCGAGCAATCGGCGAGTTTGCCGGGCAGGCGCAGCTTACGCGTCGCGCTCTGACGGCTGACTTCCTTTTCCTTGCGGCGCCGCATCCGATCTTCGGCCTGCTGGATGCACCAGTCCAAGAGCCGTTGCGCTTCTTGCGTATTGGCGCCGAGCCAATGATCGAACGGATCGCGGACGGCGTTCTCCACGATCTTCGCCGCTTCGGTTGAAACCAAACGGCCCTTGGTCTGCCCCTCGAATTGCGGTTCGCGAATGAAAACAGAGACGAGGCCCGCGCCCGTGTTCATCACGTCTTCTTGCGTGATGATCGCAGCCTTCTTGTTGTTTCGCAGTTCGGCGTAGGCGCGCAGTCCCTTGGCGATCGCGGCGCGGAAGCCGGCTTCGTGGAAGCCGCCGTCTGGCGTGTAGACCGTGTTGCAATAGGAGCGGAGAAAGCCATCAGCTTCGCCGAAGCCATCGCTCACCCAAGTGATTGCCCACTCGACGCGGCCGTGCGGGCCATCTTTCTCGCTACGGCCTGCAAACGGCTCGTTGACGACCGCGCGTTTGCTCTTGGTCAACTCGGTGAGGAAGTCGGCGAGGCCATTAGGGAAGTGGAGAATAGCTTCCGCAGGCGTGTCGTCGGTGATTAGCGACGGCGCGACTTTCCAGCGGATCTGCGTCCCGCGCTGCAGATACGCCTTCGAGCGCGCCATCTGAAAGAGGCGGGCCGGTTTAAAGGCTGCGCCCTTGCCGAAGATTTCGGGGTCCGGGTGGAACCGCACCGTCGTGCCGCGGCGATTGTGCGCGGGGCCGACTTCGATGAGCTTCGAAGTAGGCGTGCCGCGGGAGAAGGTCTGGCGATAGAGCTTTCGCTCACGTGCAACTTCGACTTCGACTTTATCGCTGAGCGCGTTGACAACGGAGACACCGACGCCGTGCAGACCGCCGCTCGTGTGATAGACCTTGCCGGAGAATTTCCCCCCCGCGTGCAGCACCGTCATGATGATTTCGAGCGCGGACTTCTTCGGGAACTTGGGGTGCGGATCGACGGGCATCCCGCGCCCGTTGTCGGTCACGCGCAATGTGCCATCGGCTTCAAGCTCAACTTCGATGCGATCGGCGAACCCGGCCACCGCTTCGTCCATCGAGTTATCGAGCACTTCGGCGAACAGGTGGTGCAGCGCGCGCTCATCGACGCCGCCAATATACATCCCAGGTCGTTTCCGAACCGGTTCGAGTCCTTCGAGAACTTCGATGTCCTTGGCGGTATAGCCGCCCGCAGCCGCTGGGGGCGCTTCGGTTTCGCCGAACAGACCGTCATCCCAGAGCTTTTCGTCACCGTCTTTGGGCATCGGAGATTTCTTCTGCGTTTGCGCCATGAACGTCCCTTAAGGCGCTTTGCGCGCTTTCAGCAATGGGCGGAGTGCGGCCGAAGGGAACAGGGCTTCGGGTATCCGTTGAGTAAATGCGCTGTGGCGGGGCGTTAAGTGTCCTCGGCGCCACGCGGTGTGGTCTTGCACGGCAAATGGCAGTTCCAGACGAAACATCAAGCGCTTCCACCCGTTCGCCCGGTTCAACGGATGCGGGGGCCGCTCGAAGAACTCTAGGAGCAGCAAGCATGAACAAATTTGCAATGATGGCCGCGGTTGCCGCGGCGGCGTTGATGGCAATGCCGGCGGCAGCGAATGCGCAATGGTACGCAGGCGCCGGCTACACGAACTTCGATTATGATGGCGGGGACGTTGATGCGGTCACCGGCCGTCTTGGCTACAAAATGTCACCGAACTTCGCCATCGAAGGTGAAGCATCGGCTGGCCTGGATGATGGCGCTGTGGAGCTGAACCACAACGCCGGCCTCTACGGCGTGGCCATCCTTCCGGTCACCACCAATCTCGATCTGCATGGCCGTCTTGGCTATCAGACGACCGAAGTCGGCACGCCGCTGGGTGAGTTCACCGACGATGGCGTGGGCTATGGCGTAGGCGCCACCTATCGCCTGACGCCGGGTTTCGGTGTTCGCGCGGATTATACCCGTCTCGAAGGTGATGAAGGCGAAGCCGACGCGATGTCGATCGGCGGCACGTTCAACTTCTAAATCGCAACGAAGCGATTTTCGCAGAACGCGAGGTGCGCGGGCCAGGGCTATGCTCTGGCCCGCTTGCTTTGCTGGCGCCGGTGTTTTTATTCTTCGGCAGGGACACTGGAGAGCAGGCGTATGAGAACATTGATTGCAATGACGATGGCAGTGGCGCTCAGCGCGGGAGGCGCCCTAGCGCAAGAGGCCAGCGCTCCAGCCGTGCCACCTTCAGCTTGCCCCGCCTTCACACCGGCCCCGGACGCGCCCGACGCCGCTTCAGCCACGGCCGATCAGATGCGCGCAGCGGTGCAGGGGTTTGAAGCCTGGCGTGTGCAAACCCAGGCGACGCTGGATTGTCGTAGCGCTGAGGTGACATCACTCAACGCTCAGAGCGAAGCGCGCACGAATGAGTATCGCGCCGCGCAAGCAGACAACGCTGCGCGCGCGGCTGCCTTTCAGGCTCAGCTTGATGCATTCCGCGCGCGGATGGGCCGCCGCTGAGTTCTGTTGGCGCATCGCAAATGAAAAGGGGCCGGAGAGTGATCTCCGGCCCCTTCGCGTTTGGTGCAAGTGCTGGGCTTACGCCTTATAGTACATGTCGAACTCGACAGGGTGCGGGTGGGTCTCGTAGCGGTCGAGCTCTTCCTTCTTGAGGTCGATGTAAGCATCGATGACGTCGTCACTCATGACGCCGCCCTTCAAGAGGAAGTCGCGGTCGCGATCGAGGGCCGTGAGCGCTTCGCGGAGGCTGCCGGCGACGGTCGGCACATCCTTCAGCTCTTCCGGCGGCAGATCATAGAGGTTCTTATCCAGCGGCTCGCCCGGATGGATCTTCTTCTCGATTCCGTCGAGGCCCGCCATAAGCAGCGCGGTGTAGGTGAGGTACATGTTGCCGGCCGGATCGGGGAAGCGCACTTCCACGCGCTTGGCCTTCGCGCCAGTGCCGTGCGGAATGCGGCACGAGGCTGAGCGGTTGCGCGCGGAGTAGGCGAGCAGAACCGGAGCTTCGTAGCCTGGCACAAGACGCTTGTAGGAATTCGTCGTCGAGTTCGCGAACGCGTTGATGGCCTTTGCATGTTTGATGACGCCGCCGATGTAGTAGAGGCATTGCTCGGAGAGATCGGCGTAGCGATCGCCGGCGAACAAATTGTTGTTGCCCTTCCAGATCGACATGTGGACGTGCATGCCCGAGCCGTTGTCCTTGTAATAGGGCTTCGGCATGAAAGTCGCGGACTTGCCGTACGATGCAGCCACTTGCTGGATGACGTACTTATACAAGTTCATATTGTCGGCCATTTGCGTCAGCGTGTTAAACTTGAGGCCAAGTTCGTGCTGAGCAGGCGCAACTTCGTGGTGATGCTTCTCAGGCCGCAGGCCCAGCTGGCCCATGATCTCGAGCATCTCACCGCGCATGTCTTGCAAGCTGTCGATTGGCGGCACCGGGAAGTAGCCGCCCTTCGGGCCGGGGCGGAAACCGGAGTTGCCGCCTTCGTACGGACGGTTCGAGTTGAACGGCAGCTCGGTAGAGTCGAACGAATAACCCGTGTTGTGCGGATCGGTTGACCAGCGCACGTCGTCAAACACGAAGAACTCGGCCTCTGGGCCGAAATAGGCGACATCGCCCGCGCCAGAGGATTTCACATACGCTTCGGCTTTCTTCGCGATCGAACGCGGGTCGCGCGAATAGGGCTGCAGCGTGCCAGGCTCAAGAATGTCGCAGAAGAGCGCGAGCGTGGTTTGCTGGTAGAACGGATCGATATGGGCGCCGACCGGGTCAGGGCGCATGACCATGTCGGACTCGTTGATCGCCTTCCAACCAGCAATCGACGAGCCGTCGAACATCGTGCCTTCGGTGAAGATGTCCTTGTCGATCATCGACACGTCGAAGGTGACGTGCTGCATCTTCCCGCGCAGATCATTGAAGCGGAGGTCGACGAATTGGACTTCCTTGTCCTTGATCATTTTCAGAATTTCGTCCGACATCGGAAACTCCCCCGAGACTTATGATTGATACCGTTGGCGCCGCGCCCGGCTCGGTCCCGGCGCAGCGCGAGAATCAGTGCCGTGAATGATCAGACCGCCGCGGCGCCCGTTTCGCCAGTGCGGATTCGCACCACGTTCAGGACATCCAGAACAAAGATCTTGCCGTCGCCGATCTTACCGGTTTTTGCGGCTTTCTGGATCGCGTCAAGCGCGGCCTCAACCTGCTCGTCGCTGACCACGACTTCGACTTTCAGCTTCGGCAGAAAGTCGACCACATACTCGGCCCCGCGATAGAGCTCTGTGTGACCCTTTTGACGGCCGAAGCCCTTGGCCTCGACCACAGTCATGCCCTGCAAACCGATTTCCTGGAGCGCTTCCTTAACGTCATCCAGTTTGAACGGCTTGATAATGGCTTCGATCTTCTTCATCGGACGCCCCTTATTGCGCGCAAACCCACGCTTTCGCGTTCTCATGGGCTGGCGCGTTCGAGTCGGGAAGCCGAACCGCTGTGCGCTAAGCGATGCTCGCAAAAGGCGCCGCATTCCTGGGCGCCGGGCGCCCAATCATCAGGCTGGCCGAGCAGGCGGCGCGCGCTAAGCTCAGTCTATGGCGCGCTTATTCCTGATCCGGCACGGTCGGCCCTCCGAAACCTGGGGAGGCGCGAGCAGTGACCCAGGTTTATCAGAACTCGGCATGGCGCAAGCCGAAGCCGCCGCCGCCAAGCTCGCCGCGTATGGACCATTGGATGTCGTCAGCTCTCCAATGCGTCGCTGCGTGGAAACAGCAGCTCCGTATGCGCGGCTGCGAGGCGTTTCACCACGCCTGGAGCCGCGGGTGAGCGAGGTCGTCGCCGAACCAGGCGTCGAGGATCGCCCTGCCTGGCTGCAGGCGCGTTTCCCTTGGCGCGATCCGGGCAAGCTGCGAGATTGGGCGTCGCTAGAACCCGCGCTCCAGGCTTGGCGGGCACAAATGCTGGACTACGTGTCTGGGGTCGAGCGCGACACGGCGGTGTTCAGTCACTTCATCGCAATTAATGTCATCACCGGCGCGGCGCTTCGACGGGATACGACAATGGTGTGCAAACCAGATCACGCCTCGATCACCGAACTGGAAGTCAGTGATGGTGCGCTACGCTTCATCGCCTTCGGCGCCGAGATGCAGGTCGATGACGTTCGATGAGCTACGAGATCATCACCGTCGCTGAAATGCGCGCGATCGATGCCGCCAGCGCCGCCGTTGGCGTGTCCACGCGGACGCTCATGGAAAATGCCGGCCGCGCTGTAGCGAACGTCATCGTGTCGCGGTTTTCGCCAAGACCAACGGCCGTGTTGTGCGGGCCAGGAAACAATGGCGGCGATGGTTGGGTGGCGGCGCGTGCGCTGCGTGAGGCGGGCTGGCCGGTATGGGTCGAAACACTCGCGCCGCGTGAAGCGCTGAGCGGGGACGCCGACGATGCCGCGCGCGCTTGGACCGGCGATGTCTACGCGGTCGGGCAAGACGCGCCGATGGCGGAGCTTTTTGTCGATGCATTGTTTGGCGCGGGATTATCGAAACCGCTCAGCGGCGAAGCCGCGCGATTGGCGCGGTTTTCCAATGATTTTCCCGAGCGGGTCGTAGCTGTCGATGTTCCGAGCGGCCTCGTGGGGGATACCGGCCAACCGATCGGCGAGGAGTGTTTTCACGCTGCGCTGACGGTGACGTTCGTGCGCAAGAAGCCAGCGCACGTACTGATGCCAGGGAGGCGCGTATGCGGTGAAGTTGTCGTTGCCGATATCGGCGCGCCCGACGCAGTCATTGCCGCGCAAAAGCTTGCTCTGTGGGAAAACCATCCGTCGCTCTGGACGCTGCCTTGGCCTGACGATGAAGCACATAAGCATGCACGTGGGCATGTGGTTGTCGCGAGTGGCGGACGCGCGCGCACGGGCGCCGCGCGTCTTTCTGCTCGCGCCGCTTTGCGAACGGGCGCAGGGCTTGTGACCGTGCTGAGCCCCGCTGATGCGATTGCAGAGAACGCGGCGCAGCTCACGGCGATCATGCTACGCGAAGCCGAAGGAGAGGCCGCGTTCGCGGAAGTAGCGCGCACATCCCAGTGCCTCGTGATCGGCCCGGCGTTCGGGACGAGCGATGCACACTACAGGCAACTCTGCGCAGCCATTGACGCGCAACCACGCGCGCCGATCGTGTTTGACGCCGACGCGATCACTGTGCTCGCCCCTCTCACCCACGGCCTCGATGCGCGCGATGTGATGACACCGCACATTGGCGAATTCCGCCGCGCCTTTCCGGGCATCTGGAGCGTCTCCGATGATCGTATTGATGCCGCGCGCGCCGCGGCCGCCTATGCGCGCTGCAACCTGCTGCTTAAGGGCCCTGACACCGTTATCGCCGCGCCTGATGGGCGGGCGGTGGTCAACACCGTTGGGACGCCGTTCTTGGCCACCGCTGGGTCAGGGGATGTGCTTGCGGGGATCATTGCCGGGCTGATCGCGCAGGGCATGGAAAGCTTCGACGCCGCGTGCGCTGGCGCTTGGTTACACGGCAAGGTTGGAGAAACTCTGGGGGCGGGTCTGATTGCCGAGGATTTGTGTGAGCAATTACCCGCCATTCTTCGGCAATTGGCGCCGGAAAGCCTTACGGCGGGGGCAAAGAACTGATCAGGGCCTGTTTCGTTGGGCCGTTATGCGTTAACCATGAAGCCGTGCGACCGCGGCGCAGGGGGACAGAATGCATTGGTGGTGGTGGATAATTCCGGGAGCAGTGGGTGTGATTGGCTTGGCCATCGCGCTCAGTGGTGTCGGCTGGATGTTCCGTGGGCGGCCGTTCAAGGGTGGCCGGGGCGTCGCGGGCGGCGGCTTGTTCCTGGCCATTGGCGGTGTCGCCGCGCTGATGGGCCTCAATATCCAGACCTACCATCGCCTGACCGCTGAGCAGCACGTCGCTGACATCGCCTTCGACCAGGTGGAAGGCACTGAAAACACTTACAATGTTACAATCACCGAGGCGCCGAATCCAGATGGGACGCCGGGTGCGGTCCATAATTTCGAAGCCACCGGCGATGATTGGATGATCAGTTCGCGAGTTCTTCGCTGGAAGCCCTGGGCCACGGTTCTGGGTCTCGACGCCCAGTACCGCCTCGACCGCTTCGACAGCCGTTATCGCGACATCGACACTGCGCGGACGACGCCGCCAAGCGTGGAGGACCTCCGTCCGGCCCGCCGGACAGGCATCGACTTCCTTCCGGTCGTGGAAACGGTCAGCAAGTACGTCCCAGTGGTGGACACCCCGGAACATGGGCAGGCGATCTATTGGCCGATGGCCGATGGCGCGCGCTACCGGATCGACATCACCTCGCAGGGCCAGCTGATCCCGGACGAAGCGAACCGGGAAGCCCAAGAAGCCGTCGCTACCTGGGGCGCTACCCGGACAGAGCGCACGGCTCCGGAATAACGCTTAGGCAGCGGTGGACGCCGGCCCTGCTGGCGCATACATCGCTGCCGCAAGCGGACGTGGCGGAATTGGTAGACGCACTGGATTTAGGTTCCAGCGCTGAAAGGCGTCCGGGTTCGAGTCCCGGCGTCCGCACCATTACAACGACAAACCTTGCGCCCCTTGGCCCCGTGGACTCGGCAGGGGCGGGATGCCATAAGCCCGCCTTTCCTGAATTGGGCGCCGCGGCAAAGGATTTGCAGTTGCGGCGCGTATGTCGAAAGCCCGTGCCATGCAACTCACCGAGCGCCGTTCCGAAGGTCTTCTGCGCGTTTACGACGTCGTCGTTCCAGCGGCTGAATTGCAGCAGAAGCTGAACGCGAAGATCGCTGAAGTGCAGCCGCGCGTACGCATTAACGGCTTCCGGCCTGGCAAGGTGCCGGTCAGCCATATCCGCAAGGTTTACGGCCCGGGGATGATGCAGGACATCATCAACGAGACGGTGCAAAAATCGACCAAGGAAAGCTTGGATAAGGTCAATGCGCGCCCGGCGTCGGAGCCCTCGCTCGACCTGAAGAGCGACATGAACCAGGTCGTCGCAGGCACCGCCGATCTGCAATTTGAATTGTCACTCGAAGTGATGCCCGATTTCGAACCGATCGATCTGAAGACGATCTCGATCACGCGTCCCGTCACGGCGGTTGCAGATGCGCAGGTTGATGAGGCACTCGAAGAACTGGCCCGCGCCAACCGCGGCTTCGAAGACAAGGGCGGCGCAGCAGCTGACGGCGATGCGTTGATCATCGACTTCATTGGCCGCATCGACGGCGAGGCTTTTGACGGCGGCGCGGCCACCGATGCGCAAGTTGTCATCGGGTCCAACCAGTTCATTCCCGGCTTTGAAGAGCAGCTGGTCGGCGCAAAGGCTGGCGATGAGCGCACGCTGAAAGTGTCGTTCCCGGATGATTATCCGGCTGCGAACCTGAAGGGCAAAGCCGCCGAATTCGAAACCAAGGTGAAGAGCGTACGTGCGCCGAAGGCCGGCGCGCCGGACGACGCCTGGGCTGCAGAGCTCGGCTTCGACAGTCTCAACGCAATCAAGGACGCTTTGCGCCAGCGCATCGAGAGCGAACACAAGCAGCAGTCGCGCGCCAAGGCGAAGCGCCAACTGTTCGACCAACTTGATGCGCAACACGACTTCGAACTGCCGCCGCGCATGGTCGAAGCGGAATTCAACCAAATCTGGCGCCAGATCGAGCAGGACCGCGCCGCCGGCCGTCTCGATCCGTCGGACGAAGGCAAAACCGACGACGACCTAAAGGCGGAGTACCGCGACATCGCCGAGCGCCGTGTGCGCCTTGGCCTGTTGCTGGCCGAAATCGGCCGCCGCCATAAGATCGAGGTGTCAGACCAGGAAGTCGCGCAGGCGATTTCGGTCCAGGCCCGAAACTTTCCGGGCCAAGAGCGCCAGATCTTCGAGGCCTATCAGCGTAATCCGCAGCTGGTCGCGCAGGTCCGGGCGCCTATCTACGAAGAGAAAGTGGTCGATTACGTCATGGAGCTGATCAAGGTCAGCGACGAGAACGTCGATCGCGACACGCTCTTTGCTGAGGACGACGCCCCGACGCCGTCCAAGAAAGCCAAGAAAACCAAGGCCTGAGCCGGCTGAGGCTAAACGTTAAGGCTTGACGCAGTAGGGAGGGCTTGCGGGCCGCTCCTAAGCGTCAAATATGACCAGCGCGGCGGAGACGATTCCGCCCGCTTCCCGAAAGGCTGTCATGTCGACGTTCGATCCAATCGCTACCTACGCCAACCTCGTTCCGATGGTGATCGAGCAAACCAGCCGCGGCGAGCGCGCGTTCGACATTTTCTCGCGCCTGCTGAAAGAGCGGATCATCTTTGTGACGGGGGGCATCGAAGATGGCCTCGCCAGTTTGGTCACAGCGCAGCTTCTGTTCTTGGAGTCTGAGAACCCGAAGCGCGAGATCGCCATGTACATCAACAGCCCGGGCGGCATCGTGACCTCCGGCCTCGCGGTTTATGACACGATGCAATACATCCGCAGCCCGGTCAGCACGGTGTGCATCGGGCAGGCGGCGTCGATGGGTTCGCTGCTGTTGGCGGCCGGCGAAAAGGAATTGCGCATCTGCCTGCCGAACGCACGCGTGATGGTGCACCAGCCCTCTGGTGGCTTCCGCGGTCAGGCTTCCGATATCGAACGTCACGCCGAAGACATCATCGCCACCAAGCGCCGTTTGAACGAAATTTACGTGAAGCACACAGGCCAGCCTTACGAGCGCGTCGAGCGCACGCTGGACCGTGACCACTTCATGACGGCCGAGGAAGCAAAGAGCTTCGGTATCGTCGACCGCGTTTATGAGCGGCGCGAACTGCCGGAAGGCGGCGGCTTTACCGCCACCTAATCTGCGGAAGCCCTATCGAAATGAGCTTATTGCTGCGGCGTCTCTCCAAGAGGCGCCGCAGCGTCGTTTTGGCGGGCCTGTCGCTACATGCGGGCGCTTCGTCGCGTGCTTAGCGATTTTGCGCTAGGGATGCGTAAGCTGACATCGCAGGAGGAATTACCCATGCGAATTTTCTCATCCGGCTTCTTGGCGCTCGCTCTCGCGTGCGCGGCGCCGCTCGGTGCAGCGGCGCAGACCGTCAACGAAGATGAACTCGTTGTCACCGGGCAGCGTGTCGATGAGGCGATCCGCGATTTCGTTGGCGCCCTCACTGCGGCGCCTATGGGCGAAGATCAGGTGGCGCGATGGGATCGGCGCGTTTGCCCTGCCGTCGCCGGCATTCGCGCGCGGCAAGGGCAGGCGATGATCGATCGGCTTGCGGTCCGCGCTTTCCAAGTTGGGCTCGATGTCGGTCAGCCGGGTTGCACGCCCAACGTTCTCATTTTCGTGACGCCGGATTCTGATGCTTTGGCGCGGGAGTTGGCGACGAATTATCCTGAACTCGTCGGCTATTATGGTGCTCAAGACGCGCAAACACGCGGGCGTGATGCGCTTGAAGAATTTGCGAGCGACACGCGTCCTGTGCGCTGGTGGCACGTGGCGCAAACGGTGACGCGAGATGGACAAGTGCTTGGCGACTCGACGACGACGCCCTCGCGCGGCGGCGGTTTCCGCGGCGCGCAGGTCGTGCGCAACGCAAATGCTGGACGCCTGGTGGCTTCAACGCGTCAAGACTTCAGCCGCGTGCTGATTATCGTCGATGCACGGCGTGCAGCGGGGCTGAGCCTCGATTCACTCGGCGATTACGTCGCCATGGTGGCGTTGGCGCAACTTGACCCGAGCGCCGACACGTCGGGGCATCCCACCATTCTCAACATCTTTGCCGACCAAACGGCTGGCCGTCAGATGACGACATCGCTCACCGATTGGGACGTCGCTTATCTGCAAGCGATCTATGACATGCAACGCAACGCCGCGTCGTCTTCCCGCCAGGAAGCGGAGATCAGCCGGCGGATGCGCGAAGGCGTTACGGGACAATAGGAGCAGGTGGTCATGCGTGCGTGGATCGTCGCGGGTTTTCTGGCTCTTGCTTCGGCAAGCGCCGCTCAAGCGCAGACGAACAGCGATGAGCTGGTCGTCACCGGCGAGCGGTTGCGGGAGATGGTGCGCTCCTTCGTTGATGAGGTCGCGCCGCCGGAACTGTCCGAAGATCAGTTAGCGCGTTGGAATTCCCGCTATTGTCCTTTGCTGGCGGGCCTGCCCGCGCGTCCCGCGCAATACCTCGTCGATCGCATGTCGCAGCGGGCATTTGAGCTCGGTCTGAGGCCGGGCGATGAAAACTGCAGACCCAACGTGCTTGTGTTCGTGACGCCAGACGCCGGCGTGCTGGCGCAAGCGCTCGCAGACGATCACGACTTGATGGCGTATTATAACAACGCTGAATATGGAAACTCGCTGGGCCGTGACGCGCTTTTGGAGTTTGTTTCAAGCACTGCGCCAGTGCGTTGGTGGCACGTGGCGCAGACTGTCGATCAGCGCGGGGCGATCATTGATGGTGACGGCGATGTCGTTGTGGCCGATGGGACGCGCTTGCATCGGGCGACGCGCCAAGACTTTAACCGCGTCATGGTCATTGTAGATGCGCGGCAGGCCGATGGGCTGCGCCTTGAAGCCTTGGCCGACTACCTCGCCATGGTGACGCTCGCTCAGCTGGATGCGCGGGCAAGCGTGGCGGACTTACCGACTATCCTCAACGTTTTTGCGGATCGTGACCTGGGCCGGCCAGGGCCAACACAGCTTACGGACTGGGACCGAGCCTACCTTGAGGGTCTCTATCGTGCGCCCCGAAACGCCAACAATACGGGCACGCAGGAGCGTGCAATTGCCCGCCGGATGGAAGGCGAACTCCGGGAAGATACCCGCGACTGACAGGGGCCACGGGGCAGTTGGGCGCTTGAAGCAGCCCGCCTGCAGGGCCAAATACGGGATCGCCCAGGTTGTTCGGCCGACAAAATGTCGTAAAAACAGCGGGCAAGCTGTGGATAACGAATTTATTGACGATGTCCGGCGTGCTTGCGGCCCCAACCTTGCTATGATCGAATTACCTGGCCGGGCGGTCGGGTGGTGAACGTTTTTGAAAGGGATGCGGTCCAAGCATCGTTAGCGGGGCGTTTCGGGGGGCCATGAGCCTGCCGTTATCCCTATATATCGGTGTTGAGCCCAGCCCCTCGAAGGATCGCGTATGAGCAAAGGTACGACCACCGGAGAGTCCAAGAACACTCTCTATTGCTCGTTCTGCGGCAAGAGCCAGCACGAGGTGCGAAAGCTTATTGCCGGGCCGACCGTATTCATCTGCGATGAATGCGTCGAACTCTGCATGGACATCATTCGCGAGGAGCACAAAACCTCGCTCGTGAAGTCCAAGGAAGGCGTACCTTCTCCGAAAGAGATCAAGGGCGTCCTCGACGATTACGTCGTTGGCCAAGATCACGCCAAGCGCGTGCTCTCGGTGGCCGTCCACAATCACTACAAACGCCTGAACCACGCCGCGAAGAACGGCGATGTTGAGTTGGCGAAATCCAACATCCTGCTGATCGGCCCGACGGGTTGCGGCAAGACGCTGCTGGCGCAAACTTTGGCGCGCATCATCGACGTCCCATTCACAATGGCTGACGCGACGACGCTTACCGAAGCCGGTTATGTCGGTGAGGACGTTGAGAACATCATTCTGAAGCTGTTGCAGGCCGCCGACTACAATGTTGAGCGTGCGCAGCGCGGCATCGTCTACATCGACGAAGTGGACAAGATTTCGCGCAAGTCCGACAATCCCAGCATCACGCGCGATGTCTCGGGTGAGGGCGTGCAGCAAGCGCTGTTGAAGATCATGGAAGGCACGGTTGCGTCCGTGCCGCCGCAAGGCGGCCGCAAGCACCCGCAGCAAGAATTCCTGCAAGTCGACACCACGAACATCCTGTTCATCTGCGGCGGCGCGTTCGCGGGTCTCGACAAGATCATCAGCCAACGCGGCAAAGGCTCAGCCATCGGCTTCGGCGCAACGGTGCGCAGTGAAGAAGACCGCCGCACCGGCGAGATTCTGCGCGAAATTGAGCCAGACGATTTGTTGAAGTTCGGCTTGATTCCGGAATTCGTCGGTCGTCTGCCGGTTTTGGCGACGCTCGAAGATCTCGACGAACCAGCGCTGATCACCATCCTCACCGAGCCGAAGAACGCTTTGGTGAAGCAGTATCAGCGGATGTTCGAGATGGAGAACGTGAAGCTCACGTTCCCGAACGAAGCGCTGAGCGCCATCGCCCGCAAGGCGATCGGCCGCAAGACGGGTGCGCGCGGCCTGCGCTCGATCCTCGAGAGTATCCTGCTCGACACCATGTTCGAGCTGCCCTCGATGCGATCGGTTGAGGAAGTGGTTGTATCGGCTGACGTGGTCGAAGGCCGTGCCAAGCCGCTCCAGATCTATTCCGAGCGCCGCAACGGCCAGGACGCCGTCGGCTAGTAGGTCCGTCGTTTCAGTTGTTCAGGTGGCGGCTCGTCTCTACGCTTGAGGGATGAGATTTGCTGCCTTCATCGCGCTGCTGTCGCTTTCCGTCGCGGCCTGCACGACGGCCACAGAGCGCGCTTCGCCGCAGGCTGTCGCGCTTGAAGCCGCCATGCCTGAGGTCGCGCCGACCGGTGAGCCGCCGCTTCGGTTGACGCTTACTCAGTGGCTCGACGCTTTGAGCATCCCCGGGCTCAGCGTCGCCGTAATAGACGACAACGAACTCGCTTGGGCGCAGGGCTTTGGGGTTGCGGATGCGACTACGGGCGCACGCATGACTGACGCCACGGTCTTGCAGGCGGGTTCGATCGCCAAACCGATCACGGCGATGGCTTCGCTCCGCATGGTGGAGCAAGGGGCTCTCTCTCTCGACGCTGACATCAACGATGCGCTGACCAGTTGGCGCCTGCCGGCGAGTGAGTTCACACGAACTACGCCAGTAACGCTCCGTCACCTGTTGGCGCACACTTCAGGCATCACCCCAATTGGATTTCCTGGTTATGCGCCCGATGCGATGATTCCGTCCCCACAACAGATTTTGAATGGAGAAGCGCCCGCAAACACACCTGCCGCATCTGTCCTGACAGCGCCTGGCGAAAGCATGCAATATAGCGGGCCAGCCTACACCATCGTGCAAGTTGCGATGACAGACACGGCCGGCGTTGCGTTTCCGGACGTGATGCGCACGAGCGTTTTGGCGCCGCTCAACATGAACTCCAGTAGTTTCCAGCAACCGCCACCGCTTTTGCTGCGTCCCAGACTCGCTAGCGGACACGGCCTCGGCGGCAACGTGATCGAGGGGCGCTGGAGGATACATCCCGAGATGGCAGCGGCAGGATTGTGGACGACGCCGAGTGATCTCGCAAAAGTCGCTATCGAAATGACGTCGGCGCGCCGCGGGCAATCGTCGCGTATTCTGTCGCAAGACATGGCGAGCCGCATGCTGAGCGAGGAAATGAGCGGCGCCGCGCTCGGCTGGATGGTCAGCCCCGGCGACGTGTTCTGGCATAATGGCGGGACAGAGGGTTTTCGCGCACAGATGCGCATGTTGAGCGCCAGCGGCGACGGCATCGTGCTGATGAGCAATTCCGATAACGGGATGGATGTGTTTGGCGCGGTGATGAACGCCGTTGCGGCCGCAAATGACTGGCCGAACTACACGCCGCGCACGGTACCGCCGTCTGTCACTATCCGGCTGATCGCCAGTCGGCGCGGTATCGACCGAGGCCTGCAAGAATATCGCACGCTTCGTGAGACTCAGCCGGGTTTGCGATATTCGCCAGGCGATCTAAACGCCTGGGGTTATGCGCTTCTGGAACAGGGGAGCGCCGAAGACGCGGTCCGCGTGTTCACCGAGAATGTCGGCTATTACGCCGGCAACCAATACGCCTACGACAGCCTCGCGGAAGGGTTGCTAGCGCTAGGTGACCGCGCCGGTGCGATGCGTAACTATAGGCGCAGTTTGGAAATCGACCCGTCAAACGAGGACGCGCGCGCGGCTCTGGCTCGTCTTGAAGGCGACGGGCCGTGACGCCATTTATATTGCGGAAGCGCACCGTTCCGTAAACGTCAAGCAGAATGCGTTCGTACCGCAAACGGCACTTTTCACGGGCCAATCCCTGCGGGGAACCGGTCGCGAAACCCGCCTCCACAACGCATGGCGGGCCAGCCCTTGAAGGACTGGCCGAACGCTTCCACATTTTCAATTGTTAAGGGGGGAGTCCTCGCCCTGGTCCCAGGGTGAGCGCACCTCCAAAGGAGTTCCAATGGCTGAGAGCCGCGTTCTTCCCGTGCTGCCGCTGCGCGACATCGTCGTCTATCCGAAGATGGCGGCGCCGCTCTTTGTCGGCCGCGAGAAATCTGTGCGCGCCCTCGACGAGGTGATGCGTAAGGACAAACAAATTTTGCTCGCGGCGCAGATGGATGCTTCGGAGGATGAGCCGTCCACCGATCGCATCTTCACCGTCGGCACAGTGGCCACCGTGGTGCAGCTCTTGAAGCTGCCGGATGGCACCGTGCGTGTGCTGGTTGAAGGCGCCTACCGCGCCCGCGTGAACGAATTCACGTCGGACGGCGATTACTTCGAAGCCGAGATCGAAGAAATTCCGGAAGAGAACGCTGATAGCCCAGAGGCGCGCGCGATCGCTCGCGCCGTGGTGGATCAGTGGGATAATTACGTCAAGCTTTCGCGCAAGACGCCGCCTGAAGTTCATCAGGCGATCGGCCAGATTTCGGAGCCGGCGCGTCTCGCTGACTCGGTCGCCGCACATCTCAGCGTCAAAATTCCGGACAAGCAGGCGCTGCTTGAAATCTCAGACGTGCCGCAACGCTTGGAGCGCATCCTCTCGCTGATCGAAAGCGAGATCGGCATGCTGCAAGTGGAGCGCAAAATCCGTAACCGCGTGAAACGGCAAATGGAGAAGACGCAGCGCGAATATTATCTGAACGAGCAGATGAAGGCGATCCAGCGCGAGCTGGGCGACGGCGACGAGGGCCGCGAAGATATCGCCGAACTCGAAAACCGCATCAAGAACACCAAGCTCTCTAAGGAAGCCAAGACCAAGGCCGACGCGGAGATGAAAAAGCTCCGCCAGATGAGCCCGATGTCGGCGGAATCGACGGTGGTGCGCAATTATCTCGATTGGCTGCTTTCGCTGCCGTGGGGCAACAAGAAGAAGGTCAAGAAGGATATCGAAGCTGCGCAGGCGGTCCTCGATGAGGATCACTTCGGCCTGGAGAAGGTCAAAGACCGCATCCTCGAATATCTCGCGGTGCAAGCGCGCACCAATAAACTGCGCGGGCCGATCTTGTGCCTCGTCGGACCTCCCGGCGTCGGCAAGACCTCGCTTGGCCGCTCGATCGCTAAGGCGACAGGGCGCGATTTCGTGCGCATGTCGCTGGGCGGCGTGCGTGATGAAGCGGAAATCCGCGGTCACCGCCGTACGTACATTGGCTCAATGCCGGGCCGCGTGATCCAGTCGATGAAGAAAGCCAAGAGCGCCAACCCGCTCTTCCTGCTCGACGAGATCGACAAGCTCGGCGCCGACTATCGCGGCGATCCGTCGGCAGCTTTGCTCGAAGTGTTGGATCCGGAGCAAAACTCCACGTTCAATGATCACTATCTCGAAGTGGATTACGATCTGTCGGACGTGTTGTTCATTACCACGGCCAACAGCTTGAACATGCCGCAGCCCCTCTTGGACCGGATGGAGATCATCCGCATCCCAGGCTACACGGAAGATGAGAAGCTCGAGATCGCCAAGCGCCACTTGCTGCCGAAGCAGTACGAGAACAACGGCCTGAAAAAGAACGAGTTCAGCGTTTCCGAAGATGCGTTGCGCGATCTGATCCGCCGTTACACGCGGGAAGCAGGTGTGCGCTCGCTTGAGCGTGAAATTGGCAATTTGGCGCGCAAGGCCGTGCGTCAGCTGGAGCAAAAGCAAAGGACAACGGTGGAGATCACGGCGGAGAACCTGCCGGACTATGCCGGGATCTGGAAATACCGGTTCGGTGAAACCGACGCTGAAGATCAGGTTGGCATTGTGACTGGCCTCGCCTGGACCGAAGTCGGCGGTGATCTTCTGACGATCGAAGCGGTCGCCATGCCTGGCAAAGGGCAGATGACCGTCACCGGCAATCTGCGTGACGTGATGAAGGAGTCGATCTCGGCCGCTTCGTCTTACGTGCGCTCGCGTTCAGTGCATTTCGGTGTGAAGCCGCCGGTGTTCCGGACGCGTGACATCCACGTCCACGTCCCCGAAGGCGCCACGCCGAAAGACGGTCCGTCCGCAGGTGTTGCGATGGCGAGCGCCATCGTTTCAGTGCTCACCGGCATTCCGATCCGCAAGGACATCGCCATGACAGGCGAGATCACCCTGCGCGGACGCGTATTGCCGATTGGCGGTCTGAAGGAAAAGTTGCTCGCGGCGCTCCGGGGCGGTGTCAAAACCGTGCTCATCCCGAAGGACAACGAAAAGGATCTAGCCGACATTCCCGACAACGTGAAAACCGGTTTGGAGATCATTCCGGTATCGACGGTGGACGAAGTGTTGAAGCACGCACTGGTTCGCACGCTGACGCCGGTCGAATGGACCGATCAGGACGAACTCGCGGAAAATGCGCGCGCAAGTGGTGAGAGTTCCGGTCAGGAAGGCGCGCGTCCCCATTAGGGGACGCGTCGTCTTTCTGTCGTTTCGCACCGCAACAAAGCCTGCAAACGCTTGCACGCGGGGCTAAAATGCCCCTAGCGTCCCCACCGATGCCGCCAGAATCGGCGCTTTTATTGCATATGATGCGATTGCGAGGGGCACTACATGAACAAGGCAGAATTGATCGCGGACGTTGCTGAGCGTATCGGCGACTCCAAGCAAAAAGGCGAAGAGGCCGTGAACGCGGTGTTCGAAGCCATCACAGCTGCGCTGAAGCGCGGCGATGAGGTGCGCCTGCCTTCGTTCGGTGTCTTCGTCGTTTCCCGGACCAAGGAGCGCAAGGCGCGCAACCCGCAGACTAACGAAGAAGTGGTTGTGCCGGCGGCGAACCGTCCGAAATTCCGCGCTGGCAAGGCGCTGAAAGAAACGCTGAACTGATACGGCTCCGTAAGCATGCGGACGGGAAGGGCGGCCTTGCGCCGCCCTTTTCATTTTGGTCCGCGCCGTGTAGCTCCGGCGCACGAGGTCTGATTGATGCTTGCGAAAATCTACCGTCCCGCGAAGAACGCGATGCAGTCTGGAAAGGCCGCCACCAAGAAGTGGCGGTTGGAGTTCATCCTCGCTGCCGCGCCTAGACCGGAAGCGCTGATGGGCTGGATCAGCGGCGCTGACCCCAACGGCCAAGTCAGGCTCGACTTCGACACCAAAGAAGCGGCCATCGAGTTTGCGCGGGCGCAGGATATTCCGCACCAGGTGGTCGAGCCGCCCGAACTGAAGCGCCAGATCAAATCATACAGCGACAATTTCGCTTTTCGCCGCCGTGAACCCTGGTCGCACTGATACGGGCGCCCATGCTAATGCTGCGGCCAAGGCCCCGTAGCTCAACTGGATAGAGCATCCGCCTTCTAAGCGGACGGTTGCGTGTTCGAGTCACGCCGGGGTCGCCAGCGCCCTAAGCGCTGGTGGCGATCGGTGTGTCGTCACGGCTGCCCCATTCCGCCCACGAGCCGTCATAAACAGCTGCATCCCATTTGCCGATCCGCGCCAGCGCCAGCGCAATGATCGCAGCCGTAACGCCGGAGCCGCAGGTACAGACAGCGGTTTGCGAAACATCCGCGCCGGCGTCGGCGAAGATTTTCCGCAGTTCGTCAGCGGACTTCAGCGAGCCCGCTTCATCAACCAGTGAACCGCTCGGCACGCTGAGAGCGCCAGGCATATGCCCGCTCCTCAAGCCAACGCGTGGCTCGGCCGCTTCTCCGCTGAAGCGTGGCGCCGGGCGGGCGTCTAGTATTGGGGTCCGAGCTTCTGTCACGAGCCGGCGCATATCGGCGAGGTCGCGCACGAGATCATTGCGGACGCGCGGCGTGAAATGCCGCTCCATGCGCTGCTGTGGCGGGCCGGTTTCGATCGGATGGCCGGCGCGTTCCCAGGCCGGAAAGCCGCCATCGAGCACGACAACGTCTTCGTGTCCCATAACCCTGAACATCCACCAAACGCGAGCTGCGGAAAACAGGCCCTGATTGTCGTAGACAACGACCCGCGCGCCATCGCCGACGCCACGCTTCTTCATGCGCGACGCGAACTTCTCCGGCGGCGGCAGCATGTGCGGCAGAGGACTCGACGTATCGGCGATTTCGTCGATGTCGAAATGACTAGCGCCAGGAATGCGGCGTTCGGCGAACAGCGCTTTGGCGTCGCGCGGAACACTCGGCATGAACCACGTCGCGTCAATTACGCGAATGTCAGGCGCGTCCAGGCGCTCCGCAAGCCACGCGCAGGAGACGATAGGATCAGGTGGCAAATCAGGCATGGGCCGACGCTAAAGCCCAGCGCTGAGAGGTTCAAGCCGGAGGGGATCAGGCGGGCTTCGCCAGTTCGACCTGCACCACGTCTGTTCGCCCCGTACGGAACCCGGCTTCGCAATAGCTCAAATAGAAGAGCCAGAGGTGTTTGAAGCGTTCGTCGAAGCCAAGCGCTCGAATGTCCGTCCACTTCGCTTTGAAACGCCGCGCCCATTCGGCCAGCGTGACGGCGTAAGATTGCCCGAACGCCTCCGCCTTCCGCCAGACGAGGCCGACCTTCTGTGTTTCTTCCTGCAAGCGCTCGATACTGGCGAGCATGCCGCCGGGAAAAACATAACGTTGGATGAAGTCGGCGCGCTTTCGGTAAGTGGCGAAGAGTTCGTGCTTGATGGTGATGATCTGCAGGGCCGCCCGGCCGCCTGGCTTCAGCACCTCGGAAATCTTGGAGAAGTACGCAGGCCAATACTTCTCGCCGACGGCCTCGAACATCTCGATCGAGGCGACCTTGTCGAACTGGCCCTCGACATCGCGATAATCCTGGCGACGTATTTCAACGAGGTCGGTCAGCCCCGCACGCGCGATCCTCGCGCGCGCGTACTCAAACTGCTCGTCGCTGATCGTGATGCCAGTGACGCGCGCGCCATACTCACGTGCAGCGAACTCCGCAAAGCCGCCCCAACCGCACCCGATCTCCAACACATGATCGGTCGCCTTCAGGTCGAGATGTTCTGCGAGCGCACTGTACTTCGCGCGCTGCCCAGCTTCGAGATCGCTGACCTTGGCGTCGAACCGCGCCGACGAATACGTCATCGAAGGATCGAGCCACGCTTCATAGAAAGAGTTTCCGAGGTCGTAGTGCGCGAGGATATTCTTGCGTGAGCCTTGTTTGGTGTTGGCATTAGAGAGATGGCGCATCCAGTGCAGCGCCTTGCCGATCGGGCTGCCCTCCAGAAGGCGTTTGAAGCGCTCAACGTTGTCAGCGAGCAACGTGAGGAGCCCGCTCAGGTCCTCGCTTTCCCATTCGCCTGCCATGAGCCCTTCGGCGAAGCCGATGTCGCCGCTGACGAGCACGCGGCGCGCGAAGCGATAATCGCGAATTCTGAAATCGACGGGCGGGGCGATGTCTTCGCCAAAGCGGAGTTTCGACCCGTCAGGCAGGGTGACCAGCGCGCCACCGCCCTTGATCTGCAGGAGGGCGAGTAAAACAGCCTTGGCGCTCGCTGGTGCGCGGAGCGCCGTGATGGCGCTGGAGGTCGCCCGGGTCGGTTCGGGGGTGTCCTGCATGCTCGTCAATCTAGGGGTTCCAATCTGTAGAGAAAAGCGTGTCCATCCCGCTTGCTCAGACTGGTACGCGGCAGCTCAGCCTCCGGATGATATTTCCGCTAACGCCGCTAGGGCGCGGGCGCGCGCAGCGGCGTGGTCGACTATTGGACGCGGATAGTCCCGGCCGAGTTCCACGCCTGCGGCGCGAAGCACCTCTGGCGGCGCGTCCCAAGGGCGATGGATCCATTCGTCCTGAAGCTTCGCCAGTGCTGGCAGCCAACGGCGCACATAGCTCCCGTCGGCGTCGTAGCGCTCCCCCTGCGTGACCGGATTGAAGATGCGGAAGTAGGGGGCCGCATCGGCGCCGGAGCCAGCGACCCACTGCCAGGACGCGGCGTTGTTGGCGAGATCAGCGTCGAGCAAAGTATCCCAGAACCATTCTTCGCCGCGGCGCCAATCGATCAGGAGGTGCTTAATCAGAAACGATGCGGTGATCATCCGCGCACGATTGTGCATTGTGCCTGTAACCCAGAGCTCGCGCATCGCGGCATCGACCACCGGATAGCCAGTGCGGCCGCGCCGCCAGGCTTCCAACGCGGCCTCGTCGTCACGCCAGGGAAAAGCGTTGAACTGCTCTCGCCAATTCGCGTCGGGGAGCGTTGGCCAGTTGAAAAGCAGGTTGGTGGAAAATTCTCGCCACCCCAGTTCAGAAAGAAACTTGTCGACGCCGCGCTGTAGATTCGGTTGATGCGCAACGGCGCCGTCTACGGCGGCGCGCACCTGAATCGGAGAAATTTCGCCAAAGTGCAGGTGCGGGGACAGGCGCGACGTAGGGTGGCCGGCGAGCATGTCGCGCGACTCTGGGTACGCTTGAACTTTGTGCTCGATGAAATCCGCAAGCGCTTTCGCTGCGCCGGCCTCTCCGGGAGTCCATTCGGGTTCGAAGGTCTTAGCCCAATTGGGTTTCGTCGGCAGCAACCCCCAGTCACCAAGCGCGTCGCTAGAGATCGTCGTCGGCGGCGCCGGGAGCTTGCGCGGCGCAGGCAGCGGCGCGCGGGTCTCAAGTTGCAGCGCCGCGCGCCAGTAGGGCGTGAAGACTTTATACGGTTCGCCGGTTTTAGTTTTGACCTCCCACGGTTCGTGCATCAGCGCGCCGTTGAAGCTCTTGACCTCGATAGCAAGCGACTCTTTCAACGCTTTGTCGCGGGCGATTGCGTACGGCTCGTAGCAGCGGTTCCAGTAAACGGCGCCGGCGCCGGATGCAGCGATCAGTTCGGGCAAGATTTCCGCCGGTACGCCGCGCCGGAGCGCAAGCACGCCGCCCTTCTTTGCGATATCGCGGCCAAGAGCCTCCAAGCCTTTGTGTAGCCACCAACGCGACGCGCCGCCTATACGCCAGCGCTCCGGCGTTTCGTCATCGAGAATATAGAGCAAAATGAGCGGGCGCTTGGTGGCGACCGCGGCGGCCAACGCGGGGTTGTCCGCAAGGCGCAGGTCCTGCCGAAACCAAACGATCGCGGGCGCATCACTCATCCGCAGATCGGTTTTCACGATTGCGCAGATGAATTTCGACCATCTTGGCGTCCTTCAACCAGCGGCCGTGCGCAGCGATAGACGCGACCGCTACGCCGTACCAGCCAGCACGCCAAAGGCCTCGGCGAAGGTAGTGGTTCAAGAAGTATATCGGCCGCGCGAGCAGCATGCGTAGCGCGGCGAGCCAGAAGGGCTTCAGCTTTGTGTCGCGAGCGCGTCCGGTGGAGTTGCGATTGAACTTGTCCTCAAGCTGCGCGAGATCGCGGAAGGAATAATGCAGGAGTGGAGCTTTGAGCTTCTGCACCCGCACGCCCGCAGGTACTTTGAACTGATCCCAATTGGCGTGATCGGGCTGACGCACGACGCGGCGATCGTACAGCTTGCGGCGATCGACGAGGTTATAGGTCAACCACACTTCACCCACGGGCGGGGAGGTCGCCATATTCATTTCGAACACGGGTGTCGCCGGTTCGCCTGTGAGAAAATAGGCGCGAATTTCATTCGCCAATTCGGGCGTCACAACTTCATCGGCGTCGAGATCAAGCAGCCAATCGTGGACGCAGGCATCTTCGGCGATACGCTTCTGCTTGCCGCCGCCGAGCCAGGGCGCCCGAACGACGCGCGCGCCCAGACCCTCGGCAATTTCAATCGTCTTATCGGTGGAGCCGGAATCGACGAGCACGACCTCGCTTACGACCTGCTGAGCGGCGCGGATCACCTCGCCAATCATCCGCTCCTCGTTCTTGGTTCGGATGTAGGCGGAGATCGGGGCAAGCGTCATGGGGCTGATCAAGCGTGCGGCGGGATGAATTGCAAGGCTTACCCGGAGCGGGCCAATTCGGCCGCTTCGGCATAGCCGAAGAGCGCCAGCGCCAGGCGAATGGCTTGGCCTCGATTCGTCTTCAATTCGGGGTCGCGCTCGATGGCAAGCCGCGCTTCCTTATCTGCCGCGCCGAGCATTCCAGCGTGCGCCTCGGGGCTGACGAGCCGAAAGGGCGGCAGGCCCGATTGTTGGGTGCCGAGCATGTCGCCGGCCCCGCGCAAGCGAAAATCGATCTCGGCGATGGCGAAGCCGTCATCGTTGCGGCGGAGTGCGTCGAGGCGGGTCTTGGCGCTTTCGCCGAGCGGTGGCTTCCAAAGCAAGACGCAAGAGCCTTGCTTGTCGCCGCGGCCGACGCGTCCGCGCAATTGGTGAAGCTGAGCAAGGCCAAACCGCTCGGCGTGCTCGATGACCATGATCGTCGCTTCCTGCACATTGACGCCGACTTCGATCACCGTCGTTGCCACCATCAGAAACGACTCGCCGGAGCGGAACCGGTCCATCGCGGCTTCACGCGCCGTAGGCGGCATCTGCCCATGTACGATTTCAACGCCCTTGCCGAAATAGGCCTGCAGTTCCGCGTGGCGATCAATCACGGCAGGCAGATCGATTGCTTCGCTTTCTTCAATCAGCGGACACACCCAGTAGGCGCGCTCGCCGCGCTTTCGCGCCTCGCCGATAGCTTCGATGACTTCCGACATCCGGGTCGTCGGCATCGTCGCAGTGCGGATCGGTTGGCGACCTGGAGGTTTCTCGTCCAGAACGGAAAGATCCATGTCACCATGAATGGAGAGCGCCAGCGTGCGCGGGATGGGCGTTGCGCTCATCACCAACACGTGCGGTGCGAAGCCCTTGGCGACCATGCGCATGCGATCAGAGACACCAAATCTGTGCTGCTCATCGATGACGATGAGGCCGAGGTCTTGGAAATTCACATCCTCTTGGAAAAGCGCGTGCGTACCCACGACAACGTGCAGCTCTCCGCTCGCTAGCCGTTTAAGGATAGCGCGGCGTTCCTTAGCTTTGTCGCGGCCAGTGAGCACGGCCATGGTGATGCCCGCGGCGCTCAGCAGTGGCTCTAAAGTCGCGCCGTGTTGACGGGCCAGGAGATCGGTCGGGGCCATCATCGCGCTTTGCAGACCTGCCTCCGCCGCACGCGCCATCGCAAGCGCCGCGACGAGTGTCTTGCCGGAGCCGACGTCACCCTGCAGCAGGCGCAGCATTGGCGCGGGCTCGGCCATGTCGGTGTAAATCTCATCCACCGCCCGCGACTGCGCGCCAGTTGGCGAATAGGGGAGGCTCGCGAGCATCAGCTTGGTGAAGCGTTCGTCGCCCACAACAGCGCGCCCCGGTTCCTTGCGCCGATGAACGCGCCGCAAACGAAGCGCACACTGGCGCGCGAAGAGTTCATCGTAGGCGAGACGCGTCCGGAAGGCGCTCTCCGCCATGACATCCTCTGGCGAGGTTGGGCGGTGGATGTGTTCGAGCGCAGTGCGGAAGTCTGGCCAGTCGTGCGCCTTCACGGTCGTGGCCTCCAACCACTCCGGCGTTTCAGGCAGTGTATCAAGCGCGCCGAGAATAGTGCGCGCCAGCATGCGGCCGCCCAGTCCTTGCGTCAGCGAATACACGGGTTCGACGGCTGGCGGCGCTTCGCCCTTGGTTGGATCGACCACGTAGTCGGGATGCAACATCTGGCGCATGCCGTCGTAGAATTTGATCTCTCCGCTCACGAGCCGCGTCTGGCCGACCGGCCACATGCGTTTCAGCATTTCTTCGTTGCCGCGAAAGTAGGCGACGGTCAGGAAGCCGCTCTCATCGCGCAGACGGATACGGTAGGGGAGGTTTTTGTAGCCGGGCATGTGGCCGTCGACTTCGGCCTCGATGGTGGCGATGTCGCCTTCGTCGGTCTCGCCGATCGGCACCCGTAAGCGCCTATCAATCGCCGCGTTCGGCGGCAGGAAGACGAGGTCGCGCACCAACCGTCCGCCCGCAACCTTGGCGATCAGGTCGAGCGTATCCTTACGCGCGCCCTTGGGCGCCCGCGCCGGGGTCAGGAACAGGCCCAATAGGTCTGTCGAAGGGAGGGGCGAAACGTCACTCATGCTTGGCTCTGGCGGCGCTGACAGCACCACTCATATGGGTTATAGCGCGGCCCCCTCTGATTTTGCCAAAGCTCCACGGGGCCCATGGACGACCGCCGCAAGAAGCTGAAATTCCGCGCGTGGCGTCGAGGATTCCGGGAGATTGACCTGATTCTAGGCGGTTTTGCCGATCATCATCTCGCGAACCTCGACGACGAACAACTCGACGAGTTCGAACGTCTCCTGGACGCCCCCGACCAGGATGTGTTCGCCTGGATTACTGACCAAGCGCCCGCGCCGGCAGAGTACGAAACCGAGACCCTGGCGCTGATTCGCGCCTTTCGCTTTGAACTGAACCAACAGGATCGATGAAAGACCCCGCTCTCAACCCACGCCTCGTGGATACGCTGGCGAAGTCGAAGGACGCGCTGGTTGTCGCCGGCGCGCCCGAAGGCGTGGACGCGGCCGCGATTGCGGAAGCTGCGTTGGCGCGCGGCGGCGTTACGCTATTCATCGCGCGCGACGAAACCCGCGCGGCGCAGTTCGAAGCTGCGGCGCAGTTCTTTGCGCCTGAATTGGCGACGCTGCGGTTGCCGGCCTGGGATACGCTTCCCTACGATCGTATCTCGCCCGCGGCCGCTGTAGCGGCTCAGCGATGCGCCGCGCTTACGCAGCTGGCGCGACGCGATACGAAGATGCGGCCACTGCTTGTGGTGGCGACCGCATCAGCCGTAGCGCAGCGCGTTCCTCCGCGTGCGCGCTTGGCTGCCGGCGCGTTTGTAGCGAAGGCCGGCGCTGAAGCCTCGATGCAGGAGTTGGAGACGTACCTGGTCGTCAACGGCTACGCGCGGGCGTCGACCGTGCGCGCCCCCGGTGAGTTTGCCGTGCGCGGCGGGTTGATCGATGTGTTTACGCCAGGCGCCGCGGAACCGCTGCGGTTCGACTTCTTCGGCGACACACTCGAGACCATTCGAAGCTTCGATCCCGAAACACAAATCTCGAAAGCCAAGCTCACCGAGGCGTTGCTAACGCCGGTGAGCGAGGTGCTGCTCGATGAGCTGACGGTGCTGCAGTTCCGCCGGCGCTTCAACCAGGCGTACGGCGCGGTGAGCGACGCGCTCTACGACAGCGTCAGCGCCCGCATCCGCCGGCAGGGGATCGAGCAATTCTTGCCGTTCTTCTACGAGCGGTTGGAGACTGTGTTCGACTATGCAGGTCCGGACGCGCTTATCGCGTTCGACGCACTCGCGGACGAAGCATTGAAGGATCGCGTTGCAACGGCGCGCGACCACTACGACTCGCGCAAAGGCGCGCCGATCGCACGGGGTGGCACGCCGTTCCGAGCGCCGGAGCCGAACCTGCTCTATTTGGACGACGAAGCACTGACAGCGGCGCTTTCAGGACGCGCCGTTCGCCGCATCACGCATTTCGACACAGACTCGAAAAAGCAGCTTGAGCTTGGCGCACGGCCTGGCCGCGATTTCGCGCCCGAGCGCCAGATCGTGGACGCCAATGTGTTCGATGCCGCCGCCAAGCACATCGAGGCACTGACCAAAGCAAAGAAACGCGTCATCGTAGCGGCGTGGACCGAAGGTTCTGCCGAGCGCTTATCAGGCGTCCTTGGCGATCACGGCGTCTCACCCGTTGTGCGGGTGATGAGCTGGCGTGAGATGACGCAGCTGCCGCGCGGCGCGCACGGTCTTGCTGTGCTCCCGATCGAGCACGGGTTCGAAACTGAGAACTTCGCGCTCATCGCCGAGCAGGACATCCTTGGCGATCGCCTGGCGCGTCCGCGCAAGCGTCGGAGAGCTTCGAGCGTGATCGCCGAAGCTGGCGCAATGAGCCAAGGCGATCTCATCGTCCACCAAGATCACGGCGTTGGCCGCTACGAGGGCTTAAAGACACTGGATGTCGCTGGCGCGCCGCATGATTGTTTGGATCTGACATATGCCGGCGGCGACAAACTCTATCTGCCGGTCGAGAACATCGAGTTGGTCAGCCGCTACGGCGCCGAAGATGCCGAAGCTCAGCTCGACAAGCTTGGCGGCGTCGCTTGGCAAGGCCGCAAAGCGCGCGCGAAACAGCGTCTGCGCGATATGGCGGAAGAGCTCCTACGCATCGCCGCCATGCGCGCCACACGTAGCGCCGAGCCGCTTTCGCCGCCGGAAGGGCTCTGGGACGAGTTCTGCGCACGCTTCCCATACGAAGAAACCGAAGATCAGCTGGCCGCGATAGACGATATCGTCGGCGATCTCGCAGCCGGCCGTCCGATGGATCGCCTCATCTGCGGTGATGTGGGCTTTGGCAAAACCGAAGTGGCGTTGCGGGCTGCGTTCCTCGTTGCAATGAGCGGCAAGCAGGTCGCTGTCATTGCCCCAACAACACTACTCTGCCGCCAACACTTCCGGACCTTCACCGAGCGCTTCCGCGGCTTGCCTGTGAAGGTGCGCCAGCTCTCGCGCTTGGTGACCGCGAAAGAAGCGAGCGAGACCAAAGCTGGGCTCACCGAAGGGTCGGTCGAGATCGTCGTCGGAACGCATGCGCTGTTGTCTAAGACCGTGCAGTTCTCAGACCTCGGTCTGATGATCATCGACGAAGAGCAGCACTTTGGCGTGAAGCACAAGGAGCGCCTAAAGGACATGCGCGCGGACGTGCATGCGCTGACGCTCTCGGCAACGCCCATTCCCCGCACGCTTCAGCTTGCACTAGCTGGTGTGCGCGAGATGAGTCTCATCACCACGCCGCCGATCGACCGTATGGCTGTGCGGACTTATGTGACCGCATTCGATGCAGTCACCGTGCGCGAGGCGCTATTGCGTGAGAAGTATCGCGGCGGCCAAAGCTTCTTCGTAACGCCACGTATCGCCGACTTGGATGAAGCGTCGGAGTTTCTCCGCCGCAACGTGCCGGAAGTGACGTTCGCCGTCGCGCACGGCCAAATGGCGCCAGGCTCACTCGATGAGATCATGACGCGCTTCTATGATGGCGATTTCGATGTTCTGCTCTCAACCACCATCGTCGAGTCTGGCTTGGATATCCCGCGCGCCAACACGCTGATCGTATTCCGCGCAGACATGTTCGGTTTGGCCCAGCTTTACCAGCTGCGTGGACGCGTCGGTCGTTCGAAATTGCGCGCTTACGCGTATCTAACCACTGCGGCGGAGCAGGCGTTGACTGTGAGCGCCGAAAAGCGTCTGAAAATTCTGTCGTCGCTCGACAATCTAGGCGCCGGTTTCCAACTCGCCAGCCACGACCTCGACATGCGCGGCGGCGGCAATCTGTTGGGGGAAGAGCAGTCGGGGCACATTCGTGAAGTCGGTGTGGAGCTCTATCAATCCATGCTTGAAGAGGCGGTCGCCAATCTCCGTGCTGGCCGCGACGATGACGCGGTAAGTGAAAAGTCATGGTCGCCGCAGATCAATGTCGGCGCCTCCGTGCTGATCCCGGAAGACTACATCGCCGACCTCAACGTGCGCCTCGCACTTTATCGTCGCTTGGCGGATCTCGAAACTGATCAGGAGCGCGAAGCGTTCGCGGCCGAGCTGATCGATCGCTTCGGGCCGTTGCCGGCGGAGGTGGATCAGTTGATCGCCGTGGCGTCGCTGAAAGCGATGTGCCGCCGCTGCCATATCTCGAAGCTCGACGCCGGGCCGAAGGGCGCCGTCATGACGTTCCGCGAAGGCGGCTTCCCGGATCCGATGTCGCTCGTGCGCCACGTGCAGGAGCGTCCGGATGATTTCCGAATGCGTCCTGACGGGAAGCTTGTCGTGACCGGTGGTTGGCCTGAAGCGACGCAGCGTTTGAAAGCGTTGCGCGGCGTGCTTGAAGCTCTGAGCCGGATCGCGACGCGCAAAGCCGCTTAAGCGGGGATCGCTTCAACTTCGATGGCGCGCAGCGCCCGCGCAAGCATACCGCCGCCGCTTTCGCCGGGCTGAAGTTCGACTGCGCTTTGCTCGAAAACGAGAGGGCCAACGCTGCCGTCTCCCGCAGCGAACGCCGTGCACTCAGCTACCGACGCGATACGTTCCGCCGTACGTTTTGCGCTTTTGAGCCGAGACGCTGGTAGCGCGACAGCAATCAAGTCGCCGCCAAACAGCGCGCCGCAGTCTGCATCGCGCATCAAGCGTCCTGCGAGGCTTGCGACTTCGGTGAAGCCGCGCCGCCAAACTGCTTCGGGAGGAGCGCTGGCGCCATGGGCTGGCATAACGCGCAGTACAGCCAGACTCATCGGCCGACCACTTGCGTGGTGATCGGCGGCGAGCCGCGCGAGGTGCGCATCGAACGCTGGGCGGCGCCATAGGCCGGTGAGGGGGTCGCCCATCAGATCGCGCAACGCACGCATCTCGTGTTCAGCGCTGCGGCGGCGGCGTTCGCGGCGGATCGCTTCGAACAACCAGCCCAAGCTCGATCCGCAAGGCGCATTGACAGTCGCGACCGCAGCGGCGCCGCGATCAATCACAGCTTTCGCAGTGGTGGTGTCGCCCGACGCAACGATCACCATCGTCGGCAAATGGAACAGCGTCGCATTCCGTCGCAGTGCTGCGCAAAGCGAGATCGCGGTTTGCGCATCCTGCGCGCCATTGAGCACCACCGCGTCGAACGGCTCATCGTGCAGGTGATCGAAGCCGGTGTAAGACGAGAAGGCGGCGGCGACGATGCCGTCCTGTTCACTGAGCGCGCGTTCAAGCGCAAGGAACATGGAACTGGGCGCGCCAATGTAGAGCGCCTTCAGCCGGCGTGGCTCCATCGGCTGCGGTGTCGGTGCGGAAAGCGCTTGCGCCGTAAGCACGCGGCGGGCGCGTTCTTCTTCGGCAATCACAACGCGGCTCCATCCCTCAATTTGTGCGGCCAACAATTTTGGCGGCGCGTCGAGCGCGAGTGAGCCGAGGAACGGACCGACCTCAGTCAACCCGCGCGGCGGCGGCGCAGACCACCGGCGGCCAGCCAGATTGGCGAGAGGTGAGGTGCTCAATCCGGGCTGCCCGATGAGTGCTTCTTCCGCGGCGGGATAGATGGCGATGTCTTCGCCGTTCGGCGCAGTGCGCACGGCGCCCACGAGCGCAGCGGACTCCACGCCGGCAGCATTCAGCTGGGTTTGCGCATCGCGCGCAATCCGGGCGTCCGAGGCTCGCACAACAATGCGCAATGTTAACGCTCCGGCGCCCCCGCGACGGAGGGAATTGAACGGTTATAAGTAACGCGTGTTAGCACTCTCCGAAAGCGGGAGGGTAAACGGAGCAAGCCATGGGTCAGGGTCCACTCGCAGGCGTTAAGGTCGTCGAATTCGCCGGCATCGGGCCAGGCCCGTTCTGTTGCATGTTGCTGTCGGACATGGGCGCCGACGTGGTGCGGATCGACCGCAAGGGCGGCCGGCCAACTTTCAGAAACGACATTCCGGCGCGCGGGCGTCGGCATGTCGTTTTGGATCTGAAGGAGTCGAACGATGTAGGCGTGGCGCTGGCGTTGATCGAGAAGGCAGATGTGCTGATTGAAGGTTTTCGCCCCGGCGTGATGGAGCGTCTCGGTCTCGGGCCGGAGGAAGCTCTAAAGCGCAACCCGAGACTGATCTATGGCCGCATGACAGGGTGGGGGCAGACAGGGCCGCTTGCCGAAGTTGCCGGTCACGACCTCAACTATATCGCCATCTCAGGCGCGCTGCATGCGATGGGCCGCAAAGACGATGCGCCGGCCCCGCCGCTTAACCTTGTTGGCGATTATGGCGGCGGCTCTCTCTATCTGGCTATGGGCGTTTGCGCGGCGCTCTACGAAGCGCAGCGATCCGGCAAAGGCCAAGTCATCGATGCCGCGATCACAGATGGCGCCGCGTCACTGATGAGCGTCATCTATGGTTTACGCGCGTCAGGCATTTGGAGTGATGAGCGCGACGCCAACTTGCTCGACGGCGGCGCGCATTTTTATGACGTTTACAAAACCTCGGACGGCAAGTTCGTCTCGATCGGATCGATCGAACCTCAATTCTACGCGCTGCTCCTGGAGAAGACTGGACTGAAGGACGATCCGAAGTTTGCCTTCCACATGAACAAGGCCGACTGGCCCGAACTGTCAGAGAAGCTCGCCGCTCTCATCGCCACCAAGACGCGCGACGAATGGACGGCGATCATGGAGGGGACAGACGTCTGCTTCGCGCCCGTCCTATCAATGGCCGAAGCGCCGGCGCACCCGCACAACGTGGCGCGCGGAACGTTTGTGGAGGTGGACGGCCTTCAGCAGCCGGCGCCCGCCCCAAGATTTTCGCGGACCCCATCGGCGATTCAGGGGCCGCCAGGGGGGATGGGCGCAAAGACTGAGGATATCCTCGACGAATGGGGGATTTCGGCGCGCCCATTATGATGCGCGCCCTCAGCGTCCATTCAGCCGCCCCAGGGTCTTATGGTGCTCGGTCCTGGGCGATTTTTCGTCCCTCGCTCGTACCGGGACCAGGTTCTCGACCCGACCTAACGGGCCGAAGCAAAAGCGCCGGCGGCCGGCTCAGCCGCCGGCGCAATTGCGTTTAGCGCGACCTGAAACTTGTATTTCCGCGCGGGAACGTTGCGCCGCAGCGCTACCCTACGTAACAAGCGCCCATGGCAAACAAAGTCTTCCCCAGTGCGAGCGCCGCGCTCGATGGCCTCACCTTTGACGGCATGACAGTCATGAGCGGCGGGTTCGGGCTCTGCGGTATTCCCGAGAACCTGATCATCGCGCTGCGCGACACCGGCGTTAACGGCATCACCGTCATTTCCAACAACGCCGGCGTCGATGGCTGGGGTTTGGGCCTGCTGCTGGAGACGAAGCAGATTAGCAAGATGATCTCGTCCTACGTTGGAGAGAATAAGGAGTTTGCCCGCCAGTATCTCGCTGGCGAACTCGAGCTTGAGTTCAACCCGCAAGGCACCCTAGCCGAACGCTGCCGGGCAGGGGGCGCAGGCATTGCTGGCTTCTATACCAAGACAGGCGTCGGGACGCTGGTCGCCGAAGGTAAAGAGGTGAAGGAGTTTAACGGCGAGAAATACGTGCTCGAAACCGGGCTCGTCGCCGATCTTTCCATCGTCAAAGCCTGGAAGGGCGACAAGGAAGGAAACCTCATCTTCCGCAAAACCGCCCGCAACTTTAACCCGATGATGGCGACGGCCGGCAAGAAGTGCGTCGCCGAAGTCGAAATCCTCGTCGAAACCGGCGAACTTGACCCCGACGCCATCCACACGCCCGGCATCTATATCGACCGGATCGTTAAGGGCGCTTTCGAGAAGCGCATCGAGCAACGAACCGTGCGCCACCGGGAGACCGCCTGATGTCGGAAGCGCCCAAGGACGCTCTCGTGGCGGAGCTTCAACGCACGAACAATCTCTTGAAATGGGTGATCGGCATGCTTGCCGTGATCGCCGTGGTTATCTTTCTAACAGTGGGCAAGTTGTAAGATGCCGTGGACTCGCGATCAGCTCGCCCAACGCGCCGCCAAAGAATTGCGCGACGGCTATTACGTCAATCTCGGCATCGGCATTCCGACTTTGGTGGCCAATTACATCCCTGAGGGGATGGAAGTCACGCTGCAATCGGAAAACGGCATGCTCGGCATGGGTCCTTTTCCTTATGAGGACGAAATCGACGCCGATCTGATTAACGCCGGTAAACAGACGATCACGGCGCTGAAGAAGAGCTCCTACTTCTCCTCGTCCGACTCATTCGCAATGATCCGCGGCGGCCACATCGATCTGTCCATCCTCGGCGCCATGGAAGTGAACGAGCGCGGCGATCTCGCGAACTGGATGGTGCCCGGCAAGATGGTGAAGGGCATGGGCGGCGCCATGGACCTCGTCGCAGGCGTGAAGCGCGTCGTCGTCGTGATGGAACACACCTCTAAGGACGGCGCTTCAAAATTGCTTAAGCAATGCACGCTGCCGCTCACCGGCGTGAACGTGGTTGATCTCGTGATAACCGATCTAGGCGTCTTCGAGATCGACAAGCATGGTCAACAACCGATGAAGCTCATCCAACTCGCCGACGATATTAGCGTTGATGAGATCACGGCTAAGACCGAAGCCACGTTCATAAACGCGCTGAAGTGAAGTCTTCATCCAAGTAAAGAAGAGTGAACGCGCGGGCGCGCCAACAATCGTACGCCCGTTCACCGTTTCTCATCACCTCACAGGTAAGTTGTACGGAATAATTCGTGCAGAGAGGGCGCCATGCAGTGTCCTCCAACCTGGGTATGGTGATGCTTCGTGCCGGAATGAAGCGACATGTGGGAAGACGCGCGGCCGTAATGGCCGCGTGCGTCGTCGCCGCGTGTTCGTTTATCTGGAGCGGTGAGGCTCACGCGCAAGGTTCGCCCCCGAACGAACTTGTGCGCGTGCTCGAGCTGATTGATCAGCAAGAGCAGAGGCTCAACGCTCAGGAGCTTAGGCTCCGCGATCAACAACGAGAGATTACTGAGCAGCGAGGGCTGATCGAACGCCAACGGCGAGAGATTCAGGCCATGAGCGGCACAGTCAGCGATGCGGAACTTGGCGAAGTCCGCGGCGCTGGCTTTGGCGTACATGGCCTGGGCTACACCGAATTGGCGGCCGACGAGCCCATCCGGCTTAATAGGCGTGCGCCTTACTCAACTCTGACTCAGACGGAAGGGGGTAGCGCCCCTCCCGCAAGCACGCCGGCGCCTGCGCCGACGCGCCCTGTCGGTGAAGCGCCGCCGGAAGAGACACAAGTGGCGACTGTGGACTCTCTTCCTGAAGGGCAGAACGCCCTCTTGGGCGCCGGGCGACTAGTGATCGAACCCTCAATCGAATACTCGCGCAGCTCCTCGAACCGTCTGGTCTTCCGCGGCGCAGTCATCGCCGAGGGCATTCAGATCGGCTTGATCGACGCTAACGACACGGCGCGAGACACGATCGCATCCTCGATCGCGATCCGTTACGCACTCACGGACCGGCTGGAGATCGAGGCCCGCGTGCCTTTCATCTACCGCTCGGACCGGGTGACGACGTTGTCGCAAGGCACGACCAGCACCACCCAAACGTTTGAGCTTGAAGGCTCGAACATGGGCGACGCCGAAGTTTCGGCTCGTTATCAGCTGAACCGCGGCCGTAACGGCGCTCCAATATTCGTGGCGGGCGCGCGGGTGAAGTCAGACACCGGCCTGGGCCCGTTTGACCTCGCGCGTGACACTCAAGGCGTCTCGACCGAGCTCGCGACCGGTTCAGGCTTCTGGGCGGTGCAAGGCAGCCTCTCAGCCATGTACCCGACCGACCCGGCCGTGCTCTTCGCGAACGTGAGCTACATGTACAACATGCCCCGCGACATCGACCGCACGCTTGGCACCGTGACGGTTGGCAATGTCGATCCGGGCGACTCGATCGGCGTGGGCTTCGGCTTCGGCTTCTCGATGAACCCGCGCTTCTCCTACTCGCTAGGCTACTCGCACTCCTACGTGATGCCGACCGAGACTGAGCTGAACGGCTCGCTGCAGCGCTCCACGGAGTTGCAGGTGGGCAGCCTCCAGCTGGGCCTCTCGTTCCGCACCACCGAGCGTCTGACGCTCTCGGCGAGTGTGGACATGGGCCTCACCGAAGACGCCCCGGATGTCCGGGTTTCGTTCCGGGCCCCGTTCCGCTGGTAAGCAGCGGCAAGACCAAAAAAACAAAAGGCCGGCGGAAACGCCGGCCTTTTCATTTTGTGGTGTTCGCGAGCCGCGTGGCGGATGGGGTGGGATTCGAACCCACGGAGGGCTTTCACCCTCGCCGGTTTTCAAGACCGGTGCCTTAAACCACTCGGCCACCCATCCAACGCGGCGTGGGGCCTATCAGGGCCCGCGGCGCGCTTCAATGACCCGCGTGTGTCGCACGCCAGCGCGTAAACGCACGTTATTGATTAAACTAAGAAAAGCATAAAAGCTTACGCGCCCTAAAGAGCCTCTGAGTTAAGCTGTGACTTCCAGTTCGCTGAGGTCCGCCGTTCATGGCACGTCGCAACACGCACACGTTCATCTCAGTATCTCTGCTGACGGCGCTCGCCGCGGGCGCGGCAGCCGCGCAGGCGCCCATCGAATACGCGGGTCGCGGCTCGGCGGCGCCGGTCCAGACCGCATCGGTCACCGGCACGCTCGCCGGCGGTGACGACAATTCCTACGGCTATGGCGCGCCGTCCCCTACACGTGGCGCTGCCGTTATCGACGTCCGGCGCTCTGATCGCGCCCGTACGAACGTCGAAAGCGTCCGCGAAACGGCGCCGCTCGCTCAGACACCGGCAGCGCCTACCCAAACCGCAGATTGGCTCGAGCGCGAGCGGGTAGGGCCGCCCTACGAGGCGAACGGGCGTTGGTATGTCCCGACCCCAGAGCCGGGCTATTCAGAAACCGGCGTCGCGTCCTGGTACGGCCCGACATTTCATGGCCAAGCGACAGCCAGCGGCGAAACCTTCGACCAGGAAGCTATGACCGCCGCGCACCCGACTTTGCCCATCCCAAGCCTCGTGCAGGTCACCAATCTGGAAAACGGCCGCGAGGTCATCGTTCGCGTGAACGATCGCGGTCCGTTCGTCGGCGAGCGCCTGATCGATATGTCCCGCCGCAGCGCCGAAGTGCTCGGCTTCGAAGAAGCTGGGCAGGCGAGGGTGCATGTCCGCTACCTGGGCCCGGCGCCGCGCCGCGTGGACGGTGCGAGCGCTATGGCGCCCACTGCCCCTGCGCGTCAGACCGCTGTGGCTGCACGAGAGGCCGGCCCTACGTCATTGCTCCCCGCCGAAACGGAAGAGACCGCCCTCGCCGGCGCGCCGCTCTATGAGCCGCCTGCCCGTCAAGCGCCGGCTTCTGCGCACAGCGCAGAAGGGGCCTTCTACGCCCAGGTTGGCGCCTTCTCAGATCTGACCAACGCCCACCGTATCCGCGACGCCGTCAGCTCAGCCGGCCCCGTGACCGTCGACGTCCGCCGCACCGCGAGCGGCGGCGAAGTGTTCCGCGTCCGCGTTGGCCCTTGGAACAGCCGGGAGGAGGCGGATTCGGCGCGTCGCCAGCTGGTTTCGCTCGGCTACGGTGAGACGATTGTCGCAGCCCGGTGAGCCGCCGGTTTGTTGACGTAAAGCTGCCGTCCCGGTCTGCTTAATCGACTGAGCTGTGGCGTCGATTCGGTGGAGAACGTGAAATTGCGATTGGCCGTTATGAGCCTTGCCGTGGCGCTCGTCGCCGCGACACCCGTCGCCGCTCAGCAACAGCCGAGCGTTGGCTTCACCACGCCCGCGCAGCACGTCACCATCATGGACGCCGCATCGGGCGCTTTGCTCTATTGCGACGACTGCCAGTCGCCGATGCCGCCGGCATCGATGTCGAAGATCATGACCGTGCTGCTGGTCGCGGAAGCGCTCGAAGCGGGCCGCATCAACTTGAACACCCGCTACCGGGTCAGTGAGAACGCGTGGCGTCATGGCGCGATGTCCGACGGCTCGCACATGTTCCTGGAGCTCAACTCCGAAGTCACCGTTGCCGACCTACTACGCGGCGCCATCGTGGTCTCAGCCAACGACGCGTGCGTTGTGCTAGCGGAAGGTCTGTTCGGCTCTGAGGAAGCTTTCGTTGCAGAGATGAACCGCCGCGCTCAGGCTCTGCGGCTGACCACGGCGCGCTTCCGCAACAGCACCGGCTTGCCGGATCCCGATCACGTCATCAGCTCGCGCGACCTCGCCGAGTTAACCCGCCACCTGATCGCGACGCATCCGGATGTCTATCGGATCTATTCGGAGCGCGAGTTCACCTACAATCGACGCACACAACCAAACCGTAATCCGCTGCTCGGCGCCTTCGATGGCGCGGACGGCGTAAAGACTGGCCACACCGATGCGTCTGGCTACGGCCTCGTCGGCTCCGCCGTACTTAACGGCCAACGCCGCATCATCGTCTTCAACGGCCTTAGCACCATGGCCGAACGCCGCAGCGAAGGCGTTCGCCTGATGCGCGCGGCATTCCACGATTTTAGCATCAGCACGATCGCCCGCGCTGGCGAGCAGGTCGGCGAAGCGCAGGTGCGCTTAGGATCACGCCCGGCCGTGCCACTGCTCGCTCAAAGCGACATCACGATCGGCGGCCCACGCGGCGTACAGTCCGGGCTGACTGCGCACATCGTCTACAACGGCCCGCTACAGCCGCCGCTGCGCGAGGGGGATGTGGTCGCGCATCTCGTCGTTGAAGGCCCTGGCTTCACCACGCAGCGCTTCCCGCTGACCACTGGCCGCAAGATCGGCCGCGCAAACTGGTTCTCCCGCGCCTTTGAAGGCTTGCGCCTAACCCTGTTCGGCTCTTCATAGGGGCATGAGCCCAGCGGCTAAATCCGAGCCACCACGCGGCCGTTTCATCACTTTGGAAGGCGGCGAAGGCACTGGCAAATCCACGCTCGCGCGTGGTTTGGCGGACGCGCTGCGCGGAGATGGGCGCGAGATTGTCGTGACGCGCGAGCCAGGCGGAGCGCCGGGCGCCGACGCCATTCGCGCGCTGCTTGTGCAGGGCGATTCTGGCCGCTGGAGCGCCACGGAAGAAGCGCTGCTTTTCGCCGCCGCACGGCTCAACCATCTAACGCACACGATCAAGCCTGCGCTCTCGCGCGGCGCTTGGGTGGTGTGCGATCGCTACTACGACTCGACGCGCGCCTATCAGGTCGCGGCTGGCGGGCTTGCACCAGCCACACTCGAGACACTCAATACTCTGATCGAGGCGCCCGCGCCGGACCTCACGCTCGTACTCGATATCGATCCCGCTGCTGGCCTCGCACGCTCGCGCGGCGCCCATGTCGGTGAGGATCGCTTTGAGCGCAAAGATGCGGACTTTCACGCTCGCGTCCGCGCTGAGTTCCTGGTGATCGCAGCGCGCGAGCCGCAGCGCTGCAAACGCATTGACGCAAGCCAATCAGCCGCCGACGTTCTCATCCAAGCTCTCGCAGCGGTTAGCGCTTTGAACTCCGTGCGCCAATGAAAACTGAAAAGCCGGCCCTCGAGACGGACAAAGAGCCAAACACCGCGCACCCTCGCGAGACGTTTGCGTTCTTCGGTCACGAGCCGGAAGAGCAGGCATTGGCTGACGGCCTCGGCAGCGGCCGCATGCATCACGCGTGGCTACTCGCCGGAACCAAAGGTCTGGGCAAAGCGACTCTGGCGTATCGATTAGCCCGCGCCGCGCTTGGCGCACGTAAATCCGGCAGCCGGCCTTTGGACGTTGATCCGGAAGACACCGTCTCACGACGCATAACCGCGCGCTCACACCCCGATCTCTTCGTCCTTCGCCGCGGTCTCAACGATCGCGGCAAGCCGCGCCGCGAGATCACCGTCGATGACGCGCGCGAGCTCGGCCATTTCTTCTCGCTGGCGCCGTCCGAAGGCGGCATGCGCGTCGCGATCATCGACGCTGTCGACGATCTCAACCGCAACGCCGCGAACGCTATCCTGAAAACGCTAGAAGAACCGCCGGCGCGTTCCGTGCTTTTGCTCATCTGCCACGCGCCAGGCGCGATCCTGCCCACGATCCGCTCACGCTGCCGGCGCTTGGCGCTGCGCCCGCAATCGGATGTAGTCGTGCGCACCGCCATGGACGCAAATGCCGACGAAGCTATCATCACACTCGCAAAAGGCCGGCCGGGCCGGGCGATCGCCTACGCCGCACAGGGCGTGGACGCCAAATTCGCCGACGTGCGCCGCGCGCAAACAGCTCTGCAGCGCGGCGAAGCCGGCGCGATGCTGAGCGCGCTCTACGACAAGATGAGTGGCGAACCGTTCGAAAAGCTGGCGGGCGTGCTGGAGCTTGCCGGCGAGTGGACGCGCGCGGCGGGCGTGGAAGAGGGCGGTGAGAGCTGGGCTGAGGCGTGGTCGGCGTTAGAAACATTGCGCAGCGAAGCCGAGGGCCTCGACATGGACCCCCGCCACGCGCTGGCGCGCGCTGTCGGCATCCTTGATCGCGCTGGCGGCGCGCGTAGATGAAGCCGCAATGCTGATCGATAGCCACGTCAACTTGCATCACCACAGCTTCGACGAAGACCGAGAAGCTGTGATCCAGCGTGCGCGTGACGCCGGCGTCGGGCGCATGATCACGATTTGCGATAAGATCGAGAACTTCGCTGCCGTCATCGCCATCGCCGAAGCGCATGACGACATTTACGCCAGCGTCGGCGCCCATCCGCATTATGCGAAGGATCATCTCGATCTCACTGCCGAGCGTCTGATCGAACTAGGGCGCCACGAGAGGGTGGTCGGAGTAGGGGAAACCGGCCTCGATCAGCACTACAAATGGAGCCCGTTCGAGGATCAGGTCCAAGTTTTTCGCGCGCACGCGAAAGCCGCGCGCACGCTCGACAAAACGCTGATCATCCACACACGTGAAGCCGATGAAGCCATGGCGGAGCTGTTGGAAGAAGAGGCGGGGAAGGGCCCTCTTCGCATCCTGATGCATTGCTACACGAGCGGCGCGGAACTCGCGCGCCGCGCACTCAAAATCGGCGCGTACTTTTCCTTCTCCGGCATCATGACCTTCAAGAACGCGGACGACGTGCGCGCCATAGCGCGGGAAGTCCCTTTAGACCGCGTCATCGTCGAGACCGATTGCCCCTATCTGGCCCCTGTCCCGCACCGCGGCCAACGCTGCGAGCCCAAGCACGTCGCCGACGTGCAGGCCGCCTTCGCTAAGCTGCGCGGGCTGGGCGAGGAGGAGGTGAGCGCCCTGCTCGCCGATAACTTCCACCGCCTCTTCCCAACGATACCTCGTGTGACCCAATGAGCGGCACACTACGCGTCACTATTCTCGGCTGCGGCTCATCTGGCGGCGTGCCGCGCGCGACGGGCGATTGGGGCATCTGCGATCCTGCCGAGCCCAAAAACCGGCGCACGCGCTGCGGGCTCATGCTGCAGAAGTGGAGCGGGCAGGCAGGCAGCGCGGAAGAGGCGACCACCGTGCTGATCGACACGCCGCCGGACCTACGCCTGCAGCTGGCGGCCGCGAAGCCATCGCACCTCGACGCCATCATTATCAGCCACGATCACGCCGACCAGACCAATGGCTTTGACGATGTCCGCGCCTTCTTCATCAAGCAGCGCCGCACGTTGCCCGTGTGGATGGACAGACCGACCAAGCGCACGTTCATGCAGCGCTTCGGCTACGCATTTGAATCGAAGGGTGGCTATCCAGCGATCGTGCGCAACGCCGGCGATATCTCGCCACTCGTGCCGCTGGTGATCGACGGGCCCGGCGGCGCGCTCGAAGTGCTGCCACTCGACCAGGACCACGGCTTCAGCCGCTCGCTGGGCTTTCGCGCTGGGCCGGTGGCGTACTCTAACGATCTTGTGGACATGCCGGAAACGAGCTTCGCCGAGCTTGGCGATTTATCGCTCTGGATCGTGGATGCGCTGCGCGAGACGCCGCATCCTACGCACGCGCATCTCGGCAAGACGCTCGACTGGATCACGCGCCTGAGGCCCGCGCACGCCGTGCTGACGAACATGCACATCGACATGGACTACGCGTCGCTGAAGGCGAGGCTGCCGGTCGGCGTCGAACCTGGCTACGATGGATGGGCTGGCGATTACTCGATCTGAGTCGATTTATCGCTTCCCATAATCTATCTTATGCGAGAATTGTATGCCGGTCCAAGCTGCTGATAAGGCGAGAGAAAAAAGCTCTGAAGCCCTCGCCCGCAACGTCGCCGCCACGCAAGCGATGCTCGATGTGATGGCGCGGCTGCGCGATCCGCAGCGCGGCTGCCCGTGGGATATCGAGCAGAGTTTCGCGACCATCGCGCCGTACACGATCGAGGAAGCCTACGAGGTCGCTGACGCGATTGAGCGCGAGGATATGCCGGCGCTCAAGGAAGAACTCGGCGACCTGCTCTTCCAAGTCGTTTTCCACGCCCGCATGGCCGAGGAGCTTGGCGCGTTTGATTTCGCCGAGGTTGCGCAGGCGCTCGCCGACAAGATGATCGAGCGCCATCCGCACGTGTTCAGCGAAGCCGGCGACGGCCGCACGGCCGAGCAGCAGACCGTCGCGTGGGAGACGCTAAAAGCCGAGAAGCGCGCCGCCAAGGGCGCGCCTTCGCTGCTGGACGACGTGGCGATGGCCCTACCCGCCCTCATGCGCGCCGAGAAGCTGACCAAGCGCGCCGCCCGCATCAATTTCGATTGGCCGACGCCAGAGCCGGTGCTGGAAAAGCTCGAAGAGGAATTGGTCGAGCTGAAGGAGGCGCGCGCCAGCGGCGACCAGGAGCACATCGCCGAAGAGATGGGCGACATCCTCTTCGTCATGGCCAACCTCGCCCGCAAGCTGAACGTCGACCCCGAGGAAGCTCTGCGGCGGGCAAACGCCAAGTTCACACGGCGCTTTCAGTTCATCGAGACCAAGCTGGCCGAGCAAGGCCGCGCTGGGCCGCAGCCGCTGGACGATATGGAAGCGCTGTGGCTTGAGGCTAAGCGGGTTGAGAAGCGCTAGGAGCACGCCGTGCGGCTGACTTTCATCCTGCTTCTTGTGCTCGTGGTTGGCTGCGGGTCGCCGACAGGCGGTGATACAGCCGCTGCGCCAGCGGCCGTCAGCGGTGAGCTTCCTTGCCTCTCAGGCGTAATTGGCGCCAACGCGAGCTTTGACTCGCTCGTAGCTGCCTACGGCACCGAGAACGTCACGAACGAAAACCTTGAAGACGAAGGTGGGGAATATGTCAGCACGTGCGTCTTCGCCGGCGGTCGGCACCTGAACGTTCGCTGGAAAGATGACAGTATGCTGTCCGGGCCGGCGAGCGTCAGCGTAGCGGGTGACATGAGCCCATGGACCGGCCCACACGGACTCTCACTGGGCATGACGCTCGATGACCTAGAACGCCTCAACGGTCGCCCGTTCGAGATTCTCGGCTTCGGGTGGGACTACGGCGGACAGATTTGGAATATGCGCGGCGGGGCGATCAATAGAGACGTCGCCGGTGGTTGCCGCTTGTTCGTTTTCTTTGGCACAACCGAAGAGCCGACAGGCGACTTGATTGGCGATCGCGCCATCATGTCCAACAATCCAGCCTTGCGCGCCCTACGACCAACAGTGCGCCTCATCACCTATCGCTACCCGTAGGACCCTCGCCCATGCTGATGCGCCGTATCCGCGAGCACGTGACTGCGCACAATTGGTTCGCCGTTAGTATCGATCTTGTCATCGTCGTGCTCGGCGTCTTCCTCGGCACGCAAGTCAGCAACTGGAATGCCGAGCGTCTCGCTCACGAAGCCGGCGACAGCTACCGCGCCCGCATTGTCCGCGATCTGGAAAACAACCAGAGCGACCTACAAAGCCGGGAAGCCTACTTCACCCAGGTCCGCGCCTTCGCCCTCAAAGTGCTGAACGATCTCGATGGAAGCGCCCGCCTATCCGACGAGCAATTCCTCATCGCCGCTTACCAGGCGACGCAAATCTACCCGCGCCCGCTCACGCGCGGATCGTATGATGAAATTCAGTCCGTCGGCGCGCTCGACACGCTGGGCGATGTCAGCACACGCGACAACATCGCGAACTATTACGTCGCCGTGGAGACCAGCGAAGCGACGTTCCGCAACGTGCCGCCGTATCGCGAGATCGTCCGCCGCGCCATTCCGTATGGCGTGCAAGCGCGCATTCGTGAGGCGTGTGCGGAAGAGATGATCACCGCCACTACAGGGCTGGCGCGCTTAACGCTGCCGGAAAGCTGCACGCTGGCGATGGATCGCAATGAACTCGCGCAAGCGGCTGCGCGTGTGCGGGCGACGCCTGGGTTAGAATTGGATGTCACGCGCCTGCTCGCTGATTTGGATCAAAAGCTCATCCAGACGGAGCGGGCTCAAGAGCGCGCGGCGCGGCTCGCGGCTGAGCTTTCGGCGCCCTAGCGCTTCAACGCCCCGAACGGCACAACCTTGTTCTCAACATCGTGCCCGATATCGGCGCGGCCGAGATACGCAATGCCAGCCTTGGCGCACCAATAGCGCACGATCTCTTCTTCGGTGGCGCCAAATGGTTTGTCGTTCTCGGGCACAGCGCTGACGCGGCCAAGCTTGATCCCCTTCACGCTGCGCACATTGGCGGAGGAGGTGATGTGGAAGAGGGCGCGGTCGATCCGATAAAGGTACTCCCCCACCTCTTCCAGCATCAGCACGTGGCCGCTCAAATCCGGCTCGAGCAGCGTGCTGATGATCGACGCCAGAATCTCGATGTTAAACGCGGCTGTTTTGCCCTCGAACATCACACCGAGTTCGAGGCTCTCAGGGGCGCGGTCGATCAGCCATGCGAGCGCCCTCTTCACTGCGCCCTCGCCGCCTGCCCGCGTCATGTCTACCGGCATCGGCCCGTGCGCAACGTTGGTGAAACCGTGCTTGTAGAGACCCGCCAGCAGCACGCCGCCGTCGCTGTAGCCGAGATAGGCTTTCGTTCGTGCGGCGCCGTTCAGTTGCGTCAGCGCCGCCTCGGCGATGCGGCACGCGCCATAGCCGCCGCGCGCGAACCAGATCGCGTCGAGCGACGGATCGTTGGCGTACTCCACGAACGCTTTCAGCCGCGCGTCGTCGTCGCCGGCGAAGTGCCCGGCGCTCAAAAAACATTGCGGGTGAACAACAATTTCCGGCGCGCGATCGAGAAAGCTGTCCGCTGCGAACGCCTTGAGACGCGCCGCCAGCTCCGGCTCGATGCGCGTGCCGGGCGCGACAACGCCGATGCGGATCGATGGGGCCATTCTGCGTTCGCGTCCTTGCCGGCAGCCGCCGTTTCTCGTCATAACCGCTGCCAATGAGTCAGGCCAAATCCTATTTCTTCAGCGGCGTCGGCGGCTCCGGCATGCTGCCCTTGGCGCTGATCCTGCGTGGCAAAGGCGTGACTGTCGCCGGGAGCGATCGTTCGCTCGACCAGGGCCGCCTCGGCGCAAAATTCGAGTACCTGAAAGCCCAAGGCATCGCCCTCTTCCCGCAAGACGGCTCGGGCATCACCAGCGCCGAGCAGATCCTGGTGCGCTCCGCCGCTGTTGAGGACACCGTGGGCGATGTGGTCGCCGCCAAGCGCGTCGGCGCAGAGGATTTGAAGCGGCCGCAGCTGCTGGCGGAGCTCTTCAACGCAGCGCCTGTGCGCATCGGCGTTGCTGGCACGAGCGGTAAGTCCACTACCACCGGCATGATCGCCTGGCTGCTGCACCGCGCCGGCAAGGATCCGACGGTGATGAACGGCGCCGTAATGAAGAACTTCGTCACGCCAGATGCGCTGTTCGCGTCGGCGCTGGTCGGCAAAGGCGATGCGTTCGTCTCTGAAGTCGATGAGAGCGACGGCTCGATCGCCCGTTACGAGCCGACGATCGCGGTCGTCAACAATATCGCGCTCGATCACAAGAGCATGGAGGAGCTGCGCGCGCTGTTCAGCGGCTTCGTCAACAAAGCCGAGATCGCGGTCCTCAATCTCGACAATGACGAGACGGCGGCCCTGGTTATGGCAACCAAGGTCCGCACCCGCACCTATTCGTTGCGCTCCGGGCTCGCCGATCTCCACTGCTCCGCCATACGCCCGGCGCCGGACGGCATTTCGTTTGACGTGCTGGAAAAGGAAACGCGCGAAAGCGCCACCGTCGATCTAGCCGTGCCGGGCGAACACAACGTCTCCAACGCGCTCGCCGCGCTTTCTGTGGCGCGCGCCTGCGGGCTATCGCTGGGCGTGGCGGCGGCGGCGTTGAAGGGTTTTTCCGGCACAAAACGTCGGCTCGAGATCGTCGGCAAAGCTAACAACGTCACCGTCATCGACGATTTCGGGCACAACCCGGACAAGATCACGGCGACGCTTAAAACACTGCACGCCTTCCCGGGCCGTTTGCTGATCATGTTTCAACCGCACGGCTTTGGGCCGCTCAAGCTGATGCGCGACGAGTTCATCGATTGCTTCGCGCGCAACATGAGCGACGACGACGTGCTGATCATGCCCGACCCCGTCTATTACGGCGGCACCGTCGATCGCGCCGTCGGCAGCGAGCAGATCGTCGCTGGCGTCCGCGCGCGCGGCTTGCAAGCGATGGCGTTCGCCGAACGCGGCGCCTGCGGCGACAAACTGATCGAACTGGCCGAACCCGGCGATCGTATCGTCGTGATGGGCGCGCGCGACGATACGCTGAGCACCTTCGCAGCGGAGCTGCTGACGCGCGTCGGCGCGAAGTAGGGCTCCCCTACTCCGCGGCTGGGCGGACTTCTTCGGGCAGGGGCTCCAACGGCGCAAAACGCGCGGCGTCTTCAATCAGAAGCTCAGCCCGCAGCGTGATAGCGCCTTCGTCGTCGCTGGATTCCTCGAGGATTTTGCCGGCTGACGCGATCTGCGCGCGCACACGGCCAGCATCGTCGGGCGACAAGGTGAGGGTGATGACGCGCGTGGCGGAGAATGCAGCGCGATCGATCATCGCGAGCAGGGCCTCCATGCCCTCCCCCGTCTCGGCCGAGATCGCCACAGGGGGCAGGGCGCCCTGCCCGCCCTGTTCGGCCGCACTCTCGGAACGCCTCAAACGCGCGTCGTGCGTCGCCGCGTCGAGCAGGTCGATCTTATTCCAGGCTTCGAGCACTGGCGGCGATTTTCCGCCTGCATCCTTCGTCAGCTGCGCCAGCACCGCCAGCACATCTGCCTTCTGTTTCTCCGTTTCAGGATGCGCGATATCGCGCACGTGCACGATCAGATCGGCTTCAGTGACGGCTTCTAGCGTTGCGCGGAAGCTCTCAACCAGCTCGTGCGGCAAATCTGAAATGAAGCCGACTGTGTCGCTCATGATGACGGCGCGATTGCTTGGCAGCTTCACTTGTCGCGCCGTCGGATCGAGCGTTGCGAAGAGCATGTCTTTCGCCAGCACGCCAGCTTGCGTCAGCCGGTTAAACAGCGTCGACTTGCCCGCGTTCGTATAACCCACCAGCACCACAGCAGGCAGCCCAGCACGCGATCGCGCGCGCCGCTGGAGCCCGCGCGTGCGGCGCACGTCTTCAAGCTCGCGCTTCAGCCTAATGATCCGGTCAGCGATGATGCGTCGATCGAGCTCAATCTGCGTTTCACCGGGGCCGCCAGTCTTGCCCAGACCGCCGCGTTGCCGCTCCAAGTGCGTCCACGTCCGCACCAGACGCGAGCGCTCATAGCCCTGCCGCGCCAGTTCGACTTGAAGCTTGCCTTCCTTGGTGCGCGCACGCAGGCCGAAGATTTCCAGGATCAAGCCGGTGCGATCCACAACCTTGGCGCCGATATCGGTTTCGAGATTACGCTGCTGCACCGGCGAGAGCGGCGCATCAATGACAATGACACCGACGCCGAGTGCTTCCGCCTCTTCCTTCAGCCGCTCAACCCGGCCAGAGCCGAAATACGTACGCGGACTGATCTGTCGGAGCGGCGCGGCTTCAGCGCTGGCGACATCCAGCCCCAAAGCTTGTGCGAGTCCAACAGCCTCCAAGAGCCGCGCTTCGCCGTCGCGCACGCTCTCGGCCGCGCTCGCAAGCGGGCGCAGCACGATTGCGAGATTGAAGTCCGGGGTTGGCGTGTCAGGCGTCGGCTTCATCTACCGCTTTATCGATGTCGTAGAGCTGGACGGGCGCGCCCGGCATGATCGTCGAGATCGCATGCTTGTAGACGAGCTGCACTTGGCCGTCGCGGCGCAACAACACACAGAAATTATCGAACCAGGTGACGACGCCTTGCAGTTTGACGCCGTTGACGAGGAAGATGGTGAGCGGCGTTTTTGCCTTGCGGACAGCGTTCAGGAACGTGTCCTGCAGGTTCTGTTTCTTTTCCATGGAATCCCCATGCCTTAGTTTTATGGCGCCGCGTCAAAGCGCACGGCTGAGGCGAGCTATAAGCCCAGCCGTTACCGGCGCCAACTAGGCCCGGGATGAGCAGTGCTTAGGCGCCCAAATAAGCGGCGCGCAGAAGTCGGGTGACAGGACCGACTTTCCCGGCGCCGATACGGACACCGTCAATTTTCGTCACCGCTACGGCTGGGTTGCTGGCGGAACTTATAAATGCCTCGCGCGCCGCCTGTGCTTCGGCGATGCTGAAGGGCTTTTCCTCGATATGCAGATCGCGAGATTTCGCGACTTGAAGCAAAGCCGCACGGGTGACGCCATGCAAAAGCGCGTGGGAGAGCCCCCGTGTGCACAAACGGCCTGCGTCGTCCACGATCCAGGCGGTGGATGACGTTCCCTCCGTCACAAAACCTTGGTCATCCACGAACCACGCTTCAAACGCGCCGGCCTCTTTTGCGGCTTGGCGCGCTAAGACGTTCGGCAACAAATTGACCGACTTGATGTCGCGCCGCGCCCAGCGTGTCTCCGGCACGCTGATGACGCTCACGCCTTGCTCGGCCCTGGCGGCAAGCGCGGCACGGTCGAGGCTCTTGGCCGTCACGATGAGAGTCGGCGGCGTTTGCGGATCAGGAAAGACATGATCGCGCGCGCTTGGGGCCCCGCGACTGATCTGGACGTAGACAATGCCGTCACGAACGCGATTGCGCCGCATCACTTCTCGGATCACCAACCATAGCGCGCGCTCCCCCATCGGCGCGCGCATCTGCAATTCTTCGAGAGAGCGCTGCAGGCGCGCCATATGCGCGTCGGCGTCGAACAAGCGGCCATCGCGCACGGCCCACACTTCATAGATTGCGTCTGCCAGTTGAAGCCCGCGATCGAGCACCGAGATCAACGGCGCACGCAGCGGCGCGTAGACTCCGTTGACGTACGCGACCCGGCTCATTCAATTTCGAGGCCGCCGCGACCCGGCGCTTCGACGCCAAGCGACTTCAGCTTCCGGTGCAGCGCCGAGCGCTCCATGCCGATAAACGCGGCGGTGCGCGAAATATTGCCGCCAAAGCGCGTGATCTGCACGTTGAGATACTCACGCTCGAAGCGTTCGCGCGCGTCGCGCAGCGGCAGACCAATGACTTCCTGCAGCCCGTCATGCTTGGAAAACCCTGCGCTCGGCCAAGCTTCCGGTGGCAGCGCATCCACCGTTACTGGCGTGCTCGGATCACCGGTCGCCAAGATCAGAATGCGTTCGATCACGTTGCGCAGCTGGCGCACATTGCCCGGCCAATCTGCTGCCTGGAGCGCGGCGAGCGCGTCCTCGCCAATCTGGCGCGCCGGCACACCGGACATGCCCGCAAGCCGCCCGACAAAATACCCAGCCAACTCAGGAATATCCTCGCGCCGCTCTGACAGAGCCGGCGCGCGCAAAGGAACGACATTCAAGCGATGGAACAGATCTTCGCGGAAGCGGCCGGCCGCAATGTCGCCGGTGAGATCGCGCGAACTCGAAGAAACAACGCGCACATTCACCTGCACGTCGGTTGAACCGTTCAGACGACGGAAGCGCTGATCAACCAACACGCGCAGGATCTTGGACTGCGTCTCCGGCGGCATATCCCCTACCTCATCGAGGAAGAGGGTGCCGACATGGGCGAGCTCAAAGACGCCGATCTTGCGCGGCCGGCCATCTGGGCCTTCTTCGCCGAAGATTTCGCTTTCCATGCGCTCGGGCGCAATCGACGCTGCATTGATAGCCACGAAGGGGCCGCTGGCGCGTGGACTACGTTCATGCAGCAAGCGCGCGACAAGTTCTTTACCTGAGCCTGCGGCGCCGGTGATGAGGACCCGCGAATTGGTTTGCGCGACACGGTCGATGGCGCTCCGAAGCGCGGCCATCACCGCCGACGATCCGATCAGGTGATCGCTTGCCGAAGAACGCGCTTTCAGTTCGGCGTTCTCGCGCTTCAATCGCGTCGTTTCCAACGCGCGTTGCACGACATGCAGCAGACGATCGGCGGTGAACGGCTTTTCGATGAAGTCATACGCGCCGTTGCGGATCGCCGTGACCGCGGTTTCGATGGTGCCGTGGCCGGAAATCACGATCACTGGCATGTCCGGATCGATTTCCTTGAACATTGCCAGCAGTTCGAGCCCATCGACACGGCTGCCTTGCAGCCACACATCGAGCACCACCAGCGAAGGCTTGCGACGGCGAAATGCATCCAATGCTTCGTCACTGTCGCGCGCCCCGCGCACTTGGTGGCCATCGTCCTCCAGAATGCCGGAGATCAGATCACGGATATCGGCTTCGTCATCAATGATGAGGATGTCTTGCGCCATTAAACGGCTCCTGTGTCATGTTCAGCAGCGGGCTCAACGAGCTCTTCGCCGCGTTTTGGAAGAACAAATCGAACGATAGCGCCCTGGCTTCCGCCCGGCGCGTCGTCCAACTCAATGAGCCCCCCGTGGTCTTCGATAATGCGCGCAACGATCGCGAGCCCCAGGCCCGCGCCTTTCGTGCGCGTCGTCACATATGGTTCGATAAGGCGATGGCGATCCTTTTCGGGGAAACCGAGCCCGTTATCGATCACCTCGAACTGCACGCCAAAATCGAGATCGCGCAGACGCAGAAGCACAAATCCGTCCTTTGGCTCGCCGTCGCGCGCGCGCCGCGCTTGCACGCTCTCTGCAGCATTCTTGATCAAGTTCAGAAGCGCTTGCGCAATCAGGCGCTCATCCACGACCAGCCCGATCGGCTGATCGACGCCTTCGACTTCAATACGCAGATCAGCGAACGCCAGTCGCTGACCAAACACAGTTGAGCGCGCAACATCGCTCATATCGGCAAACGCCATACGCGGCGTCGGCATGCGGGCGAACGATGAGAACTCATCCACCATCCGCCCAATGTCAGCGACCTGGCGCAGGATCGTATCGGTGCACTTTAAGAACGTGTCAGGATCGGATTTGATTTCGGCGAGGTACTTTTTGCGCAGGCGCTCAGCCGAAAGCTGAATGGGCGTCAGCGGATTTTTGATCTCATGGGCGATGCGCCGCGCGACGTCTTTCCAAGCTTCCTGGCGCTGAGCCGAGATCAGCTTGGTCATGTCGTCGAAAGTGAGCACGAGCCCGCCTTCCGCGTCAGGGCTCATGCGAATGCTGAGGTTCACGGAGCCGCCCTCACGCATCAGATCGACGCGTTGCGGCGCGGTCTCCCCTGCAGGGGCCGGCTGATTGAGAAGATCGGCGAACTCAGGCGCCAGATCTATGAGCCGCCGTCCGACCATTTGTTCATCGCCGTGACCGAGCAATTGGCCGGCGGATCGATTGGCCGCGGTGATGCGCCGGTCCCGATCCAGACCAACCACACCGGCGCTGACGCCGCCAAGAACAGCTTCGGTGAACTGGCTGCGGCTCTCGGCGTCTTCTTGCGCGCTCACCAGATCGCGGCGCTGCGTTTCAAGTTGCGCCGTCATGCGGTTGAACGCGGTCGCGAGCGCATCGATTTCATCGCGCTCTTCGCCGACTGCGACCCGGGCTTTCAGATCACCCGACGCCACACGGCGCGCAGCGCCAACTAGGCGCCCGATTGGCTCGGCGACGCGTGAGGCGCTGGTCAGCCCAACCCAGCCGGCCGCCAAAAGCACAATCAGCGCCGTCGAAAAGTACGCGAGTCCGAAGAGGCCACGCAGCGCCGCCTGCTGCGCCTGCGCTGTTCGATACTCTTCCACCGATTGGCGGAAGCTACGCAGTTGCGCGACGAGTCCCGGCTCCAAATTACGTGTCACCGCGAGATAGGCGTTCTGATACGCATCGAGGCGATAGAGAACCACCATCCGATCGTTCGCATCATCAAAGGTGACCGCCATATCGCCTTCATTGGCCGTGGCGAACGCAGCGCGATCCGGCGTCACCAGCGGCGGCGATGATACCCCGGCGCGCGCCAGCACACGTCCTTGCGAGTCGATCACCAGGGCCGCGGTGAGCTCGCGGCGCTCGGTCTGCGCTTCCAGAAAGGCGAAGTAGCGCTCGCGATCTTCGACCAAACCTCGCTGCGCGAGGTTCAGGTCGACAGCCATGGCCTCCACTTCGCCTGTGAGGTCGCCGGACGCGAGGTCGACATAGGCGCGGCCGACGTTCGCTGCGCTCTCGATTGCGCTCTCGACACGGTCGCTGAACCAGCGTTCGACCCCTTGGCTGAATGTGAATCCCAGAAACGCTGCAACGATCACGGCGGGCGCCAAAGCAGCCAGCACGAACAGCGTCACAAAGCGCACATGGAGCCGCGCGCCGGTCGCAGCTGAACGCCAGGCGCGTGCAACGCGCATCAGCCGGTGCAGCAGGATGCCGGCGAGTGCGGCTGAAATGACAAGGCTGGCGATCAATAGACCGCGGATGGTGGCGCTGGCGCCGCCTGCGAGCCCCTCGCCGAGGAGTAGCGCGATCGTGGCTGCGCCGGTCAGGAAGATCGCAACGCCGAGCCCAATGAGAAACAGGAGAGCGCTACGGCCCTGAGGCCGGTCGCTCAGAACCGCTGTTTCTGCGGGCTGATCGGCCGCGATTTGGTGCACCATAGAGGAGGGAACCTATGTTGCGATAAAGCAACATAGGTGTTGAACCAATATCACGCTCTCGTCAATCGCCGCGCCCAGTTCGGATGCCCAGGGTCTGGATCTTCTTCCGCAAAGTATTGCGGTTAATACCGAGCACCGCAGCGGCGCGGATCTGGTTTCCGCGTGTTGCGGTCAGCGCTTGCAGAATAAGCGGTCTCTCGACCTCGGCCAAGACGCGGTCGTAGAGACCAGCTGCGGGCATGTCTGGGCTCGCGGCTGAGAACTCTCCCGCCACGCGCCGTGAGAGCGCCGCCTCGAAGCCTTCATCGCTCTCGATCGAAGCGGCCTCCCGCGCATCCGCCCCGAGTTCTGCGCCAACTTCACGCGCCGTAATCACAGCCGCCGGGCTCAGCGCCGCTGCACGCCGCAACAGATTTTCCAGTTCGCGGATGTTGCCCGGAAAAGCGTGCGCCTTGAGTCGCTCAATCGCAGCCGCGTCGATCGATTTTTCCGGCAGTCCTTCGCGCTTAGCGCGCAGCAGAAACGCCCGAGCCAAATCGCCGACATCATCAAGCCGATCACGCAGCGGCGGCAGACGAATGGCGACGACGTTGAGGCGATAGAAGAGGTCCTGCCTGAATGCGCCCTGCCGCGCCAAACCCGCAAGGCTGCGCTGCGCCGCCACGATCAAGCGCGTGTTTGGCCGCACGCCGGGATCCTCAGCGTGTAACAGACCTGCCAACCGCGTCTGCGCTTCGCTTGGCAGTTCGTCGATGTCTTCCAAAAACAGCGTGCCGCCGCTGGCTTTAGCGAACTTGCCACCTGTCGCGAAGAGATCGCGGTCGATCTGCGCGGCGCCGACGCCAGCCAGACTGTAAGTCTCGTACGGACCACTCGCTCGTCGGCTGTGATCATGGATAGCGCGTGCGACGCGCTCCTTGCCGGTGCCGCTCTCCCCTTCGATCAACACAGTGAGGTCGGTGCCTGCGACGCGCGCCATCACCCGGTAGACGTCCTGCATCGCCGCCGAACGGCCGATGAGCGGCAAACGCTCATCCTTCTCGGCCTTATTGGCTTGCGCACGGGTTTTCGCGTCGGGGCCGCCGTCCAGCGCGCGGCGCACCACCGCCATCAACTCATCTAGATCGAATGGCTTCGGCACATAATCGAATGCGCCCGCGCCAGCGGCGGAGAGCGCCGTTGCGACTGTCGATTGCGCGCTCATGACGATGACGGGCAGATCGGGTCTAGCTGTGCGCATCGCTGGCAGGGCGTCAAAAACGCACTCATCGCCCATATAAACGTCGCTCAAAACCAGATCGCCTTCGCCCTCTCGCACCCATTTGCTGAGCGTTGCGACGTTGCCGGTTGCGCGTACCGCATACCCCTCTTTGCCAAGCGCCTGCGAAAGCACAAAGCGTAGCGATGAATCATCGTCAGCCAAGAGAATGCGTGCACTCATGAGCTTGCTTCCGGATCGATCGGGAGGAGGATTTTAAACGCGGTCCGGCCGGGCGCGCTTTCAACTTCGATGCGCCCGTCATGGCGCGCGATGATGTCGGCAGCCACTGTGAGCCCAAGGCCCATACCGCTCGGCTTGGTCGTGGCGAAAGCTTCGAACAAGCGATCGGCTACATCAGGATGCAGGCCCGGCCCGTTGTCGACGATTTGAATTTCCAGTTGCGCGCGGGCTGCGCCGCTGGCGGCTGAGCGAAACTTCACGCCCGAGCGGAACGACGTGATAATCGCGATCTCGCCGTCTGGCTGACCGGCCAACGCTTCGGCGGCGTTCTTGGCGATATTCAGGAACGCTTGGATCAGCTGATCCAGATCGCCCCGCACTTGCGGCAAGCTCGGATCGTAGCGTTCGCGGATCATCACGTCCGGCGCGCTTGAGCCGACCAGCTTACGCACGCGCTCAAGCGCTTCGTGAATGTTGAAGAGTTCAAAGCGCGGCGGCTCGAAGGCGGCCATCGGGTCGATCTTGTCGGTGAGCCGATGGATGCGATCGACTTCATCGCAGATCAGCGTCGCAAGCGCCGCGGAGTCGGGATCGTCGCCGCGTGAAATGAGCTGTGCTGCGGCGCGAATACCCGCGAGCGGATTGCGCACCTCATGCGCCAATGTACGCGCGGCGGAATTGCCCGCGATCGGCGGCGCATTGCGCGCCCGCGGCGGCCGCGTCAGCACCAGCGCGATATAGCCATTGTCCCCCACCGGCCCGGCGGCGACAGCCGCGCGGCCGAGGGCAAAGCCGGGCCCGACCAATGCGACGTCGCTCTCGGCGACGCCCGAGCCGCCGTTCAGCGCCCGGCGCGCCAAGTCGATCAGGGGCGCGTCGGCCCCGAATATTTCGTCGAGCCGGCGGCCCAGCAGGCCACGGCCTACGCCGGCCAGAAGTTCCGCGGCTGCCGCATTGACGAAGCGGATGCGTTCACCGGCGTCTATCCCCAAAACCGGCGCGGGCAGCGCTTCCAACCAGAGTTCGGCGTCGGGCGCGGAGAGCCGGAGCGGCGGCGTGCGGAGAATAGGATCGCTCAACGGGGCTTTCCCCCCGGCGCGGGCAAGACAAACTCTGGAATCTGATCCAAACCGAGCATTGGGCTCCGCCTTCTGGGAACAGAGCTTAGGGCGCCCAAAAAGCGGGCGCCAAGGGTTTTATGCTGCAATGCAACACGTGATGTCAGATTTCTGCACTCTATGACAATCACAGCGATCATTGTCGCCGGTGGCCGGGGCGAGCGCGCCGGGGGCGAGCTGCCAAAGCAGTACCAGCGGCTCCTAGGGAAGCCTGTTCTCGCGTGGTCGGTCGAGGCTTTCGCGATGGCGGGCGTCGACCAGATCGTCGTCGTGCGGTCTGCTGAGCATGCGACCCTCGCTGAGTCCGCCACTCACGGGCGGCAGGTCGAGTTCGTTTCGGGCGGCGCGACACGCACGGCTTCAGTGCGCGCCGGGCTAGCGGCGGCTGGAAGCGCCGACATCATCCTCATCCACGACGCGGCCCGGCCAGGCCTTACCAACGCGATGGTTCGCGCGCTGATTGACGAGATCGAAGGCGGCGCCAGCGCTGCAGCGCCGGCATTACCCGTCGCCGACTCCTTGCTTCGCACCGACGCGGAAGGGCACGTTGAAGCCGAGATCGATCGCGCTGGCGCTATGCGTGTGCAGACACCGCAAGCGTTCCGCGGCGATGTTTTGCGCGCCGCGTACGCAGCGGCCGGCGAAAGGGCGTCGTGCGTGCGTTCGGCGTGCAGGCGAAGGTCATCCCCGGAGACCAACGCCTGATGAAAATCACGCATCCGGAGGATTTGGCGATAGTGGAGCGGATTTTGGGCGGAGAGCGGATCGTTTGCGTTGGCTCCGGCATAGACGCGCACCGCTTTGGGCCTGGCGCGTTCGTGACGTTATGCGGCGTTCAGATCCCGCATGACAAAGGTCTGGTCGGCCACTCGGACGCTGACGCAGGTTGGCATGCGCTCGTCGACGCAATCCTCGGCGCGCTTGGCGAAGGCGATATCGGCGCGCACTTCCCGCCCAGTGATCCGCAATGGAAAGGCGCTGATTCCGAGCGCTTCCTCCGACACGCTGCAGAACTCGCCGCCGAACGTGGCGCACGCATCTCGCACGTGGACATCACACTCGTGTGCGAGCGGCCGAAGATTGGGCCGCACCGCGAGAGCATGCGCGCACGCACCGCCGAAGTTCTTGGATTGCCGCTCTCACGCGTCAGCGTAAAGGCCACCACCACCGAACGGATGGGTTTCCTGGGCCGCGAGGAAGGCTTGGCCGCTCAAGCAACAGCCACCCTGGATCGCCCTGTCTAGTTCGCCGCCGCTGGCGGAGGTGACGCAGGCGTAGCGGGCGTCCCGCCGCAATCGGGTTGCTCAGGATAAAGCCAGCACGTCTCGACGCCTGTCATCTGATCCCAGAGAGCGCGCGGCACGTTGATGTAATCGTCAGTCCAGCCACGCCCTGCCGGCGCTACCATGACGCGCCAGTCGTCATTGACCAGCGGCAGAGCATCCAACGTCGCTTGATCACGTGCGACGATCATCACGCTCGCGGCTGAACCGCCATAGAGCGCAGCGCCCGGCAATTCGAACGCGTTGCTGAGGCGGAAAAGCGTCGGCACGTTCAGATCGCGCGCTACCCGCGCAGCCTCAGACACCAATGCGAGATTCCGGTTCGACAAGTGCAGCACCACAATGCCGTTCTCGCTCGTCTTGGAGAGATAGAGCGCTATCGCTTCTCGCGTCAGCAAGTGTGCGGGGATGGCGTCCGACGAGAACGCATCGACGACCACGACATCATAGGCGCCGTCCGGCGCGTTTGCGATCTGAAGACGCGCATCCCCGATCACGACACGCGCATTCGGCTGGCACTGCGGCACAAAGGTGAAATCACCGCCCGGCTCAACCGCCAGACGCACCACAGCTGGATCGATCTCATAGATCGTCAACTCATCATCCGCCTGCATGAGGCACGCGGTCGAGCCAGTGCCGAGACCAATCAGCGCCAAGCGCGACTGATCGCGCATAGCCAAGCCTACCGTAATCGCTTCGCCCAACGCCGTGCGCGGATGATAGTAGGTGAGCGGCTGGCGGGAGAGCACCGGCTCATCGATCTGCGCACCGTGCAAGGTGGTGCCATGGAGCAGCACACGCAGAGGCGGCACCGCCGCATCGCGCACCTCGTAAACCCGCGTCCGCAGAACCCCGAAGAAGGTCCTCTCCTGGGTGATGATCCGTGAGCCGCTTGCGTCGTCGAGGAAAATGATCGCGAACGAGATCAGCACCGTGACGGCCAACACAACTGGCCGGCCGCGATTGATGAAGATCGCTACGCCGCAGAACGTGATCGCAATTGCGGTCAGAAGTTCATCGCCGAGTTGCTCGCGCAGAAGCATCAGCATGATGATAAGCACGAACGTCGGCAGCGCAGCGCCGTACGCCACATCGGCGACGATGCTGTTGTCTCGCCGCCGTTGGATGGTCGCGTGGACTGCGAACATCAGCATCACGAGACTCGACGCAACCAGCAGCGCACCCCAAGGCGAGGTGATGCTCATGCGCGTGCGACCCTCAACAATGCTCCCGAGGAAGACGCTGTCGCTATTGAATGCGACCCAGATCACGAGCCCCGCATGCACCGCGGCCAACGCCAGAAAGCCATAGCGCAACGGCGCGGGCCGATTGTCGTCTCCCCAGCCGGCCGCGACCATAGCGGCGGCGGCGCCAAGCGCGGCCGCGAAGATCACCGCCACGTACGCGTTGAGGTTCATCACCGCCATGGCAAGGCCAGTGAGGCCCATCATCACCGCAGCCGCGACGGTTGCATCCGCCATGCGCGGCATGTCCGTCGGACTGCGCGGCCGGAACAGGCAAGCCGCCGCGAGCGCGAGCGGATACTCGTAGACATTGTTGAAAATGACCGGCGCCAGCAGCGCCGCGAACGAGCCCCCAAGCACGCCGCCGATCGATACGAACAGATAAAACTCGGTCAGCCGTTCAGCGCTCGGACGCGAGCGCGAGAGCGCGAGATGGCAAACCAGCGCACTGAAGAAGAAGCCGGCTAGAATCCCGGAGATCGAGCCCAGCCAATTGCCGGACGCGTAATACGACATAACAAGCAGCGCGAGCGCGAACGGATGGATCAGCAGCGTCGCTGGTTCGAGTTTGTGACTCCCCTTCATAAAGGCGAGCACGAACGTCGCGAGATAGAGCGCCAGCGGCACCACCCAAAGCATCGGCGCAGAGGCGACGTCGGTGGAGATGTGCTGCGTCACGCCGAGTGAAAGCGCCGACGGCACAGCGGCGGCGGCGATCCAATACCCACGCTCGCGCCAGACATTGCCGCGCACAGCTGGCGTGATTGGCGCTGGCTCGACTGGCGCCGCCGGCGCTTGCGCAACACTGACAGCGTTTTGGTTCGCCGTGACCGCCAACGCCGCCGAAAGCAGGATCAGCGCCAGCACCGCCACATACGCCGCTGACCACGCTTGGCTCTGCGCCTGCGCACCGAGCAGCGGCTCGATCAGAACAGGATAGGCTAAGAGCCCGATGAAGCTGCCCAGATTGCTGGCGGCATAGAGATAATACGGATCGTGCGCGTCGGCGCGGCCCGTGCGCGCGTACCAAGATTGCAGCAGCGGCGCGGTTGCGGATGCTGCCGCGAAGGGCGCGCCAACTGAAAGCGCCAGCACGCCAATCAACCAGAGCGACGGATGTTCTGAACTAGGCGCCCCTAGCGCCGTCGAGACTTGAACCGGCAGCACGAGCCAAGCAGCGGCCAGCACAGCCACGTGAATGCCAGCCTGCACGCGCAAATCTTTCACCCGCGCCAGCAAGTGCGCGTAAAGATAGCCCGCGAGCAGCGCAGCCTGGAAAAACGCCATCGACGTGTTCCAGACTTGCGGACTTCCCCCAAGAAGCGGCGTCACCATGCGCCCGAAGAGCGGCTGCAACACAAAGATCAGCGCCGCGCTGGAGAACAGCGCGAGCACGAATACTGGTGCTGCGGCGCGACGCGCGACGGCTTCCATGGTGCCTCCCCTCATTCGGCGCCGCTTCTGCCACCCGCTGCGATTCATGGGAATGGACAATCGCCCCCGCGCCATGTCCTATCGGCAGATGATCGCCGACCGCCTAGTGCAAGAAGCGCAAGCTCTGTTCGAGCAAGCCAAGAAGCGCCGCTTCCGAATCGTTACCGCTGAAAGTTGCACCGGCGGTCTCATCGCCGCCTCTCTTACAGCCGTGCCCGGCTCATCGCTCGTGGTCGAACGCGGGTTCGTTACGTATTCGAATGAAGCAAAGGTCGAGATGCTGGGAGTACCGGCCGATCTGATCGAGCGGCGCGGCGCCGTCAGCATGGAAGTGGCGCTCGCCATGGTCGACGGCGCGCTGAAGCACAGCCCCGCCGACATCGCCATCGTCACCACCGGCATCGCCGGCCCTGGGGGCGCCAGTGACGAAAAGCCGGTGGGCCTGGTTCACATCGCCGTCGCGCGCCGCAACGGGCCGCGTCTCCACGAGGAGCATCGCTTCGGAGATATTGGCCGCCACCGTGTGCAAGCGGACTCGGTCGTCGCCGCGTTGCAGCTAGCGGGGCGTATCCTGGACTGAGCCGAGCCGCCGGCGCGCCTCTTGTTCGAACGCCGTCATGATCCGCTGCGCGAGCCGATCGCGGTTGGCGCTCACCGCTGCTTGCAGCAGCGGGTTCTTGAAGTGATACGATATCCAAAAGCGAACGCGCGTGCCGCCGTCCTTCGCTTCGAACCGCCAGCGATTGTCGAGCGCGTGGAGTGGCCCGCTAACCAGCGAGACATCCACCTCCCCCTTGGCCGGCTCGCAGCGCACATTTGTGGAGAAGCGCTCAGTGATCGCCTTCCAGCCGACAAGCGCCGTCGCAACGCCCTCCCAGCCCCCGCCCTCGCGCGCTTCTTCACGCACGACACGCAAACTTTTCAGAAACGGGATGAACTTCGGATACTCGCGCACATCACCGACAAGACGGCATAGATCGTCGGCTGCATAAGGCAGGAAGCGCTCTGTTTCGATCGTGGTGCGAGACATCTCAGGCGTTGGCTTGCGCCAAGCGCGCAGCCTTCAACCGCGCGAAATCCTCGCCCGCATGGTGCGACGAACGCGTTAGCGGCGATGCCGACACCATCAGGAAACCCTTGGCGTAGGCAATTGTCTCAAGCGCCTTGAATTCCTCAGGCGTCCAGAAGCGATCGATGGCGGCGTGCTTCTTCGTCGGCTGCAGGTACTGGCCGATGGTGAGGAAATCGACGCCCGCGATACGCAGATCATCCATCACCTGCAGCACTTCGTCCTTTGCTTCACCGAGGCCGACCATGAGCCCCGACTTCGTGAACTGTTTCGGATCGCGCTGCTTCACCGAATCCAGCAGGCGCAGCGATTGGTAATAGCGCGCGCCAGGGCGGATCGAGTGGTAGAGCCGCGGCACGGTTTCCAGATTGTGGTTGAACACGTCCGGAGCCGCATCGATGACGCGCTCTGCCGCACACGGCTTGCGCAGAAAATCCGGTGTCAGAATCTCAATCGTGGTATCCGGCGCGGCGCGGCGGATGGCTTGGATCGTCAGCACGAAGTGCTCGGCCCCGCCGTCGTCGAGATCGTCGCGATCGACGCTGGTGACGACAACGTGCTTCAGCCCCATCTGCGCCGTCGCGTAGGCGACATTCTCCGGCTCATTCGCATCGAGCGGCAGCGGCTTGCCGGTGGCCACGTTGCAGAATGAACAAGCGCGCGTGCAGATGCCGCCCAAGATCATGAAGGTCGCGTGCTTCTGGCTCCAGCACTCGCCGATGTTCGGGCAGCCCGCCTCTTCGCAGACCGTGTGCAGCTTCAACTCGCGCACCAGTTCTTTCGTCTGGTGGTAACCGAGGCTGGTCGGCGCCTTAACGCGGATCCAGTCCGGCTTGCGCGGCGAGGCATTATCCGGCCGCGCCTGCTTCTCAGGGTGCCGCGGGCGAGTATTCCCCGGCTCTTCCCCAGATTGGCGCAAATCGATCAGCGTCGGCATCTTCCGAACATGACCCTCCCGGCGGCCTACCGCAACGGCTGGGCGGCAGACCTCCCTTGCGAAGCAAGAGGTTAACGCGCGACATCTTGCCCAACTTTATCCACGTCGATAGTGTCCTGTTACAACCGTGAAACAATAATCACGGGTCAGGCGTCCTACTACTTACGTTAGGGCGTGGGCGGTCAGTTCGGAGGCAGCTTGATGTCAAATCGCACGTTCGAGTTGGCGCGCACCCGCGTCACCTTGTTCGAGGCACTCCTCCGGGCGCGTGACGCCAGAGGCGGCAAATATCCCATTCTCGAAGACCACGAGCGCAAGGTGCTCTCGTACGACGATATCGTACGCGCCGCGTTCGCGCTTGGCGGCAAGCTCGATACTTTGATCAAGCGCCACGAGACGGCAGGCATTATGTTGCCGACCGGCGTCGGTTGCGTGGCCACGTTCTTTGCGCTGCACGCCATAGGCCGCACGCCCGCGCTGCTGAACTTCACAGCCGGCGCGATGAATTTGAAAGCCGCTTGCCAATCTGCCAACGTAAAAAAAGTTCTGACCTCGCGTATGTTCATCAAGCTTGCGGGCTTGGAAGCGCTGGAAGCGGAACTCTCCAAGCACGTGCGGCTGATTTATCTTGAGGATGTCCGCAAGACGATCGACTTTGGCGATAAGCTCGTCGCGCTCGTAAAAGGCGCGATGCCGCGCGTGTTCGCGGCCAAGGGCAACCCGGACGACACCGGCGTCATCCTCTTTACTTCAGGCTCGTACGGCACGCCGAAAGGCGCGGTCCTGAGCCACGCCAATATCGTCGGCAATGTCGAGCAAGTGCACGCACACATCGATTTCGACCCCAACTGGTCGTTCTTCTGCCCGTTGCCGATGTTCCATTGTTTCGGCCTCACCGGCGGTGTGATGCTGCCGCTGTTCACCGGCCACAAAACCTTCCTCTTCCCTTCCCCGCTGCAGGTGAAGGAAATCCCGAAACTGATCAAAGAGACCGGCGCCAACGTCTTCTTCGCGACCGATACGTTCGCGATGCAATACGCCCGCAACGCCAAGGACGGCGATCTCAACTGTATCGAGCTCATGGTCTGCGGCGCCGAACGCGTGAAACCGGAAACGCGCGAAATCTACAAGCAGCGCTTCAACATCGAATTGCTCGAAGGCTACGGCGCGACCGAAGCGTCACCAGTCATTTCCGTGAACATCCCGGGCCGCAACAAGCACGGCACTGTCGGCCCGTTCTTGCCGGGCATCGAATGGCGCCTTGAGCACGTTCCAGGCATCGAAGGCGGCCAGAAGCTCTTTGTGCGCGGGCCCAACGTCATGCGCGGCTATCTCGACCCGACCAAGCCGTTCGGCATAGACCTCCTGCCGCAAGGCTGGCACGACACCGGCGATGTGGTGGACGTTGATCAGGATGGCTTCATCCGCATCCTCGGCCGCGTGAAGCGCTTCGCCAAAGTCGCGGGCGAAATGGTCTCGCTCAACGCCGTCGAAGCCTACGCCGCCAATGTCTGGCCGGAGAACCTCCACGCCGCCGTGGCGCTGCCCGACAGCCGCAAAGGCGAGCGCGTCATCCTCTTCACCGACCGCGCCGACGCAACCTCGGAGGCGCTGCTCGCCTGGTGTAAAGCCAACGGCGCCAGCGAACTCGCAGTGCCGAAGCGGATCGTGGTGATCGACTCGATCCCCGTACTCGGCAGCGGCAAAACGGATTACGTCGCACTGCAGCGTACGGCGGCGGAGCAATTTGCTGAGGCGAAGGCGGCTTAGGTCGCCCTCGCTTGTTAAACGTGCAGCACGCGCCCATAAGCATCCAGCACAGCCTCATGCATCATTTCTGACAGTGTCGGGTGCGGGAAAACCGTCTCCATGAGTTCCTGCTCCGTCGTCTCGCACGACATCGCGATCGCGTAGCCCTGGATCAGCTCCGTCACTTCCGCGCCGATCATGTGCGCGCCGAGGAGTTCGCCGGTCTTCGCGTCGAACACGACTTTGACCATGCCCTGATCTTCGCCGAGCGCGATCGCCTTGCCATTGCCGACAAACGGAAAGCGGCCAACCCGCACTTCACGGCCAGAGGCCTTCGCCTTCGCTTCGGTCAAACCGACACTCGCCACCTGCGGGTGCGAGTACGTGCAACCCGGAATGCGTTCCTTGATCATCGCGTGCGGCTTCTGCCCCGCGATCGCTTCGATGCAGATGATGCCCTCGTGCGACGCCTTGTGCGCCAACCACGGCGCGCCGGTGACATCGCCAATCGCGTAAAGTCCAGCGACGTTGGTCTTGCCATAGCCGTCCGTGACAATGTGGCCCTTCTCGACTTTGACGCCGAGCGTCTCAAGCCCAAGGTTCTCAACGTTCCCCGTGATCCCAACAGCAACAATCGCGTGTGACGCGCCGAGCGTCTCATCCTTGCCCTTAGACGAAACCACAGCCTCAACGCCCTTCGCGCCCGCCTTCAGAGACTTGGCCTCCGTCGAGATGCGGATCGTCAGCCCTTCTTTCTCGTAGCGCTTCTTCGCGAACGCCGAGATTTCCTCGTCCTCGACCGGCAGCACGCGATCGAGCAGCTCGACCACCGTCACCTTCACGCCGAACGCCGCGTAGAAGCTCGCAAACTCAATCCCGATCGCGCCCGAGCCGAACACCAACAAAGATTCCGGCCATTCCGGCGGGTTCATCGCATCGCGATATGTCCAGATGCGCTTGCCGTCGCTCTTCAAACCCGCCGCCGGAATCTCCCGCGCCCGCGCGCCGGTAGCGAGAATGACGTGCTTGGCCTCGTACGCCGCATCCTTCGCGTCCTTGCCCTTCACGATCACTTTCGGCGCAGCACTCCCCTTCTCGAGCCGCGCTTCGCCCTCGATCACCGTGATCTTGTTCTTCTTCATCAAGAACTGGACGCCCTTCTCCATGCGGCCAGCCACGCCGCGCGAGCGCTTCACCACTGCTTGCGGATCGAACTTCAACCCCTCGATCGAAAGCCCGAACTCATCCGCGTGCTGCGCGTTGCGATAGACCTCAGCGCTGCGCAGCAGCGCCTTGGTCGGGATGCACCCCCAGTTCAAACAGATGCCGCCCAAGCGGTCGCGCTCGATGATGGCGACTTTCATGCCGAGTTGCGCAGCGCGAATAGCGGTCACGTAGCCGCCCGGACCCGAACCAATGATGATGACGTCGAAGGATGTGCTCATAAGAGCTATCTAGCAGCCCAGCCGCCAAGGTGAAGGCGCCAAGCCGCGATGCTGCGTTGCGAAACTAGCCGCCAATCCCGAACGCGTTGCGGATGCCGTCCACCACGAACTGCGCCGCCAACGCCGCCAGCAAAATGCCGAACACCCGCGTCAGCATCGAACCCACCGTCGGCCCCATGAACCGCGACAGCGGACCCGCCGCCAGAAATGCGATCAAGCAAAGCGCCAAGTTCGCGCCGACGCCCAGCAACACCATGGAGCGCTCCGCCAACCCATCGTATTGCGCGAAGAACAGCATGATCGACGCAATCGCGCCCGGCCCCGCGATAAGCGGGATGGCGAGCGGGAACACCGAAATATCGTCCTGCTGCTCTGGGTGGTCCGCCTGATGCTGCGCCACCTTCTCCGCCCGCTCGTCCCGCCGCTCCGAGCGCTTCTCGAACAGCATGTCCACCGCAATCAAGAACAGCAGAATCCCGCCCGCGATCCGGAACGCATCCATCGAGACGTGGATCTGCTGCAGCAGCCACGCCCCACCGAACGCAAACGCCAGCAAAATGCCCGTAGCGATCGCGACCGACTTCCACGCCATGTAGCGCCGCCACGCCGGCGTCATCCGCGATGTCATGGTCGAGAACATCGGCGCCATGGCCACCGGATCGATGGCCACGAAGAAGGTCACGAACGAAGCGAGCAGCAGAGAAAGCATCAACGCCCCTTAACCGATTCACTGCCTGTTTACGTCGATTAGTAAGCGGCATTACCAAAATTCTTAGTGTTCCCGTTCTATGAGTACGCCGCGATGGCGATCATGAACGAGCTTACGGGCGGCACTCCAAGAATTCTGGTCGTGAACGGCCTCGCTTTCCAGCGGCGGCTCGTCGGCGAGACGCTTCGCACGCTGGGCAGCGTCGAGATCACGTACGCCGAAACCGGCGAACAATGCCTCCTGGCGCTGAATTACGCGCAGCCGGACATGCTGATCATCGATTGGCGGCTCGCGGACTGCGATGGCCTGGCGCTTGTCGCACGCATTCGCGCCGGCGAAGTGGGCGAAGACTTCCGGCGCGTGCCGGTGATCACCACCGCCGAGCGCATGAGCACACGTGATTTGGAGCGCGCCCGCAATGTCGGCGTCGATGAATTCGTCATCCGCCCATTCTCAACCGCGACAATGATCGAACGCGTACTCGCAGTCCGCGCCAAGCGCCGCGAGTTTATTGAGAGCCCACGCTATGCCGGCCCCTGCCGCCGCCGCGTGCGCCCGGCGAAATACGACGGACCGCGCCGGCGCCTCTTCGACGCCGCACAGAAGGATGCCGACGCCCCTGAGGTCCAAATCCGCAAGGGGCTGGCCCGCATGTACTGCGAGCGCATCACCACCCTGCTCGCCGCCGTAAGCGCCGCCAACACCGACAGCATGCGCGATCTTTGCCTCGCCTGCGGCCAGCTCAGCGCGCTGACCAACGACATGAGCGATCGCCTGCTGCTCTCCGCCGCCTCGTCGATGTTCAACTACGTCAAAGGCGTCGGCGCTGAATCAGTGCTCAACACCGAAGTCGTCGAGGCGCACCTCGCGGCCATCGTGCAACTCACAGAACTGCCCGACTCGCAGGCCGAAGTACGCCAGACCGTGACGCAGCAGCTCAGCGTGATGGTCACCAAGAAACTCCGGCAAGCCGCCTAAAGGTTCTGCAGCACCCAAAGATCAAGCGCGGCGCCCACGGACTCCCACGTCACGTATGCCGTGAAGGCAAACACCGCGAGCGTTGCAAACGGCGCGACGGCATAAAGCACCGGTGAAACACCGGGCGCCCGCGCGAGTGCAAGCCCAATGATAGACGCGGCGATCGCGACGGCGAACACCACACCGAGCGCAAGCAATTGCTGCGGCATCGCCTGCACGACGAAGGCCGACCAATAGCCGTGCACAGCCAGCATAAAGATCGTCGCCATGCCGGCAAAGCCAAGCACGATGCCTAAGAAGCCGCGCGTAGGCGGCTCTTCGCCCTCCTCGCCACGCGGCGGCTTGGCCGATTCCGCGATCATCGCCACGAATGCCGCCGCCAGCGCATAAACCCACAGCATGCCTGTGAGATCGAACACTGCGTTCAGACTATCCATCATCCCCTCCCCCACGCGACGGCGCCGTTAAAGCAGCATCGCCATCGGGTCTTCCAGAAAGCTGCGGAAGGCCTTCAAGAACGCAGCCCCAAGCGCGCCATCCACCACACGGTGATCACACGTCACGGTCACGCTCATCACGGTCGCGATGGCGAGCGCGTCGTTGCGCACAACGGGCCGCTTTTCGCCGGCGCCGATCGACATGATCATGCCGTGCGGCTCATTGATGATCGAAGCGAAGTTCTTGATGCCGAGCATGCCCATGTTCGAGATCGAGAACGTGCCGCCCTGAAACTCCTCCGGCTTCAGCTTCTTGTTACGCGCGCGCTCAGCGAGATCAGCCATCTCATGGCTGATTTGAGCAAGGCCCTTGGTCTCCGCTTGCCAAACGATCGGCGTGATCAGGCCACCAGGAATAGCGACCGCAACGGCGATATCGGCGTGATGATGCTGGGCAATGCCGTCGGGCGTGTAGGAAGCGTTCGCTTCCGGCACCAGCTTCAGCGCAAGCGCCGCCGCTTTGATGCACATATCGTTGACGGAGATTTTCACGCCATTGTCGGCGAAGCGCTTGTTGATGTCGCCGCGGGCCTTCAATAGCGCGTCAATTTCGATGTCGATCGTAAGCGGAAAGTGCGGCACATCGCGGAAGCTTTCCGTCATGCGCTTGGCGATTGTTTTGCGCATCAGATCGAGCGGCACGAGATCGTAGCTGCCGGCACGAATGCCTTGTTGCTCGAGCGACTTGTGCGGCGTGGGCGCCTGCTGCGGCGCGCCCTTGCCGATCGCGACTTCGCGCGATTGCTGCGACGTCTGCTGCTGACGCGGCGCCTTCGCCGCCGCTTCTATATCCGCCTTCACAATGCGGCCGTTGGGGCCCGAGCCACGCAAACCCGAAAGATCAATGCCGCCTTGTTCAGCGAGCCGGCGCGCGAGTGGTGATGCGAGAACTCTCTCCCCTCCCCCTTGCGGGGAGGGGCCGGGGGTGGGGGTGTGAGCATCACGCTTAGAAGTGCTTGCATTTGCACCCACCTCCCTGCCCTCCCCCGCAAGGGGGGAGGGTTCAGCTTTATTCTTCGTCGCCGGCACAGCCGCCGCGCCCTCGCCCTTCAGCCGCGCGATCGGCGTGTTGACCTTCACGCCTTGCGCGCCTTCCTCCACGAGCAATTCCTCGATCACGCCTTCATCGACAGCTTCCACTTCCATCGTCGCCTTATCGGTTTCGATCTCGGCGATGACTTGCCCAGGCTCAATCGTGTCGCCCACTTTCACGTGCCACTTCGCAAGGTTGCCCTCCTCCATGGTCGGCGACAGTGCGGGCATGGTGATCTGATTGGTCATTCCGGAGCTTTCTTCAGCAGCGCAACGTTGACGACGTCGGGCTTCCAACGGTGCAGGAAGGTCATGTAGGCGAGCACGGCGTAGAGCGAGATCATGCCGCCCCAGAGCAAATTACGGGTCAAGCCGTCGATGCCTTCGCGTGCGTTTTCGAGCACGCCGCGCCCGGCTGCCGTGATCTGGCCCGCGGCTTCAAGTTCGAAGAGACGCGCGATGAGGCCAGCGTGGGTTTGCTCGGCCCCAAGCATAACCACCATCAAAAGCGCCAGGATCATGCCAACGAACGCGAACGCGCCAACGCGCGCCACGAACAGCGCATCTCCGACGAAATAATTCAGCGCAACGATATAGGCCGAGACAACGCTGAAGATCAGCGCGATCCCAGCAATGACGATGCTCATATACTCGACCAATTGCTCGACAACTTCGCCCTCGGTCATGTCACCGCCCCCGGCTCTATCAACGTCATTGGCGTCCAGCGCGAGAGCCGCCGGGTGATCCGTTCATCCGGCGTTTCACCGTCAAGGCTGGCCAACGTTGCCGGCTCATCGCGCAACTCGGCGATGTCGAGCCCGACGACATTCACCACCCCAACCGGCCCATCCGGCCCAACCATAAACGTCGCGACATACGCGCCGCACTCCGGGCAGATCAGATAATCCGCCGTCTTGTGCCCAAAGCGATAGCGGATCAGCGCCCGCTCGCTTTTGATGCGCAATGCGCCCGCCGCATCAGAAGCCGACTTCACGCCGCGCGCACGGCAAAACGAGCAACCATCCTGCCGCAAGCGCACTGGCGCATCCGTCTCGTACTCGGCGCGCACCACGCCGCAATGACAGGCGCCGCAGTAGATCATTGCGCCATCTCGCGGGAGGCAGCGTGAATCCGTGCTGCCTCGTAAGTTGCGTGGGAAGTAACGCGTGGCGGTTCTTCAGAAAAAACCTCGAGACACTCACTCAAGCCAACGAGCAGATATTGTTTCAGGGTGATGTTCTTTCCTACGATCATACTCCGAGTCTCTGCCAGTCCGCTGAGTTCTGGGGACAGAGGGGCCACTTGTAGATAGCTTGTTCGATCGATAGATGCGTCAGGTGTCCGGAGTGAGTAGGTTGCCTCATCCACTGCGCAGTATGCCTCTGGATAGAACCGCAACGCGTACGCCCTCTTGCATTCACCTTCTCGCCATTCGCTCACGACAATGCCCAGATAGCCGCTGCCGCCGTCCACAATCTCAAGACTGGGAAAGTGAATGCCGTCAATCGCGGACGGGAGTGGCATCCACTCGCTGGGCGTCGTTCGCCAGATCACCGATACGTCACCGCTTTCACTGCATCGACGATGTGATCCACGTTCGGCAACGCCAGCGCCTCCAAGTTCGCCGCGTACGCCAACGGCGCATCGACTTGGTGCACGCGCGTCGGCGGCGCGTCGAGATAATCGAACGCTTCGTTCGTCACCCGCGCGCACACTTCAGCGCCGACGCCGCTTTGACCCCAGCCTTCCTCGACCGTGACCAGGCGATTGGTCTTCTTCACGCTCTCGATCACTGTCGCGATATCGAGCGGCCGCAGTGTGCGCAGATCGATGACTTCAGCGTCGATGCCCTGCTCAGCCAGCTGTTCGGCCGCCTTCAAAGCGTGGCCGACCATGCGCGAGTGCGTGCTGATGGTGACGTCGGCGCCGACGCGGCGCACCTTGGCCTTGCCGATCGGCACGATCCAATCCTCGACGTCTGGGATTTCGTATTCGACGCCGTAAAGCATCTCGTGTTCGAGAAAGACGACCGGGTTCGGATTGCGGATCGCGGCTTTCAGCAAGCCCTTGGCGTCCGCCGCATCGTACGGCGCGATCACGATCAGGCCGGGGATGTGGGAATACCAAGACGAATAATCCTGGCTGTGCTGCGCAGCAACGCGGCTCGCTGCGCCGTTCGGCCCGCGAAACACGATCGATGATTTGATCTGCCCGCCTGACATATAAAGCGTCTTTGCGGCCGAGTTGATGATGTGATCGATCGCTTGCATGCCGAAATTCCACGTCATGAATTCGACGATTGGCTTCAAGCCCGCCATGGCCGCGCCGACACCCAAGCCGGCAAAACCATGCTCGGTGATCGGCGTATCGACGACGCGCATCGGCCCGAACTCTTCGAGCAGCCCGCGCGAGACCTTGTACGCGCCCTGATACTCGGCCACTTCCTCGCCCATTAGAAACACGCGGTCATCGCGGCGCATCTCCTCGGCCATCGCATCACGCAACGCATCGCGCAGCGTGATCTTGATCATCTGCGTGCCGGCGGGGATTTCCGTGTCACCTTGCGGCGTCGGCGTCGACAGCTTCGACGGCTCAGGCCGCGCAGTCTTAACCCGCTCTTCCTTCATGTCAGGCCGCGGCGCCTGCTTGGCCTCTTGCTTCGGCGCCGGCGCGGCCGCTTCTCCCTCGCCGCCCAGCACCGCGATCGGCGTATTCACCTTCACGCCCTGCGCGCCTTCTTCGACGAGCAGCTCCGTCACCGTGCCTTCGTCGACGGCTTCGACTTCCATCGTCGCCTTGTCGGTCTCGATCTCGGCGATGACCTGGCCGGGCTCAATTCGGTCACCGACCTTCACCAACCATTTGGCGAGGTTGCCCTCTTCCATGGTGGGCGAGAGCGCGGGCATGAGGATTTGCGTCATCAGTTGAGAATTCCGAAGAGGGCAAGGAAGATGAGCGCGCAGCCGATAACGCCCGCGAGCCAAAAGAGCGGTCGCACGATCGGCCAGCCGGCGATGTACCAAACGGCGTGCGCCAGGCGCGCAAAGAAGAACACCTGCGCGCCGAGCACCGTCCACTGATTGGAAATGCCGGCCACAGCCGCGATCAGCACCAGCGGCACGAAGAACCAAAGATTCTCGCGGAAATTATCGACGAGACGCTTGGTGCGCGCCTGAAAGGCCGTCGGCGGCTTCAGATTATCGCGGCTGTTGGCCATGGCGAGGCCGCCATTGTTTGCGATCCCTGCTGTGGCTTGCACCAACACCACCACGAAAAAGAGCGCGATCGTGTAGGCGAGATATGTAAGTTCAGGCGTCATTCAAAATTCCCCCAGCAACAACAATCGCGCTTCACGCATCGATATAAATATCCGTCATTAGCTCGCTCGGATCCGGCTCCGGGCTCTCCTGCGCGAACGTCGCGCTGTCGCTCACCACCGTACGAATTTCGCGGTCGATCTCTTTCAGCGCCGCTTCATCCGCGTGCCCCGCATCGATCAGCATCTTCTTCACGAGCTCGATTGGATCGTGCTTGGCCTTCTTCTCGTCGACCTCTTCCTTAGTGCGATACTTCGCCGGATCGGACATCGAGTGGCCGCGATAGCGATAAGTCTTCATCTCCAGAAGATACGGCCCTTCGCCCGCACGCGCGCGCTCCACGGCACGCTTACCCGCTTCGCGCACCGCGACGACATCCATGCCGTCAACTTCTTCGCCCGGAATATTGAAGCTGATGCCGCGCTTGTAGAGATGCGTTTCCGACGATGAGCGCTGGATCGACGTGCCCATCGCGTACTGATTGTTCTCGATGATGTAGACGACAGGCAGCTTCCACAGCGCCGCCATGTTGAAGCTCTCGTACACTTGGCCCTGGTTCGCCGCGCCGTCGCCAAAGTACGTGAGGCAAACTTTGCCATCGCTGCGATACTTGTTCGCGAACGCGAGTCCCGTGCCGAGCGACACCTGCGCGCCGACAATGCCATGGCCGCCGTAAAACGCTTTCTCGATGCTGAACATGTGCATCGAGCCGCCCTTGCCCTTCGAGTAGCCGCCGCTGCGCCCCGTGAGCTCAGCCATGACGCCGTTTGCCGTCATGCCGGCCGCCAACATGTGCCCGTGATCGCGATAGGCGGTGATGACCTGGTCGCCATCCTTCAGCGCCGCTTGCATGCCGACGACGACAGCTTCCTGGCCGATATAGAGGTGGCAGAAGCCCCCAATCAGCCCCATCCCGTACAGCTGCCCGGCCCGCTCCTCGAAGCGCCGGATCAGCAGCATGTCGCGGTAATACTGGAGCAACTCGTCCTTGGTCGCTTCAGCGGCATGTTTGCCGTTCGCTTTGGCCATTCGTCGTCATCCTCCGCCTCTAGGACATGACGCGCGCGGACCTATTGTCCACGCCGCGAGGCGCGTTCCTCTTATGCGGGAATGACTTGGCTCGCTAGGAAGCTTTGCGATGCTGCATTGCAGCAGGACTATTCCAGCGCGAACACGATCTCATCGGGATCGCCAGCCGCGAGCGTGATCCGGGCGCGCTCGTCGAGATAGTCGAGATCGAGGCTCTGCGGGCGCAGCCGCGCTGCACGCTGCTCCAGCGCCGCCTCTTCTCTCTCGAGCGCGGCGACATTAGCCTCCAGAACGCGCTCTTCGGCCTGCACGTCCATGTACGCGAGCAGGCCCTGATGCCCGGTTACGGCATGCGCGCCGAGGTAGAGGATCGCCGCCCCCAACCCCAAGCTCACCGCCGTAGAACCGCGCTTACCCATCGTTAACACCCTCGATTCGGCGGCACGTTGAGTCGAAGCGGTTAAAGAATCGTAAAGACTCCGAAATGTTCTTAAGGTGTTCTTTTTGCTATAAATCAATAACTTAGGGATAATCGACTAGTGCTTGGGGCCGCTACCCCAAGGCGACCCCATCCGCTTGCGTCCAAGTCGCTAGGAAAAATCTGCAGCGCCAAGCGCGCATCGGCCCCGAAACGATCTTTGTTCTCGTTTCGGACTCAGCGCACAAAAGAAATGGGCGCGAGCCGTAGCGCGCGCCCGAGTGGCCTCAGGAGAGATGAGTGCTCACGCCACGATCGCCGCGGCTTGGTTCAAAGTCGCAAAAGCGCCCGGCATGAACGAGACCAGCGCGAGCATCAGGCAGCTAAAGCGGATCAACATGGCAGGCTCCTTATCTGATCGCGTGAGCGACAAGGCAGACGCTATCGGGAGGATTGGCGGGGCGATGTGACGGATGGCACGGGACTATTCGCCCGAGGTGGCCCCACACCAACCACCGCCATCCAGGACGCGCGAAGCGCGATCCGGGACCCAGGGCCAACGCAAAGCGCTTTGTCACTGCTAGGCCTCGGCTCTCCGCTTCGCTACGGCCGGGGTGACGTCGGTGTTTAATGCGTCGACTTCCGCCTTTGGCCAATGCGGACACTTGGTGGAACGGTCTTGGCCCTCAAGCGTGCGCACGAATCCAGGCAAGCCGAGCAAGCAAACGTGGATTGCCATCGATGTTCTCGAGCGCGACCAGCGCCCACGCGATTGCCTGAAGGGTTCGGGCGATGATCAACAGGTCGAGGTGCGAACTGTTGTAGGGGCGGTCATATGAGGTCAGTGCTTCAGTGGCGGCGCAACGCGTGCCAAGTACGACCGAGGACGCGGTGAGACATGCTAGGTCCCACTCGATGGGCCCGGCGCACGCGTCTTCTAGATCCCCCCAGACCATGCCATTTCGCGTTACCCAAAGATTGCCGTGGTGGGCGTCCCCGTGTAGCGGCCGACACGGCGTGGAGATGGCGGCGAGATCCTGCTGCACGCGCTCGAACGTGTTGCGGACAAGCTTCTTGGACTCCGCGCCAAGTCGCTCGGCAAGGGGCCCGGCTGCGATTTCCGCTGCCGTGTAGAAAAGAGACAGCGGACGCAGGTTTACCGCGCTCACGTCATCGAGGGTGAGGTGTAACTGGCGCAGCATGGCCCCAGCTTGGGCAGGGCCGGGGCGCTCAATTTCCACCTCGATAAAATCCCAAAAGCTGAGATGAAAGCCTGATTCTGAATGCGGCCCCGGTGGCAAAAGCGAACTCACACGCACCGACGGCGCACCGCGCTGGGCCAACGCTTCGGCGAACGCGATTTCCCGCGCCATGAGATCATTGAGGTCGCGACTGACTCCCGTCGCTTTGGCGACACGAGCCACGATCGGATATGGCGCCAACCGGATCAGCGTATTGCTATAACCGCCGAGAACGACGGGCGAAAAGCGCCTCAAGCCAAGCTGCTCGGCCACGGCGCAGACCGCTTCGATCTCCCGTTCAATCGAGACCATCAACACCTCGCGCCCTCATCCTCACGGAGCACCGCCTCCGGCGCAAGCAGCGTGACAGACGCCTTTCGGCGAAGAGCAGCCGCGCCAACATCCGCAAAATACGAGGATAGCCCCGCACCAATCCGACCGAACAACTTCGGGCGCACACTCCCGGCCATGACCTCAGCACCAAGCCCCCGCGCCCATCTCTGGACCGCCGCCGGCACGCTCTTCGAGCGCATGCGCGTCGCCATCGGCGAAGCCGCCAACATCGCCAAGCGCGACCGGCTCCCCCAACACGAACTTACCGAGGCGCGCCGCTGGCTACGCACGCTGGAAGTCATGGTGCGCCGGATCGTGCTCATCGAGGCCAGTGCGTTGAGGCGCCGCGCGCACGCGCTCGCCACGCGCATCGTCAGGCTCGCGAACCTCGTCGCGCCCAAACCCGCAGAACGCGCCAGCGCGCACCGCATCAGCTTTCGCCTCTGGCCGCGTCAGCCGCCGCATCCCGCCCGCATCCGCATGCTCGACCCGCCGGTTCTCGTGCGCGACATCTGGCGCGATCAAAATCGCGCCGTTCAAGCGCAGCGGCTCAACGCGGCGCGCTTCATGCGCACGCCCGAACCACAACGCATTGCCAGCCGCATCGAAGCGCTCGAGCGCGTGTTGTCGCGCCCAGAGCGCGCCGCACGCCGCCTCGCGCGCCGACTGCACGTCTCACCCGCCACAGCGCAACGAATCGCGGCACAACGCCCACCGCGCCACAGCTTCGCGGATTCAAGACTGGAAGATGAAATCGGCGCGCGCGCCGTGAAGTGCGCACACGACACAAGCTAAGCAGCACCAGTCGAGCGCGCCGTCTCGCCCTTCTCCCCTTGTGAGAGAGGGAACGCAAACGCTGCGCGATCCTTCGATCAGGTGTTGGTGAGGGGCGTCAGCGCCGCGCAGGAGCCGAGTTCACCGCCCGATGATCGTACCCGCGCCGGCGTAAGAGCCCTGCTCATCCAGCATCTCGGCGATCCGGATCAACTGATTGTACTTCGCAGTCCGATCCGAGCGCGCCAACGAGCCAGTTTTGATCTGGCCGCAATTGGTCGCCACCGCGAGATCGGCGATGGTGGAATCTTCCGTCTCGCCCGAGCGATGGCTCATAACCGCCGAATAGCCGGCGCGATGCGCCATCTCGACGACGTCGAGCGTCTCCGTGAGCGTGCCGATCTGGTTGACCTTGATCAGGATCGCGTTGGCCAGGCCCTTCTCGAACCCAAGCTCGAGCCGCTTCATGTTGGTGACGAAGAGATCGTCGCCCACGAGCTGGCACTTATCGCCAATCAATTCCGTGAGCGCCGCCCAACCTTCGAAATCATCTTCCGACATCCCGTCTTCGATCGAGATGATCGGATAGCGCGAGACGAGGTCGGCCAGATAATCGGCGTTCTGTTGCGGGCTCAGCGATTTGCCTTCGCCAGCAAGCTCGTACTTGCCGTTCTTGAAATACTCGGTCGCCGCGCAATCGAGCGCCAATGCAATATCTTCGCCCGGTGTGTAGCCGGCTTTTTCGATCGATTTCAGAATAAAGCCGATCGCCTCATCTGCGCTCGCCAAGTTCGGCGCAAAGCCGCCTTCGTCGCCGACATTGGTCGAGTGGCCGGCGTCTTTAAGCTGCTTCTTCAACGTGTGAAAAACTTCCGCGCCCATGCGCACCGCTTCGGCGATGCTCTCGGCGCCAATCGGCATGATCATGAATTCTTGGATGTCGATCGGATTATCGGCATGCGCGCCGCCATTGACGATGTTCATCATCGGCGTCGGCAAGATGCGCGCCTGCACCCCGCCCAAATAACGATAAAGCGGCATCCCATTGGCCGCCGCCGCCGCCTTAGCAACCGCAAGCGAAGCGCCCAGAATCGAGTTCGCGCCAAGCCGCGCCTTGTTCTCGGTGCCGTCGAGTTCGAGCAAAATTGAGTCGACCCGGCGTTGCTCTTCCGCATCCAAGCCGAGGATCGCATTCGCGATCTCGCCGTTCACCGCTTCAACCGCGTCGCGAACACCTTTGCCCAGATAACGATCCGGTTCGCCATCGCGCTTCTCGACTGCCTCGTGCGCGCCGGTCGATGCGCCCGACGGCACGGCGGCGCGCCCGAACGAGCCGTCCTCCAGCGTCACGTCGACTTCAACGGTGGGGTTGCCGCGGCTATCGAGAATTTCGCGGCCAACGATGTCGGCGATGCCAGTCATGAGGAGGGTCTCGCGGAAAACTGAATTTGGATGGCGCCTTTGGAGACCCAGGCGCCGCAAAAGGCAAGCGGAAGCCGCGCAAGGCGCTTATGCGCTTTACGCGGAGCTCCGATCAGACTTCAGAGAAGCGCTTAGTCTTCCTTCGCCTTCAAGATCTGCTTGCCGCGATAACGGCCGGTCTTGAGGTCGATGTGGTGCGGACGGCGAAGCTCGCCGGACTCGGCGTCTTCAACGTACGTGTTTTTGGGCAGCTTATCGTGCGCCCGGCGCATGCCCCGGCGAGAGGGCGAGGTTTTTCGCTTCGGAACGGCCATGGCCGGAAAACTCCTGGTCCCCGCGACCCGCGGGAAAGCGGGGCTGATAGGCCAAAGGCCCGATTAGAGCAAGTCCAGACCAGCCCCGGAACAGCACTGGGACCCTCGCGTTGGCCCGATTGGGGGAGCTTAGAACCAGAATTCCCGGGAGACCCCAATGAAAATCCGCGACGCCATGACGCCCGCCGTACGCACGGTCGGGCCAGACGCCACCCTCCGCGACGCCGCCCGTATGATGGCCGACGGCGATATCGGAGCCCTCCCCGTCACCTCCGGCGATCGCCTTGCCGGCATGGTCACCGATCGAGACATCGTCATCCGCGGCCTCGCCATCGGCAAAGGCCCCGACGCCACGGTCGGCGAAGTAATGACCCACGAGGTCCTCTACTGCCGCGCCGATGATGAAGTCTCCGACGTGTGCGAAAACATGTCGGATCTCCAAGTCCGCCGCCTGCCAGTGGTCGACGCCGACAAACGCCTGGTCGGGATCATCTCCCTGGCGGACATCGCCGATAGCGCCGCCAAAGACGCCGGTGAAGCGCTCGATGCGATCACCCGCCCGGGCGGGCCCCGCAGCCAATCCATCGAGGGCCGCGCTTAAGCTACACGCGCGCGTGGAGTTCGGCCGGCGCGCCGGGCTCTGCGGGCGCGTTGAGCGTGAACTGACGAACGCTCGCGGTCTGGCAAACACCCTGAACGATATGAACCACTTCCGTCTCGATCGTGTTTGGCGACGGACGACGAATGACGCTGAATGCGCATGGCTCGTGCCGCAGGCGTTGCGAAAGCGTGCCGCTCGTCACGGAGAGCGCACGCGTCTCAAACAGGCGCGATGAAGCAAAGTGCAAATGCCCGCTCAAAAAGAGTTCGGCGCCCGCGTCAGCGAGCTTACGCAAGCCCCTGGGCCCGCCGCGCGTCAAGCCTTTGATCGGCGCATCGTTCGGCCAATCGAGCGGGTGATGCGTGATAATGATGCGCAATGCGCCGGGTGCCGCCTTCTGCAACTCCGCCGCGGCAATCGCCGTCTGGCCGCGCGAGATTTCACCCTGCGCCCAGTTAAGACGAAATTGCCAAGGTCGCGCGGTGTTCACGGGCACGATCGACCATTCCGGCGTGTGCCACGCGTCCACTTGCAGCCCGTGCTGCGCCCGGCGAATGCGGTCCCAGGGGAAGAACACCCGCCCCAACATTTCGTAATACGGCACATCGTGATTGCCGGGTGTGAGCATCGCCGGCACGCCGAGCGAGCGCATCCATGCACACGCATCGTCGAGCTCGTTCTGCAGGCCATCCTTCGAGATATCGCCAGTGACGATTACCGCATCGGGTTTGCGCTCATCGATGAACTTCGCCGCTGCATTGAGCGCCTGCCGATCCTCGCAGCCGAAATGCAGATCCGTCAGGTGAACCAACTCCACCTGCTCAGCTCTCCTGCGGCAATGCGATGACCCGCGGGCCTTTTGGCTCGTAGATAATCCGCACGCGATGAAAGTAAGTCCGCGGTTCGCCGTCCAACGTTGCCGGTATCACCCCAAGAGAAACAATGTCGCTCGTGCGACAAGTGCTGATCTCGACGCTTGAATCATTCCGCCACGCCGTGGTGATCGCCATCACACTCACGCGCGCGAGATCCAGCAGGTGTTTTGCATCAAGCCTCACCCATTCGAGACTATCGGCATGTATGCCTCCTGAAAAGGACGGGCAAAGAATGCCGATGGCCTCAGCTCTGCGCATTGCTTCCCGGTTTGGTCTGGCGCGCAGGCCGCGCGCAAAAGAGCGCTTCATCGCATGGCGAAGACGCCGCCAAGCGGCAAGCGGCCGGCCGGCGCGCATTGCTTCTCGCGCTTTGGCCATCAGCGTTGGCGCTCCAAAGAGCGCCGCCACGTAGAACGCTTCGCCGTTGGCGCGCCCTGCTGTGAGCCGCGTAACCTCACCGCGCTCAAGCGCCGCCTTCAGCGCTTCGGGCCAAGCGAGTTCGCCATAGAGCGCCTTCGGCAGAATATTGAGCGTTCCACCCGGCAACAAAATGAGCGGCGGTCCATCGCGCGAAGAGAACTCGGCGGCCGAACGCGCGGTGCCGTCGCCGCCCAGCACGATGATCACGTCAAACTTTTTTGCTTTCGCAAAGAAGCGCCGAGACATGTGCTCGACCGGGACGATCTCGTGGTTCGCTACACCGGCTTCGTTGAGCGTTTCAACCAAGCGCTCACGATCGCCCGGTTGAACGCTGCCCGCCTTGGGGTTGAATAACACTAACGCCCGCGTCTTGTCGGGCAGCGGTCTTTTCCGCGCCTTAGGGGCGACTTCAGCAGCGAGCGTGGGTTCCATCGCCCGCCAACGCTCGCTCTCGGCCGTTGTTCCCTAGTCGTTGATCGTGCCGCCCATGGCCGTCGATTCGCCGCGACTGGCGCCATCGCCAGAGATGTTGATGGTGCCGCCCATAGAGGCCGCGCCCTCATACGTCTGGCTGGCATAGACCTGAGCAGTGCCGCCCATTGAGGCCGCGACATCTGCCGTTTCGCAAAGGAGTTCGTCGGCGCGGATCGTCGCGCCCATGGCCGCTGCCGCTTCCAGTGTGCGGCAGGTACCGCTCACGCGTACCTCCGCGCCCATCGCCGCGGCGATTTCAAAGGAGATCGCATCCACGCCAGTCGCCGTGAGTTCTACGCCCCGCGCGGCAGCGACGCTCTCCAATTCGGGCATTCTGATCCGAACGGTCGCGTCCAGGTGGTTGCTGCCGAACCAGGGCCGGTTGCGCTGGCGGATTGTGAGCGTGCCGTCATCGACTTCGGTCAGAACGCGCCCAGCGTCACGGCCTACAACTTCCACCGAATAATCGCCGCCAACGGTGATCTCGACTCGGGTCTGATCCGAAGCGCCAACCGCGTCGAACCCGCGCAGGTTGCGGGTCTCTGCGGACGCGGGACTAACCAGCAATACGGCCAAGGCCGCGGTGATGAGTAGGCGCTTCATGACTTCCCTCCGAATTCATATTTCGTAGGGTGGATGCGTCCAGGGGATGGATTGGATGCACGGCTTGCATCCATGGCCGGGCGCTGGCCGTATGGTCGCCATGGATCGCAGATTTCTCCTGACTGGCCTGACTGCGCTCGCTGCGGCGTGCACCCCCACACTCGGCGCCTTCAACGCGCTTGCGCCGCGCGACCCGGGCGCGCGGCGGGTCGCGGAAAATCAGGCCTATGGTGTGGGGCCCCGCCGAAAGCTGGACGTTTACGCCCCTGAACAGGGTGGGGAGCGGCTTCCAGTGGTGGTTTTCATCTACGGAGGCAGCTGGGCTTCGGGCGCAAAGGCGGACTACGCGTTCGCCGGTGCCGCCCTGGCGGCGCAAGGGTTCCTCACGATCATCCCGGATTATCGGCTCGTGCCGGAGGTGAGATTTCCAGGATTCATTGAAGACTGTGCGGCAGCTGTACGCTGGGTTGTCGATCACGCTGCCGAGTTCGGCGGTGATCCTTCACGGATCGTCATCACTGGTCACTCGGCCGGCGCCTACAATGCTCTGATGCTCGCACTCGATGCGACATATCTAAATGAGGCTGGCGTCGCGCCAAGTTCAGTACGCGGCGTCGCCGGCCTCGCCGGGCCGTACGACTTTTTGCCGTTTGACGTCGACGCTACCCGTAACGCGTTTGGCCAAGCGGCTGACCTGCGGTCGACACAGCCTGTGAACTTCGCCCGTGCAGACGCGCCGCCCTTGCTGCTGCTGTGGGGTGATGCCGACACGACCGTGGGCCCACGTAATCTACGCTCGCTTGAGGCGGCTATGCGTGCGGCCGACGGCGCGGTGGAAACAAAGATCTATGCGGGCGTGAATCACGTGGACATCATGCTTGCGCTTTCGAGGCCGTTGCGAGGCCGGGCGCCAACGCTGGAAGACCTCACGACGTTCGCACGTCGCGTAACGGCCTAAGTTATGTTGCCGCGGCTGAAGTCCCGAGCGATGCCACGCAGCATGTCTGGGGCGCTCTGACGATCGAAACCAACCGCAGCGGTGTAGTCAACCAACGCATGATGTTCGATTTCATCGAAGCTGCCGTCAGCAACGAACACCGAGAGCAGCGCTCTTAACAACCCAGTCTTCTGCTCACGGCTGAACGCGCCGGACTTTGCGGCGAGGTAGGCGATCAACTCATCCTTACTTAGGCGTGCATTGGCGAAGGCGACGTCGATCTTCTCCGCTTCGATGCTTACACCCAGGTCTCGCAACGCAGGCGCGATCGCGGCGCGCTCGGGATCGCTGACGCGACCATCGATCTTGGCGGCGTTGACCAGCACTTCGAGCGCGTACTCGCTAAAGTCTCGGCCTACCGTCCGCTCGGTCTTCCGCGCACGAAACTCGCGGACCAGCGTGCGCAGCGCAAACCAGCCGACAACCGCCGCGACGACGATGAAAAGCGCTAACGCACCGCCGGCAGGATCGGCGGAGCCGGCGTCAGCGACTGACGTAGTTTCTGGAGCAGTCATTGCGCCACCCTGGCATGCTCGAACGCGCCGGTCGACATCGCACCCATGTCAGACGAGACGCGATTGTTCGACCGCAGCACCGATGAAGCTCGCAAACAGCGGGTGCGGTTCGAACGGACGGCTCTTAAGTTCCGGGTGATATTGCACACCAATGAACCACGGATGGTCGCGGCGCTCGACGATCTCTGGCAACACGCCGTCCGGACTCATGCCGGAGAAGATGAGACCCGTCGCTTCCAGCTTATCGCGATAGCGCAGGTTCACTTCGTAACGATGGCGATGACGCTCCGAAACTTCGGTGCCGCCATAGATCGCGGCGACTTTGCTCTCCGGATCGAGCGCCGCCTTGTAGGCGCCCAAGCGCATGGTCCCGCCGAGATCGCCAACGGCGTTGCGCTTTTCCAGCTCGTTGCCTTTCATCCACTCGGTCATCAGGCCGACGACGGGGTGTTTGGTTTCGCCGAACTCCGTTGAGCTTGCGCCTTTCAGCCCCGCTTGATTCCGCGCCGCTTCGATGCAGGCCATCTGCATGCCGAAGCAAATGCCGAAAAACGGCGCGTTGTGCTCGCGCGCGAACGTAACGGCGGCGATCTTGCCCTCACTGCCACGCTCGCCGAAGCCGCCCGGGACAAGAATGCCGTGCACGCCGTGCAGATCTTCGTGCCAGGCGTCACCAAGTTCTTCGAACTTCTCGGACTCGATCCAGCGTATGTTGACTTTGACGTTGTTGGCGACGCCGCCGTGATAAAGCGCCTCGATCAGGGACTTATAAGCGTCTTTGAGTTCGGTGTATTTTCCCACAACGCCAATGGTGACTTCGCCGTCGGGCGACTTCAGCCGCTTCACGATCGTTTCCCACTTCGTGAGATCGGGCTGGGGCGCGACCGTGACGCCAAAATGCTTCAACAATTCCGTGTCGAGACCGGCAAGGTGATAGGCGATAGGCGCTTCATAGATCGTCGGCAGATCGCGCGCTTCGATGACGGCGCTTTCGCGCACGTTGCAAAAGAGCGCGATCTTGCGCTTCTCGTCGGCAGGGATCGGCCGATCACAGCGGCAGAGCAGAATGTTCGGCTGAATACCGATGGAGCGAAGCTCTTTTACGGAGTGCTGCGTCGGCTTCGTCTTCATCTCGCCTGCTGACGGGATGTACGGCAGCAGCGTTAAGTGAACGAACGCGACTTGTCCGGGATCGAGTTCTTGTCCGAGTTGGCGGATCGCCTCGAAGAACGGCAGGCCTTCGATGTCGCCAACGGTGCCGCCGATTTCGCACAGGACGAAATCAGCATCACCGTGGTCGGAGAGGATGAATTCTTTAATGGCGTTGGTGACGTGCGGGATGACCTGCACGGTGGCGCCGAGATAATCGCCGCGCCGTTCCTTGGCGATGATCTCCTGATAGATGCGCCCAGTGGTGATGTTGTCTGCCTGGTGCGCCGATACGCCGGTGAAACGCTCGTAGTGACCAAGGTCGAGATCGGTCTCGGCGCCGTCATCCGTGACGAAGACTTCGCCGTGCTGATACGGGCTCATCGTGCCGGGATCGACGTTGAGGTACGGATCAAGTTTGCGGAGTCGGACCCGGTATCCGCGCGCTTGCAGCAACGCGCCGAGGGCGGCGGAGGCGATGCCCTTCCCCAAGGAAGAAACCACCCCGCCGGTAATGAACACGTAGCGCGCCATTGGCCTTTCCGATCAGCCGCCGTCTATCCCCAGCTCGCCGGACGGCGTGCTTATTGATCGGGGCCGGCGCGCTGATCGCGCCGAACGGCCTCAAGCCCGTTTCCTACATCAATCGATTCGGACTGATTTGCCGCGTCGCTGAGTGAAATGCCTGAAACGGAGCCCGACGTATTTGGCAGGACAAGCGCCCGCTCGCCGTCAGTGGTCGTTGCAGGTGGGGAACGCTGTGGCGCCGGCTGGCGGGCCGGGGTGGTCACGGCCGCAGTCTGCACAGGACGCGTCACTGCCGGCCGCGGCGCGGTCGATCCGTCAAGCGGCGCCGCGCGCGCTGGCGTTTCAGAGGCGGCAGCGGCGGGCGGACCAACCACGGACGCGAGCTGGGTTGTCGCCGGGATGCTGCTTTCAGTCGGATCTGGACGAGACTCGGTGGGCTCGGTCGGGGCCGGCGCCGGAGCAATGGCCGGCGCGGTGATCGGGGCTTGGAAGCCGTCCAACACCGAACGACCCTGATCGTTGTCGGCGCCGGAAAGAATCGTAAGGCCCAGCGATGTTACAAGGAAAAAGCCGCCGGCGACCGATGTCATGCGCGCCAGCGCGTCAGCTGCGCCGCGGCCGCTCATCAGGGAGCCGCCGCCACCACCGCCCATGCCGAGGGCGCCGCCCTCCGAGCGCTGCAGCAGAACCAAGCCGATCAGGCAAAGACAAACGAGCAAATGAATGCTCAGAACGATCAATTCCATACTTTGTCTGTCTCCAGCCCCGCTCGCGCCGCGCCCCTCAAGTGGGCGCGCACGAAGGGGCGCTCAATAGCCGACCCCTAGCTTAAACGCCAGTGTGCCCGAACGCACCATCACTTGGCAGCCGGATGGCCCAAAATTATTGCAGCAAAGTCAGCGGCCTTCAGGCTGGCGCGCCCCACAAGGGCGCCATCAACGCCCTCCGCCCCAAAAATCTCCGCTGCATTCTTGGGTCCGACTGAACCGCCATACAAAATCCGGATACCGTTCGCCTCATCGCCGAAACGCTCTTTCAGAGTATCCCTGACAAGAGCGTGGACCTCCGCAATTTCTGGAATTGTTGGGGTGCTGTTGCCGCCGATCGCCCAAACCGGCTCGTAAGCCACCACCACGGCACTATTTCCTTCTGGCACGCTCGCTCGGACTTGAGCGCTGACGACCTCCGCTACTCGCCCTGCCGTCCGCTCCGCTTGGGTTTCGCCCACGCAGATAATGGGAGTTAGTCCCGCCGCCAGAGCCGCCGCGGCTTTGCGGTGAACAACTTCATCCGTCTCGGCATGGAAAGCCCGACGCTCCGAATGGCCGACGATTACGTACTTGGCGCCCACATCAGCCAGCATCGCTGCGCTGACTTCCCCCGTGCGCGCCGAATCTTCCGCCGCCGCACTGCAATCCTGCGCGCCGATCACCACCCCCGTGCCGCGCGCGCCCCAGAGAGCCTGCGAAACGTAGACGCTGGGCGGGCAAATAAGTGCATCCACGTTGGCCGAGACCGACTCGACCAGCGTCCATAGCGCCTTGATCTCGGACAGGCTTTCCTGCCGCCCGAACATTTTCCAGTTCCCGGCGATCAAAGGCTTGCGCGCGGCCATACGTCCCTCCCCCAGCTGCGTTTCAGGCATGCGGTAGCGATTGCCCCGGCTGGGGGGCGCCCCTATTGTCCGCCGCCTTTACGCATAACGGACGACGCCATGCTGCTGCAATTTCGAAAATTCTCGCGGGGCGGCATCGCCATCATCATCCTCCTTCTCGTAGGCGGCGCCATGGTGCTGTTCTTGATCCCGAGCGGCGGACTCAACTTCTCGCCCTCAGCCAGCGTCGCCACTGTGAGCGGCCAGCAGATCACTCCGTCGCAGCTCTCGCGCGAACTCGAACTGACGCTGCGCTCGCGCCGCAACAACGGCGAGAACATCTCTCAGCAGGAAGCGATCGAAGCCGGCCTCCACGAACAGATTCTGGATTCCATGATCGCCCGCAACGCGATGTTTGCGTTTGCAGATAAAGCTGGCGTTAGTGCGAGCGACGCTCAGGTCGCAGCCTACATCCGCGAAATCCCTGGCGTGCTGAATCCGATCACCGGAAGTTTCGATCAAGCGGCTTACGCGCAGTTTCTCGGCACGATGCGCTATGCCCAGCCCGAATTTGAAAGCGATATTCGCGAAGAGCTGACCACCCAACTCACCATGGGTTCGCTCGTTTCGGGCATTCGTGCACCTTCCAGCTATGGCGCGCTCGCCTTCGCCTATCAAACTGAAACCCGTGTGATTAGCATCGCCGACGCACCTGCTTCCGTCGTCGGCGCCATCCCAGCGCCGACCGAAGCGCAACTCCAGAACCTTTGGGAAGAGGTTCAAGAGCAGCTTCGGGTGCCTGAGTTCCGCGCGCTCTCCCTCGTCTATGCGCGTCCGCAGGACTTCATGGCGCGGGTGAACATTCCCGAGCAGCGTCTGCGTGAGGAATTCGACGACCGCCGCGCAGCGCTTACGCGCCCAGAGCGCCGCACCTATGTGCGCCTCTCTGCACAGAGCCAAGAGCAAGCGAACGATGCTGCCGCGCGCCTCAACCGGGGTGAGACGCCGGATGCAGTCGCAGCAGCGCTTGGCCTGCAGGTCACGCGCGGCGCCGATCAAGCGCGCTCGGAAGTGCCAGATGCACGTGTCGGTGAGGCCGTATTCACGCAGGCGCGCGGTCAAGCGCGCGCGGTGCAGGGGCAATTGACGCCGTGGGCGGTGGTTCGCGTCGACGCCATCACTGCAGCGGTCGAACCAGATTTTGCTGCGGCGCGTAGCGAAATCCGTGACGCGATCGCGGCTGACGAAGCTGCCGACCTGCTCAACACCGCAATTGGCGTATTCGAGGATGCGCGCGCTGGCGGGGCGACCTTCGCCGAAGCAGCCCGCCAAAGCGGCCTAACGATCGTCACCATCGCGGGCACAACTCAAGACGGGCTGGATCAAAACGGCCAGCCGATCGAAGCGCTCGCCGATCATGAGGCGGTGCTTGCAACTGCCTTCCAGACGCCTGAGAGCGAAGCCAGTGACTTTATGCCGGTCGGCGATGCTGATGTGATCGTTTCCGTCGAGCGCATCATCCCGGCCACGGTTCGGCCGTTGGAGGAAGTCCGCCCTCAGCTCACTCAAATGTTCACGGCCCGTGAGTTGGGCCGCCGCCTGCGCGAACGCGGCGCCCAAGTGGTTGAAGCTGTGCGCGGCGGTCAGACCTTTGCGGCGGCCGCTCGCGCCAATGGCTTCACGGTGCGCGTGACCTCGCAAGCTGTGAACCGCCAAGCTGCCGCAGCGCAGATCCCATCGCGCAGCCTCCCAACGCAAATCTTTGCGGCGGCGCAGGGTGAGGTGGTTACCGATATGCGCGGCGATCAGCCAGGTGTGCTTGTGGCCCAAGTCGAGCGGATCAATCGCGCCGACCCAAGCGCAGCGCCACAAGTCGTCGAGGCCGCCCGCACCGAGTTGCAGGACAGCATTGGCAGTTCGTTCGCCGAGGCGCTGCAAAACGAAATCGTCGATCGCGCACGCGTCAATCGCAACACGTCGCTGATGGAGCGCATGTTTCCCGCCACCAGCACCGACCAGGGTCAATGAGCCAGGCGGCGAGCCCCTCGCCGCATCAGCTCAGCTTGGCCGCCTATGAACAAGGCGGCGGCGTGGTGTGGTCGCGGCGGGTCAGTGATTTGGAAACGCCCGTCGGCGCCCTTCTGAAGCTCGGCGCCGACAAGCCGGGCGCGTTTTTGCTGGAGAGCGTGCAAGGCGGCGACTTCCGCGGTCGCTTTTCTATCATCGGTATCAAACCCGATCTCGTCTGGCGCGTGAAAGACGGCGCAGCTGAAATTAGTCGTGGCGGTTTCGCCGACAGCGCTTTCCGGCGTCAGCGCGATCCGCCGCTTAAGAGCCTCGCGAAACTCTTGGCGCGCTCGGCGCTGGAATTGCCGCCGCATCTTCCGCCCATGGCCGCAGGCCTGTTTGGCTATCTTGGCTATGACATGGTGCGCTTCGTTGAGCGGCTGCCCGACAAAGCGCCTGACCCGCTCGGCACGCCAGATGCGATGTTGCTGCGGCCAACGATCGTCGCCGTGTTCGACAACGTCACCAGCGAGATCACGCTCATCACGCCGGCGCGTAAGCGTTCAGGTCAAAGCGAGGCCGACGCCCTCAGCGCCGCCCGCACACGGCTGGAAAGAATATGGCGCGCACTAGACCGTCCCGCGCCTCGCAAACGCCAACCTGAGGCGACGCCGCAGGAGATCACACCGCGCTCTAACACCGCGCCTAACGCCTATCGGACGCTCGTCGGCACATGCAAAGAGTATTGCCGCTCGGGCGACGTGTTTCAGGTGGTGCCGAGCCAGCGTTTCTCGGCGCCGTGCAACGCGCCGCCGTTTGCTTTGTATCGCAGCCTACGTCGCATGAACCCTTCGCCGTTCCTCTATTATCTGAACTTCGCTGACTTCTCGCTCGTAGGCTCGAGTCCTGAAATCTTGGTGCGTTTGCGCGGCGATACGGTGACCATCCGGCCGATCGCCGGCACACGCCCGCGCGGCGCAACGCCTGCTGAAGATCACGCACTCGAAGAAGAATTACTCGCCGACCCGAAAGAGCGCGCCGAGCACCTGATGCTCGTCGATCTCGCACGCAACGATCTTGGCCGCGTGGCTATTCGCGGCGCTAAGCCGGGCTCGAATGCAGCGGCGGCTGGCGCGGGCTCTGCGCATGTGCGTGTCACAGAAGCCTTCACGATTGAGCGCTACAGCCACGTCATGCACATTGTCTCCAACGTTGAGGGCGAGCTAAAGCCTGGCCTCTCCGCGCTTGATGCGTTGCTCGCAGGCTTCCCACACGGCACCGTCACCGGCGCGCCCAAAGTACGCGCCATGGAAATCATCAACGAGGTCGAGCCGCACAAGCGCGGCGTTTATGCCGGCGGGGTTGGCTATTTTGGCGCCGGCGGCGACATGGACACCTGCATCGCGCTCCGCACGGCGGTGGTCAAAGACGGGGCGTTGCACGTCCAGGCTGGCGGCGGCGTGGTGTTGGATAGCGATCCGGAAGCCGAACTCCAGGAGACGCTCCATAAGTCTCGAGCGCTGTTTCGGGCGGCTAGCGAGGCGTGGCGCTATTCCTGAGCGAAGCCAGTTTGCACGCCCGCGTTTTCCGCTAGAGTGCCGCGCGATGACGCTTTGGCCGGCCCCCGCACGATGGCGCGCTTGACGACGCACTGAACTTGCTCGTCAACGCGAAAGGCCGTTCGCCCATGATCCTCGTCATCGATAATTACGACAGTTTTGTTTATAACCTCGTGCACTACGTCGAGGACTTCGGCGTGAAAGCAGAGGTCGTGCGCAACGACGCGCTGAGCGTGGCGGACGTGCTGCGCAAGAAGCCAAAGGCGGTGATCCTCTCGCCCGGCCCTTGCACACCGAACGAAGCCGGCATCTGCCTGCAATTGCTCGCTGAGGCGCCCAAGGACCTGCCGCTGTTTGGCGTGTGCCTCGGCCATCAGGCCATGGGCCAAGCGTTTGGCGGCGAAGTGGTGCGTGCGCAGGAGATCATGCACGGTAAGGTCTCCGAAGTGACGCACCGCGGCGGCGGCTTGTTTCGAGGTCTACCCTCGCCTTTCCGCGCGACGCGCTATCATTCGCTCGCAGTGCGCCGCGCGACATTCCCAGAAGAGCTGATCATCGACGCAGAGACAGCAGACGGCGAAGTCATGGGACTCTCGCACAAGAGCCGACCGGTGTTCGGTGTCCAGTTTCACCCGGAGTCGATCGCCTCTGAGCATGGGCACGCGATTGTAGGCAACTTCTTGAGCGCGGCCGGCCTGCGATGAGCCTCGCCGCAACACTCGCATCACTCCGCGACGGCGCTGCGGTGCAAGCTGCCGACATGGACGGCGCGTTCTCGGAAATCATGGATGGGCAAGCCGCCCATGAAGACATCAAGCACTTCCTGACGCTGACTGTCCCCTTGATGGGCCACGCGCCGTTAATCGCCGCCGGCGCGCGCGCGCTGCGTTCGCGCATGGTGCGGGTAAAGGCGCCAGAGGGTGCGATAGACGTTTGCGGCACCGGCGGCGATGGCGCGCATACGCTCAACATCTCGACAGCCGTGACCTTTGTTGTCGCTGGCTGCGACGTGCCGGTGGCCAAACACGGCAACCGCGCGATGAGTTCGAAGTCTGGCGCGGCCGATGTGCTGGAAGCGCTCGGTGTGAAACTGACCGGCGATGTCGGCACGCTAGAGCGTTGCCTCTCGGAAGCAGGCGTGGCGTTCTTGTTCGCGCAGAACCATCACCCAGCCATGCGCCACGTCGCTTTAGCTCGGCGCGAAATTGGCAAGCGCACCATCTTTAATCTGCTTGGGCCGCTATCGAACCCGGCGGGCGTGACGCGCCAATTGGTCGGCGTGTTTAGCGCCGATTTCGTTCTGCCTGTTGCGCACGCGCTCCAAGAACTCGGATGTGAGAAAGCGCTCGTCGTGCACGGTGCAGGCGGGCTCGACGAAGTCTCGGCCGCCGGCAAGGATGCCAACACCGTAGCCACTCTGGCGGACGGCGCGATCACGCTGCAAACCGCGACGCAAACAGCCGAGATTCACCCCGATCTGCGCGGCGGCGCTGCAGACGATAACGCGGCCGAAATGCGCGCAATGCTCGAGGGTGGCGGAAGACCCGGCCACCGGGCGGCCGTTTTGATCAATGCTGCCGCCGCTCTATTCGCCGCCGGCAAAGCGGCGGACGTGATCGAAGCGTATGAGCTCGCGACCCAGTCGCTCGACTCCGGCGCCGCACGAGACGCGCTCACGCGACTTGTTGACGTATCGAGGAGCGCGCCGTGAATGTCCTGGAGCGCATCATCGAGTATAAGCGCGACGAGGTAGCAGCGCGCAAAGCAGCAAAGCCGCAGCACGTGATTGAGCGCGAAGCAAACGATCAACCGGCCCCTCGCCGCTTCCATGACGCTCTTGCAAAAATTAGTGATCGGCCGGCGCTGATTGCGGAGATTAAAAAGGCTTCGCCTTCGAAGGGCCTGATCCGCGCAGACTTTCAGCCTGCGGCGCTTGCGCGTGCGTATGAGGCGGGTGGCGCAGCATGCTTGTCTGTGCTCACTGATGCACCGAGTTTTCAGGGCGCCGAGCAATTTCTGATCGAAGCGCGCCAAGCGTGTGTGCTGCCCGTCCTGCGAAAGGACTTCATGGTCGATCCTTGGCAAATTTTTGAAAGCCGCGCTTTGGGCGCAGACGCTATTCTCATCATCATGGCTGCGCTGGATGATCAACGCGCTGCAGACATCTTCGACATCGCGGTGCATCTCGAAATGGATGCGCTGGTCGAAGTGCATGACGAGTTGGAGTTGGAGCGCGCCCTTAAACTGGATGCGCGCCTGATCGGCGTGAATAACCGCTCGCTTGTCACCTTCGAAACAGATCTCGGCACGACCGAGCGCCTGGCGAAGCTGCTGCCGCATGACGACCGCTTGCTCGTCGCGGAGTCCGGCATCTTCACGCACGCCGACATCACCCGTTTGCAGCGTGCTGGGGCGCGGGCCTTCCTCGTGGGTGAGAGTTTGATGCGCCAAGACGATGTCGAGGGCGCCACACGATCACTATTGGGCCGTTAACCCAACTAGACTTGACCTCGGGTTTGGAACGGATATAGAACACCTCATCGTTCACTATTTGGTCCCAGGCCATGCTGACAGCGAAACAAAAAGAATTGCTGCTCTACATTCACGAGCGGATCAAAGAGACGGGCGTTTCGCCCTCTTTCGATGAAATGAAGGAGGCGCTCGATCTGGCCTCTAAATCCGGCATCCACCGGCTGATCACGGCACTCGAAGAGCGCGGTTTCCTCCGCCGCCTGCCGCACCGTGCACGCGCCCTTGAAGTGCTGAAGATGCCGGACAGCGCCGCTACCGCTGCCCCGCCCAAGGGCCGCGGCGCATTCCGCCCCAGTGTGGTCTCGGAGGGTCGCTCCGGTGGCAACGGCTATAGCGTTCCGATCCTCGGCCAAATCGCGGCCGGCGTCCCGATCGAAGCGCTTCAGCAGGAAGTCGGACGCGTCTCTGCTCCGGAAGATTTACTCGGGTCAGGCGATCACTTCGCACTCGAAGTCAAAGGCGACTCGATGATCCAGGCCGGCATTCTCGATGGCGACGTAGTGATTATCAAACGAACGGAAGTTGCCGAGAGCGGCGATATCGTCGTTGCGTTGATCGATAGCGAAGAGGCAACGCTGAAGCGCCTGCGCAAGCGCGGCAATTCGATCGCGCTTGAGGCTGCTAACCCCGCGTACGAAACGCGTATCTTTGGCCCAGACCGTGTGCGCATTCAGGGCAAGCTGGTCGCGATGATCCGCCGCTATTCCTGATCGGCGCTCTGCACGGCTGGCGTCCAGGGTCGTTGTGTATCTGCTGACCACGCACGCGCTACACGCGGGCCGAGAGGCGTTTCAGTGACCGTCGCCCCGCCCAACAGCGCCAAGCTTTGAGCATCGATGAGGACAGTAAGCCGACAGCGTCGCGCGAACCCCGGTGGCATGGCTGCGGTCGTCAGGACTATGGCGCGTGCAATGCACGCTTGTTCGGCCTGGCCTGGATCGCGAACTAGGAAAATGTCTCCGGCAGGCCGGCGCCATTGGCAGAGCCCATCGCCACACGCCTCCGGCGGAGCCAGCCGCTCGATCTCCGCCGGAGCAAGGCCGAGCATCGAGCCGAGGCGATCGCGCGCAAACGTTGAGCGCCCCTCCCTGGCTAGCAACGTCCAGCGATCGTTGTCGCGCGCATAGTTGGCGCGAAGATCGGCGTCGAACGCGAGCACCGGTCTTGGCGCGGCGACATAGAGAGCGAGGCTCGCAGCAAAGATTGGCAGCGCCCCCCACCTTAGCGCACCGCGCCACAGGCAAGCCCACAACAGCGCGACCACACACAATACGAACGCAATCTCCGGCGGACGCCGCACTGCCCGCACAGCTTCCGGGCGCTCGCCAAAAGTTTGACCGACAGCCGCAATGAGATCGAGTGCGCTGGCCATGATTTCTAGAGCGGGATCGGCAAGTCCAAACGGGGCGAGGATTGCAGCAGCAGCGGCCATCGGCGCCACCAGGAATGACATGATCGGCGCGGTGATCAGGTTCGCCGGCAGCGAGTACACAGCGAAACGCTGAAAATGGTAGATCGCGAACGGATCGGTCGCGAGGCCAGCTACGAAAGAAATCAGCAGCACGCCGCCAATGCCGCGCGTCGTGGCTTGCAACGCGCCAATGATTGGGCCGGGTGTCGGCAGCACCGGCTCGTGCGGCGCGCGCTTCAGCATTTCGAACAGCGCCACCAGCGCCATAGTGGCGGCGAAGGACATCTGAAAACCCGGTTCAAGCACCGACTCCGGGAAAATCATGACGACCACCAAAGCAGCGAGCGCTAGGCCGCGCATCGAGATCGCTGGACGATCGAGCAGGATGGCGCCGAACGCGACGCAGGCCATCACGAACGCGCGAATGGCCGGCACGCTTGAGCCGGAAACGATGAGATAGGCGGCCAGCACGACGAGCGCGCCGACCGCCGCAACCTTCTTGACCGGAACGCGCAGGGCGATTGGCGGGATCAAGGACATCGTCCAGAGCAGCATAGCGAACACCAAGCCGCCGACGACGCCCATGTGAATCCCAGACACCGAAAGCAAATGCGCCAGCCCAGAATCCCGCAGCGCAATGTTGGTCTCTTCGTCGATCAGGCTTCGATCGCCCGCCACCAAGGCGGCGGCAATAGCGCCGCCGCGGTACGGCGCGGCATCATAAATGGCGGCCGCGAGATCGGCGCGAACTGCCGCGAGCCACAGGCGTTGCCGGTCTAGCCAACTCGGCGGCGGCTCTATCGCGATCGGGCGGCAGCGGCCGAATGCAAACCCTGTCGCCCCTAGTCGCTCGAAGTAGGCGCGCCTGGCGAAATCGTACCCACCCGGCGCGAGCGGTCCGGCGGGCGGCCCAAGAACGCCGCGACAGCGCGCGGCGCGGCCGGGGCTCAGTAAGCCGGCGTCGCTCACTGACATGCGGACATAACGCGGCGGACCTTCCACGCCCTCGATGCTGCGCACCAGCAGCCGCAGTCTTGGGCCATTATCGCTCGCGTCATTGGCGACCACCCAGCCCTCGACGCGCACAGGCGCCTCGTCGCCGCTGAAGGCCGATTGAGCCACACTCGTCACGCGAAGCTGCGCGGCTATGGCGCCGAGGCCGCATGCCGCAGCGAGCGCGCACAGGCCTGCTAGACACCGCCGCAAGTCAACGCCCCAGCCCGTAGCTTGAGCGCTAGGCCAGGCTGCAAAGCCAATCGCGCCGGAAGTTCCCAAGACGAAGCAGAGTGGCCCGATCCAAACAGGAGGATCGCGCGCCGCCAGGAGCCATCCTGCAGCGCCAAGAATCATCCCGACGCGGGCAGCCAGAGTATCCAACGGTCACGCTGCAGCGCGAACATGCCGCCGAGCAGGCGACTAGGAGACACCCCGCCCGCCGTGCTACCACGCGCGCGCTTTGAACCCTTCGTGCTCCCCGCAATGAGCGTCGTCACACGCTTTGCCCCCTCGCCCACAGGCTACCTCCATATCGGGGGTGCGCGCACGGCGCTTTTCAACTGGCTGTTCGCCAAGAAGATGGGCGGGACCTTCCTGCTGCGGATCGAGGACACCGATCGCGCCCGCTCCACGCCGGAGGCAATCGAGGCGATCTTGGATGGCCTCAACTGGCTCGATCTCCAGCATGACGGCGAAATCGTCTACCAGTTCACCCGCGCGCCGCGGCACCGCGAGGCCGCCGAAGCCATGATTGAGCGCGGCACTGCTTTCCGTTGCTACATGACGACCGAGGAGGCCGATGCGGCGCGCGCGCAATCTCACGCAGAGGGCCGCGCCATTCGTTCGCCCTACCGAGACGGAAAGGCGCCGCCCGCTCCTGACGCGCCGTTCGTGGTGCGCTTGAAGGCGCCAGACGATGGCGATGTGTTGAACGCCGATCTCATCCAAGGCGACGTGCGCATTAAGGCTGCCGATATCGACGATCTTGTATTGCTACGGGCCGACGGCAATCCCACCTACATGCTATCGGTCGTGGTCGATGATCACGACATGGGCGTGACGCACGTGATCCGCGGCGATGACCACCTGACGAATGCCGCTCGGCAAATTCCGATCTTCCAAGCAATGGGTTGGTCCCCGCCGCTGTTTGCACACGTCCCACTTATTCATGGCGAGGATGGCAAGAAGCTTTCCAAGCGCCATGGCGCCCAAGCCGTGCACGAGTGGCGCGACATGGGTTATCTGCCGGAAGCCATGAATGGGTATCTCATGCGCCTTGGCTGGAGCCCCGGGCACGACGACATTCTGACGAAGGAAGAAGCAATCCCCCAGTTCGAGATCAGCCAGATCGGCAAAGCGCCGTCGCGGCTCGATTTCAAAAAGCTGGATTCGGTCAACGCGCACTTTCTCGCGCTCGCGGACGATACCCGTCTCACCCGCCTGCTGAGTGAGCATCTTGAAACGCGCAATGGCGCGGCCTTGAGCGATGATGCACAGGCTGCGCTGGCACGCGCCATTCCGGTGCTAAAAAAGCGGGCAAAAAACATTCCGGACTTGGCCAACCAAGCGCAGTTCGTCCTCGCTAAACGACCGCTCGCGCTTGACGAGGCGGCTAAATCATTGATGAAAGACGACTTCAAACAACGCCTTGGCCGGCTGCGCGCGAAACTCGCCGCAGAGCCCGCCTGGGAGCACGCAGCTCTTGCCAGCGCGCTTAAGGCTTTCGCTACCGACGAAGGCGTTGGATTGGGTCAAATCGGCCCCGGTCTGCGGGCGGCGCTCACTGGCGGAACGCCCGCGCCCGATCTGGGCCAAGCTTTGGAATTACTCGGCCGCGATGAAGCGCTGGCGCGCATCGCCGACCAGACTTGAGGACGACGGCATGCAAAGCAAACTCACGAAAAAAGCACCGGCCACGCTCACGGTGAACAACAAGCAGCTTGAGCTGCCTGTGTATGGCGGCACCGTTGGCCCAGATGTGATCGACATCCGCAAACTCTACGGCGAAGGCAAGGTCTTCACCTACGATCCGGGCTTCACCTCAACGGGATCGTGCGAAAGCCAAATCACCTACATCGATGGCGATGAGGGCATCCTGCTTTATCGCGGCTATCCGATCGACCAGCTAGCCGAACATTCTAGCTTCCTGGAAGTCTGCTATCTGCTCGCCAACGGCGAACTGCCGAACAAGGCTGAGTTCGAGCGCTTCGACAAAGACATTACATATCACACGATGCTGCACGCGCAGTTCGACCGGTTCTTTGAAGGCTTCCGCCGCGATGCGCATCCGATGGCGATCATGGTCGGCACAGTCGGCGCGCTCGCCGCGTTCTATCACGACAGCACCGACATCAATGACCCGCAGCAACGCACGATCGCAAGCCATCGCCTAATCGCGAAGATGCCGACGATCGCGGCACGCGCGTTCAAGTACTCGATTGGCCAGCCGTTCATTAGCCCGCGCAACGAACTGGATTATTCGTCGAACTTTTTGCGTCAATGCTTCGCCGTGCCGGCCGAGGACTACAAGATCAACCCGGTGCTGGCGCGCGCCATGGACGTGTTCATGATCCTTCACGCGGATCACGAGCAAAACGCTTCCACCTCAACGGTGCGTCTCGCAGGCTCGTCGGGCGCCAACCCATTTGCATGTATTTCTTCCGGTATCGCCTGCCTCTGGGGCCCGGCGCACGGCGGCGCCAACGAAGCGGCGCTGAACATGCTCGAGCAGATCGGCACGGTCGATAAGATTCCGGAATTCATCCGCCGCGTGAAAGACCCGAACGACGATATCCGCCTGATGGGCTTCGGACACCGCGTCTACAAAAACTACGACCCACGCGCGAAGGCGATGCAGAAGCTCTGCCACCAAGTCCTGAAGGAAGTCGGCGCCGAGGACAATCCGACGCTCAAGGTGGCGATGGAACTTGAAAAGATCGCCCTGAGCGACGAATACTTCATTTCGCGCAAACTCTATCCGAACATCGATTTCTATTCCGGCATAACGCTGCGCGCGATGGGCTTCCCGACCTCAATGTTCACGGTGCTGTTCGCGGTGGCGCGCACTGTCGGCTGGATCGCGCAGTGGACCGAGATGATGGAAGATTCGAGCCAGAAGATTGGCCGTCCGCGCCAAGTCTATACGGGCGCGCCGCAGCGTGACTACGTCGCGCTCGGCAAGCGGGGCTGAGCAAGCACACCGAGCACAGCGTCGGCGGCAATCTCCGCCGCCGGCGTGCCCCCTCTTCCCATCTTCGCCAACGCGTCATCTTGACGGCGCACCTGCTCTTGGCGTGCGCTTTCATCGTCAAGTAAGGGCGCCGCGGCAGCAGCTACGTTTTCGGCTGTGAATCGCGTCTGGATGAATTCGGGCGCTACTTCCGCATCGGCCGCGACGTTCATCAGCGTGGCGTACTTCCCCTTGAACAAGAGTCCGCGCGCGATTGCCCAAGTGATCCAGCCGAGCTTGTAGCCGATCACAAGCGGCGTGCCTTGCAGCGCAACCTCGGTTGTCACGGTGCCAGAAGCAGCGAGCGCAACGGTAGCTGCCGCGAACGCGTCTTCCTTCTCATGCTCATCCAGGATGCGTACTGCCGCCGGCGCCTGCGCGGTAACTTGCTTGGCCACACTACCGGCGGCGACGACAATGATGCGGACATCCCTGTCACGATCCAGCAATTCCGCGGCCTGCCACAAGATTGGCCCGATACGGCGAATTTCTGCAGTACGGCTGCCCGGCAGCACCAAGATGATCTTCTCGGTCGGCGTGAAACCTTGTCGTGCACGCAGCGCCGCACCGTCACCGGGCGTGAAACGGCCAAGAGCGGGATGACCGCACACAGTGCACGCCAATCCATACGGTTCGTAGAACGGCGTTTCGAAATCGTGGATGCAGATCAAGTGATCGACAGCTGCCGCAAGCGTCTTCGCGCGCCCGGGCCGCGTCGCCCAAACTTGCGGTCCGATGTACTTCACGAGTTTTATGTCAGGCGCAGCGGCGCGTACGCCTTGAGCCACACGTAGCGTGAAGCCCCAGGAATCGATCAGCACGACGACGTCCGGCTTAGCTTTAAGAATTGCCTCCACCGTCGCCGCGACCGCGCGTTTGACACGCGCGTACGCCAGCAACCCGTCAACAAACCCAAGCACCGCGAGCCCGGAAATATCAGCCTGACTCGGAACGCCCTCGGCCGCCATCTGCGCACCGCCCACTCCGGAAAGCTCAATAGCGCCATCACGAGCCTTCAGCGCACGCGCGAGATCGGCGCCGAGTGCGTCACCCGACGCTTCCGCCACGACCAAGAAAATGCGCGCGCTCAAATCTCGCCAACTTCTTCGGGGGTGAATCCGTAGACGAACATTCCGGCCGCGTTTGCAGCAGCCACGATGGCGTCGCGCCGCACAGTCAATGCGCCACGCGCCTCGACTGCGACACCGGCAAGACCCGCGGCAGCCGCCGTCTCAATCGTGCGCACGCCGACCGTTGGCAGATCGACGCGCCGCTCCTGAATGGGTTTTGGACGCTTCACTAGAACCCCGCGGCGATGCGCGGGTGTGCCACGCACAGGCTGGGGTAACTCGCCGACGCGACGGAGCATCGCATCTGTTCCCTCCTGCGCTTCGACTGCGAGCACCAAGCCATCGCAAACGACAACGCCTTGGCCTATGTCGAACGCGCCACTCACAGCGGCGACCTTCGCGGCCTTCGCAATATCTTTGATCAAGGCCGGGGTTGGCATGACCTCACCCCATGCGCCCGCTGGCGCAAGCAAATCGACCATCGCTTCTTCGACACCGATAACGCGGAAACCAGCGCGTTCATGTTCGGCCAAAACGGCGCGAAGCAAAGCATCGTCGCCTTGAGGCATTGCCGCGAGGAGAGCGGGCAGCATAGCGCGCGCCGCGTCATCGAACTCAAGCGTTGCGATGTCTGGCCGCGCCACTTGCCCGATCAGCACCACGGCATCACAGCCAGCTTCGCGCATCGCTTGCATGCGCGCGCCCATCGCGCCCAGTCCATGACCGGCGCCGGGATGGCCCTCAAGCGCGCTGTCGGCCATCGGGGTAATGCGCGCCACGAAATAGGGTTGCGCGCTCGCCGCCAAGTGTTCGGCAAGCACGACAGGCAGTTCGCCCCCACCCGCGATCACACCGAGCTTGAGCCAGCTCGCCATATCAATCCCGCGGCATACAAAGCGGACGAGCCGCATCAGCCCGAATGAAGCTTACGATCTCCATAACATGCGGATTGCCCGAGTATGCTTCAACGCAATCCTCAATCCGCTCCTGGAAGGTGCCTTCTTCTGCGAACAGAAGACGATAGGCCGCGCGCAAATCGTGAATTTGATCACGCGTGAAACCGCGCCGTTTGAGCCCGACAACGTTTAGCCCACCTAGATGCGCGTGATTGCCGATTGCTGAGCCAAAGGGAATGAGGTCGGTCGTCATCAACGCGGAAGCACCCACGAATGAGAACCGGCCGACACGCCCATGCTGGTGCACACCAGAGAGGCCGCCAAGAAACGCAAAGTCGCCCACCTGGACATGGCCACCGATCGTCGCGGTCTGCGCCATGATGACGTTATTGCCGACATCACAATCGTGCGCGACGTGGCAATTGCCCATGATCAAGCAATCGTTGCCGATCGTCGTCACCGAGCGGCCGCGGGCGGTGCCGCGATGCAGAGTGGCGTGTTCGCGGATCACGTTGTTGTCGCCAATCACGAGCCGCGTCGGTTCGCCTCTGTACGATAGATCTTGCGGGGCGCCGCCGAGCCCTACGAACGGAAAGACGGTGTTGTTCTTTCCAAGCTCCGTGTGGCTCTCGATGAACACATGAGCGATCAGCTTGGTGCCATCGCCAAGCTTCACATTCGGCCCGATGACACAGCCAGGTCCGATTTCAACGCCAGGGCCGCACTCAATGCTGTCATCAACGACAGCCGTGGGATGAATTTTTGCGCTCATAGCGAATCCTGCGGGCGGTCCGCCTTCATCGCTGCGAACTCGCAATCGGTCGCGAGTTCGCCGCGCACTTCAACACGGCCGCGAAACTTGAAGATGTTGCGGCGCTGAAAGAGCACCTCGACGAACATCTCCATAGTATCGCCTGGCATCACCGGCTTTTTGAACCGCGCGCTTTCGACGGACATGAAAAGGATAAGGTGCTTGGTGATGTCGGCGTTCAACGTCTTCGACATCAGTACGGCGCCAGTTTGCGCCAACGCCTCAATCTGCAGCACGCCCGGCATCACCGGGGCTCCCGGAAAGTGTCCCGGAAAGAAGGGCTCGTTGATGGTGACGTTCTTGATTCCGCGAATGGATTTATTCGGGATGTAGTCGATGGCCCGATCAATCAGCAGAAAGGGATATCGATGCGGCAGACGCCGCAGGATTTCGCCGATCTCGATGACGTCATCGGTCGTCTTTTGCTGCTCGGTCAGATCATTTGCCTTCATCGCGCGCCCCTGCCGCTCTGCGGCTCAGCCATGCTGCCTCACGCAGCCACTTGCGCAGCGGCTTGGCTGGATACCCGCTCCACACCTCGCCCGCCGGCACGTCTTGAAACACTGCAGCGCCGCCCGCAATCGTAGCGCCCTTGCCGATCTTGCGATGGTCGGCAATGCCAACACGGCCACCCATGGTCACGCCATCGCCCACAATGGTTGAGCCAGAAATGCCGGCAAACGCGGCGATCAACGCTCCGCGGCCGATGCTGCAATTGTGCGCGATATGGCAGAGATTATCGATCTTCACGTCCTCGGCGATGGTGGTGTCATCGAACACGCCGCGGTCGATACACGAATTTGCGCCTATCGTGACGCGGTCCTGAATGATCACGCGCCCCAAGTGAGGGACGTCGACTGGACCAGAGGCGTCGCCCGCAACGCCGAAACCCTGCTCACCGATCACAGCGCCCGCAAGTATGTTCGCGTCATCGCCGATAAGCGCAAAAGAAATGCAGACACCGGCGCCTATGCGAGCGCGCCGCCCAATAGTCACCCCAGGGCCGATCACCGCGTTCGGACCGATAAAGGAATTGGCGCCAATCTGCGCGCCGGCGCCTATAACGGCGCCGGGTGCGATGCGCACATTGTCCTCAAGCCGCGCTGCTGGATCGATCGCGCTGTCGCCATCGACCGCACGTGGACGAATGAGGAGCGGAACCAGCCTCGCAAAGAGTGCGCGCGGCCGTTCTGCGAGAATGAGAGCGGCTGCATTCGGGGCTAGGTGCGCCAGGGCCGGCGCAATGACGCACGCGGCAGGCGACGTAGCTAACGCGACTGCGCCTTTGCTCTTGGGCTCATAATAACAGAGGTCACCGGGGCCAGCGCGGTCAGCGCTAGCGACACCGGAAACGGGGCGATCAGCGTCGCCGCCAATCTCGCCAGAAGGCGCAAGCGCCCGGACCGTTACCGGTCCGAGCGCCTCGTAGAAGCGGGGATCGATCATGCGCCGACTATTTGGCGCCGCCGAAGCCCAAAGTCACGCCGTGCCGCCTATTGACCGGCCGGCGCAGCCGCTTGCTGGCCTTGGGCCTGGCATTCGGCAACCGGACGGCGCGTCACGTTGGTCGCGCGCGTTGCTTGGTTGGCGTCGAGCTGCTGAATGACGGTCGCCGTGATATCGAACTCCGGCGCCGAAACGCTGACGTTCGATGAGTCGATGACGATGCCGGCGCCGCGCGATTGCATGACGGAGCGCACCACGGGTTCAACCAGACGGTTCACGTCAAGACGTGAGAGGATCTGTGTGCACTCCATATCGCCTTGCAGCCCAGCGACGCGAGCTTGCAATTGTTGCTGGCGTTGCGCGAGCGCCTGCACTTGCGGGTTGTTCCGCAATTGCTCGGTCGATTGGTTACGCGTCGAGGCTGCGAGGCGCTGCGCCTCTTGCTCGATGCTTTGTTGCTCGGGCGCGAGGCCCTGCACTTCGGCGCTGATCTGCTGACGAACGGTCTGCAATTTGGCCTGCAGGTCGCGGCCGAGAGCGGATTCCGCCAAGACGCGTTGATAGTTGATGACAACCGACGTGGTCGCTTGGCCATTGTTGCGGTTCCGCTGCGCGGATGCATCAGACGTGGCTGCGATGGCCGCAACCGCGATAGCGGCAGCGGAAAAAATGCTAAGCAAACGCATAATGCGCCTTCTCCTCAGAAACTGGTCCGGGTCGAAAACCTGAACTCTTCGCGCCGATCGTAATCCTCATATTGCAGAGGTTGTGCGAAATCGAATTGCACTGGGCCGAACGGCGAATCCCAGAACACAGACACCCCAGCCGCCACTCTCAAGCTCAACTCGTCCTCAACGATGAGATTGGAGTCAACATCGATTGGCACAGACTGCCGGCTCGCCGAGTCGACGATGCCCAACGTGCCAAAGTCTACGAATAGTGCGCTACCCAGCGAGAATGACTCAGGCAACGGCAGCGGCACGTCGAGTTGGATCGTGCCGATTGCATAAGCGTTGCCGCCAATGGAATCGCCGTCCACCTCGATCTCGCCCGTCGTTGCGTTGACGACGACCTGACGCGGGCCAATGCCGGCGACGTCGAAGCCACGGAAAGACGAGCCGCCTTTGAAGAAGCGGTCATTGATGCGGACATCATCGCCGCCCCAGCCGGCGATATAGCCAGCGGAACCACGGAACATTGCACGGAACCCATACGGGAGACCGTAATAGACGCCGCCCTCTAGCTCGGTGCGCAGATAGTTCACTTCGCCGCCAAGCCCGGCGACGTCCTGGCTAAACTGCAAATCGAACCCGCGCGTTGCACGAACCGCCTCGTTGCGACGATCCCAGTTCACCGTGAAGCCCAACACAGACGTCAAGAACGAGCCTTCCTGGTCGCACAAGAACGTGCGCCCGCTGAAGGCTGGATCGCACTGATCAATCGCGGCCGTTGTGGTATCGTTGTCATGATCGACGAGTACGTCCGCGACCTCGGTGTCATCCTGGATCAGCGAATACGTGAGGCCCAGACTGGTGCGGTCGGAAACCGGGAAACCAGCGCGCAGGCCGATGCCGGTCGATTGGTTTTCGAACGAAGACTGATCGAGGAAATCGGTTCGCAGCGAATAAAGATCGAAACCGGCGGAGAGCTCACGGCCCAAGAAGCGCGGCTCCGTAAAGCGGAGGTCCACTTGCTGGCGCTGACGGCTCGATGACGCGCGCAGACGCAAAAACTGACCGCGACCTCGCAGGTTACGCTCCGTAACCGACACGTCGAACAAGAATGCTTCGGTCGAAGAATAACCCGCAGCAAACGCCAACTCACCGGTGGATTGTTCTTCCACGGTCACCGTGACGACCGCGCGGTCCGGTTGAGACCCGTCGGCGTCTTCCACCGTCACGTCGCTGAACAGGCCGAGCGATTGAATTCGCTGACGCGAACGATCCAGCAAAATGCGGTTAAAGGCGTCGCCTTCGTTCACGCGCATCTCGCGACGGATCACGCGGTCAATCGTGCGGGTGTTACCGACGATATCGACGCGTTCGATGAATACACGCGGGCCTTCGTTGACTTCAAAAGTGATATTGACGACGCGGTTTTCACGATCGCGCTCGACCACCGGCGTAATGTCTACGTTGGCGTATCCCACCGTGCCCGCGACGTACGTCATGGAGTCGATGGCGTCTTCAATGAGTTCGCCGCGGAAAACTTCGCCGGTGCGGATCGGGATGGCCGACCGCAGCAGGCTCTCTGGCAGCCTGTTCAGCTGCGTTTGGACGCGTATCTCGCCGAATTCATAACGGATGCCTTCATCGACGGTGAACGTGATGAAGAAGTTGCGCTGATCCGGCGTCAGTTCAGCCACCGCGGAAACAACCCGGAAGTCAGCATAGCCACGGTTGTTGTAATACTGGCGGAGTTGCTCACGATCGTACTCGAGACGATCCGGATCGTAGTTGTCGTTCGACTGGAAGAGATTCCACCAGCTGGACCGGGTGGTCACGATCGAATCGCGCAAGCGGCGATCCGAGTACACTTCGTTGCCGATAAAGTTGATATCGCGGACGCCCGTCACCGGGCCCTCATCAACTTCGAAAATCAGATCGACGCGGTTCTGATCAAGCTCACGCACCTGCGGCGTAACCTGGGCCGCAAAGCGGCCTGAGCGGCGATAGACTTCGATGATGCGCTGAACATCAGCCTGCGCACGCGCTGGCGTGAAGACCGAGCGCGGACGCGCCTGCACTTCATCTTCGAGATCTTCCTCGTCGAGCGTGTCGAGGCCTTCGAAGATGACGCGGTTGATCACAGGGTTTTCGATCACGGCGACGATCAAATCGCCGCCGCGCTGCTCGATCTGAACGTCAGCGAACAAGCCGGTTGCGAACAGCGTCTTCAGGGACAAGTCGATCCGCTCTGGATCGAACGTATCGCCTGGGCGGACCAGAAGGTACGACGTGATCGTCGCCGCTTCGATCCGTTGGTTGCCTTCGACCACAACCCGCCGAATAGCGACGCCGGATTGCTGCACCGCCGGCGCCTGGGCCGCAGCGGCCGGCGCACGTTGCCCCTCTTGTGCGTACGCGTCAGACGCCGTCGCCACCAGTGCGCCAACGCTGGCCCCCACTGTAGCGACGCCATAAGCCGCGCCGAGCACGACATCCCGCAGATCCAGCTTCATCAAGCCCTCGACGTCCCGGCGCTCCCCAGCGCCGTGTTTGTAAGACCCCATCCCGTCTGGAAAGACAAGGACGAGGCGCTGTTACTGAGCACCCGGAAAGAGCCTCGTGATGTCGTTCCAGGTCGCGAATAGAAACAGACTCGCCATGACGGCGAATCCAGCACGATAGGCCCACTCCTGTGCCGAAGCCGGCAGCGGCCGCCCGCCGCGCACCGCTTCGATCCCGTAAAACAGCAGATGGCCTCCATCCAAGATCGGAATTGGCAGCAAATTGACGATGCCAACCGCCACGGAAAGCACCGCGGCAAGACCAAGCAGCGCCAGAGCAAGCGTGCCGAGCTTCCCGAAGAAAGATTCGTCTGGGCCACTCAGCGCCGAAGAAGCGACCTGACCGGATACGTTGACGATGCCCAGCGGTCCGGCGATCTGATCGCCGGACTCCCGCCCGGCAAAGATCGCGCCAATATACGCCGCCGTCTGGTCAACAATGCCCCATGTATTGCGTGCGCCGACACCAATCGCATCGACAACACCGTAACGCTCAAACTGCCGCTCAGTCGGCAATACGAGCGGACCTTGGACACCGAGAATGCCTTGACCTGCGCGCGGGCCGTCGGCCGTGGCGGCGGGGGCGCGGCGGGGCGTGACGGTCAACGTCAACGCGCCTCCGTTTCGCTCGACACCAACGGTCAATTCTTGCTCAGCAGACGCCGATACGATGCGCTGCAAATCGGTGAAATTCGCGATGCCAGCGCCGTTTATCGTTCTGATGATATCGTTCGGCCGCAGCCCGGCATCCGCCGCCGCGCCGTTCTCGGCCACCGTACCAATGCGCGCCGGAATGCTGCTATAATCAGTGACATCCTTGCCCCAGACCAACGCCAACGTTGCGAAGCCAAGAATCGAAAATACAAAATTAGTCAGCGGCCCAGCGGCGACCACGAGCGAGCGTGTCGAAAGCGGCTGTGCGTGAAAGAGTCCGCGCTTGCGCGCTTCCGCCAACGCTGCGGGATCCTCGATCTTTTCGCGTGGCGCAGTCGACATCGCATCGGCGTCGTCAGCGAACTTGACGTAGCCACCGAGCGGCAGCGCCCCGATCTTCCACTGCACGCCTTGCTTGTCGCGCCAACCGAAGAGGGTTTTGCCGAAACCGATTGAAAAGGTGTCGATCGCGACGCCGCGCCAGCGGGCGACTTGGAAGTGGCCGAACTCGTGCACGAACACGACAACGCTAAGGACCACGACGAACGCGCCGAGGTAGATCACCAAATCCTGTATGCCCTGCAGCACATCCGGCATTCGACCGCTTCCTCCCGCGCTTTTTTGTAATGGAGCGCCCGTCAGCCTTTAGGCTGCCGCCAGACTTCCCGCAATCCGTCGCGCCGCATCGCGCGCGGCCTGATCCACCGCCGCCACCTCATCGAAGGAAGTAGGCGATTTTGCGATTGAAGCTGCCCCATTCCCCTCCAGCGCTGATAGTGAGTCTTCGACTATACGGCAGATGTCGAGAAAGCGGATTCGCCCATCCAGAAACGCTTCGACCGCCACTTCATTGGCCGCAGACAGCGCCGTCGTAGCCAAAGCGCCGCGTTTTAGGGCCTCCCGGCACACCTTGAGGGCGGGGAACTTTGCGGTATCGGGGGCTTCGAAGGTGAGCGAGCCGAGCGTTGCGAGATCGAGCCTCGGCGTCGAAACCTGGGCGCGATCCGGCCACGTCAGGGCAAAAGCAATCGGAATGCGCATGTCCGGAGACCCAAGTTGGGCGAGGACGGAGCCATCCACGTAATGCACAAAACTGTGCACTACGCTCTCGGGATGGACGATCACGTCGATCATTTCTGAAGGGAAACCAAAGAGGTAGGACGCTTCGATCAGCTCCAAACCCTTGTTCATGAGGGTCGCGCTATCGACGGAAATCTTCCGCCCCATGCGCCAGCGCGGGTGGGCGCATGCCTCATCGGGTGTGGCGGCGGCGATGGTTTCGTGGCTCGAGGTCCGGAAAGGTCCGCCGGAGGCGGTCAGGGTCAGTTTCTCGACACGCGCCGGGTGGGTGAGCACCTGGAAAATCGCGTTGTGCTCGGAATCGACCGGAAGCAGCTGAGCGCCATGTTTGGCCGCGGCCTCGATGAAGAGCGGGCCGGCGCAGACCAAACACTCCTTATTGGCGAGCGCGACAGTCGCTCCGCGCCGTACCGCCGCCATCGTGGGATGCAGACCGGCCGCGCCCACAATAGCTGACATGACCCAGTCCGAGGGGCGAGCGCCCGCCTCCTCAAGCGCACTTGGCCCTGCCCCGACTTCAACATTGAGTCCCGCCAGCGCCTCGCGAGCCGCGCCCAACTGGGCGGCATCAGCCACAACGGCGAACTTTGGTTGCAACCGACGGCAAGCATCAGCGAGCACGCTGAGGTTTCCGCCCGCTGTGACAGCTTCAACAGCAATCTCGGCCCCCTGCCCGCGCAGTTCCTCGATGACCTGGACCGTGGACTGACCAACCGAGCCGGTAACGCCGAGAATGGATACGGTGCGCATCGTCACAAGCCTGCGCCAAAGAGCAAAGACGTCGCCCGCGGCCCAAAGGCGAGCGCAGCGCCCACGAGCAACGTCGCCGCCATCAGGCTGTCGATCCGATCCAATACGCCGCCATGCCCCGGTATCAGGCGGCTTGCGTCTTTCACGCCGAACCGGCGCTTCAAGAAGGATTCGAACAAATCGCCCATGAGCCCCGTGAACGCGATCAATGCGCCGATCAGCAACCATGCCATGCGGAATTCCTCGCCAGCGTGGAACAGATAGCCGCAGCCGAAGCCCGTCACCGCACCTGCGAGCACTCCAGAAATGATGCCAGACCAGGTCTTGTTGGGCGACAAGCCGTGCGCGATTTTCGGGCCGCCAATCATCTTGCCGCCAAAGTACGCGAAAATGTCCGACGCCCAGATGATTGCGAATAAGGCGAGGATGGTCTCTAGCCCCTCTGGCCCACGATCACGCAACCAGACAAACAACGCGGCAGGCAGGCCGATATAAACAGCGCCGCCGGCGGTTTCGATCACACCAGCAAGAGTGCGCCTGCGCAAAGCCGAGAGGCACGAACACAGCACCAGCCAGCCAAAGGCGTAAGCCAGATGCTGCCAGCTCGAGAACATCACCGCCCCAAGCGATCCAGCCAGCGCGAATGCAAACGCAGGCATGATCGCGTTCGGCTCGCTCATCCGAGCCCATTCGTAGCTCATGGCGACAACAGCAGCGCCGCAAGCAGCGGCAAGCCAGGGACCGCCAAACCACGCCGCGGTCACACCGAGGGACGCGAGAACGAGACTCGAGAGCACCCTTGCGCCTAGGTCGGACCAATCACCGCGCGCGGGCGCGGGCGCGAGTTCAGGGCTGCTCAGTGTCAGCCCCACCAAAGCGGCGCTCGCGGCGGCGGTAGGTGTCGATGGCGGACTGGAGCGCCGCTTTGTCGAAGTCGGGCCACAACACGTCGACGAAAACCAGTTCCGTATAGGCCGCCTGCCAGAGCATGAAATTGGAGAGCCGTAACTCCCCGGAGGTTCGGATCAGCAAATCCGGTGGCGGGACGTCTGCCGTGTCAAGATAGGAGCCGAACCGTTCGACGGTTACCTCTGACGGCGCGAGCTTTCCCGCAGCGGCATCTTCGGCGATCCGGCGCGCCGCACGTGCGATCTCGTCCTGGCCGCCGTAGTTGAAAGCGATGATGAGATGCTGCTTGTCGTTGTGGCCCGTGCGCGTCTCTGCGTCGTCAATGATTCGCAGCAAATCGGGCTGCAGGCCCTCGCGCGCGCCGATCACATGAACGCGCACGCCTTCCTTCACCAGCCGATCAAGATCGCGGGCAACGTAAAGCCGCAAGAGATCGAAAAGCGCGTTTACTTCTTCGACCGGCCGCCGCCAATTTTCCGTCGAGAAGCCAAAAACCGTTAGATAGCGAACACCCAACTCGCCAGCGGCTTCGACGGTGCGGCGCAGAGCCTCGACACCCTCACTGTGGCCGAACGTGCGCGGGCGTGAACGCATACGCGCCCAGCGGCCGTTTCCGTCCATAATAATGGCGATGTGGCGCGGCGCTTGCGCCACCGCTGCGGTGGAGGCGGTTTGCGCCATGGGAGATCGCGGGTCCTAGACCTGCATGATCTCCTCTTCCTTGTGCCGCAGCAGATCATCGACCTTCTTGATGTGGTCGTCGGTGGCTTTTTGCACCTCAGCGCCGAAGCGCTTGTGCTCGTCTTCGCTGATGGCGTGATCCTTCTCGAGCTTTTTCAGATGATCCATCGCATCGCGGCGAATGTTGCGAACGGCGATGCGCTGCTGCTCGGCATACTTGCCAGCAATCTTCGCAAGTTCGGTGCGACGCTCACCCGTCAGCGGCGGGATCGGAATGCGCAGCGATTGGCCATCAACAATGGGATTGAGGCCAAGATTGGCGGAACGAATAGCCTTATCGACAGCCGAGACCACGGATTTGTCCCACACGTTCACCGTAATCATGCGCGGCTCAGGCACGCTGACGCTCGCGACCGAACTTAACGGCGATACAGCGCCGTACGCCTCAACCGTGATCGGATCGAGCAGAGACGGCGAGGCGCGGCCAGTGCGCAGGCCGCCGAACTCATGGCTCAGCGCAGTAAGCGCGCCATCCATGCGCTTCTTGTAGTCTTCGAGTTTGAAAGGCGCGGGTGCGGCCATGAGCGTTCGTCCCTAGTCGGTGATGGTAGTGCACACGCCGCGGCCGGCGAGCACATCGGCCAAACCCCCGCGCGCGTGAATCGAGAAAACGACAATCGGAATGCTGTTGTCGCGCATCAGTGAGATCGCCGAGGCGTCCATGACCTTGAGGTCACGCGCCAGCACTTCGTGATAGCTCAGCGTATCGTATCGCGTAGCGCTGGCGTCTTTTTTCGGGTCAGCGGTGTAAACACCGTCCACTTGCGTGCCCTTGAGGAGCGCGTCGCAGCCCATCTCCGCAGCACGCAGGGCGGCGGCGGTGTCAGTGGTGAAAAACGGGTTGCCAGTGCCGGCGGCAAAAATCACGATCCGGCCCTTCTCCATGTGGCGCAGAGCGCGCCGGCGAATGTAGGGCTCGGCCACGGTCGTCATCGGAATGGCAGAAAGAACGCGCGCCTGACCGCCGAGTGCTTCGATAGCGTTTTGCATGGCCAGGGCGTTCATCACGGTAGCCAACATGCCCATGTAGTCGGCGCTGGCGCGCTCCATGCCTTTGGCGGCGCCCTGAATGCCGCGGAAAATATTCCCGCCACCAATGACCAGGCACATCTCGGCGCCGTTGTTGACCGCATCCAGGACCTCCTGAGCGATCCGGGCGCAGACATGCGTGTCGATGCCGTATTGGCCCTCGCCCATCAGCGCCTCGCCTGAAATCTTCAGCAAGACGCGCTTGTAGGCGCGCGGGGCGGACTCTGATCGCTCGGCAAGGCTCATGGGCGACTCTATAGACCAGCGCCGCCCGCCAAGTCAGCTAATCTGCGCCTTAAAAAGCAAAAGGGCGCAGGCCAGAAGCCCGCGCCCTCGTGTTCCAGCTTAAGCGCGGGCTTAGCCGGGCTTCTGCATCGCGGCCACTTCGGCTGCGAAATCGTCCACCCGCTTCTCCACACCCTCGCCAACGGCAAAGCGCACGAAGCCCTTCACCGAAATCGGAGCGCCGGTAGCCTTCGCGGCTTCCGCCACAGCGGCTTCCACGGTTTGGTCGGGGTTCATCACGAAGGCCTGCTTCAGCAGCACGGATTCTTCGAAGAACTTCCGCATCCGGCCCTCGAGCATTTTGTCGAGCACCTGCTGCGGCTTGCCGACCGCCTTGGGGTCTTCCTTGATCTGCTCACCAATCACGGCCTTCTCACGCTCGACGCGATCGGCGGGAATTTCGCCTTCCGTCAACGCCAGCGGATTGGCCGAGGCGATGTGCATGGCGATCTTCTTGCCCAGACTCTCGAGCGCCGCTTTGTCGCCAGTCGACTCCAGAGCAACCAAGACAGCGATACGGCCGAGATTATCCGAACCGTCCACCTTGGTGTGTACGTAAGCGGCGACCACACCGTTCTCGACGCCAAGCTTGGCCGAACGGCGCAGCGTGATGTTTTCGCCGATCGTGGCGATCAACTGCGTGACCGCATCCGACACTTTCGCGCCGGCGTGCGGCGCATCAAGCAGCGCCTGGTGGTCGTTGGCGGTCAACGCCAGTTTGGCAAACGCGCTCGCCGCTTTTTGGAAGTCGGCGTTGCGGGCGACGAAGTCAGTCTCAGAATTGAGCTCGACGACAGCTGCTTGCTTACCGTCCAGCGCGATCGACACGATACCTTCAGCAGCAGCGCGATCGGCTTTCTTGGCGGCCTTTGAAAGGCCTTTGGCGCGCAACCAATCGATGGATGCCTCAAGGTCGCCGTTGTTCTCGGCGAGCGCCTTCTTGCAGTCCATCATGCCGACGCCGGTCTTCTCGCGCAGGTCCTTGACCAGCGCAGCGGTGATTTCCGCCATGTTCGTACTCCTAGGTAATTTGCGTCAGTAGTTCGCGCCGGTCGGCCCATCGAGCGGGCTTTCCACCGGCGTGGGATCGCGTGGGCGTTCACGCACCGCCGCTTCGACCGGCGGACGCTCCGAAGCGCCGATGTCCTTACCGCCACGCACCTGGCTCTCGGTGAGGCCGTCCAGCACTGCGTCAGCGATGAGATCGCAATAGAGCTGGATCGCGCGAGCTGCGTCATCGTTGCCCGGGATCGGGAACGTGACCGCATCCGGATCGCAGTTCGAATCAACAATGGCGACAACCGGAATGCCAAGCTTCTTGGCTTCCTGGATCGCGATCGCTTCCTTGTTAGTGTCGATCACGAACATCAGGTCCGGCACGCCGCCCATCGCCGCGATGCCGCCGAGCGAACGGTCGAGCTTATCGCGCTCACGTTGCAGGTTCAGCGCTTCGCGCTTGGTCAGGCCAACTGCGCCGCCGGCGAGGATCGCCTCGAGCTCACGCAGGCGCGCGATCGATTTCGAGACCGTTTGCCAGTTCGTCAGCGTGCCGCCGAGCCAACGTTGGTTGATGAAGTACTGGGCCGAGCGTTGGGCCGCGGACTTAATGTGTTCCGACGCCTGGCGCTTGGTGCCGACGAAGAGCACGCGGCCGCCAGCTGCAGCGACTTCGCGGACCTTCAGCAGCGCTTGGTGCAGCAACGGCACCGTCTGCGACAGGTCGAGAATGTGGATGTTCGACTTTTCGCCGAAGATGTAGCGATCCATCTTCGGGTTCCAGCGGTGGGTCTGGTGGCCGAAGTGGGCGCCAGCTTCCAAGAGCTGACGCATAGAGAATTCAGGCAGCGCCATCGTATCGTTCCTTTTCCGGTTTGCCGCCGCGGGAAAGACCTGGGTACCCCAGGACCGGATGGAGGAAACGGCCGCTTTCAGGCCGCCCCGCCGCTCCCACGTGCGAAGTGAGGGGCGGATATAGAGGCAGGCCCTTGGCAACGCAAGGGAACCCCGAATGCAGGTCAGTTCAGCTTTTTTGGCGTGACGGGGGCCAAATCGGGGGGCAGCGGCGCGGCGGGAATACCATCCTCCGCGAGCGATTGCGCCTCTTCGGGCGTCGCCTCCCCCCAGATCGCGCGCTCCTCGCTCTCGCCGGCGTACATTTTGCGCGCCTCGTCGGCGAACTTGTCGCCGACATAGTCGAAATTGTCCTTGATGTGGTCGCGCACCTTGGCCGCCATTGCCATGGCGACAGCACGCTCCTTTTGCGCATCCTTGGCACGGCCGGTGCGCACCGCTGGCGCCATAGGCGCCTTGGTGACGTGCGAGGAGCCGCAATGCGGGCATTCGACCTGACCCGCTTCGGCCTGCTTGTCGTAATCGGCGATTGAGCCGAACCAAGCCTCAAACTCATCGCCGTTGGCGCAACGCAGATCGTAGCGGATCATGGCCCGGTGAAATCCTGACCGCCCTGCCAAGCAGGTATCTTGTCACGCGCGGCTGCAACCATGTCGAGATCGAGATCAGCTACCAGCACGCCCGGCTCATCGTGATCCAGCTTGGCGATAACTTTGCCCCAAGGATCGACGATCAGCGAATGCCCGTAAGTCGCGCGTCCATCCTCGTGGCGGCCGCCCTGCGCTGGCGCGATCACGAACGCCGCCGTCTCGATGGCCCGGGCGCGCAGCAGCGTTTCCCAATGCGCTTGGCCGGTTGGCACCGTAAACGCCGCCGGAACAGTGATGATCTCGGCGCCGGCCTTTGCGAGCGCGCTGTAGAGCGACGCAAAGCGAAGATCGTAGCAGATCGTGAGGCCGATCTTGGCGCTCATCGGCCCTTCGACTACCGCCGCCTTAGCGCCGCCCTCAACCGTTTCACTCTCGCGATACGTCTCGCCACCGCCGAGCGTGACGTCGAACAGATTGATCTTGTCGTAGCGCGCCGCGATCTTGCCGTCGGGATTGAACACAAAAGAGCGGTTGAAGACCTTGCCGCTTCCAGTTGCGATGGCGCCCGAGCCGAGCAGCAACCACACGCCCAACTCCTGCGCGGCGCGTCCCCAGGCCTTCAACTCCGCGTCACCTTCCTCCGGCCCCACCGCCGCCAACATGCGTGCGCGATCCCGATCGAGCCGCATCGTATTTTCGGGCGTCGCAATAAAGCGCGCTCCTGCGATCGCCGCTTCGCGCAACAATGGCATTGCGCTTGCGCGATTTGCCGCCGGATCGATGCCGGAGCGCAGTTGGATCGCTGCTACCCTAAGCTTTCGCGTCATGGACTGGTCAACAACGGGTCGAGCGCGCCGCGCTGTTCGAGCGCGTGCAAATCATCGCAGCCGCCGACATGGGTTTCACCGACAAAAATCTGCGGGAACGTCCAGCGACCAGAGCGTTGAATCATCTCTTGACGTTTATCGGGGTCGCTGGCGTCGATCTCGGTAACCCGCGCGCCCTTCCGCTCCAACAGCGCCATGGCCCGCGTGCAATACGGGCAAAAAGCGCGTGTGTAGATTGTGACCGGCTTCATCCGACTCAACTTCTCCTCAGATCAGGATATCAGTCGAACGCACCACGCGGGCCAGGGTTACTGCATGCACTTCTGCAGCCCCAGCTTTACGCAATGCACGGGCGCACGCCTCCAGAGTCGCGCCGGTGGTGAAAACGTCGTCCACGACAAGGATCGTTTTGCCCTTGACCCCAGCGGAAGCCTTGATTGCGCCGCCAACGTTCCGGCGCCGTTCCGAGGCGGAAAGTCCCGCTTGGCTCTTCCGACGCTTCACACGTGTAAGTGCGCCCGGTTTCCAAGGCTTACCGCTCGCCTTCGCCAGAGCCTCGGCTAGCCACGCCGCCTGGTTGAAGCTCCTGACGGCGAGCCGCGTCCAGTGCATGGGCGCCGGGGCCAAGAAATCGGCGCGCGCCAAGTTTTCACCGGCCGCCGTCGCCATCCACCGCGCAAACACCTGCAAGCCGTCGCGACGACCACCCCGCTTCAAATCCAGCACCAGACGCCGTGCATGGTCATTATAGGCGAGCGCCGCCCGGGCGGTGTCGAATGCCGGTTTGCCGCTGAGGCAGGGGCCGCACTGATCTCCTGGGCCGGCGTGGTCGGGTAGCGGAAAGCCGCAGCAGGCGCAGAGCGGTTCGGACATGAATTTGAGCTCGCCCCAGAGTGTAGGCTCAATCACGCCGGGACGATCAACGATTTCGTCCGACAAAAGCGAACGCGGCGGCCATATGAGGTCCGACAGCCGCGAGATCACACCGCGTTTTCGAAAACCCGGCCCGGCGCGATAGGATTGCGTCATGACGGCCCCGCCCCCTCCATCCGCTCCATTCGAGCCACGCTTGCATCGGCTACGCAAGCGCCGCGCGCGCGCGGGGTTCGCCGGCGCCGCTTTTTTGCACGCGCGCGTGGCGGCCGATTTGGCCGACAGGCTAGAGGCGATCCCGCGCCCATTCGCGCGCGCGCTGGCGCTTGGCGGGGGCGGCCTGTTTTCCGCGGAAGTGGAGGCCCGGCCTGACCTGATGGCGCGGATTGGCCAAATCGTTGAGGCCGACGTCGCTGGCAGTGCGGTGGAAATCGATTTGGAGCGGCTGCCCTTCGCCGATAGCGCCTTTGACCTAATCGTTTCTCCGTTGGCGCTTCACTGGGTGAATGACCTCCCCGGGGTGCTGATCCAGCTGCGCCGCATGTTGAAGCCCGATGGCTTGCTGCTCGCATCTCTGTTTGGCGGCGACACCCTCTCTGAGTTGCGCTTAAGCCTGATCGAAGCGGAATCGGAGATCACCGGCGGCGCCGGGCCACGCGTTGCGCCTTTCGCGACGCTCCAAGATTTGGCGGGCCTTCTGCAACGCGCTGGCTACGCGCTGCCCGCAGCCGACCGCGATTTGGTAACCGTGCGCTACGGCGATCCGCTGCGCCTACTGGGCGACCTCAGAGGCATGGGTGAAACCTCCGCCTTGGCGCAACGCAGCGCGCGGGGCCTCAGCCGCCGCGTTCTCGCACGAACGTTTGAGATCTATCGCCAGCGCTTCAGCGACGACGAGGGTCGCGCAAAGGCAACTTTCGAAATCCTCACTGCAACCGGTTGGGCGCCGCATGAGAGTCAACAAAAGCCACTAAGGCCAGGTAGCGCGAAAACGCGGCTCGCAGATGCTTTAGGCGTTCCCGAACAATCGGCCGGCGAAAAACCAGACGGCAGTTAGGTTCTGGGTCTGCGTGTCATGCACCAGAAATGGACGCCTGGCAGCTCAAACTCGCCCGTCACCTCAAAACCGTGTCGCTGATAGAGCGCCACGTTCCGCGGTTTCGATGCTTCTAAGTACGCCGTCACCCCTGCCGCATCGAGCGGCGCCAACGCAGCTTTCAACAAGGTCGAGCCTACGCCACGCCCCTGCGCCGCGGTCGCCACGCCGAGGAACGACAAATGCGCATGCGGCTCGCGCGGATGATGCGCCGCCAAGCGCCCGCCCAATGCACGCGCACGCTGAAGCCCCTCAAATCCCGCGATCGAGTACAGCAACGGCAAAAGCATCACTTCTTGCAGCGGCGAGTGGTCAAATGCCTTGTCACCTGGGCGCAGCCAAATCGCGCCGCCCAGGTGCAGCCCATCCGCCTCAGCCAGCCAGAGCTCACGATTTGGATGCAGCGTGTCGCGCACAGCAGCGTGGAAAAACCGGCGGCGAGCGCGCTCTTTTGCTGCTCCCTGCCGCAGCCAATAATTCAACCCATCTTCGTCCACGAACGCATCGTGCAGCACAGCCGCGACAGCGTCCTTTTCCGCTGGTCCAGCAATGCGCACTGTGGGTGGGACGTTCATATTTTTTCGGAGATGCGGATCGCCGCGCGGCAGCCGAACTTGATCACGGCAGAAAGCACGGCATAGCCCGGCGCATCCTTGGCGCCCTGCTCAATCGCCGTATCGCGGTGCGCGAGTTCCTCTTCGCGGAAGCGATCCACGACGTCCTTGAGTTCCTCATCAACACCCGCGAGCGCTTCGCTCTGGCGCGCGTAGTGCTCTTCAATGACGTTCTCGACCGCTTCCGTGCAGGCGTGCGCTGCCTTCTCGCCCATGAGCGCAGTGACCGCGCCAAGACCGAACCCCGCGACACGCCAAACAGGCGCCATGATTGTCGGCCGGACCCCGCGCTCGGCGATCAACCGGTCAAACGTGCGCAGATGTTCGGCTTCGCCCGCTTCCATCTCACCAATGAGACGCGCAGCGTGCGCCTTGCCCTCGCTGCGGCCGAAGATGGCGCGCTGGCCGCGATAGATCTGCACAGCGCCAAACTCACCTGCGTGATCGACGCGCACCATTTCCGCCAAGCGTCGCTCTCGCGCGCCTTCTCCTGGCATTGGCGGCGAAATACGGCTCATGATTTGCGCTCCGGCAAAAGCCCTACGGCAAAGCTGGCGAGGGCAAGCAGCGTCGAGATGATGGCGTTGTATCCAGCCATCGAAATGCCGAACATCTGCCAGGCGATTTCATCGCACTTCGGCGCGCTTACGGCGCCGTCAAAATCCATGGGCCGGATGTCGTCCATATCGATCCGCGCGTCGCAATAACCGACGACCCAGTGCTGCTCGACAGCCACATGGTAAAACGCTTGCGCTGCGCTGCCGAGCAAGACGAGACCCAGCACGATCGCCGCCCCGCGTTGCACGCGGGCGCTGACGCGTGTCGCGATCAAGGCGATCAGCGCAACGCCAACCACGGCCCAATGCCAATTGCGCTGGTCGAGACACATGGGGCACGGCAGCAGGCCCCCGAAGCGTTGAAACGCGTGCGCCGCCGCTAGCATAGCGCCCGAGGCCAGCATCATCAGCAATGGCCAGAGGGGGCGCAGGCGCGAAACCAGGTTCATTGGCCCATCCTAGAGCAAGGCCCCGCCAGCTTACACAAGCAATGGCGCGGCGCCCCGCCGCATGCTTAGCCGCCGAACATGTCTCGCAGCCAGGGCGCGTGCTCCGACAAGAGATTTACGGCAAAGCCAGCGCCGACGACGAGCCCGCCAACTAGGATCGCCAGAAGCGTCAGCCAGCCCAACGCGACGAGCATGCCAAAGACGGTGAAAACGCCATCGCGTTGGATAAGCCCAACCGACATCAAGGTCAGCGCCACAGATGGAACCGTATTGGTGATCGGCAGCATCACGGTGATCGCCGCGAGCGCCATAAGCAGCGCCGCAAGTTTCTCACCAAAGCCAGCAGCAAAGAAGCGCCAACGCGGGCGCGACAGTGTTTCAGTCCAGCGCAGGCGCTTGTCCGCGAAGCCGGCGATCGAACTGATCCAACCCTTCTTTACACGCGCGCGCATGAACCAGCCCGGCAACCAAGGCTCCGAGCGGCCAATCAACACTTGCACTGCGAGCAAAAAGATCGGGACAGCGATGATCTGCGCGCCCGGCAACCCCGGCACCAAGCACGGCAAGGCGAATAACAAAATCAGCAGCCCGAACGCACGCTCATCAAGCCGGTCCACGATCTCGCCAACGGTGAGGCCCTCCTCGCCCGCAGCGGCGTCGATCTTTTGCAGTACGGTGATGAAGCTGCGGCCGGTGTCGTCGCGGATCGTGTCAGTGGCGGACATGGATGCCTTTTCGCGCAACGTTCTACCGTGCGGCTAGCACGGTTCGACAACCACGTCAGGAGCCGCGTTGACAAGATGACATCGTCGACTGGCTATCGCGAGCGAACGATGGTGCCCCCGGTCGGAGTCGAACCGACACACCTTGCGGTACCGGATTTTGAGTCCGGCGCGTCTACCAATTCCACCACAGGGGCAACGCACGCACCTTTAGCGCATCAACTTGCGTCTCTTCAACGCTCGACTGGGGCTTCCAAAGGCGAGGCGCTGAGGTATGAGGCCAGAAAGCCGGTGTCAAATCCGGCAGCGGGGGAAGCGCATGACCGACGCACCGGCGATCGCCGCCGAGGAGACGGGCTTTGGCCGCGTAGGCCGCTGGATCGGTCTGGTGCTCGGCCCGGCGCTCGCGATCGGGCTCCAATTCCTGCCGCCGCCGGAGGGGCTTTCAGTTGAAGCGTGGCGGGTCGTTTCGCTGGCGGCGTTGATGGTCGTGTTCTGGGTCACCGAGGCGATCCCGATTTCCGCTACGGCGCTTCTGCCGCTGGCTGCGTTGCCCCTGCTTGGCGCAACCACCATGGGGCAAGCGGCGGCCCCTTACGCCGACCCCATCGTCTTTTTGTTCATCGGCGGCTTCATTCTGGCAGCCTGCGTCGAACGCTGGCGACTGCACGAGCGTATCGCGCTTTCGATTGCGTCAGTGGCTGGAGGCCGACCGGTCGCGTTGGTCGGCGGCTTCATGATCGCCTCGGCGCTCATCTCGATGTGGATTTCAAATACCGCGACAACGCTAATGCTTGTCCCCATCGCTATCGGCGCGGCGCGCGCGATGTCTGGCGGCGGCAGCGCAGACTTGGCGCTCGGCGGCGCGTTGACGCTCGGAGTCGCGCATGCAGCTACCATTGGTGGCGTCGGCACGCCCGTCGGATCGCCCACCAATCTTATCGCCATGGCGTTCTTTGAGCGTGCGGGCGAGCCGATCGCCTTCATTGATTGGATGGCGCGCGCGTTGCCGATGATGCTGATCATGCTGCCACTTGCCTGGTTGCTGCTCTGTCTGCCGCTATTTCGGCGCAGCACACACACGCGCTACGAAGCCATTGGTGAGGTCGTGAAAACGGCGCTGAAAGCGCTCGGGCCTCTTACACGCCCGGAGACACGCATCGGGATTGTCTTCGCACTAGTGGCGTTGGCTTGGATGACGCGCACAGAACTCAACAAGCTCCCAGGGCTTGGTGCGCTCACTGACACCGGAATTGCCATTATGGGCGCGCTTTCGCTCTTCTTCATTCCATCAGGGCGCGGCGGCGGCGAGAAGCTGATCGACTGGAAGACCGCAGAACGCATCCCATGGGGCATCGCGATTTTGTTCGGAGGCGGACTCTCGCTCGCCGCAGGCATGGAGGCCACCGGACTCGCAGCCTGGATCGGCGAGTGGGTTGCAGGTTTAGACGGCGTTTCGGCGCTCGGCCTTGTCGCTGTGTTGGTCGTTGCGACAATTCTCGTTTCCGAACTCGCGAGCAATGTCGCGACACTGACATCGATGCTGCCGGTCGTCGCCGCCGTCGCCACCGCGACGGATACACCGCTGCAGCAATTGGCTTTCCCCGTCGCGATCGCCGCAAGCTTTGCCTTCATGCTGCCAGTGGCCACGGCGCCTAACGCCATCGCCTATTCTTCCGGTATGCTGACCTTGAAGCGGATGCTCAGCGTAGGGCTGGGACTCAACATCGCTGCGATCGTTCTCATCATTGCTTTCGCTGCAGGCTGAGCGTCACGCGCGCATTGCCTCCACGCGATCCCAGAACGCCTTCGGCAAATCGAGGCCGCTGAAGCGCTTCAATTCCTGCACCAACGTTGGCGACGTAACGTTGATTTCGATAAGTTTGCCGGCGATCACGTCGAGCCCTGCAAATAAGATCCCTTCGCGCTTCAACAATGGCGCGACCGCATCAACAATCGCGCGGTCGCTAGCCTCAAGCTTGGCCCCTTCAGCTATGCCACCGGCGTGAAGGTTGGCGCGGAAGTCTCCGCCCTGCGGCATGCGCCGGACGGCGCCAAACGCTTCACCGCCCAGTACGAAGACGCGCTTATCGCCGCCGCTGACAGCAGGCAGAAATTCTTGCGCCAAGATCGGCTCGCGGCCTGCGGCTTCAATAAACTTGCCGGCGCGGGCGCGGAAATCAGTGTCCGCCGCTTTCAGTTTGATGACGCCGTCGCCGCCCATCAGGTAGAGCACTTTCAGAACAACCTGGTCGAAGCGTTCGGCAAACGCTTGAAGCGCATCGAGATCGCGTCCGACCCAAGTCGTCGGCGTCAGCTCCGGAAAATGCATGATCGACATTTTCTCGGAGATGTTGCGCACACCCAGCGGCGGATTGATCACCAGCGCCTTGGTGAGTTCGAGCAAATAGGTGTTGGAAACGTAGCCCATGTCAAAGGGCGGATCCTGGCGCACCAAAATGACATCGAAATCGTCCAGCGGCCGGATTGCATCAGCGCCGTTCTCGTAATGCTTCTTGCCGTCTAGGCTGACTTTTGCGGTGCGCGACCGCGCCTTCACCACACCGGAATCGTAAAACACCTCGTTAGGCGTGAACCACGATACCTCGTGGCCGCGCGCTTGCGCTTCAATCATCAGCGCAAGCGACGTATCGCGCTCGACCACCATGGTTTGGATGGGGTCCATCTGCACGGCGACGCGAAGCGATTTCATGTGCTCTCCTAGCGGGCGCGGCGCGCTAGACGGCGCGCGCCTTGCGGCCGGCGTCTCGTGCGCCGCGGAGCTGTTCGGCGATCAGGAACGCCAAGTCCAGAGCCTGTTGGCCGTTTAGGCGCGGATCGCAGTGCGTGTGATAGCGGCTGGAAAGGTCTTCTTCCTTCAAAGCCGCCGCGCCGCCAATGCATTCGGTGACTTGCTGGCCGGTCATCTCAACGTGGACGCCGCCTGGGTAGGCGCCTTCCGCTGGCAAGATGTCCGTGAACGCCCGCACCTCCGCGAGAATGCGATCGAACGGACGCGTCTTGAAGCCGCTATCGGTTTTCAGGGTATTGCCGTGCATTGGATCGCACGACCAAACCACCGAGCGGCCCGCCTTCGTCACCGCGCGCGCAAGCTTCGGCAGCCCCGCCTCGACTTTGTCGGCGCCGAAGCGCGCAATCAGCGTGAGGCGGCCAGGCTCATCGTTCGGGTTGAGGACATCGATCAACCGCAGCAACTCATCTGCATCGAGGCTCGGCCCACATTTGAGGCCGATGGGATTTTTGATCCCCCGCGCGAATTCAACGTGGGCGCCGTCCAATTGGCGTGTGCGATCGCCGATCCAAACGAAGTGCGCGCTGGTGTCGTACCAATCGCCAGTCGTCGAATCGATCCGCGTCATCGCCTCTTCAAAGCCAAGCAGCAACGCTTCGTGACTTGTGTAAACATCGACCTGCTTCATCTGCGGCACGCTTTCCGGCGTGATACCGCAAGCGCCCATAAAGTCGATGGCCTCGGAGATGCGGTCGGCGATCTCCTGGTAGCGTTTGCCCTGCTGACTGTCGGCGACGAAGCCGACCATCCAGCGGTGCACGTTGTGCAAGTCGGCGTAGCCGCCGTTTGCAAAGGCGCGGATCAAATTCAGCGTCGCAGCCGATTGCGAGTATGCCTTCAGCAGACGCTCCGGATCGGGCGTGCGCGACTCCAACGTGAAGTCCATACCGTTGATGTTGTCGCCCCGATAAGAGGGGAGCGTAACGCCGCCTTGCGTTTCAGTCAGCTCCGAACGCGGCTTGCCGAACTGGCCTGCCAAGCGTCCGATCTTCACCACCGGCCGCGACGCCGCGAACGTCAGAACGACGCTCATCGCCATCAAAGTGCGGAAGGTGTCGCGGATATTGTCGGGATGGAATTCCTTGAAGCTCTCAGCGCAATCGCCGCCTTGAAGCAAGAACGCCTTGCCCGCGGCAACGTCAGCGAGCCGCGACTTTAAATTGCGCGCCTCGCCGGCGAACACGAGCGGCGGGTACGAGCGCAACTGCTGCTCGACGCGCGTCAGCGCTTCCGGATCTGGGTAATCCGTCGGGATGTGCTTGGCGGGCAGAGCGCGCCAGCCGGCGGGGGTCCATTTATCTCGCATCTGCGAACAGCTTAGCTCATGGAAAGGGGCGCAAGCGAGGCCCCTTGGCTGAAGATTGGCGCTAAAAATGGGGTGGCGAAGAGCCAGACCAACCCTGCCGCGATCGTGGCCGTCGCCGCCGCTGCGAAATAGAGCCCCGCATAGCGCCAGCCGCCCGTGAAAGCCGCGATGAAGCCCTTGGACAGGGAGTTCATCAGAACGGCGATCATGACCGCGTGCGCCCCGACGCTGGGGTCCAAGCCTCCGCGCACGAGACTAGTGGCGGCCAATGTCACCGCGTCCACGTCCGCGAGCCCGGCGGTAGCCGCGAATGGCAAGAGACCCGCCTGCCCGTAGGCGTCCGCGACGATGCGTCCAACGACAATCACCGCCCCGAGGAAGAGCGCAAACTGCGCCACGGACCACAGATCTAGCGGGCTGCGGAGTTCGCCGCGGCCATCGTCACCGTCGCCGGCGTCGGCGCGGTCGAAATAGCGCATCGCAAACGCGGAGATGCCAAAGACCACCGAGGCCGTCACGAGGGCCGGTCCGGCTTCCGGCAATACCGCCGCGCCTGTGACCGCTAGCAAAGCGACAACGCGGGCTACGCTGATCGCGGCCGCGATCGCGGCCGCAGCGCCGCCAACCAGTGCGTGGCTTTCACCGCGCTTCACGCGCCGACCCAATTCAGCAGTGACGACGGTGGATGAAACGAACGCACCCGCTGCCGCACCGGCGAGTACGCCGACATCGTCACCCAGAACGCGCACGGCGATGTAACCCGCGAAAGATGCGCCGGCGACGAGGATGGTCAGCAGCCAAAGCTCGCGCGGATTGATTGCCTCCCATGGATCGATTGTGCGATCGGGCAATAGTGGCAGAGCGATCGCCGTAGCTGCGAGGATTAGCAGCGCAGAGCGCAGCTCCTTCCAGGTGATCTTATCGAGCCACCCGTGCAGCGCTTCCTTAAAGGCCAGCAACCCGACGAGAGCGACGCCCACGGCCGCAGCGATGCGGAGATCACCCCACATCGCGTAGGCGCCGAGCGCATAAACCAGAAGGCCAGCGATCGTACCCGTGACGGAGACGTCGTGGTCCTTGAAGCTCTCGCGCAGCTTGAACGCCACGAACGCTCCCGCAAACACGAGCGTCAAAGCCGCAAAACCAATCTGGCCAATCATCGGCAGCATAGCGCCTGCGACCCCGCCCATGAGGCCGATCACCGCGTGGGTGCGAAGCCCCGCAGCGCGCGTGCCGTCCGGCGCGCCGCGATGCTGCCAACCGCGCTCGACGCCGACCAAAAAGCCGATCCCGAGCGCCATCGCCAGGCGCTGAAACATATCGATTAAGAGCGGATCGGGCATGGTCGTAGGCATGGTGCAAAGCGGCGGGCTGCGCGGCCACGCGCCGCCCCTTTGAGGCGAGGCGATAGCATTGCCAAGGCGTAATACGCCCGACTAGGGTTTCCCTTCAGAGCGTGGGGAAACTTTATGGCGATTGCGGCGTACCTCGCCTTTGAATCAGCAGACGAGGACGCTGCTCGCGCCATTGCGGCGGAACTTGAGCGCCATGGCTGGAGCATAACGCTTTCGGGGCCAGAATTGCGCGCCCAGGAAAAGCTGTCGGCGCTTGTCCAAACTATTGGTGAAGCTGGCATTGTCGTGGTGCTGGCGTCTCTCGCGGCGCAGGAGAGCACTTGGCTGCAGCGCGAAATGGCGGCCGCTCTAAACAATGGACGCCCGATCATTGTGGTGATGACAGGCGACCTGCCGGCAGATTCATGGATCCACGCCACACTCGATACCGCCACCGCCGTTGATCTGCGCCGCGGGCCCCGTTCAGAAACCCTCACCCAGATCGTCGACCGCGCCCGGGCGGCGAATGGACGTGGTCGCGTTTTCGCAATGCTCAACATCAAGGGCGGCGTGGGCAAAACCGTGTTGGCCGCGAATCTATTCGCCGCGGCGCACTTGGCCGACAAGCGTTCTGTCAGTTTTATCGACCTCGATCCGCAGCACAATCTCACGCAGTATTTTCTCTCGCCCGGCGAACGAAATCGCATTCGGGACCGTAATCACACGATCTACAACGTACTGAACCCACGCGGCGACGCGAGCGTTCCGCGCAATGATCTCGCCGCCATCGCTATTCCACTGAACCGTGTGCGTCGCGGCGGCGGCAAGCAGCCGAACTTCGAGTTGATCGCAGGCGACGAACGGCTATTCGAGTTTACCCTCGATACGCGCTCCGATCGGGACAAAGCCGAAGCCTTCACGCGATTTCGGGCGCTGATATCTGCGCTGCGGGCGCGCTCGGATGCGGTGGTCATCGACTCCAACCCGTGCGCCACGTTCCTCACCCGCCTAGCGATCACGACCGCTGACCACATCATCGCTCCGGTTCGCCCGGAGAAGTATTCACTCACTGGTTTGAACATGCTGGAACACGTCGTGCGTGAAGTGAGGGGAAGAGCCTTGCGGTCCAACGAGTTCTCGGTGCTGCTTAACGGCGTGAATGACCGCACTCGATCCGGCGAAACCAATGATGCGGATGCGTTCACACGCAACGAAATCAGCAACGCGCCGTTCTTCGGCTCAGCACTCCTGCCAGATGAAATCCCGTATTCTGCCGTACTCAAATCGGCGCCGACCGATCGGTTTGCGGCCAACCCGATCAACGTCAGCGCCATGATGCGGGTCGGCGGGCGGCCAGCCAAAGAGGCGCTCACGCACGCGGCGGCCGCTGTGCTGCGGCGAGCTGTGTCATGAAGAAGCTCGATGCCGACGGCGCAAAGGCGCTCAAGGCTGCTCTCAAGAGTCGCACGCGCCCAGAGCTGAAAAAGGCGTTTGCGCTGATCCGCGCGCACGAGGACCGCACACTCCTGGCGGCAGTCCTGCCGCCCAAGAAACGCGCCGCCAAGCGCAAGGGCGACCCGCTGGTGCGGGAGTTGGAGCAGACGCTGAAGCCGATCATGGGCCCAGCCCAGGAGAAGGCCGACTTGCTCATTGAGCACATCGCCAAGAAGCACCGCCGCAAGCTGGGCTTCCAGCCCAAGGGCCTAGCTGACGCTACGCGGCAATTGCGGACCAAGTTCTCGGATCAACAGATAAGCGCCGGCGCCAAGAGCCTCGTGACGCAACTCGCCAAGCTCTATGGCGACAGCGAAACCGTGGTGTAACCGCAGCGCACCCCTGGACGAACCTGGGCCGCCTCCCCAGGATTTGTTCATGACATTCTCCAAATCAGGTTTCGATCTCACCCCGCCCAGCGCCGAAGAGCGCGTGGCGCTTGAAGCTGGCCTCAATGATGAGGAGCGCCGGGTGCTGCTGCATCACGGCACCGAAGCGCCCTTCTGCGGCGGCCTGCTCAATCAGAAGAAGCCGGGCGTCTATTGTTGCCGCTTGTGCGGGCTGCCGCTGTTTCGACAGGACACCAAGTTCGAGAGTGGCACCGGCTGGCCGAGCTTCACAGCGCCGATCGACCCGCAACACGTCATCGGAATCGAGGACAATTCGTACGGTATGCGCCGGGTCGAAACGCGTTGCGCACGGTGCGACAGCCATCAGGGCCATGTGTTTCCGGACGGCCCGCGCCCAACCGGGCTGCGCTATTGCATCAATTCCGCGTCGCTGCAGTTTGCGCCGGATGGCGAGCCGTTGCCTGATCCGCTTGGTCGCGGCGAGCCGACAGATCAGTGATGACGGGTGCGGCGCAGTTGCTCGATCAGACGATCCAGCTCGCGCCGCATTTCACTGACGACAGTCTCGTCCGCAGCCGCTTCGGTAAAGTGGATCAGTGCGCGTGACACGACCTTGCCGACCAAAAGATTGGCCTCATTGGTGTCGCGCGTGAATTGCCATGCTGCCGCGGCGAGTTCGCCCTGGCGCGAAAGGATGGCCGTCACAGGTTGCGCCATGAGCGCTCTCCCTCGTTTCAGGCCGAACAGCTCCCCCTGTCCGAACGGCGTATCCAAAAGCACCGTACCAGCTTTTTCCCCAAGCTGGAGGTATAATCGCAAACTCTGGCCGTATTTTAGATCGGCATCGGAACTTGAAAGCGTTTGTTAAGTCTAACAGCGCGCAATGCGCGCGCTGGCTTGACGGAATGACAGGTTCAACGACCATGGACAGCGCGTGACCAAGCCCTTTCCGACCAAGAACCTCAGGTTCTTCCTCACGGCGCCATCGCCCTGCCCGTATCTGCCGGGTAAGCGCGAGCGCAAGATATTTACTGCCCTTGATGGCTTCGACGCCGAAACGCTTCACGACGCGTTGACCAATGTCGGTTTTCGGCGCTCCCAGAACATTGCTTACCGCCCGTCTTGCGAAGGGTGTGACGCATGCATTTCGGCGCGTGTGCCGGTCGAGCGTTTCACCTTTAGTCGTCGCTGGCGCAAGATCATGGCGCGCAACGCCGACCTGACGCGCACGTTGCGCCCAGCGCAGGCGACCCAAGAACAATTCATGCTCCTGCGCCGCTATCTCGGATCCCGCCACGCCACCGGCGGCATGGCCGACATGACGTTCAGCGATTACGCCGCGATGGTCGAAGAGACGGCGGTGCACACGCACATTGTCGAGTATCGGCATAGCAGCGGGCCCGCGCGTGGGACGCTGGCGGGGGCTGCGCTGGTGGACGTGCTCGGCGACGGACTCTCGCTCGTCTATTCCTATTTCGACCCCGACGAAGCGCGGCGCAGCCTCGGCATCTACACTATCCTCGATCACATCCAGCAAGCGCGCGCGGCGGGCTTTGCCCATGTCTATCTTGGCTACTGGATCCCGGGCTCCGACAAGATGGACTACAAGGCGAGCTTCCGGCCGCTTGAAGTGCTGCTCGGGGGGGAGTGGCGGGCGTTCGAACCGGTCGCGTTCTGAAATCCTCAGCCGCATCATCCCACGGCCTGGGCGCTGTAGGATAAGCTCGCGGCAGAGGTGACAAATGGCTGAGTCGAAAAAGTCCCTATGGCGCGCCGGCGAAATCGCGCCAGCCATGCGGCCCTTCACACAACGGCTCAACGCCAACTCGTTCTTCCGCGCTGCGGGGCTGTCGCGCCTTGCGGGTATGAGCCGCGCCCATGTCAGCCTCGTGCGGCTACCCCCGGGCAAGGACAGCTTCGCTTATCATGCCCACATGCTGGAGGAGGAATGGATCTACATTCTCTCAGGGCGCGCGGTCGCTGAGATCGACGACAAAACGACCGAGGTCGGCCCAGGCGATTTCATGGGGTTTGCGACCCCGGCTGTGCCGCACATTCTGCGCAATACGTTCGAGGAAGAGTGCGTCTATCTGATGGGCGGCGAAGATAAGCCGATCGATGTTGTCTCCTACCCTGAGCATGACAAGCGCTATCTCATCATGCAGACCGAGAAAGGCGCCGAGTATTACGAACTCGGCGAGCCGATTAAGCCGTACGGCAAAGCTGATTAGTCAGAGCACCACACCTTCGCGCGTGCGCGCGCCGTGCGGCGCCGAGTAGCCGAGGCGCGCGCAGATCCGGCTTTGCGTCGCCTGTGGGCCGGGCGGTTCAGCACCGGTGAAGGCCAGCAAAGTCAGCGACGTGGCGCGCGCGTCGTAGACGGTGGCGATGTATTCGACGCGCGCGCTGCCGCAGAGCTTCGCGCCATCGCTGCGGGGCGCTTCTTCGGTGACGCGGCGGAGCTCCACCAGGAGATCGCTCGGGCCGAAGGCGGCGGCGGCATAACTATCGCCATCGCGTGCGATGCGATCTGTGCCGCGCAGCGGATCCAGTGTGCGTGTAAACAGCGTTATTCCGCTGTCAAAGAGCATGCCGGCGCGCTCGATGCGCATGTTGCCGGTCAGCTGCTGCGCACTGGCGGAGGCGGCGTTGTAGGGGCCGCGCGGCATCACGGACGACGCAGGCTCCGCCGTTTGTGACGGTGCCTCGCTGCAGCCGGCGAGCGCGGCGAGCAAGGCGGCTGCGAGCACAATACGCATGCCGGACCATAAGCCCGGCCCGCCATGACCGCGACACGGCCCATCGCAGAAGCGGCGCGCCTCGTCGCGCTTCAGTCCATGAAGCCGCGGTGGCGGAGGAAGGCCAACGCGAAATCGCCGGCTTGCGCGGAGATGGTGGGGTCGGGCTGGGGCGTATCGCGATCATTGATGCCGGCGGGCGTGAAGAGATGGCCGTAGCCGATATAAACTTTGAGGACGCATTCGCCGCCGGCCGCGCGCATCGCTTCACAATAGCGGCGGGCGCCGGGGAGCGGCGTTTCGCTGTCGACATCGCCTTGCAGGATCAAGGTGGGCGGCAGGCCGGCGCGGACGTGTTCGAGCGGCGAAAGCTGCTGCGCCGTTTCCCTGCCCCCAACCAGGCGCGCGAACCAACCATCGCGGCCGACATCGAGCGCGGGAGAAAGCAAGACAAGCGCATTGGGACGCGCGGATTCGTCTTCGCTTTGTGCAGCGGTGACGGAGAGCTGGCCGCCGGCGGAGACGCCGTAGGCGGCGATGCGGTTTGGATCGATGTTCAGTCCTACAGCGTTGGCGCGGAGCCAGCGGATCGCGGCGCGCGTATCGGCGCTGGCGCGGCGCGGATCGCCGAGGCGATAGTCCAGGGCGACGGCGACGAGGCCGGCTTCGGCGAATTGGCGCGCGCGCGTATAGACCCAGGTGGCGTCGCCGGCGACCCAGCCGCCGCCGTGCAGCAACACGATCGCGCCGCGCGGACGTTGACGCGCGCCAGTATCGAAGACGTGCGCTTCGAACGAGACGCTGTCTTCGCTGACGATGCGTTCAACGCGCGGTGCGAGCTCGGTTTGCGCGAGCGCTGGCGTTGCAAGCAGCAAGAAGATCGCGGCGAAGAACGTGCGCATGGTCAGGCGGCGGGCATGTAATTGTAGATGCCGCAGAGTTGCGTGTCGTGCGCGTTGGGGCCTGGGGCGTCGGCGCCGGAAAAGATCTGAAGCGTCAGGGTATCGGCGTTGCGGCCGAGGATGACGTAGCTTGCGCTCGCGCCGCCGCAGAGATTGGGCGACGGCGCATTGGCGGCGATGCGGACGTTTTCGATGCGGCGCAGTTCCACGTCCGAAACCTGGATGCCGCTGCCGCTGTTGATCGTGCCGCCGCCCGCGGAGAGATCGGTGTCGCCCGCGAGATTCGCATCGACGCGGCCGCCTTCGATGCGGAAACCTTTTCCGAAGGAGAGCACGTCCGCACTTGCGTCGAGATCGCCGGTGATGCTCATCGCGGTGGTCGACATCGCGGTGTAGGCGCCGATGAAGGGCGACGGCGCGGCCTCCTCCAACGCGACTTCAGGCGCCTCTGGCGCCGGTTCAGGGGGTTGGCCGCACGCGACAAGCGCGAGAGCCAAGAGCGAAACCAAAGCGCGCATGAGATTTCTCCTTCGCGCGCAGCTTAAACATGCGCTGCGCGTCCGTCACGCGCGCGTGCGCATGCGGGAGAAAGAGAGGCCGGGGCGCGTGGGATGCGCCGGGTTAGTTCCGAGTTGCGCTGATCATCGCTGACCAACGCCGCGCATCGCACGCGCCCCGTCATGATCTGTGCTCGCCGGGCCGTCACGGGGAGGTTTTTCACTCTCCTGGATAGGTCCCCGGCGGCGTGCAGGCCTCGAGCCGTTCGAGGTCCCGGTACGCTCCCGCGGTTGGCGCCTTACGCTGCTTACCCGCGGGCTTCAGTGTTGATCTGTCGCCTCCGTTTTGCGGAGGAATTGCAGCGCTCAACTTCGGCGCGCCCGCCTCATCTGCACGCCGCCTCTGCCGGGTAGCCGGCGAGTTACGGACAGCACTTCACGCTCGATCACGTCCCCCGCTTCGCTCGGCTCGGCTAGCACGATGAACCTCTCGTGCGGGGGATGGGTGCATTATGCGCGCGGTTTTGGGGTGTGGGATACGTTTTTTGGATTTGCTTGTGGGGCAAGCGTTTAGGAGCGGAAAGTGTTGGATAGAGCGCGGCTCGTCCCCTGTCCCCCGCGAGGGGGGAGATTGAAAATGACCGCTGATCTTCAACACCGGTCACTTTGACAACGCCTGGTGTAGCGCGGTGAAGACCAGTTGTGGTGCCGACTGATCAGGCATTCCCGACACCTGCCCATCCCCAACCTCAAGAAGCCACCACTCGCCATCTTCATCCAGCGCGAAGTCCGCCGATGCGAACGGGCTTGGAAGACGTATCGCCACTTCATGCAACAGGGCGCCAGGAGGCCCGGGAAGAGTGCGCGCAGATTCAGAGCGCGGCCAACATCCCACAACGGCGCCATCAACAATGAACGCGCGGTACTCAAACGCAGGCTGGCCTAAAGGTTTCAGCGAAACGTAGGACTTGATCACCAACCCACCCACGAGAGAGTCACCCTGCAACTCGCGGAACCGCTGAATAACTTGCGCGGCCTGATCAAAGTTGGATGCGTCGGGAATGAAGCACGCTTCCGACCAGTAGCCGGAGGCCTGCGATTTCACCCAGTCCTTGATGATAACGGGTGCTGATCCGAACTGGCTGAGCGCAGCCGACACGGCCGCCTTATCATCGAGCGATTCCTTGTCGACCCACTTGGCAGCCGGTGAATACGCGCTGAGCGCTTCATACGAACCGATCGCGTGATGACACCGCTCATAGGCGGAGGGATCGGTCAGAAGCTTCACGCCTCGTTCGGCGAGAAGGCCATAAAGCGCCGCGAAGGCATCGCTCCTAAGCATCCAACCGCGGTAGACGCCACGGCCCTCTCCCGACTTGAACCTCCCGAGCGCCGCCGCCGGATCACGCCGGTGATCTAACTCGTCGTGGTCAATCAGCTTGATTTCAAAACCTTGATCCCGCGCAGCCTGCACCTCCGCCTCGAAATCCGGCTCGGGCGCGCGCGGATTCAGCGGATCGGAGCAAAAGAAGGCGTAAAGCGTCGACACACACCCTCACAACGGAATATTGTCGTGCTTCTTCCAGGGGTTCTCTAGTTTTTTGTTCTTCAGCGTGCCGAGGGCGCGGATGATGCGTTTGCGGGTTTCGCGGGGCATGATGACGTCGTCGACATAGCCCATGCTGGCGGCGACGAAGGGGTTTGCGAAGCGGTCGGAATATTCCTTGGTGCGGGCGGCGATTTTTTCGGGGTCGCCGATGTCGGCGCGGAAAATGATTTCGACGGCGCCCTTGGCGCCCATCACCGCGATCTCGGCGCTCGGCCAAGCGTAATTCACGTCGCCGCGCAGATGCTTTGAACTCATGACATCATAGGCGCCGCCATAGGCTTTGCGCGTGATCACCGTGACTTTCGGCACCGTGGCTTCGCCGTAAGCGAACAGAAGCTTCGCGCCATGTTTGATGAGGCCGCCGAGTTCTTGCTTGGTGCCCGGCAGGAAGCCCGGCACGTCCACGAAAGTGACGATCGGAATGTTGAAGGCGTCGCAAAAGCGCACGAAGCGCGCGGCTTTGCGGGAGGCGTCGATATCGAGCACGCCGGCGAGCACCATCGGCTGGTTGGCGACGATGCCGACGGTTGAGCCGTCGAGGCGGACGAAGCCGGTCAGGATATTCTTGCCGAACTCGGAACCGATCTCGAAGAAATCGCCTTCGTCGGCGACCTTCTCGACCAGCTCTTTCATGTCGTAGGGCTTGTTCGGATTATCGGGGATCAGGCGATCGAGCGAAGGCTCTTCGCGCGTGACGTCATCGAAGTGCGGGCGCGTCGGCGGCTTTTCGCGGTTGGAGAGCGGCAGAAAATCGATGAGCCGGCGCATCTGCGTCAGCGTCTCGAAATCGTTTTCGTAGGCGCCGTCGACGACGCCGGATTTCGACGCATGCACGCGCGCGCCGCCGAGTTCTTCGTGGGTGACGATTTCGTTCGTCACGGTTTTCACGACTTCGGGGCCGGTGACGTACATGTACGACGTATCCTTCACCATGAAGATGAAGTCGGTCATCGCTGGCGAATAGACATCGCCGCCCGCGCACGGCCCCATGATGACGCTGATTTGCGGGACGACGCCCGAGCCCAGAATGTTGCGCATGAAAATGTCGGCGTAGCCGGCGAGCGATTCAACGCCCTCCTGGATGCGCGCGCCGCCCGCGTCGAACAGGCCGACGATCGGCGCGCCGTTCTTGATCGCCATGTCCTGGACTTTGACGATCTTGGCTGCGTGCGCGCCGGAGAGCGAGCCGCCGAAGACGGTGAAGTCCTTGGAGAAGACGTAAACCAGGCGCCCATTGATGGTGCCCCAGCCGGTGACGACGCCGTCGCCGGGGATTTTGGTTTTCTCCATGCCGAATTCGTGGCTGCGATGTTCGACGAACATGTCGAACTCTTCGAAGCTGCCTTCGTCGAGCAGAAGATCGATGCGTTCGCGCGCGGTGAGCTTGCCCTTGGCGTGCTGGGCCGCGTGGCGCTTTTCGCCCCCACCCGCGCGCGCCGCAGCGCGCTTAGCTTCGAGGGCGGCGATGATGTCTTTCATTCGGTGGTCTCAGTGTTGAAGTGGAGTGAGGAAAGGAACGCGCGCGTCGAGGCGAAGTCGATGTCGCCGCCGGGGCGGACGGTGCGGACGGCGGTGTAGCGGGCAATGCTGTCGCCCTGGCCGATGAGGAAGATGCGCGCAAAGCGCTGTTCGTAGAGATCATCGCTCCTGCCGGCGACTTCGTAGGCGCCGACGCTGACGCCGTCGATGGTTTCCATCGAAGAGACAGGATCGGTTTCGCGGGCGAGATCGCTGGGAAAGATTTCGGCGGTGATGGCGTTGAGCTGGTCGCGGTTGAAGACGATGTCTTGGGGGACGACCTGCTTTTCAACGGCGCAGACGATTTCGGCGGGCCCGGCTGGGCCGCGGCCGAGCGAGCGCACGAAAAGCACGAGGTCCGGATCGTCGTTGGCGACGATGTTCCACATTTCTGGGAGCGTCATGTGGAAGGCGCCGTCCGCGCTCGCCCACGGCCGCTCCCATTGGGCCAAGGCTGGCCCGGCCGACAGAGCGAACACCGCAAATGCAGCCGCCCACGTCCTCATTGCGCCGCGCCGTGGATGCGCAGCGTGCCGAGTACGGCGTTGACGTTGGCGATCTCTGCATCGTTTGCGGGCCTGGTCATGCCGCAGGTGACATTGACCTGCAGCGTCTGCGTGCCGTGACTGAGATAGAAGAGCCGCCAGAAATTCAGATAGCGCCCCTGCTCGAAGGAAAAGCTCGCCACCGCGACGCCGTTCAACTCGGTGCGCTCAAAGCTTGAGAGCGGCGCACTGGTGATGGCTTCGAAATCCGCTTGCGTGCGATTGGCCACGGCGAGGTTGGCGCGGGCTTGCGGCATGTTGGGCGGCGCATTCGGCACGACAACGCTGCGCACGCCGCACATGCGCATCTGGCCGCTGGCTTGAAAGCCGTTGTGCTCGATGAGGAGGACGTCGCCATCTTGCGGCGCGAGATCGGCGGGATCGATCGGCGTCCAGCCTTGCGCCTCGTAGTCGATGGAAAACGCGCCGGTGGGATCGGTCCATGCTGCGCTGGCCGGAGATTGCTCAGCCCAAGCCGGCGCCGCCGTCAGCGCGGCACAGAACGCGACACACGTCAGAAAAGCCTTCACCGGACGCTCCCCGCGGCGACCCAACACCGCCATCGGGTTAGACGGGGCGCTGGAGCGAGGCAAGAGCGGGCCTAGTTCGGGCGCTTGGCGTTGGGCCAGCGGCGCGCGGCGTCCTCCAGCACAGCCTTGGCCTCCTTCGGCTTGCCCAGCTTTTCGAGCGCCGCTGCGCGGTTGAACGAGAGCGCGGCCCCAGAGCCGCCACTGGCCTCGACCTGATCGAAGGCCGTAAGCGCATCGGCGGCGCGCCCGAGTTTCAGCAGCGCCGCCCCTTGGCTGTGGAGCGCACCCACATGATTGGGATTGGTGAGCAGCGCTTCGTTGGCGGCGTCGAGCGCTTCTTGCGCACGCCCCTGCCCGCGCAACGAACACGAAAGCAAATCCCATGCGCCTGCTGTCGGCGCTTTCGTGATCATGAGCCGCGCGCCTTTTTCCGCTTCGTCATAGCGGCCGGCGCCGTAACAGGCGGTGACGTAATTGTTGAGGAGACCCGGCCATTCGGGATCGATGCGATACGCTGCGGCGTAGGCTTCCGAGGCTTTCGTGGGATTTTCGCTCAGCGTCAGGATGTGGCCGAGCGCAATGTTGTGACGGAGCGATTGCGGCTCGTCCGTCAGTGCGCTGCGGAGCAATTGCTCGGCGTCGGCAAAGCGCTTCTGATGCGCGCGCACCATCGCCATTGCATGCTTTGCTTCAGCAGGAGCGGTTTTGATGTCGCGCCATTCTGCGCTCAGCGCTCGTTCCGCCGCTGCGGAATCGCCGGCTGCAAGGTGTTCTTCAGCTTTGCTGAGCACAGCTTCGCTCATCTCATCTCTCCGTCACTCTTGTCACCGGGGTTATCGGCTGGCGCGCAGGCAGACAAGCTTTTGCATCAGGCTGGGACAGCGTCGAACGGCGCGGTCAGGCGCTCGCCTTCGCTGAACGGAATGGTGCCGTGCCACATGTATGAGGGGAAAAGCACGAGGCGCCCGCTCCTGGGCTGGACCACCTTTTCTACGGCGCATCCGGGCGTCGGCAAACGCGGCTCGCCGAATTTGATCCAGCCCTGCTGATCGGCGCCAGACTCCATCACCTTGGGCAAGGACACGTAATAGGCGGAACTGATCCATCCGGCCGGATGCAGGTGATTGACGTGAAAGCCATTGGCTTTGAGCTTCACCGACCATGCGCCGCTGAGGCGAAATTGGCCGGTCTTGCGCCCGCTCCAGGGATGGGCGGGATCGGGGGCGCCCATGGACGCGATGTATTCGAGGATCGGATCGCTCAAAGCGCGCAGATAGGACTGGATCACAGGATCATCGACATAGATCAAGCTGCGCGAGGTTTGCGAGCCGCCGCGCAGCGATTGATCGAGCGGATGCGTCTCCAGAACGTGCAAGCGCGCAAGGCTGGCGGCCAGCGCTTCGTTGAAGGCGGCCATGTTTGCGTATCCGGCCGGCGGCGAAAGATCGTAGGGGCGCACCATGCGCTCGTAATCACAGAGCGCGTGGTAGCGCGGATCGCCGAGTTGGCGCAGCGCCATGGTCTCGTAGCAAATCCACTCTTGATTGAGCGGCGCAGCGCGACGGGCGACTTCGATCTCGCGCAGCGCCTCGTCGCCGCGCCCAAGCCGCAGCAGCACGTTCGTCAGATTGCCCCGCACCTGCATCATGCCGGGCACGGCGGCGGCAGCGCGCTGCAACAGCGGCAAGGCTTCCGGCGCGCGCCCCATCTCATCGAGCAAAACGCCGAGCGACTGAGTCAGCGCAATATCGCTGGGCGCGCGCTCCAGGCCGGCGCGGAGCATGGCTTCGGAGCGATCCTTGAACTCAGCGCGGCGCAGCAGATCGGCGCACATCAGGCGAAGTTGAACATTATCCGGCTGGCGCTCGACGGCGGCCTCAAAGTCACGCGTGAAGCGAGCTTCGTCGCCGCGCATCCAGCGAGCGTTGGCGAGCGCCGTGTGCAGGTTCGCGTCAGCTGGCCAGCGCGCTACGCCCTGGGCGAACGCGGCTTCTGCTTCGGCAGCGCGCGTCATGTTGAAGAGCGCCGTGCCGCGCGTGAACACGATCGCCGGTGCGGTGACACCGCGCGCGCTCAAGGCGTTCAGCGCCGCGAGTGCATCTTCGTTGCGGCCTATGCGGGTAAGGATGGTCGCGCGCGTGTGCGCTGCTGCAGCGTCATTGGGATCGCTGGCGACGGCCTGCTCCGCTGCTTCGAGCGCCTCTTCCAGCTTATCTTGCGCGCGCAGTGCGCTGGCGAGGAAATTCCAGGATTCTGCGCTAGGCGCGGCGATGGTGAGCGCGCGCGCGACACGTTCGGCGTCGGCGCCACGGCCAGCGGCCAACGCGCTGCGCGTAAATGCGCGGGCAATCGGCAGCGACTCGGGATCAAGGCGAAACGCCTGCGCAAACGCATCGGCGGCGTCGCCGTGAAGTTGAACGCTGGCGAGCAACTCGCCCAGCGCGAAACGGTGGCGCGCCACGTTGGGCTCGGCGGCGATAGCGCGGCGGAAGTAGCGCTCCGCATCCGGGACACGGCGCTGGAGGCGCCTGATCGCGCCTAGCAAATGGAGCGCAGCGCCGGGCGCGGTGCTGGTGTCCGCCCAAAGCGTTGCGAGCTTGCGTTCGGCGCCAAGCGCATCGCCGCGGCGCAGGATCGCTTCCGCTTCCTCAAGGACCTGATCGGCGCTCATGCGAGAGCCTCTAGGAATCGCGCCAGCCCATCAAGCTCTGCACGTATGCGCTCGAGCCTCACGCGGGCCTCCTCGTCATCACCCCAGCGCTCAAGCGCCCAAAGCTCGTCCAACACCGACGCGAGATAGACCTCTTCGGCGTTCAGGCGACCTTGCGTCAGCGCAAAGCCGACGATCAGCGAGCCTGAGATAGCGGTCGCTTGCGTGAGCGCAGTGAGGCGAAAATCATCGAAGGCGAGCGCTTGATCGCGCACTGACGCGCGCGCGCCAGGCGGCGCTTCCGCAGGACTGACCCCAACGACCACAGGCAACTTGAGTCCCAGAGCTTCCTGCGCCCAATCAACGGCCGGCTGCCAGGCCCGCTCCTGACGCTCGACCAATTCGCGTGGCGCGCTGGCGCGATAGCAGCACATATCGGTCTGCACATAGGACGCGACGAAGTCGGCGCGCTCCTCACGCGCCGGACGGGTCCAATCGATCGCGGCGAAGGCCAACTGAGTGACAGGCATGGCGGCAGGGACAATGTTGACTTCTTGCGCCGCCCATTCCTGTGCGCACGCTTCGGCGAGCGCCCTGGTCGGCGCAACGAAGTGTGCACCGCCGGGCGTGCGCACGCGTCTTGTATCCAGCGCGATAGAAAAGCCGCCATCCGCCTCGACGACGCTTACCGTCTCGTAGAACCGCCGCGCATTCGTATTCATGCCGCTCGTCGTCATAGCCTTGTTTAGCTGAACCTCTGCCGGCCCGCACGCGGACGAATTGCCCGCCCTAGGCTGGCGCCACAGTAAAGGCGGCGGTCAGCAATTCATCACCGCCTAAGGGCGCTATCCCATGCCAGATATAGGATGGAAACAGCACAAGCTGGCCGGCTTTTGGCTCGATCATGCGTTCAACGCCGCATTCGGGCGGCGGCTTGTTCGGCTCGCCAAATTTCAACCAACCCGAATGGGGATTTTGGCCACCCTCGTCCGGCATCTCAGCCGCAATATAGATGCCGCTGATCCAACCACGGTCATGAACATGGCTCGGCTGGAAACCTTCCTTGATCAGCCGCGCGGACCAGAGGTTGGTATAGCGATACTGCTTGCCACGCCGCGCCGTGATGGAGCCTGCTGACTCAGGCAAGCGGGAGATGTAGTCGCGCACATGCGGCTCGACGGCGGAGAGGAAAGTTTTGAACAGCGGATCGGTGTGCGTCAGCAAGTTGCGCGGGGTTTGGCTGAAGTTCGGCCGCGGCTGATCCAACGGATTGGCGCTGCTCCGATGCTGGCCGCGCAGCAGGTTGGCGAAGCTCGCGTTGAAGCTCTCAGCGGTGAAATGGCCTTCGGGCGCCTCGATTGTATAGGTCCGCACTAATCGCTGATGGTCGCACCATTGGCGATAGAGCGGATCTCCGAGCATACGCAGCGCCGTGCACTCGCAAGCGAGAAGATATTGCTCGTCGGGCTCCTGCGCGCGCAGTTCACGCACAAGGGTGAGCGCCTCAACTGCGCGCCCGCACCGCAGCAGAACCGAGAGCATGTTGCGCCGCGACGAGCGCGCTTGCGGCGCTGCCTCCGCTACGGCGCGCAACAGCTCCAATGCGTCGTCTGGGCGATCAAGCTCATCCAGGATCACAGCTTTAGCGCTGAGCAGTTGTCCCGATTGCGGCGCATAGCGCAGCGCTTCATCAAGCGCGGTCAACGCCTTGGTGAAGTGACCGCCGCGATGCAGTGCATCAGCGCATGCGAGGCGAAGCGCCAGATCGCTGGGGCGACGCCAAAGCAATTCGGCCTCCGTGAGTTCTGTACAGTTCTCGCCTTCGCCGCGGAGCCACCGGATGCGGGCAAGAACGGTGTGGAGCGTCGTCACCCCGGGCCACATCTGGATAGACTGCTCGGCGACGGTTTCGGCGTCCTTCTTGCGGCCGGCTGCGAACAGTGCGCGGATGTAGTTCAGCGCAAGCTCCGCAGTATCGAGATCGACTTTCGCGAGCCGCTCATAAATTTCGAGCGCCTCGCCGCTTCGTCCAACGCGCTCGAGCGCCATGGCGTAATTGTATTGGAGGCCGCGCAGTTTGGGCGCGCATCTCAGAGCTGCTTCCGCGGATCCGAGCGCTTGATCGTGACGCTCCATGGCGCGCTGAACTTGGCCGAGAAGCGTCCACGATTCTGGGCTTGGCTGTGCCGCGACGAAGGCGGACGCTTCGCGTTCGGCTTGCTGTAAATCGTCGGCGCCGATGAGGCAGCGGACGATGTTGGCGCGGACGGCGGCGGTTTCGGGCGCGAGCGCCATGGCGGCGCGGTAGACGCGCATCGCTTCGCCGTATTCGCCGCGCGCTTGCAGCACGACACCGAGATCGTTGTAGTAGGCGCCTTCGCTGAGGGCGTGAGCGATGGCGCTGCGCATCAAGCGCTCAGCTTCGTCGAGCTGGTTTTGCGCTTTCTTGATCAGCGCCATCAAATGAAGCGTCGGCGCATCGGTACGCAAAGCGCCGAGTATTGGCGCAAGCACACGTTCGGCGCCTTCCGCGTCGCCTTGGCCAAGCAGCTCGCGGCTGGCGTTAGCGATGGCGGCCGCCTCTGCTGGCTTCATCGCGTCCCCTCGAACGGCGCGAACGGATCGCGGGCTTCGCGTTCGTCGAAGCCGAGGAGATTGAAGGTGTGCACCATGTGCGCGGGCAGTTTGGCGATGACTTTGAGTTCGCCGCCGGATGGGTGCGGCATGCGGATGGCGCGCGCGTGGAGTTGCAGCGCACCGTTCAGATCGTTCGGCGTCGGGCGATCGCACTTGTATTTTGGATCGCCGGCGATGGCGTGGCCCATCTCGGCCATGTGAAAACGCAATTGGTGCGTGCGGCCCGTCACTGGACGGAGCGCAAGCCAGGCGGCGCGGCCGCCAGCTTCGGACATGAGCGCGTATTGGGTGATGGCGTGGACAGCGCCTTCGTCGGTTTGTAGCGCGCGCTGCATCATCTCACGGTCAGCATCGTGGACGCCCGGGGCTTTGCGAATCCAACTGCGGAGTTCACCGATCTTCGGACGCGGCGAGCCGACGACGATGGCCCAGTAAATTTTATCGGTGTCGCGGTCGCGGAAGGCTTCGCCGAGGAACGCGGCGGCGCGAGGATGGCGCGCGAGCACGAGACAACCGGAGGTGTCGCGATCCAGGCGATGGACGAGCTTCGGCTTCTTCTCAGCGTCGAACTTTAGACCAGCGAGCAAGCCATCGATGTGGCGCACGGTTTTTGGGCCGCCTTGAACGGCGATGCCCGGCGGCTTGTTCAGAACAATCACGTCGTCATCGCGATGGATGACGAGCGAGCGGATGAAGTCCTCGTCTTTGCGCGTCATGCCCTCGGGGGGCTGCGCGGGCGGCGGATCGGGCAGCGGCGGGATGCGCACGCTTTGGCCAGGGCAGACGCGGTCGGACGCTTTCACGCGCGCGCCATCGACGCGCACTTGGCCGGTGCGCAGCATCTTTTCGACCTGGCCTTGCGTCAGTTGCGGATAGCGGCGGCGCAGCCAGCGGTCGATCCGCGCCACGCCATCGTCCTCACCGACTTCGACGGTCTCGACCGACCTCATACTCGCCCCAATGCCAAACCGGCCCAGCAAGCGCCGACGCACAACGCGACCGACGCCAACGCATAGAGTGCTGCAAGGCCGGGTTGATGCTCCATAAGCTTCACCGTCTCCAGCGAAAACGCCGAAAACGTGGTGAAACCACCCAGCACCCCGACGCCGAGGCCGAGCCGCAGCGCGGTTTGCTCAGGCCCGACGCGCGCGGCGAGGTAGCCCATGGCAAAACCGCCGAGGACGTTGACGATCAAAGTGCCCCACGGAAACGCCAGCCCCAGCCACCGCGCCGCGCCAAGGCCGACGCCATAGCGCGCAACGGCGCCGACGGCCCCACCCAGAGCCACCCACAGCACCGGCATCATCCGGCGGGCGCGATCCGGGCGCGGAGATTGGTCGAAGTCGAGCGTGCGTCGTAGGCGTTCGCCTCATCGGGCTTTGGGCCTTCGCCGAAGCGGACTTCGAGCGTGGCCGAACGCGCGCGCTGCGCGCGTTGGCCGCCGAGCGGAATGTTAAAGCCGACGCCGCCGCTGACGCCGCTCCGCCCGCCATAACTGCCGCCGCCGACGCCGATGCCGATGCTTGGGCCGGAGGAGCGCGAATTCTGTTCGTCGAGCGTGCGGCGATCGACCCAAAACCAGCTGCGGCCATTCTGCAGCGTCAGGTCGGCGGCGCGCAGCAAGGCATAATCCTCGAGCACGGACGCCTCGGCGCTGCCCGGCGCACGATAGGTGACGAAGTAGCGGTTGGATTCGATCTGGGTCTCGGAATAGCCGGCGCTGGTTTGACCGGTAGCGGCCGCATACGGCGGCGGGCCGGACGAGGCGCAGGCGGACAGGACGGTGGCGGCGGCGATGAATGCGAGTTGTCTCAGCATGGCTTGGTCCTCGGCGGATTCCCTCAATGGGTGTTCTAACAGCTAAGTCAGCCCTTGGGCGCCTCAAGTCCGAGTGATGCGAGCGTTTGCTGAAAAGCGGCAGGCGGCGGGGCGCTGAATGCGCGCCTACCGCCCTCGGGATGGGGCAGATCGAGGACGGCGGCGTGGAGCATCAGACCGCTTATTTCGGTACCGGCCAGATGAAAGAGCCCGCCGTATTTGGCGTCGCCCGCAATGGGCCGGCCGATCGCGGCCAAGTGCGCACGGAGTTGGTGCATGCGGCCGGTTTCGGGTTGGAGTTCGACCAAGGCGGCAGCGGCGCTGGCGGCAAGCGTGCGATAGGCCGTCAGCGCGGATTGCGCGCCGGTCTCGCCAGGGCGGGCGATTTCCATGATGTCCAAGCCTTTGCGCGAGGACTTCTTCAGCGGCAGGTCGATGGCGCCCTCGGCAGGTTCTGGCGCGCCGCCGCAGACGATTGCGAGATAGGTCTTGCGCACGTCGCGGCCAGCGAACGCTTCGGAGAAGAACGCCGCCGCCGGTTTGGTGCGCGCGGCGATGAGGACGCCGGAGGTGTCGCGGTCCAGACGATGCACGAGACGCGGGCGCTTGCCGTTAGACTTTGCGAACGCTTCGAGCAAATCTTCGAAGCTGCGTTGAACGCCGGAGCCGCCCTGCACGGCGAGGCCGGCGGGTTTGTTAAACGCTAGAAGGTGCGCGTCCTCCGCGATCACCAAACCACGCGCGAACTCGATCTCGTGCGGCGCCAGACTCACTGCGCGGGCCGCACTCTGGATTGCGCGGCGGATTGTTCGGTTTCGCTGAGCAACGCATCCAGTCGCGCACGATCATACCAATGACCGGCAGCCATGACGCCCTGTGGCGTTCTCAAAACGCCCAAGTCGCGCTCCGGATCGCCCGCGAGTAAAACGAAATCCGCGCGCGCGCCTTCACGAATGACGCCAAACTCACCCGCTTTATCAAGGAAGCGCGCGGCGTCCAAAGTGGCGATGCGCAAAATTTCCGTGTTGCTGAAGCCTGCTTCGCTGAAGAACCCCAGCTCTTCATGAATTGCGAAGCCGTACATCACATAGGGATTTGGTGCGTCCGTGCCGATCAGCAGCGCGGCGCGCGCTTGACGCAACGCCCGCAGCATTTCGATACGCCGCGTGTGCGCCTGCTGGGTGACGCGATAGCGCGCCGCGAGATCGGTACCCGGTGGAATGCGCGTGGTGTAGCTATGCCAAAAGTCCAGCAAACCCTGTTGCGCATAGCGTAGCTCGGGAGCCGCATCGGCGGCGTTGATGTCCACGAACGCGCGCGAGGGCGCAAGATGGACGATCAGCGTCGGCACTTGCCAAACGCCGCTCGCGGACACGCGCTGCGCCAATGGTGCGACCAGATCCGCCTGCGCGCCTTGCCAGCGCGCCTGCACACCTTGCCCTTCGCCACCGAGAGCACGCTCGTAGCCATCAAGATGCTCAATGCTGTCGACATGGAGATCGAGCACCTCGTCCAGCGTCATTGACGCCGGAACGTGCGCGTAAATCTGGAGATTGTGCGCCCGGGCCTCTTCGACACCGGCTCGAAACTGTTCGGGCGTCAGCTGGGCGTAGAGTTTGATCGCGAGGTAGCCGGCCTCGGCGTCCTGGCGGACACGCTCTCGTACGCCTTCCACGGTTTCGACAACAACGCCGGGTCCCCAGAACGAGCCGGGACCGTCAATGAGTTGTCCGCTTGAGTAAACGTAGGGGCCAACCACCTCGCCGCTCACAGTGCGGGCGGCAAGATCGAGCGTGGTGCCAGGGCCGTTGCCGCCGCCGAAGCCGGACGGGTTGCGGATTGTGGTGATCGAATTAGCCAGCATCAGCACGCCGACCGAAGGTTCCTGATAGTGGACGTGCATGTCGGCGACACCGGGCGCGAGCAAGCGCCCTGCGCCGTCGATAACCGTAGCGTTCTCGGGGAGCGAAACCCTGTCATCAGGCGCAATCGCAATGATGCGATCGCCACGCACGACGACGGTGTGGCGCGCAAGGCGTTCGCCGCCGTACTCGGTCACCACGGTGACATTGCGAAACGCGGTCACCGGATCGCCCGCGTCAATCACGCGTTGCGGCGCCGATACGCACGCCGATACCAAAAAGAGTGCGGCGAGCACCGCGCGGCGGATCAGCATCTTCATTCCCTCCACGCCTCCGTGGCGCCGCTCAGCGTTTGAAGCCAACCCCTGGGGCCAGCTCAAGCGGAAAATTACGTCCTAGTCTTTGCGTTCGGCGCGCAACTTGGCCCAGTGCTCCAAGCGCTCCTTGATCACGCCTTCGCGGCCACGGCCTTCCGGCGCGTAGAACTGACGGCGCTCCATTTCATCGGGAAAATAGTTCTGACCCGAGAAGCCGCCCTCCGCGTCATGGTCGTACGCATAGCCTGAGCCGTAACCCAAATCCTTCATCAGCTTGGTTGGCGCGTTGCGGATGTGCATGGGCGGGCCGAGTGCGCCGGTTTCGCGCGCCGCGGTTTTGGCTTGCTTCCAGGCGACATAGGCGGCGTTGGATTTTGGCGCGGTGGCGAGGTGGATCACGGCTTGGGCGAGGTGCAGCTCCGCTTCCGGCGGGCCGATGAAGTGGACGGCGTCCTTAGCGGCGTTGCACACCAGGAGCGCGGTGGGATCGGCGAGGCCGACATCTTCGGCGGCGGCGCGCACCAGGCGGCGCGCGATGAAGAGCAAGTCCTCACCGCCATCAATCATACGGGCGAGCCAATAGAGCGCAGCATCGGGATCGGAGCCGCGGATGCTTTTGTGCAGCGCGGAGATGAGGTTGTAGTGCTCCTCGCGATCCCTGTCGTAGGCGGGCGCGCGCTTTTGCAGGAGTTCCCCGAGCGCTTTGGCGTCGAGCGGCGTTTGGGTTTCGAGCGCGAAGAGCTCTTCGCTGAGTGTTAGCAGATAGCGCCCGTCGCCATCGGCCAGATTGGTGAGCGCGATGCGCGCGTCGTCCGTGAGCGGCAACTTGCGCTCCAGCAGCGTTTCCGCGCGCTGTAACAAGAGATCGAGCGCCGGTTCATCGAGGCGCTTCAGCACGAACACTTGCGCGCGCGAGAGCAAGGCCGCGTTAATCTCGAAACTTGGGTTCTCGGTGGTCGCGCCGACGAGGGTGACGACGCCCTGCTCCACGTACGGCAAAAATCCATCCTGCTGGGCGCGGTTGAAGCGATGGATTTCGTCGACGAACAGCAATGTCGACTTGCCAGAGGCGCGGCGGCCACGTGCGGTCTCGAAGGCTTTCTTGAGATCGGCGACGCCGGAGAAGACGGCGCTAATTTGTTGGAACTCGTGGCCGGTTTCTTCCGCCAACAAGCGCGCGATCGTGGTCTTGCCGACGCCGGGCGGCCCCCAGAGCACCATCGACGCGAGCCGCTTTTGCGCCACCATGCGGCCGATTGGGCCTTCTGGTTTCAGCAAGTGATCTTGGCCGACCACCTCATCGAGCTTGCGCGGGCGCAGGCGCTCCGCCAGAGGCGTGGGCGCGGCCTGACCAAGGCCCGAGGCTTCGAACAAATCGCTCATGGCGCCAAGATAGGCTCTTCGCGGGAGAGAAACGATGGCTTTCCCGGTCGTCCCAGCAATACCGCCTAGAAGCGCAACTCCGCACGCTGGCCGTTGCGCTCGACGCCGATCACCCAGGTGCGCGCTTGCGCCATCAGGCGATCGAGCTGAGCGGCGTCGCGCACCGGCTGGCCGTTCACCTCGTCGATGATGTCGCCCACGCGGAAGCCGATGCGGGCGGCGATGCCGCGCCGATCGAGCGCTTGGATAAAGACGCCGTCGGCGAACGGATCGACACGGGAGGCTTCCGCAGTCGCCGGCGTCAGCGTGACGACACGCGCACCTGACAGCGGATGGCGGCCGGCGAGCAAGACGGGATCGGGCGCGCCGCCGGGCGGAGCTTCGGCCACCGCGGTCAGCGATATCTGCCTGCCGCCACGCAGCACCACGAGCGGCACCTGCGATCCTGGACGCTGTGTAGCAAACTGATAGCGCACGGCCGCGTCGTCACGAACATCAACGCCGCCGACCGAGAGAATGATGTCGTTCAAGCGCAGACCGGCGCGCTCGCCGGAAGAGCGCGGATAGAGCTGGCTCACCAAGACGCCCTCTGGACGCGGCAGATTGAGCGAGCGCGCGAGATCGGACGTGACCGTTTGGAGCCGCGCGCCGAGCCACGGACGGATGACGGTGCTGCCGCCGGAGACGGCGGATTCCACCACGCGGCGCACCATCTCGGATGGAATGGCGAAGCCGACGCCGTTGGAGCCGCCGCTCTCTGAGGCGATGGCGCTGTTGATGCCGACGAGCGCGCCGTTCATGTCGACGAGCGCGCCGCCGGAATTGCCGCGATTGATGGCGGCGTCGGTCTGGATGAAAAACGCGTAGTCGCTGATGCCGACTTCGGTGCGCGCGAGCGCCGAGATGATGCCGCTGGTCACTGTTTGTTGCAGGCCGAACGGGTTGCCGATGGCGAGAACGAGATCGCCGACTTGGGCGTCGGCGGTGTTGGCGTATTGCAGCGTCGGCAAACGCTCGCCGCCAGTATTGATGCGCAGCACGGCAAGATCGACGCGCGGATCGGCAAGCACGAGTTCGGCGTCGAACTCGCGGCGATCGGCAAGCACGACTTTCAGAGATTGGGCGCCTTCGATGACGTGGTTGTTGGTGACGATGATGCCGTCGGCGCCGACAATGACACCCGAACCGAGCGATTGCTCCATGCGTGGGCCGCTGAAGCGGCCGAAGAACGGATCGCGCGACATGCTGCGGACGACGCGCTGGGCGTAGACGTTGACGACGGCGGGGCCAGCGCGTGCGGCAACCGGGGCAAATGAGAGCTGCACTTCGGCGCGGCTCGTGGGCGCGCTACGATTTTGTGCGGACACCACCGAAGGCGACAATAAACTCACGCAAACGGCGGCCACCGCCACGCCACGGAAGAGAGGCTTATAAAGCGACGCTGAATCCACTTGGACCGATCCCCTATTGCGGGCGCGATTTTGCCCGTCGACTGGGCAGAAACATGGCGGCGGCGTGTCAGGTGGCGGCGTTGAAAGTGGCCGAGAGAGCGGCGAGCAGCGCGCGCCAATGTTCGGCCAGGCGCATTTGCGTGGCGGCTAGCGGGAAACCGTGGCGGGCGACGTGATCCTGCGGGATCGCGTCCCAACCTCGGTGTTCGACTGTGACACGGGTCTCCTCACCCACCGGCTCGAAGCGCACCTCCACGTGCGTGACCTGCTCAGCCGCGAAGCTGGCTTGGCGCCAGGAGAAGGCCAGCCGCTCGCCCGGCGCCCAGGCGATGACGTGGCCGATCTCGAACACTTTGCCATTGGGCAGCGTTGTGATCAGCCGCTGCTCACCTTCGAAGCTAAGGACGCCGTCGCCGCGCGGGGTTATTTGAAAGAGTTCGCTCGGGCGCCACCAGGCGCCGATCTCTTGGGTGAACACATCGAACGCCTCTTGCGGCGTCGCCTTCACGCGCAACGAGACGATGACGGCGCTCACGTGCGCTTCTTCTCCACGTGCGCCTTGAACGAAGCGAGCTGATCGCTCCAGAGACGCTCAGTGTCGGCGAGCCACTTTTTCAGATCTGCCATGGCGCCATCCTTCAGCGTGTAGATGCGCACGCGCGCGTCGAACGGGGGGTGCGTTTCTTCAACCAGCCCGCTTTCTTTCAACGTGCGCAAGTGCCGGCTCATCGCGGGGGCTGGGAGGCCGAGCGCCTCGGCTAGCTCCCCCGCACGGCGCGGGCGTTGGCCGAGCAATTCCACCGCACGACGGCGATCGGGATCGGCGAGCGCGGCGAGCGTGCGATCGATGGTGCGGGGTGCGCTCACAGGCGGGTCTGCGTTTTCATGGCGCCGCCAGCGGCCTTGTCCCACTCGGCCGGCGTCATCTCTTCAAGCGTAACGCCGAAGGTCCAGATGTGGCCTTCCGGATCGCGGGCCCGATAGGTGCGGTCGCCGTAGAATTGCGTGTCTGGCTCCGCCAGGATTTCGGCGCCGGCTTTGCGCGCGTGTTCGCAGTGCGCATCGACATCTTCGCCGCGTGTGAGCTGCACGTGCACGGTTTGCGTATTCTTGCCGCCTAGCGATTTCGGGCTCTTGTGATCGGCGCTCCACTCATTGCCGACCATCACAACGCTATCGCCGTACTTCATCTCGGAATGAACGAGGTTCTCGTTCTCATCGAGGATTACCATCAACGGCTCAAAGCCGAACGCTTCCTCCAACCAGCGGAACGCAGCCTTCGGGTCCACGTAGCAGACGGCGCTGGAGAGCCCTTTTGGGCGATACAAATCCGACATCGCGCATTCCTTTCTGTATTTCGGAATATTTCTAATTTAAAGCAACTATATGGTCAAACGAAAACGGGCCGCCCGTGAGGACGACCCGTTGAAACTTGAGCTGACGCGAACCTTAGCCTTCGTCGGTGTAGATCGCTTCCGGGCGCGGGCCGCTGTCCTGGCCGCGGGCCGCTTCATCGCGATCAACGAGTTCGATCACCGCGAGCGGGGCGTTGTCGCCGTAGCGATAGCCAGCCTTCAGGACGCGGGTGTAGCCGCCAGCGCGGGCGCTGTAGCGCGGCGCGAGCGTCTCAAAGAGCTTCTTCGTCTGCGTCTCGTCGCGCATGCGGGAAAGTACGAGCCGGCGTGCGCCGAGATCGCCCTTCTTCGCGAGCGTGATCAAGCGCTCGACGACTGGGCGCAAGGCCTTCGCCTTCGGCAGCGTCGTCACGATTTGCTCGTGCTTCACCAGGGCGGCAGCCATGTTGGCGAACATCGCCTGACGGTGGCTGGCCGTGCGGTTGAGTTTCTTATGTCCTGAGCCGTGACGCATTGTCTTTTCCCGCCGGGCTTAAGCCGGCTCTCCGTTAGATCTGATCTTCGTACTTCTTGGCGAGATCTTCAATGTTGTCCGGCGGCCAGTTCTCGACCGCCATGCCGAGGTGCAGGCCCATAGAAGCCAGCACTTCCTTGATCTCGTTCAGCGACTTCCGGCCGAAGTTCGGGGTGCGAAGCATTTCGCCTTCCGACTTCTGGATGAGGTCGCCGATGTAAACGATGTTGTCGTTCTTCAAGCAATTTGCCGAGCGGACTGAAAGCTCGAGCTCGTCGACCTTCTTGAGCAGAGCCGGGTTGAATGGGAGGTCCGGCTTCTCGCCGCCTTCCTTTTTCTGCTTCGGCTCTTCGAACGTGATGAACACCTGCAGCTGGTCTTGCAGGATGCGCGCGGCGTAGGCGATCGCGTCTTCGGGACGGATCGCGCCGTTGGTTTCGACTTCGATGATCAGTTTATCGTAATCGAGCACCTGGCCTTCGCGTGTGTTCTCGACGCGATAAGCAACGCGGCGAACCGGCGAATAGATCGAGTCGATGGCGATGAGGCCGATCGGCGCGTCGTCCGGACGGTTCTGCTCGGCCGGGACGTAGCCCTTGCCGTTGTTGATCGTCAGCTCCATGCGCAGGTTCGCGCCTTCGTCGAGCGTGCAGATCACGAGTTCGGGATTGAGGATCTCCATGTCGGAGACCGTTTGAATGTCGCTGGCCTTCACTTCGCCCGGACCGGTCTTGGTCAGCATGACGCGCTTGGGGCCCTCACCGCGCATGCGGATGGCGACCTGCTTCAGGTTCAGGACGATATCCGTGACGTCTTCGCGGACGCCCTGGATCGAGCTGAACTCGTGCACGACGCCGTCGATTTGCACGGACTGAATCGCGGCGCCTTGCAGCGACGACAGAAGAACGCGGCGCAGCGCGTTGCCGAGCGTGAGGCCGAAGCCACGCTCAAGCGGTTCGGCGATCAAAGTCGCGCGCTTGGCCGCGTCGTACGCGTGCTCAATCACGGGCTTCTTCGGCCGGATGAGTTCAAGCCAATTCTTTTCGATCGACATCATGCTCTATCCAATCAGAGGCGCTGCGTTGCTACTCGCGCGCCCGAAAATTTCACCAGCGACGTTCGCTTAGACGCGGCGGCGCTTCGGCGGACGGCAGCCATTGTGCGGGATCGGCGTCACGTCGCGGATCGACGTCACGGTGAAGCCCACGGCTTGCAGCGCACGCAATGCGCTCTCGCGGCCCGAGCCCGGACCAGACACGTTCACCTCGACGGTGCGCATGCCGTGCTCCATCGCCTTGCGGCCCGCATCTTCAGCGGCGACCTGCGCAGCGTACGGCGTCGACTTACGCGAGCCTTTGAAGCCCATCGTGCCGGCGCTCGACCACGAGATCGTGTTGCCTTGCGCGTCGGTGATCGTGATCATCGTGTTGTTGAACGACGCCGCGACGTGCGCGACGCCAGTGACGATGTTCTTACGTTCACGCTTTTTAACGCGCGTGGATTCCTTAGCCATTGCGGCGTGTCCTTACTTCTTGGTCGCTTGTTTCTTGCCGGCGATCGCTTTCGCCGGGCCTTTGCGCGTGCGCGCGTTCGTGTGCGTGCGTTGACCGCGGACCGGGAGGCCACGGCGGTGACGCAGACCGCGATAGCAACCGAGATCCATCAAGCGCTTGATGTTGGTTGCGGTCTCGCGGCGAAGATCGCCTTCGACCGTGTAGTCGCGGTCGATCGCTTCGCGAATTTGGAGAATTTCGGCGTCGGTCAATTCACTGACGCGGCGCTCGGCGCCGATGCCGACCTTTTCACAGATTTCCTTGGCGTAGTGTTGGCCGATCCCGTGGATGTACTGCAGCGCGATAACGACGCGCTTTTGGGTCGGGATGTTTACGCCGGCGATACGAGCCATGAGGCCAATGCTCCAAAACGCAATAGACGCGGATGCCTCCCGGCCTTTGGCCGGTGGACATCGCGCGTTGGGTGTTCGCGAAGTTGGCGGTTATAGCGGGGCGAAATGCCGCGTCAACCAGCCGAAATGCGCTCCTGATGCGGCGTTTGCGCCGTCTCAGCCGCGTCAAATCGGGCGCGGGCCGCCTCAATACAAGGGGTATGCTCGATCGCCCACTGCCCGAGGGCCGAAACCGGGACCAGGAGGTCTCTGCCGAGCTCGGTCAGGGCGTAATCGACACGCGGCGGGACCGTGGGCGTCACCGTCCTGCTGACGAGGCCGTCCCGCTCCAAATTGCGCAGCGTGAGAGTCAGCATGCGCTGCGAGATACCGCCTATGATGCGTTTGATTTCGTTGAACCTTCGGGGCCCCTCGCCCAGACGCTGAATGATCAGCACGCTCCATTTATCGCCGATCCGGCCAAGGATCCCGCTCACGGCCCGGCAGTCGTGGGATTCAATGTCGGACACACGCGTGTGCCCTGGTGAGGTTGGTGTGCGTTCTTGAGCCGTCTTCATAGGCACTCATATAGCCCTAGTTACTTATCGTTACTAGGGGATCGAAAATGACTACCAGAGTCGCCGTTATCGTTGGCAGCCTACGCAAAGACTCCGTGAACCGTCAGTTCGCCGAGGCGCTGGGCAAGCTGGCGCGGCCGAAACTTGAGTTCCAGATCGTCGAGATCGGCGATCTCCCGCTCTACAACCAGGACCTCGAAAGCGAGCTGCCGGCGAGTGTCGTGCGCTTCAAAAGCCAGATCGAAGGCGCCGATGCGGTGCTGTTCGTGACGCCGGAGTTCAACCGCACCTTCTCGGCCGCAATCAAGAACGCCGTTGAATGGGGTTCGCGTCCGTGGGGCAAGAACTCATGGGCCGGTAAGTCTGGCGCGATCGTAGGCGCTACGCTTGGCGTGATCGGCACGGCGGTGGCGCAATCGCATCTGCGCAGCGTCGCCAGCGTGCTTGGAGTTGGCGTCCTGGCGCAGCCGGAGATTTATCTGAACTTCCGCGAAGGCCAGATCGTCAATGGTGAGATCGCTGATGAAGGCTTGCGCACTTTGCTGACCGATTGGGTTGCGAAGTTTGCGGACTGGGCTCAGCGGCTAAAGCAGCCGGCCCTCAGCTTCTAAGTCAAAGCCTCAGCGCGCGTCGATCGCAGAAGCGATGGCGCGCGCAACGCTTTCGACGTCACTCATGCCGTCGACGCGATGCATCTTATTTTGCTTTTCGTAGTACGGCACGAGCGGCGCGGTTTGAGCGATGTAGGCGTCGAGGCGCACTTTGTAGGCCTCGGGATTATCGTCAGCCCTGCCCTCTTCGGCGAAACGCTTGGCGATACGGTCCATGAGCTTTTGCGAGTCGACTTCCAGCTTCACGACGCAATCGATCTGCTTGCCGTGCTTGGCAAGCATGGCGTCGAGTGCTTCAGCCTGCGCCACCGTGCGCGGGAAGCCGTCAAAGATGAAACCGGCGGCGCTTGCATTGCTCGCCAACGCTTCTTCAATCAGCGCAATCACGATCTCATCGGATACGAGCGAACCGGAATCCATGATCGCGGCGACCTTCACGCCGAGGTCTGAGCCTGATTTGCGGGCCGCACGAAGCATGTCGCCCGTTGAGAGCTGCACGTAACCCCGTTCGGCGGTGAGGCGCTTGGCTTGGGTGCCCTTGCCGGCGGCCGGCGGGCCGAACAGGATCAGGTTCATTTCTTGACGATCCCGCCGCCAGAGCCGCGCAGTTTCGAACGCTTGATCAAGCCTTCGTACTGGTGCGCGACAAGGTGCGACTGGATCTGCGCCACAGTGTCGAGCGTCACTGAAATGACAATCAGGATGGAGGTGCCCCCGAGATAGAACGGCACGCCGTAATAGGAGATCAGGATTTCAGGCAGCAAGCAGACCGCAGTGATGTAGGCGGCGCCGATCACGGTGAGGCGCGTGAGCACGAAATCGAGATATTCGGCCGTCTTTTTGCCGGGGCGGATGCCGGGCAAGAAGCCGCCGTACTTGCGCAGATTGTCGGCCGTCTCTTCCGGGTTGAACACGATCGAGGTGTAAAAGAAGCAGAAGAAGATGATGCCGAGCGCGTAGAGGATCATGTGCCCGGGCTGGCCGTAGCCGATAAAGCCCTGGAGCTGGTTGACCCATTCCGGCGTGTCCGCGCCCATCCCGGCAAAGCCGACGATGGTTTGCGGCAACATCAGCAAGGACGACGCGAAGATCGGCGGGATAACGCCAGCGGTGTTGATCTTCAGCGGCAGAAATGAGCTCTCGCCCATGAACATGCGGTTGCCCTGCTGACGCTTCGGGTACTGCACGACGAGGCGGCGCTGCGAGCGCTCGATGAACACCACGAAAACGATGACGCCGAGCATCACGGCGATGATGGCGAAAATCGCAAACGGGTTGATGTCGCCCGTGCGTGCGAGCGCCAACGTCGACATGATGACGCGCGGCAGTTCGGCGACGATGCCGGCGAAGATGATGAGCGAAATGCCGTTACCGACGCCGCGCGCGGTGACTTGTTCGCCCAGCCACATCAAGAACATCGTGCCGCCCGTCAGCGTAATGACGGTGGAGGCGACGAAGAACAGGCCCGGGTTGGAGACAACACCGGCGCTCGATTGCAGACCGATCGCGATGCCGTACGACTGCACAACTGCCAGAAGCAGCGTCAGATAACGCGTATATTGATTGATCTGCTTGCGGCCGACTTCGCCCTCTTTCTTAAGCCGCTCAAGCGAGGGCACAGAGGTCGACATCAGCTGCATGATGATCGACGCCGAGATGTACGGCATCACGTTCAGCGCGAAGACGGCCATACGTTCCACGGCGCCGCCGGAGAACGTGTTGAACATGCCGAGGATGCCCCCGGCTTGTTGTTGGAATGCCTGCGCGAAGGCTGCGGGATCGATGCCCGGGATCGGGATGAACGTCCCGATGCGATAAACCACCAACGCGATGATCGTGTACCAGATCCGCTTTTGCAGATCGGTCGCCTTTGCGAACGCCGCGAAGTTAATGTTGGCGGCAAGTTGTTCTGCGGCTGAAGCCATGTGGGCGCGCTGCTCCGAATCTTATCCCGGCGAGGCCGGATAACTCCCCGACCGGAGAGCGAACGTTAGGCGGCTGCTTCTTCGCTCTTAGGCGGGTTCAGCAACGTCACCTTACCGCCGGCCTTCTCGACAGCGGCGATGGCCGCGGCGGAGGCGCCGGAAACGGTGATGTTCACTTTGGCTTTCAGCTCGCCGCGCGCAAGGAGGCGCACGCCGTCTTTCTTGCGGCGCAGGACGCCGGCTTCCACCAGCGTGTCCTCGGTAATGTCGTTCTTGGCGTCGATCATCTTGTTATCGATGGCGTTTTGCAGCGTCGACAGATTGATCCACTGATGCGTCTTGGCGTTCAGCGCGTTGAAGCCGCGCTTCGGCATACGCATGTGGATCGGCATCTGGCCGCCTTCGAAGCCATTGATCGAGACGCCGCGACGGGACTTTTGCCCCTTCACGCCACGCCCGCCGGTCTTGCCCTTGCCGGAGCCGACGCCGCGTCCAACGCGCATCAGCTTCTTGGTTGAGCCCGGATTATCGGCCAATTCGTTGAGTTTCATCGTTCTGCTCCGACGGCGAGGCCGTCCTTATTCCACGACTTCAATGAGATGGTTGACCTTGCGGATCATGCCCTGCACCGAAGGCGTATCCTCAAGTTCGACCACTTGATGCGCACGCTTCAGGCCAAGGCCCAGAAGCGTTGCGCGCTGGCTCGAGTCACGACGGATCGGGCTGCCAATACGGCGCACCTTGATCGTCCCGCCCGCGGCTTTCTTTTTCGCAGCCATCTATCAACCCTCCGCCGGCACTTCGCCAACGCTCGCACCGTCTTTGCGACGGTTCACGAGGTCGGCGACCTTGAGACCGCGACGGTTCGCGACTTGGCGCGGCGAGCTTTGTTCTTTCAGAGCGTCGAACGTGGCGCGCACCATGTTGTAAGGGTTCGATGAACCCTTCGACTTGGCGACGACGTCAGAAACGCCCAGCACTTCGAGAACGGCGCGCATTGGGCCGCCCGCGATCAAACCTTTACCGGCCGGCGCTGCGCGCAGCATGACCTTGCCTGCGCCCCAACGGCCGTTGCCGTCATGGTGCAGAGTGCGGCCTTCGCGCAGGGGGACGCGGATGAGCGACTTCTTGGCTTCTTCCGTCGCCTTGCGGATCGCTTCCGGCACTTCACGGGCTTTGCCGTGGCCAAAGCCAACGCGGCCCTTCTTATCGCCAACGACGACGAGCGCGGCGAACGCGAAGTTCTTACCACCCTTCACGACCTTAGCGACGCGGTTGATGGCGACGAGCTTGTCGACCAATTCACCTTCAGCGCGTTCTTCTTGGCCACCGCGATTGCGGTCGTCACGGCGCGGGCCACCACGATTGTTGCCGCCAGGGCCACGGCCACCGCCGCCACCCGGACCACCGCCGCCGCCTGGGCCGCTCCGACGCGGTCCACGTGCGCCGCGCGCCGGGCGTTGATCTGATCCTGGAGCGTCGGCCGGCGGGCCGCCTGCGGTATCGTCAGTCATCTCAACGTCCTCAGAATTCGAGACCGCCCTCACGGGCGGCATCGGCCAGGGCTTTCACCCGGCCATGAAATACATAACGGCCGCGATCGAAAACGACGCTCTTCTTGCCAGCGGCAAGGGCGCGTTCGGCGATCAGCTTGCCGACGGCGGCAGCGCCTTCCTTGTTCGAGCTCTTGGCCTTCACGGCCTCTTCGAGCGTCGAAGCGGAAGCGACCGTGACACCCTTGGTGTCGTCGATCAGTTGCGCCGAGATGTGCTTCGACGAGCGGAAGACAGAGAGGCGCAGCCGGCCTTCGCCAGCGAGCTTCTTCAGCCGGGAGCGGTTGCGTTGGGCGCGGCGCTCGGTGGGATTGAGTTTCCGAACCATGGCTTACTTCTTCTTGCCTTCTTTGCGGCGGATGCGTTCGCCGGCATAGCGCACGCCCTTGCCCTTGTAGGGCTCCGGCGGACGGTAGGAGCGGATTTCAGCGGCCACTTGGCCAACTGCTTGCGAGTCGATGCCGCTGACCTTGATTTCGGTCGGCTTCGGCGTCGCCAGCGTGATGCCTTCCGGCGCCTCGTAGATGATTTCGTGGCTGTAGCCGAGCTGCATCTGCAGGTTCTTGCCCTGCATCGCGGCGCGATAGCCAACGCCGGTCATCTCAAGGTTCTTTTCGAACCCTTCGGTGACGCCCTTAACATTGGCGGCGAGCACGGCGCGGGTGGTGCCCCACAACGCGCGCGCACGCGCCGTCTCGTGACGCGGCTTCACCAGGAGCTCGCCGCTGCTGCCGTACGTGACTTCAACATCGTCATGCGCGCGGAAGTTCAGCGTGCCCTTCGGGCCCTTCACGCTCACGTCTTGGCCCTTCACCGTAATGGTGACGCCATTGGGAGCGGGGATCGGTCGTTTACCGAGGCGCGACATTAGTAGACCTCGCAGAGGATTTCGCCGCCGACGTTCGCATCGCGAGCGGCAGCGTCGCTCATCACGCCCTTCGGGGTCGAGATGATCGAAATGCCAAGGCCGTTGCGCACCAGGCGCAGGTCCTTGATCGACGAATAGACGCGGCGGCCCGGCTTCGAGACGCGCTGGATCTCGTGGATCGCCGGCGTGCCTTCGAAGTACTTCAGCTCGATCTCGAGTTCCTTGCGGTTCTCGACTTCGATCTCGCGGAAGTCGCGGATGTAGCCTTCGTCCTTCAGGACTTGGAGCACGCGGGCGCGCAGCGTCGAAGCCGGAGAGAGGGTCTTCGAGCGGCCGCGCATCTGCGCGTTGCGGATGCGGGTGATCAGATCGCCGACGGGATCGTTGATGTTCATCTATCGACGCTCCCTTACCAGCTCGACTTGACCATGCCGGGGATCTGACCCTTGGAGGCCAGATCGCGCAGCGCGATCCGTGACAGCTTGAGTTTACGGTAGAACGCGCGCGGACGACCGGTCAGCTCGCAACGATTGCGAATGCGGGTGGCGGCCGAATTGCGCGGCAATTGCGCGAGCTTCAGGCGCGCAGCAAAGCGCTCCTCCAGCGGAAGGTCTTCGTTCAACGCAGTCGCGCGCAGCTTCGCGCGACGGGCAGCGTACTGCTTCGTCAGGCGCTCGCGCTTCTTGTTGCGTTCGATAGAACTTGTCTTCGCCATACTCTTTCACTCTCTCCCGGTGCGTTCTGGGGTGGATCGCTGTCGCGATCAGTTCCGGAACGGGAAATCGAACTCTTTCAACAAGGCCTTGGCTTCAGCGTCGGTGCGCGCGGTGGTGCAGACGACGATGTCCATGCCCCAGATCTGATCGATCTGGTCGTAATTGATCTCGGGGAACACGATGTGTTCCTTGACGCCGAGGGCGTAGTTGCCGCGGCCATCGAAGCTCTTGCCGTTGAGGCCGCGGAAGTCCTTCACGCGCGGCAGCGCGATCGTGACCAAGCGATCCAAGAACTCGTACATCTGATCCTTACGAAGCGTGACCTTCGCGCCGATGTTCATGCCTTCGCGCAGCTTGAACGCCGCGATCGACTTGCGGGCTTTCGTCATCACCGGCTTTTGGCCGGCGATGGCGGTCAGCGCTTCGATTGCCGAAGTGAGCTTCTTAGAATCGGCGGTTGCTTCACCGACGCCCATATTGATCACGATCTTTTCGAGACGCGGGATCTGCATCTCGTTCGTGTAACTGAACTCTTCTTTCAGCTTCGCGCGGATTTCGCTGGTGTAGCGTTGCTTCATGCGCGGCGTGTAATCGGCCGGCTTCGGCGTACGCGGCTTGGAAGGCTCCGACGCGCGCTTAGCGGCAGCGGCTTTGCGCTCCTGCTTCTTCGCGATGTCGGCGGCCTTTTGAGCCTCCTTCGGGTCCTTAGACATCGATCTCAACTCCAGAACCCTTGGCGACGCGGACCTTACGGCCCTTGTCGTTGACTTTGAATCCGACGCGGGTCGGCTTGCCGGTTTGCGGATCGCGCAGCGCGACGTTCGACACGTGCAGCGACGCTTCCTTAGCGATGACGCCGCCCTGCGGGTTGGCGACATCCGGCTTGGTATGGCGCTTGGCCATGTTCACGCCTTCGACGACGACGCGCTCTTCCTTCACCAACACCTTCAGAACACGGCCCGAGCGGCCTTTGTCCTTGCCGGCGATGACGATGACGGTGTCGTCCTTACGGATGCGGGCGGACATTAGAGGACCTCCGGCGCGAGCGAGATGATCTTCATCTGGTTCTTGGCGCGCAGCTCGCGCGGCACCGGTCCGAAGATACGCGTGCCAATCGGCTCGCCTTGATTGTTGATCAGCACCGCAGCGTTGGAATCGAAGCGGATGGTGGAGCCATCCTTGCGCTTGATGTCCTTCGACACGCGCACGACGATCGCCTTGCGGACATCGCCCTTCTTCACGCGGCCGCGCGGCATCGCTTCCTTGATGGAAACGACGATGATGTCGCCCACGGTGGCGTAGCGGCGCTTGGAGCCGCCGAGCACCTTAATGCACATCACGCGCTTGGCGCCTGAATTGTCGGCGACCTCGAGATTGGTTTGCATCTGGATCATGGCATCATGCTCCGACGCGGCCGACGACTTCCCAGCGTTTCAGCTTGGACTTCGGCGGGCATTCTTGAATGTTGACCTTCTCGCCAGCCTTGTAGGCATTGGCTTCGTCATGGGCGTGGAACTTCGCCGACCGACGAACGGTCTTTTTCAGCAGCGGGTGCAGGTAGGTGCGCTCGACCTGCACGACGACAGTTTTGTCGCCCTTATCGCTCACGATGGTTCCGGTCATTACACGGCGCGGCATCGACTTAAACCTTCGCTTTCGGTGACTTTTCACGCATCACGGTCTGCACGCGCGCGATGGCGCGGCGGACTTCGCGGATACGCGAGGACTTTTCGAGCTGGCCGGTCGCTTGCTGGAAGCGCAGGTTGAACTGCTCTTTCTTCAGCGAGACCAATTCTTCTTTCAAACGATCAACGTCCTTTTCGCGGACGCTTTTGACGTCGTTCTGAGCGGCTTTCATCAGAGGCCCTCCATCCGAGCGACGATCTTGGTGCGAACCGAGAGCTTGGCGGCGCCGAGGCGCAGCGACTCACGCGCAACCGCTTCCGGCACGCCGTCGATTTCGAACATGATCCGGCCAGGCGCCACGCGCGCTGCCCAATACTCAACCGCGCCCTTGCCTTTACCCATGCGGACTTCGACCGGCTTTTGCGACACCGGCACGTCCGGGAAGATGCGGATCCAAACGCGGCCTTGGCGCTTCATCTCGCGGGTGATCGCGCGGCGGGCCGCCTCGATCTCACGCGCGTTCACGCGGTTCGGCTCAAGCGCCTTCAGGCCAAACTGGCCGAAGTTGAGCGCTGCGCCGCCCTTGGTGTTCCCTTTGATCCGGCCCTTGTGGGCGCGGCGGAACTTGGTTTTTTTCGGCTGCATCATGGTGAGTTATGCCCCCGAGTCTGAGCTGGATTCTTCGCCGCGCGGCGGACGACGGCCGCGGCGCGGACGATCACCCGACGGCGGACGATCGTCGCGCGAGCGCGGCGGGCCGCGATCGTCACGATCACGACGCTCACGGTTCTCGCCCGTTTCCATCGAACGCTTATCTTGCGCCATCGGGTCGTGCTCGAGGATCTCGCCTTTGAAGATCCAAACCTTCACACCGATCTTGCCGTACGCGGTGTCGGCTTCGGCGAAGCCGTAATCGACGTCAGCGCGGAGCGTGTGCAACGGCACGCGGCCTTCGCGATACCATTCCATACGCGCGATTTCAGCACCGCCGAGGCGGCCCGAAACGTTGATCCGAATGCCCTGCGCGCCGAGGCGCATGGCCGATTGCATCGCGCGCTTCATGGCGCGGCGGAATGCAACGCGGCGCTCAAGTTGTTGAGCCACACCTTCAGCGACGAGCGTAGAATCGGTTTCAGGCTTGCGCACTTCGACGAGGTTCAGGTGCACTTCGGCGCCCGGCGCCATCTTCGCGAGGTCCTTGCGGAGCTTCTCGATGTCGGTGCCCTTCTTGCCGATGACGACGCCTGGCTTGGCCGTGAAGATCGTGACGCGGCACTTCTTCAGCGGGCGCTCGATGATGATCTTCGAGACGCCGGCCGCCTTCATCTTTTCACGGACGAATTTGCGGATCTTGATGTCCTCGTGCAGCAGCCGCGAGAAATCGCGCGTGTTGGCGTACCAACGCGAGTCCCAGGTGCGGTTGACGCCGAGGCGCAGACCGATCGGATTGACTTTCTGACCCATTACGCGGCCTCAGCGGTTTCGGGCTGCTTGGTCGTATCGCGCAGCACGATGGTAATTTGCGAGAACAGCTTCTCGATACGAACGCCACGACCGCGCGCACGAGCGTGCATGCGCTTCATGGTGATGTTCTTGCCGACATGCGCCTGCGCAACCACCAGACCGTCGACGTCGAGGCCGTGGTTGTTTTCAGCGTTGTCGATCGCCGACTTCAGGCACTTCAGCACGTCCTTGGCGATGCGCTTTTGCGAGAAACGGAGTTCGTTCACCGCTTTCTCAGCGCTCAAACCGCGGATCGACTGAGCGACCAGGTTCAGCTTTTGCGGGCTGGTGCGGAGCGTGCGCAGAACTGCGCGCGCTTCGTTCGATGCCTGCTTGGGAGGAGATTTAGGCTTGCTCATCTCACTTCCTCTTGGCCTTCTTATCGGCGCCGTGGCCGAAATAATTCCGCGTCGGCGCGAATTCGCCGAGCTTGTGGCCGACCATGTCTTCGCTCACCAGCACCGGCGTAAATTGCTTGCCGTTGTGGACTTGGAAGGTGAGGCCGACGAATTGCGGCATGATGGTGGAGCGGCGCGACCAGGTTTTGATGGTCTCACGACGGCCGCCACCGCCCGCAGCCTTCTCGGCTTTGGCGAGGAGATAACCGTCGACGAACGGGCCTTTCCAAACAGAACGCGGCATCTGGATTAGCTCACTTTCTTCGAGTGGCGACGACGGATGATCAAGCGATCCGACGGCTTGGTTTTGCGGGTCTTGGGACCACGGGTTTTCTTGCCCCAAGGCGTGACCGGGTGACGGCCGCCTGAGGTTTTGCCTTCACCACCGCCGTGCGGGTGATCGACCGGGTTCATGGCGACGCCGCGAACGGAGGGCTTGCGGCCCAGCCACTTGGTGCGGCCGGCCTTGCCCCAGACTTCGTTCATGTTGTCTGGGTTCGAGACGGCGCCGATCGTGGCCATGCAAACGTCTTGGACCATTCGCACTTCGCCGGAGGCCATGCGCAGCTGCGCGTAGCCGGCGTCACGGCCAACGACCTGAGCATAAGTGCCGGCGGAACGAGCCATCTGCGCGCCCTTCAGCGGCTTCAGCTCGATATTGTGCACGATGGTGCCGACCGGGACCGACTTCAGCGGCATCGCGTTGCCCGGCTTCACGTCGACGCGCTCGTCGGCGATGACCGTGTCACCAACCTTCAGACGCTGCGGCGCGATGATGTAGGCAAGCTCGCCATCGGCGTACTTCAGAAGCGCGATCCAAGCGGTGCGGTTTGGGTCGTACTCGAGCCGCTCGACCTTCGCTTCAATGCCCCACTTGCGGCGCTTGAAGTCGATCACGCGATAGGTGCGCTTGTGGCCGCCGGCATGACGGAACGCCGTGAGGCGACCCATATTGTTGCGGCCGCCGGACTTGGTCAGTCCTTCGGTGAGCGCCTTAACCGGCTTGCCTTTGTGCAGCTCGCTGCGATCGACGATCACCAGCTGGCGACGGCCCGGCGAAGTCGGGCGGAATTGCTTGAGCGCCATCTCAGAGCCCCGTGGTCACGTCGATTGAATAACCGTCGAGCAGGGTCACGACCGCGTTCTTGTGGTCGGAGCGCTTGCCCGGCGTGCCGCGGAAGTTCTTCGTCTTGCCTTTGCGGACGATGGTGTTCACCGCGCCCACTTTGACTTTGAAGAGAGCCTCAACAGCTTCCTTGATGTCCTTCTTCGTCGCGGTCAGCGGCACGCGGAAGACGACCTTGTTCTGCTCGGAGAGCAGGGTCGCCTTTTCGGTGATCACCGGGGCGAGGATGGTGTCGTAATGTTTGATCGCGGTCATGCCGCGGCTCCTTCAGCTTCGGCTTTTTTCTTCGCCGGGGCGCGCTTCTTCGGCGCAGCTTCGGCCTTGCCGATTTTGTCCTTGAAGCGCTCGTGGATGGCGTTCACGGCGTCTTGCGTCAGCACCAGCTTTTGGGCGCGCAGGATGTCGTAAACGTTGAGGCCCGCATTCGGCAGCACGTCGATGTACGGGATGTTGCGCGCGGCGCGGGCGACATCTTCGTTCACTTCCGGACCGGCGATGAAGAGCGCCTTCTCAAGCTTCAGATTGCTCAGCGACGTCTTCAGCGCGGAGGTCTTGCCGTCCTTCACCGTCAGCGCGTCGATGATGATGATGTCGCCGGCGTTGGCTTTGGCGGAGAGCGCGTGGCGCAGCGCCAGGGCGCGGAATTTCTTCGTGAGCTCGTGCGAATAATCACGCGGCAAACGGTTGTGGGCGTGACCACCACCGCGGAAGATCGGGGCGTTGGCAGCGCCGTGGCGCGCTTGGCCCGTACCCTTTTGCTTATAAAGCTTGGAGTGCGAGCGCGAGACTTCACCGCGCGATTGGGTCTTGTGCGTGCCGGCGCGACGCTTGGCGAGTTGGTACTTCACCATGCGATGCAGGATGTCCTTGCGGACGTCCTGGATGCCGAAGATGGCGTCGTCGAGATCGACGGAGCCTGCCGTCTTGGCGTCGAGAGTTTGAACGTCGAGTTTCATGTTCGCCCTCACTCAGCCGCGGCTTGCGTCTGCACGATGCCGGCCGGCTTCGGGGCTTCCTTCGGAAGCGCCGTCTTGGCCGCATCGCGGACTTCAACCCAGCCGCCATCGGCGCCAGGAACAGAACCACGGACAAACAAAAGTCCGCGCTCGGCATCGACGCGGACGATCTGCAGATTTTGTGTCGTGACGCGCTCATCGCCCAAGTGGCCGGCCATCTTCTTACCTTTGAAGACCTTGCCCGGATCTTGGCGCTGACCGGTCGAGCCGTGCGAGCGGTGCGAAACGGAGACGCCGTGCGTGGCGCGCAGGCCGCCGAAGTTCCAGCGCTTCATGGCGCCGGCGAAACCTTTACCGATCGAGATGCCTGCCACGTCGACCTTTTGGCCCGGCACGAAGTGCTCGGCGGAGATCACCGCGCCGACCGGCAGCAGATTATCTTCGCTGACGCGGAATTCGCGGATCACGGCTTTGGCTTCGACGTTGGCGCGCGCGAACTGGCCGCGCTCGGCTTGCGTCTTGTTCTTCGCCTTCGTCGCGCCAGCTGCGAGCTGAACGGCATTGTAGCCGTCGCCTTTCGCTTCACGCGCCGGAGCGGCGTTCTTTTCGTTCTTGCGCGACTTCTTCGGCTTCAGCGCAACCGCTTCGCCAGCGGAGTTCTTGAACTCTTCGGCATTGACGGTGCGGCGGCCGACGACTTGGCAGCCGGCGAGATCGAGCACGGTGACCGGAATGTGCGCGTTGTCTTCGCCGAAGACACGCATCATGCCGACCTTGCGCGCGATGACGCCGGTGCGACGCGCAGCTTCTTTGGGAGCTTCCTTAGCCATCGCTATCAACCCAGCACTTGGATTTGAACATCGACGCCGGCCGACAGGTCGAGCTTCATCAGCGCATCGACCGTTTGCGGAGTCGGTTGAACGATATCCAGCACGCGCTTGAACGTGCGGATTTCAAACTGCTCGCGGCTCTTCTTGTCGACGTGCGGCGAGCGGTTGACGGTGAACTTCTCGATACGCGTCGGCAGCGGCACCGGGCCGATCACGGTCGCGCCGGTGCGCTTTGCCGTCGACACGATTTCTTTCGCCGAAAGATCGAGCGTGCGGTGATCGAAGGCTTTCAGCCTGATCCGGATATTTTGCTGCATCATCGCCAAATCTTCCCGAACTCGAATTCCCTAAAGCGCAGAACCCGCGCCTGAGACGCAAAACACGGCGGCGCAAGCCTAGAGAGGCCCACGCCGACGATTTCTGCGCCGGTTCGACCCGGTCGCTTGCCGCAAGACATTGATCCGCAAAAAACGCTGGGCGATACGGGACCATCGGTCCCGCGCGCTCAATCCCACTGATCCAGGGGATGCCCGCGAAGCTTGCGAACCGCGTCTAAGCTTTAGCTTACGGCCGGCTCGAAGGGGCGTGTCCTACAGAGGCGAACACTAGGCGTCAAGGCGCGTTTTGCGCCTTATCGGCTGCCTACGTTAACCGATCCCGGGCCCGCGATGTCCTGCCGCAGCGTGCCGGTGACAGAACCGACCGTGACATTGCCCGGACCCGCGATTTCTGCGTCTAAATCGCCAACTGCGCCAGTAACGTCGACGTCGCTGACACCCACGATCTGAACGTCGAGCACCTGCACGGGCGCTGCAATTCGAACATTGCCCGCACCTGCCAGCTCGATGTCGGCGCGAGTCAGAGAACCGCCGGAAATAACCACGTCGCCTGCGCCTGCACTGCTTAGTGAAAGCTCACCCGTCAGCGAGGCCATCGTGAACGTGCCGGCCCCTGCGAGCTCCACATTCGCGGCTTCGGCCACCGCGCCAACGGAGATGTCGCCAGCGCCGGCAATGTCAGCCTCCACACGGCGCACGGCGCCGGCCGCCACATCGCCAGCGCCAGCTGCTTCAAGCCGGAATTCGCCAGCGACATCGCCGATCGTGGCGTCGCCGCAGCCGGCAATCTCGAGCGCCAGGGTCTCAGTTGAGCCGATTTCAGTTGTGCCCGCGCCGCTCCGAGCAATCGTTAGTGTCCGGGGAGCGCGAATGGTGATTCGGGGCAGTTGATCGACGGTGACGTTCTCGTAGCCACGCAGTGAAGCCCCGCCATCGTCGGCGCAGCCCGAAATGCGGCCGCGGAGCTGGCCATCGACTACGACGCGGCCTTCCTCGGCCGAAACCGTCGGCATCGGCGTGCCGCCGGGGCTATTGATTTCGATCAGGAAATCGGTGCGATCCTCGGGCGTGATGGTCACGATTGCGGCGAGGTGCTTCAGCCGAAGTTCGGTGCCCTGATAGGTCTGCGCCTGGGTGCTGCCAGCGGCCACATCGACGATCGGCGCCGAACCGCCCTCATCATCGATGCTGAAGCTGAAATGCGAGCTGTTGCCGACTAAGGCTGCAATGCCAAAGCACGCCGCCAATATGATCGCCGACACGAATACAAAGCGCTCCATCAACCTCTCCCTCGCGCCGGCCAGGCGCACTTAGTCAACGGATGCCGAACACACCTAAACTGGATGCAAGTCACCCGACGAATGAGCGTAATCATTGCTACGCCAAAACCTTTGACTGTGTTGCCGCCCGCGCACACGCGAACCCCAATCCGAGCATGTCGCCGGATTAGGGTTCGCGTATATGGTTAACCACGATAGAAAAGCTGCCGCAGGAAATCTGCATCCGGCCCTCCGCCGGTAATCCACGGGGATGCATCCTAATGAAGAAAACTGCATTACTTGCGGCAGCAGCCGCAATGATGATGGCCACGCCTGCTGCGGCGCAGGGCTATCTCGGCCTTGAGTATAGCAACGGCAACATCGACTTCGGCGGCCCCGACCTCGAAACCGATGGCTGGCAAGGCGAAGGCGCGTTTGGCTTTGGCGGCACCGGCAGCTGGGGCGCTCAACTCGACGCTTCTTTCGGCAACCTCTCGACCGATACGGACGATGTCGATGCCTACACGCTGGGCGGTCACCTTTGGTGGCAAGGCAGCGGTTGGCGTCTTGGCGGCGTCGTGACCACGACGAATCTAGACGACGGCGGCAGCGAGCTGGACGAGATTCAGTATGGCGTTGAAGGCACCTGGGACTTGGGCCCGAGCGCCAACCTCTTCAGCAGCTACACAATTGGCGAAGTCGACTTCGGCGGCGCTGACGGAGACCTGTCGAACTGGGACTTCGGCGGCAACTTCTACGCCAGCCCAAATATCCGCTTCGGCGGCTTCTTCGGCGTCGGCAACGTTGATGGCGGCGGCGGCGACGTTGACACCACTTCGTTCGGCATCAATGGCGAGTTCCAACCTTGGTCCGCGCCGGTCTCGATCACGCTCGCGTGGAACAACTTCGAGATCGATGACGCCGACGTGAGCTCGGACGCCTTCTCAATCGGCGCCCGCTGGAACTTCGGCGGCGGCACGCTCCAGGAGCGCAACAACGCCACGCCGTTCGACACCAACACGGGCTACGCCAACCGCCTGTACGGCATCTGGTAAAACCAGTCCGAACTGCAAACGCGAATGCCCCGGCCAAAAGCCGGGGCATTTTTTTGTCGCTTAGCGAAGAAAAAGCCCCCGGAGCGCAGGCTCCGAGGGCTTTCCTTTTAGCGCAGATCGCTAGCGACTATTCGATGACCTTCGCCACGACGCCCGAACCAACGGTGCGGCCGCCTTCGCGAATGGCGAAACGGAGACCTTGATCCATCGCGATCGGGTTGATGAGCTCAACCGTCATTTTGATGTTGTCGCCCGGCATAACCATTTCGACGCCGTCCGGCAGGTTGCAGATGCCGGTCACGTCGGTGGTGCGGAAGTAGAATTGCGGACGATAGTTGGTGAAGAACGGCGTGTGGCGGCCACCTTCTTCCTTCGTCAGGATGTACACTTCCGCTTCGAACTTTTTGTGCGGCGTGATCGAGCCCGGCTTGGCCAGAACCTGGCCGCGCTCAACGCCTTCACGATCTATACCACGCAGCAGCGCGCCGATGTTGTCGCCAGCTTGGCCCTGATCAAGCAGCTTGCGGAACATTTCAACGCCGGTGCAGACCGACTTCACGGTCGGGCGGATGCCGATGATTTCGACTTCTTCGCCAACCTTGATGATGCCCTTCTCGACGCGACCGGTCACGACCGTGCCGCGGCCCGAGATCGAGAACACGTCTTCGACCGGCATCAGGAACGGCAGGTCGAGCGGACGCGCCGGTTGCGGGATGTAGGTATCGACGGCGGTCATGAGGCTCATGATCGCGTCTTCGCCGATCGGCGCATCGCGGCCTTCAACGGCAGCGAGGGCCGAGCCCTTCACGATCGGAATGTCGTCGCCCGGGAAGTTGTACGAGGAGAGAAGTTCACGCACTTCCATTTCGACGAGGTCGAGCAATTCTTGGTCATCGACCATGTCGACCTTGTTCATGAACACCACGAGCGCCGGAACGCCGACCTGACGAGCGAGCAGGATGTGCTCGCGCGTTTGCGGCATCGGGCCGTCGGCGGCGGACACAACCAGGATCGCGCCGTCCATTTGGGCGGCGCCGGTGATCATGTTCTTCACGTAGTCAGCGTGGCCGGGGCAGTCGACGTGCGCGTAGTGACGGTCAGCCGTCTCGTACTCGACGTGAGCCGTGTTGATGGTGATGCCGCGGGCCTTTTCTTCCGGCGCCGCATCGATGTCGGCGTAAGACATGGCCTTCGCGCCGCCCTTCTTGGCCAGGACCATGGTGATGGCTGCCGTGAGCGTGGTCTTGCCGTGATCGACGTGACCGATCGTGCCGATATTGCAGTGCGGCTTGTTCCGCTCAAACTTTTCCTTGCCCATTGTAAGGTCCTGTCTCTCCGGCGTCCAAAAATGATGGTCGGCGCTTCGGCCCGGCCGGAGCGCGCGTAAGGTGCGCGTCTTTAGCCGCGCCTATGGATACGTCAAGCCCTATGCGGCTTGGCGGACGTTTCAGCCGCGGCTATAGCAGCATTGCGACGGTTGTCCGTGAAGGACGCTAAATGGGAACGCGGTGCGGGGCCTCCAACCCCTAATCCGCGGCTGTGCCCGCAACTGTAAGCGGCGAGCGCTTCCGCCATCACGCCACTGTCTGAGAAATCGGATGGGAAGGCGGCGGAGCCGCGATCGAGCCGTGAGCCAGGAGACCTGCCGTCGCACGTCGCTCGTTCGCCCGGCCGGGTCCAGCCGTCGAACCGGAACGTCTCCGCCGCAGCGACGCGGGCGCCCTCGTGCATTCTGCGCGCCCGCTCGTCGCTGCTTGGCGCGCTCGCGGGGTCGGGGTGCGCCCAAATTGGGGACGCTCCTATGCGTTTTACGCACAAAGCCGTCTTGCTGGCGGCCGCTGCTTCGATTGCCACATCCGCGTTTGCGCAGGACGATGAACTCGTCGTCACCGCGACCCGCTTGGCGAGCCCTATCGAACGCTTGCCCGCCGACGTGGACGTTATCGATGCCGAGGCTGCGCAAAGTCGCGGCATCACGAATATCGCCGATGCGCTCGCAGACGTGCCTGGACTTGAGGTGGCGCGCTCGGGCGGCTTTGGTCAGCAGACCAGCCTCTTCTCGGGCGGCGCAAACTCGAACCACACATTAGTTCTGTTTGACGGGCTGCAGCTCAACGATCCGTCCACGCCCGGCTCCTCATTCGATGGAGGACAAGACACCCTAGCTGGGCTTGATCGCATCGAGATCGTGCAAGGGCCGATGAGCGCCGTATTCGGCTCTGATGCGATCGGCGGGGTGATCAATATTCTGCCCCAGCGCGGTCAAGACGGGCCAATGCAAGCACGCCTCGACATTGGCGGCGGTTCGTTCGGCGCACTCAAAGCCAGCGCCGGGATTGACGGCTCATTTGGCGCGCTGCGCTACGCGCTCACCGCCGACGGCTACGTCACTGACGGTTACGACCTCGTTCCGGAACGCATGAGTACGCGCACGGGGCATGCCGATGGCGCCGAATCTTCCACCTTTGCGGGGGTTTTCGACCTAGACGTCACCGAGGCTCTCACGCTGGATCTGCTTGTACGCCATCGTCAGGCGCGCGCCGATTTCGACGCCTTTATTTATCCGCCGCCAACCTTCAACGAACAGCGCGCCGACGATGCTGATCTTGAGATTGCGCAAAACGATCTGAGCGTTGCGCGCGTTGGCCTGACGTGGCGGCTCAACGAAGTGCTGGAGTTGCGCGCCACGACTGGCGCGTTGCGACAAGATCGCCGTGAAGAGGACGGCGGGCTCACCACCTCAAGCTATGACGGCCAGCGCGACTTTGGCGATGTGACACTGCAGTGGCGACCGAGCAGCCTGGGCGCGTTCGAAAACGTTGGCGTTATCGCGGGGTACGAAACACAAAGCGAGGAAGTCGATATCGATCAGGGCTTCGCCACTGTGATTGCCGCGCAGGACCATCAGGGCGCGTTCGTAACCGCACAGGGCGATATCAGCCGCGTGACCTTTACCGGTGCTGTCCGAGTCGATGATTATGAAGGCTTCGGCGAGGAAGCAACGTGGCGCGCTGGCGCCTCGATCGACGTACTTGAAAACGTACGCGTGTACGGCGCTTACGGCACGTCGTTCCGCGCGCCTACCTTGTACGAACGCTTCATCTATTTCGGCGATCCAAACTTGGCGCCTGAGCGGGGCGAAGCCTGGGAAGTCGGCGGCGATGCGCGTTTTGGAGCATTTGCAAGCCAGGATGGGCTTGAGTTTAGTCTGGTGTATCGCCGCCAAGAAATCACCGATCTGATCGATTTCGGGCCGTTCTTCACCTACGTGAATATCGACGCCGCCGACATCGAAAGCGCGGAAGCCACACTGACATTGAGGCCGCTTGCTTGGCTCAGCGGCCGTATCGCTTACACGCATACACAAGCGGAAGACGCGACCACGGGCGCTGCGTTGCTGCGACGGCCGGAAAACACATGGAATGTCTCGGTCGACGCCACGCGCGGAGCGTTCACAGGTCAGATCGGGTGGCGTCACATCGGCGAACGCGCCGATCAGATCTATGGCGATGACGGGTTCTATCAGGGCGTCGGCGTGACGCCGGCATACGAACTTTTCCGCGCCTCGCTCGCGTGGGCGGCGAGCGAGAACGTTCAGCTCTATCTCGCTTCGGAGAATTTAACGGACGTTGAATACGAGCCCGTCAACGGTTTCGCCGGCGCGCCACAAACCTTGAGCGTAGGCATCCGACTGAGACGATGAAGCGAAAAGCTCCCCATGCAAATGGGGAGCTTCTCCACTACGGCTGCTCAGCCCCGAGTTCGAGATCGTCGCCGCTGACAACTTGCCGCGCGGAGTCGTAACAGACCGACCTCAATGCGCCGTTGGCGCGCCCGTCTGACGGAATACGGCTTGGGTGAAACCATTGCCGGCTTAACGACACTGAACCTGCCGCCGGCACACCTACAGGCGCCCAAGTGCTCGCAACGCGATTGCGTGCGGTGGGCGTGCGCGCCCATGTCGGCCAATCATCGGCGACGTGATTGAAGCGAACCAGCAGCGTGCCGCACGGATATGTCCCCCACTCCATCGACGTGATCTCGACGACGCGGCGTTGTGACGGCGCACAGAATGAGGGGCGCTCGCCGCCATAGGGCGAGCCGCGCAGGTAGGCCACGCCATCGGTGGTCAATGTGTATTCGATCACGCCAGGTGCGATATCGGGCCGCTCGCGGGCGACCAGGAAGCCGAGTTCGACGAACTCGTTCATCCGCGCGCGACCCGCATCGGCGACTTCTGCGCCCCAGTCGCGCGCCATCAGATCGTAACGCACGAAGTAAAAATTGCGCCGGTTGCTGGCGTCGAGCCAAAGGCCCGGCCAGCTGAAGCACATCGGCTCAGCTTCGACTAAAGTCTGAACCGCGGCTGTAACCTCCTCGCGCGAGACGTCCTGCTCCACGCGTTCAATCGCCATCTCGGCAATCCCGGTGCGGACGTCGCGCGGCAGGCGCGCGTACTCGGATTCAGCGGACATCTCAGCCAAGGCGCAGCCCGCTTGAGCCAACGCCAGCGCTGCAACCGCCAGACGCGCGATTGTTGTCGTCAGCGTCATCCCAATCTCTCCCCGCCAAAGGACAGAGCAGTATTGACCCAGCTTTCGCCAACGCAAACCGCCGCGCGCGTGGAGTGATCGCTTCTACGGGGAAAACAACAGCCGGCGCCCAGATTTCAGGCGGCCTGGCGCGGCGATTGGAGCGGGTAGAGGGAATCGAACCCTCGTCTTTAGCTTGGAAGGCTATTGCTCTACCATTGAGCTATACCCGCGCGCGACCGGCTGATTAGCGCCAGAAGGTGGCTTCGTCGAGGCTTAGCGCCGATGTGAAAAGCCGCGCACTGCGTCCTTGCCCCCACCGAACTTGCCCGCTAGAAGCCGCGCTCCGGCTGGAAGGGTGGCCGAGTGGTTAATGGCAGCAGACTGTAAATCTGCCCGCGCGAGCGTACGCTGGTTCGAGAGTCGCCCTCCTCACTCATCGAAACCACCGCGCGGCGCCCCGCAGGTCAGCGCCGACCGTGCGCGGCCGATAAACCCGTTGCCGCGCCGGGAGTTCGAGGCCGAGACCGGCGGACCGTCCTGGGTTTGGGGGGTCCACGCGGTATTGGCGGCGCTGGCCAATCCGGCGCGCCGGATCGAGCGCGTTGTAGCGAGCCGCAATGCGGCCTCGCGACTACCGCCGGGCGTCGAACCGCATATTCTCGAGCCGGACGCGATCGACGGCATGTTGCCGCCTGGCGCGCTGCACCAGGGTCTGGCCGTCCGCGCGTTTCCCCTGGAGCCGATCTCGCTCGAAGCCGCCTGCACGCCGGCTGATGGACGAAGCGTACTCATTCTTGACGGCGTCACCGATCCGCAAAATGTCGGCGCCGCATTCCGCTCCGCGGCCGCCTTCGGCGCGCGCGCGGTTATCCTGCAAGATCGCAAATCGCCGCCGCTAACCGGTGTGCTGGCGAAAGCTGCAGCAGGTGCGATCGAACTCATCCCCCACGTGCGCGTGATCAATCTCAGCCGCACGGTGGAGACGCTGCGCTCGCACGGCTACAATACCGTTGCGCTCGAAGGCGAAGCTGAACTCAGCTTGGCGGATGCGCTCACCGACAAGCGGCCTACTGCGCTTGTTGTGGGTGCGGAGGGCAAAGGCTTGCGCCCAGGCGTCGCGGAGGCGTGCGAGAAGCGCGCACGCATTCCGATCTCAGCGACCATGGAAAGCCTGAACGTCTCCGTCGCCGCCGCCATCGCGCTCTACGAAGCGGCGCGCGCGAGAAGCTAGTGGTGAGCGGCGCCGCCTCGGAAGAGCAGCCGCTTCACGAAGTAAAAGATGCCGATGATGATCAGGTAGCCCAAGAACAGAACGAGGCTGCGCGTCCAGAACGCTTCACTCGTAAGGTCCGGCAAGATCACCGCGCCGCCTTCGCCAGCCAGCACCGGCGCCAATTGCTCGATCGCGATGTGCACGATCACGGCAACGAGCGAGATCGGAAACCATTGCTTCCACGAGCCAAGGAAAACCGTCGCGGCGAGCGCAATCAGCAGGCCCTTGGGATTATTGATGTTGGCGAACCCCTCGCGCAGATACGCGACCACCTGATCGACCAATTCCATGTGACCGCCCCCTCGACGATGCGCCGGTCGTCCCCGCCGGCGGCCGGATTGTTAATGCCAAAATCGCGTCCGTCCAGACGTCAGGCCCCAACTTTGAGGCACATGAGAACGTCGTCGACGTAATCATGGGCGTCGCGAATACCGCCGGGCACACGTCCGGTTTCAACAAATCCAAGCCGCGCATAGGCCCGCCGCGCCGCGATATTCCGTTCGTTGACCCAGAGGGCGATCCGGCGTGCGCCGTTGGCGACCGCGTGGTCAATCGCGGTTTGTACCAGCACCGCGCAAGCACCCGTGCCGCGCGCGTCAGGATGGACATAGACCGCATGCAGCCAGCGCGTGTGCGCGAGCCGCGCATAAGGAAGCGCATCGATCACCAGTTGCCCGACTAGGCGTTCACCTTCGAACGCGCCCCAGGCTTCGCCGCGCGCCAGCAGATCGGCCACAACTTCGTCGGGCCGCGCCGCATCATTCTCTGCCGTCGCCACAAAAGCGTTCGGCGCTTCAATGAGCGCGAAACGATGCAGTGCGCGGTACGCCGCGAGATCGTCCGGCGTCAGCACGCGGACGTGCATCAGCCGCCGCCGCTGAAGCGCTGGGCCCACTCTGCCACGTCGGTGTCCTCGATCTTTTTGAACAGAACGTCAGGCGGCGTGAAAGAGAGCCCGCGCGGCAGCGCGTCCCACACACTGGCGTCAGCAGGATCGGGCCACTTGCGATTGCCTTCCGGCACGCCGAGCGCATCAAGGACGACCTTCGCAGCATCGGGGATGAAAGGCTGTGCAAGAATTGCGAACAACGCGCATGCATTGAGGCCAGTGCGCACCCCGATGGCGGATGCATCGCGATCGGTTTTGAGCGCCGTCCATGGCGCCGCGACCTGCAGATATTCGTTCCCAGCCACCCAGATCGCACGCAACTCGGCCGCGGCTTTGCGCATTTCCATCTGATCGTGAAATTGCGTCAACGCCGCAAGCCGCTCGCTGAACTCCTTCGCGAGCTTGGCTTCGTTTTCACCGGGGGTTCCGCCGTCGGGCACTTGGCTGTCGAACTTCGAAGCCGCGAAGCGCGTGATGCGGTTTACGAAATTGCCGAAGACGTTGGCGAGGTCGGCGTTGATGGTTTGCTGGAATTGCTCAAGCGTGAACGCGGCGTCGGAGCTTTCGGGCGCGTTCGCCATCAGGTACCAGCGCCAATAATCGCTCGGCAGAATTTCCAGCGCCGCATCCATGAAAATGCCGCGCTTTTCGCTGGTTGAGAATTTGCCGCCGTACCAGGTGACCCAGTTGAAGGCCTTGAGGCGATCGACCAATTTCCATGGCTCGCCTGAACCCATGATGGTCACGGGGAAGCTTACGGTGTGGAAGGCGACGTTATCCTTGCCCATGAACTGGACGTAGGTGACGTCATCCGCGCCTTTGTCAGTGCGCCACCAACGCTCCCAATCGCCGCCGTGTGCGTCGGCCCATTCAACGGTCGAGCCGATATATTCGATCGGAGCGTCGAACCAGACGTAGAAAACCTTGTTATCGAAGCCCGGTCGCGGCTGGCCGTTCTGCGTGACTTTGATGCCCCATGACAAATCGCGCGTGATCGAGCGATCGATCAGCCCCTCGTCCAACCATTTGTAGGCAATCGAACGCGCCAGCGCCGGCCATTCCGTCGCCTTGTCGACCCAGGCGCGAATGCGCTCCTGCATTTGCGGTTGCTTCAAAAACAAATGCGCGGTGTCGCGCGGCTCAACGTTGGTTGAGCCGGAGATTTTTGAGCGCGGGCTCTTCAACTCGATCGGATCGAGCAGCGTACCGCAATTGTCGCATTGATCGCCGCGCGCGCGCTCGAAGCCGCACACCGGGCATGTGCCTTCGACATAGCGATCCGGGAGGAAGCGCTTATCGTCGATGGAGTAGATTTGCTTGGAAACGCGCTCTTCGATCAGGCCGTTCTTTTCGAGAGTCTCGCAAAAATGCTGCGTCAGCCGATGGTTCGGCGGATTGGACGATCGGCCAAAGTGATCGAACGAGAGGCGAAAACCGTCGCACGCGTCCTTCTGGATTTGAAATTGCTGCGCGCAGTACGTGGCGACGTCCTGCCCTGCTTCAGCAGCGGCGAGTTCGGCCGGCGTGCCGTGCTCATCGGTCGCACAGATGTAGAGCACTTCGTGGCCTTGCAGCCGGCGGAAGCGCGCGTGCACGTCCGCAGGCAGCATCGAGCCGGCCAAATTGCCGAGATGCTTGATGCCGTTGATGTACGGAAGCGCGGACGTGATGAGATAGCGAGCCATAAGGCCCGCGATCTAGGACGTCCGCCCCCGCTCGCGCAAGCTGCCTAGCTGGTCGCCTTCAAACGATCGTAGGCTTCACGCATCAACCGGCCATAGCGCTCGACCTGACCTTGGCCGTTATAGCCCGCAGCGAAGCCTTCCCAGTTCTTGGCCCGCAACTCATCGTCGAGGCTGTTGAACTTCACGAACTTGGCGAACGCCTTCAGCTGCTGCGCCTGCGACTGGCACATGTCCGTCACGAACGCCTTCGCATTCGGGAAGCCGCACGCCTCGTGGTTGAAGCCCATGATCTGGAACAGGCCCCAGCTCGCCGACGCGACCGCTGCTTCCGGGTTCAGCGCGTAAGCTTCACGCAGCTGCGCCCAACGCCCGTCCTGAGTGCGCGGGTATTTGGAGGCGTCCCACGAACGATACGAGATCGTCGGGTGGCTGGCGTCGTACTGGCGGTTGGTGCGGCGCGAGAAGATGTGCGGCTCATACAAGATGACCGGCTTGCCATTGGCCGCGAACGCGCCGAGCGCACCGCTCTCGACCTGCACGACAGCCTGAACGGCCTCCACTTCGCAACCGAGTTCTGCGGCGATGCCTTCAAAATCAGCGCGCGTAAGCGCAGCGGTGCTGCCTGCGACGAGTGCTTCCAGGTAGCCGTCGCTCGGCGGCGCCAATGAAGCGTAGGCGCGGCTAAGAGCCGAGGCGTACTGGCCCGCGCCGTGCTCGCCCTCATAGACGCGCGCGAAAGTCTCAAAGTCTCTGCGCTGCAATTCGTCGACGAGACCCTTGCGCACCAAATAGGCTTCGAACGCCGCAAGCTGACGTGCTTCCGACTGCGAAAGATCAGCAACGAATGCGAACACGCTCGGATAGCCTGCGTCCGCGTAGTAGCGACCTGGTAACTGGAACGCGCCCCAACTCGCGGCGCCCAGCGCTGCCGCCGGATCAAGCCCGTATGCTTCGGACAACTTCGTCCAACGCGATGCTTGGTTTCCGCCCAGATATGCGCGGTTAGAGGCTTGCGAAACGCTCGCGTTTGTCGCGTCGAAACGTCCGCCGGTGGTCTGGCTGAAATTATACGGCTCGAACGAAAGCAGCGGGCGGCCATCGGCGCCAAAACCTGGGCCGGCGCTTTCCACTTTGATGACTGCACGCAGAACGTTGGCTTCAACGCCGAGACGTTGAGCAGCTGCTTCGATGTCAGCATCGCTGACGCGCGTTGCGTCCTGCACGCGCAGTGAGTCCAGAGCGAAGCCGCTTGGCGCACCGGTTGATGGCGGCGGCTCTGCAGGCGGCGGCGGTGGCGGCGCAGCCGGCGGCGATGCCGGAGGCGGCGCAGGTGGCGTAACGGGCGGCGGCGCAGGTGGGGCCACGGGCGGCGGCGCGGGCGGTGTTGCCGGCGGCGACACAGGCGGCGGCGCTGGCGGCGTCGCCGGAGGTGGCGCCGGCGGTGTGGCCGGCGGCGAAACGGGCGGCGCGGGCGGCGCCGCTGGCGGCGGCACAGGAGGACGCGCGGGCGGCGGCGGCGGTGGTGGGGACGTCGGCCGCGAAGAGCCGCGGCTGCCGAAAACGGCTCGGAACACGGAACCCCAGAAGCTCATGATATCCCCCTTTTGCCGTGTCGCGCTAAGCGCCGCGCCCGGCCCTCAAGCCCACGAAGCATGCGTCCCACCGGGTCGGGCTTAACCATATCGCGCCTTTGGGGCAAACGGGAGATCGCTGCGAGGCGCCAATCTGGGCTTTCGCCGCCGGTTGTGTGCTGGCAAAAGCTCGCCCGGCGCCGCCATAGCTCAGCTGGTAGAGCACCTGATTTGTAATCAGGGGGTCGGGGGTTCGAGTCCCTCTGGCGGCACCATCTGCGAAATGTGGGACGCTCCGTCGCTTTGCGCCGCGCACATGCGCGTGGGTACTTCTCCACATGCGCCAGATTCTACTCACACTTTCCCTTCTAGCCCTCGCCTCTTGCGGCCAAAGCACAACGCCGACGAGCGCCACACCACAGGCCCCGGGCGCGCGCTCTACAGATGAAATTCAAGCGGCGCTGGCAGCGCTGCCCGCTCCGTACAGCGACGCGAATTATGATGAAGGGCGCCGCGCCTTTGCGCAGTGCCGCTCATGCCACACGATCAATGCCGGCGGCGCCAATCGCGTTGGGCCGAACCTGCACGGCGTCTTCGGGCGCGAAGTCGGTACCGCTGCCAGCTTCAATTACTCGCAAGCGGTCCAGGACGCGGATTTCGTTTGGGACGCCGATCGTCTGGACGACTGGCTGGCCAATCCGCAGAGTTTTCTGCCGGGCAACCGCATGGCTTTTGCGGGCGTCCGTAGCGACGAGCAGCGCCGCGATCTCATTGCCTACTTGATGATTGAATCGGCTGAGGACTGATCACTCGGCGGGGCGCGTGAGCGCCTCGTTGTGTTCGTATTCTTCAATCGCTTTTGCAGTCGCTTCAGGCGATTTAGTGTAGCGCGCCAACAAGTCATAGAAGACCGGTACGACGAACAACGTCAGCAGCGTCGAGACGAGCAAACCAAAGAAGATCACGACGCCGATGGTGCCCCGGCTTTCCGATCCCGCGCCGTGGCTGATGATCAGCGGAATGGCGCCGACCACAGTCGCGATGGACGTCATCAAGACCGGCCGAATGCGGAGGTCTGATGCGTCCAGAATAGCGTCACGGATATTCTTGCCCTCGTCGCGGAGCTGATTTGCAAACTCCACGATCAGAATCCCGTTCTTCGCCGAGAGCGCGATCAGGATGATGAGGCCGATCTGGCTATAGATATTGAGCGTGCCGTCGGTGAGGAAAAGCCCAAACAGTCCGCCCGCGACCGCCAGCGGCACCGAAAGCATGATCACAATCGGGTGGACGAAGCTCTCGAATTGCGCCGCTAGCACCAGAAACACGATGATCAACGCGAAGCCGAATGCGAAGCCGACCGCGCCTGTCGCCTGCCGGAACTGACGCGCTTGTCCAGTATAGTCGATGGCGATTGGCTGATCGCCAATCTCTTCAAGCGCGATCTCTTCAAGCTGGCTCATGGCGTCGCCAAGAGCCAGGTCGCCTGGGATTGAAGCGCCGATCGTCACCGCAGCTTGGCGGTTCATCCTGCGCCGTTCGGCGCTATCGCCCACGGTGCGGAGCGAAACCACTGTCGAGAGCGGCACCAATTCACCCGTCCGGTCTGAGCGCACGAACTTGTTGGTGAGATCGCTAATGTCAGAGCGTTCGCCACGCTCGGCCTGCAGATAGACGTAATATTCTTCGCCACGATCGCTGATCGTGTTGATCCTGCGTGAACCCATCGTGGCTTCGAGCGTGCGGCCGATCGCTTGCACCGATATGCCGAGTGAAGCGGCCCGTTCGCGATCGATATCAACCAGCACGCGCGGCGATGTGGGTTCGTAATTCATGCGCGGGCGCAAGAAATTCGGGTTCTCCCGCAGCCGGTCCATAATCCGATCGGCGGTCTCGGCGAGCGGCTCGTACTCGGACCCCAGCAGCACAATGGATGCGCCATCCCCGCCGCCACGCTGGAAGGAATTAGGCATTATAACGCGGATGGTGGCGCCCGGAATTTGGCTTAGGCGCTGATTGAGCTCCGTCATCAGCTCACTTGCAGGCCTACGCTCACCCCAGGGCTCCATGAACATCATGACGAAGCCGCTGGAGAAGCGATTAGTGCCGGCGTCACCGAAGCCGGGCAGCACCACCATGAAGCGGGTGAGATCACCTGAGTCTACGTACTCGGTGAGTATGCCTTCGACCTGCTCGATCACGCGGCTGCTATATTCGAAGCCGGAGCCCTCGGGCGCGTTCACAAACGCCATGAGCTGGCCGCGATCTTCGGCTGGCGTCAGTTCGCTGGACAGTTGCGAAAACAGAAAGCCACCGCCGAGCAGCACGCCGCCGAACATCGCGAACACCAGCGGTTTGGCGTTCATGGCCGCCTCGAGCGAGGCGCGATACGAAGAGCGCATGCCATCCAACGTGCGATCTACGAAGCGCGCGAGCGGCGTTGATTGCGCGGCCGGCTTAAGCAACATCGAGCACATGACCGGCGACAGCGACAGCGCCGCAAATGCAGAGATCACGACGACGCCAGCGATCGTCACGGAGAGTTCAACGAACAACTTGCCGACATAGCCGCCGACGAACAGCATCGGCGCAAAGACCGCCACCAGCACCGCCGACGTCGCCACCACCGCGAAGAACACTTGGCGCGCGCCCCGCTGCGCCGCCACCACGCGAGGTTCGCCCAACGTATCGACGCGGCGCTGCGCATTTTCGAGCACCACGATCGAGTCGTCGACGACAAGGCCGATCGATAACACCAGCGCCATCAGCGTGAGCAGATTGATGGTGAAACCGAACAGCGACATGATCAGGAACGCGCCGATCAAGCAGACGGGAATGACCGCTGTCGGAATGAACGCCGCGCGCCAGGATCCAAGAAACAGAAAGATCACGAGCACGACGAGCACCGTCGCTTCGATCAGCGTCTGCACGACGCGCGAGATTGCCTGCTCGATAAAAACGGTGCCGTCGAAGTTGAGCCCAAGTTCTACGCCCTCCGGCAGTGTCTGGCGGATATTCTCTACTTCGGCCTTTACCGCCCGCGCGACATCTAGCGCGTTGGATTGTGATTGGCGCACGATCCCGATGCCGACCTGGTCGCGCTGGTTGGCGCGGAAAATGCGGCGATCCTCGACAGGAGCGAACTCCACACGCGCCACATCGCCAAGCCGCACGACGGCTTCATCGGTGTCGGACGCGGCGCGCAGCGGCATGCGCGCGAAGTCTTCCGGCGTTTGGAACGGACGCTCGACCCGCACCTGATAATCGCGCTCTTGGCTTTGCACATAGCCCGCAGGCAGATCGAGGTTCTGTGCGCGCAGCGCCGTCTCAACGTCTTGAACAGTGAGGCCGCGCGCCGCCAAGGCATTGGTATCCAGCCAAATGCGCAGCGCACGGCGCGCATCGCCGCCAATCTGCACATTGGCGACACCGTTGATGACGCCCAGGCGGTCAACGATGTAACGCTGCGCAAAGTCCGACAGCTCAACCGTGTCCAGCCGGTCGGAGTTGAGGCTGAACCACATGATCGCACTGGCGTCTGAATCGGCCTTGCTGATCACCGGCTCAAGCACGTCCGCAGGCAAATTGCCGCGCGCGCGGCTCACGGCATTGCGCACGTCGTTCGCAGCGTCTTCGAGGTCGCGGTCGAGGGTGAATTCGATATTGATAGAAGAGCGACCGTCACGGCTGACCGCATTGATGACGTCAACGCCTTCGATGCCCGAGAGCTGGTCTTCGATGATGCGCGTGATCTGAGTTTCAACAACCTGCGCTGAGGCGCCTGGATACGAGGTATTGATCGACACCACCGGCTGATCCACATCCGGCAGTTCGCGCAGCGGCAGCGTCGTGAAGGCGACGGCGCCAAAAGCGATGATGATCAGCGATAGCACGATCGCCAGCACTGGCCGGCGAACGGAAAGATCGGAGAGCGTCATCTTCGCGGCCTACCCGCGTGGCCGAAGCGGCATCTCGGCAGCGTCATCGGACGCCGCACCGGCCGCCGGCGCGATTTGCACGGGTTGGCCCGGCCGCACACTTTGAAGGCCTTCAGTGACCACCTGATCACCGACGCTCAGGCCCTCGAGCACTTCCGCCATACCGCCGCTACGTGCGCCCGTCGTGATACGTGCGAGATCGGTTTGCTGCACGCCGTCGACGGTTGCGATGCGATACACGAAGGTGCCGTCCGCCCGATCGAGGATAGCAATTTCAGGAATGGCGGGGGCCTCGCGCGGGTTGGAGCGGACGTCCACCGTCATGAGCATGCCGGGACGCAGATGCTCATCCGCGTTTGGTAGCATGGCGCGCACCCGCACCGTCCGGGTAGTTGCATTGATACGGCTATCCACGTTTGCGATCCGGCCAGTGAATGTACGGTCGGGGTACGCAGATGTCCGCGCAATGATCTCGACGCCAGTCGTCAGCCGCGCGATCTGCGTTTCCGGCACATCGAAATCGAGTTTGATCTCGGTGATGTCGTCGAGCGTCCCGATTTGATCGCCGGGGCGCATGTATTGGCCAGGGCTCGCCGTGCGCAGTCCGACCACGCCATTGAACGGTGCGCGGATGGTTCGATCCGCGATACGCGAGCCGCCCGCGTTAAGCCGCGCTTCAGCCGCTTCCGCTGCAGCACGCACCGTGTCTAGCCGCGCTTGCGAGGCAAAGCCGCGATCATAAAGCTCTTGGTAGCGGCGAAGCTCTTCCTGGGCCGCTTGGTTTGAGGCGCGCACTTCGGCGAGATCGGCCGCTTGCTCCACACTCGACATTTCGACCAGCACTTGGCCGCGCCGCACGCGGTCGCCGCTATCGAAGCGAATGGCCCGGATGGTGTCGGCGACCTTTGGGGTCAGCACGATGCTTTCGCGCGATTGCGCCGTGCCAAGCGCCTGGAGACCATCGGTGAAGACATGCATGTCTACGGTCGCCGCAAGCACGGCTGGAGCACCTCCGCTTGGCCCGCCAGGACGCCCGCCCGCCGCTTGAGCTGCCTTAGCGGAACCTTGCTCCTCAGCGCCGGACAGCAACGCTTTGCCCGCGACGACAAGCGTCATCAGGCCGAGCCCCACGGCGACGACGGCCGCGAAGCCATAGCGTTTGAACATCCCCAACATAATGTAGCGGACCTTACATCCAAACTCTTTGCCGAATTATGTCTAACATTACGGGCGGCCGGCGCGATGCGATCAATCGCCTACCCTGCCCCACCAGCCTACCACCACGGCGACCTCTTCGGCCTCTCCATCGACCCGGCCGCGCAGGCCCAGCTGAAATCCCCTACCGCTGGGGCGGAAATGAACCATGGTGAGTTGGGCTCGGATGACCGCCTCATCCTCTCGCTGGGAGTCCAGAAATACTTGGCCCATCGCGAGCCAATTCTCTGCAAGCGCCGGCATGCGCCGGCACAGGCGTCAAAGCTGCAATTAGGCCTAAGAGTCGTAGCCCGGCAGCGCTCGATCCAATTTTCTCTTCAGCCCTGGCCACGCCAGCCCCGACACCATGCCCAAACCCTTGGCCGGGCCGTTCCGCGTTTCTTCTTGCGCTTCTTCCGGCGCAATCAACACGTTGTCACGACCCGCACTCAACGCAGCCACTTGTTGCGCGCACGCGCGCTCAAGGAAGAAAATTCCAACGAACGCTTCCGCGGCACTTCCGCCAACGGCGAGCGTGCCGTGATTGCGCAGCAGCATCAGTTTTTTGTCGCCGATGTCTTTTACCAGACGCTCGCGCTCATCGAGATTGAGCGCCACGCCCTCATAGCCGTGATAGGCGAGGTTCGGCAGCATCAGCAGCGCGTTTTGCGTGAGCGGCAGCAGACCATCTTTCTGCGCCGAGACACCTACGCCTGCATCGGTGTGCAAGTGAATGACGCACAGAGCATCTTCGCGCGCGGCGTGAATGGCGGAGTGGATCGTGAAGCCCGCCGGATTGATGTAGTACGGCGTCGGCGAAACGATGTTGCCGTCGAGGTCGACTTTCACCAGCGACGAAGCCGTGATCTCCTCAAAGAACATCCCGTACGGATTGATCAGGAAGTGATGATCCGGCCCCGGCACGCGCATCGAGATGTGCGTGAAGATCATGTCGTCCCAGCCGTGCAGCGCCACCAGCCGATAGAGGGCGGCGCAGTCTACACGCGCCTGCCATTCCTCGGCGCTCACGCGGCCCTTCAGGGATGCTCCAACGTCGTCGGCCATTTGATCCTCCGTGGGCCAGCCTAGACCGAAGATGACGCCGGCTCAACCAAACCTTCTTTCCGCATGGCCCAGGTCGGGCGCGTCGCTATAGTGGCGGCCATATGAAACTCGCCTTCACCGCCAGCGCCCGCCCCGAAGCCCAAGACGCCCTCCGCCGCTTGCGCCATGCGCACGGCGAGGTGGGAGAGGCCGAGGCGGACATCATCGTCGCGCTCGGCGGCGACGGCTTGATGCTGGAGACGCTCCGGCGGCGGCTGACGGATCGTAAGCCCGTATTCGGGATGAACCGCGGCACTGTCGGCTTCCTGATGAATGACTATCGAGAGGCCGACCTGCTCGATCGCCTAGCGCTGGCGCAGCCGGTCCGCATCCGGCCGCTGGTAGCGCGGTGCGAGACTGCTGGCGGCGTTATCGAGGAGCGCGCCTTCAACGAGGTCTCGCTGCTTCGCCAAACCGCCCAAACCGCCAAGCTTCGCATCAGCGTCGACGGCGCCGAGCGCATGGCCGAACTGCTCTGCGATGGCGTCATGGTGGCGACCCCCGCGGGCTCCACCGCGTACAATTTTTCCGCCCATGGCCCGATCTTGCCAATCGACTCCCGGCTCCTGGCGCTGACCCCGATTAGCGCTTTCAGACCGAGGCGCTGGCGCGGGGCGCTCCTGCCCCACCGGGCGAAGGTCCGGATCGAAGTCCTTGAGTTTGAGCGCCGCAGCGTCAGCGCCGCCGCAGATAATCGCGAAACCCGAGATGTTCGCGCGGTTGAGATTCATGAGGACCCGGCACAGCCGCTAACATTGCTTTTTGACCCCGACCACGCTCTCGACGAGCGCGTGCTGCGCGAACAGTTCAGCGTCTGAACGTCAACGCTCTGTTCACCAGCCGCGCCCATGCTCGCACGCGCATGACCAGCGCCAAACTCATCGACCCGCGCACCGAGGGCCGCCGCCTCGAACTCAAGGCGCCGCTTTTTGATGAAGCTGCGATTGCGCGCGCCCAGGAGACCCTGACTGCGCTCGGCAGTTCGATGGGCGAATGGCTCGACGCCGACATCGAACGTCTGCACCAAGCCCGCCTTAACGCTGAAGGCGCCGGCTGGAGCAACGCAGCGCTTGAGCCAATGCTGGGCGCTGCTCACGATCTGAAGGGTATGGGCGCCACTTATGGCTTTCCCATTATCTCGGATATCGCCGCATCTTTGTGCCGCCTAATAGAAACCGACGCCGGCAAGGCCGCCGCGCGCGCCAACCCGGCTTTAGTTTGCGCACATGCGGACGCCCTGCGTGCGGCGGCGCGCGAGCGCATTGTGGACGCAAGCCATCCCATAGGACACGCCTTGCTGCAGGCGCTGGCGTCCCACGTTGAGCGCCTTGGCGTGGCGCCGCGTTGAAACACTAACGCAGCATTCACCCTCTTCGCCCGCCGATCTTTAACCGTGCGCGTGCAATAAGGGCGGCTGAATTGCCGCCATGAACGTTATTCCCTTCCGCCCCCGCAGCGAGCCCGAGCCGCTCGCCTTCGCCATCGGCGCCCGCGTCGATCTGCGCATTGGCGCTCTCGCGTCTGCTGTTGTGCGCCCGCGTGGGCCGGCGCACGAGTCTTTCGCCTTCTCTCATCTGGCTCGCCTACTGCGCGCTGCGCGTATGGCGTCGCTAGAGCGCGGCGTGCGGACGACGTTCACGCTTGCCGTGCCGGCTGAAGTCCAATCCATGCTTGAGGCCGATCTGCTCAATGAAGCTGCACTTGAGGCCGGCTGCACACGCCGCACCTTCAACTTTCAGCTGAATGAACGCGAGATCGTAGCCGACGGACCTGGACTTCCTGAGGGATTGCGCGCGCGTGGTTGGAACGTCGTGTTGCGCGGCGATGATGAATGCCCACTGCCCTTCGGCGCGCGCGCCCGCTCCCTCTATAGCGAAATCGTGGTCGACGCGCCGACGCAACCTGATCCTTTTCTGGCGCTGGAATCCGGCGACCGCACGCCGCTTGGACGCCGCTTGTTGGCCGCCAAGGCTGCGGGCCTCGTTGTCACCGCAGAGAACGTGAACAGCGCGTCTCAAGCTCGCACGCTCGCCATCGCCGGCTTCGACCGCGGCGGCGGCCCGTTCGCGGAAGCTGGGTTACGCTAGATCGCGGCGACGCGGTCCGACTGCAGACCGGACGCATCGAGCTTGTCCAACAGATAGTCGAGATCGTCCTTCGGCACGGATTGGAAAAGCGTCAGCGTGCGCTCCAGCATGCGCTTGCGGAATGTGATCCGGTCCTGCGCGACGCCCTCTCTGTCCACACTGTGATAAACTTCGACCGCCGCTCTGAACGATGGGTAGAGCCGTGGCGGCAATCCGGCACGATCGAAGGCGGCCTTTAAACCAAGCGGGCCGCTATCGTGCATCAGGAGCCACATGCGCTGGTGCGGCACGCCGCCCAGTTCAGCCATGGCGTGCTCGACAAAATCGAGGTGGCCGAGGCAGAGGCTACGCATCAACAAGGATGGTGTGAGTCGGCCATTGAGATTGAGCTGTTGCACGAAGCGGCCGAGATCTCGCTGCCGGGCGGCCTGCTCGACGATGTCGATCGTCGCACGCTCTCGGGCGCCCATAGCGAGATCGATCGCGATCTGCGGCGGCAATTCGTGATTGTTGACCAATTGATCGAACAGCTCGCCGGTAACGATGGCGACAAGCTTTTCAGTGACGCTGACGGGCAGAACGTCGCGGCGCACCATCGCAGCCGTAACGGATGAAATCTCCTGGAAGCGCTCAAGCGCTGTGCCGAGACCCGCTTCATCGAACATTGCGTTGTCGTTCGCCAACGCCCGCTCAACCGCGTCAGACACGGCGTACTCGGAGATGGCGCCGGTGACTGCGACGGACAAGGTTTCACGGCTCGCGACGGCGACTTGCTTGGATGGCGGCGAGGCGCGCACGATTTCAACCAGATCTGAATCTGTCAGCACCGGAGAATTCATGATCACCGGAAGCGCGATGCTATCGATATCGCGCGACAGCCGATTAGCGATCTCACGCGGCAGCTTCGGAGAATTCTTGAGCGCCACTGAAAGCGCACGCCTGACGAGAACCGCCGCGTCCTGCGCCATGATGGCGATGATGCCTTCAGCGTGCGCGCGTTCCTCCGCGGAAAGCTCAGCCTCGTCGATGCAGCGACAAATCTTGTGAGCGGCTTGGGCGCGGTCGTCCTCGGTCGGGCCCTTGATCAAGGTCCGGATGTCGCTATCCGTGAGATTGGCGCGCATGGTGACGATAGACATGAGAGGCTCGCGCTAAGGACGGCGGCGACTCCGCCGCGTACGCCCCTACCCTCGTGCGGCAGCCTTAACGAATGTTTGACCACAGACGACCGTTGCGAGAAGGAAACGGAATGCTCGAAGGCCTCAAGATCGTTGAATACGCCACCTATGTCGCTGCGCCAGGCGCCGCGGGCGTGATGGCCGACTGGGGCGCTGACGTGATCAAGGTCGAACCGCCCGGCGGCGACCCGATCCGGATGTTCTTTTCTTCGCTTGGCGTCGACGATGCGTTCAACCCGGTGTTCGATCTCGATAATCGCGGCAAGCGCGGGATCATTCTCGATACCGCACAAGAAGCCGGCCGCGATGCGTTGCTGAAGCTGATCGACGGGGCCGACATCTTCCTCACCAACGTCCGCCCTGGCGGCCTCAAGCGCGCGGGGCTCGATCATGAGACGGTGATGCAGCGCTGCCCGCGCCTCATCTACGCGACGCTTACAGGCTATGGGCTCGAAGGCCCGGACGCGGATCGTCCTGGTATGGATTCTGCGGCCTTCTGGGCGCGCTCCGGCCTTGCAGCGATGTTCCGGCCGAAGGGCGGCGATCCCGTCCAGCTGCGCACGGCGTTCGGCGATCACGTCGCATCGCTCGCAATCATCTCGGCTGTGCTTGCGGCGGTTCATGAGCGCCATCGCACCGGCGCCGGCCGCCTCGTCGACGCATCGCTTTTGCGTGTCGCCCACTATGTCGGCGGCAGCGACTTCGCCATTCAGCACACGCGCGGGCGCATCGCTTCGAATCGCGCGCGTAAGGACGTTCCCAATCCGCTGATCAACTATTTCAAGACTGGCGACGATCATTGGATCAGCTTGTTGCAGCGGCAAGGCGAGAAGGATTGGCCCAAACTCGCACGCGCGTTGAAGGTCGAGCATCTCGTGGACGACCCGCGCTTCGCCAATAACCGTGCACGGCGCGAGCATGGCAGCGCCTTAGTGCCGTTGCTGGACGAAGCCTTCGCCGCGCGGCCGCTATCGGAGATCGCAACGGCGCTCGACGCAGAGGAAATGATCTGGGCGCCGATGCTGACGCCGACGGAAGCAATTGCCGATCCTCAGGCAATCGCCGCTGGGTGCGTCGTGCAAACACCGACCCATGATGGCGGCACAATCAGCGCGCCAGCGGCCCCTGTTCGTTTTCCAGGCGCAGACGATGGTCCAAAGGGGCCATCGCCGCGCCCTGGTGAGCATACGCGCGCGGTGCTCACAGAAGCTGGGTTCAGTGCCGCCGAGATCGACGCAATGTATGCGAGCGGCGCAGCCGCTTAAGTGCGGCTCGCACGCGCGTAGGCGTTCAGCGCCTGCATCGGATCGCGCGCCGTCTCGTCCTCGCCAGAGCGCAGAAGCGGCAAAAGCGCCATGGCAAACAGCGCACGTGCGAGCGCGGGCGACATGGCGCCGTCGCCCTCCGGTGCACCAACGCCCCGCTGAGATGGAACGCCCACGGTGGCGTCCGCGTCGAGTTGCAGGCGATCCAAAAGACCCTGCGCCGATCGTGGCTCACCATCGGCATAGAAGAGGCCGCGATTAGCCGCCGCCTCGCGCGGAAACAACGCTGACGCATCCGGTGCGCCGTTGGCCGCCGCTTCGATCAGCCGGATCGCGCCGCCCGATCCCATAACGTGTGCCGCATAGAGTTCACCCGCATTCGGCGCGCGTCCGAGTCGCGACTGGAGAGTCTGCGCATTTTCACGTGCAAGCTCTGCCGCCATCCGCGCGGAGAGTTCCGGATCGCTGCGCAGCGCCAATATCTCACGTCGCGTTGCTGCGTCGGCGCCGTTGCGCAGCGCGGCCGATTGCGGGCCGAGGCCATGCTCCGCGCCATGGCGACGGACCATATCGAGCCACGTACTGTCGATGAATTGAAAGAGACCAGTCGCACTTGAGGTGCTCGCGCGCGCGTTCGGGTTCATTGCGCTTTCGCGACGCGCCGTCTGCACCAGCAATGAAAAGTCCACACCTGTCGCATCCGCTGCTCGGCGGATCGCGGCGCGAACGACGTCGGGGCCTGCAGGCGCGATAGGATCGCTCATCCCTCCGCGCTCGGCCAATTTGGTAAACGCAACGTTAACGATTTGATCCGCGAGCCGAACGACCCGTGTTCACGGCAGTTTGCCGGCAGGACGAAATGTAAGGTCGGCCTCAAAGCCCTGCGGTCCAAAGCGCGGCGCCAGAGCGCCCTCCAGCTCACCGCGCACAATGCTCTCGATCAATCGGCTGCCAAAACCCGGCTTATTGGGAGTGGTCACGATCGGCCCGCCGCGCTCGCGCCATGTCAGCGCGGCCATTCCGTCTTCGCCGAGGCGCCACGCCACGTGAATCTCCCCGCCGCCGGCGGCGTAAGCGCCGTACTTGGCCGCGTTGGTCGCCAACTCGTGGACGACCAGCGTCACCGCAACAGCGGCGCGCGCGGGCAGCCGCATCGGCTCGCCCTCCAACATGAGCGACCGCGCTCCCGCTTCGGCGCTATAGGGCCGCAGCTCGCTTTCGAGGATGTCACGCAGGTCGGCGCTATCGCTTGTGTCGCGCAAGAGAAGGTCATGGCTTTTTGCCAGCGCCATCAGCCGCGCCTGAAACGATGCATGGAACGCTTCGTACGTCTTAGCGGAGCGTCCGGTCTGTGCTGCGATCGACAACACCGTGGATAGATTGTTTTTGATGCGATGACCCATTTCCGTCATCAGCAAACCTTGACGCTCTTCGGCCATCTTCGCGTCGTGGATGTCGACCTGCACGCCGTCCCAGACAACGCTGCCATCCGCGAGCGTGCGCGGCGCCGAGGACACCCTAAACCAGCGCACTTCGCCGTCTGGCTTCCGAATGCGCGCTTCCGCTTCGAACGGCTTCATCGCAGCAAAGGCAGCGGCCTCAGCGGCTTCGAACGCGTCGCGATCCTCTTCGATGATCTGGCTATGCAGCAGCGCCGGATTGGCCATTGCAGCTTCGGGGTCTACGCCGTTCAGCTCCTTGCAGCGGCTTGAGACATACGAAAAGCGCCGCACGCCCTGATCATCGCGGACGATTTGGTAGATCATCCCAAATGGGAGATTGTCGGCAAGTGAACGCAACCGGGCTTCGCTCTCAGCCAATTCGGACTGCGCCGCACGTTCGTCCGTGACATCAAGGTTGACGCCCACCATGCCGGTGAAAACGCCGGCAGAATTGAAACTTGGCTCGGCCCGGGTTGCAAGGATGCGGATGACGCCGTCGTATCGGCGATAGCGCGCCTCACACGTAAAGGCCTCTTGTCGCTCCATGCCGCGACTGAACGGCGCGAACACCTTCTCGGAATCTTCGGGTAGCAACGTGGACGACCAAGTGAAGCTTTCGACGCCGTCGTCCGGAACGCCCCAGAAAATCCGTTGCGCGCGATTGAGGTAGACGCACTTGCCGGTCGCGTCTCCGCGCCACAGCATTGCTGGCGTGGTCTCGGCCACGGCGGCAAAGCTCTCGTCAGCCGAATTTCGGCCGTCCTCGTTCAAGCGAATGCTCCCCGCGCCCGTATCAGGCCGTTCAATTACGGTAGCACGAACGGGTGGAACGCAAGTGGCGGTGATCGGTTCCGCCGCGCGGAACTAGTAGCTCTTCGGCAGTCCAAGCACGCGCTCGGCGATATAGTTCAAAATCATCTCGCGCGAGACGGGCGCGATACGCGCAATCATCGCTTCGCGGAAGTAACGCTCGACGAAGTATTCCTTCGCGTAGCCCATCCCGCCATGAGCAAGGACGGAGGCTTCGCACGCTCGGAAACCAGCTTCGGCGCCGAGGTATTTAGAAGCGTTCGCTTCAGCGCCGCATTCTTTGCCGGCGTCGTAAAGCGCCGCCGCCTTGAACGCCAAAAGATCCGCCGCCTCCAACTCGGCCCAACACTTTGCCAGAGGGTGTTGAATGCCCTGGTTCTGACCGATAGGCCGGCCGAACACGACGCGCTCCTTGGCGTACTGCGCGGCCCGCCTCAACGCCGCCCGGCCAAGTCCAATGGCTTCGGCAGCGAACAGCACACGCTCAGGATTGAGGCCGCTCAGCAGGATTTTGAAGCCCGCGCCCTCTTCGCCGATCAATTCAGCGTCGGAGACTTCAAGGTCCTCGATGAAGAGCGTGTTGCACTCGACGGCCTTGCGGCCCATTTTTGGAATTGGCTGTGCTTCAATTTTGCTGCGATCAAAGTCGGCGTAGAACAACGACAAGCCTTCAGTCGGACGCTTCGCTTGCTCTTTCGGCGTTGTCCGCGCAATCAGCAGAATCTTGTTGGCGCGTTGCGCGTTCGTTGTCCAAATCTTGCGGCCACGGATGCGATAGCCCGTGTTGGTGCGTTCCGCTCGCGTCTCGAGGCTCGCAGTGTCGAGCCCGGAGTTTGGCTCGGTCACCGCAAAGCAAGCTTTGTCCGTGCCGTCCATCGCAGGCGGCAGGAAGCGTTGCTGCTGCTCTTCAGTGCCGTACTTCACGATCGGCATCAGGCCGAAAATGTTAAGGTGAATCGCGCTTGCACCTGAAAAGCCCGCGCCTGATTGCGCGACCGTCTGCATCATCAGCGCAGCTTCGGTCAGCCCTAGCCCGGCGCCGCCGAAGCGCTCCGGCATTGCAACGCCGAGCCAGCCGCCAGCTGCAATGTCGGCAACGAACTCTTCCGGAAACTTCCCGCTCTCGTCCGTCTTCAACCAATAATGATCATCGTACTTGGCGCAGATCTCTTCGATCGCGTGCTTGATAGCGACTTGTTCTTCGGTGAGGTCGAGGGCGAAGGTCATGTGCGTCCAAATCTTGAAGGCGCGAGCGCCGCCCACTCGGGCGCAATCTCACCGCCAAAAACGTATGCGCTTATGATCTCCGCCGTTATCGGCGCCAAGAGCCAACCATTGCGGGAATGCCCTGCCGCGACGAAGAGGCCCTCACCCGTGGGCCCGATCATGGGCCAGCCATCGGGCGACATGGGCCTGATACCGGCCCACGCGCGGCCCGCTGGCTTAACCTCGCCTGGCAAAACCTGCTCCGCCGCCGCCAATAACTCAGCCGTCCGCCCCGGGTCGGCCATGCGATCAAACCGGTCGAACTCCAAAGTGGCGCCGAGCACGACATCTTCGCGGCGCTGAGAGATATAAAATTCGCCCGCACGCATGGTGGCGCCAAGAGGGCGATCGAGTTCGATGGCGACGAGCTGACCTTTGGCTGGACGAACATGCTTCAGCGCCGGCGCCGCCTGTATCATTTTGTCAGTGGCCCACACACCAGGCGCAAGCACGAGCGCGTCAGCTTCATAGACGCGGCCGTCGTGGGTGGTCGCGGCCGAGGCGGTGACATCAGCGACGTCGGCTTCGAACTCTACCAACACGCCCATTGAGCGCGCCTGCATCGCAAGCCCAGTCAGCACGCGCAGCGGATCAGCGACGCCTTCGTCCTCTACGAACACAGCGTGCTCGATCTTGGCCGACAAACCTGTGCGCTTGCGTACCTGGCCACTGGAGAGCGCTGATGCGCGCCGATCCAAACCCGTGACCCGATCAAGAAATGAGCGCGCGGCTTCCATGTCCGCATTCAAGACCACTGCGCCGTCGAAGCGCACGCCATCCGCCCACTCCGCGCCCGGTTGCCGCGACTTCCATAAGTCGAAGGATTGAAGCGCCAAGCGATCGTGCGGTGATGGCGTTCGATCCAACGGCGCCAGCATGCCAGCAGCCGCAGCGGAAGCGATCGGGCCATACACGCTCGGGTGTTCGCGTTCGGCCTCAAGGAGCGTCACGTGCGCGCCGCCTTTCCGCAGCCTGATGGCGCAGCTTAACCCAACGACGCCGCCGCCAACTACAACGACACGCTTCATGCGCGATGCGATCCATTCGAGCTAAGCATAGCGCCCCGCTAACGGAGCGCCGTCACACTGGCAAGCGGCCATACCATCACGCTCACCCCCGCCACTCCGGAAGATCAAAGTTCGGATCAGGATACGCGGGTCCGACAAACGTGCGTCCAACGGACTCGCCTATCTCGAGCATGAGTTCGAGATTGGCGCTGGCGGCGTTGTTCACCAAGCTAAGGCCGTGCAGTGTGTCCGCATCTAGTTCGCGGCCGAGCACGCGCTCCAGCGCAGTAATGGGTGGCTGCGGATCGCCCGCGCGCCGCGGCTTTGGCTTGGTGTCGAGCATCACGTCGATACGTTGGTAGTCGAGCAGCGGTTGTGCGACATAGGCGGCGTTGGTTGCTTCGTCACTCTCGCCATTTAGACGCCAGGGTGTTTTCGGCGCGGACAATCCTTGCATCACTTTAACGCTCTGCACTTGGGCCTCGTGCGCTAGCGTCCGGATCACATGCGCCGCACGTGCGCTTGCGGGCAGCGCACGAAATGTTGCACCTTCAATCGCAGGCTTGCGCATCCCTGCGCCAATCGATGTCAACATCAATGTGGCGGCAGAAGCGCTCCAACTGAACCGCTGCGCCGAATCAAGAACTAGAGAGAATAGGTCGAGACTCGGATTGGCGGCGCCTTCCGGGTCAACGAAGTGCCCTTTACCCGCTGCACGGCGCTTTTCGTCGAGGTCAACGTCGATCGCAACATCGCTGGCAATATCGCCGCCGCCTGCGCTCGCAGCCACAAGGTCGCTCAAACGGTAGCGCTTTTCCGCGAAGGCGTGCGTCTCGGACTGATCATAAAAGCGTCCGAGCGGGTGATTGGTCACGATCCAGGTCGTACCGGCATCAATGCGTGTCAGGCCGAAGGCGAGACCGGTTTTGATTTCATCTGAACCGAGCGTGCGCGCTCCAAGCAGCCCCTGCACCGAACGCCGAAACCGATTGGCGTTTAGTCTCGGCCGCAAAATCAGCCCGTCATCCGGACGCCGGCCGAAAATGCCGGGGCCATGGCGGCGATAAAACTCGATCAGGTCATCAACACTCATGCCGAGCGCGAGGCCCGCAGCGAGAACGGCAGCGCTCGAGCCGCCGCCAATAAGATCGTAATAATCGCTAAGCCGGAAATCCAAGCCGCCGCCAGCGCGGCGACGCAACTCACCCTCAAGCACCTTCAACATGCCGAGAGAAAGCATGGCCTTGGCGCCACCGCCATCGAGCGCAAGGATGCGCTTTGCGCCTGTGTCTGGCGACAGATGCTCGAACAGCGTTCTGGGCATTCTTCCCTCGCCGCCAATCTAACCACGTGGCCGCTTTAAAAGAAGCCCAAGCGCGCGGGATCGCGTCCAAGATGCACAGCCTTGAACTCGGCGGCGATGAATAACCCACCGGCGACGTAAACAGCGCCATTGCGCGCCCTCAGCAGAGCGAGCTTCCGCGCTTCAGCGACACTCTCCGCCACGATTATTTCAGCCGCCGGATTCGCCGCAGAGGCGTGCGCCGCAACGAGCCCCGCCGGCGCTCCTTTGTGATCCGCCGACACACAGACAATCACGTCGAAGTTTGGCGCGAGAGCACCGATGATCGCTGCGGCGTCTTTGTCGTGTGACACACCGACGACCAGCGCCGCATCGCGCGCGCCCCGAAGCTCCGCGAACCCTTGGAGCGCCGCGGCCACTCCGGCAGGCGTATGGCCAACATCAATTATAACCAGCGGCTCAGCCGACAATTGCTCAAGCCGGCCCGGCCAGCGCGTTGCGGCAAGCCCCGCCTTTGTTTGCGCTTCATTCAACTCCACTAGGTCCTGCGCGAGACGCAGCGCTAAGCCGGCATTCTGCCGCTGAAAGGCGCCGCGCAAAGGCGCCTCGCGCTCTGCGCGTATCCATGCGCATTTGGTTTGGCGCTCGTCACAATGCGCTTCAATCGCCGCGCGTTGCGCCATGCAGCTTTCGCTCACAAGCACCAACGCACCTGACGGCGCTGCGTCCAACTTGTCGCGCGCAATATCCTCAAGCGTCTCACCGAGCAACGCGGTGTGCTCGTAATCAAGCGACGTAAGCGCCAGCCGCCGCGCCTCGATCAGCCGCACAGGGTCCAGCCTCCCGCCGATGCCGGCCTCCCAGACCGTATGCGTGCAACGCCGTGCAGCGAACCAATCGGCGGCAATTAGGAAAAGGAACTCAAACGCACCCAGCCGCGCCGCCTCTCCGGCGCGTGTTGCGGCGTCCGTCACGCGGCGCCAGTGCTCGCCGAGGGCAACATCGTCGATGTCAGCCCCGTCGATTCGAAAGCGCTCGTTCAAGTCGAGCAAATGCGGCGACGTGAACAGGCCAACCGGTCCGCCAACCTGTTCTAACAGCGCCGCAGTCATGGCGGCCGTTGAGCCCTTTCCATTGGAGCCGACAATAACTGCGCCGTGCGCGCCGAAGCCGCGGAGATCAACGCCCAGCTCTGCTGCGATTGCGGCCACGCGCTGAAGTCCTGGCCCCTCACCAAACTTGGGGTAAGGAATGCGCCACGTATTCATCGCAGGGCCGCAGCGAAATTCGCGCGCCAGATTGTCTCGATCAAATCCCAGCGGCCGTGATCTTCCAAAGTGGCGATCATCGGATTTGAATTGACTTCGATCACCGTCGGACCACTGCCGTGGATGTCGAAGATGTCGACGCCCGCTAGGCCAAGCCCAAGCGCCGAGGCAGCCGCAAGCGCGACGTGCGCCAAATCCTCACGTGCGCCATCTTGCAGCGCCGATGCACCGCCACCGGCTGAACGATTTGCCGGTCCTTCAAGTGTCACAACCGCGCCCGCCGCCACCAGCTCATCCTGCGCAATTGAGCGCCCTTCATTATCTCGGCCACGCGACCTCAAATGCGGCGCACCAGGCTCGCGCGGCAATGCGTCGACAAGGTCCGCGAATGTGCGCCGTCCATCTCCCACTACGGACGGCAGGTGCTTGCGGTAGGAGAACAGCGCCCGGCCCTGCAGCACGAAAACGCGATACTCCGCAGCTGAGACATAAGGTTGGATAAGAATTGCAAAATGCTCGCGCGAGACGCGCTGCATAAAATCACTGAACGCTTCGGGGCTTTCAACAACTTCGGCGTACAGGCCGTTGGACGCGGACACAGGCTTACAAAAGATCGGGTACGCAGCACTCTGTGCAAATTTGAGTGCGTCGTCCGGCTCGCGTCCAGGATGGCGCATCTCCGCCCAACGCGGCGTCACGAAGAACATTTCGCCAGGCAATGCGGGCACGCCGCGCTCACGCAGCACTGCAGCGCAGAACGCCTTGTCGCGCGCGATCGACGCTGCCCGCGCGTCGTTCAGTGCATACGGCGTCGCCGCGCCCGCAGCGAACTCCGCGCGCCGGGCGCCGTCGCAAACTTCAAAGAGATATCCATCTGCCCCATCGAGTGAGCGGAACGTGTAACCGCACATCTTCGCTGTGTGCGCCGCATAACGCGCTTGGGCGCTCAGAAGGGAGGCATTATCCAAGGAGAAAATGGTACCGCCTCCCGGGCTCGAACCGGGGACCCCTGGTTCCACAAACCAGTGCTCTAACCAACTGAGCTAAGGCGGCACATTCCAATTTTCCCGCTCCGCTTTGGCAAGCGATCCGGGGCGCGGAACCTAGCGCCGGCCCCGCGCCGAAGCAAGGCGGAGCCAAACGCTTGATTCCATGAAGTTAGACCGGCCCCCAGCCCTGCTCGTTGATGTAGTTCCGCAGCCGCTCGATGCGATTGTCGGGGTCTGGGTGGGTGGACAGGAATTCTGGCGGACGCGAGCCGCCGCCGGATTGCATCGCACGCCAGAACGGCACCGCCTGTTTTGGGTCGTAGCCCGCTGCTTGCATGTAACGGATGCCGACAATGTCGGCTTCAGCCTCCTGCTCGCGCGAGAACGGCAGGCTCAAGCCGACCTGAGCGCCCAAACCCAGGGCCGCCATCGCCATTTGGCTATTGAGCTGAGTGCCCGCGACTTGCAACGCCGTCTGGGTCGCAGCTTCGCGGCTATAACGCTCTGCGGCATGGCGCGCGGTTACGTGCCCAACTTCATGGCCCAACACCGTCGCCATCCAATCGTCTCGCTCGCAGATTTCGTAGAGGCCGCGATAGAAACCCACCTGGCCGCCGGGCAGCACGAAGGCGTTCTTGTCATCACTATCGAACAGCACGAATTCCCAGCTTTGATTGCCGCGTCCCGCAGCCTGCACGATCCGGCGGCCAACGGTCTCCAAACGGCGCTGCGCCGCGGCATTGTTCCAGGTGCGAGTTTGCTGACGCATTTGCGCCCAGGCTTGCAGCGACGCCTGCTGCAACTGACTCTCGTCGATGATGATGAACTGCTGACGACCGGTCACTTCATTGGTGGCGCAGCCCGCAACCAGAACCAGTGTGCCGCTGGCCAGACCGCGCAACACATCGCGCCGTTCCAGCTTAGTGACATCTACGAGCTTGGCGCCTTCGCCGGCTGTTTGCTCACACATGACAATTCTCCTCAGCCCCTCGCGGGTTTCAAGTCAGGCTTACTTTCTTCCCCTGGCGCGCCAAGGCAAGGCTGCATCGGAATGAAAACGGAAAAATGGTGCCTGGGGCCGGAATCGAACCAGCGACACGCGGATTTTCAATCCGCTGCTCTACCAACTGAGCTACCCAGGCGTCCGTCCGCCGGCCGGAAGCGGGCCGCCGCGGAGCGAGGGTCTATAGCGGGACGGCCCGGCTCTGTCCACGGCGGCGCATAGGACTTTTCCACCCCTTCAGCACGCGCGAAAACGGGGACGGCTGGAGGGCCGTCCCCGCTCGTTACGCCAATGGGGCTAACCGGCCTATTAGGCGCCGGCGTCGGCGTGACGCGTTTCCGGCGCACTGTGGGCGACGCCGCTAAAGCTCATGCGGACTTCACCCCCGGTCGCGCCGGCATCAGCGCTGCGCACGACCTGAATGCGCTCGGCCGGAACGCCGCGGCTGATGAGAGCAGCCCGAAGCGCCTGAGCGCGACGGGTAGACAGTGCCGAGCCATCAGCTTCGATGACAGCGCTCTCCAGCTGGCAGACCGAAGCCGCATCGATGGCGTAGCCGATCTCGCGACGCGCTTGCGTGCCCAAAACGGCGCCGCTGAACGCGGCGGCATGGGTGCGCGCATCGCACACGCCATAGCTCGCACTTGCATCTGCCGGGACGACGAGCGCCGCCGGCTGGGCCACCGGCGCGGCAGTGGCAGTCGTCGTCTGGATGGCGGCTGGCGCGACTTGCGCTTCTGACGACGGCGCCTGCGCCGCAGCGAGTTGACGCTGCGACGTGACAGCAGCGATCTGCTGGGCGGTATCTTCGCGAACTTCGTTCATGCAATTACGCTGGGCGCGGGAGAGAATCCGCATCAAACCTTGGCCGCACACCGCGCGCGAGGCGCTTTCGATGCGGCGCTCCAATGCGACCCGGCCACTCGCCGAGTTGAGATTGAGATCAGCATAAGAGACGCGCGCCCGCGCGCCGTTCGAGTCGAACGTTACGGCCCGAACTGGCTGGACGTTCGCGCCGCCCGCCGCGTACTGCGTCGTGAGGTTCGCGGTTGTGACGGCATTGTTCATCGCGTTATCGACACATGCGCGCACTTGGCGGCGTTGGCGCAACGTGCGATCGCCAGAACCTTCGCAGACCCGGTACGCCGCGCTGCGCAGCCGGTGCAACATGGCTGACGAGCCCTCCTGTGTGTTCAGATCGAGATCGCTGTGCCCGACAGCGATGGAGGCCGTCTCATAATCGCCAGCGTCGGATTGCGCGAAGGCGTTTGTAGTCATCATCACGTGCATCAGGCAGGCTGCACCAATCATCAGTGGAATGCGCATCTTCATTGAATTCCCCCTTCCTTGGCAGACCGACACGCCATGAGGGCTCGGTTTCTGCCTGTATGACTTGAAGGCGCGAGACGGCCGGAAAACGGGTCAAACTTTATTTCGCGCGAACAAATTGACTGCCCCTCCGCGAATGCGCTTCATTCCGTCCGCGCTCGAACAGCGCGGGATGGGGGGCGAAGCCGACATGTCTGACGTCGCGCTTGAACGCGAAGTGATGAGCTTGTTCGAAGACTTGCTCGACGTTCCCGAGACGGAACGCGGAGCTTGGATCGAAGCACACACCAGTGGCCGCCCTGCTCTTCGAACCCGTCTGGTCGCACTTGAAACAGCGGATCGGAGCGGTTCGCTGCCGACAGGCGGCGCCATAAACGCGCTGGAAGACGCCATCATCCCCGAACGCATTGGCGCTTACAAGATTATCGAGCGCATCGGGCGCGGCGGCATGGGCGCTGTCTATCGCGCTGCGCGCGAGACGGGCGACTTCGAACGTACTGTTGCGATCAAGGTCATCAAGCCTGGCCTGTTCACACCGGACGTCGTCGAACGCTTCCAGCGCGAGCGGCAAATTCTGGCGGCGCTGGCGCATCCGAACATTGCCCGCCTTTATGATGGCGGCCAAACTGAAGACGGCGCCCCGTACATCATCATGGAGTTTGTGAGCGGCCAGCCGCTCTTGCAGTGGGCCGAAGCGCGATCCCTTCCTCGCGCCGAACGCATCCGTATTTTCCGCGACATCTGCGCCGCGGTCGCTTTCGCACACGCGCACCTGATCGTGCATCGCGATCTGACGCCCGCGAATGTTCTGATAACTGATGATGGCGCGGTGAAGCTGATCGATTTCGGTATCGCCAAAGCTGCCGACACCAACACGACTTCCCCTAACGACGCAGCCGTCGCGGCAATGACAATGACGCCAGGTTACGGCGCGCCGGAACGCTTGATCAGTGCTCAGGTCTCAACGTCAGCTGATGTGTTCTCGCTGGGCCGGCTACTCCAGGATCTGCTCCGGCCCGATCGGCGCGATACGGAATTGCGCGCCATTATCGCGCGCGCCAGCGCAACCGAACCAAGCCAACGATACGCCAGTGTCGAAGCCCTCATGGCCGATATCGAAGCGTGGCGAAACGCACGGCCCGTCGCCGCCTATTCAGGCGCGCGTACATACGCCCTCCGCAAGTTCGCGGCGCGGCACGGCAGAGCTGTTCTCGCGGGCTGCGCGACTTTCGTCCTGCTGGCCACTGCGCTCGGCTTTACGTTGGCGGCGAACGTCCGAGCCGAGCGGGCTCGTTTGCAGGCGGAAGCGCGCTTTCAAGAAACGCGCGAAATTGCGAACTCGCTTCTGTTTGAGGTGTTCGACGAAGTGTCCGCCATTCCCGGCTCAACGAGCGCGCGCGAAAGATTGGCGCGCACTGGCCTCAGTTATCTTGAGGCGCTCGCGCAGGATGAGAGCGCGCCGCTTGAGGTGCGTGTCGAAACGGCGGTGGGTTTTGTAAGGCTTTCGCAGGTCGTCGGCGGCGGCCAGGCGGGCGAACTTGGCCGCTTCTCCGACGCTGCTGAATTGTTGGCTGAAGCCGAACGCATTATCTCTCCGCTTTACGCGGCACACCCCAGCGACCCAGCGGTCGCGCGCGCGATGACGCAAGTATTGCTCGAGCAATCAGGGGCCAGCCTCTACTCCCACAACGAGGTCGCACTTGCGCGCGAACAGGCCGCGCGCGCCGCCCAGATCATTGAACCGTATGCACGTCAGGACGCAAAAGCGGCGCGCGCCTACATTTATGCGATCCGGGCGCTGGGCGACACTGAAGGTTGGGAAGAGAACTTTGAAGCCGCCCGCGACCAGCATCAGCGCGCCGAAGCGTTCGCCGCCGGCTTGCCGCAAGCCTTGCGTGACGACCCGGCCGTGATGGGGGCACGCGCGGCGAACATACGCTTGCTTGGTGAAAGCTATCACCGCCTTGGCATGACCGACGAGGCGCGCGACGCGATCGACGCCGCTGTAACCTACACTCGGGCAGTGCGTGATGGCGCGCCGCAAAACCCCGCGTTCGTGCGCGGCCTCACGGTAGCCCTTTGGTATCGCGCGGTCGTACATCGGACAAACGAGCGCGATGCGCTCGCGCGTCAGTCTATCGAAGAGGCGATGGCCAATGCCCGGCAGTTGCGTGAGCGCGACCCGAACGATGCGGGCGCACTGCGCCTCGTCGCCACCGTCGGCGAAGTTTACGCGCAAATCCTCGCCGATGCGCGACGCTTTGATGAGAGCTTTGTTCTGGGTGAAGAGGTGGTCGCGGCGCAGCGCGATTTGGTTGTCCGAGCGGAAGGCGCTGCCGGCGCGCGGCGGACCCTGGCCGTCACGCTCATGACCAATGGCGGCAATTTCTACAATGGCGGCCAGTTCGACCGAGCGTGCGAGCGCTGGCGGGAGGCGCTCAGCATCTTTACGGGGCTCGAACGCGAAGGCGTACTGGCTGAGACCGATCGCACACGTTCAATGGCCTCGGCCCAGGATTATGTCGCCCGATCTTGCAACCCGCCCCATGCCGGCCTCGGTTCCAATCTTTGACATTTCGAAGAAATTTCGCCTGCGGCTTGGGGTGGAGGATTGCCAGCGTCGGCCCGAGACGTAAGACTTTGTCTCAATCAGGCAATGTCACAGTCCGCAGCCACTCCCGCCGCCGACCAGAAACAGCTACTGGCCGAGCATTACGATGAGTTCCGCCGCGTCGCGCGCGGCGTGCTCAACGGCGACGCACAGGCACTCCAACTACAGCCAACCGATCTCGCTCACGCGGCCGCGATCAAGATTTTCTCGCTAAATCGCATTGATCTTCAGGGACGGACCCACTTCCTCTCGCTCTCAGCGCGGATCATGCGACAGATTTTGATGGATGAGGTCCGGCGCGTCCGCGCCGCCAAGCGCCAGGCGCCACCGGTCACCACGTTTTGGCCGGGCGAAGAAAACGCCGCGCTTGATTTAGAGGCGCTGGACGCGGCGCTCAGCAAACTCGAAAGCATCGACGCAGATCGTGCGCGCCTCGTTGAGCAACGCTTTTTCGCCGGCTTAACGATCGAAGAGATCGCCGCCGCAGAAGGCAAATCCGAAAGCACGCTGAAGCGCCAGTGGCGCGCCGCCCGCGCTTGGCTCATCCACGAACTCGAACAACGCTAGCTAGTTTCCACTGCGCTGCGCAGCCTCGACTGCCCGCACGCGTGGCAGAATTTCCCGCTGTGCCGTGTCGCGGATGTCGCTGGCGTATTCGAACCGCCCCCATGGACCGCGCACCGAAAACGGCACCACCACGCCGCCGCGAGGTGATCGCGGCGCTAAACGCATGTCCAAGCGCCGGTTGGGCACGTCGATCAGCCCTATGCCTGGAATGCGCAAATCTGCGGTGTTAAAGCTCAAATCGTCGGTCGCCAGGACGCCGTTATAAATCGCAAAAGTCGACGAAAAGCCCAGGAACTCCGTCCGCGCTTCAGGCGCAATGAGTTCGCCACGCAGCGCGTTGCGGATTGTCGTAGAAACGCCGCCAAGATCGACGCCGTGCAGAGTGCCCGACACCACTTCGATGTGGGTGCGTCCATTCAGCGCCGCCAAGAACTCGCTCTGCGTCCTGCCTTGCGTGCGCACGTTGAGGCTGACTTCCGCGCGACCCTCAATGTTGGAGAAGTTGATCGCGTCAGTGAGAAAGCGGCGCGCATCAAGTCCATTAAACGCCATGTCCTGCACGATGCGCGTCGAGTTTGCGTCGCGCGCATCAATCTCAAACCGGCCGCGCCCGGAGCCGCCATAGAGCGCCATGTTGTGCATCGTGGCGGCGAGGTAGCCTTCGTTTAGGACAAGGTTCAGCCGCGATGAATCGATGCGCATGCGCTGCACCAGGACGACGGCTGTCACCAATTCGATATCAGCATCGAACGCCTTCAAACCCGAGAAGTCGATCGGGGTGGCGGACGGCGCCTCGCGCACGTCAATTGCGCGAGCCGCCGGCTCTTGCGCGACCGCAGCGATCTCCGCCGCAGCATCGCGTTGCGCAGTGTCCGGCGCAGCGGCAGCGGCAGCCAACTCGGCTGACGGCGTCTGTTGCGGCGCTTCGCCAGACAGATAGGGGTTCAGATCGAAGTCGAAGAGCTCCAGCCGGCCGCTCAGATATGGCCGGCCCGCGCGCTCCGACAGCACAAAGTCCCCGCGCCCACGGACGCTATCGAGCCCAAAGCCGGCATTGCTAAAGCTGTAGGCGCCGTCGCTGATTTGCAGCCGTCCAGAAACCGCGAAGCTTTCAAAACCAACGCCGCCTCTGATCGGCGTGCCCATCCAAGCGGCGAGCCGGCGCAGGCTCGGACCATCGGCGCGTACGGTTCCCACGATTTCACCGGCGCCAGAAATGGTCTGCCCTTGAAACTCGGCGGTGAGAAGCTCGCTCTCGATCTTCAGCGTAACCGGCGTAAGTTCACCGCGCATGGCAGCGCCTGGGCGTTCAACTTCGACTTCCAGTTCCACGCGTTGATCAGCATAGAGCACCGAGCCAGCAAGCCGCATCGGCTCGTTCATGCCATCGAACGCGGTGCTAACATCAACGTCGCCCACGACCCAGCCAGAGCCGTTGCGGGCGTCGAAATAGCTGACCTCGCCATTCATGACGCGCACCTCACGCAGCGTCGTGCGCGAGGCTTGTGTCGGTGTTGTTGACGGCGGCGGCGCAGGTCCATCGGCGCGCACTGGCGTGAGCGTCCAATTGGTTTTGCCTTCCGCATCCACTTCCAGCGCAATCTGTGGATGTTGCAGCACGAGGCGACGGACCACGACCTGGCGATCGAACAGTGGCCGTATCTCCACGCCGATATCGATCTCGTCGGCCGCGATAAAGGATGGCGCGCGGCCACCCTCGACGTTTGACAAGGTGACGTCGTGAGCCCGCAGACCCAAGACCGGCCAATAGCTCACACCCACATCCCCGGCGATGGTCACGTCGCGGCCGGTGCCCGCCTCCACGGCGCGTTCCACCTCGGCCCGCACATCGAGCCGCAGGACGAGCCAAGTCAGCACCCCGGCGCCAATAAAGACAGCCGCCACGAGGCCGCCGCCGATCAGCAGCACCCACCGCATCCAGGATTTCATGCCGAACTCCCCACGACTTTCGCCTCACCCTAGCCGCTGGCGGATCGGGCCGGAATAGCTATCTAGGAGCCCATGACCCAACCCGTCCCCGTTACCGTGCTGACTGGCTTCCTAGGCGCCGGCAAAACCACATTGCTCAACCGGATCCTGACCGAACAGCACGGCAAAAAGTACGCCGTTATCGTCAATGAATTTGGCGAGATCGGGATCGACAATGACCTCATCGTCGATGCTGACGAAGAAGTGTTCGAAATGAACAATGGATGCGTCTGCTGCACGGTGCGCGGCGACCTCATCCGCATCATTGAAGGTTTGATGAAGCGCAAAGGCCGCTTCGACGCGATCCTGGTCGAGACAACCGGATTGGCCAAACCGGCGCCAGTCGCGCAGACGTTTTTTGTCGATGCCGACGTGCGCTCGAAAACGAAGCTTGATGCGATCGTGACGGTCGTAGACGCCAAACACGTAATGCAGCAGCTCGAGAGTTCCGAAGAAGCGGTCGAGCAAATCGCCTTCGCCGACGTCATTCTGCTGAACAAGACCGACCTGGTTTCAAAGGACGAACTCGCCGCCATCGAGCGCCGGCTTCGAGGCGTGAACGCAACCGCCCGGCTCCACCGCATGTCACGCGGCGACGTGCCGCTCGATGCGATCCTCGGCCTGCATGCGTTTGATCTCGACCGCGTCACCGAGATCGATCCGCACTTTCTGCCGGACCACGATTGCGATGACGCCTGCGCGCATCATGATCATGACCACCATGATCACGACCATCACGATCATGACCATCATCACGACGACCACGTCGCGGCGGCGGGTATCTCCAGCATAGCGCTCTCCACCGAGAAACTGATCGATCCTCAAAAGCTCTTGCCTTGGCTGAATGAACTTACCCAGACGCGCGGCCCCGATATCCTGCGCCTCAAGGGCATTTTCGCCTTTCCCGACGAGCCGAAACGCTTCGTCGTGCAAGGCGTCCACATGATCGTGGAAGGGGATACACAGCGGGATTGGCGCGAAGACGAGAAGCGCGTGTCGCGCATCGTGTTCATTGGCCGCAACCTCGATCGCTCCGAGTTGGAAGCGGCGCTTATGGCGTGCGCGGCGTGACGGCGCAGGTTTATGAAACCGGCCGACGCCTTGCGCTCGGCGCAGCGGCGACATCCGCACATTGGATCGGCGAAGAAGCGTGCTTCGCGCTTGGCGACGGCACGGTTCTATGCGCAGCACGCGAGGGGGAAGTTCGCCGCATCGCCACACATGACGGCGTGATCCTGAGCGCCGCGATCCATCCCGACGGCAAGCGCCTAGTTACGGGGGGCGATGACGGCCGGCTGAACGTGGTCACGCCCGATGGGGCTGTCGCTACTTTGGCTGAACTGCGCAAATGGGTCGATCACGTCGTTAGCGCATCGGCTACCGGCGTGGTTGTCGCGGGCGTCGGCAAAGAAGCGATCGTGTTTCGCGGCGACAAGGAATCACATCGCTACGCACATCCGACCAGCATCGGCGGCCTCGCGCTCGACGCCAAAGGCCGCCGCCTCGTCGCCACTCATTATAATGGCGCCACACTGCGCTACGTGCTGACCGCAGATGACAAAGGCTCTGCGCTCAATTGGGCAGGCTCACACCTCGCGGTTACGATGTCGCCCGATGCCGATTATGTCGTCACCGGCATGCAAGAGAACGCGCTGCACGGCTGGCGCCTGCCGGACAAGACGGATCTGCGCATGGACGGCTACCCGTCCAAGACTAGGAGCTTCTCCTGGGATAAACGCGGCCGTTGGCTTGCCACCTCCGGCGCCAACAGCGCCATTGTTTGGCCGTTCGTTGGAAAACTCGGCCCGCAAAGCAAAGCGCCCCTGCAACCCGGAGAACGCGAGGCGCTCGTCAGCGCGGTTGCTTTCCATCCCACTGAGGAAATCCTCGCCATCGGTTATGCTGACGGCGCCGCCATGATCGTACGCTTCAGCGACAGCATGGGCATGGAGTTGGATGAGCCGGGTGAAGGCGCGGTCACCGCCCTAGCGTGGAGCCCTGACGGCAAGCGCATCGCGCTTGGCGACGAAGCCGGGCGCGGAGCGATCGTCGACGTTTAGTCAGCGCGTTTCCCAGGCAAGCCACACAGCAATGCTCGCAATCCCGAGCGCCAGCAGGCGCCGCACCAGCGGCGCATGTTCGGTCTGAACAATGAGCGCGCCAGCGCGCGCCGCGCCCACGACAATCAAACTGTGAACAATCAGACTTATCGCTAAGTGCACGCAGCCAAGTACAAGCGCTTGGACCCAAAACGGCGCGTGATCGGCCGCGATAAAGCTCGGCAACAACGCAACGTAGAAAACCATGGCTTTGGGATTCAGCAGGTTGGCGAGCAAACCTCGCCAGAACGGCGCGTTGTCGAAGTCGCGCGCGTGACCGGGAGACGTTTCCCGCGCACCGCGCCAAGCCTCCCAGGCGAGGTAGAGCAGATAGAAAACGCCCGCCCATCGCAGCGCGCCGAACACGAGCGGCGCCGATGCGATCACTTCCGCCACGCCGAACACGGCGAGCATCATGTAGAACGCAAGCCCCGCACTGACGCCAAGCACCGCTTTGAAACCGGCGACACGGCCCTCAGCAGCAGAGAGCGCCGCCAAATATCCCATGTTGGGCCCGGGCGTGAGTTCAATCAGGCTCACAGCGATAAGGAACGGCACGATAACGCCAGGATCGACAGGTAGGCTGCTCACATCAGCTCCGGAGCGTCTGAGCTGTCAGCACTTGATCCATTACCTTCACCACGCTCGCGATCTCATCGACGATGCGCCGTGCACGCGACGGATCGACCAACGGCTTGAACATGTCGCCGGGCTCAAAGAGATTTCCGCCTTCGACCGCGACGAGAAGATCACCACCTTCAAACGCGCACCGAATGCGCTTGCCGTGCAGCCCGGTTTCGAGCGCGATCAGACGCTCCATCATCACCGGATGCAACAAGTAGCGGGCTTCGACTTGGTCCGTGCCCCAGACTTCGAAGGCTTTCTCGAACTCGCTAGCTACCAGCCGCACGCGCTCGAGCTTCTTGCCGTCCAACTGGCCGCCGCCGAATGCGTTGAACACACCCGCATCGCGTCGGACTATGGTGACGCCGAGAAACTCACGCGGAAAATGCATGCGGATCAGCTGACCGCGAAACACTGTTGTGTACCTAGTCCGGCCCTTGCTGTCGGTGCTTCGCGTCTCGAGATGGCCCTCGTAAAGTTCATAGCGCGCACCCTTGTGCGCGCCGCTGAACAAATCCTCGAAATTGGATCGATCATAGCTAGGCAAGAGCTTGAGAGATTTGAGCCGCGGCAGCGCTGGCGGCGAAAAACCGGCGATGGCGTAGCTAGCGCCCATCGCCTCGGCGATCGCGGCGCAATATTCCTGCTTCAGCTTCTTCGCCAGCTTCGCCAGCGGCTGATAGGCGATTACCAACCCAATCACCACAGCGACCAACCCGAAAATGAGACCGGGGCCCAACTCCTGCGTCATCAGCCCCGCGCCAACGGCCACCGCAGCCGCAACGGCGATAGAGATCGCAACGCCCGTCTTGAACTTCTTCACTGCCTCCAAGCGGTGCTCTTCATTGGCGTGGAAACACGGCTCGATCCGATCCTTGTAGAGGCGCGCGAAAAGCGCGTCGTCCAGGTGCGCCAAATCGATCAGCTGCGTCGCATCGTTCAAGGGCCGGCCCTCCACGATCTTTCTTGTGCAGACTCACCGCCGATTGCAACGGCGGGCGCTGCACGCATAATCCGCCAATGAAGAAGATTGATCGTCGCGCCCTGATGGCTTCTGGACTAGCGCTCGCCGCCGCGCCTGACGTCCACGCCCAGGCGGCGTCAATTGCCCGCACCACCTTCGGCCGCGTGCGCGGCGTCACGGAAGGCGGGGTGCTGAGCTTCAAGGGCGTCCGCTACGGCGCGCCGACGCAGCGCTTCATGGCGCCGCGAGAACCAACGCCCTGGCGCGGCGTGCGCGATGCGCTAGCGTACGGGCCCGCTTGCCCACAACGTGGACTCGAGAGCGAACCGCAAAGCGAAGACTGCCTCTTTCTCAATGTCTGGACGCCATCGCTGCAGGGCCAGCGGCCGGTGCTACTCTACATCCACGGCGGCGCTTACAATACCGGGTCAGGTTCGAGCCCGATCACCAATGGCGCGCGCCTGGCCGAACGCGGCGACGCCGTCGTCATCACGCTGAACCATCGCTTAAATGCGTTCGGCTACGCCTACCTCGCTGCGTACGGGTTTCCCGACAGCGGCAACGCGGGACAACTCGATCTCATCTTGGCTTTGCAATGGGTTCAAAGAAATGCCGCGCACTTCGGCGGCGACGCCGGCAACGTGACGGTGTTCGGCCAATCCGGCGGCGGCGCGAAGATCGCAACCTTGATGGCGATGCCGGCGGCAGCGGGGCTCTTCCATCGCGCTTTCACCATGAGCGGCCAACAGGTGACCGCCTCTGGTCCGCTCAATGCCACACGCCGCACCGACGCACTGATCAACGCTCTGCACCGCGTAGCGCCAACACCGCGTGAGCTCGCCACTGTACCCGCCGATCTCATCCTTCAAGCTTCAACGATGATCGATCCGGTGCTCGGCTTTGGATCTCTCTATTTCGGTCCAGTGCTCGATGAGCGCCATCTGACACGCCATCCGTTCTATCCAGCTGCAGCGCCGCAGTCGCTAGGCATCCCTCTGCTCATCGGCAACACCCATGACGAGACGCGCGGCTTTGTCGGAGACGACCGCGCCATGTTTGGCATGAGCTGGAACGAACTGCCCCGGCTGCTCGCCACGGCGATGCGGGTCGATATTTTGCCGGACACAGTGGTTGCGGAGTATCGCCGTCTCTATCCCCACTATTCTCCAAGCGATGTTTATTTCGCAGCCTCAACCGCAGCACGATCATGGCGCGGGGCTTTGATTGAACTTGAGGCGCGCGCGGAAGCAGGCGCGCCCGCGTACGCCTATCAGCTCGACTGGCGCGCGCCGGCCGAGGGCGGCATCTTCGGCGCGCCGCACACGCTCGATATCCCGCTTGTGTTTGGAAATCTGGAGCAGTCGCATTGGATCGGCGCGCGGTCACCGGAAGCGGAAGCGATGTCAGCGCAGATGATGGACACGCTCATCCGCTTCGCACGCGTTGGTGACCCGGGCTGGCCCCCGTATAGGCTCCCAGAGCGCCAAACCATGATCTTCGACACGACGTCACGCGTCGTCAGCGATCCGCGCCGCGAGGAGCGGGAGCTCTTCGCCAGAGTGCCTTACATTCAGCCTGGCACTTAGGCGTTCCCCAACGCGCGCAGGCCTTCTTCGACGGAAATGACGGGGCTGTAGCCCATCTCAGCCCGCGCCTTGGCGTCGCGCAGAACAGAATCGCGAGAGAGGATCATTGCGCTGAACCGCGTCAAAGGCGGCTCGCCCCTCAGATTGAAGGTGCGCCAGAGAAATTCGCACGTCGCGCCGAGCGCATCGGCGATACCAGACGAGACATTGCGATCGGGCAGCGTAATGCCGCGCGCCGTGGCGATGCCGGTGATGATCTCGCGCATCGTGCGTACTCCATCGTCCAGAATGAAGTAGGCCTCGCCGCCGTCGCCTTTCGTCAGCGCGAGTTCAATAGCGTGAACGAGGTTGTCGATGTGCGTGGTCGAGGTTTCCGCCTTACCGCCATCGACCCACACCCATTGTCCCGATTGCGCGACACGCTCGATCGTAGGCAGCAGTGTGGTGTCGCCCGGGCCCCATATGAAACGCGGGCGCAGGATGATCGTTTCGAAACCCGGCGCGTTGGCGCGGCGCACCAGCACCTCCGCCTGCGCTTTGGTCGCGGCGTAGGGATAGGGCGAGTTCGGCGCGAGCGGGTAGGTTTCGTCGACACCGCGCAAATGCTGGCCGCGCCACAACACGCTCTCAGTGCTGATGTGGATGAAGCGCTTAGCGCCCGCTTCACGCGCAGCGGCCAACATGCGCGCCGTGCCATCAACGTTGAAGCGCTTCCATGCGTCACGCGGACCCCATTGTTCTACGAACGCAGCACAATGGACAATCGCTTCGGCATCGCCGATGTGGGCGGCCGTTACATTCTCCAGATCGCATCGCACCGGCGTTCCGCCGCGTTCGGCGATCACCGGATCGGATGCAGCCGTGCGAGACATCGCCCGCACCACGTGCCCCGACAATCCGAGCGCCTTCGTCGCCGCGCCGCCGACAAAGCCGGACGCGCCAGTAACGAAGATGCGCATTACGCGCCGCCTTTGATCTGAGTCAGCGCATGCGAAAGCTTTTGCACCGACGCGCTCGCGTCGGCACGGCGCTCGCGCAATTCCTCGACAACCTCTTCCGGCGCCTTGGCGACGAAATCGGCGTTGCCGAGCTTTGCATCCATCTTCGCGACTTCACCTTCGAGCTTGGCGATCTCTTTGGCCAGGCGAGCGGACTCGGCCGGCAGGTCGACAACGCCTTGCAGCGGCAGCGCTACGGTTGCACCCGCAAGCACGAACGTTACCGAACCCGCCGGCGCCGCCTCGGCGCTGGTCGAGTATTCGAGCCGCGCCATGCGATCGATCAGATCCTGATAACGCTCCAAGCGCCGCTCCGCATCCGCGCCAGCGCCGATCAGCAGCAGCGGGATCTTGGCGCCTGCCGGCACATTCAGCTCTGAACGCGTCGAGCGCGTTTCGTCGATCAGATCGATCATCCACTGAATTTCAGCTTCAGCATCAGCATCGATCAGATCGTCGCTGAGCTCAGGCCAGCTATCGACGATCAGCATGCCTTCACGCCGCTGGCCGAACTCGCCCATGCGCGTCCAGATTTCTTCGGTAATGAACGGCATGAACGGGTGGAGCATGATCAAAATCTGATCGAGCACCCAGGCTGCTGTGCGCCGCGTTTCCGTCTTCGCGGCTTCATCCGCCCCGTTCAGGAGCGGCTTGATGAACTCAAGGTACCAATCGCAGTAGACGTTCCACACGAACTTGTAGAGCGCGCCGGCCGCTTCGTTGAAGCGCCGAGCTTCCAACTCTCGCGTGACCGCCGCCGCAGCCTTTGCTGTCTCGCCCACGATCCATTTATTGACCGTCTGCTCCGGCGAACGCGGATCGTACTCGTCCCACACCGCGCATTCGTTCATCTGCGCGAAGCGGGCGGCGTTCCAGAGCTTGGTGCCGAAATTGCGATAGCCTTCGATGCGCTGCTCGCTGAGCTTGATGTCACGGCCCTGCGCCGCCATCGCGGCCAGCGTGAATCGCAGCGCGTCGGCGCCGTATTTATCGATGAGATCCAAGGGGTCCATCGTGTTGCCCTTGGACTTCGACATCTTCTGGCCCTTGGCGTCGCGGACCAGAGCGTGGATGTAGACCTCCTTGAACGGCTCTTCCTTCATGAAGTGCATGCCGAACATCATCATCCGCGCCACCCAGAAGAAAATGATGTCGTGCGCGGTGACGAGCGTGGAGGTGGGATAAAAACGCTTCAGCTCTGGCGTTTTCTCCGGCCAACCTAGAGTCGAGAACGGCCAGAGGCCGGATGAGAACCAAGTGTCGAGCACGTCTTCGTCTTGGCGAAGCGCGACGTCCTTGCCGTAGTGCTTCTTCGCCGCGCTCTTGGCTGCCGCATCGCTTTCTTCGACGAACACATGACCATCGGGCCCATACCAGGCCGGAATGCGGTGGCCCCACCAGAGCTGGCGCGAGACGCACCACGGCTCGATGTTGCGCATCCACTGGTAATACGTCTTCGTCCACGTCTCCGGCACGAACTTGGTCCTGCCGGTTTCAACCGCCGCAATCGCCGCCTTCGCCAGTTCACCGGCGTTCACATACCACTGGTCCGTCAGCATCGGCTCGATCACGACGTTCGAGCGATCGCCGAACGGCTGCATGATCTTCTTATTCTCAATGCGGTCGAGCAGGCCGAGCGCCTCGATATCCTCGACCACGCGCTTGCGCGCTTCGAAGCGATCGAGCCCGCGATACTTCGCCGGCACGTGCGCGGCATCAGCCATGCGGCCCTTGGTGTCCATCAGAATGTAGAGCGGCAGGTCATGTGCACGCGCGACCTTGTAGTCGTTGAAATCATGCGCGCCGGTGATCTTCACTGCGCCTGAGCCGAAGTCGGGGTCAGGGTATTCGTCGGCGATGATCGGGATGTAGCGATCCGCCAGCGGCAGCAGCACGCGTTTGCCGACGATGCCGGCGTAACGCGTATCGCTTGGATGCACGGCGACGGCGCCATCCCCCAACATCGTTTCCGGACGCGTCGTGGCGATGGCGATGTAGTCGCGCGTTTCCCACTCGGTCGGCTTTCCCTCGTCGTCGTGCGCGATCGGGAATTGGTAGGTCTCGCCGTTTTCGAGCGGATATTTGAAATGCCAGAAATGCCCCGTGACTTCGCGGTTCTCCACTTCTAGATCGGAGATCGCTGTCTCGAAATGCGGATCCCAGTTCACGAGGCGCTTGTCTTTGTAGATCAGGCCTTCCTTGTGGAGCTGCACGAAGACTTTCAGGACAGCGGCCGAAAGCCCTTCATCCATCGTGAAGCGTTCGCGCGACCAATCGCACGAGGCCCCCAGCCGGCGCAGCTGATTGAGGATCGTGCCCCCGCTTTCTTCTTTCCACGCCCACACGCGCTTCAGAAATTCCTCGCGCCCAAGCGAACGGCGATCTTCATTCTTGCCGGCTTGCGCCAGCTGACGCTCCACCACCATCTGCGTCGCGATGCCGGCGTGATCTGTTCCCGGCTGCCAAAGCACGCTCTTGCCGCGCAACCGCTCAAAGCGGACGAGCACATCCTGCAGCGTGTTGTTGAGCGCGTGCCCAATGTGGAGCGAACCCGTCACGTTGGGCGGAGGGATAACAATGCAGAAGGGCTCGGCCTTCGGGTCGTTCTTCGGCTTGAAGGCGCCGGATTTCTCCCAAGCCTCGCTCCAGCGCGGCTCAACTTGCTTTGGATTGAACGTCGTCTCGATCATGCGAAGGGCTATAGCAGGGTCGCGGCGCGGCAGGGAGACGGCATTTCGCACCTGCGAACCGCCAAAAATGAAAACGCCCCGGCTTCCGCCAGGGCGCTTTCGTGTTCTGGTGCTGCGGAGCTTACCGCGCCAGGCGCGAGATACGTTCCATTTCCGCCTCGACCCGCGCGTCGACGATAGCGGGCAGGTTACGGTCCAGCCATTCCTTCAGCATCGGCTTCAAGAGCTCGCGCACAACCCCCTCAACCGTCTGGTTCGGGGTTTCAGCAATGCGGAGTGAGCCGGCGAGACGCGCCAGAGCACCGGCAGCCGCCGTGGCCGAAGGCGGCGAGACGATCGTGTCAGTCACCGAGACGGTTTCCTGCACGACCTGGGTCGTACGCGCGACCGGCGGTGCAACGGGTTCCGGAACGGGGGCCACTTCTTGCGCTACAACTTGCTCAACCGCTTCGAAGACAATGTCGTCATCAACAGTTTGCGTAGCGGTGTGAACCGGCGCCGGAGCACGCGTTGGCTCGTCGGTTTGCGTGAGATCGAGCACCGGCTCAGACGGTTGCTCCTCTTCAGAAATGATCCGACGGATCGACGCCAGAATCTCTTCCATGGAAGGTTCGGCTTGCGGTTCTTGCAGCGCCATCTTGAGCCTCACGAGTTCCAAGCGAGTCGCTTGCGACTCAAACGTTATTGATCACAGCGATTCCCGTCCACTCGTGCAAAACAGCGCGCACACGCGACTCGCCAACTGCTGCGCATGCTCGACGGGATCAGATAAGGGAGCGTTAACGTGAGTTCACGCGCGCGCGGCGTTTCCGCACGCAGCGAGATCAAAACGCAAAGGCGCGCGGTCGCTGAAGGCCCGGCGTCAAAGGCGGGAACGCATCGAAAACCGTGCGATGCGAAAACGAATCTCCAGTGCGCGTATAGATTCGCGCCGCGCCTGCCGCGCCGTCGCGTACGATCGCGCCGAGGCGTCCACCCGGTGCGAGTTGCTGCAACCACGCATCCGGAACGATCTCCGTCGCACCGTTCAACAGAATGACGTCGTAAGGCGCCTCATCTTTCCATCCGTCGACCACCGCAGTGGAAACGGCCTTCACGTTCGCCAATCCGCACGACTCTAGGGCAGCGCCAGCCGCAAACGACAGATCCGCGTCCGGGTCGAGCGTGATGACGGCTTTGCAGCATGAGGCCAACACGGCCGCGCCGTAGCCGGTGGCGCCAGCAACTTCGAGCGCCCGCTCATTGGCCTGCGGCGCCAGCGCTTGGATGAGCTTTGCCAGATCGCGCGGCCGCAACAGGACGCGGCCAGACGCGACTTCGACTTCCAGATCAGCGTAAGCCAGCGCCCGCTTGTGCGCCGGCGCGAAGCGTTCGCGCGGCAGATGACGCATGGCTTGGATAATCCGGCTGTCGGTCACGTCCGCAGGCCGGACCTGACTTTCCACCATAATGTCGCGAGCGCGCGCCAAATCCATACGTACCGGTCTCCAAGTCGGCCCCGGTTAAGCCGCCCCGGCTCTGTCCGCAAGCCGCCCATTGCCGCGCCCTAACGGCAGATGTCGAAAGGCCCCATGTCGAGGTGGAAATGATCGGCGTGCGCCTGATTATAGTCGGGCGACAGAACACCCTGGAACACATCGCAACCTCCATTGCGGACTTGGCGGAGGAAGGCCGCGTCCGCCTCCGGTCCGTCCCAGCCCCGCAGCACACTGACCACGCGGCCGTTCTCCAAACGAAAGCCCGAAATATCGATGGCTTTGGCGCTGGCGTGCTCACTCAGCCGCCCCTCTGACCGGCCGTAAACATTGCGGCATGCGTAGGTTCCAATCATCTCGATTCGGGCCACGGGGCTTTCCAGCCACTCAGCCGCGGCAGGAATGACAATCTCGCGCTCCCAGATGTAGAGCGCGGCCGCCAACGGGCAGCTCACGCGCACGGCGCCGGAATAGGGCAAGATCGATTGACTCACCGACACGGCGTCGGCGAAGCCGCATTGGCCTTCGGCGCCCTCACGCCTGTCCGCGATAGGCTCCACCTGCAGCGCTGAAGCCGCCAAGGTCTCGCGGCACAACGCCGAATCGCCCCGGACACGGTCGAATTGCATCGCCGTCGCCCAGCCGATCGGGCGTTCGATGTCGAGGCTCCTGAACGGCGAGCGCTCAGACGGCAGCGCCCGCACCCACTCGACACCCCGCCACGCCGCGAACGCCAACGCCGCCAGCACCGCAACCCAGATTAGCCAACGCTTCGCCGCATCCATGCTCGCTAAGAACTGGCGCCCAGACTCGGATCAGCAAGGCCCCGCGAGCTTGCGACGCTTGACCGTCCGCACCCGACACGCCTAGGAGTGCCGCCCCACCGAACCCATATCGCGGTGGTAAGGCCTCGTGGCGGAGTGGCGACGCAGCGGACTGCAAATCCGCGAACCCCGGTTCAATTCCGGGCGAGGCCTCCAACCTTCCCTTCGAAATCCGAAGCAGCTGCAATAGCGCTCGATTTCAAGACGTTGGCAAAATTGGTGAACCAAACCTTCCGCATTAACCCCGCGTTTACCGGTTAGTGCGATCTTCACCTTGTCTTCCCTTGGAGACACCCCACCATACCCAACGCCTTCGAGGGCCCCGCAAGGGGCCCTCGTTTTCCTTTGAGTGTGGCTATTCGCCTATCGATAGCTGGCATCCGGGGCTTTTCCCCTGGCGCCGAACTTGATAGTAAGCCCGCCGCTGGCCTTCGCGCTGGCGAAAGTGTTCCTCGGTAGCTCAGTGGTAGAGCATCCGACTGTTAATCGGATGGTCGTAGGTTCGAATCCTACCCGGGGAGCCATTTTCTTTTCATCAGGCTCGAGCCCGCAGGCGTTCGCCGCGGGCTTTTGTTTGGCTAGGTCGCCGCCTTGTAAACCGGCAGCAAGTGCCCGAGCCGCGCACCCATTTCGGCGCCCAGCGCCTGCAACCCGCTCATCGGGCGGATCATCACTTCGAAGTCGGTGATTAGCCCGTCCGCATCGAACTGGATGAGATCGATACCTTTCAGCTGCTTCTCACCAACCCGCGCGCTGAACTCCAGCACAACGCTGCGCCCATCCGCGGAGACGAGTTGGCGATGATACGTGAAGTCCTCGAACACGGTCAGCACCGTGCGCAGCAGCAACGCCACCGCCTGCGCCGATTGATACGGCTTGAACGCCATCGGCGAACGAAACACTGCGTCCGGATGGATGATCGCATCGAGCTGGGCGAGGTCTTTGCTCGCGACCATGACGTGCCATTTCTCCAACGAAGCGGCGGCGTTCGGGTCGAGGTTGGGTAAAGCGCTCATAGCGGCAGCCTAGGCCCGTCCGAGCGCAGGGTCGAGACTGCGGGCTTTCGCTGAAGCCCCCGGCAGGGCATGAGAGCCGCGGAGGGCACATGCACGACGTCATCATCATCGGCGGTGGCCACAATGGCTTGGTCTGCGCTGCCTATCTCGCGGACGCGGGGTACAAGGCGCTGGTGCTAGAGCGACGGGATGTCGTCGGCGGCGCTGCGGTGACGGAAGAGTTTCATCCCGGCTTCCGCAATTCGGTGGCGAGCTACACCGTCTCACTGCTCAACCCCAAGGTCATCGCGGACCTCGATCTTGCGCGCCACGGCCTGCGCATCGTCGAACGCAAAGTCTCCAACTTCCTGCCGCTGCCGGACGGCGATTACTTCATGTCGGCGCCGGGGATCACACAAGCACAGGTCGGCCGCTTTTCGGCCCGCGATGCCGAGCGCCTGCCCGAATACGAACGGCGTCTCGAAGTCATCGCTGACGTTGTGCGCGCGCTGCTGCTGGAGCAGCCACCCAATCTGGTCGAACACGGCTTCGTACGCGGCGTCGAAGAGGCGCTCCGCGCGGCGCAGCTGGGCGGCCGCCTAAACAAGCTCGACATCACCGGCAAGCGCGACCTGCTCGACCTCTTCGCCGAAAGCGCCGGCGATTGGCTCGACGGCTGGTTCGAAAGCGACCCGATCAAAGCGTTGTTCGGCTTCGACTCGATCGTCGGCAATTTCGCCAGCCCCTACACGCCCGGCTCGGCTTACGTGCTGCTGCATCACGTCTTCGGCGAAGTGAACGGCAAGAAGGGCCTCTGGGGTCACGCTATCGGCGGCATGGGCGCAATCACACAAGCGATGGCCGCCTGCTGCCGCGAGCGCGGCGTCGAAATTCGCACCGGCGTGGCGGTCAAAGAGGTTATCATCGAGAACAGCAGCGCCGTGGGCATCGTCACCGAGGAGGGCGAGACGCTGCGCGCCAAAGCGCTGATCTCCAATCTAAATCCAAAGCTGCTGTTCGAAAAGATCGTCCCTGCCGGCGCCCTACCCGATGATTTCCGCGAACGCATCACGCGCTATCGCAACGGCTCCGGCACCTTCCGCATGAATGTGGCGCTCTCCGAACTACCCCGCTTCACCTGCAAACCGGAGCCGGGCGACCACCTCACCGCCGGCATCATCATCGCGCCGTCGATGCGCTATATGGAAAAAGCCTACGACGACGCGCGCGCCCACGGCTGGTCACGCGAGCCTATCGTTGAAATGCTGATACCCTCAACGCTGGACGATAGCCTCGCCCCGCCTGGCCAGCATGTCGCCAGTCTCTTTTGCCAGCACGTGCAGCCGCAACTCTCGGACGGCCGCTCATGGGACGATCACCGCGATGAGGTCGCCGATCTGATGATCGCGACGGTCGACAAGCACGCGCCTGGTTTCGCTAAGAGCGTGCTTGGCCGCCAGATCATGTCGCCGCTCGATCTCGAACGCACGTTCGGCCTCGTCAACGGTGACATCATGCATGGCGCGCTCTCGCTCGATCAGCTGTTCAGCGCCCGCCCTGTTCTTGGCCACGGCGACTACCGCGCGCCGATCGCCGGCCTCTACATGTGCGGCGCCGGCACGCATCCCGGCGGCGGCGTCACCGGCGCACCGGGGCACAATGCAGCCAAAGTCGTTGCGCGGGATCTGCGCGGAGGAAGACTCGGATGAAACTTCTGGCTTCTCTCGCCTCCGTGTTGACGCTTGCCGCATGCGCCACCTCGGCAGATAACACGCCCGCCGGCCCGCCTTCGCTTGAAATTGCACAGGGCCAGCCGGCGCCGCCACAGGCGCGCTTCTATGTCGACTGCATCGCGCAGGCGTCACAAGCCAACACCTACGATCGCGAAGGCAACGTCATCCGCTTCCATTGCAACGGCGTGCCGGCGCAAGCTTTCTTCGACGGCCTCGCCCGCTGGAGCGCGCAAGCCGGGTCCGAAATTAATGCAGACGGCGCGATCTGGCGTTTCAGCACGCCGATCCGAGAGAACCCGTCCTTCGTCGATTTCTGCCGCCGCGAGGGTGAAGGCGCAGCCGCGCGCCATCAGTGCACGGTGGTGCTCAACGTCGGCGAATTTCTCGCGCAGTAATGCCTAGCGCGCAGGCATCTCTCGGAAGCTGATCGCATTCATTGGTGCGCGCCCAGGATTGAATGCTTGCACTTCAAATGAGCGGCCGGCTTTCAGCGTCTCGATAAAGGTGCGCGCCAAGGCAGCCTCAGGTCCCGTGGTGACAAAGGCGTCCGCACGGTCGCCGGCATGGTCGCCCGGACGCGGCCGATAATCGACGCTGATCCGCGCGCGGAAGATCACGCGGAATGACGTAGGCTCACGCGCGTTGACGACGCGATCGTGCCAAGAACATTGGCCCGCCGCGAGTCCTCGTGTTGCGGTGGAGCGCCGGAAGCTGACCACGACTTCAGTGCCGCCACCCGTTTCTTGGCCCAGCACATTTACGCTCATGTCACCGCCGGCGCGGCAATGCAGTGGATAGCGCGTCTGTGCTTCGGCGGATGTTGCAGCGAGAGCGGCGAACAGAGTGGCGACGAACATAAGAGCAAAGCGCATGGCGTTCTCCCCGATAGCGTCCCTGAGGTCGACGCTAGCGCGGAACCTAACGTTGGGAAAGCCGCTTATTCGGCCGCAGCGATGGCCTCCGGCTCCTCCGCCTGACGCTTCCACAAGCTGGCGTAGAGGCCGTCCTTTGCGATTAGCGCCGCGTGCGTGCCGCGTTCGACCACCCGGCCATCCTCAAGCACGACGATCTGATCGGCGTTTGCAATGGTGCTCAGACGGTGCGCTACGACGATAGTGGTGCGCCCGCGTGACGCTGCTTCCAGCGCATCCTGCACGTCAGCCTCGGTGCCGCTGTCAAGCGACGAGGTCGCCTCGTCCAAAATCAAAATGCGCGGATCTTTCAGCACCACGCGTGCAATGCCGACGCGCTGTTTCTCACCGCCGCTCAGCTTCAAGCCACGTTCGCCGACGCGTGTATCCCAGCCCTGAGGCAATTCCTGAATGAAGTGCAACAGCTGCGCGCGCTGCGCTGCTTCGTCGAGTTCAGCCTGTGTCGCTTCGGGGCGACCATAGGCGATGTTGTAGCGGATCGTATCGTTGAACAGGACGACATCCTGCGGCACGAGGCCCAGCACCGAGCGCAAACTCGCTTGCGTCACATCACGCAAATTTTGCCCGTCGATGCGCACTTCGCCGCCGGCCGGATCATAGAACCGGAATAGCAATTTCAGGATCGTCGATTTGCCCGCGCCGGATGGGCCGACCACGGCAGTCGTTTTCCCGGCGAGCGCCGTAAACGAAACCTCATGCAGCCCTTGGTCCCGGCCTTCGTGCGAGAAGTTGACGCGATCGAACACAACTTCGCCCGGCCCGGGCTTCAGCGTTTTCGCGTTCGGCGCATCCGCTACGTCTGGCGCCTCATCGAGCAGCGTGAACATCTTTTCCATATCGATCGAGGTCTGTTTGATCTCGCGATAGGCGAAGCCGAGAATGTTCAGCGGCGCGTAGAGATTGGTCATGATCAAGATGACGGCGGTGATGTCGCCCGGCCCCATCGGGCCGCGCGCCACCAGCACGCCCGCCGCCACCACCATGGCGACGAGGCCGATATTCATGATCACCGTCTGCAGCACGTTCAACAGCACAAGCGAGGTGTTCGATCGCACCGCGGCGTTGGCGTACGAAGCAAGCGCGCGGTCATAGCGCTCGCTTTCGCGCTTCTCGGCTGCAAAGCTCTTCACCGTCTCGAAATTGAGCAACGAATCCACCGCGCGGCCCGCCGCTTCGGTGTCGGCCTCGTTCATCTCGCGACGGTGCTTGAGCCGCCATTCAGTCACGCCGAACGTGATCCACGCGTAGATGCAAACGGTCAGCCCCGCGATGAGCGAGAATTGCCAACCGTATTTGAAACCCAGCACGCCCGCCGCGAGCAATAGCTCGATTACAGTGGGCGCGATGTTGAACGCCAAGAAGCGCAGCAAAAAGTCGATCGCGCGTACGCCGCGTTCGATGGTGCGATAGACGGCGCCCGTGCGCTTCGATTGGTGAAAGCGTACCGAAAGCGCATGCACGTGGGTAAACACGCGCGTACCCGCGCGCCGCTGCGCCTCTTCGCTGATCGGCTGGAAGATGGCGTCGCGAATCTGGGGACCAGCAGTCGAGGCGAAGCGAAGCGCCGCCCAGAATCCAGCAAGCCCGATGAACATCGGCAGCGCCCCGCGCGCATCGCCCGCCGCAAGCGCGTTAATGCCGTCGGCCAAAACCAACGGAGAAAACACCGCCAGCACCTTGCCCAAAAGCGTGAGGACGAACGCAGCCCCGAGGCGCAAGCGATAGCCCGGCCCCTCCAGGCCGCCGATCAGGCTCATCAGCTGGCCGATGGTCCGCAATATCGGCGGCGAGACGTCGACGGACGGTTCCGCCTTCGACACCACTTTTCCTTCACCGCGCACCATTTGGAACAATCCTTGAAGGGACGACTTAGGCGCGGGTGATTTCCCCCGCAATGGCGTATGATGAGCTAAGCTTGGTGTATGCCCATGGCTGATTCCAGTCCGCTCGGCCCCGCAGTGCGCTCGGTGTGCGTCTATTGCGGCTCATCCGAGACGACGAAGCCCGAATATCTCGACCTCGCAACGCGCTTTGGCGCGGCGCTCGCGGCAAACGGCCTGCGCCTGGTTTATGGCGGCGGCGCCGTCGGCCTGATGGGCCGTTGCGCGCGAGCGGCGCACGAAGCTGGCGGTGAAGTCCTCGGCATCATGCCGCGCTTCCTGGAGCGGCGCGAAATCGTTTACGCCGACGTGCCGCACCGCATGGTCGACACCATGCACGAGCGCAAACACATCATGTTCGAGGAAAGCGACGCGTTCGTCGTTCTGCCTGGCGGCATCGGTACCCTAGAGGAAGCGGTGGAAACGCTCTCTTGGCGCAGGCTCGATCTGCACAAGAAGCCAGTCGTCTTTCTTTCGGAGGACGATTTCTGGGCGCCGTTCTTCACGCTGATGCAGCACACCATCGATGCGAACCTCACGCCGGCCGCCTTCAACGACGCCGTCGCCTACGCACGCACGATCGAGGATTGCTTCGCGGCCTTAGGCGCCCCCGCCTCGACTTGAACCTCGCGTTAACGGGCGCACGGTAGCCTGTTCCCGGTAAACGGGGATTAACGATGGGCTTTGGCAAACGGCCATCCTCTGCTCCAGCGCCTACGCCGACCACGCCAGATTCGCCGGTGGGTCGTCAGGCGCCGACAGCCGCGGTAGGACCCAGCGAAACCAATCTCAGCCCCGACGCCCGCTTAGATCAGGCTCGCGCCGCGATGGAAGCGCGCCACGCGCAACTCCAAAGCAGCACAGAAGCCCTTCTGCCCGGCGCAAAGATGCGCCCATTCTTTCTGATACCCGAGACTTGCTGGGAGGGTCCTACAGGTTCGTTCCTGATGAAGACCCTCGATCTTTACGCGCACGACAATTGGAACGTCATGTTCCTGGCCGCCGACGAGCGCACGGCCGCCGCGCTGGACATCGCCCTGCACCCCCACGGGGAAATTCCAGCCTTTATCCAAGCCACCCAACGGCTCATGGACGAATGTCAGCTGAACATGAACGGCGCTCACAATGAGGCCGCCCGAACCGGAAATTTTAACGGTTACAACGAGGCGCGCGATGACGCCCGCGAGCAGGTAAAGCTATTGGCGGGCCAGTTCGCCAAACAGATCGTCGAAGCCTGGCAAAAGCGCAGCACTGGCCGCGGGGCCTAATTTTTCAGGGCGCCCGCGACAGAAACTCGGCCCGCCCTAGACTAACCCGCCATGAGCATCAGTCCCGACCAAGATGCGCGCTACCTTGCCGCCGCCGAGGCGCATGGCCCCGCTTTGCAGCGTCTGGCCGGCGCGTTCGAGGCGAACCCGGAACGCCGCCGCGACCTCCTGCAAGATATGCACGTCGCGCTCTGGCGCAGCTTTGCCGCCTTCGATGATCGCTGCTCAGTGCGCACCTGGGTCTATCGCGTCGCCCACAACGTCGCCGCCAGCTACGTCGATAAGGAGCGCCGGACACACAAGGGCGCCGTCACGATCGACGAGATCGAACACTTGCCGGATTCCACCAGCATCGCTGCCGATGTCGAGGAGAGCGAAACCGTCGCCCGCTTGCACGCGCTCATCCGCCAACTCAAAGCGCCGGACCGCCAAATCATCACGCTCTATCTCGAAGAGCTCGACGCCGCCGCCATCGCCGAAATCACTGGCCTCTCCTCCGGCGCCGTCGCCACCCGCATCTCACGGCTGAAGATCCACCTCGCCGCCAAATTTCATGAGCACGCCAATGTCTGACCGCGATCCCCTTCAATCGATTTGGCAGAACCAAAGCCAAGAGGAATTCACAATGAGCCTCGCCGACATTCACACGCGCGCTGAACGTTTCCAGTCGCGCATCCGCACGCGCAATTGGATCGAGTACGCCGCCGCCGGCTTCGTCGTGGTGTTCTTCGGCTGGATGGCCGCGACCGTGCCGGAGCCGATCGTGCAAATCGGCGCTGTGCTGATTGCTTTGGGCGCACTTTACGTGTGCTGGAAACTGCACCAGCTCGGACGCGCTGCGTCCGGTGATGAACTAAACGCCGGCGCGCAAAGCTGGGCGGCGTTCCATCGCGCCGAACTCACGCGCCAGGGCGCTGCGCTCCGCACCGTGTGGCGTTGGTATTTGGCTCCGTTCGTGCCGGGCATGCTGGTATTTTTGGCAGGCGTTTCCTTCACGGCCGCCAATCCTGCGCCCTTCCCAGAGCGCCTCGCTGTGTTCCTGGCTGGACTTGCACTCATGGCTGCCGTGTTCGCCGTCATTGCCTGGCTTAATGCGCAAGCTGTGAAACGCCTCGACGCCGAGATCGCAGCGCTCGATCAGGTGCGCGCCGATTGAACGCCACGCCAACGCAGCAGCGCGAATGTCAGCAGGAGAAGGCAAACCAATCCCGGTAAGCTCGCCTCGATCCCGAACTTACCACCCGTCAGCCAATCGGGACCGCTGAGTGCGGGCGCAAGCAGGCCCTGCTCCTCATTGCCGCTAACGCCGAAGCCCAACACCCCGCCTTGAACAAAGTTCGCCATCAGGTGAATCCCAATCGGCATCGCTAGGCTTCGCGTGCGCAAATACGCGAGCCCGAACATGATCGAAGCGATAAAGATGTTTACGCCCGCCATCGGCGCGAGCGCGCCGGCGTCTTGCAGCGCTGCTGAGTGCGTCAGCACAAAGAACGCGCCGACGATCAGTTGCGCGGGCCACGCGCCGAGCCCGTCAATGAAGCGCTGAAATACAAAACCTCGAAACATCAGCTCTTCGGTGACAGCTACGGCAAGAAACAGCAGCAACGCCGGCCCCAGCGCCGAGAGCCCGTCCGGCGAGACGCGCCACGCCACTAAACCGAACGCCGTCATGATCACCGCAGGCACAGCCATCACCACAGCGCCCAGCGCACCGCCGATCGCCAATTGCCCAAGCCAGCGCGCATCGAACGCACCGAACAGATCCGACATCGGCTTGCGCCGCAGCGCTTGGCAGAGCACCGAGGCAAACAGCACCACCAACGCTTGCTGCCAAACCGGCACGCCGCCTTCACTGCGCTGCCCCAGCAAGATCACCGGAAACAAAAACGCCGTCAGCACCGCCATAAAGATGACGACCCACCAGCCGCTGCGGAGGCGGCGCGAGGTATTGAGGAAGAGATGCGGGATTGTCATCCCGCTCGCGTCATCTGCGCGCTCACGCCGCCTGCCCCATGAGGCGCTTCCGCGCGCGTTCTTCGCCGATCAGCGGAAACAGCGCAGCCATTTCAGGGCCATGGTCCATGCCCGTGAGCGCTTGGCGCAATGGCATGAAGAGCGCTTTGCCTTTAGCGCCGGTTTTTTCTTTGACGGCGTTAGTGAAAGCTTGCCACGTTGTCGCGTCGTAAGCGCCGGTTGGCAGCACTTCGGCGGCGGCGGAGGCGAACGCGGCGTCGGGCACGATCGGCTCGATCGGGCCTTCGACGATGCGGACGAAGTCCTTCACGTCCTTGAGCAGCACAAGGTTCGCGCGCACCGCGTTCCAGAACGCTTCGCCCTTGTCTGCGCCTAGAGCAGCGAGACGGTCCTTCACGACCGCGTAGTCGTATTGATGCAGAAGCTGCGCGTTCACGCGCTTCAGGTCTTCGGGGTCGAAGCGCGCGGGGGCGCGGCCGATCTTGGCGAAATCGAACTCCGACGCCAGCACCGCAAGCGAGGCGCGCGCCTCGACCGGATCAGAGGTGCCGATCTTTGCGAGATGTGAGAGCACAGTCATCGGCTCGTAGCCTTCGGCCGCGAGTTCACCGACCCCGAGTGAGCCGATGCGCTTTGAAAGCGCGTTGCCATCGGCGCCGACGAGCAACGGGAAGTGACCAAAGAGGGGCACAGGCCCGCCGAGCGCTTCGAAGATTTCGATCTGCACACCAGAATTGGTGACGTGGTCTTCGCCGCGGACGATGTGCGTAATCTTGAAGTCGATGTCGTCAACGACGCTTGGCAGCGTGTAAAGAAAGGCGCCGTCTTCGCGGATCAGCACAGGATCGCTCAGCGAGGCCGTGTCGATCGAGACATGGCCGCGCACAAGATCGGTCCAATCCTTGCGCGCGCCGGAGAGCTTAAAACGCCAGTGCGGCTTGCGGCCTTCCGCTTCGAGCTTGGCGCGGTCTTCGGCGCCGAGCTTCAGCGCAGCGCGATCATAGACCGGCGGCTTGCCGGTCGCTTGCGCGATCTTGCGTTTGCGGTCGAGTTCATCCTCGGTCTCGTACGCCGGATAGAGCAGCCCCGCCGCCTTCAACTTATCGGCGGCCTTCTCGTACTCGGCGAAGCGGTGCGATTGGTTGGCGCGCTCCTGCCAATGGAGCCCGAGCCATCTGAGATCATCCTCGATGCTTTGCTCGAACTCTTTGGTCGAGCGGGCAAGATCGGTGTCGTCGATACGCAAGAGGACGCTGCCGCCCTGCGGGATCGCGAAGAGCCAGTTCATCAGCGCAGTGCGTACGTTGCCGACATGGATGCGTCCCGTAGGGGACGGCGCGAAACGGAGGCGGATGGACATTACGTAAGGACTCTTTGCGGGAAGGCCGGGTTTATGCGGCGCGCCGCCCCGCCCTGTCCAGCTTGCTTCGCGCCAACGCCGCTCTAGGGTGCCGCAAAACCCACGAGGAGCACGCCATGGCGACCACGTCGCGCGAAATCCGCTTGAAAAGCCGCCCCACCGGCCTTCCCGAAGCTGCAAACTTTGAGCTGGCCACAGTTGAATTGCCCGATCCGGGCCCGGGCGAAGTTTTGGTGCGCAATGCGTGGATGTCGGTCGATCCGTACATGCGCGGCCGCATGTACGACCGCCCGAGCTACGTGCCGCCATTCCAAATCGGCCAGCCGCTGCAGGGCGGCGCCGTGGGGCAAGTTGTGAAGTCCAACGATCCGAAATTCCAAGAAGGCGACTGGGTCGAGAGCATGAACGGCTGGCGTGAAGCGTACGTCGCCGCCGGCGCCGCGTTGAACAAGCTGCCGGCCACCGGCGTCCCGCCGCAAGCGTTCCTCGGCGTGCTCGGCATGCCGGGCATGACCGCCTACACCAGCTTCCATCGCATCGGTGAGCCTAAGGCTGGAGACGTCGTCTTTGTTTCAGGCGCTGCAGGCGCCGTGGGCTCCGCAGTTTGTCAAATCGCCAAATTGCGCGGTTGCACCGTCGTGGCCTCCGCCGGCTCCGACGAAAAGCTCGCGTGGCTGAAGAGCGTCGGCGTCGATGCCGGGGTCAACTACAAGAAGGGCAATCTGCTCGAGAACGTCCGCGCCGCAGCGCCGAAGGGCATCGACATCTATTTCGACAATGTCGGCGGCGAGCATCTGGAAGTGGCGCTCGAAGTCGCACGCCCGTTCGCGCGCTTCATCGAGTGCGGCATGATTTCGATCTATAACGACAAAGAGCCGGCGCCCGGCCCGCGCAACATGAGCTACGTCGTCGGCAAACGCATCAAGATGCAGGGCTTCATCGTGTCCGACTTCATGGACATGCGCGAACAATTCTTCACCGAGATGGGCGGCTGGGTGCGCGACGGTAAGATTAAGTCGGAAGAAACCGTAGAGAACGGCATTGAGAACGCGCCGAAAGCGTTTCTCAATCTCTTCAGTGGAGGAAACACGGGCAAAATGCTCGTGAAACTCGGCTGATATGTCTCAACGTCTGTTCCATGCTTACGTCATGGTCGATTGGAGCGCTGCCTCCAAGCCGACCACCGGCCCCGATTCAATTTGGATCGGGGTCTTAAAGCGCAACGTGCGCTTTCAGATGGCGTTTGAAGCGCACAATCCAGGGACGCGGGTTGATGCGGAGAAGTTGCTCAATAGCATCCTTGATGAATTGAAGCGCAAAAGCGAACGGGTGCTTGTCGGCTTCGACTTTCCGCTGGCGTTTCCACGCGGCACCGCCGCGGCGCTGAAACTCAGCGGCGAGCCTTGGCGCGCCGTGATGGATTTCACGGCGAAGGAGATCAAAGACAAGCCGGACAATACGAACAACCGCTTCCAAGTCGGCGCTAAGATGAACCGGCTGATGACGGGCGAGGCGTTTCCATTCTGGGGCGCGCCCGCGCGCGACGAGCAAACCATGCTCTCTGCCAAACGCCCGCGCGAACACGGGCCCAGCGATCTGCCCGAGCTGCGTCTCACTGAGCAGGCCACTAAAGGCCCCTCTCCGATCTGGAAACTCTACTACCAGGGCTCCGTCGGCGGACAGGCGCTGACCGGTCTGCCGGTGATCAAGCGCCTGCGAGATACGCGTGCTGCGAAAGTGTGGCCGTTTGAAACTGGCTGGCGCCCGCTCTCCAGCGCCGATGTCGCGGACACCGAAGCCGTGCTCGCGGAGATTTATCCAAGCCTGTTCGGCGCGAAACCCGCTGCCGGCGAGGTGAAGGACCAAGCGCAAGTGCGCACCGCCTGCGAACGCTTCAATGCGCTCGACGAAAAAGGTCAGCTCGCCGCATTGTTCGGGCCGAGCAAGGATGACCCGCGGCGGGAAATCGTCGAACACGAAGAAGGCTGGATCTTAGGCGTCAACGCCTAAAGGTTCGCGCGCAGGCCGGCTGCTCAGCCACCACCAGCGTGCGAGCAATATGCCGACCGAAAGCATGCTCGACCAAAAGATCGACCACAGCAGCCCCGCGACCTTCATGCCCAGTCCCTCGGCCAGCCAGAACCCAAGCGCCGGCATAACCACGAGATATGCAAGGATGTGGCTGAACGTCGGAAACCAATTGTCGCCGCGCGCGCGTAAAGCCGCCGCGATCACCACCTGGCCGCCATCGGGGATCAACACCAAAGCGCAAATCCACATGATCCCGGCGAGCATGGCCACCAGTTCGACATCGGCGGTGTAAAGCCCGCCGATCTGCCGTGCAAAAATCAGAATGAGGATCGCGGTGATCGCCATCCCGACCGTGTTGATGCCAAGCGCTGTCCAGCCGGCGCGGGTTGCGTCCGCGGGCGCATGGCGCCCCGTCGCTTCCGCCACCAGCACCGCCGCCGCCGCCGAAACGCCGAGCGCAATCATGAACACGAACGCCATCAGGTTGAGCAGAATCTGATAGCCGGAGACCTCAAGCGCGCCGATCCGGCCGGCAATCACCGTCATCGCCGAAAACGCGCCAGCTTCCGCCGCTTGGCTGACAGCGGCAGCGATGCCCACGCCAAGCAGCGCTCGATAGGTCGGCCCGTTCGAACTCAAAGTTCGCACGCGATACTTCGAGCTATCGCGGCTGAACCAGATGCACGCAAGGATCACGCCCGCCAGAAACACCCGCGCGCCGACTGTCGCCCACGCAGAGCCCACCGCGCCGTGCTCAGGCGCCAGCGCGTGGATTGCACTCAACACTGGCCAATCGCGGATCGCGGCATAAAGCGGCTCAGCCCACACCACCGTCGTGCCGACACTGAGATCAGGCACCCAAATCAAATTGAGCGCCAAATTGACGACGTTGGCGCCCCACATCACCGCAGTGCCGATGCCAGGCTTTTTGATCGCTTCAAGAAAGAATGTGCCGGCGACGAAGAGCAGATGAAGCGGGATCGAAAACGCCAGCACCCGCATCACCGGCGTTGATGGCGCCGCAAGCTCCGCATCAATGCCGAACACGGTGAAGATGCGCTCTCCGCCAAACCACATGAGGGCCGCAGACAAAACGCCAGCCAAACCGGCCAGCACGAGGCCGCGTCTCAGTGCGACACCCGCGCCATCAGGATTGCCCTCACCAAGAGAGCGCGCAGCCAACACCTGCACGCCTTGAAGAAGCCCGATAGCTGCGACGAGAAAAACGGCTGTAGGCGCCCAGCCAAGCGCCTGATGCGGCAACTCCGCCGCCGCCAATTGGCCGACGATCACGACGTCGACCAGCGCCATGCCGATAATACCCAACCGCGCGAGCGCGACCGGGCCGGCGATCCGCAACAAGGGTGCAACGTAAGAGCGTGAGAAGGCCATGAGCGCGAAGGCCTAGCGGAGCCGTCTGAGTCGGTCGAGGTTCAAGCGGCGGGCGGCGGCGTGGGGCGAAGGCCGCGATAGAGATACCCCGACAGGCCCGCCTCCAACATGCCGTAAATCAGCAACTGCGCGAGACCCGCGAGGAAATAGAACCCTATTACCGAAACCGTCTGCGCGTTGGCCGCCAATGCCGCCGGATCACTCGCTGGAGCGCCGAAGATCGCCGCTGCGATTGATTGCAGCACACCGACTAGGATCAGCGCCGGCGCCAAAAGCAGCACCCGCGTCGCAGCAATGCGCAGCAAATTGCCCTTCGTCCACCGCCAGCTATCGAACACCTTTATGCGGTTCTGCTCCACCGTTGCAGGCGCCGCGAGATAAAGACGCGATGTCAGCAGCAATACCAAAACGCCTGCGATACCAAGCGCCCACAACATCACGTTTGGCTGCGCCGCCACGGCGCGATCCATGATCGCCATCAGCTGTTCGTTGTTTTGCCCCGCAGCGCGCACCTCTTCCGCGTAGGGCCCGATGAGGATGCTCATCGCCACGTAGAGCACCATGAACATGACGATGGAGATAAAAAAGCCAACGAACGACATGGACGCGAACACGCGCAGCCCATCGCCCGCCAAGCGCGCGCCCACGCCCACCGGCCCGTTGAACGCAACGTTCAGAAAAGCCGCATGTACGAAGGCGCTGACAATGCCGACAACGACGATCCACAGTGCGGTCACGCCGAAAAGCGCAAACGCCCCCGTCTGAACCGCCGCGCCGATCGCGGCAACGCTGAGGCCAAAGCGCCAATGCTCCCGCAAAAAGCGCACGGCCTGCCCTGCACTCTCCACGATCGGCACTTTGCCTTCCGGCGTCGCCATTCCCGCATCTCCGTGTTGGGACGCGCTATATGGCCCGAAAACCGCCGCCCCGCGAGACTTGAAGCGCCGCCCCAGGCGCGGCATGTGATCGCCCATGAAACCTGTTCACGTAGTCGGCGGCGGCATGGCCGGTTCCGAGGCCGCCTGGGCGCTGGCCAATGCCGGTGTGCCCGTGGTGCTGCACGAGATGCGCCCGGTCGTGAAAACCGACGCGCACCATACCGATAAGTTCGCTGAACTGGTCTGCTCCAATTCGTTCCGCAGCGACGATTGGCGCGGCAATGCCGTCGGCCTACTGCACGAAGAAATGCGCCGCTTGGGCTCGCTGGTGATGACCTGCGCCGTGCCAGCGCAAGTCCCTGCAGGCAGCGCGCTCGCAGTCGACCGCGACGTGTTCAGCGATGCCGTGACAGCCGCGCTGACAGCGCATCCGTTGATCAGTGTTGAGCGCGGCGAAGTCAGGTCGCTCGATGCATTGCTAACAAGCGACGACGCCAGCGTCATCTTCTCAACGGGGCCGCTAACCTCGCCGTCGCTGGCGGACTCCATCCGCAACCTCACCGGCGAAGACTCGCTCGCGTTCTTCGATGCGATCGCGCCGATCGTGCATGCGGACTCGATCGATTTCGACATTGCGTGGATGCAGTCGCGTTATGACAAGGAAGGTCCGGGCGGCGATAAGGCGGCGTATGTGAACTGCCCGATGGATGAGGCGCAGTACAATGCCTTCATCGCGGCGCTGAATGCGGGCGCGAAGACTGAGTTCAAGGATTGGGAAAAGAACACGCCCTATTTCGAGGGCTGCTTGCCGATCGAGGTGATGGCGGAGCGCGGGCCAGAGACGCTGCGGTTTGGGCCGATGAAGCCGGTGGGGCTCTTGGACCCGCGCGTCGGCAAGCGCGCGCATGCGGTGGTGCAGCTGCGGCAGGACAATAACAGACCAAGCTGAAATACGGCGCGCAGGAAGAAATCTTCCGCATGATCCCCGGCCTGCAGAACGCGCGCTTTGCGCGGCTGGGCGGCATCCATCGCAACACGTTTTTGAATTCGCCGAAGTTGCTCGACAGCACGCTGCGTTTGCGCGCCGAGCCGCGCGTGCGTTTTGCGGGGCAAGTGACTGGTGTTGAGGGCTACGTCGAAAGCGCTGCGATGGGGATGATGGCGGGGCGCTTTGCGGCGGCGGAGCGTTTGGGGCGCGCGATCGAACCACCGCCGCACACAACAGCGTTCGGCGCGCTGCTCGCGCACGTGACGGGCGGGCATATCGGCGACGGCAAAGGTTCTTTTCAGCCGATGAACGTCAACTTCGGGCTGTTTCCCCCGCTAGATGCGCCGACGCATGGGGCGGATGGGAAGAAGCTCAAGGGCGAAGAGCGCGGACGGGCCAAGAAGCTGGCGATGGCGGAACGGGCGTTGGGGGATTTGGGGGGGTGGCTCGGCGCCTTAACCTAATATTTGGCGCCTTCGCGGAGACTGCCCGTTCCGGAGGCTGGCTTGGCTATCATCATTAGCGAAAACAGCGATCTGAAGTTGCATGTCGTCCGCTTCGAAGCGCGGGTGATGTTTGCCGAGCTTTGCGAACTTGGCGCGCGCCATCGCGAGCGACAAGATTGGGCCGCCACCGACACCTTCTATATCGTCGATGAAGGCGCCGATCTTTCCGATCTCACCGAAGGCAAGCTCGACGTTCTGCGCGACCACTATCGCGCTCTGCACGAAGGCCTCGATCTTTTCCTGTTGCGACGCTCTGTCTGGGTTTGCCGCGACGCGGCTGCTTGTCGTGTGGTCGAGTATTGGCTGAAGGACCGTCACTCCAGAGACGGCCAGGGCGCAGACCTCATGCTCGTCGCCGACCTCAATGACGCGGCGGACCTGTTCACGCGCGAAGAGATCGCCGCCGTGCACAGCGACATCGGCTTTGTAGAACTCGCTCGCCTCACGGGCGCAGCCAGCAGAGCGGCCTAGATCAACCCACCCAGCGGCGAACTCGGATCGGCGTACTTCTTCACTGGCGTTGAAGGCTAAATCGAAAGTGCCGTGGTGATCGACGCAACAAGCTAGCGTACGCGCGCGGCTTCTCCGTTAATTCCGTAGTTGAGCCCGCCCTGGGCTGCAGGCGTAAATGAGATTGGGATTTCCACAACCTTATTGCACGCGCTAATGAGCCACGTTTCCTGCCAGGCGCTTCCTGCGGGCGTGTCCTGAGCCGTCGTGTGTGCCACGCCAACAGCATTTGGCTCGGGGCACTCCGCTAGCGTCCTCGCCACACGTATCACGTGTGGATGCACGTCGCGCTGCAGCATTGGACTTGCGCGCGTCTGACCGGCCACGCCGCTCACGACAGAAGGCGGCGCGCCGGGACGCGCCAATACATAATAGTTCGAGATGTACTGCGCACCGCAGATTTCGACGAACAGACGCTCACTGTACATGCGACCGCCGTCGCGTGTGAGTTGCTGCGTGAGCTGATCGGATTGGCTCACATCCGTAAAAGAAGTTGAACGCGCCGTTACATTCTCGCATCCGCGTGCATTGATAAATGACGATAGAGAAGACGCTAGGCTTTCGGTCATCAGGGCCACGTACGGTTTTTCCGGCGTGGAGAGCGCCTCAGGCCTATCTCCTTGCAAGTCGAGTTCGATTCGCATCGTCCCTTCCTGCGCCACGGCAACCCCGCATAACGCGGCGCTAAACAGGAACACGAGCAACGGCTTGTGCATCATCAAATCAGCCCACCCAGCGGGCTCGACGGATCAGCATACTTCTTCTTCCCCATCCGCCCCGCAAGATACGCTTCCCGCCCCGCGATCACGGCGTGCTTCATCGCGCGCGCCATGCGGACGGGGTCCTTCGCTTCGGCGATGGCGGTGTTCATGAGCACGCCGTCGACGCCGAGCTCCATAGCGATGGCCGCGTCACTCGCGGTGCCGACGCCGGCATCGACGATGACGGGGACGCGGGTTTGTTCGACGATGAGGCGGATGTTCACCGGGTTCTGGATGCCGAGACCGGATCCGATCAGTGAGCCCAGCGGCATGATGGCGACGCAGCCCGCGTCTTCGAGTTTGCGCGCATAGACCGGATCATCGCTGCAATAGACCATCACGTCGAAGCCTTCGGCGACGAGGATTTTGGCGGCGCTGAGCGTCTCTTCCATGTCCGGATAGAGCGTCTTCTGGTCGGCGAGGACTTCGAGCTTCACCAGCTTCCAATCGCCCGCCTCGCGCGCGAGGCGGAGCGTGCGCAACGCTTCGTCGGCGGTGAAGCAGCCGGCGGTGTTGGGCAGGAACGTCGTCTTCTTCGGATCGATGTGATCGGTGAGCCGCTCCTTGGTGGGATCTGAGATATTCACGCGCCGCACCGCGACGGTGACGATCTCGGCACCGCTAGCTTGGAGGGCGGCAGCGTTCTCGGCGTAGGATTTGTATTTACCGGTGCCGATGATGAGCCGAGAAGCGTAAGCCTTGCCGGCGATATTCAGTGTATCGGTCATTGAGAGCGGCCTTCCAAGCATGGGCCGAAAACATCGGGTGAAACGATTGCGAGGGGGCTAAAGCCATTGTCCGCTTCAAGCAGTCGGCCCTCCACAGCAAGTGCGCGCGCATCGCGGCGCGGTATCTGGGGTGAGCGATCTGCTTGTACAGCCGCCTCGGCGCTGGTGTGGAATGGCCAGCCCTGGTAAATTGCTCTCACGCCACGCTGGGTATCGTAGAAGAAGACCGTGTTGTAGCCATCCGTGGCGACCGCGAAGGCGTGGTCTGGGTCTCCCATATCATGGGGACCGCGCGTGATCGGGATACGCGCAACGACGCGCGTTGTCGTGGCGCCCACTGTCCATGCATCGCCGACTTCAACAGGAGCGCACCGCTTCGGCAGCACGACGCTGAACCATTGTTCGCGCAGGCAATAGAACTCCTCGGTCGAACAGTCCACGAGCGACGAAACCATGTGCGACCCGGCAGGCCCGGACACGCCGCGCCAGAAATCGAAATAGTAGGAGCCAAACACAAACACGCCGCGCTCGGACCACCCATTCTGACGCCGGTCCTGCGCATCAGCCGTTGGCGCAAAGACAAAAATGAGCGTCAGCAAAGCTGTAAGAAGTGTCCGCATCACCCGCCCCCAACAAACTGGACAATCTCCAGCTGATCGCCGTCCTCAAGTGCGATCTCAGACCACAGGCTCTTTGGCGCAATTTCGCGGTTGCGCTCTACCGCCACGCGGCCGCTCTCTATCCCCAGCGAGGCGAGCAGGTCGGCGAGGGTCGCCCCGGGGGGCGCATCTCGCGTTTCTCCATTGACGGTCAGACGCATAGGCCTTCCTATCCGCCCGACTTAGAGCCCCTTGAGCCGGGGTTCAACGGAGCCCCCATCCGCCCGTGCAGAGGACGATGCCGGACGCAAAGCCAATTTACGTGCTGAACGGCCCCAACCTGAACCTGTTGGGGACCAGGGAGCCTGAAATCTACGGCCGCGTGACGCTGGCTGAGATCGAGGTCGCCTGCGCCGAGCGCGCAGCGCAGCTGGGGCGCGGCATTGTGTTCCGCCAGTCCAATATCGAGGGCGAGTTGGTCACCTGGCTGCAAGAGGCGGGCGACAAGGCCGGGGCGGTTGTTCTAAACGCCGGGGCGTACACCCATACCTCGGTCGCGCTGCACGATGCGATCAAGGCGATCGCCGTTCCGGTGATCGAAACCCACCTTTCCAACCCCACCGCGCGTGAGGATTTCCGTCACGTTTCGTTAGTGGGCAAAGCCGCAAAGGGCGTCATCGCCGGCTTTGGGGCGACATCATATTTATTGGCTATCGAGGCTGCAGCCTTGCTGGCGAACGAGAGCTAAAAGCGCGTGAGCAGGAAACCGCAGAACATGAGCGACAAGAAGCAAGCGATCGATCCCGATCTCGTGCGTGAGCTAGCGAAGATTCTCTCCGACACCGGGCTCTCGGAGATTGAAGTCGAACACGGCGAACTGCGCTTGCGCATTGCCCGCACGCTGACTGCCGCGCCGGTCACGCATATGGTCGCCGCAGCGCCAGTCGCACACGCGCCGGCAGCGCCGCCGCCTGCCGCTGGCCCTGCGCCGGTTGCGGACGCCGCTTCGCATCCTGGCGCCGTGCCTTCACCGATGGTCGGCACCGCTTATCTTTCGCCGGAGCCCGGCGCGCCGGTGTTCATCAAAATCGGCGACACCGTCACTGCTGGCCAGACCCTGATGGTCGTCGAAGCGATGAAGACCTTCAATCCGATCCCAGCACCACGCGCCGGCAAGATCACAGCGATCCTCGTCAACGATGCGCAGCCCGTCGAATACGGCGAGCCGCTCGTGATTCTCGAGTAAGATGAAAATCTCGCGCCGCCATGTCGCATTCGCCGCCGCAAGTGCGTTCGCACTCGCGGCAACGCCTGCCAGCGCGCAAGTGGGTCAAGCGCTTGATGGCGCTTGGCAAGGGGTGCTGACGCCTCTCCGCGGCCAGGACCTCTCGGTCGCAGACGAAGCATGGGAGCCTTTTAGACTAATCATACTTCGCGACACCGTGCGCGTGTTTCTGCGTGAAGATGACGGCGACGTATTTGAAGAGATTAAGCCCGGCGAGTTCTTCATCACCCGGCTCGGAAACAGCGCCGTCATTTCAGCGATTGACGCGGCGCCCACCGTCCCGCTTGGCCAAGGTTGGGTAGAGAGCTGGTCGTTCTCAGTGACTCTCAAAGCCGAACACACGCTTGCTTGCGTTTTCACACGTCAGGTCAACAACCATCACGTCCCGCACGGCGAAGAGGGCGCGGCCTTTTCCATGGTGCTGAGCGGCGAGTTGCAAAGAGTCTACGTCGATCATGTTTGAAAAAGTCCTGATCGCTAATCGCGGCGAGATCGCGCTTCGCATCCATCGCGCATGCAAGGAGATGGGCATCTCCACCGTCGCCGTGCACTCGACCGCGGATACGGACGCCATGCACGTGCGCCTCGCCGATGAGAGCGTCTGCATCGGCCCGCCGCCGGCGCAGAAGAGCTACCTGCACATTCCCTCCATCATCGCCGCCGCCGAAATCACCGGCGCGCAGGCCATCCATCCGGGCTACGGCTTTCTCTCGGAGAACGCCAAGTTCGCCGAGATCGTCACTCAACACGGCATGACCTTCATCGGCCCCACCGCCGAACACATCCGCCTGATGGGGGACAAAATCGCCGCCAAGCAGGCCGCGATCGACACAGGCATGCCCGTGGTGCCCGGCTCTGACGGCGGCATCGCCACCGAAGAAGACGCCAAAAAGTGGGGCAAGAAGATCGGCTATCCAGTGCTGATCAAAGCCGCAGCCGGCGGCGGCGGGCGCGGCATGAAAGTCGCGCGCAGCGCCGAAGAAGTCAGCGAAGCCTTCTCCACCGCGCGCGCTGAAGCGAAAGCCGCGTTCGGCAACGACGAAGTTTACATGGAGAAGTATCTGACGCATCCGCGTCACATCGAAATCCAGGTCGTCGCGGACAGCCACGGCAATGTCATCCATCTGGGCGAGCGCGATTGTTCGCTGCAGCGCCGCCACCAGAAAGTGCTCGAAGAAGCGCCCTCACCCGCGCTCAACGCCGAGGACCGCGCCAAGATCGGCCGCGTCACTGCCGAAGCCATTCAGAAGCTCGGCTATCTCGGCGTCGGCACAGTTGAATATCTCTACGAGGACGGAGAGTTTTACTTCATCGAGATGAACACGCGCCTGCAGGTCGAGCATCCGGTAACCGAGATGATCACCGGCATCGATCTGGTGCGCGAGCAAATCCGCATCGCCGATGGCGCGCCGCTTTCGGTGAAGCAGAAGGACGTGAAGTTCAACGGCCACGCCATTGAGTGCCGCGTCAACGCCGAGAACCCGGCAACTTTCCGACCGTCACCCGGCAAGATCACCGGCTATCACCCGCCCGGCGGGCTCGGCGTGCGCTTGGATAGCGCCATCTATGCCGGCTACGCGATCCCGCCGAACTATGACTCGCTCATCGGCAAGCTCATCGTCCACGGCCGCGACCGCGCCGAATGCCTGATGCGCCTGCGCCGTGCGCTGAACGAAATGGTCATCACCGGCGTCGAGACCACGCTGCCGCTCTTCCGCGATTTGATGAACGAGCCGGACGTGATCAACGGCGACTACTCCATCCACTGGCTGGAGAAAAATCTGAAGGCCAAAGCAGAAGCAGAGGCGCCCGCGAAATGAAGATCAAAGCTCTTTTCGCGGCGTTTGCCCTTGTCGCCTGCTCGCCGCAAGCGCCTACCGACCAAGCGGGGCCCCCCGCTCCTGCAGCGCCCGAAGCGGCGAGCCAGGAGCTGATAGACGCTCTGACGCCTGTGCTTTCCACCGACATCGGTCAGCACGTGTCGTTCACCATCGAGACTGTCAGTGTTGATAACGATTGGGCCTGGCTCGTCGTCCAACCCCACACAACCGACGGCGGCGACATCGACTGGTCGCAGACAAAGTACGGCGTCCAAGCCGCCGAAGGGGTGCTCGACGGCGGCGGTAGAACGTACGCGCTGCTGAAGCGCGAGAACGGTGCTTGGGGCGTACTCGATTTCGTCGTCGGCCCGAGCGATGTCGCCTATGGCGACTGGCCCACCCGCTACGGGGCGCCCCCCGAACTCATGGGCCTTTCTGGCGAGTGAGCCAACGGCCCGGCCATTGCAAAGCGCCCCCTGGAAACTCTTTCAGGGCTGATTTGGTATGGCACATCAACAATTCGCGGGCGTCGCAGTACTCGTTGTCCTGACTTTCATGGTCCTGGCCCTCGCCGCTTGCGCCAATTCCGCACAAACCACGGTCGCGACCTATGGCCCGGCGATGATCGCACCGATCCCGGCCGAAGCGTCAGGTCAGCCTGAGTTCCACGGCGCCCCGATCGGCGCGGACACCCTGCGCTCGCGACTGCTCGCCGAGTAGCCAGAAAATAGACGCCGGTACTGCCGTTTGGCACACTCCGGCGTCGTGAAGGCCTTCTCGACCGACGATCTGCTCGCCTGCTATCGGCGCGGCGTCTTTCCCATGGCGGAAAGTCGTGACGACGACGGATTCTTCATCGTCGATCCCGAATGGCGCTGCGTCTTCCCGCTCGACGATTTCCACGTCCCCAAGCGCCTCGCGCGAACCCTGCGCCAAGACCGGTTCACCTTCACCATCGACCGCGAATTCTCCGCCGTCATCAAGGGCTGCGCCGCGCCCGGGCCCGATCGCGAAGACACCTGGATCAACACCGACATCCGCTCGCTCTACCAATCGCTGCACGCGCAAGGCTTGGCGCACAGCGTTGAGACGCGCGTGGACGGCGAACTTGTCGGCGGCCTCTACGGCGTTGCGATGGGCGGTGCATTCTTCGGTGAAAGCATGTTCTCGCGCGTCACCGACGCCAGCAAAGTCGCTTTGGTGCATCTCGCGGCGCGGCTCAGACATGGCGGCTTCAAACTGCTCGATGCGCAATTCACCACCCCGCACCTCGAACAATTCAACGCACAAACCCTGCCGCGGCGGATTTTTCAATCTCTGCTCGGCGTAGCGTTGGAGACGAACGCCAACTTCGCTGCGCTCCCGGTGGAGACCAAGGGTAACGACTTGATCTCAATACTCTCCGCCCGCTAGCGTCAACGCGGCGCGGTTTGGCGCGCCAGCAAGCAAAAGCGTCGGCCCATGGACATTTCGGAAGCGCAGCGCGACATGCGTCGCGGATACATGAGCGGCGCCACCGGCATTCTGGCGTCATCACTCGCGTGGGCGGCGGCCACCGCATGCGTGTATCTCCTGTCGCCACAGCAGGCCGTCTGGGTGCTGTTCATCGGTGGCGCGTTGATCTACCCGGCCAGTCTCCTGATCAGCAAAGTGCTGGGCGCGCCGGGGTCACACACACGCGGCAATCCGCTCGCCGGCTTAGCTGGGGCGACCACGTTCTGGATGATCCTCAGTCTGCCGCTCGCCTACGTCGCATCGATTGTGCAAATCGAATGGTTCTTTCCGGCAATGTTGCTGATCATCGGCGGCCGCTATCTCACCTTCGGCACGATCTACGGCATGCGCTTTTATTGGGTGCTGGGGTTTGCTCTTGCCGGTGCGGGCATTGCGTTGGCGATGCTCAATGCGCAACCGCTTGTGAGCGCAGCAGCAGGCAGCGCCATCGAATTTGTGTTCGCAATCGTCGCCTTCGTGCTGCACGGCCGCTGGGCCAAGCAATCAGCGTGAGATCCGCTCCAGGCCGCCCATGTACGGCACGAGCGCTTTCGGCACCGTGATCGAGCCGTCGGCGTTTTGATAATTCTCGAGCACCGCAACCAATGTGCGCCCTACGGCAAGCCCTGAACCGTTCAGCGTGTGCACGAACTCGGTCTTGCCGTCCTTATTGCGGAAACGCGCATTCATGCGCCGCGCTTGAAAATCACCGCAGTTCGAGCACGAGCTGATCTCCCGATATTTGCCTTGGCTCGGGAGCCACACTTCGAGATCATAGGTGCGCTTGGCGCCGAAGCCCATATCGCCCGCGCAGAGCAACATCGTGCGGAACGGCAGCTCCAATCGCTTCAGCACCTCTTCAGCGCAGCGCACCATGCGCTCGTGCTCATCATGGCTCTGCTCCGGCGTCGTCACAGAAACCAACTCCACCTTGCGAAACTGGTGCATGCGGATCATGCCGCGCGTGTCGCGCCCGGCCGCGCCCGCTTCCGCGCGGAAGCACGGGGTATCCGCCGTCATACGCAGCGGTAGCGGCGCTTCGTCCAGGATTTGCTCTCGCACCAAATTGGTCAGCGCCACTTCCGACGTCGGAATTAGCCAGAAGTCTTCGCGCGTCGGCGCCTGCTCCAGAATTTCGTGGAGCACTTCGGTTGGCTTGGCCTTCCCAGCACGCTTTTCGAACTCCTCGTCGAACCGCTCCAAAGCTTCGTTGAGCAATTCCTGACGGCTGACCGTCCGCGCGGCGGTGAATTGATCATCGACGAATTTCGGCAACTGACCGGTGCCAAACATCACGTGATCTTTGACCAGCAACGGCGGCGCCGTTTCGGTATAGCCAAACTCGCTCGCGTGCAGATCGAGCATGAACGCCGCCAGCGCCCGCTCCATCCGCGCCAGCTGGCCGCGCAGAACGACAAAGCGCGCGCCTGAGAGCCGCGCGGCCGCTTCGAAATCCATCTGTCCGAGCGCCTCGCCCAGCGTCACGTGATCGGCGCTCAGCTCAACGTTCGGCGGGCCAGCGCCGTCGGACCTGTACCAGCGTCGGACTTCGACATTGCCGTGCTCGTCGGCGCCATCCGGCACATCGTGCGCAGGGAGATTTGGCAGCCCCGCCAGCAATTCATCGCGCGCCGCCAGCCATTTGGCTTCATCGACGCCTGTCTCTTCAATCCGCTGCTTCAGCGCCGCAACTTGCGTGATCAGCCGGTCAGCTTCCGCATCGTTCTTCTGAGCTTTTGCCGCGCCAATAGCTTTGGAAGCTGCATTGCGCTGCGCCTCCGCTTCCTGCTTCGCCGTCAAGGCGGCGCGGAGTTTCGTATCATATTCGATGATCTGGCGCGCTTGCGGTGGGAGCCCCTTGCGGGCCCACGCGGCGTCATAAAGATCAGGGTTTTCACGGATGGCGCGGATATCGTGCATGCCGGTGCTTTAGCCGAAGCAGCGCGTACGCGCTATGGGGCCGGAGGCGCTGCGGCGGCCTCCGCCGCCTCCTTTTTCGCGCGATCCTTTTCCATCAGCGCAACGATCCAGATGGAAATTTCGTAGAGCGCATAGACAGGCAGGGCCATGACGAACATCGAGATGACGTCGTTCGGCGTCACCAGCGCCGAGAACGCGGCGATGCCGACAATGGCGTAGCGGCGCCCTTTGCGCAGCAATGAGGTCGAGACGACGCCGATCTTGCCCAGGAGCGACAAAACCACCGGCAGCTGGAACATCAAGCCAAAGGCCAACACCAGAGTGGTGACGAGGCCCATATATTCCTCGACCTTCGGCAGATACGTCACCCGCACCGGCCCGTCGGTCACTTCCTGATGCAAGGCAAAGTTCAACGCGAACGGCATCGCCACGTAAAACACAAAGGCGGCGCCCAGCAGAAACATCGCCGGCGCCGCGATCATAAACGGCGCCGCCGCCGCACGCTCGTTGCGATAGAGCCCAGGCGCAATGAACGCGTAGGCCTGCCACGCGAGGATCGGAAAAGCCAAGACGATCCCGCCGAACAGCGCGATCTGCATCTTCACCGAAAAGAAGCCGAAGGCGCCCGTGTTGATAAGTTCAATCGCTTGGCCGGCGCGCTCGGGATGAACGACTGCCATCGCCGTCTGAAACGGTTGCGCCAGAAAGAGAAACAGCGCGTCGACGAAAATGAAGCAGATCACAAACCCGACGACGACCGCGATGATCGAGCGCACCAGCCGGTCGCGCAATTCTCCGAGGTGATCGAGCAGCGGCGCCCGCGAGGCTTCGATCTCATCCTCGTCCGTGAGCACTTTCTTGTTCGCGGCGGACGTCACTGCGCGCTCCTCACGATCGGCGCTACGTCCGCATGTTCGGGCACACCCTCGGGCTTGGCGGCCGCGACCTCATCCACAGCCTTCTCCGCCGCGACGTCGTCCGTGTCTTCGGCGTTTTCCGCCACAGTGGAAGTCACAACCGGTGCTACGGCAGACGCGGGAATGGCCGGCGTTGATTTGATGCCTGCATAATCCTCAAGCGTCGGCAGCGGCTTCGTGAACTCGTTGCGCAGCTCTTGCAGCGATGTCGTCCGCCTTAGTGCGTCGACTTCCTTCTTCAGCTCATCGAGTTCAGCCTGGCGCGCAAGTTCATCGAAGCCGGTGCGAAACTCTTGCGCCATGCCACGCAGCTTCGCCGTCCACCGTCCGAGCTTGCGGAACAGCAGCGGCAAATCCTTCGGCCCCACCACGACGAGCGCGAGGATGCCGAGAATGATAATCTCATTGAAGCCGAGGCTCGGAAGCATACGCGCTCAATCGCCTCGCATCAGTTCTGCGCGCGGTCGGTCTCGCGCGGTTGGGCGTTCTGATCCGGCACCTGACGCGGCGGCTCTTCAGCGGCGGCGTTGGCCGAATTCTGCTCGTCGCCCAGGCCCTTGCGGAAGCCTTTGATGCCTTTGCCGAGATCTTCCATCAGACCGGAAATCCGGCCCGGCTTGGAGAACAGCAAAAAGGCAAGCACCAGAACGATCAGGAGCGGGATTAGCCCGGGCATATGCATCGTCAAAACTCCATCGCGCGGGGGGGCGCGTGTCACTCATCTTGGTCCAGATGATCCACGAAAAAGCTTGCCGCGTCGTCACCTTCTGACAGCGGCTCTTCGTCCGAGGCGGCATCCTCGCTTGGGCGCGGCACGTCAAGCTGCGCGGCAGCGCGGGGGTCCAAAAGCCCCAGAGCCTTCAAATCATCCTTGCCTGGCAGCGCGTCAAGCGAAGCCAGGCCGAAATGACTGAGAAACGCGTCCGTCGTCCCAAAGGTGAGCGGCCGGCCGGGCGTCCGTCGCCGGCCTCGCGGCTTGATCCAATTGATCTCCATCAGGAGTTCCATCGATCCCCGGGAGAGGCTGACGCCCCGAATTTCCTCGATCTCCGCCCGAGTTACGGGTTGGTGGTAAGCGATAACCGCCAAGGTCTCCAGGGCCGCCTTCGGGAGCCGCTTGGGCGCTTCCCGGGTCTCGGTGAAGAGGGACGCCAGATCGGGTGCGGACTGGAAACGCCACCCGGCCCCAGTCTCCACCAATTGGACGCCGCGGTCGGCGTAGTCCGCCTTCAGCTTCATCAGCACCGCCGCGACATCCACGGCCGGTCCGAGCTTTTCGCCCAAAGTCTTCGCGCTAATCGGCTCGCCACCCGCGAACAGAAGCGCCTCGGCCGCCCGGATCGCGTCGGCGCTCGGGGCCGCGCGCAAATGCTCGCCTTCGGTGAAGGCATCTTCGATGCGGCGCATCGTGTCGGCGAGGGGCGGATCGGACGGGTTCATTCGCGGCTTCCTTTAGCCTGAACCGGACGCGCACGCACGAACAGCGGCGCAAATGCTTCCGTCTGCCGCAGTTCCATCTTGCCTTCGCGCGTCAGTTCCAGCGCCGCGCCGAAGGTCGAAGCCAGATAGCTCTCCTGCGGCGGCGCATCGGCGCTTGTGTCAGAAGAAACCGGCGCGACGGATTCGATCGCGCTCCAGTCCTCGAGCCGCACCAGCGCCTGCTCCAGCTTCTTGCGCGCGCTTTCGAGCGGGTAAGCGCGGCGCACCATAGTCGTGTACGCGCGCTTGCGGACAAGCTTGGTGCGATCGGCGCAATACGCGTTGAGCAATTCGTAGAGATCGGCCTTCCAGGTGGTCGTCTTGGTCAGCACAGTCGTTTGCGGCTGGCCGTTCAGGAACACGTCACGCCCCAGCTGCGGCAGCTCTTCTAATTTCTTCGCCGCCGCGCGCGCAGCTTGCAGATTGAGCAGCTTCTGACGCAACGCCTCTTCAAGCTGCTGCGGATCAGGCTCATCCGCCGGCAGTTGCGGCTTCGGAATCAGCAGGCGCGATTTCAGCAGCGCCAGCCACGCCGCCATCACCAGATAGTCGCCGGCGATTTCCATGTTCTGCGCGCGCGCTTCGGCGATGAAGGCGAGGAACTGATCGGCAATCTCACCCACGGAAACCTTGGCGATGTCGATCTTCTTCGCGCGCGCCAGTTCCAAAAGGATGTGCAGCGGCCCTTCGAACGCATCGAGCGCCACGCGGAGCGCCTCGCCCTCATCCGCCTCTTCGGCGGCGGCGAGATCAAGCTCGATCTGGTCGTCTGCGTCGCTCATTGGGATGATATTAGCATAGGCAGACCGCGAATGGGGCGGCCGATTACCGCGCCTACGCCAACAATTCCTTGAACCGCGCCCAGCCGGCGTCAGCATCAAATTCGCGCGCTGGGCGTTTTGCGAACGCCTCCACAGCCCGCGCCCGCACCAGCGCCATGCCGTCCAGCCCCCGGCAGCCTTTGGCCACTTCCTGCATCTCTTTGAGCTCACCTGAGCACTGCAGCACCATATCGCAGCCGGCGCCCAGCGCCGCTTCAGCGCGCTGCTGCAGGCCACCGTTCAACGCAAACTGGAGCGCCTTCATGTCGAGGTCGTCGCTCATGAGCAGGCCATTGAACCCTATGCGCCCGCGAATGATTTGCTCGATCACAAAAGACGAACACGTGGCCGGACGATCCTGGTCCCAAACGTCAAAAACGATGTGCGCCGTCATCGCCGCTTCCGCGTCCGCTAGCGCCGCAAATGGCGCGACGTCGTTGGCCAGCTCAGTCTCGCTTGCACTCACCCGCGGCAATGCGAAGTGACTGTCCGCCGTCGCGCGGCCATGCCCGGGCATGTGCTTGATGCAACCCGCGACGCCGCCCTCATGCAGCCCTTCGAGCGCGGCACGCGCCAAGGTCGCAACTTCGCCTGGCTTGGCGGAGAAGGCGCGGTCACCGACAATCTTGTCGCTGCCGTCCACCGGCACATCCAGCACCGGCGCGTAATCGCCATCGATGCCGATGCTCTTTAGCTCATCTGCTATCAAGCGATGCCCTAGCCGCGCCGCTTCCAAACCCAACTCGAAATCGCGCGCGTAAATCTCGCCATACTTCGCAGCCGCCGGCCACACTGGCCATTCGGGCGCTTTCAAGCGCGCAACGCGTCCGCCTTCTTGATCGATCCAAACGATCGCATCGTGGCCGGCAGCTTCGCGCAATTGCTCGCACAAAGCGCGCACCTGCACGCGCGACACACACGCTTCGCGAAACAGGATAAAGCTCCACGGCCGCACCTCGCGGAAAAACGCGCGCGTATCAGCGTCGAGCTTGGCCTGTCGCAAGCCGAACGAAACAGAGAGCAAACTCATCGCCCGCTCTTAGCGCGCCGCGACGATGCAGTCCTGGCCCATTTGCCGGATGCGATCGCAGAAGCGCGCGGCGTTGGCGCGATCAGGAAAATAGCCGGCGCGGACGCGATAGTAGATGCCGCGCTGGCCCAAGTCGGCGCGCTCCACGTCCAATCGTGCGGAAGCAAATAGCTGCGGCGCACGCGACGAAAGCCTGCGCCAGGATTGCTCCACTGCCGCTTCCGATTGCAGCGCCGCAAGCTGCGCGACGTACGGGCCATTAGAAACAAATTGCGGCGCAGACGGCAGCTGCGGCGGTCCCTCAGTCGCGGGCGCTTGCGCTTGCACCGGCTCGGTGCGCGAAGGGGTGGGCGCGACAACGTCTTCCGCCGCCGGCGCCAACTCACTTTCGACTGCGTCCGGGGCCATCGCCGCTTCCGCCGATGGTGCGATTTTATAAGGCCCTGCCGGAGCTTCAATACGCGGGACTTCCGGCGCGCTGTAGAGCTGCCAGAGGAACGCGCCGAACGCGACCGCCACCACCAACATCAGGATATAGATCATCCCGGCGTGACGCGCCTGATCGTCGTACGCGTGCATACGCGGATCGTAACGAGTGCTCACCAGAGTGCTCCACGGAATCAATTCAGATGGCGTTTACCACGCCTGCCCTTCATGTCCGCTTAACGGGCCGAAGAGCAGCCATTCAGAATCCATAATTCCGTAGGCGTAACGGAGTCGTTCACGCGAGCCTTAAACCCTCGTCATCGCTCGAGATTGAACAACCGCCTGTGCTCATCGATGGCGAAATCATCGGTCATCCCGGCGATATAATCGCAGACCCGGCGTGCGGTGCGCTGACCGCGCGGCCCATCGCCACCCTGTTGCCACGCCGGCGGCAAAAGTTCCGGCTCACTCACAAAGAGCTCGAACAGCTGCGCAAGGATTCGCTTGGCATGACTGCGCGAGCGATTGACCTTCCAGTGCCGATACATCCGCGCCATCAGGAAGCGCCGCAGCACCGCTTGGTGCTCGTTCATTTCATCCGAGAACCCCACCAGCGGCTTGCCGGCGGCGCGCACGTCTTCCACGGATTGCGGCTTGGCGTCGGCGATACGATTGCCGCTTTCCGAAACCAGATCATTGATCCAGACGCCGATCAGCCGCCGGATCGTCTCCGCCGCGATGCGAAACTCATCGACGCCGGCATGATCCTTTTCTACCAAGAGCAAGACACGCTCGACCATCGGCACTTCTTCGCGCAGCTCAGTCAGCGAAAAGAGGCCAGCCCGCAGGCCGTCGTCTATATCGTGATTGTTATAAGCGATATCGTCAGCGTGCGCCGCGACCTGCGCTTCCAAGCCCGGCCACGAATCCAATTCCAAATCGTGTGTCGCGACATATTCCTGAATAGCGATCGGCAAATCTTTCAGCGTCGCGCCATAGCGGATCAGCGGGCCGTTGTGCTTCACGACGCCTTCCAGCGTCTCCCATGTAAGGTTCAAGCCATCGAACGCCGGATACTTGCGCTCTAGCTTGGTCAGCACACGCAGCGTCTGCGCGTTGTGATCGAAGCCGTGAAACCCCTCCATGCAGGCGTCGAGCACATCCTCGCCCGTGTGCCCGAACGGCGGATGGCCGAGATCGTGCGCAATGCCGAGCGTCTCGGCCAGATCGTCATCGAGCCCCATCACCCGCGCCACGCTGCGGGCGATCTGCGCCACTTCCAGCGAATGCGTCAGCCGCGTGCGGTAGTGATCGCCCTCATGCGCAACGAACACCTGGGTCTTGCCGCGCAAGCGCCGAAACGCGCTCGAATGAACGATCCTGTCATGATCGCGCTCGAAGGGGGTCCGCGTCCGACTCTCCGCCTCGGGGTGCAGACGGCCCCGCGAACGGGTGAAATCGGTGGCGTAGGGCGCTTTCGGCGGCCTTTCATAGGGCGTGGACGTCGGTTTCGGCGCCCTCACCCGTTTTGCCGCTGCTGCTTTCTGCGAGTCCGCCACCGAACCGCTTCTCCTCATGCCAGAGTTCAGACCATATATGGGGCAGAGACGCTTGAGAAACCGCTGAAAGGTTTGCGTTAACGAATGACTAGCATCGGCCTCACCGCCTCGGCTGCGGAACGGATCAAAAGTGTGGTTGTCGGCGAGCCTGCCGGCGCGGGCCTCCGCGTCGCTGTCGAAGGCGGCGGCTGCTCGGGCTTCCAGTACGAAATCAACGTGGCCCCTGCCGCCAATGCCGACGACCACGTCATTGAGCGCGACGGCGCCCGCCTCTTCGTGGATCCGGTCTCGCTGCCGTTCCTGCTCGGCTCGGAGGTCGATTGGGTCGACGAGCTGATCGGCGCCTCGTTCAAGGTGCGCAACCCAAACGCCACATCCAGTTGCGGCTGCGGCGTCAGCTTCTCGGTCTGATGTTCGGCGCCCGCTCCAAACTCGATCGCGGGCTCGACGCGTTTGAGCGCCGCGATTGGAAGCGCGCACGCCGCCTGCTTGAAGAAGCGTTACAGGAAGAGGAACGCGCCTCCGGCCACTATCATCTCGGCCTGCTCTATTGGCGCGGTCTAGGCGGCGCCGCCGACAAAACTGCGGCCGTCGATTGTTTTACACGCGCCGCGAAAGACGGCCACCCTGGGGCCGAGACCGCGTACGGCATCGCGCTGCGATCAGGCGTTGGCGTTCCAAAGAACAACGATCTGGCGCAACAGCACTTCCGCTCCGCCGCCGGCGCAGGTGACGGCGAAGCGATGGTGCAATTGGCGACCATGAGCGAGCCTGACGATGCGCGCCGCTGGCTCACGCGGGCGTCCGAAAACGGATATGCGCCTGCGATGCTGCACCTCTCCGATTTCCTGATGACGCGCGATCCCGTCGAAGCCCTGGCCTGGCTCTACGCGAGCGTTGCCTTCGCCGGCGACGATGCGGCCCGCAAACGCGCCGCCGCCCTCGCCAAAGAAATGACCGCCCGCGAAATCGACGAAGCCCAGAAATATGGCCGCGGCTTCGTCAAAGATATCCGCGAACGCGCCCGCGGCCCCGGCTGATTGCCGCCACGTGATCGCTGGCGAGCGTCGGCGCATCGGTCCATCATCGGCTCATGAATATCGATGAAGCGATCAAGACCCGCGTCTCTATCCGCGCGTTTAAACCCGATCCTGTGCCGGAGCAGCTCGTGCGCGATATTCTCGATGTCGCACGGTTTGCGCCGTCGGGCGGCAATCTCCAGCCTTGGAAAGTGATCGCCGTATCGGGGGCGGAGCGCGATGCCGTCGTCGCGCTGGCGCAAGCCAATTTGCCGGGCGCCGAAGATGATCGGCCGGTTTATCCAGCCGATCTCTGGGAACCCTACCGTTCGCGCCGCTACAAAGTCGGCGAAGACATGTACGCGCTGCTCGGCATCGGCCGCGACAACAAGCCCGCGCGCTTCATGCATCTCGCGCAGAACTTCCAATTCTTCGGCGCGCCCGTCGCGCTCTTTTTCGTCATCGATAAAGGCATGGGCCACGGCCAGTGGGCGCACCTTGGTATGTTCATGCAAAGCGTGGCGTTGGCCGCACTGGAGCGGGGCGTGCACTCGTGCATGCAGGAAGCGTGGGCGCGTATGCGCATCCCGCTAGCACAGCATTTCGCGTTGCCGGAAACTGAGATGATCTATTGCGGCATGGCGCTCGGCTACGCCGACATGACAAAACCGGTAAACACCCTGCGCAGCGACCGCGCCAGCGTCGATGAGTTCGCGACCTTCAAAGGCTTCTGATCAAGCCTCGCGCGCGTTGCCCAGGACACCGTCCTCAGCAAAATCCACGATCGCGAAGGCGACGCCCATCACCACCAGCCACGCGATAGGGGCGAGGATCATCACTAGCGCGAACGGATGGCCCGCCTCGTTAGCCCCCCACGCCGACCGCACCGACACGAACGCCGTGATCGGATAAATCCAGCACATGAATTCGGCGATCAGCAGCGCGACCGGGGAGCGCCAATGAGCCCGTTCTTCCGGCGCCAGCAGCCGCACAGCGGTCGCTAAACTCGCCATGCCAACCACGACATGGAACAACGTGAAGGCCCACAGGATTACTGTCATGGGCGTGGTTCTAACACGCCGCCGCACAACCTGTCCCGCCGGCGCGCTACCGCGCGGGGCCAAAATTGGAGCTCACCATGACCGGACGCAAAGTCGGCGATCATATCGAGATCGAGGAAGAAGACGCCCGTGCTGGTCAAACCGGCACCCACCTTCGCTATATACTCGTAATCGGGCTGGTTCTTGTGGTTGTCGGCTTCACGGCCGTCGCGATGGGCTGGTTTGGTTGAACCTCAGCGCTGGGGCGGCTAAGCCCCGGCCATGGCCCTTAAAATTGCTGCCTGGAACGTCAACTCCATCCTCGCGCGCCTGCCGACGGCGCTGAAGGTGTTCGAGCAAGTCGACGCCGATATTTGGTGCCTGCAAGAAATCAAATGCGAAGACCAACGCTTCCCGCGGTTCGAGATCGAGGCGCTCGGCTTCAATGTCGAAACGTTCGGGCAGAAGAGTTATAACGGCGTCGCGATCCTCTCGAAGCATCGCATCGAAGAAACCATCCGCGGCATACCCGGGCTAGAGCACGAACACTCCCGCTACATCGAAGCCGTCATCTCAGCGCCAGATGGGCCAGTGCGCGTCGCATCCATCTACGCGCCGAACGGCAACCCAATCGGCACTGAAAAATTCCAATTCAAACTCGCCTTCATGGGAGCGCTCAACGCGCATCTGCGCGATCTGCTCGCGCTCGAAGAGCGCTTCATGATCGCCGGCGATTACAACGTCATTCCGCGCGAAGTGGATTGCCATAACGCGGCGGTATGGACAGGCGACGCGCTCTTCCAACCAGAGACCCGCGCCGCTTACCGGGCCCTCCAAAACTTGGGCCTCACCGACGCCTACATGCAGGCGGACGGCGGCGCGCACAAATACACGTTCTGGGACTATCAGGCCGGCGCCTGGCAGAAGGACCACGGCATCCGCATCGACCACGTCTTGTTGTCGCCCCAGGCTGCGGACCGGCTTAAAGGCGTGGAAATCTTCAAGAAAGCCCGGGGTATGGAGAAAGCCAGCGACCACGTACCGATCGTCGCAAGCTTCGATTCCGCTGCACCAGTAGGCTGACAAAAGGCTCGCCGCCGGGCTAAACCGAAAACCGGTGACGCCCGTATCTACGGCGTATGGGGGTAATATGATGATCCGAACATTGCTTTTGCTCGTCGGCGCCATGCTGGCGTTCGCGACGCCAGCGGCGGCGCAACAGCGCGCGCCGCTCGACTGGTTCCTCGGCTATGACCAGTTCCGCGGGGCAACGCTCTCTCCGGACGGACGCCACCTCGCGGTCCTGCGGCGTGACGAAGTGGGCGACGTCCTCTTGGTCGTGAACATGGAAACCCGCCGCGCGACGCCGATCCAACGCGCCCGCGCCGACCAGAGCCTCGAGATCAGCCAAGTCGGCTTTGCAAGCAACGCGCGGATCGTGTTCCGCCTCGTTCAACGCAACCGCGTCGTCGCCGACACAGGCGGCAGCATGGTCCGCAATCGCGGCCGTATGGACGATGGCTTCGAGACCAACACGCGCATCTATGCCGTGAACCTCGACGGCACCAACTTGCTGCAGCTCTACGATCCGTCAGCGCTCTCGCAATATCTCGACGCCGGCATCATCAGCGATCTGCCGCGCGACGATGACAACATCCTGCTCATCGTACCGACGCAAGGCGGCGCTGAACTGCGCAAGGTCAACGTCAACACGGCAGCTTTCGATCGCGTCGAAAGCGGCACGCTGTTTACCTTCAACTGGGAAGTCGATCTGAACGGCACGCCGGTCCTGCGTCAGGACAGCGTGCAGAACGGCCGTGGCTTCTCCTGGCTGCGCCGTGGCCCTGGCCAACGCGGCTGGACTGAAATCGCCCGCTATCGCGGCGCGGCGGCCGCCAATTCGGGTCCGGATTTCCAACCCGTTGGTCCTGCCACGCAACCCGGCCAAGTGTTCGTTCTCGCCCGCCGCGACGGCGCCGACACGAGCGGCCTCTACGTTTACGACACGGCCACTGGCCAATACACGCAGACGATCCAAACCAACCCGAACTTCGACGTCACCGCCGTAGAACTCGACACCGCCAACAACGTTCTGCAGGCGGCCTGCTGGTGGGCTTATCGCTGGACCTGCGAAGCCAAAGACCCGGCCTTCGGCGAACGTTGGACGTCGATCAACGCCGCGCTGGGCGATCAGCGCAACGTGATGCTCGTTGACCGTTCGGACGACGGCAATCTGTGGCTGATCTACACTTACGGCCCGCAGGACCTCGGCACTTACTATCTCTACAACCACTCCACGCGCACGATGAACTCGATCATCTCGCAGCGCTCCAACATCAACGCCAACCTGCTGCCGACGCAGCACGTGGTCGAATACACGACCTCGGACGGCCAACGTCAGTGGGGCTATCTCTGGCTGCCGCCGGGCGTCAGCCGCGAGCAAGCGCGCAACTTGCCGACGATCGTCGTTCCGCACGGCGGCCCAGAAGGGCGCGACGTTTGGGGCAGCGATCCGTTCGCGCAATCGTTCTCCAGCCAAGGCTATGCGGTGTTCCAGCCGAACTTCCGCGGCGGCGGCGGCTTCGGCCGCGCTTTCGTGGTGGCCGGTCACGGCCAATGGGGCCAACGCATGCAGGCGGACGTGGCTGACGCAACGCGTCACCTCATCCAATCCGGCATCACCGACCCTAACCGCGTCTGCATCAACGGCTGGTCCTACGGCGGCTATGTCGCCTTCACGGCCTCGTTCATGAATGCCGACATCTTCAAGTGCTCGGTCGCGGGCGCTGGCGTTTCGGACTTGCGCGCCATGTTGCGCTGGGTTCGCTCAGGCGATCGCGGCGACGTGCAGGGCGGCGGCGGCGGCGGCGGCGTGAACTCGCCGACCTACCAATACTGGACCGACGCTATCGGCGATCCGCGCCGTGACGACGCTGGCCTCGACGCGGTCTCCGCCGCGCAGAACGCCGCCCGTGTTGGCATGCCGCTGCTGATGATCCACGGCGATGAAGACATCACCGTACCGATCGAACAGAGCATCCTGATGCAACAGGCGATGCAACGCGCCGGCAAAGAGGCGCGTCTCATCACGCTCGTCGACATCGACCACTACGCCTCGCCGCAAAACGGCGAAGCTTGGCGGACGGTGCTGACCGAAGCGCTGGCGTTCTTCAACCAGCACATCGGCCCGGGCGTCCCGCCGCCAGCGGCAAGCAACTAAATCCAAATCCAATCCTAGAACGAAGCTCCCCGTGGAAACGCGGGGAGCTTTTTTCTTGTAGCGGGGACACTTGCAAATCCCACGCAAACGCAATTCAGAAAGCGCGCCGCGCGCCTTGATGCGGTCTTGTCACCTCGTATGCTCAAGCGCTCGGCCCTCGCCGACGGAGCTCCGGAGAAGCGCGCATGCAGTGGATCAACGACAAGCGCAGCTATGGTTGGCTCTCGATCGGCCTTCACTGGCTTGCAGCGATCGGCATCGCCCTCTTGCTCGTAACCGGCTTTCGCGCGGACTTCGCCGGCGAAGCAGGCGACCGTGAAGCGCGGGCATTGCTCATGGGCTGGCACATCTCGCTCGGCGCCACGTTCGCGCTCGTTTTTCTCGCGCGCGTGGCCTCAAGTTACGCCCAACCTCGCCCGACACCGCCCGAGCAAGCGCCCATTCTGAAATTTCTGTCCAGCGCGACGCATCAATTGCTGCTGATCGCGATCCTCATCCAAGTGATCTCCGGCCCGCTTGCGATCTGGTCCGGCGGGCGCGCGATCAACGTGTTCGATGTGCTCTCGATCCCAAGCCCATTCGCTGCGCGCAATGAGGGCGTGCACGAGTTTGCCGAGCTGATGCACGCAATCGGCCGCTGGGCGATTGTTGGCCTGTTGTCCCTCCACATTCTCGGCGCGCTGAAGCACGTCATGATGGACGAGAACGGCGAATTCAGAATGCTAACGCCGAAGTCTTAGCGCACGAGGCCCACGGCGTGGAGTTCGCTGCCGCGCTCATGCAGCCATTGGCGCCCCACCTCAAAGTCGGGCAAGCAGCGCTTCACGTGCGCCCAGAACCGGCGTGAATGGTTCATCTCGCGCAAGTGCGCGACTTCATGCGCGGCCAAGTAGTCCAGCACGAAACTCGGCGCGAGGATGAGCCGCCACGAGAACGAGAGCATCCCGTCGACCGAGCAAGAACCCCAGCGCGATCGCAGTTCTTTCACCTGAATGCGCACCGGCCGCACGCCGAGCGCCACCGCATGCACGGCGACGCGATCGATCAGATCCTCGCGCGCCTGATCCTTCAAAAACCGCAGCAGCCGCGACTCGAACAGCGCCACATCCGGCGCTGGCACGATGAGCCGGGGAATATCTCCACCCTCGATCCGCGCTGCGCCGCGGCCATGCTCATACACCAATAAATGCGGCACACCGCGCAGCGGCACGATCGAGCCGGGAGTCAGCAAGACGCCCTGCGGCAGCCGCGACAATTCTTGCGCAATCCAGCCAGCGCGCTCGGCCACGAACTGCGCCGCATGCTTCAGATGCCGTTGTGACGGCGCCGTCGCGATCGCCTCGCGCCGTGTCGGATCGATGCGCACGGACACATGGCGCGCGCGCGGATTCACGATCAGCTTCACCGGCACGCGGCGGCCATCGATCGTTTCGATCTCGGTCTGAGTTGGTCCGGCCTTCGGCCGCGAATCGAAGCGCATACGGAAGAATCTCACGAACCGCCGCTTCACGCGACCCATACGCCGCTCTAGCCTCAGGAGATGCCGACCTATTCCGGAAGCTGTCACTGCGGCGCCATTCGTTTCGAGATCGATACCGAAATCTCCGATCTCTATACGTGCGATTGCTCACTCTGCGCCAAGAAAAACGCGCTGATGACAACCGTGCATGAGAGCCGCTTCAAGCTCCTCGCCGGCGACGACAAGCTTTCGCTCTATCAGTGGAACACCCGCATCGCGCGCCACTATTTCTGCAGCGTGTGCGGCATCTATCCATTCCACCGCAAGCGCTCGATGCCGGATCATTACGGAATAAACGTGCGTGCGCTCGACAATTTCGATCCCACTGGAATGCCAGTGCGCGCCGCAGAAGGGCACAGCATGAGTGTAGTCGCCGCAAACCCGCGCAAAGAGTGGTCCGGCCCGCGCGAGTAATTACTCGCTGACGACCTTGAGCTTCGCCCGCTTCGACGAACGCGACGCTTCAGACTGAAACGCCCGCATGAATTCGCGCACGCGCGGATATATCTCGGTGCGGAAGCGGCGGCCTGAGAACACGCCGTAATGGCCAACGCCCGCCTGAATGTAATCGCGGCGCATGCTTTCCGGAATGTTCACGCAGATATCGTGCGCGGCCTGAGTTTGCCCGATGCCGGAAATATCGTCGTTCTCGCCTTCAACGGTCAGCAGCGCTGTCTTGGTGATCGCGCCGGGATCAACCCGCTCGCCGCGATGCATCATCGTGCCGTTGGCGAGCGTGTACTTCTGGAACACCTCTTCCAACGTCTGCATGTAGAACTCTTCCGAGAGGTCCATCACGGCCAGATACTCGTCGTAGAACTCGCGGTGCTTATCGGTGCTGTCGCCGTCGCCCTTCACAAGATTCTGGAAGTACGAATGGTGCGCGTCCACGTGGCGCGAGAGGTTCATGCCCATGAAGCTCGCGAGCTGCACGAAGCCTGGATAAACGCGCCGGAATGCGCCGGGATACATCGCCGGCACGGTATGGATCATGTTCTGGCTGAACCATTCCAGATCGCGCGTCTCGGCCAGCTTGTTCGGCGCCGTCGGCGATTTGCGCGCATCGATCGGCGAGCCCATGATCGTCATCGTCGCCGGCGTGCACGGAGGCCGCGAGCACCAGCGGCCCCGGCTGACACACAGCCACCACATGCGTCTGCGGGCCAAGCGCGCGCAACATGTTCATGACGTGATCGATGTAATCGTTGAGATCGAAGCGCCCGGCCATCACCGGCACCATGCGCGCGTCCGACCAATCGGTGACGTAGACTTCGTGCTCAGGCAGGAACGCTTCCACCGTGCTGCGCAGCAGCGTCGCGTAGTGGCCAGACATCGGCGCGACGATCAGCACAGTAGGATCGGTGCGTTCGCCGCGCGCATTGCTGAGCGCCTTTGCATCGCGCTCGAAATGCAGCATCCGGCACCACGGCGTCGACCAGACACTGCGCGGCGTCACCGCGACGTCCACGCCGTTGATCGTGGTGGTCGGCAACTTCCACTCGGGCTTGCGATAGCGGCGCGTGACCGACTCAAACAATTCCGACGCCGCCGCGGCGGTGCGCGAAATGTCAGAACCAGCGATAGGGTTAAACGGCGAGCGCAGCATGGACGACTGCATCAGCGCGGCCATCCTAAATGGCGCGACCGACATGTGCCCGAACTCGTAAAGCGAATAGAGCAATTCAGCCCCTTCCGTGCTGCACCGCAACAATGTGCGGCGCGTTCCATTACCAACAAGGTAAGACGCCTGATCGGGCGTGTTTGTTGCACCGCGGCGCCATAGAGGCGACTCGGCCAGAGGTCCTACCGGGGCGATATCCGGGTTCCGCACCCGTTTTTCAGACCCGCTGTGTTAAGGTAATCACGGTTACGGGGCGCGCCAAGACGCTTGCTCAGGACCCGGAACGCTCCAGGCCGGCCGCAATACATGCCGCAACCTGCCGCGGCGGGGTCGCCACGAACGGGCTGCGAGGGTCGGTCGGATCAGCCCGCGCCATCGTCGGAATGATCGACACTGTCCGCCACTGGCTATCGACCACATAGAGCAAGGACGAGTGGTCCACATTGTAGCCGCCATCGGCGTTCGCCGGGGCCCGGCTCGCATAAACCTGAAACGCGCGCTTGGCTGCGTCGATCTGCGCTTCGCTGCCACTCAATCCCACCAAGCCCGGCGGAAACCCACTGGTGCTGGCGTACTGGCCCATCACTTCAGGCGTGTCCCGCGCCGGATCGACGGTGATCAGGATCGGCTGCACATCGTATCCGCTGTCGAGCGCCAACGCCTCGGCCACCGCATACATCGTGCCCGGGCACACATCCGGGCAGTGCGTGAAGCCGAAATAAATGACGGCCGGCTCACCAGCAAAATCCGCTTGCGTTACGCGCGCGCCGTTGCTGTCCAGGAGATCGATTGGCCCGCCAACGCCGTCGGCATTTTCAAGAATGCACGGACCCAAATCTGCAGTTTGCGTCGCTTGCTCGGCGCCGTTGCGGCTGACAAGAACCAACGCGCCAAGCGCGGCAAGCCCAGCCGCAGCCAGTGCAGGCACGATGGCGCCGGTCAGATTCCGGCGCGGCGTTTCGGCGGGCTCGTTCATGGGCCAAACCTTGTGCGCGGCGGCGCTTGCCAAGCAACGCGGCGCGAGCGCACAGGGGGCGCAATGCCGCAGCTTCTCTTGAGCCTGCCCGCCGAATAAGCGCATGTGACAGCCAAATGACGCGCCTTTCACCCTTTCGGCTCATGCTCGCAGCGCTGGCTCTCGTCGCCGTTGGCGCAGCCGCGTTGTTGTTCAATGCCGGTCGAGCAGAGCCGGAGCGCCCTTGCGCGACGCGCGACTTCGAAGGCTCGCGCTTCATCGTCTGCGCGTACGACGCTAGCCGCCACGACCTGCGCCTCGCATCGCGCGACAGCGCCGGCGTCTATCTGCGCAGCTTCGAGGCGCTTGAGGGCGCGCTTGGGCGCGATGCACAGCGCGTTCGCTTCGCTATGAACGCCGGCATGTTCAACGACGTAGGCGCGCCGATTGGGCTCTACGTGGAGGACGGCGACCGCCAGCACGTCATCCGGCAAACAGATGGCCCGGGCAATTTTCACATGAAGCCCAATGGCGTGTTCTGGGTTGCTGACAACGGCGACGTTCACATCGATACCACGGACGATTACGTCGCGGTCGCGCCAACGCCACGCTACGCAACGCAATCTGGCCCGATGCTGCTCATCAACGGCGCTCTGCATCCGCGCTTCGCTGAAGACGGCGCCTCACGCTATCTGCGCAACGGTGTCGGCGTCAGCGACAACCGCACCGCCTATTTCGTCATCAGCTCCGGCTTTGTCTCATTCGGCCGCTTCGCCCGCTTCTTCCGCGACGAACTCGGCTGCAGCGACGCGCTCTTTCTCGACGGCTCAGTATCAAGCCTCTGGGCGCCTTCGCTCGATCGTCAGGACGACAACCAGGAGCTTGGCCCGCTGGTCGTCGTCCTGGATCGCTGATCAGGCCGCGCTCGTCGCCGTCTGGATCGCAGCGCGCGCATCCGCCAACGCCGAGGCGGTTTGCACCTCGCCGTCGTGGATTTGCGACGCAAGGCCCATCAAAGTCGGGCCCGTCACCGCGCCGTTCTGCGCCTCTTCTTCAACGTACACGCCCCGACGACGCGCAATCGCATCTTCCCAAGCTTGCCGCACGCCAGCCCAGTATTCGCGCGTGTCGTTCCAGTAAGAATCCGCCGCCGCGATCGGATAATCAGTGAAGCGGTCATAGGTGTTGACGCCATCTTCATGGACGATCGCCACGAGTTGGCCATCACGCGTGCCGATCTTCTCGTTGTCCTGCTCATGCACCCAACCCGTCGGCGTTAGTGCATGACGGTTGATCGAGAGGTAGCGCTCATACGGCGGATTGCGGATCGCATCGCGACGCGCCAGCGGACGCGCCGTCGGGTTGCTGATCCAGATCGTGCGTCCATTGGCGTAATCCCAACGCCCGACGCCGCCATAACGCGGCGAGTCATCGGTCTGCCAAACAGTTTGCGACCACGCGCCGCTGCGCTCGGAATTGCGCACCGTTTGCAACGACCAGTAATTGCGTCGGTCATACACGAGCACCGTGCGCGGTTGATACGTCCAGTCCTGGCGCCAGTGCTTGATCACGAAGGTCTGGCCCTCGTGTTCGGCCACAAGCATGTGCTGAAGCTGGATGAACGTGCCCGTGTCGGCGATGACGCGCACGCTCTCATAGCCGCCGCTCGTTTTCGGCTCGAGTGGCGTGTAATCGCTGACGAACGGCACCGTTTCATCGAAATTGAACCGCACGTGATAATCGCCGGCCATCGCCAGAATCGAAGCGCGATCGCGCTCCACCTGACTGCCGCGCGTCTGCGCTAATGCAGGCGTTGCCGCTGCGATCCCGGCGCCCGCCAAAGCCAGCACCGAGCCACGGCGCGTTATGGACATACTCAACTGATCCTCCTTCAGAAGCGATACGAAATCGAAGCCGAGAAATTGCGCCCCGGCTGCGTGTAGGCGTCGAGGATGGTTGAGCTCTGCGGCAACCCGCGCGCATCGCTCCACCACCAATATGTTTCGTCAGTCAGGTTGAAGACGCCGACGCGCAGCGTCGCCGCATCGGTCACGTTCCAGTACGCAGTCAGATCAAGGATCGTGAACGCGTCCGGCGTGAACAGATCATTGGCCGCGCTGGCGTCACGGTTCTCGATCACCTCATCGTCCGCTTTGCCTGAGCTATAGGTCACGATGAAGTGACCGCCCCAGCGCCCCTCCGGCTCGTCATAAGAAAGGCCCGTCACCAGCTTCCACGGATCGATGCTCTGCAACGGCCCCGTGCCAAGCGGCGTGCGCAGTTCGCCATCTGCATACGACACCGAGAAATTGAGCCCGACGCCGTTTTCCCAGAAGCCGCGCACGCGCGCCTCGGCGCCCGTAATGTCGACTTCGTTCAGATTGATGTACTGATAGACGAACGGATCGAGTGTTGAGCCAGAGCCGCTGACGACCTGCTGACTGATAAAGTCTTCGTAGAACGTCGCGAACGCCGAAGCGCTCCAATCCCAACTGCCGCCGCCTGCTTGCCAATTGCGGCCGCGAACACCCGCCTCGAAACCTTCGCTCGTTTCTGGCGTCAGATTCGGGTTAGGCACCGATGTGTAGGCCTGGCCGAAGCTGCCAAACGTCAAGTTCTCGAAGAAGTTGTTCACTTCATTCGGCGCCGGCGCCTTGAAGCCCGACGCATAATTAAAGAACACGCCGAACGTATCGATCGGCCACGCCACAATGCCGAACTTGGGCGAAATGTGCTCATCGCTCTGGCCCGACAGCGTGCCGAGATAGAGCGCGTCATCCTGCGGCGAAAGCTCGTAGGAATCATAGCGCACGCCCGGGAACAGCGTCAGCGCGCCGTCGAGCAGCGTGATCTCATCGACCAGGAAGACGCCGGTGCGCTCATAATCCGTTTCCGGGAATGGGCGATCGGGAAACACCGCCGGCGGCGTTGGCACCGTGCCATCGCGGATCGCGCTCTGCGTCGTCGTGGAATAATCGACGCCGTAGACAAACCGGTGCTGCACGTTGCCTTCGAACAGGCTCTCACCTTGCGCCGTGAAGCCCCAGACATCGGTATCGTATGTAGTTTGGCGCGTGCGATCGACCGCCGGGCTGCGATCCTCATATGTGTACTGAAACAGCGAACTGGTTTGCGCATAGATCGCAACCGTCGCACGGTCGACAAATCCGCCTTCGTTGTCGAACGTGTAGTCCAGCGTCAGGCGCGAGCGCTCGCTCTCATCCAAACCATCGAGATCGAGCACCGTTGCACTGCGGCCAGTGAGCGGCTCGGTCACCGTGGTGCGATCGCCGTAATCGCCGGTCAGGCGGAAGCGATGCGCATCGCTGGGCTGGAATACGATCCGCCCCAGCACAGAATTTGACTCAAACTCCTGCGGGTTCGGCACCGTCCGCGCCGACCACGTTGTCGTCGAAACGTTCTCGCCTTGGTTCTCCGTTTCGTGGCCATCGCGGCGCGTGTACGCCAGCAGCGCCGACCATTGATCATTCAAACGGCCCGCGGCCGTGATGTTCTCAGCCCAGCTATCATCGACGCTTGCGTAAGACGCGCGCACGCGCGCTCCGAAATTTTCGCCTTCAGCCAGGAAACCCTCCGGATCGCGCGTGATGAAGCTCACAACGCCAGCAAGACCATCGCTGCCATAGAGCGCCGACGCCGGCCCGCGCACGATCTCCACCGATTGCAGCAAATCGAGATCGACGTAATCGCCCCGGCCGAACGCGTTCGGGCCAAAGCTGAATCCGTCCGGCACGCGAATGCCGTCGACCTGAAACAGCACGCGGTTTCCGCCCATGCCGCGAATGTTGAAACCAGAATTGCCGTCACGGCCGGTCGCGCCAAGCGCTGCGCTGAAGCGCGAGGGTGAAGTCGGCACCGAAACGCCCGGCTCGAACCGGATCAGGTCCTTGATGTCGGTGACGAGATTGTTTTCGATCTCTTCCGCATCGATCACCGTCACGACGGACGGCACTTCGAACGTGTCCGCCGCCACGCGCGTGGCCGTCACCGTGATCTCGTTCTCCGCGTACTGGCGCTCGTCAGCCCGCTGCGCCTGCGCCGCGCCGCCACCCAAAACGCTCAGCACCAAAGCTAGCGCCGTCGTTCCCCGCATCGTCCCCATTCACCCGGCTCCTCAATCAGAGCCGCACTCTTATTGCGAACGCTTCGCAGAATCAATCTCAGAAATGACAGCCATTCCGCCGCACCCTTGAGCCGGAGCGATTTCCCTGCGCATGACGGGCTCATGGCCGTCCAAGACGCCCGCCAGCCCGCTCCCGTCCCCAGCTTCTGGATCGCCCAGAGCCGGGTCCGCATCCGCACGCTCATTCTGCTGCGTTGGCTCGCCATCATCGGCCAGACCTCCGCCGTGCTGTTCGTGCGCTACGGCCTTGATGTCGATTTCCCGCTTACCCTCGCGCTGGCGGCTATCGGCATCTCGGTTGCGCTAAACCTTGGGCTCATCGCCTCGCGCCGCTCCCAGGAGCTGGCAAAGGAATGGGAGGCCGCGGCGCAGCTCACCTACGACGTGCTGCAACTAGCCTTCCTGCTCGCGCTCACCGGCGGTCTGCAGAACCCATTCGTGTTTTTGTTTGTCGCGCCCGTCGCAGTTTCGGCCACCATTCTGCGGCCCGCGGTCACGGCGATGTTGGCGGCGCTCACCTTCATCTGCGTCGGCGCCATCTCGGTTTGGCGATTGCCGCTGCCCTGGCCGGACGGCGTCGCGTTCGAACTGCCGCCGCTCTATCTCATGGGCATCGCCGCCGCTGTGTTGGTCGGCCTCGGCTTCACCAGCGTTTACGCCTGGCGCGTAGCGGCTGAAGAAGAACGGCTCAACTTCGCCCTCGCCGCCGTGCAAGCAGTATTAGCGCGCGAACAAACCCTTTCTGCGCTAGGCGGCCTCGCCGCTGCCGCCGCGCACGAACTCGGCACGCCACTCGCCACCATCCATCTCGTCGCAAAAGAAATGGCGCGCGATCTCAAACCTGACGATCCGCGCATCGAGGATTTGCAGCTGCTGGTCACCCAAAGCGAACGCTGCCGCGCCATCCTCGGCCAGCTTTCGGCCATGCGCGATCAGGGCGACGTGATGCACGCGCGCGCTCCGATCGGCGCGTTGTTGCAAGAGATCGCCGCGCCCCACGAAGGCCTTGGCGCCGAGATCGTCATCGACGCACACGGCGATGGTCCGCTCGACATCCGGCGAATGCCCGAAATCGTCCACGCCCTCGGCGGCTTCATCGAGAATGCCGTCGGCTTCGCCAACTCACGCGTCGATATTGAAGCGCGCTGGGACGCTGAGACCATAAAGATCACAGTGCGCGACGACGGCCCCGGCTTCTCCTCCGCCATTCTCGGCCGCCTCGGAGAGCCATACTTAACGGAACGCGACCGCGAGGGTGTCGCCGGCGGCCTCGGGCTCGGCTTTTTTATCTCCAAAACCCTACTCGAACGCACCGGCGCTAAGCTAGAAGTGCGAAATCGCAGGCCTCCTAACCAGGGTGCGATGGTGAAAGCGCAGTGGGCCCGTACATCGATTGAGGCGCCTTCGCTTTGATCTGGCGGCAAATGCACTACGTAGAGGCCATCGGAGCTAGATTCTCATGACCACCGCTCTTCCCCTCGAAGGCGATAAATCACTTCTCATCCTCGACGACGACGCGGCGTTCCGCACGCGTCTCGCACGCGCGCTTGAGACGCGCGGCTTCGAGGTGACGGCCGTCGGCAGCGTCGCCGAAGCGGGCGACATCGCCGGCAAGACCCCGCCCGCCTACGCCGTACTCGATCTACGTCTTGAAGACGGGTCAGGTCTTTCGGTCGTGGAGGCCCTGAACAAGAGCCGCCCAGACTGCCGCGTTGTGATGCTCACCGGCTATGGCGCCATCGCTACTGCGGTAGCTGCCGTGAAAGCCGGCGCACTCGACTATCTCGCCAAGCCCGCCGACCCAGAGGACATCGTCAAAGCGCTGCTCGCCGCGCCCGACGCAACGCCGGAGCCGCCGGACAATCCGATGAGCGCCGATCGCATCCGCTGGGAACACATTCAGCGCGTCTACGAACTCTGCGGCCACAACGTTTCGGAAACCGCGCGCCGCCTCAACATGCACCGGCGCACGCTGCAACGCATCCTGGCCAAACGCGCGCCGCGTTAGCAGGAAAGTTCCATCGCCCAAGAAGATCGATTAGCGCTCGCCCCGACAGGCGCCACGCGCTATGTCGTGACGCCTGCGTTCTTTGTCTCAGGCCGGTATGACCACTTCGCGCGATACGTCCGCCGAGCAGCTCCGCTTTCTGGACGGGCTAGGCAAAGAAATCACCAAGCTCGCCGAAGCCGAAGCGGTGATGGCCGCCGCGACGCGCATCCTCGGCGAGCACCTCGAAGTCGGCGTCTGCGCCTATGCCGACATGGACGACGATGGCGACCATTTCACCATTCGCGGCGATTGGGCTGCGCCCGGCTCGCGCAGTATCGTCGGCAGATACAGTTTGGCCGCGTTCGGCGATGCGGCGGTGAAAGCGCTGAACGCTGGCTCAGCCTTCGTCGTCAACGATTCAGTCAAGCAACTTCCTCCGCAAGTCTCCGCTGCCTTCAGCGGCATTGGCGTTGCCGCAACCGTGTGCGCCCCCCTCGTCAAAGAAGGTCAGCTCACGGCGCTCATGGCGATTCACAACAGGACACCGCGCGTCTGGAGCGAGCAGGACGTGTCGCTCCTCTGCGAAGTGGCTGAGCGCTGCTGGGTCCATATCGAACGCGTCCGCGCCGAATCCGAATTGCGTGAAAGCGAGCGGCGCTACCGCACGCTTTTCGATGCGATCGATGAGGGCTTTTGCATCATCGAATTTTTCGACGGCCCGCACGGTCAACTCAGCGATTACATCCATATCGAGGCCAATCCCGCCTATACCACTCACGCCGGCATTCCCGACGTCGTCGGCAAGAAAGTCCGCGAGATGGTCGGCGCGGAAGCTGACGATTGGGTGGCGCGCTATCGGGGCGTCCTGGAAACTGGAGCGCCGATCCGCTTCGAGCGTGAACTCGAAGCCACGGGCCGCTGGCTCGAACTTGCAGCCTTCCGCGTCGAACCGGCCAGCCGCAAGCAAGTCGCGGTCCTGTTTCAGGATCACACCTCACGCAAACGCGCCGAGATCGCGCTGCGCGAGAGCGAGGACAATTTTCGCACGCTCGCGCGCGCCATGCCGAACCAAGCTTGGACCGCCCAGCCAAACGGTCTGCTCGATTGGTTCAACGAGCAGGTTTACGCCTATAGCGCCGCCGCACAGGGCGCACTTGATGGTGTCGAGTGGGCCAGCATCGTCCACCCAGACGATATCCCCGCCGCCAGCGGTCGCTGGGGCGAAGCGCTCAGCACTGGCGAAGCTTACGAAACCGAATTTCGCCTGCGCCGCGCGGACGGCGCCTATCGCTGGCACTTGGCGCGCGCGGCGCCGATTAAGGACGAAGCTGGCGCCGTCATCCGCTGGATCGGCACCAACACAGACATCCACGATCAAAAAGAAGCCGCGGCCGAACTAGAACGCCGCGTCCAGGAGCGCACCAGCCAATTGATGCAGACCGAAGAGGCGCTGCGCCAATCGCAGAAGATGGAAGCGGTGGGCCAACTCACGGGCGGTCTCGCCCACGATTTCAACAATCTGCTCGCTGGAATTTCCGGCAGCCTCGAAATCATCTCCACCCGCATCGCCGAAGGCCGCACAACCGGCATCGAGCGCTACCTCTCCGCAGCGCAGGAATCATCCCGCCGCGCCGCGGCGCTTACCCAACGCCTGCTCGCCTTCTCCCGCCGTCAAACGCTCGACCCGCGCCCCATCGACATGAACAGGCTCGTCGCCGGTATGGAAGAACTCGTCCGCCGCACCGTGGGGCCGGCGATCCACGTCGAAGTCGTACAGGCCGGTGGCCTTTGGACAGCGCAGATCGACGCATCGCAGCTCGAAAACGCGCTGCTCAATCTGTGCATCAATGCGCGTGATGCCATGGCGCCGGATGGCGGACGCCTCACCATCGAAACCGCCAACAAATGGCTCGATGAACGCGCTGCGCGCGAACGCGATCTCCCGCCCGGCCAGTACGTGTCCCTCTGCGTCACCGACACCGGCACGGGCATGACGCCGGATGTGCTCGAACGCGCCTTCGACCCCTTCTTCACCACCAAACCTCTCGGCCAGGGCACCGGCCTCGGGCTCTCCATGGTGTATGGCTTCGTGCGCCAGTCAGGCGGCCAAGTACGGATCTACTCAGAAGTCGGTGAAGGCACAACGATGTGCCTCTACTTCCCGCGCCATTTCGGCGACGCCGAAGAACAAGACAGCACCGCGCCGGCGCAAGAAGTAGAACGCGGCGACGGCCAGATGGTGCTTGTCGTCGATGACGAGGCCATCCTGCGCATGCTGATGCTCGATCTCCTGCAAGAGCACGGCTACCAAACGCTCGAAGCCGCCGACGGCCCGAATGCGCTGAAAATTCTTGATAGCGACGCGCACATTGATCTGCTGATCACCGACGTCGGTCTGCCGGGGGGCCTCAATGGCCGCCAGGTCGCAGACGCTGCGCTCAAGAAGCGCCCCGACCTCAAAATCCTGTTCATCACCGGCTACGCCGAGAACGCCGTCGTCGGCAACGGCCACCTGAATCCGGGCATGCAAGTGCTGACCAAACCGTTCGAGATCAGCGTCTTCAACAATAAAGTCCGCGATCTGCTGGAACGCTAATAGAGCAAATACTTCGCGCGCTCCGCCGCCCACGCTTGCTCATCCGGCACAGTGATCGCATCCAGATCGCCCGGCGCCGCGTTCGGATCATCGACCCATTCGCGCAGCAACGGCGATCCGTTAATCACATCGATCGCGAGTTTATCGAACACATATTCATACGAGAACTCGCGCCATAATTCGTAATCCGGATAGAGCCGCCGGATTGCCTTAAACGCCAACGCTTGCACGCGCCAAGGCTTGAAAGCCTCGTGATCGTAATACGCCGGGTCCTCGCAGTGAATCTGCACGCCATGGCAAAGCTGCCCCTCCCATTTGTGGAATGTCGGCTCGAACCAAATCTCACGCAGCTTGCAGCCGCCGAGCCAATGCGGCGCCAGGCGCTGCATCTCCGCCATCACATCACGCGCATTGATATCGGCCGCGCCAAACAATTCGAGCGGCCGCGTCGTCCCGCGCCCTTCCGAAAGCGTTGCGCCCTCCACCATCACCGTGCCCGCATAAGCGCGCGCCATCCAAAGGTTCGGCGCATTCGGCGAAGGATTGACCCAGGTGCGCTCACCAATCGGCCAGCCATACCCAGGCGCCTCGTCCGGCCGGTAGCCTTCCATAGCGATCACACGATATTTCACATCGATCTTGTAGTGATCGATGAACCAATGCCCCAATTCACCAAGCGTCATGCCATGACGCATCGGCATCGGACCTGCACCAACGAAGCTTTCCCAACCGGCTCGCAACGTCAGCCCTTCAATCGGCCGTCCCGCCGGGTTCGGCCGATCCAACACCCACACTTCCTTGCCGTCCTTGGCGCACGCTTCGATCACGTACAAAAGCGTGGTGATAAACGTGTAGATGCGACAGCCGAGATCCTGCAGATCGATCAGCACGACATCAAACGTCGACATCGCCTGCCCGGTCGGCCGCCGCTGATCGCCGTACAAGCTGAACACAGGCACACCGAGCACCGGATCGGTGTAGTCGCGCGACTCCACCATATTGTCCTGCTTATCGCCGCGCATGCCATGTTGCGGCCCGAACGCGGCGGTCACGCGAATATCGCCGCACGCCATCAGCGCATCGAGCGAGTGCGTCAGATCACGCGTCACCGAAGCCGGATGCGCCACGAGCGCCACGCGCTTGCCTGCCAGCGGCGCGCGCAAGTTTGCATCTTCAAGCAAACGATCGATGCCGAATTTCATAGAAGCTCCACCACAAAACCATCGGCGTGGTGAAAGTCCGGTTTGCCGGGCGGATGCTTCAGCGCCCAGTACGACTTCACGCCATTCGTCTCTTCGATCACCGCCGTCAGCGCCAGCTGCCACGGCGCATCGCTCGCCGGCAGATAGATCAGCGCATCGACATCGATGTGGGTCGCGTTAGCGCCGGTGATGATCGCCGGCGGCGAAAGCTCAGCCAGCGCCATGCCGTCGCGATAATCGGTGAAATGATAAGCCGCCCATCTGCTCGATGGCGACAGGTTGAATTCGTAATAGCCCGAACCCGGCATCGTCTCGACGAACGCTTCGAAGCACGTCGTCTGCCAAAGCTCATCGGCGCGCACCGGATCGCTCGGCGGCGCAAGCCGCACCTCCGCAATCCGCCCGCTCACCGTAAAGCGCAGCGCCAGCAATCCCGGCTCCGGCCGCGCGATCGCCACGTCGATCCGATCGACGGCGCTGCTGGGCGTATCCGGGTGGCAAATCAGTTCGTGAAGCACGCCGCTCACCTAACACAAGAACCGCTTAAGAACGCAGTAACGCGCCCACGCGTCAGCCCCACCAAGCGCAACCAACGATCCACGCCGCCTTCTCGTCGTCCGGGACGCGTTCGAACTCAGCCTCTCTTTGGCTCTTGGGGATCAGCCACTTTGCGAATGCCACCGTGCCCCAGACCGCCAATGCATAAATCACCGAGAGAGTAGCCAGCAGCAATAAGACGGCCCACGGCGCCCTCCACAAACCGATCACCACGATTGGAACCGTAAAAACGCTTGCCCAGGCCGTATTAACCGCCACACGCCGCGCGACACCCGCGAAAACATTTCGGTTCGTTAGAACCTTCATTTGCGCTCCGAACGCCGCATGCTAACCCCGCCACGCCATGACCGCTGAAACCGCCAACGTCCAATCCGATTTCCTCCGCGCCGCCGTCGCGCGCGGGCAGTTCCACCAATGCACCGATTTGGAGGGCCTGGATAAGGCCGCCAAGGCCGGAATCACTGGCTATATCGGTTTCGACATGACGGCGCCGTCGCTGCACGTCGGCAACCTCACCCAGATCATGTACCTGCGCCGTCTCCAACAGGCTGGCGGCAAGCCCATCGTTCTCCTCGGCGGCGGCACCACCCGCGTCGGCGACCCCTCCGGCAAAGAAGAGATGCGCCAGCTCCTCTCCGAGGAGCAGATCGTCAAGAACACCAACTCCATCCGCGGCACGTTCGAGAAATTCCTGACGTTTGGCGACGGCAAGAGCGACGCCATCCTCGTCGACAACGCCGAGTGGCTGCTGAAACTGAACTACCTCGATTTCCTGCGCACGGTCGGCCGCCACATGAGCGTCAACCGCATGCTCTCGATGGATAGCGTCAAGCTCCGCCTCGAGCGCGAGCAGCCGATGAGCTTCATCGAATTCAACTACATGATCCTGCAAGCCTACGATTTCGTGGAGCTGAAGAAGCGCTACGGCTGCAGCTTGCAGATGGGCGGCTCCGATCAGTGGGGCAACATCGTCAACGGCGTTGAACTCGGCCGCCGCATGGAGAGCTACGAGCTCTTTGGCCTGACCCAGCCACTCATCACCACGTCCTCCGGCGCCAAGATGGGCAAGACTGCCGATGGCGCAGTCTGGCTCAACGCCGACATGAAGAGCCCGTACGAGTACTGGCAATACTGGCGCAACACCGAAGACGCCGACGTCGGCCGCTTCCTGAAAATTTTCACCGACCTGCCGCTCGACGAAATCGCGCGCCTCGAGGCGCTGCAAGGCGCCGAGATCAACGACGCCAAGAAAGTGCTGGCCACGGAAGCGACCGCGCTACTGCATGGCCGTGACGAAGCGCTGAAAGCTGAAGAGGCCGCGCGCGCCACATTCGAACAAGGCGCCCGCAGCGAAAACCTGCCGACCATCGTGATCCCGCGTGCAGAATTCGCACAATTGCGCGTCGCCGCCGCTTTGGCAAAAGCCGGCCTCGTCGGCTCCAACGGCGAAGGCAAACGCGCCATCCAACAAAAAGCCGCTAGCGTAAACGACACACTGGTCACCGACGAAGCCGCAGCCCTAAGCGACTCCGATTTAGTCGACGGCGCCGTGAAACTTTCCTTCGGCAAAAAGAAACACGCGCTGTTGCGGGTGGAATAATTTAGCTCCCGTCCTCCCCCGTCAGGGGGAGGTGTCCGCGAACAACGTTCGCGGACGGAGGGGCGAGCACCAATCCCTGCAAGCAGCGTCGCCGCCCCCTCAGTCACCGCTTCGCGCTGACAGCTCCCCCTAACGGGGGAGCACGGGAGAGAGAGTTGCGAACCTTCTTAAAAGGCGCTTACCTTCGCCGCACGCCCAAAGAACTCGCCCGCGCGCTGCGCAAGCGACTGACGGACGCAGAAATCCGGCTTTGGGTGAATCTCCGTCACATGCGCCACCAGGGCCTCGCGTTTCGTCGCCAGTCTCCGATAGGTCGCTTCATCGTTGATTTCGAGTGCCGCCGCGCCAAGCTCATCGTGGAGCTGGATGGCGACCAGCATGACCAAACCTCAGCGAAAGCATACGACGCCGAGCGCACGGCTTGGCTGGCCACGCAAGGTTACGAAGTGCTGCGCTTCTCCAACGACAACATGCTGCGCAGCACCGACGTCATTGTCGACCACATCATCAGCGTCGCGAAAGAGCGCGCAAAGACCCTAGGTCGTTAGCTCCCGTCCTCCCCCGTCAGGGGGAGGTGGCCGCGAACAGCGTTCGCGGCCGGAGGGGCGAGCGCTACTTCTGCAAGCATTTGCGCTACCCCCTGCCAAGCGCACGAGAAGCTTGGCGCCAACCCACTCGCTCACCCCCAAAATACGAGGATAGCGCCCGCTCAATCCGACCGACTTCCAACCCGGCGCATACTCGCGCCATGACCACATCCACCATCGCCAAACTCTGGGCCGCCGCACGAACCATGTTCGAGCGCGTGCGCGCAGCAGGTCACATCGCGGCGCAAGCGCTCAGCCGATACGAGATCGAGCGCATGCGCGCGCGGTTCGACCGCTCGAAGCCTTGGTACGCAAAATCGTGCTGATCGAAGCAATGGCGCTCGCGAATGAACCTGCAGGAGTCAAGCGAGCGCGGCTCACACACCGCACATCCACCACACCGCGGTCGCGCACCTACGCGCTTCGCCTCTGGCCGCGCACACCTCCGCCGCCAGCACGCATCCGCCAGCTCGGCCCGCCGCTGCTGGTCCGCGACATTTTCCGCGACCACGCGCGCGCCGCAATGATGCGCCGCCTCAACATGGCGCGCGCCACACGCCCGGCCCAAGCCGAACTCATCGCACGCCGCATCGGCGCACTGGAGCGCCTCTTCGCGAAACCAATTGCCGCCGTCCGCAGCCTCGCGCGCAAGCTCAACACAGCGCCGAACTTGGCGCTCAAGCTCGCCGTCAAAGGCTGGCCGCGTTCGCCACACGCCGACGGCGATGCACAAATCGAGAGCGACCACGCCGCTTATGCCGGCGCGCGCCACTTCAAACCTGATTCAAGTTAAGCTCAATTCGCAGCCACAGTTTCCTGCTTCGCCGCTGGCAGCGCTTCGGTCACCGGCCCTGGCGCCGGCTCTTGCGGCGTCTCAACTGGCGTTTCTTCCGGAAGCGCCGGCAGCGAATGCGCGCCGCTCGTGTCGCGCACTGGTTCGAAGATGCGGCGCAAAATTCCAGGTGTCAGCGCCGAAATCGGATTCACACCAACACGCGGCTCACCCGCCGGGCCGTTGATCGAGTACGTCATCCCAAACACGCCTTCGCCGCGGCGTGACACGAGCAGATCACCAATCACCGGAATCTCACCAAGCATCGACAAATTGAGCACCGGCGAAGGCGCCACGACACCATCGATATCGAGATCATCGCCGCGAATATTGTAAGCGCCCGAACCGGTGAGCCCAAGTGATGGCCCCGCCATCCGCCCCTCGGTGAACGTCACGCGATTGTTCGCATACGCCATCTGCGCATCGAGCGCGGTGAAGCCGATGCCATCGCCATTCAGCGTGTCGACCAGTCCAGTCAACGACCCAGCCGAAGAAAGCAGCCGCGCCATCGCCGGCAACCGCACGACCTGAAAATCACGCAGCCGCACGTCGAAGCGCGCTTGGCTAGGCGGCCCGGTGCGCCACTCGCCATCCGCCGCGGCCGTGCCGCCAACGATATTATCCGCCCCCGTCAACGCTGCGACTGCAAAACCTGCATCATCCGAGCGCAAACGAATGCGTCCCGACGCATCACCCGGCCGCGGTCCAAGCCCAAGCGAGAACGCCCGCCCACTCGGCGCGCGGCCCTCCACGGTCAGCATCGCTAGCGCCCCCCGCGATGTCACCAACTGCACACGCGCATCGCTCAGCGTTGCGCCGCCCCGCATCTTCAAACGATCGACGACCAAGCTCGCCCGCAGCGGCGCAGCTGGCGCGCCCGCACTTGCACTTGCCGCACTCGTGCCCTCCGGCGCTTCATCGCTGCCCATAAACGGCGCCGCGTCGAACAGCGCACCACGCACCGCAACGTCGAGCCCGCCATCCGCGGCCCGCGTCGCCGTCACCCGCGCATCCGAACGGCCCTCAATGGCAAGCCGCGTCAGCTCCACTTCGATCAGTCGGTTGTCGCGCGCCAAGCGCATACGCCCTTGGGTGTTCAATCCGGCCCCGCGCGCTTCGATGTTTGTAAACGCAAGCCCACCGTCGCTTTGGCGATCGACTCTGAATCGCGCTGAGGCTGCTTGGCCAGCGCGCTTGGTCCAAAATTGGCGCGGCGCCTCAACCGCCGCATTGGTCAAATCAAGTTCGATCTGCGCGTTGTCGACATCGAAGCCGCGGCCCTCGCCACTAATCGTGACGCCAATACGCCCCTGTGCATAACGCGCCACCGGATAACCCAGGCGCTCCAAATCATCCGCAGTAAAGTCACCCGAGATTTGGTATTCCGATGATGCACGTCCCGAGCGGCCTATGTACTCCGTCCATCGCACCTGTTCGATCGCCGACGCACCCGCCCGGATCGGCCCGCTCACCGTTATCGCACGCTGATCGCCGCGGATCTGCAACTGGCCCTGGCTGATCGCCATCCGCCGCGTCGTCATCGTGCCGGCAAAATCGCGAATGCCGCCATCGATGGTGAAGCGCCAGGTCTCGAACGGCGCCTCACTCAGCATCGGCCGCTGAATGCGAATGTTGATGATACCGCGCCCACTCGCGCTCGCCGCAGCGATCGGCAAACGTTCACCCAGACTAATCGGCTCCTGGCCCAACACTTCAAGCAGATGCCGGGCATCGCCATCCACGCGCGCCGAAATCGTCGCCATCGCGCCTCTCGGCTTCAGCCGCGGCAGCTCCACCCGGCCATTGGTCACCACCATATTGTGGTAGCGCGCTTCCGGGATCGTCATGTCAAAGCGGTTGCCGCGCAGCACAGCCGATCCGCGCGCATGCGTCACCGGCGACATCGTGGAAATGAACTGCATGGACGCGTCGCTGACATTGAAGCGAATATCCATCGCTTCATCCCGCAACACGCCCGCGGCAATGTCCGAGGGCCGTACATCGATACGCACCGTCGCATCGCTGACGCGCCCGCCCGTGAGCGATCGGGCAAGATAGGATCGCGCGCCCTCGCCAAGGCCGATCGGCCACATCGCGAGAACCGCGCGCGCGTCCACTGCACCTTGCAACGCGCCGTTCAACTCGATGCCCGGACGCAGCCGCCGATCTTCGCCAGCTTCGGCCCAATAAATCCGCCCCGTCAGGTTAAGAGCGCCCTGGCCGGTCTCGGCATGAATGCGCGTAAAACCTACACTTCGCTCGGCCGCATTAATCGCGCCCACAATACCAACGTTTGTGAAAGCCGCCGGTTGCGAGAAGGTCCCCGGCACATCGAGCGTCAGCGATGGCAACGAGACATTGAACGTTGCAAGCTCATTCGGTCGAGCGCGCAGGATCGCGGACACATTGCGCACGCGCATTTCGCCGCCGATCTCAGTCGTATCGCCCGCGAGCGCGAGCTGATCGATGATCAGCTCGTCGCTGGCGATATCGTAGCGGCCATGGAAGCGTCCGCCGTCGAGACTGAAGCGCTCGCCGCCCGCGTTCGCCGTGCCGCGCCCGAGCACCGCATCGCCTTCGAAGCGATTGACGCCCGTCGCGCGATCAAGCCCAATCACCACAGTGGCCGTCAGCGGCGCATCGAGGCCCGCGAATGGCCCAAGCGCAGCCGGCGAGAACAGCGCACGCGGGCGCACATCAGTTGCGCCAAACTCAACGACCGCGCTTTGGAAGCCCGTATCCGTCGTGATGCGCAAGCTTGCCGGCGCGAGGCCCTCAGCGCCCTCAAGACGCGCTTCCGCAAAAAGCGCCAACGCATTGCGCTGGCGTGAAAGTTCAAAGTTGGCGCCCTGCGCGGTCCAGCGACCGCCGCCGCCTTCATCGATCACCGCCAAGCGCGCGCCGCGCACACTGAGTGCGCGCAAGCCCCCGCCAGGTCCGATCGGCCGGAAGCCGGCCTCCATGCCGTCCAACCAGCGGACGACCTTCTGTTCGAGCGACTCGTTCGTGGGTGACGCCGGGATAATGATGTCCGGCGGTGCGCCTTCTGGTCCGAAGGCAATGTGCATCGCGCCATCGATTTTGCGCGTGAACGTGAGTTCGCCGCCAACGAACTCCGCCCGCACCAATTGAATACGCCCAATCAGCAGCGGCAGCACAGCCAGCTCGATCCGCGCTTCCTCGGCGCGCGAGAGCACCCCGCCGCGCCCGTCTTCGACCGTTACGTTGACTGCCCGCAGCTCGAGCGCATTACGCTCGGTCCAAGCGATTTCGACGCGCTCGAGACCCACAGGCCGGCCACTTCTGGCAGCGCTCAACTCGGCTTGCATATCTTCCCGCAGGAAGGAAAGTTCGACCGGCCCTTGCGACAGCCGCCACCACGCGACGCCGAGCCCGATCACGAGCGCCGCGACCAGACCCAGTAAGATCTCGACAGCAATGAGCGTCGAGCGGCGTATCATCCGCGCGTCTCCGCCACCCCGTCCACGTGTCTAGCGCGGGGAATCAGGGTGATGCAAAGCTTCAAGCAAGCAGCGGACTGCGCCGCGGCTTGGACATTTTTGAAGACCCGGAGGCCGGCAATGGCGAAAGAGCTCAAACTTGGCGACCCCGCGCCCCCTTTCGATCTACCAACGGCCGGGGGCGGGCGCGTCAGCTTGGCGAGCCTCAAGGGCAAGCGCTTCGTCCTCTATTTTTACCCTAAGGACGACACACCCGGTTGTACCCAAGAAGCACTAAACTTCACTGAAAAGGCGAAAGAATTCGCCGCGGCTAAGACCACCGTCATCGGCGTCTCGCGGGATTCCGTCGCTAAGCATGAAAAATTCGCCGCCAAGCACGGCCTCAATGTGACCTTAGCTGCTGATGAGGACGGCGCAGCCTGCAACGCCTACGGCGTCTGGGGTGAAAAGAAGCTCTACGGGAAGACCTATATGGGCGTCGAGCGCGCCACATTCCTGATCGATACCAAGGGCAAGATCGCCAAAGCTTGGCGGAAGGTCCGCGTCCCAGGTCATGTCGAAGACGTTCTGGAAGCGGTTAAGGCGCTCGATTAACTTCCGGACGCGTTTTACTTAGTTAACGCAGCTTTGGCCCGGCTTTCGCAGAAACCCGTTGAGAGAAGCTGAAATTCTCGTAAACGGAGCAGCCCGCCTGTTGCAATTCAAGAGCGTTTCAGGTTGGATCACTTCTTGGCGGGGCCAGTGTAATTTTTTTGTTTCGGTTAATGGGCGGTGGCGGACCATGAGCCAGTTCGGATCACGCGCGCGAGCGTTCTTTGATCGCGCGTTTCCAGAGCGTCAGATCTATCACCGATCCGGTGGTACGGTTCGATATGTCTCTCTCTCGCCTGGAAAGCAGGCGCTCCTCGCACTTACAGCGGTAGGTCTCGCAGGTTGGTGCGTTTACGCGAGCGCCAATACCCTGCTCGAAGGCCCACAAGCCTCAGCCTCCAACGCCGAAGTCGAACGTGAGCGCGCAAAGTACGATCGCTGGCTGAACGAAAGCCGCGCCCAGGCCGCCGCTAGCCAGGCCCTCCTCGAAGAGCGCACCCGCCAGTTCGACCGCGCCACCCAAGATTTTGAGAGCCGCCACGAAGTCCTGCGCTCGTTGCTGGAATATGCCGGCGGCAACGGCGTCCAACTCGCCGCCACTCGCCCGATCGAGCGCGATGGCGCCCGCATCATTATGGCCGCCTCGATCGACGAGGCCGAGCCGCGCCAATCCCGCGCCGTCACCAGCGAGCCTTATCAGGTTACCACTGTTGGCTTCCGCGCCCGCACCCGCGACCTCGAGGCTGACCAGGAGCAAACGCTCTCTGAACTCGAAGATTCAGTCGTTGAGCAAAGCGAAACCGTCCGCGGCGTGCTGCGCCTGACTGGCGTTTCAATGACCTCGCTGACCGGCTCTGATGAGGTCGAAAGCGGCGGCCCGCTGGTTCCGCAAGATTTCGTCGCATATCTGCGCGACAGCGGCCTGAACCCGGCGTTCGCCGAACGCGTCGCCCAAGTGGCTGCCCGCGTTACCGAATCCCGCCGCCTTGGCGACATCGCCAATTCGACGCCGCTGGCCCCGCCGGTTGCCGTCGATTACCGCGAAACCTCTGGCTACGGCGCCCGCGTCGATCCGTTCACTGGCCGCCCGGCTTTCCACTCGGGCCTCGACCTTGCCGCCTTCGAGCGCGCGCCGGTTGTGGCAACTTCGCCTGGAACTGTTGTCTACGCTGGAACGCGCGCCGGCTACGGCTATACGGTCGAGATCGACCACGGCCACGGCTTTAAGACTCGGTACGCACATTTGCGCGATATCCAGGTCCGCACCGGCGAGCGTGTCGCAATCGGCCAGCGGGTCGGTTCGATGGGTTCTACCGGCCGCAGCACCGCAACGCATTTGCACTACGAAGTCTGGTTCCGCGGCCGCGCGGTCGATCCGATTAGCTTTTTGAGGGCAGGACGGCATGTTCACGAACAAGGGTAGACCGAGCGATAGCAATTTGCCGGCCCTGCCCGATCCGTCGCCACAGCGCCGCCCGACGCAGGGCCGCGCTGGCATCGCGTCGATCATCGCGAACGGCGTCAAGATCACCGGCACGATCGAAGCCGAAGGCGCCGAGCTCCAGGTTGATGGTGAAATTGAAGGCAACGTCCGCGGCGGTTCACTCACCGTCGGCGACACGGGCATGGTCAAGGGCGACGTGGTCTCCGAAAGCGTGACCGTTCATGGCCGCGTCGAAGGGTCGGTGCGCGCGCGCAAGGTCATCCTCGCTCGTAACGCTCACGTGTTGGGCGACATCGTCCATCAATCTTTGTCTGTTGAGATGGGTGCGGTTTTCGAAGGCCAGTGCCGTTATCTCCAGGATCCGCTGTCACAGGCTGGTCCGGGTACGCCGGCTTCGCCGCAAATCGTCTCGCCGCAAGAGCGGCCGGCGGCTTCGGCGTTCGGCAATCAAGGCTCAGTCTTCGGCGAGCCGAGCAATGACGACCGTATGGTGTCGGGCGTCATCGTGACCGGAACGTCGAGCTAAGTTTTTTCGTCTTTGGGTTGGAATACAAACTAAAGGCCCGGCTTGAAGCCGGGCCTTTTTCTTTGTCATCGCCCGCGCTCGGACCCCTTGCTGCGTCCGCACATCAGTTCGATCCAGTCGCTGAACGCAGCAGCGAACTTGGTCATCAGCTCCCGCGTGCCGGGCTGAAGTATCTCGCCGCTTTGGCTGAACAGTTTGTCGGCAGGTCCCAGATACATCTCCGGCTGCCCGAGCGTCGGCATATCGAGATAGGCGGTAATCTGCCGCAAATGATGATTGGCGCCGAACGTCCCAATTTGCCCAAGCGACACACCCATCACCGCCGCCGGCTTGCCGATCAGAGCCGCTTTCCCCGGCGGCCGCGACGCGATGTCGATCGCGTTCTTCAACACTCCAGGCACTGAGCGATTATATTCCGGCGTAACGAACAAAACCGCGTCAGCCGGGGCGATTTCACCGCGCAAGCGCTGCCAATCTTCGGGCGGATTTTCAGTGTCGAGCTCTTGATTGTAAAGCGACACCGCGATGTCAACGAAGCTAAACTTCAAGTGCGATGGCGCGAGCGTCGCCAGCGCCTCCGCTGCTTTGCGGTTCCAGCTCCCCTCACGCAAACTTCCGACAAGCACTGCGACGTCACGTTGATCCGGCATGGGAATACTCCTTCGCCAGCCAACGCCTCAGCACCTGCAAAGGTTCGCGACGTTAATTTGGCGTCGCCATGCGGGTGAAGCGCGTCCGCATAAACGGACGCCATGCGCCGTCCAACTCGCGCTCAGTCGTCATCACAAATCGGTCGGCGCCCTCGAACGTCCAAGCCGAGCGCAATCGGTAGGCCTCTCCGGTCGCGCCACGATGCGTGTGTGGCTCAACAACAAAGCCACTCTCCACCGGCCGGATCGAACCGTGCGAGCGTCCGCCATCATTTGCAGCGTAAGCCCACACGATCATGCCCTGCGTATCGTCCAGATGATACGTGGTCTCGCCTCCATACGGTGTCGGACGCACCGCGTGAACATCGACGACATGATCGCCAAGCACCTCAAAGCAATGCTCGTCGGTAATGTCAGCGACGCCCTCGAACACACCGCGCCAACAGCCGATCAACGGCGCCATCGCCGACGCAGCGCTTTGAACACGCGTCGGCGCTACAGGCGCCGCACACGCCGTTACGAGCAGAAGCGCCGCCAGCAGCCGCACCATCACATCGCCCCAAGGATCAGCCCGATCAGCGTAAACTGGAGCGTGTGATAGCCGCCATTGATCAAGAATAGCGTCAGGCTCTTGCGCTCGAACAAATAGTTGATCCCAAACGAGGCCGTCACCCAGCACAAGCCGGCCGTGAAGCCATACATCGCGCCCGTAGCCGCATCGACCTCAGGCCCAAGAAACACAGCAAACGAAGCAGAGGCGATCAGCGCCAGCACGAACGAACCGCCGAAGATCAACGGCATGTTGCCCGCTTTGATCTGCGCATCGCTGAGGCCGGCAGCAGTTTGCCAAGGCTTCGCGAAAAGCGCCGAATACCAAACGCCGCCGAGCAGAAACGAACTCAGCGCCGCTGCGCCGACCGCTAGCCAATTTATGTCCATGTGAGCCTCCCCGCTCGCGGCGCGTGTTTAAGCCTTGGATTTCGCCGCTTCCTCCAAGAGTTTGAAATGCGCGCGCAATTGCGCAACGGCGCGGTCGAAGTATGCGACATCGCGATGCGTGCGCGCTTGCATCACGCCGCCTTCCATCGCCGTCAGCACAAATTGCGCAAGTGCGCGGTGATCCGTATTCGCCGGCAACCGCCGCCCGGCATCGGCCAGACACGTCTCGATCGCCGCCGTCCAATTCTCGAAATTCTGCGCCAACAAGGCGCGCACTTGCGGATCAGGCTCGTGCAGTTCCAGCGCCAGCGATCCGATCGGGCAGCCATACGTGCAATCGCTTTCCACAATCATCGTGCGATAGCCGTTGAGCAGCGCAAAAATCTTTTCGATCGGGTCGTCAACAGCGCCCCACGCCGGCTCAAGCAGCATCTCTTGGATGCCATCGCGATACGCTTCCAGCACCCCGATCAGCACGTCCTGCTTCGACGGAAACACGTGATAGAGGCTGCCGGAATTCAGCTGCGTGCGTGAAAGCAAATCGGCGATCGATGTTGAGTTGTAGCCTTTCAGCCAAAACAGCTCCATCGCAGCATGAACGATTTTATCGCGGGGTGATTGCGGGGCCATTACTGCGCGCTCGCCCAATCAATTGGGCCATCGGCGATCCGCCGCACCAAACTCTCCAGCGTGTAGGCGTTGCCTCGTTCAAAGAATGCGTGCAGCGCGTCGAAGTCTGCGCCAACGCGAAAGCCGCTCATGAGAACCCGCACGCGCGTCTCATTGACGCCGAGGCCCTCTAACTGGATTTGTGTGATCAACTCGCGCGCGGCCTCTGCATGCGGAAATCCCGGCGGCGCCCGATCGATTTGCACAATGATCATTTGCTCAGGTGCGATCGCGACAACGCGATTTAGAATGTTGCCTGCGTCGCCGATCCGGGCGCTGCGATCGTACGAAGTTTCAAACACGCCGCCTGCGACCGGGTCGATCGCCGCCACCGGCGCAACCCAAGTTGCGAGCCCCTCCGACGTCGTCCAGAGCGCCCAGACCTGATCGAGTGAAGCCGGAAGCATCACCTCATGGCACAGCCCGTGGGCGCCACCCGGGGTGGCGCACTCTGAAACGGTCTGAGCCGCCGCCGTTCCCGCCCCCATGGCCATCGCAAAGACGTAAAAAACCGCTGAAATCCAACGCCGAGATGCCATAGACCCTCTCTTGTTTGAATGTTCAATCAAGTCCAGCGGCGCGTCAATAGGGTTTTGAGTTCGCGGCGCTTAGCGCGTGCTGGCTACGATGGCTTCGTATTCGGGTTTTGCGAGCGTCAACGATGCCAGCGGCAAGTTCTGACCGGGCGCAATCAGAACCGCGAGCCGGCGCTTTACGAAGCCGCCTTCGCTGTAGAAGAGCGCGAACCGCACGCCGGCATCCGTCTCCGCGCGAAACCCAAAGCTGCCGCGGTCGGGCCCCTCCGGCCAAACTTCACGCATCGGCGTGAACGCGCCCGCAGAAACACTGATCAGCCGCAAGCCGGCCATCTCGCAGAGCGAGCGCACTGCAATATGCCCTGGATCACTGCGTTGACGCTCCTCGCTCACACGCTGCGCCTCGGCGCGACGTCGCTGATAGAGCGGATTGGCCGAGGCGATCCGGCGCATGTGACCGCTCAGTTCAGCGTCTGGGGCGATCGTCAGCTTGCGGAAACTCTTCAGCCACATCTTTTGACGTGCAGCGAGTGGCTCTCTTTGCTCCAGGTCATTTACGCGTTTGTCGAGATCGCGCAGCGCCAGCTTCACACTCGCGTAGCCAGCTTGCTTCACCACGCGCCGCACATCGCGCGGACTCGCGCGCTTTATCCGCAGCAACAGATTGAACACTTCGAGGTGCGGGTCCGCGAGCATGCTTTTCAGCGCCGATGCGCATGCGCGGAGCGCGATCGGATTGCCGCCGCGGCTCGCCCAGTACTGATCGTGACCACCGCCGCGCGCTTGGTTGATGTAGTCGTGCGCGTAAAAACTCCACAACGCCTCCGGCGCGTACTCGCCGGGGATCAGCAGCGCGTGCGTCTGCACTGCATCCACGAACGCGTCGCACGCCATCACCAATTGCGCCGGATCGCGCGCATCAGCAGCGCTCTGCGGCAGAACGAACTCGTCCGCGATCAGGCCCTGATACATCGTGAGCGCGGTCGCGCCGCTGCAGTTGGCGCGTTGATATTCGGCCAGCCAACCACCCGGCTCGATCAAGGTTTCTTCGCTCATGCGCCCCCCGGCCGACAAAGCTAGTCGATGTCTTCCACCACCTTATCGCTGGCGCCGCTCACGCGCGCAGCCAGCGAAGCCGCCATGAACTGATCGAGATCGCCGTTCAGCACACCTTGCGTATCAGACGTTTCGACACCCGTCCGCAGGTCTTTGACCATCTGATACGGCTGCAAGACGTACGACCGGATCTGTCTGCCCCAACCGATCTCGGTCTTACTGTCTTCCAATTGCTGCGCCGCCGCTTCCCGCTTTTGCAGTTCTGCTTCGTAGAGACGCGCGCGCAGCATGTCCCACGCCGCGGCGCGGTTTTTGTGCTGCGATCGCTCGGCCTGACACGCGACAACGATCCCGGTTGGGATGTGGGTGAGGCGAACCGCTGAGTCGGTCTTGTTGATGTGCTGACCACCGGCGCCGGACGCGCGGTACGTATCGGTGCGCACGTCCTTGTCGAGAATTTCGATATCGATGGTGTCGTCGATCTTCGGGTAGACCCAGACGCTCGCGAACGAGGTGTGTCGGCGTGCATTTGAATCATAGGGGCTGATCCGGACGAGGCGATGCACGCCCGCTTCCGTCTTCAGCCAGCCATACGCATTCTCGCCGCTGACCAGCACCGTCGCGGATTTGATGCCCGCCGTGTCGCCGCCCTGCTCTTCCAGAAGATCGGCTTTGAACCCACGGGCCTGCGCCCAGCGCAGATACATGCGCAACAGCATCTCGGTCCAATCCTGAGACTCGGTGCCGCCAGCGCCTGAGTTGAATTCGATGTACGCATCGTTGCTATCAGCTTCGCCCGAGAGCAGCGCCTCAAGCTCAGCTTGGGCAGCGCGCTTCTGCGCAAGGACTAACGTCGCGTGCGCTTCGTCGACCAGCGACGCGTCACCTTCCGCCTCAGCCATTTCGGCAAGCTCGATCGAGTCGCGCAGATCACGTTCAAGCGCGAGGATGCTGTTCATCCCCGACTCCAGCTTCGTGCGCTCGCGCATCAGCTTTTGCGCTTTTTCGGGGTCGTTCCAGAAATCGGGGCGCTCGGAGAGAGCGCTCAGCTCGTCAAATCGGACTTGGGCGCGATCCCAGTCAAAGACGCCTCCGCAGCAAAGCGACAGCGGATTCGATTTGTTCGGCGAGAGTGACGATGTCGGCGCGCATGCTGAGTCCCCGGATGTTTCCGCCTAGATAGGCGATGGCGCGCATCGGCGCCAACGCTTCGGACCACAAACGGCGCCCTCACACGAAAATCCTCCCCGCGCTTACGCCCGAGGAGGATTGACGCTCGATTTGAAGGACGCAGCGACTAATAGAGGCCGCCGAGTTCCTCAGATTCCTGCTGTTCTCGCCGACGCTCCCCAGTCCCCGGCACCGGATCATCCAGGCCGGATAGAACGCGCGGATCGATCGGATCGGTACCGCCGAAAATGAACGGCGACGAAGAAGCCGCCGCTGTTGGCTCCGTATCGGGGCGGAACGCTTCCAGGATCGTTGTCGTCGTGGTCGCCGTCGGCAAGCCGCCCGTCATCGCGTCGATGCGAACCAAGCGCACGCCCGATGGAATACGGAATGGCGTCGGCTGCTCATCTTCGAGCGCAACGCGCATGAAGTCGCGGAAGATCGGCGCGGAGATGCGGCCACCGGTTTCGCCTTCGCCCATGTCGCGAGGCTGGTCGAAGCCGGCCCAGACACCAACCACGAGATCAGGCGAGAAGCCGATAAACCAAGCGTCCTTGTAATCGTTAGTGGTGCCGGTCTTGCCGCCGAGCGGGAAGCCCAGTGAGTTGACGACCGTCGCGGTGCCGCGCTGCACCACGCCTTCGCTCATCGAGACGATCTGATACGCGGTGACCGGATTGATCACTTGCTGGCGTGTATCCGGCAATGTCGGCGCGCGCATGCCGCTGCGCCATTCGGCCGTGCAATTCGGGCATTCGCGCTGATCGCGGCGGAACACCGAGCGACCTGTACGATCCTGAATACGGTCGATCACAACCGGCTGAATCCAGCGTCCGCCATTGACGAACATCCCGTAGGCCGTCGTCATCCGCATCAATGTCGTTTCACCAGCGCCCAGCGCCAACGAGAACACAGGCTGCGTGCGCTCGTCATAAATGCCAAGGCGGCGGCCGTAATCGAGAATGCGCTCGGGACCCAATTCGTAAGCGACACGCGCAGTCATCGCGTTCCGCGAGAGTTCGAGGCCACGGCGCAACGTCGTCGGACCATAAAACTCACGGCTGTAGTTTTCAGGCGACCAATTGGTGCCGTCGCCAGCTTCGATGGCCAGTGGGCCGTCATCGATGAGCGTCGCGGGCGTCAAACCGTAATCCAACGCCGCCGCATAGACGATCGGCTTGAACGATGAGCCAGGTTGGCGCTGCGCCTGCGTTGCGCGGTTCAGGCCCGTGCTCTGCTCCAAAGAATAGCCGCCAACCATCGCCAGTACGCGGCCGGTGTGCGGATCCATGGCGACGAGCGCGCCTTGGATTTCCGGGATCTGCTTCAAACGATAGCCGCCATTGGCCAAACGCATCGCATAGACGATCGAGCCACGCTGCAGACCAAGCTCGCGATTGCGACGAGCGGCCTGCGCCGCCCACTGCGCATCGTCCGCGTTCAAGCGGCCTGTCTCACCGTTCTCGTCTGTCAAAGTCGTTGCGCCATTGGCGACGCGCGTGACCATCGCACGCACCCAGCCCGAAAGCCCCGGCGCGCGCTGCGCCTCGGCGAGTTGAGCCGGAATATCGCCAGACGGATCGCCCGCACCAAGCGGGCCGCGCCAGCCGTGGCGGCGATCATAGTCTTCCAAGCCACTGCGCAACGCCCGCGCCGCGGCGAGTTGCAGGCGCGTGTCGAGCGTCGAGCGGATCGAGAGGCCGCCGCGCAACAGCGCATCGGCGCCGTACTGGTTTTCCACCTGGCGGCGGATCTCTTCGACGAAGTGCGAGGCCGCGATGAATTGGTCGCCAGAGAGCCGGTTGGTGGTCGTCAAATCCGCAGCGCGCGCTTCCTCTGCTTGCGCCTCCGTGATGTAGCCGCGTTCCAGCATGCGCCCGATGGCGTAGTTACGCCGGTCGATCGCGCGTTCGCGGTGGCGCGGCAGCTGATAGTTCGCCGGCCCCTTCGGCAAGATCGCGAGATAAGCGGCTTCCGAAACGGTGAGTTCGCTGAGCGGCTTGTCGAAATAGTTGAGCGCAGCAGCCGCAACGCCGTAAGCGCGATTGCCAAGGAAAATTTCGTTCAGATAGAGTTCAAGGATGCGCTCTTTATCGAGCACGCGCTCGATCCGCTGGGCCACCAGACCTTCGCGCAACTTCGTCCAAACGGCGCAAATCACGCCTTGGCAAGATGAGGCACGCCCGGTGAGCATGTTGCCCGCGACCTGCTGCGTGATCGTCGACGCGCCTTGGATGCGACGGCCCTGAATGACATCGAGCGGAATGCGCAGCACGGCGCGCGCGAGACCCTGATAGTCCAAGCCCGAGTGTTCGAAGAAGCGCGCGTCTTCAACAGCGACGAACGCGTTCTTAACGTGGTCGGGAATTTGCTCGATCGGCACGAATACACGCTGCTGATCGGCGAACTCAGCCACCAGCGCACCGTCACCCGCGTGGACGCGGCTCGAAACCGGCGGCTGATAGTCTTGAAGATCGGAAAGGCTCGGCAGGCCCTGCAGCGCCGCAATGATGAAACCGACAACCGCGAGGAAGCCGACGCCGGCGAAGATCAGCAGGCCGTAGAGAATCTTTTGCCATAGCGGGCCGTCGCCGCCAGGAAAGCGAAAGCCACGACGAGGCGTACGGTCATCGTAGCCGTAATCGTCGTCATCCCAGGTGTCATCGACACGGTAGCTAGTATTTCGCGGCATTCCGCCCCGCTTCTGCGCGCTTCGTGAGGCTGTCTGCCTCGCCTCCCAATAGGGCGCGATTAAGACCAGTTCGAGCCGCTAACATAGTCCGCATAGTTTAAGATTCGCGCGCTTTTTAGGCGCCAGCGGCCATCAATTGGGGGGCGGCGAAGTAGCCATCCACCGCCCGCGCCATGGCTTCGGCCATAGCTTGGCGGGCGCGCGGGTCGGAGAGACGGCGCTCGTCCGTCACATTGCTAAGAAAGCCAGTCTCGATCAGCACGGCCGGCACATCCGGGGCCAACAGCACCATGAAACCAGCGTTACGGTGTGTGTTGCGCAGCAATGGCGCCACCTCACCCAGTCGCGGGATCACCGTCTGCGCAAATTGCGCCGAGCGATTGGTCGTTTCACGCTGGTAGAGATCGAGCAGAATGTCGCGCGCCACGCCGGTGCGTGGGGCGTCGCCAAAATCGATATCCCAGTTCTGCGCCATGTTCTGCGCCCGGGCCTCGCCGCGCTCCGAGATCGTATAGACCGAGACCCCCTGGGCCTCGCGGTTCGGAGCGGAATCCGCGTGGATCGAGATGAAAAGGTCCGGATCGTGCTGACGAGCGATCGGCACACGGTCTTCCAGCGGAATGTAGCGGTCGGCATCACGTGTGAGCACGACACGGTACTGGCCGCGACTCTCGAGCGCCTGGCGCAACTGCAACGCGGCATCGAGCACCACGTCCTTCTCGCGCACGCCGGTTACCCCGATCGCGCCCGGGTCACGGCCGCCGTGGCCGGGGTCGATTACGATCGTGCGACGCTGGCCGCGCCCCGCGGTCGCCCGCTGGGTCGGCGCGGCGACGAAGGGCGCAGTCGGCGCGATGTCAAAACTCAGTTCGGGGGAGCGGCGCCCACCCAGCTCTTGGCGCAGCAAGCGGGCAGGCGCCTCAAGATCCAGCACCAGACGCGAAACCCCACCGGGCTGCGCACCGTAGCGGACGCGGCGCACAACGCCGGCGCCAACACTTTCCGTTTGGCCCGCGCCCAGCCGCGTGTTGGCCAGGTCGATGACGAAACGATGCGGATCAGATAGGAAAAAAGTCCGCGCCTGTGCCTGCGCATCGAGCGCAACGGTCACCCGCGCGGCCTGCCCGTTCTCTTGCACCAGCACCCCGCGCACCACCGCGGGAACATCGGCCCAGGCGCGACCGCTCAACGCGACACCGCCCAGGGCGGTCGCGCCGGCAGACAGGAGGGTGCGGCGAGTAAGGTCCATGAAGACCGGGAAAGTACCTCATCCGACTTGCTAGGCAGTTGAAAAGGAGGGTGAATAGAACAGTAACTACACTTCTTCCGCAGTTGCCCTCGGCGCCGACTGTCGCGTCAGGCTTGTCGCGCCGCCCATTGTGGGTTCACGTAACGCCATGCGCGGTCTCACCTTTCTTCTGGCTCTCATGTGCGCCACGCCAGCGGCCGCCCAGGACTACGAGTCTGCCCGCGCCGCCGCCGATCTTCGCGAACTCTGTGCGGCCGATCGCGGCCGGCTCTGGGGCGTGTCGCTGTGCGGACCGGTGATCGTAGCCGATCCCACCACCCGGGCGGTTTGGGCAAGCGATCCCGACGGCCAAGGCGTGCTCGCCCAGAATGGTGAAGGCTGGACGGGCGTGCTTCCGGCGGGCGTGCCGATTGCCAATTCGGCGGTCGATTGGGCGGGCGTGCGCTGGATCATGCTGATCGGCCCGCTGCCAACCGACGCCACCGAACGCCGGGTTTTAGTCGCGCATGAGGCCTGGCATCGCGCCCAGGATCAGCTTGGCCTGCCGATGGGCCCGTCCGATAACGCCCATCTCGCAAGCGAGCGCGGCCGCTATTTCATGCGCCTAGAAATGCGCGCCCTGGCTGCCGCATTGCGCTCCAGCGGCAATGCCCGTGAGCGCGGCATCGAGGACGCCCTGGCCTTCCGCCGCGCCCGTTACATGGAATTTCCCACCGCTTTCGCTCAGGAGGCGGCGCTCGATCGTAACGAGGGGCTCGCCGCCTATACCGGCGTCCGCCTTGCGGTCGACGCGCCAGAGATTTACGCCGCCCGCACCCTCGATCGCCATGACAGCCATGAAGCGCTGGCGCGGGCTTATGCTTACGCCACAGGCCCAGCGTACGGGCTGCTTTTGGATGAGTACGAACGCAACTGGCGCCAATTGTTGGGAGCGTTCGCTCCGGCGGACATACTCGCCGCGGCCATCCGCGCCCGCGCCCTGGATGCCCGCGACCTGCGCCGCAGCGCCGAGCGCTATGGCGGCACGGAACTGACCGCGCAGGAGCAAACACGGACGCAACGGCAAGCTCAACGGCTTGCCGACCTGCGTCAGCGCTTCAGTACCGGTCCCCGCCAAGAACTACCGCTTGAGCAAATGCAAATGGAGTTCGACCCCAACCAAGTGCTGCCCGTGGAGGGCCTCGGCTCCTATTACGGCGTTCTCACTGTTCGCGACCGCTGGGGCGAGGCGCGCGCCACGCAAGGCGCTGTAATAACGACCAATTTCGATAAGCTCATCCTAGCCGAACCCGCGCCAGACGGCTTGTCTGGACCAGGCTGGCAACTGACCTTGGCGCCCGATTGGCAGCGCGCTTCGCCGCCTTAAGACGATTTCCGACCAAATCCGGGCCACGCCTCCCAGTCGTCCGCCTCCGGCGCTTCCACTGCGTGACAAATCATGCATATGTACCGGTCATCGTCGCGTGCGCCGCAAGGGGGTCCCCCATGAGCGCCCGGCGCGCTCCCGCCACGCGGATCGGCGAACCAGCCCATTGCGGCGCGCACGCTCTTTGCGCCCACCACTGAGCTGAAGGCCTCCGCCAGGGAGCGTAAGCGTCGCCAGGTCGGCTACGCCAACTGGAGCAACCTATGATCCGTACCGCGATCGATTTCCGCGCCGAGGGCTCCCAAGCCCCGGCCCGTTATCGCGCCGGGTCATCCTTGAAAACTTTGCGTCGCCATGCCGCTCTCGCCCCGGCCCTCGCCGGACGCTCGGGAGCGCGCGACGCGCACGGAGCCCTATTCGATGGCAAAGACAATGCTGATCGACGCTGCCCACCCGGAAGAGACCCGGGTCGCAGTGGTCGACGGAAAAACGGTTGAAGATTTCGATTTCGAGGTAGCCAGCAGACGACAACTCAGAGGCAATATCTATCTCGCCAAGGTGACGCGCGTTGAGCCGTCGCTGCAGGCGGCCTTCATTGAGTATGGCGGCAACCGCCACGGCTTCCTCGCGTTCTCAGAAATCCATCCCGATTATTACGCGATCCCGCACGCAGATCAGGAAGCGATCAAAGCGGAACTCGCAGCCGCCGAGGCAGAGAGCGAAGGCGCCGAAGAGGATGAAGAAGCGCGCGACGAGCGCCGCCGCCGCATCCTGACGCGCCGCTACAAGATTCAAGAAGTCATTCGCCGCCGCCAGATCATGCTGGTGCAAGTGGTGAAAGAAGAGCGCGGCAACAAAGGCGCCGCGCTCACGACGTATCTCTCGCTGGCCGGCCGCTATTGCGTGCTGATGCCGAACACTGGCCGTGGCGGCGGCATCTCGCGCAAGATCACGCAAGCGACTGATCGCAAGCGTCTGAAGAAGATCGCGATGGACCTGGACGTGCCGCAAGGCCAGGGCCTGATCATCCGGACCGCCGGCGCCAAACGCACCAAGACCGAGATCAAGCGCGACTACGAATATCTTTCACGCGCCTGGGAAACTATTCGCGATGAGACGCTGAAAAGCGTCGCGCCCGCTTTGATCTACGAAGAAAGTTCGCTCGTTAAGCGCGCCATTCGCGACCTCTACGACAAAGACGTGGATGAGGTGCATGTAGACGGCGAAGCCGCCTACAAAGAGGCCAAAGACTTCGTCCGCATGCTGATGCCGAGCCACGCCAAGCGCGTGCAGCTCTGGAAGGACACCACACCAATCTTCGCCAAGACAGGCGTCGAACGGCAGCTCGATTCAATTTATTCGCCCGTCGTTCACCTGAAGAGCGGCGGCTACATCGTGATCAACCAGGCGGAAGCGCTCGTCGCCATCGACGTCAACTCCGGCCGCGCCACGCGCGAGCGCAACATCGAGCAAACAGCGGTTAAGACCAATCTGGAAGCAGCTGACGAAGCGGCGCGTCAGATGCGCCTCCGCGATCTCGCCGGCCTCATCGTCATCGACTTCATCGACATGGAAGAGTCGAAGAACGATCGCGCTGTCGAAAAGCGCATGAAGGACAATCTGCGTTTTGATCGCGCCCGCGTACAAATGGGCAAAATCAGCGGCTTCGGGCTGCTCGAACTATCCCGCCAGCGCCGCCGCACCGGCGTGCTCGAAGGCACCAGCCACGTCTGTGAACACTGCGAAGGCTCTGGCCGCGTACGTTCAATCGAATCTGCCTCGCTCGCTCTCCTGCGGGCGCTGGACGAAGCTAGCATCAAGCAAAAGCACCACACGATCGAAGCGCGCACGGCCACCGACGTCGCGCTCTATCTGCTCAACGAAAAACGCGATGCGTTGGCGACGATCGAAGCCAATCGGCACGTACGCGTCCGCGTGATCGCCTCCGGCGGCATGAACCCGGGCGACTTCGAGATCAATATCGGCGCCGACACCTTCGAAGACGATGACGTGGAGGTCGAAGCCGAACCCACCAAGGGCCGCAAACGCGCCGCCGAACGCACGCCGGAAGAAATCGAGGACGACGCGATTCCGGACGATGTCGACGTCGATCTCGACGAAGAGGAAGAAGACGCGGAAGCGGAAGCAAAGCCTCCGCGCGTGGTCGCTGCAGCAGCCGCCGAGAGCGACGGCGAACGCCGTGGCCGGCGCCGTCGTGGCCGCCGTGGCGGACGTCGTCGTCGCGGCGAAGGCGAGGGCGAAACCGAGGGCGAAGTTGAAGCGCGCGAAGAAGCGCCGGAAGCGCAAGCGCGTCCTGTCGAAAGAGAAGAGCGCGGCGAACGCGGTCGCAATGGCCGCCGCCGTCGTCGCGGACGCGGCCGTAGCCGGCGCGTTTATGAGGTCGATGGCGGCGAATGGCTCGATTTCGTCGGCGCCGACCTAAAGCACCTGACGCCTCGTCCTGAGCGCCCTGCACGTCCTGAACGCGCGCCGCGCCAACAGGCAATCATTGCCGATGAAGCTGCGGAAGTAGCGGAGACTGCCGACATCGTCATGCACCCGGCGGTGGAGGCTGTCGCAGAGCCCGTCGCTGCACGTGCGGAGCCGGCCCCGGTCGTCCACGAAGACCTCGGGGTAGTCGCAGCTGTCGCCCCGGTGGAACCTGCGGCGGACGTGACCCCGGCCCGCGACGAACCGGCGCTCAGCTACGAGCCGGACCAAGAACGGCGTGACAAATTCTTCTCGCGCTTCTCAAGCTGGTCGAAGAAATAAATCGGGTTACGATCCGATAAGGCGAAGGCCATGTTGCCGCCGCAAACCGGGGTTTAACCGGTCTGGGGCGGCAACAGGCAATTTGAGGAGCGCGCATGGTCGCGTCTGTCGTATCTGCGTTCGGTCGCCGCATTGCGGAAGCCGCCGTAGCATTGGGCGCTTTGGCGCTGATCACGGCAACACCCGCCGCCGCGCAAGGCCTAATCCGCGACGCCGAAATCGAAGAGACACTGCGCGTCTACACAAACCCGCTGCTCGAAGCGGCGGGCCTCGATCCAGCTGATGTCGATCTCTACATCGTCAATGACGCGTCGGTGAATGCGTTCGTTGCTGGCGGTCAGAACATCTTCGTCCACACCGGCCTCATCCTCCGAGCCGACTCGCCCAACGAAGTCATCGGCGTTCTTGCGCACGAAACCGGTCACATCTCCGGCGGCCACGGCGCCCGCCGCTCGCAAGACATGCAGCGCGCGCTCGGCCCTATGCTGCTCTCGATCGGCCTCGGCGTTCTCGCTATTGCCGCTGGCGCGCCGGATGCGGGCGCAGCGCTGATCTCCGGCAGTTCCGCCTTCGGCATGGGCGAAATCGTCCGCCACACCCAGGTTCAAGAATCCTCGGCCGACCAAGCCGCCATGCAATTCCTCGACGCCACCGGCCAATCGGGACGCGGCCTCATCAGCTTTTTCAACACGCAGATTCGCCCCTACGAATTTATGTCGCGGCGCGCGCCGCCTTGGATGATGACGCACCCGTTCTCGTCCGACCGCGTCGAAGCGCTCCGTGAACGCGTACAAAGCGCTGAGAACTACAACGCGACCGACAGTGAAGAAAATCTGCGCCGCTTCCGCTTCATGCAGGCCAAGCTTGTCGGCTTCATCCAAACGCAAGGCCAAACGCTCGCACGCTATCCGCTGCGCGACACCTCGCAGCCCGCCCGCTACGCGCGCGCCGTCGCCTATTATCGCGTCTCCGATCTCACCCGCGCGCGCGGCGAACTCGACGTGCTGATGCGGGAAGATCCCAACAACCCCTACTTCCAGGAATTGATGGGCCAGATCCTGTTCGAGAACGGCCGGGCCGAAGAATCGATCGCGTACCATCGCCGCTCGTTGGAACTCGTGCCGAACCAGCCGCTGCTGCAGATCAATCTGGCGCGCGCACTGAACGCCGCGGAGGGCCGCGCCGGCACGGATGAGTCCATCGCGTTGCTCCAAGCTGCCGTCGCACGCGAGCCTGATAACGCTTATGCTTGGCGCGAACTGGCGCAGGCGCGCGATCTTCGCGGAGAAGAAGGCCTCGCCCAGCTTGCCTCCGCAGAACAAAATTTCGCGCTCGGAGATTACAACTCCGCGCTCAGCTTCGCCGAGCGGGCCCGGCGTACACTGCCGCGCAACACCCCCTCCTACCAACGCGCCAATGACATCGTCCTCTTCGCCGGCAACGAAGTGCGCGATCGTCAAGCGCAACAGCGCGGCCGCCGCAGCTAACTTGCCCGCGCCGCGGAAAGCCGCCATGTGATCGTTTCCAGTTACGGAGACGCCCGCATGGCGCGCCTGCTCACCGCCTTCTTTGTTTTCCTGTTTTGCCTGGCGCCCGCCGCCGCAGCGCAAACCTTCAACGCTCAGGAACAGGCCGAGATTCGCGCCCTCGTCCGCGACTATCTGGTCCGCAACCCCGATGTGTTACGTGAGGCGCTCGACGCTTTGCAGGAGCGAACCGAGTCCGAGCGCTGGGCCGCGATCAGGTCCGATCCGCGCGATTTCTCCATCGGCCCAGCCGACGCACCGATCGTGATCGTCGAATTCTTCGACTATCGCTGCGGCTACTGCCACGCGGCGCTGGAATGGGTCACCGATCTCACCCGCACCCGACGCGATGTCCGCATCGTGCTGAAGGAACTTCCGATTCTCAGCGCCCAAAGCATGGAAGCTTCGCGCGCGGCCATCGCCTCGATGCCGCAAGGCCGCTACTGGGCCTTCCACCAAGCGTTGATGGGCGAGCGCGGCGATCTCACCACCGAGCGTATCGACGCCTTGGCGCGCCGGGCCGGTATCGACGTCGCCCGCATGCGCCGCGCAATGGACAATCCAGATGTTATCGCGCTGCTTGAGCAAAACCGCGCTCACGCCGTCAACGTCGTCTCCAATCCGGCGACGCCGCTTTTCATGATCAATGGCGAGATCGTCTCCGGCTATAATCGCGAATTGTTGGAACAGCGCTTACGCGAGGCGACCCAAGCCGTGCGTGAGCGTCGCGCCGGTCGCTAGAGGCGCCCGCTCGCTGCCGTTTGAACCAACTTTAGCTGCCGCGAAAACAAGGATGGCGAGCCCGCCCCCCGCATCGCCGCGCGCACATAATTGGGCGACAGCGCGACGTAACCCAGCGCCGGCATGAGCTGCGCAGGTATCTTGCCGAGGGCGCGCAAGCTTTGATGCGCGCTTAGAGCGCGCCCCGCCAAATCGGCTTTGGTTTCATCGCCAATCAGCACACGCCAACCGCGGGCCCGCCACGCGGCTTCGGCGCGGAGCAGCCCGGTATAGCCCCAGGCCAAGCCAGCCTCCCGCGCGAGTTCTTCAGTCGCGTCCGCACCACCAGCAGCGACGACGGCAAGGCGAGCGGTCACGCCCGCTGTACCGCTGACATAGGTCTCGCGCTCCGCAATCGTTGTGAACGGCTGACCGTCGAGTTCACGCATGCGCGCTTCGATCAGCGTCTTGAGCGCATCGCGCTTGAAGGGTGTCTGCGCATGTGCGCCCGCGAATGCTTGTAGCACTGGGTGGGCCCGCACGATGGCGCCGCCGGCAATCTCCTCAAGCGCATCGCGCCACCAGGCGAAGCGAATATCGCCGGCCGCCGGCGTCGTAACCGCGTCGGCGACGCGGGCGAGTTCATAGTTCAACGCATAGACCGCAATCAGCCGCGCGCGGACCTCCGCCGCGGCAAACCGGCTTGCTAACCAGCGATCCTCGTCGGCGCGCCGCACCTGCTGATCGAGATCATCCATCGGATTGGGCATTAGGGACTGGCGAGCGGGTTGCAACGGAAAAGAAAAGGGCGCCAGCGTCAGAGCCAGCGCCCAATTCCCGACCCCAAAACTAGTCCCTAGAACAGCGTGCTGGCGCCCGTCATCGCCACCAGCATTGGCGCGGAAAGGAACGTGTTGGTGCGCGAGAACAGCATCGCGGTCTTACCGGCCGCAGCTTTCGCGGCGGGTTCGAGATCGGGATACTTGTTGTCGATGTTGAGCGCCTTCTGCTGGTTCGGCCAGATGATGAACCAGACGTTGAACCACATGATCGTCGCCAGCCACATGCCGATGCCGATGAGGATGTGCTTGGGCACGCCGAATTCCTCGACGGCGCCGAGCGTGTACGCCTGCAGCAAATAACCCTGGTTCCACGAGAGCAGAATGCCGGTGATCAGAGTCAGCATCGCGCCCCAGCGAAACCAATAGAGCGCCGCCGGCGCGATCACTTTGGTGACAGCCGGTTTTTGCTCATCCGGAATTTTCGGCATGTTCGGGATTTGCGTGAAGTTGAAATAGTAGAGGTGGCCGATCCACATGATGCCGACGAGCACATGGCTCCAGCGCAGCACCGCTTCCCAGTAGATGGAATCGCCGAAGCCAAAACCACCGACGCCGACGGCGAAATAAATCAACAGCAGCACCGCGATCGCGAGCGCTGTCCAAGCGACGTAACGAATATTTCCTAAGAATACGGCCATGCCCTGCTCCTCCAGCCCATGCGCGAGGAGCAGGGTTCGCCCTGACCTAGCCCGCCGTCTGCGGCGCTCCCTGCGCTTCGTCGGTTTTGCCTGTGCCGCGTTTGACCCCCCACAGGAGAATCACCGGCGCGGCAACATAAAGCGACGAATAAGTTCCGCAGATAATGCCGAAAAGCATGGCGATGGCGAAGCCCGAAAGCGACTCGCCGCCCAAGAAAAGCAAACCGATCAGCGCGAACACTGCAGTCGCGCCGGTGATGATCGTGCGCGAGAGCGTTTCGTTTAGGGAAAGATCGATCAACTCGCCGAGCGGCATTTTCTTATACTTGCGCAAGTTCTCGCGCAGACGGTCAAACACGACGACGGTGTCGTTGATGCCGTAGCCAATGATGGTCAGCAGCGCCGCGATGATGGTGAGCGTGAACTCGATCCGGAAAAACGAAAACACACCAAGCGTCAAAATCACGTCGTGGAGCAGGCCCAGCATGGCGCCCACGCCGAACTGCCATTCGAAGCGAAACCAGATGTAGGCCATCATCAAAAGCATGGCCAAACCGAGCGCCATCAGGCCGCCGGAAAAGAGCTCCTCAGAGACTTTGGCGCTGACGGAATCGACGTTTGCGATCCGGGCGCCCGGCGCGACGCTCGGCAGGCCCGCCCGGATTTCTTCCACCGTCTCCGCCTGATCGGGCGCGGTCTCAAAGTTCAGAATGGCACAGTACGGCGGCGCGTTGGCAGGCCGGCACGTTGCGCCCTGCACTTCAATGCTGCCTTCCTGCGCCCGTCGTCCCAATTGCTCCAGCGCGACCTGGTCAATCGGTTGCGGCGACTCGATGAGCAGCGACGTGCCGCCGCGAAAATCGATCCCGAGATTGAAGCCGTGCTCCATGATCGCGCCGATGCGTTGCAACGGCGTGCCTTCGGCCTGCTGATACACCTCGATCGGATTTTCGCGCAGGCCGCCGGTGAAGATCGAAACGATCGAAGCTGCACAGAGTGCGATGGACAAGAACGCCGCGAAGCCCGCGAACTTCACGTAGGTGAGGTTGGTCTTCTTGGGCAGAAGCCGGATGAGAGGCCACATGGGTTCGGTCTTCCGCTTAAATTGGCATTTGCTTGGGCCGCGCGATGCGGAACCACCAAGCGATCAAGATTTGGGTCACCATAACCGCGGTGAACACCGAGGTGATGACGCCGATCGAAAGCGTCCAGGCGAAGCCGCGCACCGGCCCCGCGCCGAACTGGAACAGGATCATGGCCGCGAGGATCGTCGTCAGGTTGGCGTCGATGATCGTGATCATTGCTCGACTGAAACCGGCATCGATGCTTAGCGCCGGACTTCGCCCAGACGCCGCCTCCTCGCGCATGCGCTCATAGATCAGCACGTTCGCGTCGACCGCCATCGCGATCGTCAGAATGAGGCCCGCAATGCCGGGCAAAGTCAGCGCTGCGCCCACCACCGACATGCCAGCGAGAATGAGCGTCAGGTTGATGATCAGCGCAACGCAAGCAAACACACCGAACAGGCCATAAGCCAGGATCATAAACACAAAGGTGATCAACGCCGCGACCCCGGATGCCAAGCCGCCGGACTGAATCGCATCACGCCCGAGGCTCGCATCGACGGTACGTTCGTCGATCACCGTCAGCGGCGCTGGTAGCGCGCCAGCGCGAAGCATGACGGCGAGATCGTTAGCTGTTTGCGCGCTGAAATTGCCTGATATCTGGCCAGAACCACCGCAGATCGGCTCGTTGATCCGCGGCGCGGTCAGCACCTGGTTGTCGAGCAAGATGGCGAAGCGATTGCCGGTGTTCTCGCGCGTGATCCGGCAGAAGATGCGCGAACCTTCGCTGTCGAGCTGAAAGCTTAGGACAAACTCATTCGTTTGCGGATCAGTCGACGGATTGGCGCGCACGAGGCGCTCGCCCGTAAAGCGCGGGCGTCGCTCGACGATTTCCGGCGCGTTATCGCTGTCGGGTGACGGCTGCACCAACATCGTTCCGGGCGGCAGACGGCCAGCCGCCGCATCGCCTGGATCGACTTCGCGGACCATGTGGAACGTCATCAGCGCCGTTTGGCCGATGCGGTCCTTCAATTGCTGCGGATCGGTGACGCCCGGCGCCTGAACAACGACGCGCTGATCGCCTTGGCGCGCGATCGACACTTCCGCTGTCCCGGTCGGATCGATCCGGCGGCGAATGACTTCGATGGATTGCTGCGCCGCTTGGCGGCTGAGCTCGCGCAAGTGAACCGGCGTTATGCGCGCTTCGATCAGCCCGTCAGCGCTCTCGGTGAAGGTGTAAATGTCGTTCCCACCGGTCGGAGAAGTCGCCACCGAGCGTAACGCGCGGCGCGCCGCTTCCATCTGCGTGGGATCAACGAGGCGGATGCGCGCCGCATCGCCGACGACAGCGCGGCCGGTGTAGCGGATTTGCGGCGTCGCATCGCGAAGCGCGGTCGCCATCAAATCAGCGACGTTATCGAGTTGCTGACGCTGCAACGTCGCCACGTCGATTTCGAGCAGCAATTGCGAGCCGCCGCGCAAGTCGAGGCCGAGATTGACCGTCTGCCGCGGCATGAACGCTGGCAAGCTATCGCGCACCCGTTCGGGCAAGAAGTTGGGAAGCGCGAAGAGGATCCCGAAGACGGTCACAACCGCCACCAGGATCACTCGCCACCGTGCGAGCTGCAGCATTTGTCTTAACTCGCTGAGACGGGCTTGGAATCGTTGGCCGGTGCGGGGTCGGTCTTGGAGCGCACTTCGGCGATCGTGTGTCGGACGACGCGCACATCGACGTTCGGGGCCAGTTCGACCCGGACTTCATCATCGGCGACCGACTTCACCTTGCCGATCATGCCGCCGCTGGTGACGACCACATCGCCCTTCTTCAGATTGGCGACCATTTCCATGTGCCGCTTGCGCGCCTGCTGCTGCGGGCGGATCAACAGAAAATAGAAGACGACGAAGATCAGCAACAACGGTGCGATCTGCATGATCAGCCCGGTCGTCGGGTCGGCGCCGGCTGGCGTTTGCGCGTAAGCGGAAGAGATAAACATTGATCCTCGCGTGAGGCGGCGCGGCGAGGCGGCCGCTGCGAATTGAGACTGAGGCCCGAACGGATCCGGGAACGGCGGGGACTATATAGTTACGCCCCGTCATTTCAATCGGCGGAAACCGGCGGCGCGCGCCGTTTCGCCGCACATGGGGCCAAGCCTTAGTCCCCGATCCCCAGCAAAGGCGCCGGGTCAATCACCTCAGCCCCGCGACGCACCTGGAAAAGCAACCGCGCGCGCCCATCTGCGCGTGCGCCAAGTTCGGCAATTTGCTGCCCGGCGCGCACGCTCTGGCCTTCCCGCACCAGGGCGCGCCGGTTGAACCCATAGGCGGTGACATAATTGTCCGCGTGGCGCACCAGGACCAACGTCCCGTAGGCGGGCAGATCGTCGCCCGCGTAAACGACCTCGCCGTCAGCCGCCGCGGCGACAGCATCACCCTCGCGCCCGCCAATCTCAATGCCCTCTAGCCGGCCGCCGCCCTGCATTGGGCCAAACCGGCCAACCACGGCGCCCCGCATCGGCATCGCAAAGCGCGCATTCGCGTTGGTTCGCGGCGGCGACGCAACTGGAGTCGGCGCCGGCTCAATCACTTCGGGCGCAGCACGCGCCATCGCCGGCAAGACGATGCGGTCGCCTTGGCGCACAGAGTACGGCGCCTCCATGCGGTTCAGCAGCGCCAGCGAACGCATATCGACATTGTACGCGCGCGCGACATCTTCAAAGTTCTCGCCGCGCGCCACGGTGTGAAAGCGCGGCGGCGGCAGCTGCAGCACCCGCCCTTCCGACAGCGCGAACGGCGGCTCCAAATTGTTCTGATCGATTAGCGCCCGCAGCGGCACCTGATAGCGCGTGGCGATGTCGTAGAGCGACTCCTCGGCGCCGACACGATGCGTGCGCGGCAACTGCGCCGGATCATAAGGCTGCGCCTCATCAGGCTGCAGCGCGTAAGCGGAAAGCGGCGTGCCCTCGCCGGCTGCCCAGTCCGGCGTTTCCTGCACCGTCGACGCACGTGTTGGCGCTTCAGGTTCAGAAACTGCCTCACTCGGCGCTTGCAGCTGCTGCTGCGCTTGAGCCTGCTGAGCGCCCCGATATTCGATCGCAGCGCCGCCGCGATCGCTGCGTTGCGCGCTCTGCAATGGTCGCGGTGAGGTGCCCGCTGTTTCTTGAGTTCGCGCGCCGCCACTGCCGTAAGAAATCGGCGCAGGCTGTCCGCTGGCGCAAGCGGCCGTCAGCAGTGCGAGAAAGAGCACGGCGCGAGTCACCGCCGTAGTGATCAGGGGAATCGCCCGCCGGCGCAAATCACGCAGGCAGCGGCGCCTCATCCGGCAAGCCACGCTCAAGCGGGGCGAATTTTACCGGCCCAAGATCCTCGCGCGCGCCGTTGCGATACCGGATCAAACGTTGGCTATCCGCATCACCGAGCGGCGCTATCAACACACCGCCCGGCTTCAACTGCGCCAATAGAGCCTCTGGAATATCGGAGAGCGCGCCATTGACGACGATGCGATCATACGGCGCGTCATCGGCCCAACCATCGAGGCCATCAGCTGTATAGGCCTGAACGCGCATGAGCCGTGCGGTGCCGAACTTCGCCCGCGCATCGGCCGTCAAATCGCGCCAGCGCTCCAGGGTCACCACTTTATGCGCGAGGCTCGCAATGCACGCGGTTTGAAAGCCAGACCCTGCGCCAATCTCCAACACCGTGTCACCCGGCTGCGGCGACAACGCCGAAAGCACTCGGCCGACAACCGATGGCTTGGTCATCGTCTGCGCGTGCGCGAGCGGCAGGCTAATGTCATCGAATGCAAGCCCATCCAAATGCTCTGGCGCATAGTGCGTGCGCGGCGTGCGCTCCATCGCGGAAAGCGCGCGCGCATCCGTGACGCCCGCCTGGCGCAGTTCGAGGACGAACCGCATCAGCCGGGCCGGATCGCTCATTTGGGCGCCTTTGGCGGCGCGCCGCCCAGCACGCCTTTCAGCGCGTGAATGGTTTCCATGTGCGTGAGATCAACGTGAAGCGGCGTCACCGTAATGCGGCCCTCGTAAATCGCGCGCAGATCGGTGCCTTCAGGCGGATTGGAAAGTTTGCCGCGAAAGCCGAACCAGAAATACGTGCCGCCGCGCGGATCGGTGCGCTTGTCGGCGTAGATGATGTGCTGATCGCGGCGGCCCTGACTTGTGACTTCAACTTCCTTCACCTGATCTGGCGGCAGATCAGGGAAGTTCACGTTGATCAGAACATCTTTAGGCCAGCCATGCTCAAGCAATTTGCCGACGATGCCGGGCCCGAACGTCTCGGCCGTCTCCCACGGGATCGGCGCTTCTTCGCCGCGAAAGCCACGCGCTTGGCTGAGCGCAATCGCTGGAATGCCAAGCTGCATGCCCTGCATGGCGCCGGCGATGGTGCCGGAAAATGTCACATCTTCAGCAATGTTCTGACCGCGATTAACACCTGAGAGTACAAGGTCCGGCGGCTGGTCTTCCATCAGGTGCTCGACGCCCAACAACACGCAATCTGTCGGGGTGCCGGAAATCGCAAAGCGCTTCGGCCCTGCTTTGCGCACCCGCACTGGCGCCGACAAAGTCAGCGCGCGCGATGCGCCGGAATGTTCCTGCTCCGGCGCGATCACCCACACATCGTCGCTAAACGTGCGCGCGATCTTCTCCAGCACCGCAAGCCCGGTCGCGTGGATGCCATCGTCATTGGTGCAGAGAATACGCATGCGGCCCGCTTAGCCTGAACGGCGTTGCGAGTCGATTGCGGCTAGCGGCAATCGATCGCCCAGATATCGTACGTGGGGTGATCCACCGCGCTGAGCCCTGGGCTCGAAGCGAATAGCCAGCCGTGAAAGACTTCGCGCCGTTCACTCTCTTCACCGGCGCGGACTGCCGGATTGTCGAACACTTCAACAAAGATGCGCACTTCCGGCGTCTCTTCCGGTGCGCTCTTGATGCAAGAGCGGGCGATGACCTCGAGCGAGCCAATGCGCGTCGCGCGCCCGATCGTCAGCGTATAATCGTCGGCGTGGCCGGTGACCTTATCGAGGCCACGGATCACGGCGCGCTGCGCAAGCGCGGGCGACGCTGTCGCTGCGAAAAACGCCAAGGCAATGGCGATGGTGCGGATCATGGCGTTTGAGCCTCGCTGGAATCAGATTGATTGCCGCTCGGTGCGAAACTCGACAACACACTAAGGAAGTCGATTGCGCCTTGCGTGTACGGGATTTCCCCCCCGGCCGGCAGCGCCTCCATACCCGCTGGCTCGATCGAAACCGAAGAACCACCGAGCAATCCTGAAACGATACGCGCGTTCGATTCATCGAGAATCTCAACGCCATTATCAATGCTGAGCGTCAGCCGCGCCATGTAGGTATCGGTGTCGAGCGAGACATCGCGCACAACACCAACCTTCACGCCCGACACCAAAACGTCCGTGCCGACATTTACGCCGTCAACGCGCTGAAACCGAGCGATCAGATCGTAGCGTCCGCCTGCGCCGCTGGTCTGCCCCGCTTGCGCCGCGGCGAAAGCAAAAAACCCGACAGCGACGACTACGACAGCCGCGCCCAGGATCGTCTCGCCCCAGCGTTCGAAAGTGTTGCTCAAGACTTATTCTCCGAGTCAGGCGTCCAAGCTTCGTAGTCAGCTGTTGACGCCTGCCTAACGCCGCCGCGCGCGAGAGAGCCTTTCGGCCGATACGCATGCACGGTGCCAGTCATGTTCGGCTCGTGTGGCTTTTCCCAGACCTGCCGCTTCAGCGGCGCCACCGTCGGCGGCTCATCGAACGTGTAGCGCAGCCAGCCATGCCAATCGGGCGAGACCCGCGAGGCCTCTGAGAGGCCGTTATAAATGACATAGCGGCGCTTGCGGCCTTCAAGGCTCGGCCGGCGCTCCTCGTAGAAGCGATTGCCTTGTTCGTCCTCGCCCACGAGCGCGCCCCTGCGGCCAATATCGAACAGCGCCCCCAGGGTGGCGCCGTTCCACCAGGTGAAAATCCGCTTCAGCATGGGCTTTTCTTTGTCTCCCGCGCGCCGAGATCACGGCTGGGGAGGCAGCCGAAGCAGCGAGCGGGCGGAATATGACTAAGCGTCCGCTCCGCGTCCAGTGCAGCTGCGAAACAATATCTTGGGATAATCCTCGGTCGTTCCATACCAGATATTGATTGAGGGGGCTCCAGGAGGCATTCTGGCGCCGGCTGCATGGAGTCGCTTGAATGGCCCAGGATTTCGAACACGACCGCGATGAGGACATCCGTCCGGCTGCGATCGCGCCAGAAGCATGGTCCGACCGCATGATCCAGGCCGCCCTGGACGCCGGTTTCTTCGTTGAGTCCGAGGCCGGACAAGACATCACGGCCGCCATTAGCCGCGCCGCAAAGCGCATCGGCGCCTGGGCTGAAGAGCCCGCACTCAGCAAGCCGCTGACGGCTTTGATCTCCGGCGGCAAAGCCGCGCTGGATCCGCCGCTGATGCGCGCCGCGCTCTCGCCGGGCGCTGAACTCGCGATCTCCAGCGCACTGATCCATTGGCCGCAACAGCGCAGCGAAGAGCTTGAAGCCGTCAGCCGCGCACAAACTTTGCTCGCAGCCGGCGCAAAGCTTGGCATCGCCGGTGCGCCGTCGCCGCAAGCACTGGACGCGCTCGACGCCGCCGCGCGCCTTGCCGACCCGATAGCTCGGGACGGCGCTTCGATCTTGATCCGGCCGGACGCCGAGCAAGCGCCGGCATTGCTCGCTGACGAAACCGCGCGCACCCGCGCCGACGCTGCACTCACTGCCGGCGCCCGCGCGCTCGATGCGGCGCTCGCAGATCTCGCCATCGAAGCGGTTCGCAATGGCCTCAACACTGAGCACGGCGGCGTTCGCCGCAAAGCCGCCGCGGCGCGTCTCGCTGGCGCGCCCGACGCAGACATCATCGCCGCAATGGCTGGCGCCGTCGCACGCGGCGCCTACAGCGCAGCGCTTGATGCAGGAGCATCACCTGCACGCCGACGCATCGTCATCGCAGCACCCGAAGCTGGCCAGCATGCCGTCACCGCGTTCACGCGCGGCGCCACGGACCCAACAGGCGCCGCTGCTGACGATGCCGAGGCAAATATCATCGGCGCCTCGCTCGCGCTTCCGCGCTTCCAAGCCAAAACCTTCGACACCGAAGCCTTCGAAGACGCGATCAGGCTTCTTGTCCGCGTGCTCGACGCTGCGCATGGCGGCCAGAACGCCTCCGGACGCCGGCCCATCCTGATCCGGCTCGAGGGCCTCTCCGCACTCTTGCTCCGTGCCGGCATCGCTTACGATAGCGACGAAGGCCGCGGCCTTGCCGCCAGCATCGCCGCCTTGGCCCACGCCGCCGCCATTGCCGAAAGCGCGAGCCTCGCCGCAGCCAAATCGGCCTTCCCGGAATGGTCGCGTGCGAAACGTAGCGAAGAAGTCATCGTCAAAACTGCGCGCGATGCAGCCGCTTCATTGAGCGGAGCAATCGCCGAGCAAGCACAATCAATTTACGCCGCATTGCCGGGCGCCAAGAACGCCGGCTTGCGCGTGTCGGTTTCGATTGCCTTTGCCAATGACAATGGCAGCGCCCAACGCCTTGGCATCGCGGCGCCCGGCCTGGCGCCGATCACCGGTGTCTCTGCATTCGGACTGCGTGAAGATGGTGGCTTCGGCCGGCTCCTAACCGATGATGCGCGCGCAGCGCTCGCCGCACTCGGCTATGATGGCGACACGATCGCAAGCTTGGCGCAGCACATTGAGGGCCGCCGCACGCTGAAAGGCGCGCCAGGCGTTAGCCTCGATGCGCTTGCGGCTAAGGGTCTTACCGAACCTGCGCTGGACGCTATCGAAGAGGCCATCACCGACGCTTTCAACTTGCGCGCCGCCGTGCACCCGCTCGTCATCGGGCCTGAGCTTTGCGAAGAGGTGCTGAAGCTGCCGCCTGACGTCGCCGCCGGTAAGCGCGGCGATCTCCTGATGACGCTCGGCTTCAGCGAAGACGATATCGCCGCCGCAGAGGCCTTTGCCATGGGCGCAAACGATCTCAGCGCCGCGCGCGCGCTCGATCCCGCGCACGCGCCGATCTTTGCCATTTCCGGCGTCACTCGTCCTGAAGCACAGATTGCGTTGGCCTGCGCCATAGCGCCGTTCGCCCGCGCATCGCTGGACGTTACGCTCAACGCAGAAAGCGCCGAACGCCGCGCCGCCCTGCTCACTCAAGCACGCGAGGCCGGCGTCGGGCTGATCGCGCTACGCATCGAAGCGCCAGCGTTCACTCAAAGTTTGCTCTCATTCGAAGACGATACCGAGACGCCCTCGGCCCAAACTGCGGCCGCGCCGGCTATATCGGAGCGCACTATCGACCCCATCGAACCACCGACGGATCACCAGCGCCGCCGCCTGCCAGAGCGTCGCAAGGGCTACATCCAGAAGTCCGTCGTCGGCGGTCACAAGGTCTATCTTCACACCGGCGAATACGACGACGGCGAGCTCGGCGAAATCTTCATCGACCTTCACAAGGAAGGCGCCGCTTTCCGTTCGCTGATGAACAATTTCGCCATCTCGATCTCGATCGGCCTGCAATACGGCGTGCCACTCGAAGAGTATGTTGACGCTTTCCTGTTCACGCGCTTCGAACCAGCCGGCGAAGTCAAAGGCAACGAAACCATCCGCCACGCCACCTCGATCCTCGACTACATCTTCCGCGAACTTGCCGTGAGCTATCTCGGCCGCACGGACCTCGCCCAAGTCGATCCGTTCGATGCGCGCGGCGACGGCCTCTCCAAGCGCGCCATCGACGCTGAGAGCGCCGCGCGCCTCATCTCACGCGGCTTCGCCCGCGGCGCCTCGCCGGACAATCTGGTGATGCTGCGTCCGCGCGCTGTGGTCGAAAACATCCGCGATCGCAAAGAAGGTGCAGCGCCAACGCCAGCCAAACCCATCGCGACTGGCTATCGCAACGAGCCTTGCGGCGCTTGCGGCCACTTCACCGTCGAGCAGACCGGAAAATGCGCCGCCTGCGGCGCAACCGGCGAAGCGAGCGGCGGCTAGTGCGCGTACGGTGAACACGAATTAGCAACGTTCCCTAATCGCGTTGCAACGATTGTTTGCGAAGGCTTGCGGTCCCAACGGTCACAAGTCGCGCACGCATGCTCACCGCAGGAAGCAAAAAAGCCCGCTCGCGCTCCCGCCGACAAGCCGGCCGGCTCGTGAGTCCAGGTAGGACGGCGGCGTTCGCGGCAGACGTCGCGTTCGACGCCGAAGATGATTTCATCCTCGGCGAAACTGCGGAGCCGTTTGCCTTCGAGGACAACACTGCGCCGCCGCCAAACACATCTGAGCTCCTACTCAACACGGAGGACGATACTGATGCTCCTCCTTTCGATGCGCCCGAGATGGACGATGAAATCTTTCAGGCGCCGCATCTCCATAAGCCTTCGCTACTGAACGCTGACGAACGCCCCGAAACTGATGCGCTGCTGCTCACAACGCCGAGCATCGTCGCGCCGCTCGCTCCCCGCGCGGAAGAAGCGGGCGCCCATGCCCCAGCGCCGCCAATCAGCATCTACGTGTGCTGGGACCGCACCGAGATTGCAGAAAACCTAGTCGCGCCACTGCTGCACCATCCGCTCCTGCGCCGAGCGCGCATGGACGTCGATCGCGGCGGCGTCGAAGCGGCGGCGACGCGGGTCGCCACTGACACGCCAGACCTCTTCGTTATCGACACCAACCTGAGCGCCGCCGCCATGCTGCCGCGCCTCGATGCGCTGGCCCCGGCCGTCAAGCAAGGCGCCAAGATCATCGTGCTCGGCGCCGTGAACGACATAAGCTTGCTGCGTGAACTCGCAGCGCGCGGAGTCAACGAATACATCGTCCCGCCGCTCAGCGCGGATGCGCTCGCGCAGTCTATCTGCCGGCTCTACGCCGAGACCGACAATTCGCGTGTGGTCGCTGTCATCGGTGCGCGCGGCGGCGTCGGCGCCTCCACGATCGCCCACAATCTCGCCTGGTCGATTGCCGAACGCCAACACGCCGGCGCCGCTATTGTGGATCTAGATCTCTCTTTCGGCGCGGCCGCGCTGGCTTTTGGGCAGACGCCAGCCCGCTCACTCGCAGACGTGCTGGAGGCCGCCAGTGCTGACGAAGACCTGCTGGACGCCATCCCCGCGCGCCCTACGCCGCGCCTGCAAATCTTCTCCGCCCCGGCAAAACTGCAGCGCACTTTCGCGCTAGAAGACACGGCGCTCCAAAGCCTCATCACCCGCGTGCGCCGCACCAGTCCCTACGTTGTCCTCGACCTCCCGCACGCCTGGACAAGCTGGATAAAGGACGCGCTGCTCAAAGCGGACGACGTCGTCATCGTCACCGGCCCCGATCTCGCAAGCTTGAGCAGCGCCAAAAGCATGCTCGAAGCGCTGAAGACAGCGCGGCCCGAAATCGCGCCCATCGTTGTGATGTCCATGGTCGGCGTTCCGAAGCGGCCAGAAATCACGTTCAAAGATTTTTCCGGCGCGCTCTGCCTTGAGCCGCCATTCTCGTTCGCGTTCGATCCGGCGCTGCTGGGACAAGCCGCGCTTGAAGGAAAAATGATTGGCGAGGTCGCGCCAAATTCGAAGATGGCGAAGGCAATCGACGAACTTGCCGCGTTGCTCACCGGCCGCGACCCCCTCGCGGAACCCACGTCCCGCAGCGTTGAAGCCGAGGCGCTCCCGAAAGCGGCGCTTGCGGAAGGCGTCCGCGGTACGCTCCAACGGCTGAAACACGCGCGTGGGCGAGCGGGCGTGCGCGGGGCAGATTATCTGGCGCGCGCTCGCGACGCCGCCCGTGCAAGCGCCAAACGGGCGCCGCCGCCACAGCAACGTCGCACCAGTCCCGCCTTGCGCGCAGCGACGGCGCTCGTCGTCATGCTCACACTCTGCGCGTGGAATATTGACCACCTCCGCCCCGAAGCGCAGGCCGCCGAGCCAGCCCGCGTGCAAGCCACGTCACCTGCAATGACGCCTATCGATCACGCTGCCGCCTTCACCGCCGCGCGCGCCGCTTTCGACGCCGATCCACAGCAAGGCCTTCCGCGTCTGCGCGCGCTCGCCGAAGCTGGTTTCGCCCCAGCGCAATATCATTTGGCCAAACTCTACGAACGGGGCGAAGGCGTGAACGCCAATCTCGATGAAGCCCGCGCTTGGACTGAACGCGCCGCGAATGCCGGCGAGATAAACGCCATGCACGATCTCGGTGTTTACTACGCCCGCGGCGAGGGCGCCGACGCCAACCCCGTCACCGCCTTCCGATGGTTTCGCCAAGCCGCCGCGCACGGTCTCACCGACAGCCAATACAATCTGGGCGTCCTTTACGAGCAGGGCCGCGGCGTCACCGCTGATCCAGCCGAAGCGCTGTTCTGGTTCACCCTCGCCGCCGCCCACGGCGACGAAGCCGCCGCGACGCGCGCCGCGGCGCTCGAAGAACGCGTCACGCCCATCTACGTTGAGCAAGCCCGGGCGCGGGCGGCGCAGGCGATGAGCGCCGGCCACTAGGAGCACTGCCGCGCTTGGCGCATCTCCTGCGAAGCTTCGCGCAACCTCGTTGGAGTTGCGCCATTATGAAACGCGCCGCGCTTTTCGCATGCCTGTTCGCTCTCGCCACCCCGGCCTTCGCCGAGGCGCCTTCGGCGACAGGAGGCCCAATCACCAATCAAACTGAGCGCGACGCCATCGCCGCCCGCGTCCGCGCTGGCGCGCCGTGCGCCAACTGCGATCTCTTCCAGATCGACCTGGCGTACCAATCGGTCGCCGGGCGCAACTTCTCCGGCGCACGCATTCGCCAAGCCGATCTCTCCTTGGCTACGGCGGATCGCGCCCGCTTCCACGGCGCCAACATGTCGCTGACCAATTTCTTCGGTGCGCGCCTTTCCGGCGCTGATCTCACCGAAACTAACCTCGAGGGCGCGACCTTCGTCGGCGCTTATCTCGGCGGCGCCCGCTTCAACGGCGCCGTTCTGACCGGCGCTAACTTCTCAGGCGCCGAGATGGCCGAAGCGATCGGCCTCACACAGGGCCAGCTCGCCACCGCGTGCGGCGACGCAACGACCACGCTTCCGCAAGGCATGACTATCCCCGCCTGCTGAAACAATAGGTAACAATTCTCGCTTACTGCATGTTCACTAGCGAGTTTGTGCCAACGCGCCTAATTCCGGCGCCGTGTTGACACATTTGCGCACCGCCCTCGTCGCGGCCATCGCGGTTTCCGCGATCTGGGCAGCGGACGCGGCTGCGTTTTGGCCGTTCGGCAAACCGCGCGTTGATCTCGCGCCGAGCTATGGCGGCGCCTGCGAAGGCTGTGATCTTTCCGGCCGCATCCTCGCCGGCGCACGGCTGAGCGACTCCAATTTCAACAACAGCGATTTTTCGAGCGCCGTCTTGATGCGCGCCAACGCCTCCGGCTCCGAGTTCGCCGACGCAAATTTCACCGACGCCGATATGCGCCGCAGCCGCCTTGTCGGCGCCGTGTGCCCGCGCGCTGTGTTTGCACGCGCCATGCTGAATAACGCCGACGCGCGCGGGGCGAATTTCCGCCGCGCTGACTTCACCGAAGCCAATGTCAGCCGCATGAATTTCGAAGCCGCCGACATTTCCGGCGCCGATCTCCGCACCGCTCAAGGGCTGACCCAGCCACAGCTCGACCGCGCCTGCGGTGACCGCCGCACGCGCTTGCCCCGCGGGCTGCGCGTGCGGGTGTGCGATTAGCGGCTAGGTCTTCTGCTGCTCCACCACGCGGATGTGCAGCTCTTTCAGCTGCTTCGGCGTCACTTCGCCCGGCGCGTTCATCATCAAGTCTTGGGCTTGCTGGTTGAACGGGAAGACGATGACTTCGCGGATGTTGTCGACGCCCGCCAGCAGCATGACGATGCGGTCCACGCCCGGCGCAGAACCGCCGTGCGGCGGCGCGCCATAGCGGAAGGCGTTCAGCATGCCGCCGAACTTTTCCTCGACCACTTCCTTGCCGTAGCCCGCGATCTCGAACGCCTTGATCATGATTTCCGGCTTGTGGTTACGGATCGCGCCGGACGAGAGCTCCACGCCATTGCAGACGATGTCGTACTGGAACGCGGTGATGTTCTCGATCGTGTCGCGGTCATTCACATCGAGCGCCAAGAACTTCTCGTGATCGAAGTTCGGCATCGAAAACGGGTTGTGGGAGAAGTCGATGCGCTTTTCTTCCTCACTCCACTCGTACATCGGGAAATCGACGATCCAGCAGAATTTGAACTGGTCCTTGTCCGAGAGATTCAGCTCATCGGCGACCTTGTTACGGGCGAGGCCGGCGAACTTGTAAAACACCGCCGGATCGCCAGCGACGAAGAACGCCGCATCGCCGACCTTCAAGCCAAGCTGAGTACGGATCGCTTCGGCCTTTTCCGGGCCAATGTTCTTCGCGATCGGGCCCGCGCCGCCTTCTTCGCCTTCGCGCCAGAAGATATAGCCAAGGCCCGGTTGCCCTTCGCCTTGCGCCCAAGAATTCATGCGGTCGGCGAAGGCGCGCGAGCCGCCGTTCGGCGCCGGGATCGCCCACACCGCATGCTTCGGCTTTTCCAGAATGCGGGCGAACAGACCAAAGCCGCCGCCGCGGAAATGCTCGCTGACATCCGCCAGCACTAAGGGGTTGCGCAGGTCCGGCTTGTCGGAGCCGTATTTCGAGATCGCCTCCGCGTACGGAATACGCGGAAATTCGTTGGCTGGCGTCACGCGCTTGCCGTTGCCGAACTCCTCGAACACGCCGGCGAGCACCGGGCCGATGGCGTTGAACACGTCTTCCTGCGTGACGAAGCTCATCTCGAAATCGAGTTGATAGAACTCGCCCGGCGAACGGTCGGCGCGCGCGTCTTCATCGCGGAAGCACGGCGCGATTTGGAAATACTTGTCGAAGCCCGCCACCATCAGCAGCTGCTTGAATTGCTGGGGCGCCTGCGGCAGCGCGTAGAACTTGCCGGGATGGAGACGCGACGGCACCAGGAAGTCGCGCGCCCCTTCTGGGCTCGACGCCGTCAGGATCGGCGTCTGAAACTCGGTGAAGCCTTGATCGATCATGCGCCGGCGCAAGCTGGAGATCACTTGGCTGCGCAGTAGGATCGACTTGTGCAGCTTCTCGCGGCGCAGATCGAGGAAGCGGTACTTCAGGCGAATCTCTTCAGGATAGTCCGGCTCGCCGAACACCGGCAGCGGCAGCTCTTCGGCAGCGCCAAGAATCTCCGCGCTGACGCAGCGCACTTCGATCTCGCCCGTCGCCAGTTCCTTATTCACCGTCTCGGCCACACGCGCGACGACCTTGCCCTCGACGCTGACCACGCTCTCGGCCCGCAGCCGCTCGAACAGCGCAAACGCCGGCGAGCCGGGGTTGGCGACCAATTGCGTGATCCCGTAATGGTCTCGGAGATCGATGAAGAGCACCCCGCCCAGATCGCGCTTTCTGTGCACCCAGCCGGAAAGGCGCACATCCTTATCGGCGTCGGCCAAGCGGAGGGCGCCGCAGGTGTGGGAACGGTAGGCGTGCATCAAGGGCTCCACGAGTCGGGAAACGGGCCAAAATTCGCGCGACAGGCGCATGCGCGGCGCCGGGTTGTCAAGGCGCGCCCTGACCCGGCAGAACAGCCCCGCGCATGTGCAACCTCTATTCCATGACCAAATCGCGTGAGGCGCTCGTCGCCTATACCCGCGCCATGCGCGATCGCACCGCCAATCAGCCGCCTCTGCCCGCCATTTTCCCGGACCAAATGGCGCCCGTCGTGGGCACCTCAAAAGAAGGTTTGCGCGAGGCCGTCATGATGCGCTGGGGCTTTCCGCCCGCCGGCGGCGGCACACGGCCGGTCACCAATATCCGGAACACCAGCTCCTCTTACTGGCGCGGCTGGCTGGAACAGCCTCGTTTCCGCTGCGTCGTCCCGGTCACCAGCTTTTGCGAGTACACCGACACGTCGCCCAAAGTTGCGAACTGGTTTGCCCTCTCAGAAGAGCGCCCGCTTTTCTGCTTTGCCGGCGTTTGGCGGCCGTGGAGCGGCATTCGTGGCAAGGAGGAAGGCACGCACCTGCTCTTCGCCTTTCTCACCACCGAGGCGAATGAGCTCGTCGCCCCCATTCACGCCAAAGCCATGCCCGTGATGCTGACCGGCGACGAGATCGACACCTGGCTCGAAGCCCCCACGGAACAAGCCCTCGAGCTGGCCAAGCCTTTTCCGGCAGACTGCATGAAGATCGTGCTATCAGGCCCAAGAGAAGATCCGGCGGGGGACGCGCTGATATGAAGAAGCTCATTGGATTGCTCGTGGTGCTGGCCGCACTCGCTGGCGCGGCTTGGTATTTCGTGATCGACGGTGAAGCGCCTGCAAGCGCGCCTGGCGTGATCGATATCGCCGCCATGCGCGCACTCGTCGCCAACGATGCGCCCGAGACCCTGCCGAGCGATGTCCGCATCGAGTTCGTCGGCGAGAGCCAGGCGCCGAGCTTTGCGGCCGAAGCAGGCGCCTTCGATGGCCAGCGCACCTTCTCGTACAATTCGTTTCAGCTAGTGACGCCCACAGGCGACATCATTATCGACGGCGCTGTCGACCGCGCCACCCTCGACGATATGTCGCGCGGCGAAGGCAGCTTCTCGGAAGACGCCTATAATCGCGTGATCAATGCGATGTCAGGCGCCCAGAGCGTTCTGATTACCCACGAGCATCTCGATCACGTCATGGCCATTGCGCGCCATCCTGCGCCTGATCTGATCGCCCGGCGCCTGCAACTCACCGCGCCACAACTTGCTGCACTGCCTGACCACGCGCCCGATGGCGTACTCGCCCCATCGATCGCGCGCATCAGCATCGCAGACTTCGCCACGCCGCAACGCATCGCGCCCGGGATCGTCGCCGTCGCCGCGCCGGGTCACTCGGCCGGCACCATCTTGATCTACGTGCGCACGCCATCGCGCGAATATCTGTTCATCGGAGACATCGCTTGGGTGATGTCGAGCATCGAGAACACGCGCGGGCGCCCACGCTTCATCAGCCTTATGATGCCCGGCGTCGATCCCGACCGGCCCGCGGTGCTGCGCCAGTTGCGCGCGCTCCACGACCTCGCAGCGGCGGAACCAGAACTGGTCATTGTTCCGGCTCACGACGACGCCTACCTCCGCGGTCTGGCGGCGGCGGGCGCGCTAGGAGAGGAGTTCACCGTCCCGGCAGCGCAATAATTCGGTCTTTCCGGGCAAATCATACCCGCGCGCCAGCCCCGGCCTTGACCCCAGGCCCGGCGCGTCCCAACCAGCCCTGATGCGCGTCATCACCAAAACGTCGGACCTGGAGGAGCTGCGCCAGGAACTGGCCACGTTGCCCTTCGTCGCCGTCGACACAGAGTTCATGCGCGAGACGACGTACTGGCCGAAGCTGTGCCTGATCCAGGCCGCAGGGCCAGGCTTCGAAGCGGTCATCGATCCGCTCGCAGAGGGCCTCGATCTGACGCCATTCCTCGACCTGATGGCCGACACCAAGGTGTTGAAGGTGTTTCACGCCGCCCGTCAGGATCTCGAGATTTTCCTGAAGCTCGGCGGTCAGTTGCCGCACCCTGTGTTCGACACACAGATCGCCGCCATGGCGTGCGGTTACGGCGACACTGTCGCCTATGACGCGCTGGTGCAGCAGGTGCTGAAGCGCCGCCTCGATAAATCATCGCGCTTCACCGATTGGAGCCGCCGGCCGCTTTCAGAGAACCAGCTCACCTACGCGCTAGCTGACGTCACCCATTTGCGGGACATCTATCCGCGCATTTACGAGAAGCTGCAGAACGCCAATCGCCTCTCGTGGCTCGACGAAGAGCATGCCTACCTGCTCAACCCAGACATCTACGACACCACGCCAGAGAACGCCTGGAAGCGACTGAAGCTCCGCAAAACCACGGCCGATTACGTGCTGGGCCTGCAAGTCGCCGCGGCGTGGCGCGAGCGCCAGTCGCAATTGCGCGACGTTCCGCGCGGCCGCATCGTCAAAGACGAAGCGCTTTACGAGATCGCCGAACAGCGCCCGAAAAATGCTGGCGATTTTGACCGTATGCGCGCCGTCCCGCGCGGCTTCGGCAATTCGCGCGCCGCACAGGAGCTGATCCAAGCGCTTGATAAGGCGTTCAGCGACCCCAATCGCCCAGTCTACAAGTACGACCGTCCGCCGCCTTTGCCATCGGGCCTCGGCTCTACGGTCGAGCTGCTGAAAGTACTGCTGCGCTACGAGGCTGAAACCCACGAGGTCGCCCCGCGTCTCATCGCATCCGCCGCCGACGTCGAGGCTATCGCCGCCGACGACAACGCCAATGTGCCCGCACTTAAAGGCTGGCGCCGCGGCGTGTTCGGCGAACGTGCGCTGGCGCTGAAACACGGCAAACTCGCGCTCAAGCTCCGCGACGGCAAAGTCTTCGTGGAGGACTCGATCACGTGACTGAGCCGGCCGAGCGCGGCCCGGTCACACTGGGCGAAATCGCCCGCGGCGTGCGCGACGATCTACTGCAATGGGATCGCGGCTTAGTCGGCACTTTCATCGCCTTGGTTTGGAAACCCGGGGCCGTTGCGCGCGGCTTTATTTTCGAGCGCGACGAGCGATGGGCCAAGCCGTGGCGCTACCTTTTGTTCGGCGTACTCGCGAACGTTGCCGCCACTTGGTTTGTGCTCGACAATTTGAACTACCGCGAGCGGCTTGGAATCAGCGCCCAAGTTGATGAACTCGCATTCCTGCTGGACAACGCGGCCCTCGTCACACTCTTCGTGTTGCCGTTTGTGGCGCTCGCGATGCGGCTGTGTTTTCTCGGCCTCTAGGTGCGCTACATCGATGCGCTCATCGTTCTTTTCTACTCGCAAGGTCAGGTGAATCTACTCGGCGTGCTTTCTCTCGCGATCATGGCAGCGACTGGCTCGCAGATCGCCAATGTGCCGATCACGATCGCCGCACTACTCTATTTTGTGTGGGCTTGGGCAAGCTTTGCGGTCGGTCCTTGGTGGCGACGTCTATTGGCCGCGCTGCTCACGCTCATCGCAGGCCAAGCCATAAACGGAGCCATCGTCTACGCAGCGTTTCACCTACTACGATGAGCTGCTCGCCGCCCCCACACACGCGGCCTTGAAGTCGTAGTCGACCTGCGTTGCGCAGTCGGGCCACTTACGGGTTTCGATCCAGTACTGCGTGAGGCCAAGCCGCGTTGCGATCTTGGGGCGAAGCGACGATGATTATCTGGCCGCAAGGGGCGCCTTGCATCGGGCGCAGCGGCGGCCGGTGAACACCGACCGCCGCCCAGGCGCTTAAAATGCGTACCGACCGACGAGTTGGAACACCGGGCCGGTGCTCTCCGTCTCCAATTCGTACTCGTCGTAGAGCCGGCTCCGCTGGAAGTCCTCGGTGATGAACTTGTCGAACACTTCGTCCTTCGACGCGTCGAGCAGGTTGGAGCCGATCAGCCGCAGCGAGAAACGTTCGCCAAACCGCCGCTCCACGAAGATTTCCAGGTCGGCGCCGTACTGAATAAGCTGTTCTTCGGTGACGATCCGCGACTGCGCGTCGCCTTGTTGGCGGTACGTCGCACCGAAGGCTGCGTCCCAATGCGGCATGTCGTGGATGAAACCCACGTTAAACACATATTCCGCTTGGTTATTGAAACGGCGCGCGCCGAATTCGTCCTCAATCTCACTATCCAGCCAGGAATAATTGAGGAACACGCCAGTGTCATCGAGTCCGAGAGCGGTGAGCGGAGTCGAGAGATCGACCTCGTATCCCCACACTTGGCCGTCTCCAGTGTTGCGGACGCCATAGACATAAACCGGCGCATCGTAATCGCCCGGATCGTCAATGTAGCCCTCCGTGAACGCGCCCGTGTTGAAAATCTCGATCACGTCCTGGACGTCGCGGTAGAAGAAATTGAAGCCGATGACACCGGCGCGGCCAATGCGGTGTTCATAGCCAATATCGACGCCCCAGGCCGTCTCAGGCGACAGCTGAGCGTTGCCTTGAAAGTCGTTGTCTTCAAACTCTTCCTCGAACAAGGTCGGCATGATGAAACGGAAGCTCGGCCGCCGCACTGTGCGCGCGATACTGAAGTTGATCCGATCTTCTTCGGTCAGATTCCAACGCAGGTGGGCTGACGGCAACAAGATGTCGTACTCGTTGCTTTCGGTGACCGCCTCTTCGACATCCGTAACCTCGACCTCGGTGGTTTCATAACGCACGCCTGTCTCCCACTCGAAGGCGCCGAACTCGCCGGACACCATTACGAACGGATCGATGCGGTGTTCCTCAAGGGCGAAGTTGCCGCCGTCAGGAATCTCCTGATCCAAATCAGCAAGCGGATCGGTCCACGGATCGCCGACATAAGGCGGGGCATCGCCAACAGGCGGGACGCCATCGAATTCGAACTCGCGCACAAGCAACGTGCCCTCGCGCTGCTTGTTGTTGTAATCAACACCGAACTCAATTTGCATCGACTCTCCGAGCCGGAATTCCTGAGCCACCGAGAAGCTAAACTCGTCGTCGGTGAACTGCAGCCGCTCGTCGTCGCCTTCGAAGCTGTCGATCAGCCCGCCGCCGTCGAGTTCGGTTTCCGATTCACCCTCAATGCTGTCTTCCTCGAACCTAGCGACACCGAGATCAAATTTGATCTCGCCACCAAGAAAAGGGTGGTCAAAGTCAAGTTGGAAGGCAGTGTTTTCCTGATCGATGTACGCGTAGCCCGGCACAATGACTTCGAGGTCTACGCCGCCGTCGTACTCAAACGAGTTTTCTATCTCTTCCCGCTCGGTGCGCACCCACACACCCGAAAGGCGCAGTTCACCTTCGCCCACCGGCAAGAAGAATGAGCCATTCAGCGTGTAGTCTTCGCCATCGCGGACATCGGACTGCACTTCGGTGTTTTGCAACTCGAACGAAGGATCACCATCCCAGTGCACGCCTCCGGGCGGGGTCGTGTAACGTTCGCTGAACTTGTCCTTCGGGTTGTGTCGACCCTGAAAGCTGCCGCCCAAGAGCACGCGTCCTGGTCCGAGCGCGCCACCCCAAACCCCGGCAACGCTGCCTTCTGTCTCGTCATCGTTGTAGTGCAGTGCGCCAGCGCGGATGTAGCCGCCTTCTAGCGAATATGCGTCCCTCAGAACAATGTTGAGCGCGCCCGCGACGGCGTCGCCCGAGCGATTGGCCGATGAACTGCGAATGATCTCGACACGCTCGACAAGTTCAGCCGGAATGCGATCGACAAAGAACGTCCGATCGAACCCGGAACCCGGAACGCGCTCGCCGTCGATCAAAACCTGCGTGTAACCGCCGCCCAGGCCCCGCAGCTGCAAGTCATCTGCTTCGCCCATGTCTGAGCCGGCGAACGCCGCGCTAGGCGTACGGCGCAACATGTCGCCAACAGTGCGTGGCTCGAAGCGTTGGAAATATTCCAGGCCGTATTCGAGAACCGGCGGCGCACCTTCAACACGATTGCGATACTCGATCTCGCCGAGAACGACGATCGCTTCGCTTTGCGTCGGCGCCTCTTGGTCCGACTGCGTATCTTGCGCCTGCGCCGCGCCGGTGAAAGCAAAAGCCGCGCTTGCAACACCGAGCAACCACGCCTTGGTTCTGGAGTATGACATCGAAAGAGCCCCTGGGTGTACGATCCAACCTGGGGCCAATTAGATTGGTGCTGTGACGGTTTGACTTAGCTTATGTGATGCCTTTGTCATAAATGCCGGGCAAAAGCGCATAGCACATCAACGGGGGCACTATGCGGCTGGTTATCGCGATCATCACTTTGTCGGCACTGGCCGCCTGCGCAACGGCGCCGAGCGTGCCGGCTGTACGAGAAACCGCTGCGGTCGCGCAAAGCGGCGATGCCGCCGACGATCCCGCCATCTGGGTTGCATCACAACCCGAACAAAGTCTCGTCATCGCCACCCAGAAAAAGGGCGGGCTCTATATTTTCAACCTGCAAGGCGACATCGTTCAGGAAGCGCCTGGCGGCGAGCCGAACAACGTGGACATCCGCGAGGGCTTTGCGTGGAGTGACGGCGCCGCGCCTATAGTTGGCGCCAGCGACCGCACGGACAACACCATTGTGCTCTGGCGTTTTGATCCCGTGACGCGCCGTCTGGATCCCACCCCCCGCGCGCGCATCGCGACCGGACTTGTGGAAGTCTACGGTTTCTGTTTTGGCCGCATTGGCGGTGAACTCGTCGCCGTCGTCACCGATCGCGACAGCGGCGACATTGGTGTTTGGCGCATAACTATTGCTGCCGATGGCGCAATCGCATCAGAACGCATCGCATCCTACTCGCTCGGCAGCATTGCCGAAGGCTGCGTCGTTGATGACGAGAATGGCGTTTACTACGTGGCGCAAGAACTTGTCGGCATCTGGCGCATCGAAGCCGAGGACTCGGACGGATCCAGCCGTCGCCTGATTGACCGGGTCGCTGGCGGCAATCTCGTTGCCGACGTTGAGGGCCTCACGATTTGGAACGGCGAGGATGGCGGCGGTTATTTGGTCGCCTCAGTCCAGGGCGCTTCGCGTTACGCGGTTTATGACCGCGATGGCGCCAATGCCTATCGCGGCGCCTTCGCCATCGGTCCTTCTATCGACAGCAGCGCCGACCGCGTTCAAGGCACCGACGGTATCGATATCGTCTCTGCGCCACTGGGACCAAATTATCCCCGCGGGCTGTTCGTCGCGCAGGACGACCGCAATACCAACCCGTCCGAGCTGCAGAACTTCAAATACGTGTCGTGGGCCGACGTAGAAACCCTGCTAGGTTTGCGCTGACAAAACTTCACGGCACGCAGCCTTGAAGTCGTAGTCCACTTGCGTTGCACAATCGGGCCACTTACCGGTCTCGATCCAATATTGCGTGAGGCCAAGTCGGGCTGCGATCTTTGGGAAGCGACGATGCTTCCAAATCGGCGTTCCGCCATTGGACACAAAGAGCTGCAGCGGCGATTGCGCCCGCGCCATTCCGAATGAGTCGTGATTGTCCGGCCGCAGCGGGCGACCTGCATCAAGCGCAGCTTCCAGCACATCGAGTGCGCTATCTGCACACCCATGGCTCGCCACGAAAAGGATCGTGGAGAGCGCCAACGGCCCTTCAGCGTGCGCCACATGCTTCAACAGCCGATCGCAGGCAGCGCTCCGCGCTTCACCGTCGAGCCGCACCATCATCGCATAATTGCGCAACACCATGACATCGCGCTCAGTCACGGCGCGGCGGGGCGGTACGCCTGGCGCCGCGAGCGCCTCCGCTTCGTCGATGCGGCCTGCAGCGCAGAGCGTGCTCCACATCAGATACCAGATGAACGCGGAATCGGGCCAACGCGCCCATGCCGCCTGCATGATCTCGAGCGCGGTCTCCACTTCGCCGCGCGCCGTCATCAAACTCGCGCGCAATCCCTCGACCGCAGGACCAAGCGGATCCAACCGGCTCGCGAGCTCCAGCGCCGCCGCAGCCTCGCGCATGCGCCCAACGCCGTAGAGCCAAGCCGAACGCGCCACATGCAGCGAGGCATCGTTCGGCGTGCGCTTCAGCGCCTCATTCACCAGCCGAAGTTTTTCGGCATGATCGCCAAACGCTGGCTTTAACAACGACAGCGCCGCCATCGCTTGAGCGCAATCGGGATCCAACGCCAGCGCCCGCTCAGCCGCCGCCAACGCAGCGTCATGCTGCGGCTCGCCAATCATGTCGCGGTCACGCGGCAGCAAGAACGCCCGCACACTCGCCAGCGCCGCCCAGCCATCGGCGAAGTCTGGCGCGAGACTCACACAGCGCTCCAGTAGCACCTCCGCCTGGTCTTCCTCCACATCGCTCAGCAGCAGCCATATCTGGCGCGCGCGCAGATAGAGTTCGTAGGCGGCCGGATCGATCCGGAGCGCCGCACGCTCCGACTGCGCCAGCGAACGGCGCAACGACATCGCCACCTTGCTGGCAATCTCATCCTCCAGCGCGAATGCGTCAGCCCGATCGCCGTCGAAGCGTTCGCTCCACAGCACCACGCCGCTCGCCGCTTCGATGAGTTGTGCGTTCACCCGAAGCTTGCTTCCGCCGCAGCGCACCGAGCCATCCAGAACATGCGTCGCGCGCAGCACCGTCGCTGCGTCCGTCTTACGTGCGCCGCGAAACTGAAATGCAGACGTGCGCCCAATCACCTTGATCTTGGAATTGCGCAGCAACGTCATGATGATTTCGTCGGCCACGCCTTCGGCGAAATACTCCATCGACGGATCGTCGCTCTCATTGTCGAACGGCAGCACCGCCAGCACAGGCTCAGTTCGCCGCTTTGTTGGCGCGGGCGCCCCGATCCGCTGCAGCGTGAAGATTTCCAGCGCTTCGCTCATCTTATCGAGCTGCACCGCGCCAGCGGGATGAAGCCGCTTCGCTAAGGGACCACGCACGGCTCGGCGCACATCCATCGACACCACCACGTCGCCAGGCTGAGCCAATTCCTGCAGCCTCGACGCGACATTGACGCTGTGGCCGAAGAGATCGCCCGTCTCAGAAATCAGCACGTCGCCAATATGGACGCCGACGCGAATGCTCTTGCGATCAATGCTGACGCAGACATGTTCCGCCGCCGCTAGCGCGCCCGAGGCGGATGCGAACTCGAGCATGAAGCCGTCGCCCGCCGTGTTGAAAACCCGGCCCGCGCCGGCGCCTGCAATCTTCATGAGCAAGTCGCGCAGCTGCGAGACGAGTTCCACCGCGCGCGCTTCATCGGTCTCAGTCAGCGCTGAAAAGCCGGCGACGTCGATCGACATGATCGCCGCAAGCTTTCGGGGGCCCAGGTCTTCGGTCACGCTGCCACGCCTCGCTGTTCGCCGCACTCATAGCACGGGGGCCGGCAAAGGCAGCGCGTTTACGCCTCGTCGGCGGCGGGCAGGTCCTGGAAGTACGGCTCGACCTTGCCGGTATATTTGATCGTCAGCTGCTTGCCGCGCCGGTCCAGGGTCTTTCCGACGGCCAGCCGCACCCAGCCCTCGCTGACGCAATATTCCTCGACGTTCGTTTTCTCGTTGCCATTGAAACGCACGCCAACGCCGCGCTCCAGCGCGGCTGCGTCGTAATGGGGATTGTCAGGATCGACCGAAAGACGGTCGGGCGGCGCATCGCTCATGTGATCTTTGTCTCCGCTGTTAGACCGAGCCACTGGGCGACGGCCTCCAGCCGGCGCATGGCGGTCTCCGTGACCAGGTGCGCCGCCTTCTTCTTCACCCGAAGCACTAGCCTGCCGTCAACAGCAGCAGCCTCGAAACTTGCGAGCAGCGCCTCGCTTCGGCCGGATAAATCGGCCCCGAGGCGCAAAGTGGCCCCCAGGGCAGCGGCAGCGGTTTGCCGCTCATCGCTGAGGAGGCGCGTGTAGGCCTCGGCGTGCCGCGGCGGCGCCTTGGTGTAACGGTGGTGTATGGCCGCCGCCAAGAAGGCGCGCTCCTCGTGGCTGATCGCCGCCAGCGGCGCGCGCAAAATGAGATCGAACATCACCTCGACGCGCTGGTCCGGATGCAGCGGCGCGCCGACATCCGCCAGCCGCGCCGCCGCCCCGCGGAGGACTTCCTCACGCTTCTTCGGGAACACGTTGTCCTGACCATCCAGAATGGGCGCAATCCATTCCTCTAACGCGCGTCCAAACCCGCGCGTGCGCGTCCAGCGTCCCGCCAGCGCCTCGGCCGCCGCAATCAGCGGATGCCCCGCAAGTGCCGCTTCACTCATGCGCTCGATCAACACGCCTTCGCGCAACCCAAATGCAGACAGCACCACGCGATCGAACTGGCCTGCAAGCATCACATGCTCCAGCACCACAGCCGCGTACGGCAGCGTCTCCGCGCGCTTGGCCGCCGACTCTTCCAACTTTTCCAACGAACGCTTGCTCTGCCCGCGCACGACTTCCGCAACCTTCAGCACCTGCGCGCGGCTCATCTCGTGATGATGCAGCACGCCAAGCGGATGGTTCTTCAACGACATGTCGATCCGGCCCAACGCACGCCAAGCGCCGCCGACCGCGTAAAAATCACCGCCGCGCTTGCCGAGCAATTTGGTGCCGCCAAGCACTTCCGCGACGCGTTTGCTGACGCGCACATAATCGATCTCTTCGCCGCGCATCAACGTCAGCGGCCCAAGCGGAAACGTCTCGCCGCGGCCAACGCCTTTGGGGCCGATCTCGATAAGCTCCAGACTCGCGCCACCAAGATCGCCGACGATGCCCTTCGCGTCGGGCGCGCCAGCGCTGACGCCCAGCGCCGAAAGCCGCGCCTCGTCTTCTCCACTCAAAATGCGCAGCTTGATGCCGGTCTCGGCTTCAACCATGTCCGAGAAAGCTTGGCCATCAGACGCTTCCCGCACCGCTGCGGTGGCGACCGGAAAAACCTGATCGATCTTCAAGGCCTCGATCAAAGTCGCAAAGCGCCGCAAAGCGCGCAGCGCGATATCGACGCCATCTTCTGACAAGGCGCCCGTGCGCCCAATATCGCGCCCGAGGCCAGCCATGACTTTTTCATTGAGCGTCGGCGTCATCGACCGCCCATCGATCCGATAGGCGACGAGACGCACCGAGTTGGAGCCGACATCGATGACGGCTGCGTCGTCACCGTCGCGGAGAAAGGCGCCTGTCATGACAGGCGCTGCGTGCGCTTAGTAGTTCCGTGCGCCGATGTGATCGAACGCCGCCGGCGCGTCGCCCTTGAGCGCACGACCGCGCCCCGAGAGACTCGGGTTGCGCATGAAGTACACATGCGCCGAGAACGGCTCATCAAGTTTTGAGACATCTACCCGTTTGAATACCCCATCCTGGTCCATGTACCAGGATTGCGCCTCGTCGTTGAGGTTCGCGACCAAGATCTGATCGAGTATCTGCTGGTGAACCGTGGGATTTTCAACCGGGCACATGACCTCAACCCGGCGCTCTAAGTTCCGCGGCATCCAATCGGCCGAAGAGATATACACTTTGGCGTTCGCGTTCGGCAATTTCGCTCCATTGCCGAAACAGACGATCCGTGAGTGCTCCAAAAAGCGCCCAACGATCGATTTCACCCGAATATTCTCGCTCATGCCCGGCACACCGGGCCGCAGGCAGCAAATGCCGCGCACGATGAGTTCGATCTTCACGCCCTCGTTCGAGGCCCGGTAGAGCGCATCGATGATCTCTGGATGGACCAGCGCATTGAGCTTTGCCCAGATCGAGCCGCCGCGCCCAGAGCGCGCATGTTCGATCTCATCGTCGATCAGCTTCAGCAAAGTCGCCTTGGAATTGATCGGCGACATTGCGATCTTTTCGAGCTCAGCCGGCCGCGCATAGCCCGTCACAAAATTGAAGAGGCGGTTGGCGTCGCGGCCCAAGGCCGGATCGCAGGTGAACAACGACAAGTCCTGATAGATGCGCGCCGTGATCGGGTGATAATTGCCGGTGCCGAAGTGCGTATAAGTACGCAAACCGTGCGCTTCGCGCCGTACGACCAAACTCACCTTCGCGTGCGTCTTGAAGTCGATGAAGCCGTACACAACCGAAGCGCCGGCGCGCTCCAGCATTTGCGCAACACGCAGGTTTGCCTCTTCGTCAAAGCGCGCCTTCAACTCGATCAACGCGGTGACGTTCTTGCCTGCTTCCGCTGCCGCCACGAGAGCCGCAACAATCGGCGAATCCTTCGAGGTGCGGTAGAGCGTTTGCTTGATCGCCACTACCGCCGGATCAGCAGCCGCTTGGCGCACGAACTGCACCACCGCATCGAACGATTCATACGGGTGGTGCACCAGCATGTCCTTGGCGCGGATCGCAGCGAAGCTATCGCCGCCGAAATCCTTGACCCGCTCAGGTGAGCGCGGCTCGTAGCGCTTGAACTTCAGATCGGGCCGATCCTCGTTCACCAGCGCCGAAAGCGCAGAAAGCCCCAGCATGCCTTCAACCAGGATCACATCGCGCGCATCGGCCTCGATCTCGCCCACGATGAACGCGCGCAAATCCTCAGGCATCGAAGCTTCGACTTTCAAGCGCACGATGTCGCCCAAACGCCGCTCTTTCAGCCGCGCCTCGAACTCGCGCACGAGGTCTTCGGCCTCTTCCTGAATTTCAATGTCGCTGTCGCGCACGACGCGGAAGGCGCCCTGCGATTCCACGCGATAGTCCGTAAACAGCTCATCGAGGAAGAGCGTGATCGTGTTCTCAAGCGTCAAGAAGCGCCGCTGCTGGCGCTCGCCCGGGCCGAGGTCTTCAGCGTTCGCCTGCGTAACATCGATGAAGCGGGCCACTTGGCTCGGTACGGGGATCAGCGCATTCAGCGCACGCCCGTCCGACTTGCGCTTCAGCTTCAGCGCGATGGCAAACCCAAGGTTTGGAATAAACGGAAACGGGTGCGCCGGATCGACGGCGAGCGGCGTCAGCAGCGGAAACACTTCCGCCATGAAGAACGACTTCAAATAAACGCGCTCATCGCGCGTAAGCTCTTCCGGATTCAGCACCGCGATGCCCGCGCCGCGCATCTCTTCGCGCAACGCCTGCCAGCGCACTTGCTGGCGGTCGATCAGCTTGGTCGCCTCGGCGTGGACGCGCACCAATTGCTCGCCGGGCGTCAGTCCGTCGAGGCTCAGAACTTGAGCGCCCGCCTTGATCTGCTCGTGCAGACCGGCGACGCGCACCATGAAAAACTCATCGAGGTTCGAGGCCGAGATCGAAAGAAAGCGCAGCCGCTCAAGCAGCGGATGGTTCGGGTTCTCGGCTTCCTCCAGCACGCGCGTATTGAACGCCAGCCAAGAAAGCTCGCGGTTGATAAACCGTTGTGGGCTCGTCAGCAGCGGCGAAGCTTCTTTCTTCGCCACGGCGCGCGTCTTCTTGCGCGGCTTAGCCATCTCTTAACCGTCCTCACCACCCCGGCTTGCTTCCATGCGCGCCAGCGCCTTTTTGGCGACAGCGAGGGAAACCGGTTTTGCTCCGCGCACCAGTTCCGCATCGAGCGCCGCGGCGCACGCTTGCGCCGCCGCGAACGTCCTTGGGAGCCGTCGCACCAGATATTGAGCAGCATCATCGCTCAATTGAATGAATTGTTCGCGACATATCCGGCGCAAAACCACGTCCAAAAGCGCCTCATCCGGCTCTTTCAGCCGCGCCACCGGCAACGCCGCCAGCCTCGATCGCAAATCGGGCAGGCTAACCGGCCACTCTCCGGGCGCCTTAACGCCCGTTAGCAGAACCGCGCCGCCGCCGCTCCGGGCCATATCGAGCACCCGCCACATCGCCGCTTCGCCGGCCGCAGCCGCATCCTCGATCAAGAGCCGCCCGCCGCCATCGCGATAGACGGAAGCCGCCTCGTCCGGCCCGCTTGCCTGATCCATTTGCCGTGCGCCGACTTCTAGAGCCCAGGCGAGGGCGAGGTGGGACTTGCCGGAGCCCTTCGGCCCAACAAGCGCCAACGCCCCGCCCGGCCACGCGCGCCAGTCAGTCAACAACCGCGCCGCGTCACGATTGGCGTCAGCCACCACCAGCGTATCGGGCGATCGCTCGCCCATGCGGAATTCAAACAGGCGCGGCTGCTCGCTCATTGTGGCGATCAGCCTATCTCCGCGCCACGCGCAGAACCGGGCCGTTGGCGCTCCGCTCCAGCGTCACGCCGCGCCGCGCCAACTCCGCCGCGAGTTGCTGCTCCTGACCCGAGAACGAGAATGAGACGAGCGCGCCTTCGCGGCCGACAGCTTCGATCCGGATCTCGGAAACCATCGTCTGCGCCGCCGTTTCCAACGCTGATTTAATCTGCTCCCACTGACGCTGATCGCTGTAGAGCGCCGAAGCAGAAATGCGCCCGCCAGGCCCAACGCCAACAACTGCGCGCGCTTTCCAATCAGCCTGCACCTGCGCGTTCGCTTGATCGGCCAGCGAAGCCAAAGCCGCACGCAACGCCGCTGCGTCCGAGCCCTGAATGCGCGCCGTCACTTCACCGCGATCACGCCGCGTGTCGGCGCCGACTTCAACCAGCTGCGCCGTCGCCGTCGAACCCTGCACGCGCAACGTCGCGTAGATCGCGCTCGCGGACGCCGCTTGCTGCGCATAGGGCGCCGCCACATCCCAAGCCGGTGCGCCCTGCAAATCCGCCGGCGCAATACGCAGCGGCGCAAGCTCGTTGCCGAAACCGCCTTGCGTCCAGACATCGCGCCACAGCGCCGCTGTCTCTTCTTCAACGCCCGCGCCGCTAATCGGCGCGATCAGCATTGGCGGCCCGCGCATATCGATGACAGTCAGCCCTTGCTGACGCAGCCGCGCCGTCACCGTCTCCGGATTGAAGCGAATGGTAAGCCGGCCAATGTAGCGCGTGGAGGAGCGGCGCTCTTCTTCGACATCGACGCTCATCACCAGCAAATCGAAAGAGTTCCCCTCAACCACGGGCATCCCGCGCGCCGCCAAATCGGCCGCTGTCGTGATCCGGCGCACCAGCCGCTCGAACCCCATGCGATACGCCGCCGTGAAGCCGGCCTGCTGCGCCGCCGCCGAATTGGCGGCTGTTTCGTCCACATAAACACCGCTCACAGCGTAGACATTGTCGCGGGCCTGAGCGCTTGCGGCCCCTGGCGCGAACGCGCACAAGGCCGCCAGGAACAGGGCAGTGAAGGCAGCCCAGGGCGTGGCTTTCATAAGCAGGTACCTCGTTGCGCGCTTTTGGATGGGTGATTGAACCCTACCCGGCGCGGAATCGCCTATCAATGTGGCGGCTTCTGGACTCATAGCGTGACCAACTCAACCCGTACCCCTGCCGGAACAAATGGCCTGACCTACCGGGACGCCGGTGTGGACATCGACGAGGGCGAGCGCCTGGTCGATTTGATCAAGCCCGCCGCGAAATCCACAGCCCGGCCGGGCGCGGAAGCGGCATTGGGCGGTTTCGCCGCCGTCTTCGATCCCAAGGCCGCCGGTTTCAAGGACCCGATCTTCCTCGCCACCACGGACGGCGTAGGCACCAAGCTCAAGATCGCCATCGAAAGCGGCCGCCACGACACCGTGGGGATCGACCTCGTCGCCATGTGCGTGAACGACCTCTCGGCCCAGGGCGCCGAGCCGCTGATGTTCCTCGATTATTACGCCACCGGCAAATTGAACGCCGAAGAGGCCGCAGCAGTCGTCAACGGCATCGCCGAGGGTTGCCGCCAAGCCGGCGCCGCACTCGCTGGCGGTGAGACGGCTGAGATGCCGGGGATGTACGCCACAGGCGATTACGATCTCGCCGGCTTCTCCGTCGGCGCCGCCGAACGTGGCACGCTGCTGCCGCGCATCGATGAAATGCAAGCCGGCGATGTCATCGTCGGCATCGCCTCCAGCGGCCCGCACTCCAACGGCTATTCGCTGGTGCGCAAAGTCGTTGAACGCAGCGCCCTTGCCTGGGACGCGCCCGCGCCATTCGCCGCTGGCCAAACGCTCGCCGAAGCTTTGCTCACGCCCACGCGCATCTACGCCAAAGCGCTAAAGCCCATCTTCGCCGCCAAGCTCGCAAAGGGCGCCGCTCACATCACCGGCGGCGGCCTCGTCGAAAACACGCCGCGCGCGCTGCCGGATCACCTAGCCGCCGATTTCGACTGGACCGCCTGGACACGCCCTGCCGTCTTCGAATGGCTGCAAAGCACCGGCGGCGTCCCCGAAGAAGACATGCGCCGCACCTTCAATCTCGGCATAGGCATGATCCTCATCGTCGAACCGGCGAAGGCCGATAGCGTCGTCGCGCAACTCAACGCCGCCGGCGAACAAGCATTCAAGATTGGCGTGCTGAAAGCAGCATGAGCAAGAAACGCGTCGCCGTTCTCATCTCCGGACGCGGCACCAACCTGCAAGCGCTGCTCGACGCCGAGCAAGAAGCCTACGAAATCGCGCTCGTCGTCTCCAACGTCCCCGGCGCCGAAGGCCTCAATCGCGCCCGCGCCGCCAACGTCGAAGGCATCGTGCTCGATCATAAATCCTACGGCCAAAACCGTGAAGCCTTCGAGCGCGATCTCGATGCGCTCCTCATCCAACATAACATCGAGATCGTCGCCCTCGCCGGCTTCATGCGCGTGCTGACGCCCTTCTTCGTCCGCGCCTGGGCCGGCCGCCTCATCAACATTCACCCTTCACTCCTGCCGAAATTTCCCGGCACCAAAACCCACCAGCGCGCCCTCGAAGCGGGGGAGAGCGAACACGGCTGCACGGTTCATCTCGTCGTCGAAGAAGTCGACGCCGGCGAAATCCTGGGCCAAGCGAAAATGCCAGTCGAACCCGCCGACACGCCCGAAACGCTGGCTACACGCGTGCTTATTCTCGAACACGACCTCTATCCGCGCTGCCTCGCAGACCTCGCGCGCGCGCTTCGCAAGTAGCGACTAGCTCGCACTTTCACTCGCAATTACCCGTCATCGTTCCGCCCGCATTCCACGCGCAAGTCCCGCGCGGGAGAAACATCATGCACGCCTTCACGCGGCCATCGCGGCGCGGCTTCTTGGCCGGCGCAGCAAGTCTCGCCGCGATCCCGCAAGCTTACGCGCAAGCGCCCTCCGTCTCGTTTCTGGTGATTGGCGATTGGGGTGAAAGTTCAAACGGTCAGCACGCCGTCGCAGGCGCCATGGGACGCATCGGCGCCGAGATCGGCAGCGCCTTCGTGATCTCCACCGGCGATAATTTCTATTCCCGCGGCGTAGCGTCCGTCGACGATCCGCAATGGACCGAGACCTTCGAAAGCGCCTTCAGCGCGCCTTCACTGCAAACGCCGTGGTACGCCGTGCTCGGCAATCACGACTATCGCGGCTCCATCGCCGCTGAGATCGACTACACGATCGAAAGCCCGCGTTGGCACATGCCGTCGCGCTATTGGCGCCAAGACATAACCATCGGCGCAGACACTGCGTCCTTCTTCATGCTAGACACGTTCCCGCTTACCCACATGGGCTCAGCCCGTGCCCGCGTGCCGATCCTGGGCGATAGCAGCGAAGCACATGCCCAACTCCGCTGGCTCGAGGTCGAACTCGCGGCCTCACACGCCCGCTGGAAGATCGTCGTGGGCCACCATCCAATCCTCTCGAGCGGCGCGCACGGCGGCGACGACATGTTGGCGCAATACGTCCAGCCATTGCTGCAGCGTTACGATGTGAACGCCTATTTCAACGGTCACGACCACGACCTCGAACTCCTGCGCGACGGCGATGTGAACTACATCTGCTCCGGCGCAGGCTCCGAGTTCCGCGGCATGCGCGCGCCACTGCCGCAGACCCGGTTCGCCCACAGCGGCCTGGGCTTTGTCTCGTGCCGATTGGGTGAGGCGCCAAGCGTTCGCTTCCATGACGGCGAAGGCCGCGTGCTCCACACAGCGCAACTAGAAGCGCTGGAATGAACGCCGTGTCCGCTTCCGGCGCGACGAAACGCGCGCCGGCGCCTATATCTCCGCCAAGGAGACTCCCATGGCTGAACGCGACTATGTGCTCGGCACGCACGACGACGAAATCTACCGGCTCGGCTTCCAGCACCGCGTCTGGCGCCCCCGGGCGCTCGACGCTTGGGCCCGCGCCCGCATCGGCGACGGCTGTAAAGTCATAGATTTCGGCGCCGGGCCTGGCTTCGCCACGATGGACCTCGCCGAAATGGTTGGCCCGACTGGCCAAATCCACGCGCTCGAACGCTCACGGCGTTTCCTCGACACGCTTGAGGCGCAAGCCAAAGCCCGTGGCTTCGGCCAAGTCCGAGCCCACGAGATCGACGTCACCACCGACGCCATCCCCGTCACCGGCGCTGACGCCGCCTGGGCCCGCTGGATCTTCGCCTTCCTGCCCAACCCGAAAGCGGCGCTTCAAAAACTGGTCGACGCCGTCCGTCCCGGCGGCACGCTCGTCTTTCACGAATACATCGACTACCAAACCTGGAAGCTCGCGCCGCCGGCGCCGAACTTCGAAAAATTCGTCGACGAAGTTTCCGCCAATTGGCGCGCCTCCGGCGGCGAGCCGGACATCGCCCGCCACTTGCCGGCGTGGCTCACCGAAATGGGCCTCAAGGTCGAGAGCCTGAAGCCTTACGTCGATGTCGTCTCCAAGGACGACAATGTCTGGCGCTGGCCAATCGGCTTTTTCGACATCCACATCGATCGCCTGCTCGAACTCAATCGCATCACGCCGCAAATCGCCAAGGACATGCGCGACGAATTCGAGCGCGTCTCACAGCAACCTGGCACGCTCATGGTGACGCCGCTCGTGCTCGAAATAATTGCGCGCAAGTAGCTTGCGCACGCCAACGCCAAGCGTACCGTCGTCGTCGCGTTCAAACCAAGGAGAGCGCGTACATGGCAAAGACACCAAGCGGCCCGCCGCCAAAGCAAACCGGCACCACCAGCAAACCGGGCGGCGGCTCCAAAGCCAACCCGACCCCGGTCAAAGGCCCCGCCGGCGGCAAAAAGAAATAAGCTCCGGGACCGCGCGTCTTCAGACGCGCACGGTGCATCAAACAAAAAGGGCGCTGCCATCAAGCAGCGCCCTTCCTGTAAAACGAAACAAGTGCGGGCCTAAGGCCTGCGATCCGAACTCAGCCCACGATCTCTTGATCGTTGAAGAAGAACGCGATCTCGCGCTCGGCATTCTCTAAGCTGTCCGAGCCGTGGACGCTGTTGGCTTCGATCGACTCGGCGAATTCCTTGCGGATCGTGCCGGGCGCCGCATTGGTCGGGTTGGTCGCGCCCATCACGTCGCGATAGGCGGCGACGGCGTTCTCGCCCTCAAGAACCTGGATCACCACCGGGCCCGAGATCATGAAGTTCACGAGGTCGCGGAAGAATGGGCGCTCTTTGTGGATCGCGTAGAAGCCCTCTGCCTGGCCTTCGGACAGAAGCACCCGCTTTTGCGCGATGATGCGCAGGCCGGACTTTTCGATCACGGCGTTGATCGCGCCGGTCAAATTACGCTTGGTCGCGTCCGGCTTGATGATCGAGAAAGTGCGTTCGACGGCCATGGGGTATCTGCGCTCCGGCTTGATTTGGAGCCGGGTCTATAGCCGCGCGATGGCTCCGGGCCAAGTGCGTCAGAAATGCTTCAAGATCGAACGCTCAAAAACAGCGCAGCGAGCCCACTCGGCCGTCCGTGCCAACGATGATATTGAGCCGCTCAGGCGAAAAATCCTGAGTGACCATCATGTCGGGCGTAATGATCCGCGTCCGCGCCGGCAGCGTCGCGCGGTCGATTTGAGCGGCCGGCGACCCCACCAACGAAGCGAACCGCGCCGCGCCACACGCATCTTGCGCCGTCGCGTCCTCCGCCGTTTGCGGCGGCGAAGCGGGCGGCGTCTGCGCACAAGCGGCGACAGAGAGAACCAGGGCGGCGAGCGCGGCGCGGATCATTTTAATAGCACTCCACGCTAGTGATGATCCCATCAGCGCCAACGATGATGTTGATGCGATCGGCGCGGAAGTCCTGGGTCACAACCGTGTCCGGCTGGATAATACGAATGCCGGAATCGGCCGGCAACGTCACAGCCGCGAAGTTGGACCCCACAAGCGTGCGATATTGCGCAGCGCCGCACGCATCTTGCGCGGTCGCGTCTTCACGTGTCGTCGGGGCGGCGGCCACTGGCGTCTCCGCAACTGGGGTTTCGGTGGTTGTTGTGGTCGTCTGGCCGCAGGCGGCGAGGGCGAACACGGCCGCCGTCAACATCAAAGCTCGCATATCTTTCTCCTTCTTAGCCGCAGCGCACATTGGTGACTTTGCCGTCGGCGCCAAGTTCGACGTTCAGACGCTCGGCCCGGTAATCCATTGTAACGGCGCAGTCGTGGCAAATGATCCGCGCGCCGGCCGGCAAACTTGCTTGGCTGATCGCCGAGCCGTCGGTTCCGACCAGACTGCGATGCGCCGCCGCCTGGCACGCATCCGGCTCCGGCCGCGAAATCGCCTCGCGCTGCTGCCGATTGGCCATGCTCTCCAACTCGCGGCTCGAGAGTGGCGCCTGATACGCGCAGGCGCCCGCGATTGCCGCCGCGGCCAGAACCAAAACCAATGTCCGTTTCATTGCTGCTTCTCCCACCGCCCCGCGGCGCTTTCCTTCCAGTACGACGCCGTAATGCCGGCCTCTTTCGCCTGTTTCCAGCGCGAACGGGCCATTTCCAAGGCGCTGGCGTCGTTGCCGTCAAAGAGGAGGCAGGCGCGCTCGAAGCCGGAAATATCGCCGGGCTCGGCGCCATCGACCAAGAACAGCGCCTGCGCGCCGTTCGGATTGCCCGCTTCCGTCGTCAGCCACACCGGCTGACGCATCGGATCGCCCTCGCGACCATGCGGCAAGAAACTATCCGGCCGAAACGTCCAGAGCGCCGTGTCTAACTGCTCGACGCGCTCCGGCGAACCCGCCCGCACCAAAGCCCGCCAGCCGCGTTGCAGAGACTTCTCCAGCAACGGCGGCAGCGCCCGCTCCAATTCACTGCGCTCCAGGTGATAGAACCAGAGCTCAGCCATCAATCTTCGTAACGGTTCGCGATCAGCCGGTTTAGCAGCCGAACTCCATAGCCCGTCGCCCACGCGGGGCTAATCGGATCATCATACGGCCCCGACTTCCACGCCGTGCCGGCGATATCCAAATGCGCCCACGGCGTGCCGTCTTTAACAAAGCGCTTCACGAATTGCGCGCCGACGATCGAACCCGCGACTGGCTTGCCAGCGATGTTCTTCATGTCGGCATTCGGCGTGTCGATCAGCTTATCGTACGCCGCCGACAGCGGCAGGCGCCACACCGGCTCGCCTTCAGCCAAAGCCGCCGCCGTAATCGCATTCGCCAGATCTTCGTCGTTTGAGAAGAGGCCGGCGTGTTCGTTGCCGAGCGCAACAATCACCGCGCCGGTCAACGTCGCCAGATCGATCACCGCGCTTGGGTCGAACTTGTCCTGCGCATACCAAACCGCATCGGCTAGAATGAGCCGGCCTTCCGCGTCGGTGTTCAGCACTTCGATCGTTTGGCCCGACATCGTGGTCACGATATCGCCTGGCCGCTGCGCGTTCGCGCCTGGCATGTTCTCCACCAACGCCACAACGCCGACGACATTGGCCTTCGCCTTGCGCAGCGCCACAGCCTTCATCGCGCCAGCGACAGCAGCCGCGCCGCCCATGTCGCCCTTCATTTCGTCCATGCCGCCCGCAGGCTTGATCGAAATGCCGCCCGTATCGAACGTCACGCCCTTGCCGACCAAAGCAATTGGCTTGGCCTTCTTCTGCGCCGAGCCGTTCCAGCGCATCGTCACCAACCGGCCGCCGCGCGATGAGCCCTGCGCCACGCCAAGCAACGCGCCCATGCCGAGCCGCTCCATCTGCGCGGGCTCCAAAATCTCGACTTCAACGCCCAACGTCTCCAGATCGCGCAGGCGTTCAGCGAAGCTTTCCGGATACAAAACGTTTGGCGGCTCGCTCACCAGATCGCGCGCGAAGAATACGCCCTCGACGATGGCCTCATCTTTCTCCGCACGCGCCGCAGCCGCCGCGGTGCCGTCCATCATCACGTCGACAGCTTTCAGCGTCGGCTTCTGTTCCGGCTTCAGCTTGGTGCGGTAGCTATCGAACCGATACGCCGCCAGCCGCGCGCCCATCGCCGCATGCGCGCCCGCTTCCGACTTGGAAACGCCTGGCAGCGCATCCGGCTGCAGCACCAGTTTCTCAAAGCCGCCTGTCAGCGTGCGCTTCACCGCGTGCCCAGCCCAGCGCTCAACCGCCATGCCGTCCGCCGCTTCCGCCTTGCCGACGCCGATGACCAGCACCCGGGCGAAATCCACACCTTCCGGCGCGAGCACATCAGCCACTTGGCCGGCGCCGCCCGTGAACCGCGCCGCTTTCATTGCGCGGCCGATACGGCCGGCCGTTGCCGTATCCAGCGCCTTGCCGGCCTCCAACAGCTCGCCGCCCTCGGTCGCCATAATCGCCACAACATCGCCGCCGCCGGCGGCCACAAAACGGATGTCCATAAATATCCTCTGGGGAAATGCGGGCTCTTCGCCTGCTTCAACCTCGGTCGGCGCAGTGGTAGCCATGCCGGAAGCAATTGAAAAGCTGACGGCTGGGCTTAGGGAACAGGGTGCGCCCCATTTCCACGTGAGGGGCGGCAAGGGACAGGGATGAACACGGTTTCGGCCTACATCTTCCGGCAGGCGCTGGGACCGTTGCTCGCCATCCTCGGCGCGCTGGCGGCGATCGCCATCCTGACGCAGGGGCTGAACCAGCTCGACATCATCATCACCAACCGCCGCGCCGGCTGGGCCTTCGCCTACGTCACGCTTCTAGCGCTGCCGCAGCTCATCTCGCTCATCCTGCCGATGGCGGTGTTCATCGCCACCATCTACGCGCTGAACCGCATGCAGAGCGAAAGCGAGATCGCCGTGCTCTACGGCGCAGGCGTCTCGCGCCGCCGCATCGCGCGTCCAATCATTCAGCTCGCCGTCCTCGCCGCACTCGCGCACCTCGCCATCAACGCTGTGGTGCAGCCGTGGTCCTTCACTGAACGGCGAGAGACTCTCTACGCGCTCAGCACCGATGTTGCGTCGAGCCTTATCGAAGAAGGCTCGTTCACGTTTCCCGCCGAGGACATTACGCTCTACGCCCGTCAACGCGGCGGCGGCGGCGAGCTGCGCGATCTCTTGATCAACGATGCGCGCCAAGAGCTCCCAATCACCTACACAGCCCGCGCCGGCGCCATCGTCACGCTCGACGGCGCGCCAGCGATCGTTCTCCGTGATGGCCAGATTCAGCGCCAGACCGTCGAGGGCACGGTCGATGTGCTCGATTTCGATCGTTACGTCCTACAGATGGGCACTGAGGCGATCGAGGAGCCGGACTACTTCTTCCTGAAAGCGTCCGACCGCACGCTTTACGAACTATTCTTCCCAGACACGACATCGCACTACGACCAACGCAACGTCGAACAATTCTTGGCCGAAGCGCACGGGCGATTGTCCGCGCCTTTGCTCAATATCGCGCTCGCCATGATCGCGCTCGTCGGCGTGCTGGTCGGCGAATTCCGGCGCGGAGGCTATGGCCGGCGCATCATGTTTGCTGCGATTTGGGCGCTGGTTATCCGGCTAGGCGCGCTCGGCTTTCAGGCCGCCGCGGCAGACGATCCCAATCTCAACGCCCTTCAATATGCGTTGCCCATCATCGTGATCATCGTCTGCGGCGTCACGCTGGGCGGACGCGGCGCGCGGCGAAAACGCCACTCCCTTGGGCCTTCCGTGCTCAGCGGGGCCAGCACATGAACTTCCTCTTCTCGCGACTCGGCAATTACATCATCGGCAAAGTGATCGGCGGCGTCGCAATCGCACTTGTTGCGGTGCTCGCCGCCATTCTGCTGATCGACATGGTCGAGCAGATGCGCACCGTCACCGACATCGGCACGCTCGAAGCCTTGCGGCTCACGCTCCTGAAAACGCCGATGCTCGTGGAGCAGACACTTCCGTTCGTCGTACTTGCCGGCGCCATGATGGCTATCACCGGTTTGAACCGATCCAGCGAACTGGTGGCCATGCGGGCCGCCGGCGTATCAGCTTGGCGCTTCCTCGCGCCGTCAGCGTTCGTCGGCGCCATACTTGGCCTCATCGCCATCACCGCGCTCAACCCGCTCGGCGCGCAATTCTACAAAGCCTTCGAAGCCGAACGCGAAGATGTGCGCGCGGGCCTCGGCGCGGAGGCTGGCGCCAACGGCGTTTGGATTCGCCAAGGCGATCCGCAAGGCCAAGTCGTCATCCACGCTGACGGCGTCGATTCCAGCGGCGCCGTTCTTCAGGGCGCGACATTCCTCTTCTTTGAAGTGCGCGACGACACGTTGCGTTTCACCCGCCGCATGCGCGCCGAGCGCGCCGAGTTGAAGCGGGGCTTCTGGCAGCTGACAGATCTGGTCGAAGCAACGCCCGGCAGCCGCCCGATGCGTCACGCCAACCTCGCCATTCCCACGACGCTCGACGCCAGCGAACTGGTCAACCGTTTCGTGACGCCCGCCACGCTCTCATTCTGGGAGCTGCCGTTTTTCATCCGCGAAGCTCGCGCCGCCGGCTTTGCACCCACCCGCTATGAACTGAGGTGGCAGAGCCTCTTGGCCTACCCGCTGCTGCTGGCGGTTATGGCCGGGCTCGGAGCGGCGTTCTCACTGCAACTCCAGCGGCTCGGCAACCTAGCCAAATGGGGGGCCATGGGGGTCGGGATCGGCCTCTTCCTCTTCTTTTACAGCCAGCTGGCTGGGGCGTTCGCCATGACTCAGACGGTTCCGGCCGTGGTCGCCGCCTGGAGCGCCCCTCTAGCGGGAATGTTCATCGCCCTGGCGATTGTTGCGTTCCTGGAAGACGGCTGATCGGCCACATGATGTGAGCGACTTCCCCAGCGCGGCGTCCGGCGCTGGACGCGGCTAGCCACAGCCGTCTAGGTAAATACGGGAGTCGCACGAAGGGATGCGGATGAGCCGTTCGGGGGAGATGGCTGGCCGTATGGCCGAGCGGGCGCCGTCCGGCTGGGCGGCGTTGGCCGCTATGCTGGCGGTCTCCGTCAGCTCAACTGCGCTCGCCCAAACCACGCCGGTCACCGCCGCGCCGGCGCCGACCGCGCAGACGGAAAGCGTCCTCCTCGAAGCCGATGAACTGATCGACGATCAGGAAGCCCGCACCATCACCGCGCAAGGCGATGTGCAGGTCCGTTATCAGGGCCGCACGATGCGCGCCGATCGGCTGATCTACGATCTCAACACCGGCGCCATCCGCGCCTCCGGCAATGTGCAGATCGTCCTTGAGGACGGCTCGGTCACCTACGCCGAAGAAATTGAAGCCGACGAAGCGATGAATGTCGGCGCCGCCAGCGAATTGCGCGCGCGCCTCGGCGACTCCAGCACGCTTGCCGCGCGCCAGGCGCTTCGCCACGGCGAAGGCGAAAGCGAACTGCGCAACGTCATCTATACGAGCTGCCCGATCTGCGAATCTGGCGATCGCCCACCGACCTGGAGTCTGCGCGCGCGCCGCGCCGTTCAGGATCGCGAGAGCCGCACGATTTCGTATCAAGGCGCCGTCCTTGAAATCGTCGGCGTCCCAGTTCTCTACATTCCATACTTCGCGCACCCGGATCCAACCGTCGGCCGCGCGTCAGGCTTCCTGCCGCCGGATGTCGGCCGCAACCGCCGCCTCGGCACATTCTATGAGCAGCCCTATTATTGGGCGATCTCGCCATCACAGGATCTGACCGCCTCGCTGCGTCTGCACGGCAACGTCAATCCGCTGATCGGCCTCGACTATCGCAAGCGCTTCTGGTCCGGCGAAATGTCGATCGAGACGACATTCACCGAAGAACAGCTGTTTGACGATGACGGCGATCGCTTCGGCGACGAGCTGTTCCGCTTTAGCGCCTTCGGCGAAGGCCGCTTTGAACTCAACAATTACTGGGATTGGGGCTTCGGCCTCGAACGCGCCTACGACGATCAGTACCTGCGCCGCTACGATATTGACGGCGCGGGCGAGCGCCGCGGGCCTTATGTCGGCCAAGAGACGCGGCTGCTCTCGCAACTCTTCGCCATCGGCCAGAGCGAGAATTCTTATAGCTCGATTGCCGCCATCAGCTTCCAGGGTCTTCGTACGCAGGACACGTCGGATCTGCTGCCGCTGATCCTGCCGTTCGCTGAAACAGAATTTGTCATCAACGAGCCCGTGCTCGATGGCCAAGTCCGCCTGCAAGCCAACACCGCGTTGCTCTCGCGCGAGGATAACCCCGGCACAGGAATCTTCGAAGGCAGCACGGGACGCGCGTCGGTCAGCGCCACCTGGCGCCGCGATGCGATCTTTGGCCCAGGCATGGTGTTCAGCCCGTTCGCACAAGCGCGCGCCGACGCCTACCAGATCGAGATCAGTGAAGATCGCTACGAGACCTTCACGCGCGGGCTTGGTCTCGCAGGCGCGGAGGTCAGCTGGCCGTTCATGCGTCCGGGCGAGCGCTTCGACCTGATTGTCGAGCCGGTCGTCATGGCCTCGGTCGCCAGCGATGATCCGCAAGCGCCGCTGAACATCAACGAAGACAGCCTCGCGTTTGAACTCGACGATTCGAACCTTTTCCGCCCGAACGCGGCGCCTAACTACGATCTCTGGGAACCGGGCGCGCGCGTTAGCGCCGGCGTCCGCGCAACCGCCCGCGCCCACAGCGGCGAGAGCGCCTCGCTCATCTTCGGCCGCCGTTGGCGTGACGAGCAGGCCCCAGGCTTCAGCCCCACCACCAATCTCGACGGCGAAAACACCGACTGGGTCGCCGCTGGCCAAGTCGATCTCGGGGCCAATTTCGGCGCTGAAGGCCGCATTCGCCTCGAAGACGAAACTCTGGATGTGCAGCGGATCGACCTCGCCGTCCGCGCCGCCGCTGGCCGCTACAGCACCTATGTGCGGTATTATTCGGTGGACGAAGCCATTCAGAATAACCCGCTGGACCCCAACCGGGAGATCAGCGCTCATATCGGTGTCGATCTGGCCCGCGGCTGGCGTGTGCAGGCCGGTCTGACACGCGACCTAGATTCAGACATAAATCTGCTTCAGGACATCCGCGCTATTTACGAGGACGATTGCACCTTCCTTGAGATTTCCTACACCCGGCGGGAAACTCAACTTGGTTCGATCGGCCCGGATGAGGGCCTGCAGATCCGCATCGGACTGCGCTCGCTCGGGGTGTTCGGCGGAAGCTGAAGCGGAGCAGACGAGACAGACATGAAATTGAAATTGGTTTCAGCCGCAGTTTTGGCGGTCGCGCTCGGCGCGGCCCCGGTCACTGCCACTGCACAGAACGCCGAAGGCGTCGCCGCTATCGTCAATGACAACGTCATTTCGACGTTCGACGTGCGCCAGCGCGCCACCCTGCTGCTGGTCTCCGCCGGCCTGCAGCAAACACCTGAAATCCAGGCTCGCGCCCGCGCCCAGGCGCTGCGCGATCTGGTCGATGAGCGTCTCCAGATCGAAGAGGCCGCCCGCTACCAAATCACCGTTACGCCGGAAACAATCGACGGCCGCCTCGCCGACATCGCGCGGCAGAACGAAACTACCGTCGCCGACCTCACCGCCTCGCTTGGCGGCGCCGGCGTCTCCGTCCGCACGCTGCGCCAACAGATCGAAGCTGACGTCGCCTGGCAGCGTCTGATCGGCGGCATGTATGGCTCGCGCGTGCGCATCTCCGAAGTCGCCATCCGCGAAACCCAGCAACGCATCGCCGCCAACGCGACTCGCCCGCAATATCAGATCTCAGAAATCTTCCTGCCGGCCGAAACCGAGCAGGAATTCGCCGAAATGCAGCAGGGCGCCATGCGCCTGCTCGAGCAGATGCAGCGCGGCGCCCCATTCCCGGCCGTCGCTCGTCAGTTCTCGCAAGCGCCGTCAGCCGCAGCAGGTGGCGATATCGGCTGGATCGCAGCGCCTGACCTCGCGCCCGAACTGCAGTCCGTCGCCGCGCAACTCCAACGCGGCCAAGTCTCCCTGCCCGTGCGCACACCGACCGGCGTTTATCTCATCGCTATGCGCGAACGCCGCGAAGGCGCAGCTGCCGGCTCGACGACCATCGTTTCGCTGCGCCAGATCAGCGCTCCGGTCGCGCGCCGCCAAGCGCTAGAGCGTGGCCTGCGCCGCCTCAACGGCTGCGGCAACATCGATGACATCGCCGGCGCAATCGACGGCGCCGAGCTCGCTGACCTCGGCCAAACGCAAGAAGCCGAGCTCAACCCAGCCATCCGCGATCGCATCACCGGCGTCACCACCGGCAACGCCACGCCGATCATCGTCGATGGTGAGCGCGTGAACACGATCGTGGTCTGCAACCGCGAAGTCGGCGGCGGCGGCCTGCCGGATCGTGAGCAGATCGAAAGCCGTTTGCGCGAAACCGAATTGGCGATGCTGTCCGAGCGCCACCTGCGCAACCTGCGCCGCGAAGCCACCATCATCACCCGCGCCCAATAAGTGATGCGATGAAGCCGCTCGCCGTTTCGATGGGCGATCCCGCCGGGATCGGCCTCGAACTGGCGGCGCGCGTGTGGGCCGAGCGCAGCGGCGCCCCGCCTTTCTTTCTGGTCGGCGATCCAGACGCGTTCGAACGCGCCAGCGCCCGCATCGGCGCCCCCGCGCCTAAGCTAAATGTCGCCACCGACATCGCAAAGCTCGGCGACAGCGCCGACGCACTGACAGTCCTACACGTTCCGCTCGCTATGGAAGAAACCCCCGGCGAGCCAGATCCGGTCAACGCCGAACCCGTCATCGCCGCCATCGCACAGGGCGTTGCCGGCGTTCGCAACGGCGCCGCCTCAGCGCTCGTGACGCTCCCGATCGCCAAGGCGGTTCTCCACACCGCCGATTTCGGCTTCCCCGGCCACACCGAATTCATCGCCCATCTCACCGCTGACGGTCCCTGGCCTCACGCCCGCGGCCCGGTGATGATGCTGGCGGGCCCGACGCTGAAAGTCGCGCTCGCCACCATCCACACGCCGCTCGCCCAAGTCCCCGCCGCGCTCACACGCGAACGCCTAGTCCATGTCGGCCGCGTGCTCGGTGAAGCGCTGAAACGCGATTACGGCATCGCCACGCCGCGTATCGCGCTCTGCGGCCTCAACCCGCACGCCGGTGAACAGGGTAATATCGGCCGCGAGGAAATCGAGATCATCGATCCCGCCGCATCAACGCTCCGCGCCGAAGGCTGGCAAATCAGCGACGCCCGCTCCGCCGACGCGCTCTTCCACGACGACGCGCGCAGAAGCTACGACGCCGTCATCGCGCTCTATCACGATCAGGGTCTCATTCCGATCAAGACGCTGCACTTCTGGGACGCCGTCAACGTCACGCTCGGGCTACCCATCATCCGCACCTCGCCCGACCACGGCACCGGCTTCGACATCGCAGGCAAAGGCATCGCCCGCGCCGACAGCTTCCGTGCCGCCCTCACGCTCGCATGGCAAATGGCCGAGCGGCGCGCGTCCGCGCAATGAACGCCGACGATCTCCCAACTTTGCGCGATGAACTCGAAGCTCACGGCCTCTGGGCCAATAAGGGCCTCGGCCAGCATTTCCTGCTCGACCTCAACATCACCCGCCGCATCGCCAAAACCGCCGGCGATCTTCACGGTCAAACAATCATCGAAGTCGGCCCCGGCCCCGGCGGCCTCACGCGCGCATTGCTCGAAGCCGGCGCTCACGTCATCGCCATCGAAAAAGACGCACGCTTCATCCCCCTGCTGGAACCGCTGAACGCATGGAGCGAAGGCAAACTCACGCTCGTCCAAGGCGATGCGCTGGAAGTGGACGAAGAGGCGCTGCTCGCGGACGCTTCGAGCGCGCACATCATCTCAAACCTCCCCTACAATGTCGGCACCCCTCTCCTGATCAAATGGCTCAAATCCGGCCCCTGGCGCGGGCCGATGACGCTCATGTTTCAAAAAGAAGTCGCCCAACGCATCGTCGCCAAACCTGGCAGCGACGCCTACGGACGCCTCGCCGTGCTCGCCCAAGCGCGCTGCAACGCACGTCTCGAATTCACCGTCGGCCCACGCGCCTTCACTCCGCCGCCAAAGATCGCGTCCGCCATCGTCACGTTGAAGGATCGTCCCGATCCCTACCCGCATCTCGACGCACTCGAACGCGTCACCTTCGCCGCCTTCGGCCAACGCCGCAAAATGCTCCGCGCCGCGCTCCGCTCCATGACGCCCGACGCCGAAACCCTGCTCAACGCCGCCGGCATCACGCCAACAGCGCGCGCCGAAGAAATCGACCAAGCCGGCTTCCGCGCACTCGCAGAAGCTTGGCGCGCGCACACGTAGAACGGCGCAGCCGACCATCGCGTCCTGCTCCGAGTTAAGACGAACAGGGTTGTGACGGCGACGCCGCCATGGCCTGACGTCTCCGCAAAGCTAAGGAAGGTTGCACGTGAAAGCGTTCGGTCTGGTTGGAGTTTTTCTCGCGGCTTTACTCGCGTCAGCGTGCACTGAGAGCGCCGGCGGCCAATCGGCGCCGGCGGGCAGAACCGCCACCGAAGGCGCGCCTTATGTGTTGGCGGGCACCCAGGTTTGGACGGTGCCCGATCCAGTCTCCGGCCGTGACTACGAAGTCTTCGTCAGCCTGCCTGCGAGCTACGAATCCAACACACAGCGTCGATATCCGGTGCTCTACGTGACCGATGCGGACTACGCGTTTCCGATCATTCGCCAAATCGCACGACGGGTGAATTTGGAAGGTCCGGTCATTGAGGAATTCATCCTCATCGGCCTATCTTATGCGCGCGGTGACGACGGCCGCGTTAGTCGCAACCGCGACTACACGCCAACGCCGAACGGCCCCAGCAGCGCGCGCGACATAGTCCATGGCCAGGGCGCCGCTTATCAAACCTACCTGAAGACGCACGCTATTCCGTTCATAGAAAGTCGCTTCCGCGCCGATCCGGCACGCCGCGTTTTCTTGGGTCATTCATATGGAGGCCTGCTCGGCGCTCAAATCCTGTTCACAGAACCGACTCTGTTCCGCACTTACATCCTCGGAAGCCCATCCTTCTGGTTCGACCAACGCCACATCATGAGCATGGAGGCCGACTACGCGCGCGCCCATCGCGATTTATCTGCCGACGTGTTTATGTACGTCGCCAGCTATGAGACCCCTGGCGACAACACTCGCAACACGCGCGTGGATATGGTGGGCGGCGTCCAAGCCATGGAACGTGTGCTGCGGTCGCGCGCCTATCCCGGCCTTCAAATTCGTTCGATCATCCTGGACAATGAAGACCACTTGACCGTCGCTCCGGTCGGCTTCACGCGAGCGCTGATGGCCGTCTTGCCTGCAGAGCGCTAGCTGCTTTGGCGCCATGGCGAAGGTTGTGAAAAGGCAGTCCAACCAACAAGAGGGAGTCGCAAATGTCAGGATCGAAAATTCTGCAGAGCGAGAGCGAGCGCTGCTCGTGCGACTTCCAGAGCCTGTCGGTCGCCGAGATCGAGGTGTTTGCCATAGAGCCGGCGCTGCGAGATGCGCTCGCCGCCGCCTATTGGCGCTATGAGGCGCTCATCGGCTGCATCAACGACGATTGCGACGGCCATCGCGATCAGGATCAAGCGCGCTTTCCTGAATATCGAAAGACCACGAGCCAAGGCGGGCCAATCATCAATTATGAAGACGCGGCGCAGTTTATGTCCCGCGCCGCTGGCCTGCCCATTGAGCAATGCTGCAGATGGGTTCTGAAAGTCCGCGCGCTTGAGCATCGCAGCGGCCTGATTTGTCACCCAGGGTCTTAGGCAGAAACGGGGATACACCCGTCGCAATCCGACCGACTGCCAACGCGCTTAAACTCGCGCCATGTCATTCGCCCCTGAAACTCACCCCCGCGCCGCGCCGCTAGATCTCTGGCGCCACTTCCGCGAATTCCTGTGCACGATCGTGAACATCTTTGGCGGCCCCGAAGACCTCGCCGCGCGCCACACGTTGCTGCGCACAGAATGGCGCCTCACCAACACGTGGATCACCGTAGCCGAGGCGCTGCTTCGCCGGCTGTTATTGATCGAAGCCGCCGCACTTGTGCCGACACCCGTACGCACATCGCGGCGCACAACGACGCCGCGCCTGCGCAAGCTCGTGAGCTATTATCCCGACAAACCCGAAGACTGGCGCGTCCACTTCCGCTGCCTGTTGGACAGCCGGCAGCGCAAGCGGCAGGTTCGATCATCACGGAAAAGACCATCGCGCTTCGCATCAGCGTGGGCGCTCGCTTTGCGCCTGGAGGCACTGCACCGCGTGTTCAACGATCCGCACGCCTATGCCGCGCGCCTCGCGAGGCGCCTGCGTCGTACGCCCGCCGCCGTCCAAAAGCTGTTCACGACACCGCCCAAGCTCGCGCGCTTCGCCGATCCCGACGCGTTGGACGCCTACGATCGCGCCGCCGCCGACGCCGCGCTCATTTTCGATACAAGTTGAACGCTTTCAAAAATCCGTGCTGCGACCACGCCGCTTGAACCATCAAGCCGGCGCCGCTTCCGCGCGCTTCAAATATCGACCGCCGGCGCCCCGCCGGCATACAGCGCCAAATAACAAGACGCTGGTTTGACTTTAACACCATGCCGGCGAGGGCGCCGGCGGTCCATACAAAATCAAATCCCCTGCTTCAGCCGCTCCACATGCAGCTTCAGCCACAACTGCCGTGCCCGCTTCAAACGCTCAGCCGCCAAGATTTGTTTGATCTGCACCAGCGTCGTTTCCAGCAACGTGTTCACCAGCACGTAATCGTATTCTTCCCAGTGCGAAATTTCATCGAGAGATCGCGCCATCCGCTTCGAAATCACATCGGCGCTATCTTCATTCCGCGCCTTCAAACGCCGTTCGAGTTCAGACATCGAAGGCGGCAGAATAAAAATCCCCACTACGTCCTGCGGCTCGCCGGCGCGCAAAGCCCGAGCCCCCTGCCAATCAACGTCGAACAAAACATCGCGGCCTTGGATCAGCATCGCTTCGACCGGCGCACGCGGAGTGCCGTAATGATTTCCGAACACCAGGGCGTGTTCGAGAAATTCGCCGCGATCGGCCATTTCCTCGAACGCTTCGCGCTTCATGAATTTGTATTCGCGCCCATCGACTTCACTCGGCCGCGGCTCGCGCGTGGTGGCCGAAACCGAAAGCGACATGTTGTCGTCAGCTTCCAGAAGCTTCTTGGCCAACGTCGACTTTCCAGCCCCCGACGGACTCGAGAGCACGAACATCAGGCCTCGGCGGGCGACATGCTCATTCAACATTGGCGGCTTGCTCCTTGATCTGGTCCACCACCGTTTTGAGATCGAGACCGATGCGCGTGAGTTCGAGATCAGCCGATTTCGAGCACAGGGTATTGGCCTCGCGCGTGAGTTCTTGGCTCAAGAAATCCAAGCGCCGCCCAGCTGGCTCGGGCTTCGTGATCAACGACCGCAACTCAATCGTATGCGCCGAGAGTCGCTCCAACTCTTCGGCCACGTCCGCCTTCGTCGCCGCAATCGCCGCTTCTTGCGCGAGCCTGGCCGGATCGAGTTTTACCTCCGGCGCCAAAGCCTCAAGCTTTTGCCGAATCCGCTCCAACGCCGCTGCAGGCGCAGCCGCAGCCGAAAGCCGAGCCGCCGCGATCAGCGCTTCGAGCCGATCTGCCGCTTCCGAAAACACAGAAGCCAACGAGCGCCCTTCTGCTTGGCGAGCTTCAGCCAGAGCTTCGAGCGCCTGCGCAAAGCCAGCCATCAACGCAGATTCCAGAGCCGCGCGTTCTTCTTCGCTGGCTTCGGCCGTCTCTTCGCTCTGCAGAACTCCGCGGATCGAAAGCAAACCGTCCCAACGTGGCTTTTCGATCTTGCCTTCAGCCACCAAGTTCTCGCCGGCCGAGATCAGTCGATCTACCAAAGCAAAATCGATCTTCAACGAAGCGGCGGCCGAAGCCTCACGCGCCAAACTCAAATTCGCCTGCAACGATCCGCGTTTGAATTTCGCAGCGGCCGCGGCACGCGCTTGCGGCTCCAGCGCATCCAAGCCCTGCGGCGTTCTGAGTTTCAAATCGAGCCCGCGCCCGTTGACGCTCTTCAGCTCCCAGATCCAGCGCTGGCCCTGGTGCTCACCTTCAGCGCGGGCAAAGCCCGTCATTCCCGAAATCGTCATGCGCCCCTTTTCGCGTATTTTTGCTGCAAGTGTCACGCAGGCTTTATGCGACTCAGCCAAAAGCGCGACGTGCAAAGCACGGAGACGACGGCCATGGCGCTCGCAACCGTTTCTGGATCGAACCTTCCGTCACGACTTCGCCTCAGGCGCGCCCAGCGCACTTCGCATGCGCTGGAGGCCACGCTGCTCCTAGCCTTCGTCATTGCTGCCGTTGGGTTTTTTGACCAAGGCGGGGCCGAGGCGCTTGCGGGCATGAGCATTGGCGCACTCGTCACCAGCCTCAGGGCATCCAGGCGGCGGCTGCAAAGCGCGTTTTCGGGCGCCTTCGCTGGCCTCTTCATAAGCTTGATGGTCGCTGGCTTCTTCCACGACGCCCTGATGCGCGCGCTAGGCTAAGCTCAACGGCCTGCGCGTTCGGCAGCCAATCGTTCCGCTTCGATCTCGCGCCAGCGGGCGACGTTGCGCTGATGCTCAGCCAAGGTTTCCGCAAAGATGTGCCCACCGGTGCCGTCGGCGACGAAGAAGATCGCATTCGTCTGCGCGGGATTTGCGGTGGCTTCGAGTGCTGCCCGGCCTGGATTGGAAATCGGCGTCGGTGGCAGGCCGTCGATGCGATAGGTGTTGTAACCCGTATCAAGCGCAATCTCGCTCGCCCGGATCGTCCGGCGGTTACCCTGCGCATCGACCAGACGGCCATCGCGGCAGCGATCTGGGTAGCGCTTGCAGACGCCATAGATGATCGTCGGATCAGTTTCCAAACGCATCGGCCGGCGCAGGCGATTGATGAAAACGCCAGCCACGAGGGGCCGCTCCGAAGCCACGCCAGTTTCGCGTTCGACGATCGAAGCCAGATTGACCAATTGCTCGGGCGAGGTGATCGGCAAATTCTGCGCGCGGCCCGCCCAAATCTCGGCGACGGCCTCATCGTGCGCATCACGCATTTGCTGCAACAAGGCTGCGCGCGTCATGCCGCGTTGCACGTGATAGGTATCCGGCAAAATCGAGCCTTCTGGCGGCGCTTCCGGCATTTCGCCGGTCAGAACCTCGGACTCCCGGAGTATCCGCATCACGCCATCAATGGTGATGCCTTCCGGAAACGTCAGCGAGTGCTGCAGCGCTTCACCGCCGGAGATCATCTCGACGATCTCTTTCACCGAAGCGCCCGCCGGAATGTTGTATTCGCCAGCCTGCAACGTATCGCTTTGCGCATGCAGCCTGTTGGCGATGCGGAAAAGCAGTGGATCGGTGATCAGATTTTGTTCTTGCAGCGCCGCCGCGATCGACGCGCCCGAAGCGCCGCGTTCAACGACGAACGCTGTATCTTCCGTGGAAGGACCCGGCCGGCTGATCGCGCTGGAGAAAAACGCAAATACGAAAATGCCCGCGACCGCACCGGCCGCCAGCAACCAAAACAGAAACGAGCCAAACCCGCCGCTTCTACGACGAGGTTCAAACCGAGCCATTAATCCACCGCTGTCAGGATCACCGCTGCGTTCGTCCCGCCGAACCCGAACGAGTTCGACATGGCAGCTTTCACAGGCCGTTTCTTGGCCTTGAGCGGCGTCAAATCTATGGCGCTCTCGACCGACGGATTTTCAAGATTTAGCGTCGGCGGCACGATCCCGTCGCGGATTGCCAGGGCGCAGAAAATCGCCTCAACGGCCCCCGCTGCGCCAAGCAAATGCCCGATCGCCGACTTCGTCGACGACAGCGAGAGATTTCCGGCCGAAGCGCCGAACAAGCGCTCAACCGCCTTCAGCTCGATCTCATCGCCCAGCGGCGTGGAGGTGCCATGCGAGTTGACGTAATCGATATCGCCGGCGCCAAGCCCCGCATCTTTCAGCGCCATCGTCATGGCGCGGAAGCCGCCGTCGCCATCATCAGAAGGCGCGGTGATGTGATAAGCGTCGCCCGAAAGCCCGTAGCCTTTGACTTCAGCGTAAATCTTCGCGCCTCGCGCTTTGGCGTGTTCGTACTCTTCAAGCACGACGCAGCCTGCGCCTTCGCCCATGACGAAGCCGTCGCGATCCTTGTCATATGGACGCGAAGCTTTCTCCGGCGTTTCGTTGAAGCCGGACGACACCGCACGCAAAGCGCAGAAACCAGCAAGCCCGAGCCGGCAAATCGCAGCTTCCGCCCCGCCCGCGACCATCACATCGGCATCGCCATGTACGATCAAACGCGCCGCATCGCCCACGGCGTGAGCGCCGGTTGCGCAGGCCGTAACCACCGAATGGTTCGGCCCACGAAAGCCATGACGGATGGAAACTTGTCCGGACGCCAGATTGATCAACGCGCTCGGAATAAAGAACGGCGAGAGCCGGCGCGGGCCCTTTTCTTCAAGCAGCAACGCATTGTTGGCGATCGCATTGATGCCGCCAATGCCCGAGCCGATCAAAACGCCGGCCCGGTTCTTCTGCTCGTCCGTCTCGGCTTTGTAGCCGCTGTCGGCCACCGCCTCATCGGCGGCGGCGATGCCGTAGAGAATGAAATCGTCAACACGCGTCTGCTCTTTCGGCGAGAGCGTGTTGTCCGGATTGAACGCGTGCGGATCGCCCGATCCGCCGCCGCGGCCATCAACGCGCGGCACGAGGCAACCGATACGCGAGGGAAGATCATCCACCTTGAAGTGGTCGATCTTCGTCGCGCCGGATTTGCCTGCAATCAGCCGTTCCCAAGACGCCGGCGCATTCGCAGCCAGCGGGGTAACAAGCCCTATGCCCGTGATGACAACGCGCCGCATGCGCGTGCGCAGGGCTTAGCCCTGCTTCTCCGAAATGAATTTCACCGCGTCGCCGACGGTTTGGATGTGCTCGGCCGCGTCGTCCGGAATCTCAATTCCGAACTCTTCTTCGAAGGCCATAACCAGCTCGACGTTGTCCAAGCTGTCGGCGCCGAGATCGTCGATGAACGAGGCCTTCTCGACCACCTTCTCCGGCGGGGCTTCGAGGTGCTTGATCACGATCGCTTTAACGCGCTCAAAAACTTCCGACATGCACGCCTCGCCAAGTGCTGAAAAATTGGTCACGCCCCGAAGAGCGCTTGTGAGCGGCCTTTTGACCACAGGTACGTCCGGGCGCAAGCCCTTTTCGCCGCCACGGATGCAAAGCCGCCCCTCAGAGCATCGCCATGCCGCCATTCACATGAAGTGTCTGGCCCGTCATGTAGCCCGCTTCCTCACTCGCCAGATAGGCTGCGGCGGCTGCTACATCAGAGCCCTCGCCCAAGCGTCCAGACGGAATTTTGCCCAACAACGCAGTCTTTTGCGCCTCGTTGAGGACATCCGTCATTGGCGACGCGATGAAGCCTGGCGCAATACAATTGGCGGTCACGTTGCGGCTGGCGACCTCGGCGGCCATCGCTTTGGTGAAGCCGATCATGCCGGCTTTCGAGGCCGCATAATTCGCCTGTCCGGGGTTTCCGGTGACGCCCACAACCGAGGTGATGCCGATGATCCGGCCCCAGCGGTTTTTCATCATGTTGCGCAAAGCGGCGCGCGAGAGGCGGAAATAGCTCTCGAGATTGATCTTGAGGACATTCTGGAAGTCCTCGTCTTTCATCCGCAGCAACAAGCCATCCTTGGTGATCCCCGCGTTGGCCACCAAAATATCGAGACGCCCGCCGAGCGCCTGCTCGGCCTGGCCGATCAGCGCATCGACAGCCGATGAATCCGACAGGTTGCAAGGCGTGATAGGGTGATCACCACCAAGTTCATCACGCACCTTCTCCAGCGCCTCAACGCGGGTTCCAGAGAGCGCAACACGTGCGCCTTGCGCGGCTAAAGCCTTCGCAATGGCGCCGCCAATGCCGCCGGAAGCGCCTGTGACGAGCGCGGTTTTGCCTGAGAGATCGAACATATACGGGTCCTCGCTAGACGCCCCGCTTAAGGGCGCCCAGCGAGCCCGGCAAGACTTAGCGGACGCCCCAGGGGGTCACGCGGTTCGGTTGGACTTGGATGCGATCACGCGCAGCGGCGTAACCGTTGCTCATGCCGTAGCCGGCCATGATGTCCCAGCAGCCGGCGGACACCGTGAAGCGATAGCTTTGGCCAGGGCGGATGGTTGTGCCCTCGGGCATGCGGTTGAGGCCGTAGGTGCTGGCCGAGCAATCCGAGATCAGCACCGACGTCACCGTAGCGGACGAGCCGTTGTAAACGTCGATCGCGCCAACAGGCTCGCCTGGACGCACCAGCGGACCGCCCGTGACCATGCTGGCGCACGAAGCCACAAACATCAGTCCGACGCCCGCAAGCGCCGCACGCATCAATTTCATCATCATCGCCTCCCCGAAAAATGGACGGAAAGCGCGTGTCAAAATTCGCCGCGGCTGAAAAGCCAAAATTAGTCAGCGAGCGCGTTTTTGAGTTTCAGTACGGTATTCCAGTTGCGCGCCGTCGCGAGCTTCGGCGTCTTAAGCTTGGAGGGACCCTGGCCCTTTGGAAACTTGATGTAGAGGCAGTTCGCGCCTTGTTTGATTTCTTCACCGGTCAGCGACGTGCGCTTCATTGCGTCCATCTCCTCGGCGCTGGCCGCGCCGCGCATGAAGTTCACCACCATGAAGTTCGGCGATGCTTGGGTGAAAGCCTTGAACGGATTGGCGGCGATAATGGTGTCGAGTTCAGCGGCGTCGCGAACGAAGACATTGGTCTTCAGACCAAGCTCGTCGAGAATGAGCGTTTCTAGCGCCGCCTCAAGCTTCGCGCCCTTCTGCTTGGCGTCGAGAATGAGATTGCCGCTCGCAATGAGCGTGCGGACGTTTTCGTAGCCGCCACTTTCAGCGAGTTCGCGCAACTCGCTCATCACCACCTGGCGCTTGCCGAGATTGACACCGCGCAGAAGTGCGATTTGGCGCGGCATCAGACGGTTTTCGCGAACGCTTCCAGTTCAGCCGGTTCGTTGAGCGCAAGCGCTTCGGCCTCGGGCGCGTTGCGTTTCACCATGCCGGACAATTGCTTGCCGGCGCCGACTTCGACGAAGCGCGAAACTTCGCCCTCGCCCGCCATCCACTCGATGCTTTCGCGCCAGCGCACGCGGCCAGTGACCTGCTCGACCAGAAGCTTTCGCACCGCCGCCGGCACCTGCACCGGACGCGCCGTTACGTTGGCGACGAGCGCTGGATTGAACGGCGCAAAAGCGGCAGCGGCCAATGCTTCCGCCATCGCATCGGCTGCGGGCTGCATCAGCGGCGAGTGGAATGGCGCGGAAACATTCAGCGGAATTGCGCGTGCGCCTTTTTCCTTAGCCGCCAAAAGTGCTGCATCGACGCCTGCCTTCGAACCGGAGATGACGACATTGCCGATGTTGTTGTCGTTGGCGACGACAACAATCCCCGCGCTCGATCCGGCGGCCGCGATCTCTTCGGCCAACTTCACATCGACCTTGCCGATCAAAGCCGCCATCGCGCCCTCGCCAACCGGAACAGCCGCTTGCATCGCATTGCCGCGCACGCGCAAAAGCCGCGCAGCGTCCGTCACCGAAAGCGCACCGGCAGCCGCGAGCGCGGAATATTCGCCAAGCGAGTGCCCCGCCACGAACGCAGCTTTACTGGCGCTCAACCCGAATTCGCGCTCCAGGGTGCGCATAACAGCGAGGCTGACCGCCATCAAAGCGGGCTGCGCATTAGCGGTCAGCGTCAGCTCATCGGCGGGGCCTTCGAAGATCAGCTTCGAGAGCTTTTCGCCCAAGGCCTCATCGACCTCTTGGAAAACTTCGCGCGCCGCGCCGAACCCGTCGAACAAGGACTTGCCCATGCCGGGCGCTTGGCTTCCCTGGCCGGGAAAGATGAAAGCGAATGTCATGGCGGCGCCCTAAAGCAGCGCCTGACCTGGCGCAAGCGAAGAGCTAGTTGTCGTTCCAGTCGGCCCGAAATCGGAGCGTCAGGCGGGTGCGACCGCCGGCAGTCGCAATGTTGTCACGGGTCACCGGCGCCATGCGGAAGTGACGCGCGGCGCGAATGGCGGCTTCGCCAAAGCCGCGGCCGGGAGGCTCTTCACTCACAACTGCGCATGAGAGCCGACCATTGGCCGCGACAAGGCAGTCTAAGGTGGCCTGCCCGTCTAACCCCTCGGCTTGGGCCTCAGCCGGGTAGACCCGGAGAAACTCCCTGGCGTTAGGGCGATCCAGCCAGACGACATTGGTGAGGATATTAGGGTTGGGCGGCGCTGGCGGGGGATCGACAGCCACCGGAAACGCAATTTGGGGCGGCGCGGGTGTTTCAGCTGCGGCGGGCAGATCGGGCTTCTGGGCCCAGACCGGCGCCGCCAACCCAGCGGAAATCAGGGCCAAAAGCGCCAGTTGCGCCCATACCAACCGCTGCATCGCCGCCTCCCGCATAGAACCGCAACCCTGCCCTGCCGCTACGATCACGCCAAGCCTTGCTTCCGGGGCCGAAATGCGTATTTTCCGCGCCTTCGCGATCCGCGGCCTCGGGGGCATTCGCTGCCCGGGGTCCATCGTTTTTGCCGGTTCTTCCCCGGCAGGGGCGCCGCGGGTCTTACGGAAGAGGAAAAAATGGCATTTTACGAACACGTGCTTATCGCACGTCCCGAGATCTCGCCTCAGCAAGTCGATGCGCTGATCGAGGATATCACGAAAACCATCAAGGACCTGGGCGGCCACACCTCCAAGACGGAGTATTGGGGCCTGCGCAATCTGACCTATCGCATCCGCAAGAACCGCAAGGGCCACTACTGCCTGATCAATATCGATGCCCCGGCGCCTGCCGTGCACGAGTTGGAGCGTCGCCTGCGGATCAACGAAGACGTCATGCGCTTCAAAACCATCCGCGTCGAAGAGCTCGACGAAGAGCCGTCACCGATCTTGGCCCGTCGCGATCGCGACGAGCGCCGCCGCGCACGCCGTGAAGGCGGCCGTGACGGTGAAGAGTTCGGCGGTGATTTTGACGGCGGGGAGGATTAATCCATGGCTCAGAAGATTCAAAAGGGCGCCCCGAAGTTCAACATCTCGAACATTCCGGCCCGTCGCCCGTTCGGTCGTCGGCGTAAGGTTTGCCCGTTCTCGGGCAGCGCCTCGCCGAAGATCGATTACAAGGACGTGAAGCTGCTCCAACGCTACATCAGCGAAAAGGGCAAGATCGTCCCGGCCCGTATCACCGCCGTTTCGGCCAAGAAGCAACGCGAACTCGCGCGCGCCATTAAGCTGGCCCGTGAACTCGCTCTGCTTCCGTTCGCTGTTCAGTAAGGGAGACTCGTCACATGCAAGTCATCCTGCTCGAACGTGTCGAAAGCCTCGGCGCCCTCGGCGAAGAAGTGAAAGTGCGCGACGGTTACGCCCGCAACTTCCTGCTGCCGCAAAAGAAGGCGCTGCGCGCCACCGATGCGAACCGCAAAGTGTTCGAAGCCCGCCGCGCCGAACTCGAAGCCCGCAATGCCGAGCTTCGCGCCGACGCGCAAAAGGCTTCCGGCAAGATCGACGGCACCTCCTACGTGCTGATCCGTCAAGCTGGTGAAGCCGGCCAACTTTACGGCTCGGTGTCTTCGCGCGACGTCGTCGATGAGATCGTCAAAGCCGGCGGCAAGATCGATCGCAACGCGGTCGTTCTCGACAAGCCGATCAAGACCATCGGCGTCTATGACGTTCGCGTGCGTCTGCACGCGGAAGTGTCGGCGACGGTGAAGGTCAACGTGGCGCGCTCGGCTGACGAAGCCGAACGCCAAGCCAAGGGCGAGAACGTTATCGCCGCGGCGATCGAAGCCGACCGCTCAGACGCCGAAGCCGCAGCCAAGGAATTGGCCGCGAACTCGATCACCAACGATCCGAGCGCCCGCGCCGAATAAGCGCGCAGCGTTCAGTCCTGATCATCAGGCGGGCCGTCATCCTCACGGATGGCGGCCCGTTCGTTTTGTGGGCCGGGATCATTGGCGCTGACGGGACGGAACGGCTTGCCGCTGCCCGCCGGCCGCGCAAACACCTGCCCCGGCAGCGCCAACGCGATCCGGCAAATCTCATCGTCGCGCGTATCGTGGGCGCGGCCGCTGGCAAAGAGGTTGCGGGTTACCCCCCACGCGGCAAGTGCAGCACGTTGGCTGTAAGCAGCTACTATGGTTTCGTGGAACCCGATCTGGGTGACGTAAACCTTAAGAGGGGTGCGAGAAAACGGCATCAAAAGGGTAAGCGCAAAGCGCGGGGATTTCGGGTCAATTTTTCTGTCCCCTTCGCCGCGCGCCCGATTAGGATCGCGGCGAAGTGGGAGCCCAAACATGATTTCACGCCGTTCGTTGCTCGGAGCCTCGATGATCGTCCTCGCCAGCTGCGCCAGTTCCGGCGGCGGCTCGGCCGCCTCCCACCAGACCTATTCGGCAGCCGCTTTCTTCCAAACCACCGCCTTCGGCATGGCCGCCTCATCGGGCTTGGCGTTCTCGCCGGACGGCCGGCAAATTTTGACGTCGAACGATTCAAGCGGCGTCTTCAACGCCTATGCGCTTTCGATCTCCGGCGGCGCGCCGACGCCGCTGACGCAATCGACGACGGACGCGACCTTCGCCGTGTCGTATTTCCCGAGTGACGAACGCGCTCTGGTCAGCGCCGATAGCGGCGGCAACGAACTCACCCACATCTACGTGCGCGAGCGCGACGGCACGTTGCGCGACCTAACTCCAGGCGAAAACGTCAAAGCCGATTTCGCCGGCTGGCGCGGCGATGGCGGCGCGTTTTGGGTGACGTCGAACGAGCGCGATCCGCAAGTGTTCGATCTCTACGAATACGACGCCGCCACCTATGAGCGCCGGCTGGCGTATCAGAACCCAGGCATGGAGATCGCCGACATCTCCAAGAACGGCCGCTGGCTGGCGCTGGTGCAGCCGCGCACGAGCGCCGACTCCAATATCTATCTAGTCAATTTGCACGCCCGCGACATGCGCGAGCCGCGCCTGATTACTGAGCACACCGGCAATATCAGCTACGGCGTTTATGAATTCACGCCCGACAGCAGCGCCCTCATCTACGGCACTGACGAGCACGGCGAGTTCAACCAAGCCTGGCGCTACGATCTCGCCTCGGCTGCGAAGACGCCGCTGATCCAGGCCGAATGGGACGTGATGTTCGTCGTCCACTCGCCGAGCGGGCGCTACCGGGTTTCGGCGGTAAACGCTGATGCGTCTACCGAAGTGACGATCCTCGACACGCAGACGGAGCGCAACGTGCGCTTGACCGGCGTCCCAGCCGGCGATCTCGGCGGCGTCCGCTTCAATCGCGACGAGACGCGGATCGCTTTCACCGTAGCGTCAGATACATCGCCATCGGACATCTTCACGGCGCCGCTCTCGACCGGCGAAGCCACCCGCCTCACCCACGCGCTCAATCCGGAGATCGACGAAGAGATGCTCGTGGAAGCGACGGTTGAGCGCTATCCGAGCTTCGACGGCCTGCGCATTCCCGGCATCCTTTATCGCCCGCGCACCGCCAGCGCTTCCGCGCCCGTTCCAGCGCTCGTGCTCGTGCACGGCGGCCCCGGCGGGCAAAGCCGACGCGGTTATTCAGCGATGATTCAGCACTTGGTAAACCACGGCTACGCCGTATTCGCCGCCAACAATCGCGGCTCGTCCGGCTACGGGAAAACGTTCTTCCACATGGATGATCGCCGGCACGGCGAAGTTGATCTCGACGACATCGTCTATGCTCGCACGTATCTGCAGTCGCTGGATTGGGTCGATGATAATCGCATCGGCATCATGGGCGGCTCCTACGGCGGCTACATGGTGGCGGCTGCGTTGGCGTTCCGGCCGGACGTGTTCGATGTCGGCATCAATATTTTCGGCGTCACCAATTGGCAGCGCACGCTGAACTCGATCCCCCCGTGGTGGGCGAGCTTCCGCGAAGCGCTCTATGACGAAATGGGCGATCCGGCGACAGACGCAGAACGTCACCACCGCATCTCGCCGCTCTTCCACGCCGCCAACATCCGCCGACCACTGCTCGTAGTGCAAGGCGCCAACGATCCGCGCGTGTTGCAGGTGGAGAGCGACGAACTCGTCGCCGCAGTGCGCGCCAACAACGTGCCGGTGGAGTATGTGCTCTTCCCAGATGAAGGCCACGGCTTTCTGCGGAAGGAGAATCGCGTCACCGCGCAGGAGGCGTACTTGCGCTTCTTGCAACAGCATTTGCGCAGCGCGGGGTAATTCGACTTGGATCGCCGGCGTTTCGCCGGCGGTCCAACAGTGACTCGTCGTTCCACGTCAACAACAAAGAGTTGCGGACGACTCACGAAAACCGACGTCAAGGTTTCGGCGCGTAAACGATTGCCGCCCCGAATCGCGCCATCTTGCTGGCGATGTCGATGCAGCCCGCCCTCCCCCTTGGCGCCCCCGCGCCCGCTCCGCAGCCGCGCGTGGCGCCGCATAATCTCGAAGCCGAGCAAGGCTTGCTGGGCGCGATCCTGTTCGACAACGAGACCTATAACCGCATCAATCAAAGCCTGCAGGCCAAGCACTTTTACGATCCGGTGCACGGGCGCATCTTCCAGGCGTGCCAAGAACTGATCGCAGCCGGCGATCTCGCAGACGGCATCACACTTAAGGAGCGCTTCGCCCGCGACGGCGGCATCAAGGAAATCGGCGGCGCCGTTTATTTGATGAAGCTGATGGAAGTGGCAGCGCCGCTTTCGGCGCAAGCGCAATCCTATGCCGACCTGATCTACGATCTGGCGCTGCGGCGCGAACTCATCCGTGTAGGCAACATCATCGCCGACCTCGCAGAAAATCCGCCCGAAGATCACGACGCGGAAGACATTATCGAAGAAGCCGAGCGCACCCTCTTTACGCTCGCCGAAAACGGCACGGCTTCAGCGGGCTTTTCGCCTTTCTCGAAAGCGCTGGCGCACTCGATTGAAACGGCGGCGGCGGCTTATGAGAGCAAGAGCGACGTTTCCGGCCTCAGCACCAATTTCGACGATCTCGACCGCATGCTGGGCGGCCTCCACCCGTCCGATTTGATGATCCTCGCGGGGCGCCCATCGATGGGCAAAACCTCGCTGGCGCTCAATATAGCCTTCAACATCGCCCGCAACCGCTTGGACTACGAGCGCGCGCCCGAGCACGACAAACCGGAGCGCAAAGGCGGCATCGTTGCCTTCTTCTCGCTCGAAATGTCGGCCGAGCAGCTGGCGACGCGTCTGCTTTCGGATGCAGCCGAGATCGAGTCCGATCGCATCCGCCGCGGCAAAATTTCAAAGCAAGAATACGAACGCCTCGCCGACGAAGCGGTGAACCTGCAAAAGCTGCCGCTGCATATCGACGAAACCGGCGCCATCGGCATCGCCCAATTACAAGCCCGGGCGCGCCGCCTACAGCGCACCAGCGGCCTCGATTGCATCGTCATCGACTATTTGCAGCTGGTCACCGGCTCGTCCCGCAAGGGCGACAACCGGGTGCAGGAAGTCAGCGAAATTACCCAAGGCCTGAAAGCGCTAGCCAAGGATTTGAAGGTCCCGGTCATTGCGCTCTCGCAGCTTTCGCGTCAGGTCGAAAACCGCGAGGACAAGCGGCCCCAGCTTTCGGACCTGCGCGAATCCGGCTCGATCGAACAAGACGCAGACTCGGTGCTGTTCGTGTACCGCGAAAGCTATTATCTAGAGCGCACCGAGCCGCGCGAAGGCACAGACGAGCATATCGCGTGGATGCGGCAAGTGGACGAAGTGCGCAACCAGGCCGAAGTCATTATCGGCAAGCAGCGTCACGGTCCGATCGGGAAAGTGAAGCTCTTCTTTGACAGCCGCTACACCAGATTCGGCAACCTCTCCTCCCGCGCGTGAAGCGCGGCGCCTCGCGCGCATGCGCGTCGATTACGGCGCGATCGTAGAGAATTGGGCCTTCTTCAAAAAGCAGGCGCCGACCGCCGCGATCGCCGCGGTGGTGAAGGCCGACGCGTACGGCTTGGGCTCGATCCCCGCCTCGCGCGCGTTAGCGCAGGCCGGCGCACGCGTATTCTTCACTGCAACATCGGCGGAGGCCGCGTTGGTGCGCAAAGCGCTCGGCGAAGGCCCGCAAATCTTTGTGCTGAATGGCCCCAGCGCCGATGACGTTGCGCTCCATGGCGACGCGAAGCTGACGCCGATCTTGAACTCGCTGGCGCAGATCAAGCTTTGGGACGCGCGCGGGCCGGCGGGGTTGCACATCGATACGGGGATGAACCGGCTCGGTATCGGCCCCGAAGAACTTACGCAGACGATGATGGCGCTGCGGGAGGTTTCGCCGACCTTGGTAATGAGCCACCTCGCGTGCGGCTCCGATCTGAAGCATCCGATGAACGCGCTGCAGCTGAAGCGCTTCACTGATGCGGCCACACTATTTCCAAAGGCCCCGCGCTCGCTGGCGGCGACGGCCGGCGCGCTGATCGGGCCGGACTATCATTTCGATCTCATCCGTCCAGGTGTTGGACTTTACGGCTCCGGCGGGCTCGACGCGAATAATCCGGCGCTCTCGACCGCCGTCAACATAGATGCTCCGATCCTACAGGTGCGCGACGTGAACGCCGGCGAAACGTTCGGCTATGGCGCGACCTTCACCGCGCCCAAAAAGATGCGCACCGCCACCGTCGCGCTCGGCTACGCCGACGGCTACTTGCGCTCCTTGAGCGGGCGCGGCTATGGCGTTCTGGGGGGCGCAAAGCGCCCGATACTTGGGCGCGTCTCTATGGATCTCGTCATCATTGACGTCACCGATTGCGCCGAGGCGCAAGCTGGGACGATGGTCGAATTTCTCGGTCCGAATGCGCCGCTCGATGATGTCGCCTCGCTTGCGGGGACCGCGTCGTATGAAGTGCTGACCACGTTTGCTGGGACAGTGCGGAAGATGGGTGTGCGCGGGTGATCAATCCGTTTGCTCCGATTGGACGCGGCGTGCTGGCGGGGCTGGCCGAGATTGGCCGCTTCGCCGCTTTCGCCGGACGCTCCGCTGCTTCGTGCTTTGCGCCACCGTTTTTTCTGGGCCAGTTTCTGCGCCAGTGCATGGCGGTCGGTTATTATTCACTGCCGGTGATCGGGCTCACCGCCGTGTTCATCGGCGCGGCTTTGGCGCTCAACATTTATGTCGGCGGGGCCCGCTTCAATGCGGAAAGTTTCGTGCCGAACATCGTCGTGCTCGGCATCACGCGTGAGCTCGGGCCGGTGCTCGCCGGCCTCATGCTGGCAGGCCGCGTAAGCGCCGGCATCGCGGCTGAGATCGGTACGATGCGTGTCACCGAACAACTCGACGCGATGACAACGCTCTCGACCGACCCGTTCAAATTTCTTATCGCGCCGCGCGTTCTGGCCGCGACTTTGACTTTGCCGCTGCTCGTGCTGATCGCCGATATAATCGGCGTCATGGGCGGCTATCTCGTCGCCACCTACAGCCTCGATTTCAACGGCGCGACCTACCTGCGCAATACGTTCAACTTCCTGGAATCGCAGGACGTGGTCCTTGGCTTGGTGAAGGCCGCCGTGTTCGGCTTCATCATCGCAGTCATGGGCGCTTATCAGGGCTTCAATTCTTCGGGCGGCGCACTGGGTGTCGGCCGCGCGACCACTAACGCGGTGGTAGGTTCGATCGTTCTCATCCTGGCGGTGAACTATCTCATCACCGCGTTTTTCGTGGAGTGAGCGAGATGACGGCGAAACTCCAGCTCATCGGCATCAAGAAAAAGCTGCGCGGGCGCCAAGTGCTGGATGGAGTCGATATCGACGTCGCGGCGCGGCGATCGCTGGTGATTATCGGCGGCTCAGGCCAAGGCAAATCGGTGACGCTGAAATGCGCGCTTGGCCTCATGAAGCCGGATGAAGGCAAAGTGCTGGTCGATGGCGCCGATGTCACCAAGATGCCGCCGGAAATTCGTGCGCGGGTGATGCGCAAGTTCGGCATGCTGTTTCAGGGTGGCGCCCTCTTTGACTCGCTGACGGTTTGGGAAAACATCGCCTTCCGCCTGCTCTATGCTGACAAAATCGCGCGGCCCGAAGCGAAGGAGCGCGCCATCGAAGCGATGCGCAAAGTGCGACTAGCGCAAGAGTTCGCCGATGTGCGACCGATCGAGCTCTCGGGCGGCATGCAAAAGCGCGCCGGCCTCGCCCGCGCAATCATCGCCAAGCCGGACATTCTGTTCTTCGACGAGCCCACCACCGGCCTCGATCCGATTACCGCTGACGCGATCAACGATCTCATCGTCGAGATGGTGAAAGAGCTCGGCTGCGCGGCGGTTTCGATCACGCACGACATGCCGAGCGCGCGCAAAATCGCTGACGAGATCGCCATGCTGCACAATGGCAAAATTGTCTGGCGCGGGCCGACGGCTTCGCTCGATACGAGCGGCAATGCGATGGTGGAGCAATTCGTGGCGGGACGCGCCGATGGGCCGATCCAGGCGGTTGTTTAGAGCGCACCGACCGCGCTAACTTTGGCTCATGAACGTGCCGATCCCACCGAAGCGCGAGCCGCATTACATCTGGAACGAGGATCACCAATGGCCGCTCGACGTTTGCGCCAGCGGCTTGATCGATACGCTATGCGGATTCGTCAGCCCGCCGATCGACTTTCGCGGCGATGCGAGCGGCCACATCTGGAAGGCACAGCAAGACAAAACCAGCGCGCGCCTCGCCTTCACGTCGGACAAGGGCGACGGCCACATTCAGCTGACCGTCGATGCAAGCGCGTGGGTGCGCGCTGAAGTTTACATCAGCGGCGAACTCAAATTTCGCGCGTGGGTCGAAGAGCCGTGGGAGGAAAAAGAGTTTTGGGCGGATGGCGCTGATGGCGTCACGCCGCCAAGCGAAGATCCCCCAGGCCGCATCTCAAAACGCGGCCTTTGGCTGCAGCTGAAATGCGCGGCGTTCCCCGGCGTGCCGGACAAGGGCAACGGGTATTGGGACGTGGAGGACGTCACAATAAATTTTTGATGTCGCTTTCGAGCGCTTCAGGCTTGGTCGTTGGCGGATAGCGGCGGACGACTTTTCCATCACGCCCAATCAAGAACTTGGTGAAATTCCACTTGATTTTGCGGCCGAGCAAACCGCCGCCCTTCTGGCGCGTGAGATAATCGTAGAGCGGGTGCGCGCTGGGGCCGTTGACGTCGATCTTGGCGAAGATCGGGAACGTCACGTCGTAAGTGAGCGAGCAGAAATTCTTGATCTCTTCGGCGTTGCCGGGTTCTTGCGCGCCGAACTGGTTGCTCGGGAAGCCAAGCACTTCGACGCCTTGCGCCTCGTATTTACGGTGGAGTTCTTCAAGGCCTTTGTACTGATAAGTGAAACCGCATTGGCTCGCCGTGTTGACGATGAGCAGCACCTTGCCGCGGAAGTCGCTGATTGAGCGCTCGCGCCCGTCAATGTCGCGCGCGGTGAAGTCGTAAATGCTGGTCATGGTTCGCCGTTATTGGGAGGGCTTGGGAGCCGGCTTTGGATCAGGCGCCAGAATAACGCCGCCGATCACCATAAGCGGAGCAATGAAGAAATAAAGAAAGCCCGCAAACGGTGCAAACCGCAGCGGCAACACCGCGGCGGCAACGACAACGGAAGCCCCGATAATGACGTGCACCCATTGCTGCCAGAGTCCGAAGCGGGTGAGCTGCCGTTCACGCGGCGTAAGTTCGAGCTGATCGGCTTTCGCCGCGGCATGCGCGTAAAGCGCGGCGAACATCAGGAACACGAGCGCATAGCCGCCGGCCATCATCATCAATGCGAGACGCGCTTCCCCTACGAGAGTGGGGCTTCAGGGGCGCCAGCGGCGAGCGAGGCGATGAAGGCGGACAGCATCGTCGCCAGATATTTGAGCGGGTACACGAAGAAGAGGATAAGGAAGAGAAGAGCCGCGTTCAGCGTTGTCGTCCAGCCGTCTTCGAGCGCGAAGCGGCGGAAGAAGATGTAGTGCGAATGCCAGAGCAGCAGCAGAATCGCGAACGCCGCCGCAAACCCCGGAAAGCCCCAGAGCTGCGCCTGCAATTCGGCGAACGATCCAGGCGGCGCGCTGGAGACAACGAGCAAAGTCAGCGCGAACGCGAAAACCATATCGGTGAGCGCTTCGACGCGCGTTGGGTTGGCGCCTCGCCACTGAAAGTCCCGCTCGCCTTTTAGCGGATGCAATGCGCGGGTGTTGAGCATGCACTTTGCCTATCAAAGCGCGCTTGTGGCGTCATCAAGAATTAGAGTTTAGCGGCTTCGGCCTTGGCGGCTTTCAGATCGGCGACGAAGCGTTCGAACTCCGCCTCTTTGGCGTCCTCGTCCGGCAAGCGCAGCAGGTACGACGGATGGATCGTGGCGCGAAGCGGCGCGCCCTCTCGGGTTGCAATCGTCGCTCCGCGCACTGCGCCAAGCGCGCCTTTATGGTGCGAAAGCGCTTGCACCGCGGTGGCCCCTAGCGCGACGACGAGTTTGGGCTGCACCAAGTCCAGTTCGTGCTTCACCCACCACCGGCACGCTTCAATTTCGCTAGCGTTCGGGCGCTTGTGCAGGCGGCGTTTGCCGCGTGGCTCGTGCTTGAAGTGCTTTACCGCATTGGTGACGAAGACTTCGGTACGATCGATGCCGGCCGCTTCGAGCGCGCGGTCGAGCACTTTGCCGGCGGGGCCGACGAACGGATGGCCGGCGAGATCTTCTTGGTCGCCTGGTTGTTCGCCAACGAGCGCGAGCAGCGGCTGGTGGGACGCGCCCTCGCCCGGTACGGCTTGCGTTGCGTCTTTCCAGAGCGGGCACACGCGGCACGCTTGTAAAGCGCGGTTGAGATCGTCGATCGACGGCGGCGCCTCGGCATGTTGGGCGACGGGCGCAAGCCGACCGAGCAAATCTTTCGGCGCGATCTTGGCATGGGCGGCGCCCGCGCGTTTACGCGGGTTCGTGGGCTCGGCCTCAACCATGTCTTCCGTTCGCGTTGAGGCGGCGCGGATGAGAGTGTTGATGTCCTGCGCTTCGGGAAGGTTCTTCCAGTAGTGCTTAGGCATCTCCCGTTTCATCGCCTGCACTTTGAGGCGCGCGGGATTGAACATGCTTTGGTAATAAGCACGCCAATCTTCGTCGCGAGCGTCTTCTGCCGTACATCGGCCCGAACGCCGCCGGGGCCGTGACTTAGCTGATCCCCGTCCCAATGAATGGACGCGCGCGGCGTGATGATCGACCAGCGCATGCCGGCAAAACGGCGGACGAAGAAATCGGCGCTGGCGGCGACGATGTTATGTTGCGGCTCGAACCAGGCGACGAAACGCGGGCCGTCTAAAGTCGTCACTTCGCGAAAGCGGACGAACGCGTGCATCTTGTGCTCGTCCCGGCGTACGGCTTTGGCGAGCGCATTGAGCGCGACGATGTCTGGATCGGCGGTGTCTTCCATCAGATGGCGATCGCGCTGGAGGCGCCAAAGCAGGCGATAGAGCAATGCGAAGCGCTGCGGATCGGAATGCAGCGTGGCTTTCTCTGCGACGGCGACAAACATCCGCGGAACAGTCATCGCCACTGCAGGCTGGAGATTGGGCGTCGGCGCCGAGGCGAAGAGATCGGTTTCCGATCCGGAGCGCCAGACAACGCTTTCCGGCTCAGCCGCGATGGCGATGAGATTGCGCGCGGCATGGCGCCAGTCTTCGAAGGTCGCCTGTTCGGGAAGATTGGCGGCGATCATGCAAACAAATCGAGTTGCTGCACGGCGGGCGCTAGCTTGGCGCGGAGGTTTGCGTCGTCGGTAAGCGAGAGCGACGGGCGCCAATCGCGGGCGATCAGGAACGGGCGGCACTTTTCCAATGAGCGCGTGAGACGGGCGATGTCTTCGAGGCCGAGGGTGCGATGACGGCGGGCGGCGATGATTTTCTCGATCGATTTGACGCCAAGCCCGGGCACGCGCAGCAGCACTTCCCGCTCGGCGGTGTTCACATCGACGGGGAAGGTTTCGCGGTGCGCCAACGCCCAGGCGAGCTTGGGATCGATGGCGAGATCGAGCAGGCCGTCGGCCCCGGTGACGATCTCGTTCGATGCGAAACCGTAGAAGCGCATCATCCAATCGGCCTGATAGAGCCGGTGCTCGCGCATGAGTGGCGCAGCTTGTAAAGGCAAACGCGCGGACGAATCTGGAATTGGGCTGAAGGCGGAATAGTAGACGCGCTTCAGGCCGTAGGAAGAATAGAGCTGGCGGCTAGCGGCGAGGATGTCGCGATCGTCCGAGCCATCGGCGCCGACGATCATTTGCGTGCTCTGGCCAGCAGGGGCGAACGCGGGGGCGCGCAAGTCGCTGGCTTCGTCGATGCCGAGGCGGACGCGCGCCATACTTTTGCGAATGATGTCGCCGCGCTTTTCGGGCGCCAGGGTTTGCAGCGTGTCTTCGCGCGGCAGTTCGACATTGACGGAAACGCGGTCAGCGTAGCGCCCTGCTTCGGCGATCAGTTCGGATGATGCGCCGGCGATCAGCTTCAAATGGATGTAACCCGCGAACTTGTGCTCATCGCGCAGCGATTTCGCGACACGCGTCATCTCCTCCATGGTTTCGTCGTGGGACTTGACGATGCCGGAGGAGAGAAAGAGCCCTTCGATGTAGTTGCGCTTGTAAAAATCGAGCGTGAGTTGGACGAGCTCTTCGACAGTGAATTTGGCGCGCGGGACGTTTGAGGAGCGGCGGTTGATGCAAAAGGCGCAATCGTAGAGGCACTGGTTGGTCAGCAGGATTTTCAGCAGCGACACGCAGCGGCCGTCCGGCGTGTACGAGTGGCAAATGCCCATACCCTCGTTCGAGCCGATGCCTTTGGACTGAAGGCTGTCGCGCTTCTTACCGCCACTGGACGAGCAAGAGGCGTCGTACTTGGCGGCGTCGGCCAAAATCCGGAGCTTTTCGCGCAGCTGCATTCGTTCTATATCTGTTCCGCCCTCGACTCGGGCAATACGGAACTGCAGTCGGGGATTTGAGGGGCGAATGGCCAAGGATCACGTGTTTACCTGCCAAGCCTGCGGGGCGATTTGGCCCAAGTGGGCCGGCAAGTGCGAGGCCTGCGGCGAGTGGAATACGCTGGTCGAGGAGACCGCCGCACGCTCGGTTGTGCCCGGCGCATTGGCGGCGCCCACAGGCGGCAAGAAGAGCAAGGCGTTGGCATTTGTCGATCTCGCCGGCGAAGCCGACCCGCCGCCGAGGCTTGCCTCAGGTATTTCTGAATTCGACCGTGTCTGCGGCGGCGGCTTGGTGCCGGCCTCGGCGATCCTGATCGGCGGCGATCCGGGCGTTGGCAAATCCACTCTGCTTCTGCAAGCGGCTGCATCAATCGCGCGCGGCGGCGCGAACGTCGCTTACGTCACCGGCGAAGAAGCAGAAGCACAAGTGCAAGAACGCGCGCGGCGGCTGAAAGCGGCGGACGCGAACGTCAATCTCGCGGCCGAGACAGACCTGCGCAAAATCCTTGAGGGCCTGAAGACGCTGAAGCCCGACGTCATGATCATCGACTCGATCCAGACGTTGTGGGCCGATGGCGTCGAAGCCGCGCCCGGCACAGTGGCGCAAGTACGCGCCTGTGCGCATGAGTTAGTGCGGTTCGCGAAAAAGAGCGGCTGTGTTGTGATCCTGGTTGGTCACGTCACCAAGGACGGGCAAATCGCGGGGCCGCGCGTGGTGGAGCACCTCGTCGACGCGGTGATCTATTTCGAAGGTGAGCGCGGCATGCCGTTCCGCATTCTGCGGGCGGTGAAGAACCGGTTCGGCCCGACCGACGAAATCGGCGTGTTTGAGATGATCGATCAGGGATTGGTGGAGACGCCAAACCCATCGGCGCTATTCCTGGGCGGCGCGGGCGAGCGGCCTTCGGGCGCTGCTGTGTTCGCGGGCGTCGAAGGCTCGCGGCCGGTGCTGGTGGAAATTCAGGCGCTGGCGGCGCCGACCGCGTACGGAACGCCGCGACGCGCCGTCGTGGGCTGGGATTCCGCGCGGTTGGCGATGATCCTGGCTGTTTTGGAGACGCGCTGCGGACTCTCGTTTTCGGGGCGGGATGTGTACCTCTCCGTCGCGGGCGGACTGCGCATCACCGAACCGGCGGCTGATCTTGCGGTGGCGGCGGCGCTGATTTCGGCGCTGGTGGACCAAGCCCTGCCGTCACAGTGCGTGGTGTTCGGGGAGGTCGCGCTCTCTGGCGAAGTGCGCCCAGCGGGGCGGACGGATCTGCGGCTCAAGGAAGCGGCTAAGCTCGGCTTCGAGCGCGCCTTTGCGCCGCCGCAGAAGAAGAACGGCGCGGGCGGCGTCGAGATCACCCAGATCAAACACATCGCCGACCTCGCAGCGGCGCTCGGCGCGGTCGACTGAATACCGGCCGGAAGCCGGCGATCCGGGGGCTATCGCGCTGCGGTATGCCGTCAGCCCGGCTTTATTTCGCCCCCGGCCGAAGCTAACGCTTGCGCCCGTCGGCGGATCGCGGAACATCCGCCAGACACGGGCAATGGGGCGGCGGGCAAAACGCCTGCTTGGAGTGGGAGTTCGCAATGGATCTCGGCCTGACCTGGTTCGACTTCTTGGCGCTTGCGGTGCTTGGCCTTTCTGGCGTCATGGCATTCGCGCGAGGCCTGATCCGCGAAGTGTTTTCGATCATCGCCTTCATCGGCGGCGCTATTGCCGGCGTCTTTTTCTCCAGTCTCGGCGCGCCGATCCTGGAAAGCTTCACCCCGCTTTCGGGATGGCTGGCCGCCGTCGCAGCTGGGCTTCTCATCTTCCTGGTGGTTTTCATCATCATCACAGTGATTGTTTCGTCTGTGGCGAAAACTGCCCACCAGTCGACCGAGATCGGTTCCTTCGACCGCGCCGCGGGCCTCGCTTTTGGCATCCTGCGGGGCGTGATCGTGGTGGCGCTGGGGGTGCTGGTTATGCGTCAAGCGACTGATGTCAGCGTTCCCGCTCAGCCACCGTCTGACCCCGCCCAATGCCGTGCGACATACGATCCTGTGCAGGCGGCGGTGCGCTGCGCCCGCACCTATCCTATTTACGGGGGTGTGGCCTCCGCTCTTGGTGCAGTTCTGCCTCGGGCCGGGGACCGCGCACGTGATATAATCAATCGGCAGAAGGGCGAGTCGGCCCCTATTCCGCCGGCTGACGACGCACCGGCCGAGCCGGCCACGGAACCGACGCCGTAACGCTGAGGATTACATGACCGCCGAGCGCCCCTCCCTTCGTTTCCAGACGGCGCCGGCGGACCCCGCCGATAAATGGGAGTTCGACGATAAGCCCCGCGAAGAGTGCGGCGTGTTTGGCGTGTTTGGCTCTGAAGATGCATCGGTTCTGACGGCGCTCGGCCTGCACGGTCTGCAGCATCGCGGACAAGAAGGCTGCGGCATCGTCAGTTACGACGGGCGCTTCCATCACGAGCGTTATCTCGGCCTCGTCGGCGAGCACTTCTCTGGCGCTGACATGCCAAAGCGCCTGCCCGGTAATTCTGCTATTGGCCACACGCGCTACGCCACGTCGGGCGGGACTATTCTGCGCAACGTGCAGCCGCTCTTTGCCGATCTCGCGCTCGGCGGCTTTGCGCTGGCGCACAATGGCAACCTCACCAATGCACGCTATCTGCGCGAGTCACTGGTCGAGGACGGCGCAATTTTTCAATCGACGTCCGACACTGAATGCATCCTCCAACTGATCGCAAAGTCGAAGAAGGCCAAGGTCGTCGATCGCTTCGTCGAAGCGCTGCACCAGATCCAGGGCGCCTACGCGCTGATCTGCCTGACCACCAACATGATGATCGCGGCGCGCGATCCGATCGGCATCCGCCCGCTGGTGTTGGGCGATCTTCAAGGCGCGCCGATCCTCGCATCGGAAACCTGCGCGCTCGACATGATCGGCGCGAAGTTCGTGCGCTCGATCGAGCCGGGCGAAGTCGTGGTCATCAGCCGCGTCAACGGCAAGGCGCACGTTGAAAGCCACTTCCCGTTCCCGCGACGGCCAGCGCGGCCGTGCATCTTCGAGTTCGTTTATTTCGCGCGCCCCGATTCAGTGATCGACGGGCGCAGCGTCTATGACATCCGCAAAAAGATGGGTCGCCAGCTGGCGCTCGAGACCGGCGTCGATGCCGACGTCATCGTGCCGGTGCCGGATTCGGGCGTGCCGGCGGCGATGGGCTTCGCCACGCAGAGCGGCATCCCGTATGAGCTCGGCATCATCCGCAATCACTATGTCGGCCGCACTTTCATTCAGCCGAAGCAGGAAATCCGCGCGCTCGGCGTGCGCCTGAAGCACTCCGCCAATCGCGACGTCATCGCCGGTAAGCGCGTCGTGCTGGTGGACGATTCGATCGTGCGCGGCACCACGTCGAAAAAGATCGTGCAGATGGTGCGAGAAGCCGGGGCCAAGGAAGTTCACTTCCGCAGCGCCTCGCCGCCGATCAAGCACCCGGATTTCTACGGCATCGACATGCCGAGCATCGACCAATTGATGGCCGCCCAAATGACTTTGGAGGAGATGCGCAAGCAGCTTGAGGTCGACTCGCTCGGCTTTCTCTCGGTTGACGGGCTCTACAACGCGATGGGCGCGGGCGTGCGCAACGCGGCCAACCCGCAATTCACCGACCATCCCTTCACCGGCGCCTACCCGACGCCGCTGCTCGATCATTCGACCGATCGCTCATCGCGCGATTACCAGCTCTCGCTGCTGGCCGAGGAAGCGGCGGAGTAGCCGCATATGACCGACAACAAACGCATTGCGCTGGTGACTGGCGCGTCGCGCGGCATTGGTAAAGCGGTGGCGATTGAGCTGGCGCGGCGCGGCTGGCGCGTGATCGCGGTGGCGCGTGCGCAAAAAGCGCTAGAGCAATTGGACGATCGCATCCGCGACATGGGCGGCGAAGCGACGTTGATCCCACTCGATCTGCGCGACCTCGCATCCATCGATCAACTTGCGGCGCCGTTGCTGGAGCGCTTCGGCCGCATCGATGGGCTCGCCGCGTGCGCCGGCGTGCTCGGCGCGCTGACGCCAACACAACAGCTGACGCCTGCCGTCATGGACGAGGCGATGACTGTGAACTTCACCGCCAATTATCGCCTCATCCGCGCACTGCATCCGTTGCTGCGTGAGTCCGAAGCGGGGCGCGCGGTGTTCGTCACCTCCGGCGCCTCGCGCAATCCGAAAGCGTATTGGGCCGGTTATGCAGCGTCAAAGGCGGCGCTCGACGCGATGGTCACGTCCTATGCGGCAGAACTCAACGTGACGCCAATCCGCGCAAACCTCTTCAACCCTGGCCCGACGCGCACCGCGATGCGGCAGAAGGCGTTCCCCGGCGAAGATCCGATGACGCTGCCGACGCCCGACGAAGTGGCGCCCTCGATCGTCGACATGCTTGAGCCCGGCTACACGCAGAACGGCGCCTGGGTGCAGTTCGAGCGGCGCTAGCCGTGCGCGCGTACGACGGCATCATCATAGGCGGCGGCGCGGCTGGTTTGTACGCAGCGTTTCATGCCGGCCGGCGCGGGCGGCGCGTGCTGGTGATCGAGCACAATTCGGAAGTCGGCGCAAAAATCCTGATCTCCGGCGGCGGGCGCTGCAACTTCACCAATCTGCAGGCCAGCCCTGAACGCTTCATATCCGCTAACCCGCATTTCGCCCGCTCGGCACTAGCGCGGCACACGCAAGCCAACTTCGTCACGCTAGTGAAGAAGCACGGCATTGCCTTCTACGAGAAAACGCTTGGGCAATTGTTCTGCGATGGGCCGCGCTCATCGCAGAACATCGTGCGGATGCTGCTGGATGAGTGTTACGCGGCCGGCGTCGATATCGTGTGCGGGGCGCGCGTGAGCGCGGTGCGGAGAGCGGAACGCTTTGTTGTGGAGACGAGCGTGGGCGCGTTTGAGGGCGAAACGCTGACGATAGCGACCGGCGGCCTGCCGATCCCCAAGCTTGGCGCGAGCGGATTTGCGTTCGAGATCGCGGATCAATTCGGTGTGCCGGTTGTGCCAACTCGCCCAGGGCTCGTGCCGCTGACGTTTAGCGAGCGCGACTTGGCCTGGATGCGGCCGCTGAGCGGCATTTCGGCCGACGTCCGCGCGCATGCTGGCAAGGCGGCATTCCGCGAAGCCGCCTTGTTCACACATCGCGGCCTCTCTGGCCCCGCGGTGCTGCAGGTTTCGTCCTACTGGGCGCCGGGCGACGCGATCCATCTCAATTGGCTGCCGGATGCGGCCGAGCATTTACTGATCGAGCGCAAGCGCGAGCGGCCGAAAGCACAACTGAAGACAGCGCTTGCCTCGGTGTTGCCGGAGCGACTCGCAATAGCGCTCGCGGCGGAGGCGGACGCAGCTCAAGATACAGTGCTCGGCGATTTAAAAGATGCGGTGTTGATCGAGTTGATGGGAAAGCTGAAAGCGTGGCCGCTGACGCCGGTCGGCACCGAAGGCTACGTGAAGGCGGAAGTGATGGTGGGCGGCGTCGATACCAACGCGCTTTCGCAGCAAACGATGGAAGCGCGGGAAGCGCCGGGCCTCTTTTTCATCGGCGAAGCAGTGGACGTGACAGGCTGGCTCGGCGGCTACAATTTTCAGTGGGCCTGGTCGAGTGGCTGGGCGGCGGGTCAGGCGATCTGATGTTTGATCCACTCGTGGTCGATGCGATTGGGCGCACCGCAGAAGGCTATGAGATCGCGCGCTTCAGCTTGCGCAATACGGCAGGCCTGCGCGCAGACGTCATGACCTATGGCGCAACCCTGATGCGGCTGGAGACACCTGATCGGAATGGTAGCTCCCAGAATGTGGTACTCGGTTTCGATCATCTTGAGCCCTATCTCATTGGCACGCCGTGCTTTGGCGCAATCGTTGGGCGCTATGCAAACCGCATTGCAGGCGCGCGATTTGCGCTCGACAGCGTGGCGTACAAGCTCGCCGCCAACGACGGCGCGAACCATTTGCACGGCGGCGTACGTGGTTTCGATAAGGCTGTCTGGGATGCAGAGGCCGTGATGCGGGACGGTGATCCCGGCGTACTGCTGCGCTATGTCAGCCGCGATGGCGAGGAAGGCTATCCGGGCGAGCTGAGCGTTGAGACGCTTTATCTGCTACGGCGCGACCGGCTGGTGATAGCGTTTGAAGCGCGAACGCGGACGACGACGCATGTAAACCTCACGCATCACTCCTACTTCAACTTGAGCGGAGGCGCGCGCGATATCGGCGCACATGATCTCGAGATTGAGGCGAACAAGTATCTGGCAGTCGATCCTGAATTGATCCCGCTTGATGCGCGGGACGTCGGCGGCACACCGTTCGACTTTCGCCAGCCGCACAGGATCGGCGCGCGCATTAATGCGGCAAACGAGCAGCTCCAAATTGCTGGCGGCTACGACCACACGTTCGTTCTGAACGGCGCCGGAGGTCTCACGCGCACCGCGGCGCTCAGCGATGCAGTTAGCGGGCGGCGGATGACGCTTTGGACGACGGCGCCGGGCGTGCAACTCTACACCGGCAACAACCTCGATGGCTCAGTCGGCGGTTTTGGCCGGCGCAGCGGTATCTGCTTGGAGCCGCAGCATTTTCCCGACAGCCCCAATCGGCCAGATTTTCCAAGCACTGTGCTCCGTCCCGGAGAGGTTTACGAGGCCCGCAGCGAACTGGTGTTCGACCTAGCCTCGTGACGGATTTACGCCGCGCGGACGGATGCTAAGCTCCGGCCCTATGGGGAGGATCACATGAGCTTGCGCAATCTGCTTTTGGGTTTGGCGCTTTTGGCCGCGCCTTGGGCGGCTTCGGCGCAGGAGCAAACGAGCGCGACCTCGGTCGAGGCCCCGGCTGAGGTCAGCACCAATTCGGCTGTGCGCGATGTGTATCATGCGCTGTTCTTTGACAGCGGCATCTTCGATACGATGACGAGCGAATTTCTGCCCGAGTATCGTCGGCAAGCTACATCTTCAGTCTATTACCGCCGCGCAAGCGGTGAACGGCGCGAGGCGCTCGATCGTGTAATCGAGGCCACACCGCAATACATGCGCGAAGAAATCATGGCCGAGACGTTCGTCATGGCCGACAATGTGAGCGAGCGCGCCGCAGAGTTGCTCTCTGCCAATGACATCGCAATGTTGGCCAACTTCTTGCGCGATCCGAACTGGCGCCCGTTCATGGCGCGGATGGCGCTGCAGGGCGCCAATAAGGGGCCCGATAGCATCGGCGCTGACGACCTCTCCGCCGAAGAAGAGGCGCAGATGAATGATTATGCCGAAACCCACTTCAGCCCACAGCTGATGGAGAACGGCGGCGCCTTCATGAATTTGCTTGTAGGCGAGATGCGCGCTGCCAGTCCGCGGCTACAGCCGCGCATTCAGCGACGGCTCGCCGTCGAGATCTGCGCGGCGCTGGATGATCGCTGCCCGCGCGAGTTGCGCGACCAAATCCGAACACTGTAGAGGCCAGTCATGCGTTTTGTGTTCGCCCTTCTTGTGGCGACGTGCGTCGCCTTAGCGACGCCTGCTCCAGGTTTCGCGCAAAGCCCAACGCAGTCAACGGGCGCCTATGCGCCAAGCCATCTCGCCGCCGCGCGCGACATGCTGCACGCTTTCCTGATCGACACAGGCACGTTGGAGACGAGTTCGCTCCAGGCATTCGAGTTGATGGGGCATCAATTTCGCCAGCCTATACTGGCGTCGCAAATGTACATCGCCTTGCCGCCTGCGCGGCAGGAGGCGCTATTAGCGTACATGAACAATTTGGGGCCGGTGGTCCAAGAGGAGGCGCTGCGCGGCGCTCCGCAGGTTATCGAACAGTTCGCACCGCGTGTTGCAGCGTTGTTCAGCGAGACTCACCTCCGCGACATCGCCGCGTTCATGCGAACCCCCGAGGGCTCCTCATTCTTCCTGCGCAGCGTCACCGAAGGCGTCCGTCGTGAAGCGACCGGCGAACTCTTGCGAACGCAGCCAAGCGCGGCGGAGATGGCGGCAGCCGAGGCCTTTGACCAGACGCCGGCGGGACGCGCGTTCACTGCGCGCGCACGGGAGATGGGCGCAGTAATGCATGATCTCGGCGCGGCCTCTGTGGGCGGCCCGCACATCATTAATCGTATCCGTCGCGACATGTGCGCGGTGCTTGAAAGCGATTGCCCGCGGGGTTGGCGGTCCTGAGCCTTAGCTCGGATCGTCGGCGAACGGGTTCTTGCCGGCTTTGACAATCAGCCGGATCGGCGCCGCGTGGAGATCGAACGCTTCGCGCAGACCATTGACCAGATAGCGCTTATAGCTCTCTGGCATTTCTTCCGCACGCGACGCGATCAGCACGAACGTAGGCGGGCGCGCTTTGATCTGGGTGAGATAGCGCGGCTTGATGCGCTTACCGCCCACAGCTGGCGGCGGGTGCCGTGCAATGGAGGCATAAAGCCACTCGTTCAGGTCTTTAGTTTTAACCCGCGCGGTCCAATCGGTATGCGCCTGCTCCACCGCCTTCATGAGCCGATCAAGGCCGACGCCTGATTGGGCGGAGATGGTGACGAGCGGGGCGCCGCGCGCTTGCGGCAAGCTCTCACGCGCCACCAGCTTCAGCTCTTCCGCGACCGCGCGGGTGTCTTCGATCTTGTCCCACTTCGCCAAAGCGAACACGAGAGCGCGGCCTTCACGGATAATGAGATCAGCGATGGAGAGATCCTGCTTCTCGAAGGCTTCGGTGGAGTCCATCACCAGCACGCACACATCCGCGAACCGAATCGAATGCAGCGAGTCGCCCACCGACATGCGCTCAAGCTTCTCTTGCACCTTCGCCTTCTTGCGCATGCCGGCAGTGTCGGTGAGGCGATAGGTTTTGCCTCCCCATTGCCAATCGATGGCGATGCTATCGCGGGTGATGCCAGCCTCAGGACCGACGAGCAGGCGATCTTCGCCGATCAGCGCATTCACCAGCGTGGACTTGCCGGCATTCGGACGGCCGACGATGGCGATGTTGATCGGACGCGCCGGTCGCGGCTCGGAATGCTCTTCCTCTGTGGGCGGCCCGGCCTCGTGCGCGACGATGGCGGCGTAGAGCTCGGCCATGCCCTCGCCATGCTCGGCCGAGAGCGCGATAGGCTCCCCGAGACCAAGAGAGTAAGCTTCGCTGATGCCGACATCGCCAGCGCGGCCTTCGACCTTGTTCGCTGCCAGCACGACCGGCTTATCGGCGCGGCGCAGGATTGCGGCGAACGCCTCATCCATCGGCAGCACACCGGCGCGCGCGTCGATCATGAAGAGAATGACGTCGGCGTCTCGAATGGCGATTTCGGTCTGCGCGCGCATGCGCGATTCAAGCGACGCGTCGGTCACGTCCTCGAAGCCGGCGGTGTCGATCAATTGGAAATCCAGGTCGCCGAGACGGCCTTTCGCTTCACGCCGATCGCGGGTGACGCCCGGCGTATCATCGACAATCGCCAGTCTCCTGCCGGCGAGCCGATTAAACAGCGTGGACTTGCCGACGTTCGGCCGCCCAACGATCGCGAGCTTGATCGTCATGGGCGGCCGCGTTTCATCGGAGCACGACCAAGCGCGCGCTGTCGGTCACGATGTAAATCTGATCGTTGGCGGCGATTGGCGGAATGAAAACAGGTTGGCGCACGTCAGCTGTAGCGACGGTTTGGCCGTTCTCCGGCGTCACCGCGATCACATCGCCAACCGAATTGGCTAGCACGAGGCGGCCGCCGATCATGATCGGGCCGACCCATGACACGCGCCCTCTGCGTTCTTGTTCGTCTTCGTAACGGCGCAGTTGCTGCACCCAATAGACGTTGCCAGTGAGGCGGTCGAAGGCGGCGAGTTCGCCATCGACACTGACGGCGTAAAGCACATCGCCGGCAATCCACGGCGTCTGCGTCGAGGCGAAAGAGCGCGCCCACCCACGTTGGCCCGTGCGTAGATCGATCGCAGCGAGCACGCCAGAATGGCTGGCGGCATACGCGACGCCGTTGTCGAGCACCGGGCGACCGGCGATATCGTTGATGGCGGAGAGCGACGTGAGGCGGCCTGTGCGCGAAAGCGAGTCAGACCAAAGGCGCCGGCCGTTCCCAGCAAGCAACGCCACCAGTTCGCCCGAGGCGAACGGCGCAACGACGGTTTCGCCGTCAACCGCGACGCTCGGGGCCGAAAGGATACGCGCCGGCTCAGCGATGGCCTGGTGCGTCCAGCTGACGGCGCCCGTGGCGATATCGAACGCCATCAACTCGCTGTCGTTGGTAATCGCATAGACGCGTGTACCCGCAAGCGTTGGCGCAGACTGAAACGGCGCATCGGCCTGCGTGCGCCAGATCTCGTCGCCGGTTTGGCCGTCGATCGCGGCGATGAAGCCAAAGCCCGTGGTCACATAAACGCGGCCGCCGCCAGCGGCGACGCCGCCGCCGCGCGCGACGCGGTCACGGCCTTCGGTTGGGCGAAGTTGCTCACTCCACAAGCGGCGGCCGTCATTGGCGCGGAAGGCGTTCAGGCGGTGATCGGCGTCAAGGAAGTAGAGGTTGCCGTCAGAAATCACGGGCGGCGCGGCGATCTGCGCGCGGTTGTCGGAGCCTTGCCCGAGATTGGCGCGCCAAGCTTCTTCCAACACGGCTGAGCCGCTTGAATGCGGGGGCGAATTGTCTGCGGTGCCGCCAGGCTGACTCCAATCCACCACAGCCGTCATCGGCGGCAGCGTAATTGGACGCGCAGCGAGCGCAGGGTCCGGCGTCAGTGTTTGCTCGAACGCGAGGATCGACACGCGGCCGTCTTCCGGCGTGGCTGGCTGCTCGTTGTTGCCGCCATCAAAGGGATTGATCGCATCACCGATGCGGCCAACCGTAGAGCACGCAGACAAAGCCGTGGCGGCCGCGATCGCGAGGAGCGGACCAAAGCGGCCCAAGTGACGGCTCATCAATTTTCTCCTTGAGAAGGCGCGGTCTCTGCGCCGCCTGCTGCGGGCGCGGGTGCTGGGCCGATAACGGAAAGCGCGAGTTGCGCACGCTGCTGCACGCCTTGCGGCGCCTCAAAAGCGAGCGTGAGATTTTGGAGCGTGCTGCGCGCCAGATCGAGATCGCCAGCTTCCCAAGCTTCCACGCCAAGCAGTTCGCGACCGAGATAGGCGAGACGCGTCTCGGATTCGATCAGCGGCTGCAAACGGGTTTGAAGTGCGGCGAAGTCTTGAGTCTCGGCCGCGATGTAAGCGGCGCGCAAGCGCGCAGTGTCGCGCATGATCGGATCGCGCGACAACTCAGCCGCCTCATCAAATGCCGCAATGGCCCCGTCGAGATCGCCTTGGCCCTGAAGGATGGACGCTACCTGCATCGTCGCCATGGCGCGATAGGTGCGCGGGCCTTCGCCGCTCAAGCGCTCGAACTCGGTTTTGGCGGCGTCGAAATCGCCGGCCTGCGCCAATTCGATCGCGGCCATGTACGCGTCGGACTGTGCGCGCGCCGTCTCAACTTGCTGGCGCTGCCACCATTGGAAGCCAGCCATGGCGGCCAGAATGATAACGAAGAGGCCAATGAGGTAAGGCCCGTAACGCTTCGCCATCGCGAGCGCGCGGTCCTGACGAAGGCTCTCATCGACTTCGTTGACAAAACTATCAGTTTCGTTGGTCACGCGGTTGGTATCCTCGAACCCGCAGGCCCGCCTGGGCAGCGGACTCGTCCCCCTAAAATCGGCGGCAAGCTAGCCGCGCTTGTCGCCCCGAGCAACGCGCGCTTGCGGCGGCACGTTGACCTTCAGGGCATAGGTCTCGGCTGCGGCAGGAAAACGGCGGCCCCGGACGTCGGCTGCATATTCGGAAACGGCCTTGTCGATGGCGCCCTTTATGTCCCCGTAGCGGCGGACAAACTTGGGCGTCCAGTCGAATAGGCCAAGCATATCATCGGTCACGAGGATCTGGCCGTCGCACTCGGCCGACGCGCCAATCCCAATGGTTGGGGCCCGGACGGCGGCGGTTATTTCGGGGGCCAAACTCTCATCCACCCCCTCAATAACGATGGCGAACGCGCCGGCTTCATCAGCGGCGCGGGCCTCAGCCAATACTTTTTGGCGCTCATCCTGGGTGCGGCCCTTGGCCCGGAACTTACCATCCACATTCACGGCCTGCGGGCGAAGACCGACATGGCCCATGACCGGTATGCCGCGATCGACCATATAGGCGATGGTGGCCGCGATTTGGGGCCCAGCCTCGACCTTCACGGCCTGGGCGCCGGTTTCCTTTAGCACCCGGGTGGCGTTGGCGAACGCGTCGCGCGGATCGCCCTCATAGCTGCCAAACGGCATGTCAACGACCACCATGGCGCGTTGAGAACCTCGCATGACGGCCTGACCATGCATGATCATCATCTCAAGCGTGACACCCACCGTATTGGGCAAGCCGTGGACGACCATGCCAACGCTGTCGCCGACCAGCAGCAGATCGCAGTGCGGATCGAGGATCTGCGCGACAGGCGCGGTGTAGGCGGTGAGGCAGACAATGGGCTCGCCGCCCTTTCGGGCCGTGATGTCGGGCGCGGTGACGCGACGGATTTCAGTGTGGCGGGACATGCGTTCAGGCCTCGTTCGGAACCGCCAGTCCTAGCCGTTGCTGCGCTGCGGCGCCAGCGCCGACCCCAGACGGCAGAAACACGAAAGGCGGCCCTCGCGAGCCGCCTTTGCCTCTGGCCGGTGTTGAGCCGTTATTCCTGCGTGGTGCGATAGACCACTGCGCCGCCGGCCAAAGCGGCCGCGGTCATCAGAATGATCTGGGTCATGCCGGTTCCGAGCGATTGGAGGACGCTCTGGGCAGCGACGCCGAAAGATGGGGTGGCGCTCAGCGCACCATGGGCGCGGGCGACTTCCAGGCCAGCTGTCGCCATCGCTTCCTGGCCGAACGCGCCATAGAAGGTCGCCCCGCCATAAACGAGCGCCGCGCCGGCCGCAGCGAGACCGATTGTTTGCGCCAGATTGCGCAGCTTAACCGCGTTCTCCCGGCGCGAGACAGCCTGCCCGATCTTGACGGTGAAGCCGTCATCGACCGGTTCATGAGCTTCCGCAAAGGAGCGCTTCAGAAGGGCGTCAAAATCCGTCATTGGGGTTCCAATAGCCGTCGCAGTTTTTCCGTCCCTCTTAGTACGTGGGATTTCACCGTCCCGAGGGGAAGACCGGTGATTTCTACTATCTCCGCGTGACTTAAACCTTCTCCGTGGTTCAGCGTCACACAAAGTCTCTCAGCATCCGACAACCTGGCAAGTGCCTTTTCCAGGTCAATCTTAGCTCCGGCCGCGGCCTCCGGCGTGGATTCCTCTGACGCTATGGGAGAAGCGTCATCGATTTCCTCGAACACGGCCTTCTGGCGGCGTTTCGCCATCAGGAACGTGGTCACCGCGATCCTTCGAAACCAACCCGGAAAAGCCGCCGGGGTTTCAAGATCACCCATCTTATCCCACGCCTTGATGAACGCCTCTTGAGCAAGATCATCGGCTTCGGCGTGGCTCTGACACATTCTCCTCAACAGGGCGCGGGCCCACCCTTGCCGGCGCTTTACCAGCTCGCCGAACGCCGCTTGGTTCCGGGCCTGGGCCGCGATTATGAGCGCGGCTTCGGTCGCTTCCCCCAGATTTTGGAACCCCCGCGACGCCACGGATCACTCATTGCTCCTTCTTCTTGGCCGAGTAATCGACAATCGCGAGCAAGATAAAGGCAAAGCCCAGGGCTCCAAGGATGGCAGCCGGAACCATCATGCCGCCTTCGACCGTACCGCTGAAATCATCGAGGGCGAAGGCGCCGATGACAAAGCCAATCGCCAAGGCCAAAAGCACCACGCCGCTGCCCAAGGTGCTGCGCGCACGATCCTTCGGCGGCTTAGTGGCCCCCTCGGTCAATTGGCGCAAAATGGCGGGATCGAGCTGCTGGCCCTTCTCCAAAGCCTGCGAAATCAACGCGTGAGCCGATCGCTTCGTGCGCTCTTTCAGCCAGATCGGCACCAGAATAATGGCTCCGAGGAAGCCAAAAAAGACAAACGGAACAAAAACATCCGCACCCATGAGGAACTCCATAGCCCGGGGTCTTTGCCCCTTTGTATCTGGGATGCGCGATCCAGGTGAATTGGATGCAAGCCAGATTCAGCGCTTCAGCAGCACCCTAGCCCGGGCCGACATGAGTCGCGCTAGCCCCACGAGGCTGATCAGGCCGGCGGCGGAGAGAACGCCATTTTGGAAGGCGGCCGGGTTGCCGGCAGCCCAGTCCAGGCCAAGGGCAGCGAGGGCGGCAGCGGCGGCGGCGACACCCCCGGCCCGGAGGACCGACCGCGCGGCCTCCTTCTTATATCGCCCGGCCTCGGCAGCCCGGATGACGGCCAGCGCAAAGCCCGGATCGCGGGCCGGCGCGGCGGCCGCCCGGAGAGCGGCGCGGAGGCGAGCTTCAGTGTCCATCTGACGTCTCCAACGCGCGCAGCAACTTTTCACGCCCGCGCGTCACATGCGATTTCACCGTGCCCAGCGGCAGTTTCAAGATCGCCGCCGCTTCAGCGTGCGAAAACCCTTCACCGAGGCAAAGCGCGACGGCGGCGCGTTGTTCGTCTGGCAACTCAGCCATGGCGCGCTCGAGTGCGATGCGGTCTTCAATGGACGCCTCGTTCTCAGCCACTTCTTGGGTTTGTAGCCAAGCCGCATCGCGAGCCCCGGCCCGCCCGCGCGCGCGTCGCGCATCACGCGCCAGACGAAAGCCGATGCCAGACACCCACGAGCGAAAACTGGAGCGGCCCTCGAAACGATTAAGCTTGGCCCACGCAGTCACGAACGCCTCTTGCGCAATATCGTCGGCATCGGCCCAAACACCGTTAAAACGCCGCAAAAACCCGCGAACCGCTTGCTGATGCGCATCGACCAAAGCGGCGTACGCGCGGCTGTCGCCTTTGCGCGCTGCGGCGATGAGGCGGGCCTCATCATGCGGCGTCATCGGAATCTTTTGACCCGCCGCCGGGATTCATCAACGCAAGCGCCAGACAACCAAGCGCAGTGACGGTCATCGTCGATGCGATAACGAGAAACGCAGTCTGGCGATCTGGATCGGCGGTGGCGTAAGCGATCCAAAAGCCAAAACCGAGAGCGGTGAAAACGACGAACTCACTCCAAGGCGGCTTGCTGGTGTTGGTCTTACCCAGTTGCTCATAGAGAATGGGCGGCGGCTCCCTGCCGGCTTCCAGCGCTGCCTTGATGATGTCCATCGCCTGCGCGCGGCGTTTGTGCTCCAGCCATTGCGACCAGCCGGCCCCCAGCATCGAGATGGCTACCGCTCCAAAAATGAAGAGCGCCACCATCCAGTTCTCAAACCCGTTACTCAGCATCGTCCGACTCTCTCGTGCATTCGGCCAGTATGCAGCCACGGCCCTCCGGATTGGATGCGGAACAGGCTTGCCTCATAACACTTAAGCGCATACTTAAGTGATATGTTTAGGCAGGACGCTGTTCTCGATCTCGCGTTTCAGGCTCTTGCCGACCCTAGCCGGCGAGCGATGGTTGAGCGCTTGGCCCAGGGGCCGGCGACGGTCAGTGAATTGGCCAAACCGTTGGCTATGTCGCTCCCAGCCGTGATGCAGCACCTCGCGGTGCTGGAAACGAGCGGGCTCGTGAAGAGCCAGAAGGTCGGGCGCGTCCGCACCTGCTCGATCGAGCCCAAGGCGCTCACCCAAGCTGAACACTGGATCGCCGAACGGCGCGCGCTGTGGGAGCGGCGCCTCGATCGGCTCGGACAATTTCTCGACGAAACGAAAGACGATTGATGCTCACGATCTACGGACACCCGATATCTTCCTACACTTGGAAGGTGCTGACCGCGCTTTATGAGAACGGCACGCCGTTCGAGTTCATCACGGTGGATCAGAACTCATACGCAGACTTCATCGCCAAATGGCCGATGGGCAAGTTTCCGATCCTGTTGGACAGCGATCGCGGCGCGATGGTGACAGAAACGGCGGTGATCATCGAATACCTGGATCACTATTACCCTGGCCGCACCCGCTTCATCCCAGCGGACTTCGACACCGCGCTTGAAGTGCGCCGCTGGGACCGCGTGTGCGATCACCTGAACACGACGATGAGCAAAGTCGTTGTCAACAACATTAGGCCCGATAGCCAACGCGATCCGTATGGCGTCGAGGAAGCAAAATGTGTCGTGCGCGGCATGTACGCCGTCATCGAAGCGCAGCTCGGCTCGCGCGAATTTCTCGTTGGGAACGACTTTAGCCTAGCCGACTGCGCCGCAGCGCCCGCGCTCTGGTACGCCACACGCAACGTGCCGCTCGACGGCGCCTTCCCGCGCATTGTGGGGTACCTGGAGCACCTGAAAGCGCGCCCTTCCTTTGCGCGCGCCGTGAAGGAATCCGAGCCGCTGTTTCATATGTATCCGGGAGCGTGAGCATGACCGCCCTGACACACGCCACCATCGTGATGGAGCGCACATATGGCGCCGCGCCAGCGCGCGTCTTCAAGGCTTGGTCCGATCTGGATGCGCGTAAACGCTGGTCAGCGCCGGCGGACAACATTCGGATCGAGTACGAAGCGGCGGATTTCCGCGAAGGCGGGCGAGATGTCTCGCGCTGCATCGAACCTGGCAACGTCGACTACATCGCGGTCGTGAACTACATCGATATCAAGCACGACCAGCGCATCGTATTCGCCGAGGATGTATCGCACGGCGATACGCGCGTGTCGGCAGCGTTGATCGGTGTCGAACTGGACGCGGCTGGCGAAGGGACACGGCTGTTGCTCACGATGCAGATCGCGGCGTTCGACGGTTCGGAGATGGAGAAAGGCTACCAGTTCGGCTGGAACGCCGCGCTCGACAATCTCGCCAAGGAATTTTCGCAATGACCGCACGCACCGTTACGCACGCCACTTTCGTGATTGAGCGCGAATATGCGCATCCGCCGGCGAAGGTGTTCGCCGCCTATGCCGATCCGAAACAGAAGTCGAAATGGTTCGGCGGCCCGCCTGAGTGGAATTCGACCCACACACTCCACTTCCGCATCGGCGGCAAGGAGGTGAGCAGCGGCGGCTCTCCAGGCGGCGTGGTCCACAAGATGAGCGGCGAATACTGGGACATCATCGAAAACGAGCGCATCGTCATGTCTTACGAACTGCACCTCGATGCGACGCGCATATCTGTTTCGCTCGGCACTACGCAATTTGAGGCTTCCGGGAAGGGCACAAAGCTCGTCTACACGGAGCAAGGCGCCTACCTCGATGGCTACGACGACGCGGGCCAGCGTGAACACGGCACGCGCATCCTGCTCGGCCAACTCGAAACCTTCTTGAACACGTGAGCGCGCCATGACGACCACCACACACGGCAGCTTCATCATCGAACGTCGCTACGAGGCAAATCCGCAGCGCGTGTTTGCCGCCTGGGCCGATCCCGCCGCCAAACGCGCCTGGTTCGCGGAGGGCGAAGGCTGGGACATCCAATCCTACGACCTCGACTTCCGCGAAGGCGGCGCCGAGAGGAGCAAATTTCATCACCAAAAGGGCGTCGAGACATTCGGCGAAGAGACTTGGTTCGGCAACGACACCGTCTTCAACGAGATCGTCCCCAACGAGCGGATCATTTTCACCTATGCGATGGACCGCAACGGTGTGCGCTTCAGCGTCTCGCTTGCGACAGTGGAGTTCAAGTCTGCGCAGCAAGGTACGCGGCTGATCTTCTCCGAGAGCGGAGCGTTCTTCGACGGCGCTGACGGCATCAAGATGCGTGAAGCCGGATGGCAGGGGCTGCTCCAAAAACTGGGCGAGCATCTCGAGAAAGGCGCCTAACATCACGAACCGCAGGCGTACCGCCGGCACGCTCCCACGCTGGCCGGCGGGACGGCGGCGGTCCATATTGGCGTCGTGACACCTCAGCAAATCTCCATTCAAGTCGACGATGCGACCACGTCCGGCCTTTGGCTTGCGCCGGATGACGCGCGCGCGGCTTACGTCTTCGCGCACGGCGCAGGCGCTGGGATGGCGCACAAATCAATGGCGGCGATTGCGGACGGGCTTGCGGCGCGCGGCGTCGCGACCTTGCGCTACAATTTCCTCTATATGGAGCGCGGCTCAAAGCGCCCAGACGCGCCGGCGTTGGCGCACGCGGCTGTGCGTGCGGCGGTTGCAGAGGCGCGAAAGCTTGGGCCGAAGCTGCCGCCATTCGCGGGCGGCAAGTCATTCGGGGGGCGGATGACGTCACAAGCGCAAGCGAAGGCGGCGCTGCCTGGCGTGCGAGGCCTCGTCTTCTTCGCGTTTCCGCTGCACCCGGCCGGCAAACCAAGCGACGAGCGCGCGACGCACTTAAGCGACGTCGATGTGCCGATGCTGTTCCTGCAGGGTGAGAAGGATGCGCTGGCGGATCTGAGCTTGTTGCGGCCGATGGTGAGCGCACTTCGGCCACGCGCGGAACTGGCGCTCTACCCGGACGCCGATCACAGCTTCCATGTGCCCGCGCGAAGCGGCCGCAAGGATACTGAGCTGTTAGCGGACGTCTTGAACCGCGCCGCGGAGTGGATGCACGCGCGTGGTTAGCCAAATGCGGCGGCGTAAATCTCCGGTTTGAAGCCAACGATGAGCTTGCCGCTAACATCGAGCACCGGTCGTTTGATCATCGACGGATTGGCTTGCATAAGCGCAATCGCTTTCTTCTCGGTGACGTTCTCTTTGTCCTTGTCCGGCAAATTTTTGAACGTCGTGCCGGCGCGGTTCAGCAGAACTTCCCAGCCCACCTGCTCGGCCCAAGCTTCCAGCGTGGCTTTATCGAGGCCAGCCTTTTTGTAATCATGCAGCGTGTAAGCGAGCCCCTTCGCATCTAGCCAGGTCCACGCCTTCTTCATCGTGTCGCAATTGCGAATGCCGTAGATCGTAATCTGCTTGCTCTTGGCCATGGCCGGCTTATGCCAAAACCACTGACCGAGGAGAAGCACCGATGACGACGCTCACCTTCTACACAAACCCAATGTCGCGCGGGCGCATCGTTCGTTGGATGCTGGAAGAAGTGGGTGAGCCCTACGAAACCGTCGTGCTGGACTACGGAACGACGATGAAGGGTGCGGATTATCTAGCGATCAACCCGATGGGTAAGGTCCCGGCGATCCGTCATGGCGACGTTATAGTCACAGAAGGCGCCGCCATCTGCGCGTATTTGGCGGACGCCTTCCCGAAGGCGAAGCTCGCACCACCCACCGGCGACAAATTGCGCGGCGCCTATTATCGCTGGATGTTCTACGGCGCAGGGCCCGTCGAGGCGATGGCCTCAAACCAAGCGCTTGGCGTTGTCGTGCCCGACGAAAAGCGCGGCATGGTCGGCTACGGCTCCCGCGAGCAAGTCATCGACACGCTCGAGTTCGCGGTTTCGCGGGGCGATTATCTCGTCGGCGATACCTTCACGGCTGCCGACCTCTATCTCGGCTCCCAAATCATGTGGGGCCTGCAATTCGGCACGCTCGAGAAACGGCCGGCATTCGAGGCGTACGTAGCACGCATTTCAGCGCGGCCGGCCGCGGCCAAGGCGCGTGAGATCGACGACGCACTCATCGCATCCAAGGGCTAGCCATCTCTCAATGCGGTAATATTTGATCGGCGTTACCCCGCCACCGCGCTTACCCTGGATTGCAGAGGGTAGTCGCGATGAATCTCGGAGATAGCTGGGGTAAATTGCTTGGAGTCGCCGGCACCGGCGCGCTGGCGGTCGCCGCTTATTTCAGCAATCCCTACGCCCCTTTTCGACCGATGCCCGAAATGTGCCCAAGCCAGGCGACCTGCGTGATCGTCGCCGGACTCGACGGCGATGTGAATCTCGGCGTGGGCGCCGGCGGACAGCCGATTGGCTTCGATCTCGATGACGAAGTGCGACGCCAGCTCGTTGATTGGCTCGAAAACGCGCCCGGCGATCTTCGCGTCTACAAGATGCCCGAAGAGATCGCGATGCCAGAGCGCGGTGTGTCAAGCTTTGAGCGCAACGCCGGCTCCGTAATGGCGCGCGCGGCGCATCGGCGAACAATACGGGGCGCAGCTTGTCGTCATCGGCGAGGTCAACAGCGCGAGCGTCTCGCTCGCCTTTGTCGATCCGAACGACACCGCGGCAGGATTGAACCTGGCCGCCTACGAATTGCCGAACATCGGCGTACCCAACAATTTCCTGAACGACTTCTATTCCGCCCTTGCCGCAGCGCGCAAACATCGGCCAGCGCCCATTCCGACCGCGGCGCGCCCCCCAGCGACGACGCCACGCGAGGACGATAACACCTCCGCCATTCAGGAACTCGATCCGCCGCCGCCGCCATCGCAACAGCAGACAAGTTTTCCGCCCCCGTCAGTCGCGACGCCGCCGCCGATTGCAGCGCCGTCGGTCATACCTGCCGAGGTGCGCGAGCGACCCTCCTCCACGCAGATGCAGCGCGCCTATCCGCGATCCGCGCTGGAGCGCGGCATATCGGGCGCTGCGGTTGTGCGGTGCTACGTGGCGCTCGACGGCAACCTGCACACCTGCGTGACCACACGCGAAAACCCGCCGGATATGGGTTTTGGAAATGCAGCAGAGCGGCTGGCGCGGCAGAGCACGACCGCTTTCCCGCAGAGGGTGGATGGGCGTTCAGTTGCCGACGGCACGATTGAAGTTGAGTACTCATTTCAAGTGAACACCGAGAACTGAGCGTTGGGGTGGCGCGCAGGCACGCCACCCCAATCAGTCAATGCGCGACGACCGCGCGACGGCGCCAAGTGATCCAACCCAGCAAAAGCAACAGCGCCATAAGTGCGTAGAAGCCAGGCTCAGGCGTCGAGGCGCCACCGAAGCCGGCCGGCGACATGCCGTACGCTTCAGGGCCGACACCGGCGGGGATTGGCAGCGGCACGTCGGCGTTCCGCGCGCTGTTCGGATCAGCGTTCACGATCCGCCGCGAAACAGCGACGAACGACGTCCAGTCCGTAACCAGCGCGTACTCAAGGCCGAGCGCAGTGACGCGCTCCTCCAACTGCGCGGTGTTGAGCTGCAGTGTGCGGAGCTCAGCGGGGCTGGTGTAGTCGCGCATCAAATCGCCCACCTGCGCTCGCGCCCAGATGATCGGGATCGCGGAAGTTGAGCCTGCTGCGCTGGTCGGCGCATCCGAGAGCGTCACCTGCACCGGCAGACGCGCAGCGCGGCCGTTGACGTTGCCGTGCACGACAATTGTACCGGAACGCTGACCGGTGAAGCGGCCCATGAGGCGCAGCGAGTCACCAGCAAAGAGATCCGGAATGATCGCTGGTGTCACGTCGGTGGGCGCGAGATTACCCCAATCGATGCGGATATCGGTCAGCACCGGCATGTCTAGGCGATCGGCCAAGTCATGCGCGGCTTCAAGGCCGGTTTCAGTCGGATCGATGTAGCGGGCAAAGCCGCGACCCCGGCGCGCCATCTCAGACAGGGGATAACGATTCACCGATGAACCGACGCCGAACGCATAGACCCGCGCGCGGCCAAGATGCTGCGCCATGAACTGCAAGACTTCAGCTTCGTTGCCAATGTAGCCATCACTCAGGAAGACAACGATGCGAAGCGTATCTGGCTGCTGGCGCACCGCGAAAGCCTGCTGCATCGCCGGCACGACTTCGGTGCCGCCATCAGCGCTGAGGCCGCGTACGAAGGCCGCAGCGCGTGCGATGTTGGCTTGCGTCGCCGGCACCGGCCCATCGGTGAACTCGCGCGGCGTCGAGCCGAACTGGATGATGCGGAAATAGTCGCCCGGTCGCAGCGTCGTCAGCGCGCGCTGCATGAAAGCCTTGCTGGCTTCGATGGGTTCGCCGGTCATTGAGCCCGACGTGTCGAGCACGAAGACGAGTTCGCGCGGAACGATCTGCGCTTCGCTCGGCGCCGCCGGAGGTTCGACCACAAGGCTGAAAAATCCGCCGCGCTGATCCGCGTGGGTCAGCACACCGGCCTGCACGGCGTTGCCGGCGAGCGTATAGCGCAGGACAAAGTCGCGGTTGTCGATCACGCGGTCCTCCGCCAGTACGGCGCGGCGTTGACGGCCTTGGCCGCTTACGTCGAGCCGATGCGTGGCGCTGGCGACATTGGCGATATTCATGCCGGCTTCGAGGTCGACGGCGATGGAGACGCGTTCAGGCGCGATCTCGCCGGGGAGCGTGAGGCCGAAAATTCCGCGCGGCTGCGCTGGCGGCGGGCCGATGTTCCAGACGCCCGTCTGCGGACCTGGCGCTTCGGCCTCGTTCACCAGCTGTGCTGTCGCGCGCGGCGCCGGGTTGTAGCGCGGGCCGACCACCAGCGGCAGCACCAATTCGTACGCGCCATCGACCCGCGGCACGCTTTGCGAATAGCGGATGGTGATGCGCACAGTCGCGCCAGGCATCAGATTGGCGACTTCTTGCGTGAACATGTTCGGGCGATGCTGGCTGAGCAGCGCAGCGGCGCGGCCCTCCTCACGCGCTTGTTCGAACTCCTGGCGCGCCTGCTCGCGGCGACGGATTTGTGCTTCAATCACCTCGTCGCCGACCTGCATCGTCATGGCGTGGACGGCAGCGTCTTCGTTGAGCGGGAAAAGATAGGTCGCGTTCATCGGCGTCGAGGTTGGGTTCTCGAACGTCTGCACCAAGGAGACGGTGGCGAGATCACCATCCACGGCGACGCTAAAGTCGCTGTTGGTAAGCGGCAGCAGCATGGTCTCGCCATTCACTTCAGCGCGCATATGGCCGCCAAGCGCGTCGAGCGGCGCTTCCCCCGCGCCCTGCGCGCGCGCAAATGAGCCGCTGAGAAGCGCAAAGCTCCCCAACAGCACGACAACGAAACGTCTAGCGAGCATGGTTTCCTCCTGCTGCGGTGAGCGTGGGCTGGTCGAGCGCGGCGAAGACGCCGGCGTCGAAGGCGAGATACTCGGCGGTGTATTCGGGCGTGATGCGCTGGACGGCGGTCCAGACGGTCGAGCGGTCATTCAGCCAAATCCACACGGCCTCTGAGACACTGGCGACGCGGTGCCCGCGATCGGACAAGAAGCTGACTTCGACGCGGAAGGCGCGGCCTTCAGGATCGACGGCGCGATACTGCGCCGTCGGCGTTGGCGTAAAGCGCATGCCGAGATAGCTGACGCGATAGCCCAGTCCGCGCAGACACTCATCTGGCGCGTGCAGATGGCGCAGCGGCGATGTGGTGCGCGCTAACATCAAAGCGTTGGGACCGTACGCGGCTTTCACCGCCGCGCCGCCAAATTGTTCGAAGTAGGCGCGCTCTTGGTTTGTGAGCGGCAGCCCGACCGCGCGATGCACGCCAATGCGCTCCGGCGCAGCGATGCTGACATCGCGCGGTGTAACGTCGAGCGGCGTACGCGGCGCGCTGACGATAGCGATGGCGGTGATGAGAAATGCGCCGGCCCGCCAAGCATGATTGCGTTGGCCGCCCGCTTTAAACGCTTTGACCGGAACAACATGCGGCCGAACGCGGCGCGCCCAAATGAAAAGCACCGGTGCGGCAGCGCCGATCGCGATCAGGCCGACCAGATCGTGCCAAGGCTGCGCCATAACATCGAAGCCGAGCGCCTCTGGCCCGATAGCGACACCACTCGCCAGCAACGTGATCCGCAAAACGTTGCCAGCCAGTGCCGCCGCCAGTGCAATCGCAGCGCCCACCAGCGCCATCGGGAGCCGCGGGCGCGCCAACGAGGCGGCGATAGCGAAAGCAAAGCCGAACATGATGAGCGCACGCGCCCCCGAGCACGGCAGATCGACCAACACGTCCGCGCCCTCGACGGTGATGCGGACGCCGGCGCATCGGACATCACCGAACAGCGCCGAAAGCGCGGCGCAGGCGCCCTGCGCCGAGAACTCCTGCAGCAGAAAGCCGATCGAGCGCTGAACGATTCGCTCCAGCGGCAATGCGAAAGCAAACGCGACCGCAAGCCAGAGCGGTGAGAGAGCCCTGGTGCGGTGCTGGAGCCCGGCGAGGCGGGCGAGCGCGTAGACATCGATCACCAGCGCCAGCGCGCCGATCGTATCGATGGCGGAGACTTGGGAGACGAGCCGAATAAGCGCCGTAGCGGACAGCAGCAGAACGGCTATGCGTTCGTCTTGGCCGGAGGTCGACCGGCGCGGACTGCTCAGGCTCCAAGCGGCAAGCGCCGCGACGGCGGCGAAATACACGAAGCCATGCGAGTCAAAGGCAGGATCAAGCCACGTGTTGATCAGCCAAATGATTGGCCCCGCCGCCAACACGAGGATCGCGGCGGCGAATGCGGCGCGGCCGAGATCCAAGCGCGGGAGGGCGGAGACGAGCACGCCGACACATTGGCGTCGTGATGTGCAGAGGCATGCGCCGCGCGGCGCAGCCGGTCAGGATGTTATGTGCAAGCTTTGCGCAGCGGGAATTGTCAGTACGAAGGAAGCGCCGGTCTCGCTTCCTTCCAGCGCGATATCCCCACCATGTGCGCGCAGCAGCGCGCGGACGATGCCGAGCCCCATGCCAGTGCCGCCTTGAGCACGGCGCGTGGTAAAGAACGGATCGAAAATCCTCGCGCGATTGCCGGCGGAAACGCCGCTACCGTTGTCCGCAACACGGACACGCACCGTGCCGCCCTCCTCCACCGATTCGATACTGACGCCGGTGGCGCCATGGCGAACGGCGTTGTCGATCAAATGACCAAAGACGATCTGGGCATTCTCCTCGGACATCCCGAGCGGCGTGGGCGCTTGGCCGAGCGTGATCGCAAGCCCCTCGAACCGTTCGCGTAGGCCTTGAACAACAGCCGGCAAACTTGCGGAGCCGCCAAGTTCGGGATTGTCCGCCCGCGCCATTTCGCGCAGGCGATCGAGCAGGATGCTGATCCGGTCCGTGTCAGTCAAAACATTGGTCAAGAAGCGCTCGCGCTCCTCCGGCGTCATCGAGCTTTCGGCGTCGCGCATCAGCTCCGCCGCGCCTTTGATGGCGGTGAGCGGCGATTTTAGTTCATGCGAGACATGGTTGGCGAAGCCGCTGAGATAGTCGGAGCGATCCGAGAGCCGCTTGGCCATCGTCATAAAGCTCTGGGTCAGGCTTGCCAGTTCACGGGTGCCGTGCCGCTGCAACGGGCCAATGGCCTCGGCGCGGCCTGCGGTGATGTCTTCGGCCTTGGACGCCAGCTCCCGCATTGGCCGGGCGATCGTGCGCACGAACACCAGCCCAATCACAGTCGCCGCGCCAAGCATCATCAGCGCAGCCGCCAGCAGCTTCTCGCGCTCGCGGTAAAGATTTCGCAGGATGTTATCCGGCGTCCGCGAGACATAAACGACACCCCGAACACGATCGTCCACGAAAACAGGAAACGCCGCAAAGATGCGAATCTTGGCGCCGCGGCTGATCGAATAGATCGGCGGCGGCTCCGACATCTCATCGCGCACGCGCATGACCACGCGGAATTGGCCGGCCATGGCGCCCTGCACTTCTTCGATATGGGCAAACGATGAGCCAATGTCTTCGCGCCCGCCGACAACCGCTCCGTTGGCGTCGAGAAGGCGAAAGCCGGTGAGCGTGGTCCGCTGAGTTGATTGTGTGATCGCGGTCAAGGTCTGCCCAACCTGCAGCGCGTTCGCGCTGGGTGGAACGGTTGCGGGCGCTGGCGCAGGTCGCGCCGGAAGGATCGGCGAGGATGCTAGATCGAGCGCGGGGAGGATCGGCGCGTAGCGCTCATCTATGACAATCGCCGGATCGGCGGCGGGGCGTGGCGGGCCAAGCGGAAATGCGCCCGACTCCGCAGCTTCAATCTCGCGGGCGTACACGGCCGATAGCATCGCGCCCTGCGCGATGAGTTCAGACTCGGTTTGCCGAACCAGCTGATTTTCGTAGAGGCGGAAGAAGAGCAGCCCTATCAGCGGCAATAGCAGCGCGGCCGCGATCATCGCCGCCGTGATCATGCCGATGCTGGGCCGCCACTTCGCGGGCTGCACGTTAAACCTTCGCGCCGAGACGGAAGCCGACGCCATGCACTGTGTCGATCACCGAAGCGCAGCCGACCGCGGCGAATTTGGCGCGAATGTTGCGAACGTGGCTGTCGATCGTGCGGTCAGAGACGTGGACGTTGTCGGGGTAAGCCACATCCATGATCTGGTCGCGGCTGAAAACGATGCCGGGGCGCGTCGCGAGCATTCGGATGATCGCAAACTCAAGCGCGGTCAGCGCAACGACGGCCCCAGAGAACGACGCCTCGAAGCGCGGCGTATCGAGCGCAAGCTCCCCGCGCCGCAACACGCTCTCTGGCGCCGGCGCTTCCGCGTCCGCGGCCTTGGCGCGCTTGAGGATCGCGGTCACGCGCGCCACCAGCTCACGCGGGCTGAACGGCTTGGTGACGTAGTCGTCGCCGCCGAGTTCGAGGCCGACGATGCGGTCGATCTCGTCGCTACGAGCGGAGAGAAACAGGATCGGCGTCTCGCCCTGGCGGCGAATCCGGCGGCAAACTTCGAGCCCATCCATCTCCGGCATGCCGATATCGAGCACGACGAGATCAGGCTTATCGCTCTCGAAGCGACGCATGGCTTCGGCGCCGTCCTGCGCGGTGATTGCGGCGAGGCCCGCTTTCTCCAGCGCAAAACAGATCACGTCGCGTATGTGCGGGTCGTCATCGACGATGAGGATGCGAGGAGCCATGTGAAAATCCGCGCCAAGTATAGTCCGCGACCGCGATCGCGCCAGCGGCTCAGAACACGTCGTCGAAGCGTCGGCTGCGGGTTGGCTGTGGTAGCGGCCGGTCGCTCGCGGGAGCGGACCGGCCGCCCTCACGCGGCGCCAGGGCAGCTGGGCGGGGCGGCGCCGTCGCGGGACCGGTTGAAGTGGTAGGCTGCGTCATGGGCGGCAAACTGGTTCATCGCCGCGCAGCCACGATGGCGAAACTGCGCAGGCAGCTCTGTTTCATTGTGCAGATTTTGCGCAGATCGCGTCTAGCGCCTCATTCGGGGGGCTCGAATGTCATCGTTCCGGCGCCGGAGTGCATACTGAACTCGCGCGGATGGACGAACTCGTCCGCAAACCACGGATTAGACGCTGGCGCAAAGATGTCCTGCAGCCAGGTCAGCACGCTTTTGGCGCGTGTGGTGCGAGCCACTGCTGCGTCATAAACCAAATAGAGCTTCGGCGAGGCCGCAGGCGCTTCGCCCAGCATGACCAAGTTTGGAATGAATGACGCGGCGCAGGTCGGTAGGAAGGCGATGCCGGCGCCGGCCATGACAGACATCAGCAAAGTTGCGCTACAGTTTGTTTCAACATTGTACGCCGAGAGCGTGCGCACGGCCTCCGCTTTTGGATCCCACGTTTCCTTCTGCAATTGAACGGCCGAGTGATGCACAGTGCGGTGCGTCGCCAGCTCGGCTTGCGATTTCGGGACACCGTAAAGCTTAAGGTAAGACGCGGCGGCGAAGGGCGCGTAATGCACGGTCGCAAGCGGCTCGACCACCTGCTCGCCAAAGCCTCGCGTGTCATACTGAATTGAGATGTCGATCTCGTCGCGCAACGTACTGTCTGACCAGAACCCGCCATCAATCGATAGCGTGACGCCTGGATGAACGCGCTGAAGCGCGGGAATGCGAGGCGCGATCCAGAATGAACCGATGCCATCCGGCACCGCGATCTTAACTCTACCCTCCGGCTTTTCGTCGAATTCGCGCAGCAGGCGGTCGATGGCGGAAGCTGACCGCTGCATCACAGCCACATGATCGCGGATACGCACGCCGGCTTCGGTCAGCACGACACCTTGCGGACCACGCGCAACCAGTTGCGTGTTCAACCTCACTTCGAGATCTCGCAGGCGCTGGCTAACCGTAGGCTGCGACAGCTGCAGACTGCGTGCGGCGGCGCTGATGCTGCCGGTTTCCGCGACGTGGAGAAACACACGCAGATCCGCCCAGTCGGCGCGCGCACTCGCGGGCAAACTCACCGCGCTATCGGTATTCTTGTCAGCCCCCATTGGACATCCGCTCAGGCGTGGCCGGTTCCTTGCTGTCTAGAACCATGAGGCGCGAGTTTGAAGGGCGTAGCAAGATGAAAGTGTTCGCAGAAGCGAGTGCCACGCAAGGCAGAAACACATTGCCGTCTCATGTTGCAGCGGTGGCGGCCGTGCATGGTTTGGAGGCTTTGGACGCAGACGGCATTCGTGACGCGCGGGCCCTCGCAGCACAACTTATAGGCGAAGGCATAGCAACTGACGGCCATCTTGCGGCGCTGCAGGCGCACTTCGGCGCGTCCATTTTCGGCTTGCGCCAGGATGGCGCCCTCTGTGGCCTGCTGGCGGCGTTTCCCCTCAACGAGGCTGGCCTCGAGGCAGTTGAGCAAGGACGCTTCAACGCCGTGGCGCTCGACCTTGCTCTAGTGGCGCGCGCCGGCGAACAGCCGACCGCGTATTATGGTTGGGGCTTTGCGGCCACCAACAAGGACGGCGCCCGCGCGGTGCTCAAAGCCAGCGTTGATATTCATCGCCTGCTCTACTGGGCGGTGCCGACTTTCGCACGTGCGGTGACTGCGGACGGCGTCCGGGCGCTGCAATCGATTGGCTTCATCGCCAGCAATCAGGACGGCCTCTTTCAGATTCCGCCCAACATGATCTCAGCTGGAGTGCGCGCATGACACGCGCCCTCAAACGCGACAGAGCCGTAACCGTCACCGTCGTGAGAGATGTCGAAACACTGTTCGAAGTCATGAGCGTGCGCACGCTGGTTTATGTAGGCGAGCAAAACTGCCCGTACCGCGAGGAATTCGACGGCAACGATCTCGCCGGCGCTACACACTTGCTCGTACGAATTGGCAAAGAGCCGGTCGGAACGATGCGCATCCGTTGGTTTGCCGACTTCGCCAAAATCGAGCGTGTCGCTATCCGCCCATCCCACCGCAGCGGCGAGGCTTCGGCAGCGTTGGTCAAAACTGCGCTCGAACTGGCTGCGCGCAAAGGCTATCGCCGTGTTCTGGGCCACATCCAAACACGCTTGCTGAAATATTGGATGCGTACCGCCAAGGTGCGGGTGCGCGACGGGCGTCCGGCGTTCAAGTTTTCCGACTTCGACTATGTCGAGATCGAGCGCGACCTTGAGCCTCCGGCAAACGCCATTTCCGGCGACACGCCCGCGATGGTCCTGCTGAGGCCGGAGGGGGACTGGGATCGTCCCGGCGTGCTGGAACGCCCTGCCGCGCGCGGCCGCAGCCGATGAGCCTAATCCAATCACGTTCGGCGCCTGTGCTCGTGTGCCTAAACTTGCAGCGCGCCTATATCGATCCAGCCGACCCCTGCTTTGCGCCACGCGCCGATACGGCGCTTATTCACGCTGGCGCATGTCTGGCTTGGGCCAGGCGGCAGGATCTGAGCGTCTGGCACATACACACGTCGGGCGACGGTCCACGCTTTGCGCCGATACCTGGTTTTGAGCCAAATCCGAGCGAACCCGTACTACGCAAACGGGCATCTTCGCTGTTTGACAGCACCGACCTTGCGCGTGCTCGACCGCCACTGCGATACGCGATCGTGCTCGGCTTCACCGCAGCCCGAGACTGTCTCGCCAGCGCCGTCGATGCGGAGCGATCCGGCGCGCAACTCGTGTTCGTAAGCGACGCCATCGCGTCTTCGGCACTCACCCATCACACGCCCGAACTTGTCGACAGCGTGCTGACTGCACTGCTCGGCGAGTGGGCCGTCATGGTGACGACGGCTGAGTTGTTGCGGCGTGAGCCGCGTTTGGTTCCAGAGTTTGGGGGCGAGCTTGAACACCATTAAGGCCGATCCACCGGACGGACGCCCTTTGGCGCCACCGATACGGCGGCTGCTTAACCTCATTGGCGTGTGCAAAGCGAGCATCGACGAAATCATCACCGACGATCACGCTGCAATGGACGAAATCGAGCAGAACCTCGCCAATGCCGAGGCAGCCGCCCGCCGACTGTTGGCAAATCTCGCCCAGGACGGCGACGACCCCACCAGCGGGGTCGTGGACATCGACGATTTTTGAGCGCTGCCTCTAAGGAACCTATCGCCGTCCCCCGCGTTTCTCTCGGTTGTTCGGCGGAGGGGCCATGAAACGACGAATTTCTGCGTGCGGCGTTATCGCCCTCGGCGCGTTTTGCGCCTGCGCTGGAGCTTCCCGGGCGGAGACGTCCGAACAGCTCGATGAGCTTCATGAACTTACCATCGAGCAATTGGCCAACTTGGAGGTCACCTCCGTTTCGCGGCGTCCGGAATCCATTTGGGAAGCGCCAGCGGCGATCGAGGTGATTACGAGCGAGGACATTCGTCGCTCGGGCGCGCAGAGCCTTCCGGAGGTGCTTCGGCTCGCGCGAAACCTCGAAGTCGCGCGGGTGGATTCCCAATATTACGCCATCAGCGCACGCGGCTTTAACTCATTTCAAGCCTCGAACAAGCTGCTCGTTCTGATCGATGGCCGAAGCGTCTATCACCCGCTCTATTCCGGCGTGCTGTGGGATCAGCAACAAGTCCCGCTGCAAGACATCGAGCGTATCGAAGTGATCAGTGGACCAGGCGGGACGCTTTGGGGCGCTAACGCTGTAAACGGCGTCATCAACATTATTACGCAAAGCGCCGCCGACACCCAGGGTTTCCAAGCAGACATCTTCGCAGGCGACGTCGATAGCCGCGCTGACCTGCGTTACGGCGGACGCATCGGCGATAACGGCAGCTATCGCCTTTATGCCTCAGCGCTCGATCGCGGTTCTCTGTTTACGACCACGGGCGCCGAGGCGAACGATGACTGGCAACTCGGACAAGTTGGCTTCCGAAGCGATTGGGGCGGACTTAGCAACAGCTTCATGCTGCAGGGAGCGTATCACGATCGCCTAGACGAGAGATCCGACAATACAGGGTCACATCTCCTCGGCCGCTGGCGGCGCCTGCTCGAAGATGGCTCAAGTTTTGAGCTGCAGGGCTTCTATTCCCACACTGCGGCCGCGGCTGGGAGTGTGAGAGATGAATTGCACATGTGGGATATCGAGCTACAGCACACCTTCGCTGTGGGCGGTGCGCACCAAATCGTTTGGGGTGGCGGCTACCGGGTTTCGGAAAGCGAATTTATAACGCCTGGCCCCGCAGCGTTGGCGGAGCCACAAAACACGCTGCATACAGCTAACATCTTCATCCAAGATGAGATCGCCCTGCGCGACAACCTATCGCTTACTCTAGGGCTGAAACTCGAAGATCATACCTTCACCGATCTAGAATATATGCCCAGCGCACGCCTCGCTTGGCATCCGGCGGAGAATTCGCTGGTGTGGGCAGCCGTGTCACGCGCAGTTAGAACGCCGTCCCGCATCGACTACGAACTCGAAATTCCGGGTGTCGTCGTGCCCGGCCAATTCCAATCGGAATATCTCATAGCTTACGAACTGGGCTATCGCCGCCAACCCAACGCGTGGTCATCGTTCTCGATCAATCTCTATTACCATGACTATGAGGGCGTTCGGACGCTGAACCTCACGCCGCCGGGCGTTCTACCGGCTTGTTACTGCAATGGTTTGAACGGCGGGATTTACGGCGCCGAAGCTTGGGCGGATTTCGCCATCAACGAGGATTGGCGGATAAGCGCCGGCGCTACACTTCTGGAATCCGATCTGAAAACCGATCCTCTAGCGATCGACTTCAACGGGTCAGGCTACGATCCCAGCTACCAGATATTCCTTCGATCCCGCGCTGACCTCTCATCCGACTTCACTCTGGACCTGGATCTCCGCGCCATAGATAGCCCGGCGCCGCAAATCCCGGCCTATGTCGAACTCGGGGCGCGCCTCGGTTGGCGGGTTAATGAAAATGTCGAGATTGCCCTCGCAGGTCATAACCTTCTTGACGAAAGTCATCCAGAATCATTCGACGAAGGCCCCGTTTACGAGGCCCGCCGCACAGTACAGCTCAGCGCACGTCTGACCTACTGAACATGATTGGCGGGCGCGCTCCTCTCCTCTGGCGTGTCGCGCTGCTTGCGCTCGTCCTGATTGCGGTCGGACGGGAGCCCGCGCGCGCGCAGCAAAATCTTGAGGACGCCGTAAAGGCGACATTCCTCCACAGATTTGGATCTTTCGCCGATTGGCCCCCAGGCGCACTCGCCGATCCAGCAGCGCCTATCGTCATCTGCGTTGCGGGTAGCACGAGCTTTGCGCACTTGGTCGAGGAGCGCGCAAGGAACCAACGGATTGCCGAACGCGCTATCAGAGTACGCCATCTCGCGATCGTTTCCCCCGGCACTGGCTGTCATATTCTGTATATCGCATATGACTCCGCCCAAGGCACACGCGACGCCTTGCAGGCTACGACCGGCGATCCCGTGCTAACCGTAACGGATAGCCAGTTCGGCAACGTCCGAGGCGCAATCCACTTCGTACTCAGCGATGGCCGCGTTCGCTTTCACATCGACCGGCGCGCTGCCGAAAGAAATGGCGTCACACTCAGTTCGCGTCTGCTCAGCATCGCCCTCTCGGTGAGTGGGGTGAATGGATGAACCTCTTCAAGCGCGACCGATTGCTGCGTTACTCGCCGTTGCTGGCTATCGTCGCAACGATCCTATTGCTGCTTGCCGGATTGACCGGGGCCTGGCTCGCTGAGCGCGATTTCCGCGAGCAGAACATCGAGCAAGTGCGCGCCCATGCGCGCGTCCTCGCTGCAAGTGTTAGCGCGGCGCTGGCATTTGACGACATCACTGAAGCGCAGCGCGCTGTCGACGCACTTGAGGCAAACCCTGACGTCGTCGCCGTCGGTGTATATACCGCTCAGGGGGAGCTCTTTGCAGGCAGCACCACCGGCCGCAGCTTGCCGTCAACCTTTGCGGATGCGCCGTCACATGACTATTCCGGCGACAATGCCCACGCGACGATGGACGTAGTCGAAAGCGAGAGCCGGCTGGGCGCAGTTTATGTTGAGCTATCCACGGGCGCCGGACCCGGCCGATGGATGCGATACGTCGGCGTCTTTCTCTTACTGATCATGGCGATCTTGATGATCGCGCTCGTCGCAGCAGCGCAACGCGCTTTAGGCGCCGCTAATCTAGAACTGGAGCGACGCGCCAATGCTCTAGCGGAAAGCAACACACAGCTCAGGCTTGAAGTAGCCGAGCGCCAAAAGGCGCAGACTGCATTAGCGCAAGCTCAGAAGATGGAGGCTATTGGGCAACTTACCGGGGGTATCGCGCACGACTTCAACAATCTCCTCATGGTGATCTCAAGCGGCCTGCGCCTACTGGAGTCCCGAGAGGCCCCAGTAAAGCGAGCCAATATTGTCGCGTCGATGCAGCAAGCCGTAGACCGCGGCGCCGGGCTCACAAAGCAGCTGCTCGCGTTCTCTCGGAGGCAGAAGCTCTCGCCCGAGGTTGTGGTGGTGCAGGACCGGATAGACAACCTTCGCGCATTGCTGGAGCGTTCTCTGCGCGAAGATATCGCGCTCAAGATCGACTTTGAGGACGAGGTTTCAGCGGTTCGGCTTGACCCCAGCCAATTCGACCTCGCCATCCTCAATCTTGCAGTAAACGCGCGCGACGCCATGCCGAGCGGCGGCATCGTGGCGCTACGCATCAAGAACCTTCGCAGCGCAGATGGGGAGTTTGCATCTGTGAGCGTCAGCGACACTGGTGTAGGTATGCCGGCGGATGTGGCCGCCCGAGCCTTCGATCCATTTTTCACGACAAAGGAAGTCGGCAAAGGCACCGGTTTGGGACTCAGCCAAGTCTACGGCTTTGTGTTGCAGTCTGGCGGGCGATGCGAGTTGGAGAGCGCCGAGGGCGCCGGCACGACCGTGACACTGCTCTTGCCGCTGACCGACGAGGCGATCACGGCCCGCGCACCTCGACCCCAGGCGCCAGCAACGCCCGCTGGAGCCGGCGAGATCTTAGTGGTGGAAGACGATGACGGGGTCGCCTCCGTGGTGTGCGAGATGATCGGCGACTTGGGTTACAGCGCCACACGTGTGCCAAACGCTCACGAAGCTCTAGCACGGATCGAGCGCGGGTTGCCTGTAGATGCGGTGTTCACCGACATCATCATGCCGGGCGGGTTGAACGGCATCGAGCTCGCAACAGAATTGCGCAAGCGTCGCCCGGATCTACCTGTCCTGCTTACGACCGGCTATAGCGGCCATGGCGACACTGACGTTCAGGACTTTCCAGTACTGCGCAAACCGTATGATCGTGACGAACTAGGCGCTGCGCTGGCCCAGCTTCGCGTCCATTAGTCCGCGCTCACTCCACGCCCACGACCACCACAGTGACGTTGTCCTTGCCGCCCGCGGCAAGTGAACGGTCGACCAAGGTTTGTGCCGCCCACTCAAGCGGCGCGCGCCGCAACGCGTCAGCGATGACAGCCTCCGCCAGCATCCCGCTCAGCCCATCAGAGCAAAGCAAGAGCCGATCCCCTGACTGGAGTTCGCCGGATACGTCATCCAGTTTGAGGCTGGGGCCTGCCCCAACCGCGCGCGTCACCACATTCGCCTTCGGGTGACGCCGCGCCTGATCGTCTGTCAACGCACCGGCGTCGACGAGCTCCTGCACAAAACTATGATCCCGGGTGAGCCGCTTTAGCGCGCCGCTGCGGTAGAGATAAGCGCGGCTGTCTCCGGCCCATATGCACGAAAACCGGTTCCGATGCGCGAGGAGTGCGACAACCGTCGCGCCGCTCATTTCCTCAACGTTGCCAACGAGGCCATCGTTCGCACGTTGAATGGCGTCGCTCACCTGCGTGAATGCATCATGTGCCGAAGGGCTCGCGGTCACACCTTCAAGCGCCTCCACCACACGCTGGCTGGCGAGATCGCCGCGATCGTGCCCACCCATACCGTCGGCCACCGCCCACAAACCGATCTCAGGCCGATTAAGATACGCATCTTCGTTGAGCGTGCGTACGCGGCCAACATGCGTTCTGCCCACCGACAAGAATTTCAAAACGTCGCCCCGGGGGGCGGCGCCGAACGTTAAAGGCTGAAACGCGTTCATACTTGCGTCCCCAGACCCTCGAGGCGGCGAACGTGGCGCTCATATCCCGCCTTGAAAGCGCTGTTGACGGCGCTGCCTGCGTTCTTGTGGGCCTCGTCAACCGCAGCCGCATGCAGCTTTTCAAACTGCCCCCAGCACGCCTCGCCTTTGGTCTTCAGCAAATGCGATTGGCCTTTTGCGGCCGCCTCGACCTGCACTGGAGCAACTGAATCGAACGCAGCCTGAACTGCGGCGCGAGAACCGGCCATCAGACACAACAAATGCTTCTTCAGGTCCTGAAAGGACTCGTTGACCGCCGAAGCGCCCGGCAAAAAGGGAGAATTGCCCGACCGCAGAAGATCGACCGCGACCCGGTGAGCTTCGGCCCATTTGAACGGATTGTTATTGGCGGCAGCGACGATCGTCCGGTTCATCGACAATTCCGACTTCAGCGACGTGCGATCGCTCATCAAATCGCTCAAGCCGAGCACAGCTTGCTGGTACACGCTGCCGGCGCGGCGCAAAACTTCAGTCGGTTCTTCACCGGCAAACATGGACGGATCCAAGCCGGCGCCCTCGCAGAAGGCCTCCAACAACGGGGCATCGGGCAGTTGAGCGCCAGCTTTGCGCGGCGCTTCGCTCGACCATTTGGATTGCACCGCAAAGTCAGCATCGCTGAGCGCAGGCTCCTCGAGGAGCGGCGCATGAAACGGCGCGTCAATCGACGCGCCGCTGCGGTCGTTATCGGCGACCGGCGCCTCACCCACGATGAGAAATTGGCCGAGGTGGATCGCCTCTCCAAACGCAACAACGGTCTCGGAGTCACGGCCAATACGCCGGCGCCCTTCGCCCACGAACACGCCATTAGAACTCAGGTCGCGAACATAGAGCGAGTGATCTTTAAGCCCGATGGCACAATGGCGCCGTGAAAGTTCGCAGGCGACATCTTCCACCGGCCAGTCGGCGAGCGGATCGCGGCCGACTTGCAACTCGCCGTCAAGCAGCGTGCGCGTATCGATCGGCCGAAACGGATCAGCGGTGTGAAACAGCCTCAGCGTGACCATTGCACATTCTCCTCAGAAGGCGCAGGCGGCGCCGACTCGTTTGCGGGGCGCATGACGATGGTGGCGTCGAGATTTGCCGGCGCGACAAAACCTCCGGCCTCCATTCGCTTCTGAACGCCCGCGACAAGCGCGTTGAAGGCTTCGAACAAGTCGCCGAATTCATCACGGCGCTGGTGCGAAATACGGAAATCCAAGTCGCCAGCCGCGGCATCGGTCAGCGCTGCGCGGAGCCGGCGCATGGGCTGCATGAGCACCTTAACGCCGACCATTGTGAGCCCGCCGACAAGCGCGAGCGTCAGCAGCCCAAGCCCAATGAGCATGAACCGCGTCAAAGCCGCGGCAGCGTCCAGCTCCGTGCGGCGCACACTGACTTCAACCACGCCAACCTGACGGCCAGCGAACTCGATCGGACGGGCGAAGCGGAAGTTTCGCGACCCATCTGAAGTGCGCATCGTAGTCACTGAAATCTTCGGGCGGTCGAGCACCACGCGGCGGCCGCTCGGCGCCATGTATCTGGCGCCCACGAGGTCAGGTGAACTTGCAGCCTGGATCACGCCGTCATGATCAACCACCAACATCTGCGCCACTGCAGGATCGGAGGACGCGCTCATGACGAAGGCCTGCGTCGGCACCCAGTCACGCTCCTCCGGGGGCAACGCGATATTCTCGGCGGCGTTTAGCGCCGCATTACTGGCGACGAATGAGACAATCGATGAGCCAGAAGCAAGCGCCACACGCTCCATCGCCGCGTATTGGCGATTAAGCACAACGCCGATGCCCACCGCCAACACAAGCGCCGTGATTGTGGTCGCCAGGAGCGCCATCTTCACGGGCAGCGACATCCGACGCCGTCCACCGTCGGCTTGCACTTGCTCTTGTGCAGCCTTTTCACGGCGCAACGCGTCCAGCAAAGCGTCACCCTGCGCGAAGCGCTTTTCCGGGCGCTTCTCAAGAAGCTTTTCGATGATGAAGCGCAGGCCGCGCGGGCATTCCGGTATCACGTCGATCGGCGACGGGTCTTGCTGCATGATTTGGAGCGCGAGCGTGGCGGCGCTGGCGCCATTAAACGCCGGCCGACCGGTGATGAGTTCGTAGAGCACCGCGCCGACCGAGAACAGGTCAGAGCGTCCATCCAGCTCGCGGCCAAGCGCCTGCTCTGGGCTCATGTAGCGGGGCGTGCCTACAACTTGGCCCACCTGCGTGCGCACAGCGAGCCCCGCTTGCGTTTCAGCGCACTCATCAAAACGAGCGATGCCAAAATCAAGCAGCTTCACGGAGCGGCCGTCTTTGCCAAGCATGATGTTGGACGGCTTGATATCGCGGTGAACGATGCCCTGTGAGTGAGCGTAGCGGAGGGCGTCAGCCAACTGACAGCCGATCTCAATCACATCACCGGCAGCGAAACGGCCCTGACGCTCGGCCGCTTGGTCCAACGGCTCGCCGTCAAGCAATTCCATTGCGATATAGGGAAAGCCGGCAATCTCACCGACATCATAGATCGTGACAATGTTTGGATGAGAGAGCGCGCCCGCGGCCCGTGCTTCCCGCAGGAAGCGCGCGGTAAACTCCGGATTGCGCGTGTACTCGCGCTTCAAAACCTTGATCGCAAGCACACGGTTTATGCTTGGATCATAGGCGCGATAAACGTTCGCCATCGCTCCTTGGCCGATGCGCGCTTGAATTTCGTATCGTCCCACCACCTTCATCGGACTGCGCCTCCGCTGGGTGCGCTGAGCGATGCCTGCAAGCGCTCGGCCCGGGCCAAATCGCGCTGAATGCTGGCATTGCCGGCGTCGAGCGTTCTGGCCTGCCGCAACAGCACGACGGCCCGGTCGACTTGGCCAGCATTCATGTGCCGCAGCGCCTGAAGGCGCAGTTCACTGGCGCGCGCTGGATCGACACCGCGAACTGCGTTTGGTGCGGCACTCACCACTGGTGGCGCCGATGATGCTGGCGGCGCACTGGCCGTGGCCGTAACCACCGCCGCGCCCGCACGGCGCGGGATCATCAACGTTTGCCCAGCCGTCAGCGCATTCGGCGCGTCGATGTTGTTGTAGCGCGCCAGCGCATAGAAAAGCATGCCGTCGCCGAGATAGCGCTCAGCCAAGGTCGACATCGTCTCGCCCTGGCGAACAGTGTGTGGGCGCGCATCGGCGCCCAGCAAAGCGCGTGGGTCGCCATCGATTTGCTCCAGCAGGCGCCGAGCCGCCGGAAGCCGCGGCTGCTCTTCCAAAGCCGCCTCCAACTCGGCCTTGGCCCGCCGCTCATCACCCTGCCCGAGCAGTTCGACTGCCAATCGCACGCGTTCACGCGGCGCCAAATCTGGCGTCACGCGCGCACCGAAGCCGCCAGGCATATTCGTGGCGACATCCGGCAAATGCGAACATGCGCTAGCGGCAAGCGCAGCGAGCGCCGCCAAGCCCAAACGAAATGGACCGGTCATGACAAGCGTCTCCTTAGTTCGTCGTGCTGGCGGCGGACACTTGAACGCGTCCGCGCCAGCCATGCGGCGTCAGTTACGGTGGTGATGAATTCGTTTCCGGCGAGCGGACGCGAGAAGTAGAAACCCTGGAAGGTCTGGCAGCCGAGTGAGCGCAAAGTCTCGACCTCTTCAATGCGCTCAACCCCTTCGGCCAGCACCGCGAGTTCGAGCCCAGCGGTAAGGTCAATCAGTGCTCGGCAGATGGTGCGGCTGTCGGCGCGCGTATCGACGTGCGAGACAAACTCGCGATCAATCTTGAGTTTCTGAAACGGAAGCCGCCGCAAGTACGCCAGACTGGAATAACCGCTGCCAAAATCGTCGATGGCCAAACTGAAGCCGGCCTCGCGCAATTGTTCAAAGATCGCCAGCGTACGATCCGCATCGCCCATCGCGGCGGTCTCGGTCAGCTCTAGCTCGATCTGCGCCGGGTTCAGGCCGTGCGAGGCGACGGTGCGCGTAAGAGCGCTCGCCAATGCACCATCCCTCAGCTGATGCGCCGAGAGGTTCACCGCCATCTTGATCTCGGTGTGGCCAGCGTCGCGCCACTCGCGCAATTGCTTGCAGGCGGCATTCATCGTCCACAGGCCGAACTCATGGATCAAGCCGCTCTCTTCCAGTATCGGCACGATCTGCGTCGGCGAAACCTCAACGCCGCTACTACGCCAGCGCAGGAGCGCCTCGGCGCCAGTGACCCCGCCCACGGCAAGGTCAATGAACGGCTGATACTGTAGTGTGAGCTCACCTCGGCGAACGGCATGCCGCAAGTTTTGCTCCAACGAGAAGCGACGCCGCGCCTGCGCCGCTGTCGGGCGGGCGAAGAAAGCGATAGCGCCTTCGGCGGTGCGTTGCGGGCGCACTAGAGACACGAAGGCGCGATTCAAAAGGTTGTCGGGCTCGTCCGCATCAACGGGATGAAGGGCGGAGCCGAGCTGGATATCGGGGACGATGACGCCGCCTTGATCTTCGATCTCGCGCATCAGCACATAGCCCAGCGCTTCGAACTCAGCGCGTGCGGCGTCTGCCGTTTGACCAGCGTACCAGACCGCAAAACAATCGCGGTCGACATGCGCGACCGGCCGCGCCGGGCCGACGGCGCTTGTGAGACGCTCGGCTACGACCTTCAGCAGACGCTGGGCCGCGTTAGCGTCGAACGCCACGACATGATCGAAGTTTGCGAGGCGTATCAGCCCAAGCAAGGCCGGATCAGAGCGGAACGCCAAATCGCGCGCGACCGCGCCCAAGAATTCCTCACGAAGCGGCAGGCCGCTTACAGCGTGACGCGGAGGCTCAACGCTCGAGGCGTCCAGCCGAGAGGTTATGGTTTGAAAATTCGCGATGATCTGACGGCAGTCATCGCTGGCGCGACCAGCGTTACGATGACTGCCCCGAGCATGGCGATCCAGCATCAGCGCAACCGTCGCTATCGGACGCAAGGCGCGCACCAAACCCACAACGCTGAACAGCGTGAAAATTAGCGCGACGGCAGCAATCGCCCGCGGACCGGTAGGAGCAGCGCTTACGTAGAGCAGAGCCAAGAGGGGGAACAGCGAGGCCAGGACCCCATAGGTCAGCGCGCGCGCGCAGACGCCACGTGGCGCAAGGCGCTCCCAAACATCGCGAATTTGCGCAACCGCACCCATGCCGTCCCAACCATCTTCGGCTTAAGGTGTACGGGCGGCGCTGCTTACTTCGCGTAAACTAAGATGATTAGCTTTTGGTGGAAATGGAACTTAACGCCAAATTTGCGGTCAAACGCTACCGGATTTCACGTACGACATAAAAAATCTGCAGCGTCGCGACTAACTCGGTTGTCGCTGCCCACCCGTCTACAACACTCGATAAGGGTCAAAAAAGCGGGCCGCGGCGTCCGCTTCACCGCGCATCCGCGGCGCGATTAGCTCGGCGCAAAGCGATGCAAACGTCACACCATTTCCACCAAATCCATAGGCAAGTGTGACGTCCTCCATGTTCCGCGCCGCGCCAATAGCCGGCAAACCGTCAGGTGAGCCGCCAAAGCTTGCCGCCCATGCGCAATCGTACTCGATGTCGTCACGTCCAATGAGTTTCGCTGCTTTAGCCTGCAGTGTCCCGCTTTTCGCAGGTATCAATGCGTCCCGCCGAATAGCGTCTACAAACTCCTCATCCTCGCCGCCAACGATGATCCGGCCGTCGCTGGTGGCGCGCGCGTATAGGTAGGGATCCGCAGCTTCCCAAAGCAGTGCGTTCTCCCTCCACGCCGGCGCCGCGCCCGGCTTGCTGGCGATGGCGTAACTCGAAGAGAGTGAAAAGTGCTGCGGCAAGAATAGCCGCGCCGCCTCGTAGCCGCTTGCGAGAACCACGCTCTTTGCCAGCAGATCAGCGCCGTCATTCCCGCAGACGCGCACTCCGCCCGCTTCTCGCGCCAAGCCAATAACATCGAAGGGGAAGCATAGTCTTGCACCGTTGGCGCGCGCTGCATTGATCAAGCCGAGCGTGAGCGCGACCGGATCGACCTCATAGCTACCCGAAGAAAGCAACGCAGATCGTGGCGCTATATCGAAGCGTTCGCGCACCGCCTCTGCGGCCAGAAATTCCGACGGCAAAGACGCCTTGGCGCGCGCATCCGCCTCTAGCTTTAGCCCAGCATCGTCGAGTACATCGCCCGCAAGGTAGAGTTCGGGCCGCGCACGCCAGCCGCAGTCGATGTCGAGCTTTCGAATGCGCTGATCCAGTGCTCGGACAGCCTCGAACACGCGCCGCCATCTCTCTGCCGCCTCGCCTTCACCGACCGTTCGGGCCAGGTGCGTAAGCGGCACATCAGCGCCCCACATCACAAGCGCGGTGGAGGCTGCGGTCGCGCCACTTGCGGGCGCTCGGCGATCGAGCACCACAACGCTCAAGCCCATATCGGAAAGACGTTCGGCGACCATTGCGCCCATCACCCCAGCGCCAATGACAGCCACATCCGCCTTCGCGGGCGCTTCATCAGACTCGGGGCCAAGGGCTGGCTGACGCCAGCAATTGCGCCCGCCGCGTAAATCGAGCTGTTCAGTCAGCATAGTGACGGCCCCGCTAATGCAGGCAGGTAAGCGTAATTGACCGGTTCAGTTCCCTGAAAGGCGCCGAGGCGCCGTCAGTGAATTCGGATGATCTCAGCCGTCCGCGCGCCAAACAGGGACACGCCGAGCATGCCGAGAAGCGTTCTGCGGTGACCTTCCGGCGGCAGGCGAGTGGCGACGCACTCGATCGCCATGGTGTGCTGCAAGCCCACGATACGCGCCGCAAACGCTTCGGCCTGACCTCGAAGAAACGCACAATCGAGGAGAACGATCACCGGCCGCTTGCCACGGGCCTCTGCTGCGGCCGCATCGAAATCGGAGAAAACCGAGGCGCGGTTCGTCAGCTCTACGATGGAATATTGATAGCGCTGGCGATCCAAGCCGGCGACCAAGTCGCGAGCGTGCAATCGATCGTCGGTGACAACGATAAGGCCGATTTCGGCGCCGCTGGATTGATCGCTCGCCACGCGTTTAAGCGCCCGCCCCCCGCTGGACCGTCGCCAAAACTTGCCCCCACGTTAACAGCACGGCCGGCAGCCGGTTTTCGATCGCGAGCATGAATACGGTCTCGATGCGGAGCCACGATGGCAGCGCGGGAACTCTCATTCTAACCGCGGGCCCCTTGTCTTTCCAAGGCTTGCGCTCTGCGTTGGCTAACGAGACTCGCCCAGAAACGTGCGTAAGTCTGCGGCAGATTGGCCGGGCGCCTCCTCCATCGGCATATGTCCGGTGTTTGGGTAAATCACGAGTTGTGCCTGGGGCATCGCACCTGCGAGCGCACGACTGTCCTCGACCGAGATGATCCGGTCATTCTCGCCGTGCATCACCAACGTATTGATGGCGATCCCGGCAAAGGTCTCGGAGGTCAATGGCGCCTCGCCCCGAGTGTTTCGACCAGACGAAAGCAATGCGCGATGCCCCGGCGCGCGCGCCAGATCGACATAGCGATCCACCACCTCCTCGCGCACCATCTCTCGATCATGATACGCCGAAACGAGGCCACGTTCAGCAAACAGCCGCGGATTGATGTGGCGAACAATTGCTCGACCAACAGGGTTGCTCAGCAATTGAAACGCCAGTGGCGGGCGTCCACTGCGCCCTTCGGTTGGCCAAGCAGCGGCGGCAACCAATACGAGCGCGTCCAGTTTCTCAGGGTGCGCGAGCGCATAGCGCACCGCAACGGCGCCACCCATCGAGTGCCCCACAATCGTAAAGCGACGAACGTTCAAATGCTGGGCGAGTTCATCGATCAGCTCAGCGTTTGAACTGGCGGAGAAGCTGTAACGCGCCGGCGCCCGTGTGAGCCCGTGACCTGGAAGATCGACACTGACGATTCGATAGTCTGTCTCCAGCCGCTCTACCCAAGGCTCCCACGTGTGCAGCGATGCGCCAAAGCCATGCACGAGAACAAGCACAGGCGCAGTCGCTCGCCCGTGCACCCGGTAGTGCATCCGCACACCGTCGGACAACTCAATGGATTGCGACGCCCCGCTCGCATAGCGGCTCTCTAGGGTCGCATACGGGATGTCGCGGCTGAAGGGCGCGCACGACGCGAGGCCAAACGCGGCAGCCAAAACTCCTAAAGCCCGCCACCAATGCATCGACCGCCCCTTATCTGTTCGCCGGGCCCGTCGACGTCATCGGGCGCCGCTAGTATACGATACACCGCGCATCAGAGTTCGCTGCACTGCACAACTGACATTCCAGACGCCGAAAACAGCACATCGGTGAACCGAAACCAGCTGTCGCGCGTAGCACTACTAGGACTACTGCACCCACCGCCCTGACGGCTGTAGTTGTCGAAATTTCTTGACAGTTTCGTCGCTCAGGCGTCGGAGTTGCCGGCACTAGACTCTTTGGGAGGAGCTTTCATGCGTTCAGTATTTGGCGCCGCAGCGCTTGGCATTATTCTCGCCGTCGCGGCCTGTTCGCCGGCCGCCGAAAAGGCCGAAGCGCCTCCTACGGAGACAGCCGAAACCCCGGCGGCAACTCCCCCGGCCGCGGAAACACCAGCTGGTCCGCCCGCCGCCACTTTGATCGCGCTCGACATCACGGACGCCAGCGGCGCTCAGCTTTCAGGCGATACCGAGCGCGGCCGCCGCATCTTCGCTCAATGCGCAACCTGCCATTCGCCGGACGCCGGCGTGAACCGCGTGGGCCCATCGCTGCACGGGATCATCGGGCGCGCATCGGGAACGGTTCCTGGCTTCCGCTATTCCGCCGCGAACCAGGCTTCGGACATCACATGGACGCAGCAGGAGCTGTTCAGCTACCTCGAAAACCCACGCGCCAAGATCCCTGGCACGACAATGGCGTTCGTTGGCCTCCGCAATCCGCAACAGCGCGCTGACGTGATCGCTTATCTCCAAGCAACCACTGCCAACTAAGCGCTTCTGAGACACGAGTTGGAAGGCCGCCGATGCACCTGCGTCGGCGGCCTTTCTTTTTCAGGGCATAGGGCGAAATATGATCGTCGTACGCCCGAGCTCAAAGCCGAATTTCGTAATGCTTGCAGTGTTCAGCAGCGCGTCTTCCGCGATCTGGACGAACGTGTCGCGAAAGCGCACCCGCAGACTCCGAGCGCCGAGCTTGAGTGAAAACAGGTAGGACCAACGCAGCACGCCTGACCGAACACCCCCGTGCGCCTCACCAATCATGTCGTCGGCACTTGCCGTATAGCCTTCGGGGCCAACGGGCATAATCCGCCAGACGCGCTGCTCGGTCGCGCCGTCATCGAACAGAAAATCCTCACTCAAGACCAGCACGCCATCGTCGAGCCGGCCTTCGAGCTCGACAGAGAACCGGCGCCGAATCCGGCCGGTGAAGTCCTGGAAAACGCCCTCTGCTCGGGAACGGCCAAGCAGGAATTCTTCAATCCGAAACGCGCCGTCCGGCAGTCGGCTCACCGGCGGCGCATGAGATCGATCAGGTGAAACGGAAACGACGCGGCGATCAACAACGCTACCCATGGCCATTCCGCTCCAACCAAAGCCGCCCGGATCGCCAGCAAAAGAATGGCGCCGGGCATCAACGCAAAGAACAAGTCCACGGCCGCGCGCCTGCGCTGACCTGCTCGCAAGCTCACGAGCACCACGAACTCGATCACGATCACCAGTAGAACGACATCCACCGCGCGACCGCTCAGTACGAAGTCCTGCATTGCGCGCGCCTCCGGTTTCGTTAGCCGAACGGCCCGTTCAAACGCACAACTTCAAAGTTAAGTACGGTCGCAATCGAGACCCAGATCAGGTACGGCGTGAGCAAAACGCCCGCGAGGCGCGCGTGGCGAGACGTGAATACGATCAACGCCACAATCGAAAGCCACAGGAACGCGACCTCAATGAGCGACCAGTCCGGACGATGCACGCGGAAGAACAGCAAGCTCCAGAGCACGTTCAAGAAGCCGTTCAGCGCGAATAGGCCGATCAGCCATTCGCGCTCGGCGCCCTTGGGCGCTCTTCGCCATGTGACGACGGCTGCTGCCGCTGTCAGTGCATAGATCGTTGTCCAGATAGCGCCAAAAGCCGGCCCAGGCGGCTGCCAATCCGGCTTTTGCAAAGCCTGATACCAAGGGCCCAAATCCGTCACCGTACTGCCGAGCGCGCCCACGAAGACCGCCGCCGCCGCTGCGACCGCGATCGGGCGCCATTTGCCGCTCACGTCGTTGGCGACATGCCGAGCAGGTGCCCCATGTCCTTCATGAAGATGCGCATATGCGCGGCAGGATCGGCGCGCACCAATTCCTTATTCATGTAGGCCTGCCAGGTAAGGCGTTGCACGTCAGGATCGGCGCACATGGAGACGAAGCGTTCGCGGCGTTTATCGCTGCGGTACCAAAAGTGCTGCATGATGCCGAGGATGAAAAACACTTGCCCGTGGTCGCGCATGAACGTCTTGCGCGCGCTCGCGAGGCTCTGCGGTTTGCCGGTGCTGAGAAATGTATCGACCGCCTCCGCCGCAACGCGCCCGCCGATCATCGCATAATAGATGCCTTCACCCGACGCAGGGGCCACAACACCCGATGCGTCGCCCGCCAGAACGACATCGCGGCCGTTGTCCCAACGCGCCAGCGGCTTCAGCGGAATCGGCGCGCCTTCCGTCCGCACCGTCTCGCATCCTGCAAGCCCTGAGCTTTCGCGCAACGCCGTGACCGCGCCCCGGAGCGAAAAGCCCTTATTGGCGGAGCCAACGCCGACGCTGGCCGTGTCCCCGTGCGGAAATATCCAGGCATAGAAATCCGGCGAAAGCTTACCCTGATAATAGACGTCACACCGCCGCCCATCGAAATCGGAGAAGCCCTGCGGCGGCGAGCGAATGATTTCGTGATACGCAAACACACAGGGCATTTTGTCGGCGCCCTTCACGGTCTGCTGCGCCACCTTGGAGCGCGCGCCATCGGCGCCGATGACCACGCGCGCCCGCACGCGGCGCACCATGTCTTTGTCTGTATCTTTGTCATGGTAGCAGACGACGGCGACGCCATCGTCGTCATGCTCGATGCGTAAGAATGATCCAGCATGGCGCTCGGCGCCGGCGGCGGCGGCGCGCTCACGCAACCATTCGTCGAAGTGCTCGCGGTCCACCATGCCAACGAAACCGCCATCGATCGGCATATCCACTTCGCGCTCGGAGGGCGCCACCATGCGGGCAGAGGTGGCGCGCGCCACAAGCAGGTGATCGGGAATTTCGAAATCGCGGATGAGACGCGGCGGAATCGCGCCGCCGCAGGGTTTGATGCGCCCTGCACGATCGAGCAACAGAACCTTATAACCTGCCCGCGCGAGATCAGTCGCCGCCGTCGCCCCAGCTGGGCCGCCGCCGACGATGACGGCGTCATAAGTCAGCCTCTTGATCATGAGCGCACTCCTTCGAGCGCATCGGGTGCGCCCTCTCCGCGCGGCGCCGGAGCGCCGGTCAAATCGAGGCGGCTCGCGAGCACCGCCGCAAAAACAAAAAGCGCCGCTTCGAACGAGAAGACGATCAAGAATGCGCTGGACGTCTCGGCCAGCAGCGCCCGCAGAAGATCAACGCCGGCCGCGCCCGCGAATCCGCCACACGCAAAGGCGATCGCCTGCGCCGCACCCCATACGCCCATGCGCACGCCTTCGCGCGCACTACGCCCCTCGCCCGCTAGGCCCATCATCGAACCGATTGCGGAGACAGCGAACACACCGTTGGCGAATCCGAGCGCAAACACGGTCGGCTGTAGCGGCCATGCCGGCCCAACAAGCGCCGCGCAGGAAAGCGCACCTAGCGCAAGCGCAGAACCGACGCACCCGGCGATGGTCCATTGCCGCATCCAGGCGCGCTTCTTATCGCCGAACCGGGCGCCGCAGACACCGACCAAAATCATGCCGAGCAGCACGCCGCCATGTTGCACGCCCGCCAGTTGCGTCGACTGTCCCGGTGTCATGCCGAACACCAAGCCCGCGAACGGCTCAAGAATGAGATCTTGCGCGCTGTAGGCCAGCATCGAAATGAACACGAAAATCGTGAAGCGACGCGCCAACGGCTCGGCCCAAATCTCGCGCATCACTTGCGCAAATGGCGGCTTCTGCTCTTGCGTCTCCGGCTGACGCTCTGGCTCGCGCTCCACGCCCCAGACGGCGATCAATGTCACGAGGAACGCGGCGCCAGCTACGCCTGCGGCCACATAAGCCAAACGCTGCGGCGAGAACGGATCCAGCAATGCGCCCGCAACGCCCGCAGTGATGACGATCCCCACAATCATCATTATCCACGTGGTTGCGGCCGCGGCGGGGCGGCGTTGCGGCGCGGTCCGTGTCGCAAGGAGCGCCAGCAGCGAGGTGCCGCTCGCGCCGACGCCGGCGCCGATCATGGTGAAGGCGAGCACGCCGAGCAAAATTCCAAGCACTGGCGATGAAGCCATGATCAGCGTAGCGTCTGTCGCCAACACGCCGCCGAGCGCCAGAATGCCCATGCCGCCGACAATCCAAGGCGTGCGGCGATGGCCCATGTCAGAGCCGTAGCCCCAACGCGGCCGCGAGAGCTGAATGGCGTAATGCCAAGCGACCAGCGCCGCAGGCAGCATTGCCGGCAAAGCGTATTCCACCACCATGACGCGGTTGAGCGTGGACGTCGTCAGAACGACGATGGCGCCCAGCGCGCTTTGCACGAGGCCGAGCCGGATTATGCCAAGCCAACTCAGATGCGTGTTGGTCATGCGCCGGCTCCAGCGAGGCCGCCGAGAGCAAACGCGCTGACCAGCATGCCGAGAACATAAAGAAGAACGCCCGTTCCGTTGAACCAGGGCGCGAGTTTGCGCGGATCGGTGATCAGCCGCGCCATCAGATAAATTTGAATGCCGAACGAGACGGTGACGGCGATGGCGTGCAGCGGCTGACCCCAGGCCAACAACAACGCGATCACCACCGCTTGCGGCGCAAGCATGACGGCGCAAGCGACCTTTGCTGCGTTATCGACGCCCAATTGAACCGGCAGCGAGCGTACGCCCGTTTGGCGATCGCCTTCGATCGCCTTGAAGTCGTTCAGAACCATGATGCCGTGCGCACCGAAACTATAGAGCGCAGCGACGATCAGAATTTGCGGATTTGGCAGGGCGCCGAGCATGACTGCAGCGCCCGTGAACCATGTGATGCCTTCATAAGAAAGCGCGCACGCCGCTGGGCCCAGCCACCCGCTCTGCTTCAGCCGCAATGGCGGGGCGCTGTAAATCCAGGCGAGACCCATGCCGACCACGGCAGCGCCAAACACCCACGGTCCAAGCGCGTAGGCCCACAGCATGGAAACGATCGTCCAACCGATCGCGATGAAAAGCCCCCAGCGCCCGGGAATGCGGCCTGATGGGATCGGCCGATTAGGTTCATTGATGGCGTCGACGTCGCGGTCGTACCAATCGTTGACGGCTTGGCTGGTGGCGCAAATGAGCGGCCCCGCCAGGATGATGCCGGCCACTGCCATTGGCCAACGCGCACCCAAATCGGCGCCGGACGAGATCACGCCGCAGCCGAACGCCCACATCGGCGGAAACCAAGTGATCGGCTTAAACAGCTCGAGCACTGCGCTTGGCGCAGGAAAAGATCTCAGGGTGCCGGCGGCTGTAGTGGGAGCCATGCCGAACGCTACAAATGACACTTCAGACTGTCAATTAAAGTTGACGGTCGTGTCAGTCGTTCCCGGAAAAATCTCCGAGCCCGTAGCGATGCAGTTTCGAGTAAAGGCTCTGCCGGCTCAGACCCAAAACCTCGGCTGCTGAAGCCCGGTTGTTGCCGGTGAGTTCAAGCGCCGCTTCAATGCAGAGCCGCTCAACCAAGTCGGTCGTTTCGCGTACCAATTCTTTCAAGGGCACACGCCCGACGAGGTGCGAAAGCTGCTCCACAGAACGCGGCAATTCCCCGGTCACACCTGGGCGCGCAACGGGCGTGCGGACGACGCTGCGAATTGAGAAGCCAAAGCAAGGTTGCTCCGAGTCAGCGACGTGTACCGCTGACACCTCCACGTCCTCTTGCTCACCCAATCGGTTACGAAGAATCGTTGCGAAGTTTTTGAGCGAACCGTGCTGACGCAGACTCGAGACAAGAATGTTTCGGTCGATCTCTGGGCGGCCGAGAAAACTCTCCAAGGATTGGCCTTGCGCCTGCTCTTTGCTGGCCAAACGCGTGAGATCGAGAAAGGCATTATTCTCCGCAAGAATGCGGAGATTCTCGTCCGTCACCACGAACGCATCTGGGATGCGCTCAAGTACATCTATGAGGCGCTGCGCAGATTCCGGGACGCGCGCGAAGTCCAAATCTCGCGCGCTCAGTCGAACCAGAAAGAGCGACGCGCGATCTTGCCTAAAGAGTGACGCCGCAACGTTAAATGTCCGTCCGCCACTTTGAAGAGTCGCTTGTGCGGTGAGATTTCCGCCGCCATGGGCCATAGCCAACAAAGACACCGCAGCGTCGCGTGATGCACCATCGAAAGCAGCCGCAAATGCACGCCCGATTAGCGGCGCAGACACGCCTCCGATAAGTCTCTCAGCGGCCGGGTTCGCTTCTATGATCTTTCGCGTGGCCGCATCAATGACGATGACCGCTTCCGACGCGAGCTGGAACAGCAAGCGATAGCGCGACTCGGCGTCCCGCAGCCGCGTGTAATCACGCTCCATCGTCTGCTGCGATTGAATGAGTCTTTGCTGCAGCTCTGCCGCTGCGCGATGATCGCGACCGATAGCAATTACGCGGCCGTCTTCGCCAGCATTGACAGCAATGTACCGCACCGCCACCGAGGCGCCGCCAATGATAGGGTGATTGATTTCACGCCAGCGAGCGCCCGCGTCGTTAGCCGCGTCGTGCAGAAGTTCTTCGATTTTCTGTTTGCTGTCAGTGGAAACGGTGTCGGCCCAGCGGCGATCGAGCCAGCCTTCAAAGCCGTCATTGACCATATCCCGGCTATTCACCGCGATATCGCGAATAAAACCGCCACGATCGATGATCATCGCGACGTCGCCGCCAGCGGCGACGACCTTGGCCGCGACTTTGCCGTCGAGGGCGCCCAATAGGTTTCGCGCGAACCTCGGTTCGACGCGCTCCGCGGGGGACGTGTGGATAGTCATCAGAACTCGCACTCGCCCTTCTTCTGGCGCCGCCGCAGATCAGCGATGTGCGAGTTGCCTCACTGCCACCTCAGCCTTCAGCACAGCTTCCTTAGCGTCGGCCGCCATCGCATCGGCCCCAATTCTCGCCACCAGTTCCGGCCGCTCCAGGAAGAGCCGCCCGCCCACCATGATACTGATGTCTCGATTCCTTGACGCTCCCCGAATGGACATAATCATTGGCGCGATTTGATCAAGTCGCTCGTCTGAGCTGGCTGTCATCCCGAATACGTCGAACCTGTGAGCCTGCACAGCGCCTAGAATTTCGGTGATCGCCCCGGAGAGCTCGGTCCATGTCCGCCAACCTGAGCGCCGGAAAAATTCTTCGATGATCACGAGGCCAAAGGTGTGCTGCTCGCCGGGGGCGGGCGCAAACAACGCCGCGCGGCCGTTGGATACGAAGCCTTCGTCCACGGGGTCATGCAAACTCAGTTCGCGCACCACCTGCTGCAGGCGACCGAGCGCGATGGTGACATCAGCGAATGAGACTTGGTCGTCGCTCCAGAATTCACCCAAGCGACGCGCAGTGGGCCCGAGCAGATCCAGGTAGATCGCTTCCATAGACACGCCTTGCTGCAGCAAGCCGCCGATGATCGCGAGCAGCGATTCATGGCTGGTCGAGAGCGTGTAAAGGGCAAATTTTTCAGTGGTTTCAGGGCCGAGCTCAACAACGTCACGCGACTTCGGAGCGGCGCCAACCTGGCCATGCACCAGCATCAAGCGCGGGATAATCTCACCTTCAACAAGGCTCGCCAACTGCTCGGATTGTTCGCGTCTCGATCGCGCCCGCCCTCGAGCGCTGTCAGGTTGTCGATCCCGCCCGGGGGACCCCAGTCGTTTTGGTTCTTCGCCGCATAGATCGAACGCCGGCGACTGCGGAAGGCTGGCCATGGAGGGCCCCCTTTTCCCGCGGAGTTTCCCTAGTCACGCAGCTCCGCACTGCGCTGCTCCTGCACGCTGGACCAGAACAATGGCCCAAAAAGCAGGCGTTCCCTCCCGACACGCCCGCCCTCATTGCGAGGATCTTTGGTCTCGGTTCGAAAGGGTAAGCAGACTTAACGACACCTGGCGAGCTTTATTTGGTCCAAACGGCGCATCTGTCCAAAATATTGGACGTTCCACTTCCTTGACAACATCAGATGCGCGGATAGGCTTCCTTCCACGACGCGTGATTGTTCGGGAGGTCGGCGGTGTACGAAAAGCGACCGCAATCCGGAGGGGGCAGCCCCTCGCGCACACCGGGCCCGGCAGCGGATCGCTCGCACCGTCCCAACTTTTTTGACACTTGGATCGATTCAATAGCGCCATGCCCCTGGCCCGCTCACATCGGCTCGCACATCGAGTCGCGCGAGAAAAGCGAAGCCGGCAAAGTCGCGCTGTACACACCTGAAGAGCGCGCAAAGCGAGACGCTTCGCCCTGGACTCTTGTGCAAGCGATCCTCGCGCCGCTGCAGTTCATCGTGTTCGCGATCAGCCTTGGATTAGTGATCCGCTTCCTGGTCACGGGCGACGGCTACGAACTCACCACCGCGTCAATCCTGGCAAAGACCTTTCTTCTCTATCTCATCATGATCACCGGATCGATCTGGGAGAAGGAAGTCTTCGGCAAATACCTCTTTGCACGCGCCTTCTTCTGGGAAGACGTTTTCAGCATGCTCGTGCTTGCATTGCAGACCGCATATTTGGTCTCGCTGCTCGCGGGCTGGGGCACGGCTCAGCAACAGATGATGATCGCCGTCGCGGCATACGCCGCTTACGTCATCAATGCCGGCCAATTCCTGATGAAGCTGCGTGAAGCGCGCCTGGAGGCCGAACGTACGGCGATGACGCCGCTCGGCGCGGACCGACAAGCAGCATGATTCCAGCCGCCCCCAACGCCGGATGCGACAGCGCGGCCGCCCCGGTTTTACGCGAACGCGGCCAAAGAGAAGTATTCTGCGGGCTTACAGGCATCGTCTGGCTGCATCGCAAAATTCAGGACGCATTCTTCCTCGTCGTAGGCTCGCGCACTTGCGCCCACCTCATTCAATCCGCGGCTGGCGTTATGGTGTTCGCCGAACCGCGATTCGCGACGGCGATCATGGAAGAGAAAGATTTGGCCGGTCTCGCCGACGCCAATGAAGAGCTCGATAACGTCGTCGATCGCCTGCTTGAACGCCGGCCAGACATTAAACTGCTCTTTCTCGTGGGCTCGTGCCCGTCGGAAGTGATCAAGCTTGATCTCTCGCGCGCGGCGCAGCGGCTCTCGACGAAACATCAGCCCAAAGTCCGTGTGCTCAATTATTCGGGCAGCGGCATCGAGACGACGTTCACGCAAGGCGAGGACGCATGCCTCGCCGCCCTGGTTCCGGAAGCACCAAGCGCCGGCGATGACGCTACCCCTTCCCTGCTCGTCGTCGGCGCGCTTCCGGATGTCGTCGAGGATCAGTTCTCGCGCCTGTTCGCTGAACTTGGCATAGGGCCCGTCGCATTTTTTCCACCGCGTCGCTCGGGCGAAATTCCGGCTGTCGGCCCAAACACGCGCATGCTGATCGCGCAGCCGTTCCTTGGCGACACTGCCCGCGCGCTCGAAGCGCGTGGCGCAAAGCGTTTGCCGGCGCTGTTTCCGTTCGGCGCTGAAGGCACCACGCACTGGCTGAAGGCCGCCGCCGATGCTTGGGATGTGCCGGAGATGGATTTTCGCCGCGTCGTCGCTCCGCACCGCGAACGAGCAAAACGCGCGCTGGCGCGCTCCAAGGAAACGCTCGACGGCCGCAGCATCTTCTTCTTCCCGGACTCGCAATTGGAGCCGCCGCTCGCGCGTTTCCTCGCCGAAGAGCTTGGCATGCGGCCGATCGAAATCGGCACGCCTTATCTCAACCGCGACCTGCTCTCGGAAGAGCTGAAGCGCTTGCCGGAAGGTGCGCAGCTCAGTGAAGGCCAGCATGTCGATAAGCAGCTGGATCGCTGCCGCGATGCGCGCCCTGACCTTGTCGTCTGCGGCCTCGGCCTCGCCAATCCGCTCGAAAGGGAGGGACTGACAACAAAGTGGTCGATCGAACTCGTGTTCTCGCCCGTGCACGGCTTCGACCAAGCGGGCGACCTCGCCGCTCTGTTCGCGCGCCCGTTCGCGCGCCGCTCCGTGTTGAGGGTCTGACGCGATGAAATTGACCGTCTGGACCTATGAAGGACCACCCCACGTCGGCGCGATGCGGATCGCAACGGCGATGAAGGGTTTGCATTACGTGCTGCACGCGCCGCAGGGCGATACGTACGCGGACCTGCTGTTCACGATGATCGAGCGCCGCGATGCGCGCCCGCCGGTCACTTACACGACGTTCCAGGCGCGCGATCTCGGCAGCGACACCGCGCAACTCTTCAAGACGGCAGCGCTGGAGGCTTATAAACGCTTCAAGCCGGAAGCGATGATTGTCGGCGCTTCGTGCACGGCGGAACTCATTCAGGATGACCCGGCCGGCCTTGCCCGCGCGCTGAAACTGCCGATCCCGGTTATCGCGCTTGATCTTCCTTCCTACCAGAAGAAGGAAAATTGGGGCGCGTCGGAGACGTTCTATCAGCTCGTGCGCACCTTCGCGCCGAAGGTAGAAGGCGCACCGGAACGTACGCCCGGCTCGCGCCCGCGCTGCAATATCCTGGGCCCAACCGCACTCGGCTTCCGCCACCGTGATGATGTTGTCGAAGTGAAACGCCTGCTGGCGCGGCTTGGCGTCGATGTAAACGTAACCGCGCCGCTGGAGGCCACGCCCTCGGACCTCGCGCGCCTTACCGATGCTGACTTCAACGTCGTGCTCTATCCGGAAATCGCCGACGTCGCCGCCCGCTGGCTCGAGCGCACGCACGGCCAGAAAATGATCCGCACCGTGCCGATCGGGCAGAACGCGACCAAGGATTTCATCAACGAGATCGCCGCGCTGACCGGCATCGATCCAACACCGTTGCTGAACGACGCTGACGCGCGCCTGCCCTGGTGGTCGCGCTCCGTCGATTCCAATTATCTCACCGGCAAACGCGTCTTCATTTTCGGAGACGCCACCCACGCCATCGCCGCCGCCCGCGTCGCTTCGGAAGAACTGGGTTTTGAGGTCGTCGGCCTCGGTACTTACGCCCGTGAGTTCGCGCGCGATGTCCGCGCTGCTGCCGAAAAGCTCGGCCTCACGGCGCTCATCTCCGACGATTATCTCGAAGTCGAGCAAGCCATCGCCGAGCTGCAGCCTGAACTGGTGCTAGGCACGCAGATGGAGCGCCACATCGCCAAGCGCCTCGGCATCGGCTGCGCCGTGATCTCGGCGCCGGCGCACGTGCAGGATTATCCGGCGCGCTTCTCGCCGCAAATGGGCTTCGAAGGCGCGAACGTGCTGTTCGACACCTGGGTGCATCCGCTGGTGATGGGCCTCGAAGAGCACTTGCTCGCCATGTTCCGCGAAGATTTCGAATTCAACGACGCCGCCGGCCCCTCGCACCTTGCCGCGCATCAACCCGCGTCGCCGCCTGCCGCCGCGCCTGCGCCAAGCGACATCATCTGGTCCAAGGAGGCCGAAGCAGAGCTGACCAAAATTCCGTTCTTCGTACGCGGCAAGGCCCGCCGCAACGCCGAGCGCTTCGCCACCGAACAGGGCCTCGCCATCATTCAGATCGAAACGTTGTATGACGCCAAAAGCCACTACGCACGCTGAGACGCCTTCCGTCCGCGTCGTGATTGTCACGCTCGACAATCACCTCGCCGGAGTCGTGCGCCGTGCGGAGAAGGCGTTGGCGAGCGAGATCCCAGGGCTTTCCCTGAAGCTGCACGCCTCCACCGATTGGGGCGACAAGTCCAAAGCACTCGCGGAGTGCATCGCCGACATCGGCAAGGCCGACATCATCATCGCGACCATGCTGTTCATGGAAGATCAGGTCCAAGCCGTACTGCCGGCGATGGAAGCACGCCGCGACGCTTGCGACGCCATGATCTGCGTGATGTCGACCAGCGAGATCATCAAGCTGACTAAGCTCGGCCCGTTCCACATGGACGGTTCGCAGAGCGGGCCGATGGCGTGGCTGAAGAAGCTCCGCGGCTCGAAGACAAATTCCTCTGGCGCCGGCCAAATGGCCATGCTGCGCCGCTTGCCAAAAATTCTGCGCTACATCCCAGGCAAGGCGCAGGATCTGCGCGCCTACTTCCTCACCATGCAATATTGGCTCTCCGGCTCGCCGGAGAACGTGGCCGACATGGTGCGCTTCTTGATCGGCCGTTATGCCGAGGGCGAGCGGCGCGTCCTGCGCGAACGGATCGCTGCCGGCCCGCCGCGCGAATATCCAGAGATCGGGCTTTATCACCCACGCGCCGCGACCAAGATCGTCGAGCTTGTTGAGAGCTTGCCGCAATCCTCGGCGACGGCCGGCGTTGTCGGCGTATTGGTGCTGCGCTCTTACGTACTGGCGAACGACGCTGGACACTATGATGGCGTGATCGATGCGCTCGAAGCGCGCGGCTTGAGGGTTATTCCGGCGTTTGCATCAGGCCTCGATGCACGCCCCGCGATCGAAAAATACTTTCTTGAGGACGGCGCGCCTGTTGTGGACGCGGTCGTCTCGCTCACCGGCTTTTCGCTCGTCGGTGGCCCCGCCTACAACGACGCAGCGGCGGCCGAAGAAATTCTCGCCAAGCTCGACGTGCCGTACATCTCGGCGCAGCCACTTGAGTTCCAAACTTTGGAGCGCTGGGGCGCATCCAGCACCGGGCTCTCGCCTGTCGAATCCACCATCATGATTGCGATCCCCGAACTTGACGGCGCCACCGCGCCGATCGTGTTCGGCGGCCGGTCAGATGGTTCTGGCGAGCCCTGCACCGGATGCAGCAAAGGTTGCCGCTTCGAGACGCAAGCTGTTGCATCGAAAATGTGCGCCTGCCCAGAGCGTGCCGAAATGCTAGCGGCCCGCGTGGACCGGCTCGTCTCGCTGCGCCGCAGCACACGCCGCAACCGCAAGGTCGGCATTGTTCTCTTCAACTTCCCGCCAAATTCCGGCGCCGTTGGTTCGGCCGCTTACCTCTCGGTCTTCGCATCGCTGCACAACACGCTGACGGCGCTGAAGGCAGGCGGCTACGACGTCGAAGTGCCGCGCACGGCGGAGGAAGTCCGCACCCGCCTGCTCGAAGGCAATGCCAAGCGCTACGGCACGGACGCCAACGTCCACACACGCATCCCGGCTGACGATCATGTGCGCCGCGAGCCGCATCTCGCCGAGATCGAAGCGCAGTGGGGGCCGGCGCCTGGCCGGCAGCTCAGCGATGGCCGCTCGATCTTCGTGTTGGGCGCACAATTCGGTAACGTGTTCGTCGGTCTGCAACCGGGCTTCGGCTATGAGGGCGACCCGATGCGCCTGATGTTCGAGGCGAGCTTTGCCCCGACGCACGCCTTCTCCGCCTTCTATCGTTGGCTGCGCGAAGATTTCGGCGCCAACGCGGTGCTGCACTTCGGCACTCACGGCGCGCTCGAATTCATGCCGGGCAAACAAGTCGGCCTCACCGGCTCAGATTGGCCGGATCGGCTCATCGGCGATCTGCCGAACTTCTACCTCTATGCCGGCAACAACCCGACCGAGGGCATGATCGCCAAGCGCCGTTCTTCGGCGACGCTGATCAGCCATTTGACGCCGCCGATCGCAAAATCAGGGCTCTATCAAAGCCTGCAAGACCTGAAGGCGCTCATCAGCCGCTGGGATAGCGCAGCGCGCATCGAGCGCGACACGCTCGCTGCCAGCATCCAAAGCTCCGCGTCTGGTCTTGAGATGGCGCCAGCTTCGCCGGCATGGACCGCCGAAAGCCATGCCGAGATCGCAGCTCTCACGGTGCGCGTTACCGAAATCGAAGACGCTCTGATCCCAAGCGGCCTGCACACGATCGGCGTGCCGCCGGATGCAGCCGAGCGCACCGACCTCCTGCTCGCGATTGCTGAGGGCAAAGGCGCCGCCCCGCCGCGCGCGGCGATCGAAGCCATGGTCGCCGGCGCATCGCCTGAAGCCGCGCTGGGCCGTGCTGGCAAAAAGTCCCGCGCCCTGCTCGACGCGATGCGCGAGCTGCAGGCGACCGACGCATTGCTCGCCCGCGACGCGGAACTCGAAGCAATTCTGCGCGCGCTCGATGCACGTTACATCCGCCCCGCGCCGGGCGGCGATCTCGTGCGCACGCCCGCAGTGCTCCCAACCGGGCGCAACATGCACGGCTTCGACCCGTTCCGTCTGCCGAGCGCGCTCGCAGTCCATGATGGAGCGCTACAAGCCAATCGCTTGCTGGCCGCGCACGCCAAGCGCAGCGGCGCCTATCCTGAATCCATCGCCATGGTACTGTGGGGCTCCGACAATCTAAAGAGCGAGGGCGGCCCGATTGCCCAAGCGCTGGCTCTGATGGGCGCGCGGCCGCGTTTTGACTCGTATGGCCGGCTCTGCGGCGCGGCGTTGATCCCACTCGCGGAGCTGAATCGCCCCCGCATTGATGTGGTGATGACGCTCTCCGGCATCTTCCGTGATTTGCTGGCGTTGCAAGTGCGTATGCTCGCGGAGGCCGCATATCTTGCCGCAGTCGCGGACGAGCCGCTTGAGCAAAACCATATCCGCAAGCACGCACTCGATCTTCAGGCGATCCATGGCTGTGACCTGGAAACCGCCGCCCTACGTGTGTTCTCAAACGCGGACGGCGCTTACGGCGCCAACGTCAATCAGTTGATCGATTCCGGCGTCTGGTCCGAGGAAGACGAGCTGGCCGACGCGTTCGAGAGCCGCAAGTGCTTCGCCTATGGGCGGACGGGCGCGGCTGTGCGTCAGTCAAAGATGCTGCGCAGCATCCTGAAGAGCGTCGATTTCACGTATCAGAACCTTGAATCGGTAGAGCTCGGTGTCACCAGCATCGATCATTACGTCGACACGCTTGGCGGCATCAGCCGCGCCGTGCAGCGCGCGCGCGGCGTCGCAACGCCGGTCTATATTGGCGACGAAACACAAGGCGAAGGCAAAGTCCGCACGCTTTCAGAGCAGGTTTCGCTCGAAACCCATACCCGCACGCTGAATCCGCGCTGGTACGAGGGGCTCTTGAAGCACGGCTACGAAGGCGTGCGCCAGATCGAGGCGCAAGTGACCAACACGATGGGTTGGTCGGCCACGACCGGTCAGGTCGAGCCCTGGATCTACCAGCGGATTAGCGAAACCTACGTGCTCGACGAAGCGATGCGCCGCCGCATGGCCGCACTCAATCCAAAGGCGTCCGCGCGCATGGCCAACCGCCTGCTTGAAGCCCACGACCGACAATACTGGCGCCCCGACGCAGCGACGCTCGATGCGTTGCGCAACGCCAGCGACGAACTCGAAGATCAATTGGAAGGCATCGCCGCACCAGCGGCGTGAGGAGCATAATGACCACCCTCGATTTACCCAGAGGCCTTCCCAAACGCCCCGACGGCGAAGGCAGCGTGCAGGTTCTCATGGATCCCACCATGAAGATCGAGCGCGCCAAAGTGTTCGCGGTTTATGGCAAAGGCGGCATCGGCAAGAGCACGACCTCGTCGAACCTCTCTGCTGCGTTCTCGCACCTCGGCAAGCGCGTGCTCCAAATCGGCTGCGACCCCAAGCACGACAGCACCTTCACGCTGACCAAGCGCTTGGTGCCAACGGTGATCGACGTGCTCGAAGGCGTAGAGTTTCACTCCGAAGAGCTGCGGCCCGAAGACTATGTCTATGAGGGCTATAACGGCGTCATGTGCGTCGAAGCGGGCGGCCCGCCTGCTGGCACGGGCTGCGGCGGTTATGTCGTCGGCCAGACGGTGAAGCTCCTCAAAGAACATCACCTGCTCGAAGACACCGACATCGTCATTTTCGACGTGCTGGGCGACGTGGTCTGCGGTGGTTTCGCCGCGCCCCTCCAGCACGCCGAACGCGCGTTGATCGTGACGGCCAACGACTTTGACTCGATCTTCGCAATGAACCGCATCATCGCGGCCATCAAAGCCAAGTCGAAAAACTATGATGTTCGCCTCGGCGGCGTCATCGTGAACCGCAGCGAAGGCACGGATGAAGTCGATCGCTATAACGCTGCACTGGGGCTTGAGCGGATCGCGCACTTTCCGATCCTGGACGAGATCCGCCGCAGCCGCTTGAAGAAGTCGGTGCTGTTCGAGATGGAGTCCACGCCGGCGCTCGAAGCGGTGAAGCTCGAATATATGCGCCTCGCCGCGTCGCTGCTGGTTGGTGACAAGCAATATGATTGCGTGCCGATGAAAGACCGCGACATCTTCGATTTCTTGGGTTTTGAATAATGAGCATCACCGATACCCAACGGCCGACGGCCGCCTACGAAGAACGCCGCGGGCGGCTGGAAACGTACTTCGACCGCACAGCGCTCGACGCGTGGGCGCAGCTCACATCAGATGCGCCTGTCAGCCGCATCCGCGCCACCGTCCGCGCCGGGCGCGACAGCATGCGCGATACGCTGCTGTCATGGCTGCCGCAGGACATGCGCAGCACCTCCCTGTTCGATGCCGGGTGCGGCACCGGTGCGCTTTCAGTGGCGGCCGCCCGTCGCGGCGCCCGCGTCACCGGCGTTGATGTCTCCGCCAGTCTGGTCAAACTCGCAAATGAGCGCGCGCCGAAGGACGTGGCGCCCGGCTCAATCGATTTCGGCGTTGGCGATATGTTCGACCCACGGTTTGGCCGCACCGACTATGTCGTCGCCATGGATTCGCTTATCCATTACCCGTCTGCCGAGATTTTGCGCGTATTGGGCGCCTTCGCCGCCCGCACGGACCGCGCCATTCTCTTCACCTTCGCGCCTCAGACGCCAGCGCTCTCGCTCATGCACGCCGCCGGAAAGCTTTTCCCGCGCGCGGACCGCGCACCGGCGATCGAGCCGGTCAGCGAAGCAGCGATCCGCCGAGGCATCGCCGCCTCGTCCGCATTTACAGGCTGGAAGATTGGGCGTGATGCCCGCATCAGCAGCGGCTTCTATATGTCTCACGCCATGGAGTTGGTGCGCGCATGAGCGAAAGCGCTCGCCCCCAACCGATGACGTGGCGCCAATTTTTGGCGCAGCTGCTTCCGTTTGCAGACTCGGCAACAACGGAGCTGCCGCTTGGCCAGCTGCTGCGCCTGGGGCTATTCCAAGTCTCTGTTGGCATGGCCGCAGTGCTGCTGACCGGCACTCTTAACCGCGTCATGATCGTGGAACTCGGCATATCGGGCTGGGTCGTCGCCTTGATGGTGTCGCTGCCGCTCGTGTTCGCGCCGCTGCGTGCGCTGATCGGCTTCAAGTCTGACACCCACCGTTCTGTTCTCGGTTGGCGCCGCGGGCCGTATATCTGGTTTGGCTCGATGCTGCAGTTTGGCGGTTTCGCCATCATGCCGTTCGCGCTGCTCATCTTGTCCGGCGACACGCACGGCCCAATCGTTATCGGCGAAGTGGCGGCTGCGCTGGCGTTTCTGCTGGTTGGCATTGGCATGCATACGACGCAGACCGCGGGTCTCGCGCTCGCGACCGATCTGGCGCCGCCTGAGGCGCGGCCACGCGTCGTGGCGTTGCTCTATGTCATGCTGCTGGCCGGCATGCTGATCAGCGCGCTGTTCTTCGGCTTGCTGCTCGCCGACTTCAGTGCGCTGCGCCTGATCCAAGTAATTCAAGGCGCGGCTGTCATTACAATGGTCCTGAATTGCGTCGCACTATGGAAACAAGAAGTGCGAAACGCGGCTCTGACCTCCCCTGACCGCGACCACGCCCCGTTCAAAGAACATTGGCGCGCGCTGATGGCTGGAGGGCGCACAAGCCGGCTCCTCTGCGCGGTCGGCTTCGGCGCCGCCGCTTTCAGCATGCAGGATGTCTTGCTTGAGCCCTACGGCGCACAGGTGCTGGGACTCTCTGTTGGCGAAACAACCGCGCTCACTGCTCTCTGGGCCTGGGGCGCGCTTTCGGGATTTGCGCTCGCGGCGCACCGCTTGAGCGAGGGCGACGAGTGTCATCGCTTAGCCGGCTATGGCGCGCTGTTCGGCGTTGTGGCGTTTTCGCTCGTCATTTTTGCTGCGCCACTCAACTCGGCGCCGATGTTCTGTGTTGGCGTCGCCGGTATCGGCTTCGGTGGCGGCCTTTTCGCTGTCGGCACATTGACGGCTGCGATGGCGCTATCGCGTGACGGTCAATCGGGTCTCGCGCTCGGCGCATGGGGCGCGGTGCAAGCGACTGCCGCCGGTGTCGGCATCGCCGTCGGTGGTGCGCTGCGCGATGTGGTTGGGGGCCTCGCCGAAAGCGGCGCGCTCGGTCCGGCGCTGGCCGGGCCCGCGACCGGATACGGTTTCGTCTATCACCTCGAAATTGGACTGCTCTTCGCTGCGCTGATCGCGATTGGCCCGCTTGCACGGCACGCGTCTCAGCACCCTCAAACTTCTACGACTAAATTCGGCATGGCCGAATTTCCCACCTGATCCCGCCAGGAGTAACGGCAATGGACCAAGTCTATAATGGGGGCCTCGATGTGACGGAGTGGGTGCTCTACGCATTCTTCCTTCTCTTCTTCGGCCTGGTTGCGTATTTGCGCCGCGAAGATCGCCGCGAGGGTTATCCTCTCGAGGACGACGTCAGCGGTCGGCACGAGCCGCTCGGCGGCCTGCTCTTCACTGCGCAGCCGAAAGTTTTTCGTCTCCCGCACAATGGCGGCACAGTTACCAAGCCGAACGCCACGCGCGACACCGGCGAACTCAAAGCCCGACGCACCGCGCCGTGGGCGGGTTCACCCTTGGAGCCGGAAGGCGATCCGCTGCAGGCAGGAATCGGCCCTGGCGCGTATGCGCAACGGTCGAAAACCCCGGATCTCATGATGCACGGCGCGCCGCGCATTGTGCCGCTGCGTGTTGCTGAAGACTTCTACCTCGACAAACGCGATCCCGATCCGCGCGGCATGCCAGTGATCGGCGCCGACAATGCCGTGGCCGGCACGATCAAAGATGTCTGGGTCGATCGTTCCGAGTATCTAATCCGCTATCTTGAAATGGCGCTGCCGGCCTCGGACAAGCGCGTTCTCATTCCGATGCCGATGGCAGTCATTCAGCGCGGTCGCAAGCGCGTGAAGGTCGATGCGTTGCTGGCCTCGCAATTTGCCGGCGCACCGACTTTGGCCAATCCGGACCAGATCACCCGGGACGAGGAAGAGCGCGTCAGCGCGTATGTTGGGGGCGGCATGCTCTACGCAACACCAGCCCGCGCGGAGCCTTGGCTATGAGCGAGCATGATTTCGAACCCGTTCGTGGGTTGCCAGGAGAGCTCCCCGCGGGCGAGCGCCTGATCTGGCAAGGCGCTCCCGATTGGTGGCCGCTGGCGCAGCGCGCATTTCATGTGCGCTCAGTCTCGGCCTATTTCGGCGTACTCATGGCGTGGCGCGGCATCGCTACGGCGTTTGAGGGTGCGACGTTTGTCGCTTCAGTCCAATCGGCGCTGCACGTCGCGCCGATTGCGATAGCCGCCGTGACTCTGCTCTGCGGCTTGGCGATCCTAACAGCACGCACCAGCGTCTACACGATCACCACCAAGCGGATCGTATTGCGCTTCGGCGTCGCGCTGCCCAAGGCCATCAACATCCCGTTCACGATTATCGAGAACGCAGCTCTCAAAGGCTTCAGCGACAAAACCGGCGACATCGCTCTGACGCTCACTCAACCGAATAAGATCGCATATTTCCTGCTCTGGCCGCATGCGCGGCCGTGGAAGCTGGCGCGGCCGGAACCGACAATGCGTGCGGTCGCAAATGCTTCGGTGGTCGCGGCGCGTCTCGCGGACGCGCTGAAAGCTGCGCACGGCGAACGCGGCGCGATAATCGCCCCGGTCCAAACATCCGAGCCAGCAGCGGCCCCTGAAGCAGTGCTGAGCCCGGCCTGAGGAAAGACAGATGAGCAACATCGACACCGAACCCTTTCCACGCTTCGCTCTGATCGCAGCTGCGGTGCTCATCGCAGGATCGATCACCGCTGCGGCCGCAGCGCGCTATGCGAAAGTGAATGCGCCGGAAGCGACGCTCTCGGAGAGTGTGACGCCGCTCGCGGCACGCGATCTTACCTTCTTCGACATGCCAGACGGCTCCGTCGAAGTCCGTGACGCAACCGGGACGCAAGTCCTGTTTGTCGCGGAGCCAGGCACAAACGGCTTCATTCGAGGTGTGATGCGCGGCATGGCGCGGGATCGCCGTTCACGCGGCATCGGCCAGGAGCCAGCGTTCCGCCTCGCCCAATGGCCCGATGGACGCCTCTCCCTGGAGGATCTCGCCACCGGCCGGCAAATCGAGCTTGGCGCATTTGGAGGCGACAACCGCGCCGCTTTCGCGCAACTGCTTACCGATGCCTCAACGAGCGCGTCATGATCACGCCTTTCACCCGCCAATCGCACGCGACGCAGTGCACGATCGAGATCGAGCATAGCGAGGACTATTTGCACGCTCATGTGGAGCTTGACGATGAGTCCGATCTGCGGCCGGGCGACCGGGTGAAAGTCCATGGCGCGCCGATCCGTGTCAGCTTTGGCGAGCGGCTCACTCTTCGGCGTCCCGCCACCGTAGAGCGCGCCGGATGGCTAGAGCGACAATGGACCAAGCTCACCGCACGCTTCGAACTCACTGAACTTTATGAAGTAAGCTTTTCGCCCAGGAGAATACTGTGACCACCGCCACCCTCGACGCGCCTCGGCCCATCAACGAGACAACGCGTATCGCGCAGGAAGACACGGTGCTGAGCCCGCGCTTCTACACCACCGATTTCGAGGCGATGGATCGCATCGATGTGACACCGGTGCGCCGCGAGTGGGATGCGCTGATCGCTGAACTCGCAGCGGACCCGAACCGCAACCATTTCAAGCGTACGGAAGCCTTCACCAACGCCTTGGATGATCTGGAGCCGGAACTCCGCAAGGAATGGGTGGATTTCCTGGTGAGCTCGATCACGGCTGAGTTTTCAGGCTGCGTACTCTACGCGGAGATCGCCAAGCGCTCGAAGAACCCGGACATCCGCGCGTTGTTCAAATATATGAGCCGCGACGAGTCGCGCCACGCCGGCTTCATCAATGAAGCGCTCAAAGATTACGGCATTGGCGTAGATCTTGGCTTTCTCACCAAAACCAAGAAGTACACCTTCTTCAAGCCGAAGTTCATTTTCTACGCGACCTACCTGTCCGAAAAGATCGGCTATTCGCGTTACATCACTATCTTCCGCGAATTGGAGCGCAATCCGGAACGCCGCTTCCACCCAATCTTCAATTGGTTCAAGGAGTGGTGCAACGACGAGTTCCGCCACGGCGAAGCGTTCGCCGTGCTGATGCGCAACGACCCCAAGCTTTTGACCGGCGGCAATCGCTTCTGGATCCGCTTCTTCCTCAATGCCGTCTATGCGACGATGTACGTGCGCGATCATGCGCGCCCAGCCTTCCATCGCGCGCTCGGCGTCGACCCTACGGATTATGACTATCGCGTCTTCCGCATCTGCTCTGAAATCACCAAGCAGGTCTTCCCGTTCACCTTGGACACAGACAGCCCGAAATTCCGCGCCCACATGGAACGCCTGCGCCAGCTTGCCGACGCCATGAGCGCGAACGCCGCGCGCGGCGGCGCATTCGCTGGCCTGCGCAAGATTGGGCTCGGCGCACAGCTGGCCGTGACTGCGATCAGCCTTTTCATGCACCCGGTCATCGAACACGAAACGCCGCGTGAGGTCCGCATGGCTCCGGCCTGGTGAGCAAGCGCTGCCCATGACCTTCGCCGCGATCGCCTCGCCGCTACTCTTTGCGGCCTTTGTCTGGTGGTTTTCCACCGGCGCGATCCTGTGGCTGGATCGGCGCCCGCGCGAGACGTTCGGCTGGAGTTTTGCGGCGACGACCATCATCGCCATCGGCGCACTGATCGCGCTTTTCGTCACCGCGGCACAAGAAACAATCGCTAGCGCCTACATCTCTTTCGCTGCGGCGATTGCCATTTGGGGCTGGCACGAGATGAGCTTTCTGATGGGGTTCATCACGGGACCACGGCGCCAGCCACTGCCGGCCGGAACAACAGGCTGGCGCCGCTTCTCGCTGGCGACCGCCACGATCATACACCACGAGATCGCACTCGCTTTGACGGCCGCTGCGCTTGTCGCTCTGAGCTGGGGCCAGCCGAACCAGATCGGCGCCATCACATTCTTGGTTTTGTGGGCGTTGCGCCTGAGTGCAAAATTCAATCTGTTTCTCGGCGCGCCTTACCGCGCCGAGGAGATGCTGCCGCCGCACCTCACGCACCTGAAGAGCTATTTCCGCAACCGGCGTATGAATGCCCTTTTCCCGCTTTCGTTGGCGGGCGGAGCGGCGTTGGCTTGGACACTCGGCACGATTGCATATGCGCCGGACGTTTCAGCCTTCACGCTCACTGGATTTTCGCTTGTGCTGTCGCTGACAGTGCTAGGCGTGATCGAGCACGTGTTCTTGTTCATCCCGCCGCCGAACGCGCTGCTCTGGGGCTGGGCCGAATCGAAGCCCGAAGAGCGCAATGCGCCGCTCGGCTAAACGCCGAGTTCGTCCCAGCGCTCTAGATATATTCTGAACCAAGGAGCGAACATGTGCGGTGCTGTACGCAGAGCATGCTGCATTTCAGGCCGGGTCATCCACCGCACGTCGCTGACCTCGTCAGGATCGGGGACTATCCGCAGCGTGTGGACATCTGCGTCGCCACGAAAAATGTGAACCCGTTCGTGCTCACGCAAGCCGTTGGTCACGTCCGCCGCATAATCGAGAACGTTGCAGGCGCGCAGCGCCACACTCAGGCCCAGCTCTTCCGTGAGGCGCCGGTGGGCGCTGGCGACTGGCGTTTCCCCCCAAGCGGGATGAGAGCAACAGGTGTTCGCCCAAAGCCCGCCGCAATGATATTTGCCCGGCGCGCGCTGTTGGAGCAGCAACGCATCCCCGGACATAATGAAGACGGACACGGCCAAGTGTAGCGCCCCTGTGCGGTGCGCTTCCATCTTCTCAAGCGGATAGAGCGACCCATCCTCGGCGATGCCGGGGATGATGAGCGGTTCTGGCGCCGCTTCCGCTACACGCGCTCGAGTGGCGTGCGTTTGCCTCATGCGGCGGCGACAGAACGACTAAGCGCGCATTGCGCCCAAAGCTCCGACAACGCCGTCACCAGGTGATCAATGTCCGCATCGGTGTGCAGTGGTGATGGCGTGATGCGCAGACGTTCAGTACCGCGTGGCACAGTCGGATAGTTGATCGGTTGAATATAGATACCGTACTGATCCAACAGCCAGTCGCTGATCTGCTTGCACTTCACCGGATCCTTCACCATCACCGGAATGATGTGGCTCGGGTTTTCCATGCACGGAATGCCGAGCGCCTCGAGCTTACGACGCACTTTGGCGACGCGCTCTTGGTGGCGCATGCGTTCGATCTGGCTCGCCTTCAGATGCTTGATGCTGGCAAGCGCGCCTGCGGCGACCGCTGGCGGCAGCGAAGTGGTAAAAATAAAGCCGGAAGCAAAGCTGCGAATAAAATCACAGAGCGCTTCCGACGCCGTGATGTAGCCGCCAAACACGCCGAAGGCTTTGCCAAGGGTGCCTTCAATGACCGTCAGCCGATGCATCAGACCTTCCCGCTCGGCAACGCCGCCGCCGCGCGGGCCATAGAGGCCGACGCCATGGACCTCGTCGAGGTATGTCATGGCGTTATGCTTCTCGGCGACGTCACAGATCGCGGCGATCGGTGCGATGTCACCGTCCATAGAATAAACGGACTCGAACGCCACCAGTTTGGGACGCGATGGATCAATTGCCGCGAGCTTGCGATCAAGATCCTCTGGATCGTTGTGATTGAAGACGATGCATTCGGCACGGCTGTGGCGAATGCCTTCGATCATTGAAGCATGGTTGCCAGCATCGGAAAGAACCACACAGTTTGGCAGTTTCGACGCGAGCGTGCTGACCGCCGCCCAGTTCGAGACATAACCGGATGTGAACAGCAGCGCCGATTCCTTCTGGTGGAGATCGGCGAGCTCCTGCTCCAACAGTACGTGATAATGGTTCGTGCCGGAGATATTGCGCGTGCCGCCCGCGCCTGCGCCGCAGCGATCGAGCGCTTCGTGCATCGCGGCGACCACCTTGGGGTGCTGGCCCATGCCGAGGTAATCGTTGGAGCACCAAACTGTAACCTCTGCCGCGCCGGCTTCGGTGTAACGCATCGCGCGCGGAAAGTTGCCGGCCTTGCGTTCGAGATCAGCAAAAACACGATAGCGGCCTTCTTGGCGAAGTGCGTCGAGTTGGTCTTGGAAGAAGGTCTCGTAGTTCATCGGGCTGCTCACTCTTGGTTTCGTCATGCGCGACCGAGGCATGCACCTCGGCCGCGCTTAGTTCACATCAGTTGTTCGGCGTCTGGTCAGACGGCGGTGGCAGCTGATCTGGCGAGGTCGTCGGCGCCGTGCCTTCGATCGGCAAACCGCCTTCAGGAACGCTCACTTCCGGCGTTGGGATGATCGAGCCATCCGCCGGCGCTGGCGTAAGAGCGCCAGCATCAGCCGGCAGCGGCACATCACCTGGCAACGGCAGCGGCGGGCCGACATAACCAGCACTGACGTCATAGCCCGGCGCAAAATTATGCTCGACCGCCCATAGGTACCAGTTATCGACTGCCGTTCCGGTGAGCAGGATGCCAATGCCGCCCGTGAGCGTGCACAACACTGCAAACCACCAAGCCCAGCGGTGGATGGATTCCATTGAGGCGTTAAAGCCCATGGTCCAGCGCCAGAACAATGCTGCGCGTTCTGACGCGGTGCCGCGATCGGTAATCTGCTCAATCTCGCGCTCGCCGCCGTAACGGCTAACCGCCAGAATAGTCGCCCCGTGCATCGCGAACAGAAGCGCCGATCCATAAAGGAAAGCGATCGAGAGCGCGTGGAACGGATTGTAGAACAGGTTGCCGTAGGTGATCGAGAAGGCGCCGGTCCAATCCAAGTGCGGGAAGATGCCGAACGGCACTGCTTCGCTCCAGCTGCCCATCAGGATCGGGCGAATGAAGCCGAGCACCAAGTAGAGGAAGATAGCCGACGCGAACGCCCAGGCCACGTGCGTGCCGAGGCCGAGTGAGCGCGCGCGATTGTAGGTGCGTATCCACCACAGAATGATCGACGTCGTCAGGAAGAAGCCGGCCATCAACCACCAGCCACCTTGCTGAAGCGGCGGCATGATGTTCAGCCCCTGCTCCGGCGGCGGCGGCTCAAGCGCGAGCCATGGCAGTTGGCGCACGAACTCGATCGGATCCCATCCCACCGAAGCCCACATATTGAGCCCGATGATTTCGATCGCGATAAACCCGCAGAAGAGCGAGGCAACGCCCGTCCAGCCAAGATAAATTGGCCCGAGCTGCGCGTTGCCGATCCAGCCGAACATCCGGACGAACATTGGATCGCCCGATCGCGTCTGATCGCCAACCGGAAGCGGAACGCCCACTTCGTATGGCCCACGCACCTGAACCTGCGTGAAGATATTTTGATAGGCGGTCATGGCGCCACTCCCACGTCCGAGCCCCAAATCGGCAGGTTGAGCCACCAATTCCACCACTCGGGCCAGCCGAGCGTCCAGCTAAAGAACACGGCGGCTAGAGCTAAGAACAAACCTAACCGGTGGATGCCAAGCGTACCGATCGAATAGCCCAGCACATCGCGGAAGAACGTATCTTCGTGCTCAGGCGATTTGACTTCTCCACCTCTGCCCGGATTGGTTGCCGACAGCACCAACGAGCCGTGCAGCGCGAGCGCAAAGCAGGTGACGAAGAAGAACGACACCGCAATCATGTGCGCGGGATTGTAGTGGAAGTTCAGGTACTGATAGCCGGTGTTCGAAACCCAATCCAAGTGGCTGAAGATGCCATATGGAAATCCGTTAGCCCATGCGCCGAGCAGAACGGGCCGGATCACGGTCAGCGTCACATAGGCGCCAATCGCGAATGCAAACGCCACCGGCACATGCAGACCGATGCCGAGCTTTCGTGCGATCTCAACCTCACGCAGCGCCCAAGACACGAACGCCCCGATCGCGCAGATGGTGACAACCTGCCATAAGCCGCCCTCTTTGAGCGGCGCTAAGCCAAGACCATAACTGGCGTCCGGCGGATTAATGCTGATCAGCCACACATTCCATGTTGGCCCAATCGCAGCGCCGTAAACGATCAGCGCAGTGCCTAGCACCGAGAAAAAGATCGACGTAACGCCGAAGAACCCGACGTAGAACGGTCCGACCCAGAAGTCGAACAGATCCCCGCCGACCAGCGTGCCGCCGCGTACACGGTATTTTCTTTCAAAGCTTAGGAGGGCCATAGCCTCTTGCTCCGTCGGCAGGCGCTAAAGTCGTCGCCGTCAATTGAAAAGTTAAGTGGTGCAACGAGCGCGACCGATCAGATCGATCGCGCCCGTCGCGTCTCGCCGGTTACCCGAGGCTTTGCTCGATCTGAGCCGTCGGCGCGTTTGCGCCTGGGCCTTCGATCCAGTTGAAGCGGTCGGTGCTAAGCAAGATGAAGTGGATCAGCAGTGCGAGCGTGAACAGGAAGATAAACAACCCGATCAGAACGCGCCGCGGATCAAAGAGCAGCCAAATACGCCACATGATTCAGTCTCCCTCTATCCGAAGAAAGCCGAAGCCGTGAGGCTGGCCATTTGGATGCCGTCTTGTAGTTCGGCGTAACCGCCGGGGCCTGGAAGCCACGGACGCCACATCCAAACGAGGATGTGAGCGACGATGGCAATCAAGGTGAAGAGGATGAAGCTTCCCATGAAAACACGGTGAAACTCCTTCGCCTCCGCCTCTGTTAGGCCCGATAGTGACCCTGTTCGGGCGTCTCTTTCTGACATTATGTCCTCCGGTTCTCCATTTGCCGGAAAGGCCGCGACCGTGGAGATACGGTCTGTATCGGTCGCGCTGTTTCCAGAACGACAAGTGGCTTGGCGCGGCAAAACCAAACCCAATTCTGTTGCCTCAGGCCCTCAAACGGGCGCGAAGGCATGGACTCCTTGCGTTGGGCGGCGTTCGCATCATGCGGATTGCCCTTCGAAAACGTTTGCGTGCGCGCACATCAGGCGCGTCGGCGACACGCGGTCCGCACCTTCCGTGCGCGCGAGGCGCTCAGCCGCGTCGCGCAGACGCTTGGCCGCAGAAATGCGAACGAGAACAGGTTGCGCATCGATGATTTTGTCGAACGCGGCTTTCGCCGCATCGTCCCACATGATCTCGGTGTGCGCGCGCGCCGGCGTCGGCTCGACCTTGTCGAGCTGCGTGCCGAGCGGAATGATATGGAAGAGCGCATCAAACAGCGCGTTACAGACTTCCTGCACAAGGTACGTCGCCCCCCCGTAGCCCATAAAGGGCGTGCCGGTGTGGCGACGGATGACGGCGCCTGGAAACGACGCCGGGATGTAGCAGGCGCGCGAGCCGACTTCAGCCATGTACATGCGCTCGTTGACGCTGCCGAACATCACCAACGGCGGCGTCGTGCGAATAGCTTCGCGGACCGCGGCGTTGTCGGGCTTCAGCCCCGCCGTGCGCGAAAACGCGAACGTGCACGGCAAGCCAAGATCGTTCTCGAGGAAGTTGCGCACACCGCGGGCGTACGTCTCGTTTGCGACAATCGCGAAGCTCGCGGTGCCGAAGAAATCTTGCGTGACTGAGCGCCACAGATCCCAGATCGGCTTGATCGTGGTGTGCTTCTCGCGCTCGATGAACGGTTCGGGATCGAGGCCGGTGAGTTCACCAAGCTTGCGCAGGAACTTAGTGGTTGAGTCGAGCCCGATCGGCGCCTGCAGGTACGGCCGCTCCAGCGTCTCGCACAATTGGCGGCCGAATTCGCGGTACATGCAGACGTTCACTTCCGCCAGCGGCAGCTTCTTTATGTCAGCGAGATGGCTGCCCAGCGGAAAGACCATGTTCACTTCGGCGCCAACGCCCTCAATCAAGCGACGGATCTCAGCCAGATCGGACGGCATGTTGAACATGCCGTACATCGGCCCGATGATGTTGACCTTCGGCTTCTCGCCTTCTTTGCGCGCCTTCAGCTTCGGCACTTTCTTCGTGCCGAACTGCGTCCAAAGCCAAGTCAGCGCGCGATTGGCGCTTTGCCACTGATCTTCATCGATCGTGCGCGGCAGGAAGCGCTGAATGTTGGTGCCTTCCGGCGTTACGCCGCCGCCGATCATCTCGGCGATCGATCCGGTCACCACGACAGCCGGCAGATCGCGATCGAGCGTTTGCCACGCCCGCTTCATCGCCCCTTCCGTACCAGTCTTGCCGAGCTCATCTTCCCCGAGACCGGTGACGACAATCGGCAACTCGTGCGGCGGCAAACCATCGGTGTAATGCAACACCGACGTCACTGGCAGATTTTCGCAGCCCACCGGGCCATCGATAATGACTTGCAGCCCCTTCACCGCGGTGAAGGCGTACACGGCGCCCCAATATCCGCCGGCGCGATCGTGATCGAGGATGAGCGTCATGTGCCCACCGCCTCTTCTGCAGCGCGCGCGGCTTGCATTTTCGCGGCATAGCGAGCTTTGAACTCGGGGCGATCCTGCGGCGTTTCTTCCCAGACGCCAGCCGTGTGACCTGCGCCGACGCCTTCGAAGAATTCCGTCATACGCCCGAAGCGCTCTTTATTGGCGAGCGCGGAATTGATCACCGTCGCCAAAGAACCAGCGCCAGCCGGCCCCATGAGCGGCCGAGCGGAAATCAAATTGGTGAAATAGAGCGCCGGGATCGAGTGCTCTTTCGCGTGCTGCACAACCGGCGTCGTGCCGATCGCCAGATCGGGTCCAAACTCTGCGATCGCCGCGATGTCCTGCTCAAGCGACGCGCGATACTGAATGCGAACGCCCTTGGCTTCGAGCCATGCGCGATCAGGATCGGACCATTGCGTGCGCGGACAGGCCGTACCGACATACGGAACATCAGCGCCGCTCTCGATCAACATCCGCGCGACAAGCAGTTCCGAGCCCTCATAGCCCGAGACGGTCACGCGCCCTTTGATCGGCGAGCCAGAGAGAGCGCCAGCAATCGCGGGCAGCCACTTATTCTTCGATGCGTCAATCTTGGCCTGGGCGATGCCGCAAGCGGCGCCAATTGCGTCGAGCCACGCCGCCGTGCCGTCGCGGCCAACCGGCGCCGAGCCCACGACCTTACGGCCAGCCGCTTCAAACTCGCGGACCGACGCTGTGTAGAAAGGATGGATTGCCGCCACAACTGCGCAATCGAGCGCGCTGTAGAGTTCGCGCCACTCGCGCGTCGGCACAACGGGGCCGGCCGCTAAACCCATGGGCTCCAGCATCATGCCGATGCCAACCGGATCGGCCGGAAACATCTCGCCGAGCAGCGTAATGGTTGGAAGTGCTGAGCGCTCACGCGGCGCCGCAACCGGGCCAAGCTCGGCTTCGTTGCGCGCATATTTCAGCATCGCGCCTGCGAGCACATCCTTAGCTTCCGCGTGTGTCGGGATGCCAAAGCCCGGGACATCAATGCCGATGATACGGACCCCGTTAATCTCTTTCGGCAGCAGCTGCAGCGGCACGCCAGACGCTGTCGGCACGCAAAGATTGGTGATGATGATTGTATCGTAGTGTTCTGGGTCGGCGAGCTTGAACACAGCTTCGCGGATGTCCTCGAACAACTTTCCGGTGACGAGCGTCTCGGAATTGAACGGCACGTAGCCGACGGTGCGGCGTGCGCCGTAGAAGTGCGATGTAAACGTCAGCCCGTAAACGCAGCAGGCTGACCCGGAAAGAATCGTCGCGGTCCGGCGCATCCGCAGACCGACGCGCAAACTGCCAAATGCCGGGCACATGCTCTGCGGCTGATCGTGGGGGCCTTTCGGATAGTCCTGCGCGTAGCGCTCCAGCACCTCCGACTTGCCAGCGCTCGCAGCCGCTTTTTGCAATTCGGCGGCACCCGCGTGGCAACCCGCGCCTTCGCTGACCGCGGCCACACCAACGCTTTCATCTGCGCCGCTGGCGGCGTCGTCGTAGATCGCTTCGGAGGAGATGCGCTCGCTCATACTGCGTCGTAAATCACTTCGAGGGTGGGCTTTTCGACGTATGTGGCGCCGCGCATATCAGCCTGTGTCGCCGGCATGAGGACAACGCCGCCGCCAACCTGATCCGACTTGAACAAGCCAAGCAGTTGATCTTGCGTCAGCGGTGCAGGCCGCACCGGCGGCGCCGTCGCGACGTTGGCGGCGAGGCCCTCAAACATGGGGCCCCAGCGATCGCCCGGCGTTCCAATGATCTGATAGTTTGCCGACTTGCGGCGAATGTCCTCGTCCGCCGGAATGGCGCACAGAACCGGGATGCCGACCGCTGCCGCGAATGCTGCCGCTTCGCCGGTGCCATCGTCTTTATTGATGAGCATGCCGGCGACGCCGACATTGCCGCCAAGCTTGCGGAAATACTCGACCGCCGAGCAAACATTATTGGCGACGTAGAGCGATTGCAGATCGTTCGAGCCGACCACGATAACCTTCTGGCACATGTCGCGCGCAATCGGCAGGCCGAAGCCGCCGCAGACGACGTCGCCGAGGAAGTCGAGCAGAACGTAGTCGAAGCCCCAATCATGGAAGCCGAGCTTCTCGAGCAATTCAAAGCCGTGGATAATGCCGCGTCCGCCGCAGCCGCGGCCGACTTCCGGCCCCCCCAGCTCCATCGCGAACACGCCATCGCGCTGGAAGCACACATCCTCGATGCGCACTTCATCGCCCGCCGCCTTCTTGCGCGACGAGGTTTCGATGATTGTTGGGCATGCTTTTCCGCCGAACAGCAGAGACGTGGTGTCAGATTTCGGATCGCAGCCGATGAGCAAAACACGCTTGCCCTGCTGCGCCATCATGTAACTCAGATTGGCGAGCGCGAAGCTCTTGCCGCTGCCCCCTTTGCCGTAGATCGCGATGATCTGCGTTTCTTTGGTCACCTCACCTGTCGGAACAGGATCGGGCTCTATGGCGGCTTCGGCGCGGAGGGCGCGATTGTCGAGCAACGTTACGCTCATGCGCATTCTCTCCAGTCCAAAACCATTTTGAGGCACGCGCTATCGGTAAAAGCGGTCGCGTAAGCGTCTTCCGCCTGCTCCGGCACATGCTCGTGCGTGATCAATTCATCCAGCGACAGCCGACCAAAGCGCATCAGCGCTTGGGTGGCTTGCAGATCTTCTGGCTTCCATTCCGCTGCAACGCGGAAGCGCGCTTCGCGCATGAACGTCGGTACGAAATCAAACGAGAGCCGCTCTTCGTAGAAGCCAGCCAGGACGATCTCGCCGCCTTTCGCGAGGCGCTTCACAAACGTATCGAGCAGCGCGCCCGCGCCGCTCGCGTCCACGATGGTGGCGTAATCCTTACGCGGATCTTCTTCTGGATCGAGGACCGGATAGCCAAACGAACCAGCGCGGCGAACCGGGTTCACTTCCCAAACCGTCGGCGCCGGGGCGCCGAGCCCAATTGTGATTCGCGCCAACAGGCGGCCGAGAACCCCGTGTCCGATGATGAGTTCTGGCGGCGCACCGCCAGCAATTGCGTGATGCGCCGTGGCTGCCAGCGCAAGCAATACGCCCCGCGCGCCGAGCCGCTCTTGAATCTGGATGGCACGCGCACTTGGCGCGATCAATGTGCGCGCTGCGCCACCGAACAAACCACGCGCATCTTTGTAACACGTAGCGCCCGGCAAGAAGACGTATTCGCCCAGCCGATGCTGCGCATTTGCACCAGCGGCGATAACGCGCCCAACGGATTCATATCCAGGCACCAGCGGATAACCCATGCCTGGGAATTGCGGCATGCGGCCGGACCAAAGGAGCCGCTCGGTGCCGGTGCTGATCCCGCTCCACGACACTTCAACGACAATGTCGTCTTCACGCACTGGATTGAGATCGAGGCTCCTCACCGCGATCTTCTCAGGACCTTCCAGAACGACGGCGAGGGTGTCCAACGAAGCTCTCCCGCGGCACGGCCGATGCCGCGTCAACATGTGTAAGCTTACGTTGACGCTTTTACGTGTCAATCAATCTCGACGCTCGACGAGGGAATATTTGGCGGCCTCAAACTTCGGCGACGAGGATGCGGAGGAGCGCTGGAGTTCGCACCCGCAGCATTCTTACGCTTCGAAATCCCGCATCTTTCAGCCGAGCGGTCAGCAAGCTTGGCGTGCGCGCCTGCCCGCGGCCCATCGCCAGCAAATACAGGCCGAAATAGGCGCCGCCGACGCGGTCCCGGCCCGGTGCGGCGGCCATGGGCTCTGCGATCAGCAACCTGCCGCCTGGCGCCAGCGCCACCCGCGCCGCCCCTAGAATGCGCGCCACGCCGTCATCGTCATGGTCGTGCAAGATGCGAATGAGCGTAATTAAGTCCGCGCCTTCAGGCAGTGGATCAGCCAGGAAATCACCTTCAAACAGGGTCGCGCGCGGCACGTGCTGACGTGCGCGGGTAGCCACCGCGGGCAGATCGAACAAGCGAAGCTCAAGGTGTGGCCAGCGCGCGCCGACAGCGGCCAAAAATGCGCCCTCGCCGCCACCCACATCCATAACCACGCGGTGGCGCCGCATAGAATACGCGTCGAGGATATCAGCCGCGACTGCCGGCTGAGTTGCACCCATAAGCGCCGAATAGGCGGACACCGCATCGTCCCCAACGTCGCTCGGCTGCGCCGAAGTCGCGTACGGCCAATACCCGGCAAGCTCTTCGCCACGCCCACGACGCAGCAAGGCAACTGGATCAGCTAAATCGGCATAGAGCCGGCTATGGTGACGAATCATGTCGGCAAGGCCGGCATTGCCGAGCAGAGCTGCGCCCTGAGCCCCCAATGCGAAGCGCGAGCCAACTCGCTCCACCAGATCAAGCGCGGCGGCGGCATCTAGCAAACGCACGATCGAAGGTCTGGGAACGTTCGTCGCAGCGGCTAGCTGAGCCGCATCTAGCGGCCCGGACTGGAGACGTTTGAAGACGTCAAGTTCGATACAAGCATGCAGAACCTGCGAATACACAAAGCCGGCAACCAGATCGAAAAGCGCATCTGTGCGCTGGTGCGCAATCCCTCGCGTGAGTGGAAAATCAGCGGCAAAACGCTGAAATTTGGGATTTGCCAGCAGCGCGTTTCGCCAACGGATCCAGGTTGCACGAAGGCCTGGCATCGGCCGCTTAAGCGGCGCTGCGGGCCAGCTGCTTCGGCGCCAAGCGCATCGCAGTCAGGCGCACGAGCGCGCGCATATCGTGTGCGCCTTCGCATGGCGGCACCGACTCGACAGCTTGCTCAACCAGCGCATTGAGCTGCGCAAGCGCGCCCTTGATGCCATGCTTTGCGACGGCGCTTGGCCGATCCAGGAGCGCATCTTGGCCAAGCGGCTTATCGGACTCACTGGCCTGAACCGCGTCGAGCAAATCATCCGCGACTTGATACGCGGCGCCCAGTGTTTCTCCCAACGCACGCCAAGGACCAGCATCGGCGCCAGCAGCTAGCGCCCCGGACATCGTCGCGGCTACGAACAAGGCGCCGGTCTTAGCTTGGTGGTAGAGTTCTAGGGGCGGATTGGGTTCGCTTTCCCACGCCTGCCCCGCGACGATGCCTGATGGCGCCCCTACGCCGCGGGCGATCGTTCCAATCAAAGGCGCCAAGCGCAGCGGCGCGACTGCTCCCGCCAGCGCCAAACGCTCGAACGCCATGACGATCAACGCGTCCCCGGCGAGCAATGCGATGGGTTCGCCGAAAAGCGCGTGTACAGAGGGCTTTCCGCGCCGCGTTGCGGCGTTGTCGAAACACGGCAGATCGTCGTGAACCAGCGATGCGCAATGCATCAACTCCACGGCCGCTGCGGCTGCGTCTGAAAGCGCCGGCTGGTCATCGCCGCAAGCCTGCGCCACCGCGAGGCAGAGCATCGGCCGCACCCGCGCCCCACCCGGAAAAACTGAATAGTGCAGCGCCTTGGCCAACAAGGGCGGCGCGTCCGGACCATCGGCCCGAACAATTGCGGCTTGCAGGGCGGCTTCCACCCGTTGCGCCAGCGCCATGACAGCCTCCGTTGGCTTAGCAGCCGGGCTACACCCGGAACTGTCCATTAGTCTGGACACATGGTAGCGTCCAGTCAATCGACTTTGGAGCAGGTGAGGTAATGAACAGGGAGCGCGCCGTTATAATCGGCGCCGGCATGGGCGGCCTCAGCGCGGCGATCTCGCTCGCACGCGAAGGCTATGCCGTCACCGTGCTTGAGCGCGCTCCTTGCGCGGGCGGAAAGATGCGCGAAGTCGAAGTTGGCGACGCGCGCATTGATGCAGGCCCGACAGTGCTCACGATGCGCTGGGTTTTCGATGCGCTGTTCGAAAGCGCTGGCGCGCGGTTGGACGATTATGTTGCACAGCGGAAACTCCCGATCCTAGCCCGCCACGCTTGGAGCGGCGGCGCGCAACTCGATCTTTTCGCCGACGAGGCCGCCAGCGCGGACGCCATCGGAGTGTTCGCCGGCGCAGCCGAGGCGCGCGGCTATCTGAATTTTTGCCACGAAGCGCGGCGCATGTACGAGACGCTGCGCGAGCCGTTTCTCACCGCCTCCAAACCCAATCCGCTCACACTGACCTCGCGCGTCGGCCTTGCGCGCCTCGGCGAACTCTTCGCCATCCGTCCCTTCGACACGATGTGGAAGGCGCTCGGCGTACATTTCCGCGATCAACGCCTGCGCCAACTCTTTGGCCGCTACGCCACCTATTGCGGCTCCTCGCCCTTCGATGCGCCCGCAACTTTGATGCTGATCGCCCATGTCGAGCAGGATGGCGTCTGGATCGTCGAAGGCGGCATGCAACGGTTGGCCGAGGCGCTAAAGGCCTGCGCAGAGAAGCTTGGCGTCACATTTCGATTCACCGCAGACGTCTGTCAGATCGAGGCAAAGGCAGGCCGTGTCAGCGGCGTGCGGCTCCGCGACGGCGAACGCATCGAAGCGAACGCCGTGGTCTGTAATGCCGATCCGGGCGCGTTGGCCGCGGGTTTGTTCGGAGACGACGCAAAGCAATCGGTATCGACTAGCAACGCCAAGCGCTCTCTCTCAGCGGTGACATGGGCCGGACAAGCCAAAACACGCGGCTTTCCGCTGGTTCGGCACAACGTGTTCTTCTCGGATGACTACGCCGCCGAATTCCAAGCGCTCGAACGCTCACTTCCCAGCGATCCCACTATCTACATCTGCGCGCAGGATCGCGAAGATCACGGCGTGGCGAATGGCCCCGAACGCCTACTCGTCCTCGCCAACGCGCCCGCGCACGGAGATGCGCGGCCCTTCACAGCAGCGGAGCTCGATGCATGCGAGACGAACATGTTCAACCGCCTGCAACGCTGCGGCCTGGAGCTAGCGCCGAGCGCGATGGTGCGGACAACGCCGACGGACTTCAACGCGCTCTTTCCAGCGACGGGGGGAGCGCTCTACGGACGCGCGACGCACGGATGGGCGGCCTCGTTTCAGCGGCCGGGATCGCGCACGAAGATACCGGGTCTCTACCTGGCGGGGGGCGGCGTGCATCCGGGAGCCGGCGTTCCGATGGCGGCGCTCTCGGGCCAGCAAGCAGCGCAGAGCATCTTGGCGGACCGCGCTTCGACGCGCCGGTCCCGCCCGGCGGCGGTTACGCCTGGTGGTACATCGACGCACTCAGCGATGACAAACAGCACGGCCTGACCATCATCGCCTTCATCGGCAGCGTGTTCTCGCCGTACTACGCGTGGTCGGGTTGGCGCGATCCGGAAAATCATTGCGCGATGAATGTCGCGCTCTACTGCGCCGGACGCGATCGCTGGACGATGACCGAGCGCGGTCGCGGCGACCTTTCGCGATCGCATAGCTGCATCGCAATCGGCCCAAGCAGCATGCACTGGGACGGCGACGCTCTGAAGCTTGAGATCGATGAATGGACAGCGCCGCTGCCCTCGCGCGTGCGCGGCACAGTCACGCTGCGACCCGAGGCGATCAACACCCAATCCTTCGCGCTCGACGCTGGACAGCGGCACCATTGGCGGCCGATTGCGCCGCGCGCGCGTGTTGATGTCCGTTTCGATGGCGGCGCACTCGACTGGTCCGGCGACGCGTATTTCGACAGCAATTGGGGCGAAGAACCGCTCGAACATGGATTCCGCAGCTGGCACTGGTCGCGCGCGCATACCCACAACGGGACGCAGATCTACTACGATGTCACCCCACGCAGCGGCGCCGATCGCTCCCTGGCGCTTCATTTTGATCAAGCGGGAAGCGCAACCGAGATCGACCCGCCACAGCACGCAGAGCTACCGAACACCTTCTGGCGCGTGCCACGCGCCACGCGAGGTCCTGCTGACGCAGCGCCACGCCTTGTCCGCACACTAGAAGATGCGCCGTTCTACGCGCGCTCACAGCTTATCGGTGAAATAAACGGCGCGCCCGCCGACATCATGCATGAGAGCCTCTCGCTCGATCGCTTCCGCATGCCGATCGTACGCGCAATGCTACCCTTCCGGATGCCCCGCATCGTCGGGCGGCGCTGACTTCGCCTCGTCCTTATCCGGACGAGCGCTCCAAAATTCGTACGCCGCCCAAGCCAAGGCGACGCCGCTAAACAGCACAAATTCAAGCAGGAAAAGCGGATTAACATCCATAAACCTGCACCTCTACGCCAAACGGCGCGGCCGCTCATCCAACGCGGCGAACAGATCGATCACCCATTTAACATCACGCCGCACGCCGCCGATGGCGTCCGCCGATGTCTGCACATTCGCCGCCGCAATCGCATCCACAAGGAACTGCGTCTGAGGCAATGCGGTCGCGTGAAGCTCCGCATGCGCTCCTGTGCGCCAAGTGCGTGTCAACGCGCGCGTCACCAGCTGGAGCTTGCGCGAGGTGGAAACGACACTGCGGGACGACACCGAATCAAACCCGGCCCGCGCAACGCCCTCACCAATCTCCGCATATAGCAGCCGTGCGGCGTAGATCGCGGGCCGGAAGGCGGCTGGAAGCGCGGAAATACCCACATCCGAGCGCCGATAGAGCTCGTCCGCATGCTGCAACAGCCGTGACACAATCTGCGCTATCTCAGGCGAATACGTCGGCCGCGCCAACCACGCATCGGGATCGAGCCCCGCTTCACGCATCCATGCGCGCGGCAGATAGAGTCGGCCAGCGCGCGCGTCTTCGCCAACGTCGCGCGCGACATTGGTCAACTGCATCGCCACGCCCAGATCGGTCGCGCGCGCCGCCATGTGCGGCTCGCGCGCCCCCATGAGCACCGTCATCATCGCACCCACCGCGCCGGCGACGCGGGCGGAATAAGCGTAAAGATCCGAGAGCGTTTCGCAGCTCCGCCCCACTGCATCCCACGCCAAGCCTTCCAGCAAAGCGTCAAAGGGCGCACGCGGAATATCGTATTGCTCAACCGCATCCGCCAAAGCGCGATCGACCGCACCATCCGCTGGCGCACCGGCGTAAATCGCGTCAAGCCGCGCCGCGAGGCGCTCTACCGCCGCTTCGCCGCCGTGTTCAACGTCGACGCTATCATCGGAAAAGCGACAGAATGCATAGAGTGCGTACGCGCCGTTGCGCACATGCTCCGGCAACAGCAAAGACGCGGCAAAAAATGAGCGCGAGCCGGTGCGGATCATCTCGCGGCAGGTCGCGAGGTCACCGGGGGTGGCGCGCTCAGGCCGATGCAAGTTCGGACGCATGTGGCACCACTGAATCAAGCACGCGCGCAGATGACAACACGCCCGGAACTCCGGCCCCCGGATGCGTCCCGGCCCCGACAAGAAAAAGCCCTTTGATGTCACCGCTTTTGTTGTGCGGCCTGAACCAAGCGCTTTGCGTCAAGATAGGCTCAAGCCCAAACGCAGCGCCCTTGGGTGCGCAGAGCTGATCTCGAAAATCGAGAGGAGTCATCACGCGCGACGTCACGATGCAATCGGAAAGTCCGGGCAGCAGCGTTTCACTGAGCCGCTGCTCGACACGGCGACGATACGGCTCAGCCTCTAACCTCCAATCGATGTCGGCATCGAGATGCGGCACGGGAGAGAGAACATAAAAGCCGTCACATCCCGCTGGCGCCAGTGAGGGATCAGTCGCGGTCGGGCGGTGGAGATAGAGGCTCATGTCCGACGCGAGGCGTTTGTGCGTGAAAATGTCCTCGATCAACTCGCGATAGCGCGGCCCGAGCAAAATCGTGTGGTGCGGCACGCGGGGGTATTGGCGATTTGTGCCGAAATACCAGACAAACAAACTCATCGAGTAACGCGCAGACGCCAGGCGGCCATCAGTCCAAGTCTTGCGCGCGCTTGCCGGCACTAAACGCCCGTACGTGTGCGCCGAATCCGCGTTCGACACGACGATATCCGCGCGAAGCGTTTCGCCATTTAGGAGCCGCACACCGCTTGCCGCCCCATCGCTAAGAATGATCTCCGCCACCTCCGCATCGCAGCGTACCGCGCCGCCCTGCCCGCGGATCAGCGTCACCAAGCCTTCCACCAGCGCGCCGGTGCCACCCATGGCGAAATGCACGCCGTGTCGCCGTTCGAGGTATGAAATCAGACAATAAACCGCAGTCGTGCTGAACGGATTGCCGCCCACGAACAGCGGATGAAAACTCAACGCAATGCGCACGCGCGGATCGCGCACGTAGCGCGAGACGAGACTGTAAACGCTCTCCAACCCGCCTAACCGCAGCAAATCCGGCGCGACACGCAACATTTCCGTCCACGCGTGAAACGGCGCCGCGCCGAGCTGCTCGAAGCCGACGCGATATATCTCCTCGCTCCGGCGCATGAAGCGGTCATAGCCAGCCACATCATCAGGCGCGATGCGGGCTATCTCATCGCGCATGGAAGCGCCGCACGACAGGCGCTCGCCATCGTTGAACACAAGATCGTAGAACGGATCGATCGCGCGCAGCTCGACATCGTCGCTGAGCTTTCGGCCGCACATCTCCCAGAGTTCTTCAAACAGAAACGGCGCGGTGATGATCGTCGGCCCGGCGTCAAAGGTGAAGCCGTCCTGCCGGTGCACGTAGGCGCGCCCGCCCGGCGCATCGAGCCGTTCCAGCACCGTCACGCGATAGCCGCGCGCGCCGAGGCGCACAGCGGCGGCCAAACCGCCAAATCCGCTTCCGATGACGATCGCATGCGGCCGCCCATCCGGTTCGAGCCGTACAACCGGCTGTTCTGGCGCGACCGTCAACATTGCCTGACACTTAATCGCGTCCACGGCGGCCGCGCAAGGCTCACGACGCCTGTTGCAGCGCACTAAGAATGAGAGCAGCGACCGCCGCGGGGTCTTCCTCATGCGCCAGGTGCCCAAGACCCGGCGCAGTGGCGACGCGGGCGTGCCGCACCAAGAGTTGCACATCGAGCGCGGCGTCTGGCGGCACGGCGCGATCCTTGTCACCGACAATCAAAGTCAGCGGGGCGTGCAGATGCGGCAGCTCCTTCCTCAGCGCCACCAAATCCCAATGCGCCATCAGCGCGACCGTGCCTTCAAGATGACCCTTGCTGCGAAACAGCCGCTCATAGAGTTCAATGCCGCGCGCATCGAGCGTTGAGCCGGTGCTGCGCATTAAGTCCGCGATCGCGCCGGGACGCGATGCACGATACGCGAACAAACTGAGCGAGAACGGATTGTAGAACAGCGTCCGCGCAAGCATCGGCGCAAACGGGCCGAGTGGTCCTGGAAAGGGCAACAACGCAGCGTTGATGCCAACGATGCCGGCTGGCGGCGTAGCGCCGTCGCGCACCATGCGCGCAGCGATCGCAGCGCCAGCGGAATGGCCGATCAACGCATGCGGCGTCACATTAAGCGCACGCAGAAACGAAGCGACCCCTTGCGCCACCATCGGCAAAGAGAAGCCGCTACCGTACTCAGGCGTTTGCGTAAATCCGTGCCCCGGTAGGTCCGGAGCCACTATCGTGTAATTCTGCGCCAATATCGGCGCGAGCGCGCGCCATGAATGCGTCGCCGCGCCTGTGCCATGCAGCAGCACAAGCGCCGGCCCCTCGCCCATCACCTGCACATGCCAACGCAAGCCGCCAGCCTCAACAAAACGGCTGGCGTCGCGATTGGGCCAGTCACGGCCCTCAACGTTCCAGTCCGGCTTGCCAGTCATCGCCGCGCCGGCGCGTGCGCTCGCACCACGCTCGCCACCGCGCCCGCTTCTACGAACGGCAACGGCGCGTAGACTGCACCCATCTCCGCAGCAAGCGCGCCCGCCCCCGGGCGCATGCGCGGCGACGTATCAATGAACACCGCAGCGAGATTTGCGGCGCGAACACCGCGCGCCGAGACAAGCGCATCCGCTTCCGCCTGAACACGGCCCGTCGCGCCATCGCGACCAACATTGCCGCGACCATCGGTCAAAAACACAATCAGCGGCGTGCGACCCTTGGCGCGCTCGCTTTGCGCCAGCACCGAAGCCGCATCAATCGCGGTCGCGAGCGGCGTCGTGCCGCCACCCGGCAATTCCGCGAGCGCACGCTTCGCGCGTGACAGCGAACGCGTCGGCGGCAGCAACATCTCGGCGCTGGAGTCGCGGAACGCAATCAACGCGACGCGCGCGCGCGTGACATAGGCATCAGCCAATAGCGTCTCCACCGCGCCTTTCGCTTCCGCCAAACGCTGCAACGCAGCCGATCCGGATGCATCGACCACAACGATAATTGTAGATTCCAAACGTTGCACAAAACGCCGGATGCGAAAGTCGCCCCGGCGCACGAGCACAAGCGCCGCGGACGATGCAACCGCCTCGCGCCGCCGCAAGGGCTGCCAAGGCGCGGCTGCGCGCAATGTCGCAACAAGATCGAGCCGCTCGCCCGTGCGAAGCGTCCCCGCACGCGCACCCAACGGCCGCCCTCGCCGCGCCGACTTCGCCGCTGCTCCCGCGCCGCGCGAGCGCGCCTCCACGCGGCGTTCGGCGCGAGCTTCTAAAAATTGCGCGAGAAACTCGGCTGGCAACGCTGACTGCACGGCATCAACAACCCGATCCGCCGCCGCATTGGCCTCAGCTTGATCAACCGGCGTCGAATCGTCAGCGCTCTCTTCGGGCGGCGGCGCCGGCTCAGGCGCCTGGTCGGGAGGCGCAGAGCGAGCCCGCGGCGCCAGCACCAAACGCGCTGCCAACGACAAGTCCTCGTCTTCGACCACGCCCCGGCCCGCCAGCGCGGCAGCAGCGCGCGCGGCGCGAAGCGTGAACATTGCAGCACGGGCCGAATTAACGCCGAACGCGCCCGCGGCCGTGCAGATCGATTCAATAATGCGGTTGTCGGCCGCTTTCATGCGCGAGAGATCAACGCGCGCAGCAGCAATCTGCGCCGCCGTCGGCATCGCTGTCGACAACACTCGAACACCATCCAGATCAAGCGCGAACGCCATGCGCTCAGCCAGCACATCGGGCGCGCGTTCGTCCGACTCCACGCCTTCCTCCAGCGCGATCAACATGAATCGTGCGGCGTGGCGATCATCACGTCCCACCACCTCGCCCGCATCCAGCGCCATGGCGATGCGCGCGCCCGTCGCCGAGCTGCAGCGCTCCGCCATGGCCAGCACCACCACACCGCCATCGCTTTCGCTGAGCAAGCCGCGGCTAGAGACCGGACGCCCAGCCGCAAGCGTGGCCGCGAGATCAAGTCCGCCCAGCAAACGCTCGTCATCAATGTGAGCCGGCGCGCGCCGCATCGGCGCATCCGCAGGAAGCATCGCTCTCAACGCCGCGAGCCAAGCATCGCGTGGAGGGCCAGGCAGCGCGCGCACGATGGCGCCCTTCAGACCGTCCGGATCAATCGCCAGCAAAGCGGCGGCGCGCAAGGCGTCGGCCCACGGGTCGTAGCGACCGGAAGCCGCCAACGTCATGCGTCAAACATTTCCGCCAGCGCCCGCTCAATGCGCGGCGCCGAGCCGACGTCGTCCAGCGGATTGCGTCGCAAGCGATGTTGCAACGCTGGGATCGCGACTGCACGCAGATGCGCATCTGTCACCGCCTCTGCGCCCTCAAGCGCCGCATACGCGCGTGCGGCACGAATAAGCGTAAGCTCTCCTCGCAAGCCGTCCGAGCCGATCTTCATGCACAGCGCCGAAGCCCGCTCCACCGCTTCATCCGGCAGTGCCACGTCTCCACGGCTGGCGCGGGCCTTCTCGATCTTGGCGCGCACAGCAGCGTCCTTTTTCGTCCAAGCCGCGACAAAGCCTTTTGGATCGCGATCGAACGCATCGCGTTGGCGCACCACGGCCACGCGATCCGCCAACACCGACGGCGTCTTCACATCTACCGACAAACCAAAGCGATCCAACAATTGCGGACGCAACTCGCCCTCTTCCGGATTGCCGCTGCCGATGAGCACAAAGCGCGCTGGATGCCGCACGCTCAGCCCCTCGCGCTCCACTACGTTCTCGCCAGAAGCTGCCACATCGAGCAGCAGATCGACCAAATGATCCTCGAGCAGGTTCACTTCATCGATATAAAGAAAGCCGCGATGCGCCTTGGCTAACAAGCCAGGCTCAAACCGCTTTTCCCCGCGCGTCAGCGCCTGCTCTAGATCGAGCGCGCCAACGACACGGTCCTCCGTTGCGCCAAGCGGCAAATCCACCACTGGCGTAGGCAAGAGCTCGGTCTTTACCGCGCCCTTGGCCGATCGTGACGGACAGTCCTCAGTGCACGCGCCGGCGTCCGCGTCAGGATCGCAGTGGTAGACGCAGCCCTTGGTAGCGCGCATCTGCGGTAGCAGCGCCGCCAACGCGCGTACCGCTGTGGATTTCCCAGTACCGCGGTCGCCAAACACCATCACGCCGCCGATGCCCGGATCGACCGCCGCGATCAGTAGCGCGCGCTTCATGTCGTCCTGGCCGACAATCGCCGAAAAAGGGAACACCGCGCGCATCTTCTGACCCACCTCGGTCAGAGATAACGAGTGCCGGGCAAAGCGTCCACTGCTTGCTACGTCGAGGCAACTTGACGCTAGCGCCGCCTACGTAACGGCCCGCTTGCCCGTCGCGGGATCAGCTTAACCAGGGTGGAGTCGGCAAATCTTTCGAGCGCAGGAAGTCAGGGTTGAACAAGCGGCTCATGTAGCGGTTGCCATAGTCACAGAGGATGGTGACGATTGTTTTGCCTGGCCCCATCTTCTTGGCGAGCCGCATCGCGCCCAAAAGATTAAGAGCAGAAGAGCCGCCGAGACAAAGCCCCTCCTCCTGCACGAGTTGATACAGAACCGGCAGCCATTCGGTGTCTTCCGCGCGGAATGCTTCGTCGACGATGACGCCCTCAAGATTGGCGGTGACGCGGCCCTGACCGATGCCCTCTGTGATCGACGTGCCCTCGGCCTTCAACTCCCCGTGCGCGTACCAATTATAGAGTGCAGCACCGGCAGGATCGATGATGCCAATCGCAACATCCTTGTTGCGTTCTTTCAGCGCCATGCTGACGCCGCCCAACGTGCCGCCCGAGCCTACGGTGCAAATAAAGCCGTCAACCTTGCCATCAGTGTCGCGCCAAATCTCTGGGCCTGTCGTGTCATAGTGGCCTTGCCGATTAGCGACGTTGTCGAACTGGTTCGCCCAGATGGCGCCGTTCGGCTCGCTCTTGGATTTTTCTTCGGCGATTCGCCGCGCGATTTTCGGATAGTGGTTGTCGCTCGCGGCTGGCGCCGCATCCACCTCAACCAACTCTGCGCCGAGCGCGATCACTGCGTCCTTCTTCTCTTGGCTCTGCGTACGCGGCATCACCACGATGACTTTATAGCCCTTGGCCGCGCCAATCAGCGCAAGCCCAATGCCGGTATTGCCTGCGGTGCCTTCCACGATGGTGCCGCCGGGACGCAGCGTGCCTTTGCGCTCCGCATCCCGCACGATCGAGAGCGCAGCGCGATCCTTCACGGACTGACCAGGATTCAGGAACTCTGCTTTGCCGAGGATGGTGCAGCCGGTCAGCTCAGACGCGCGTTTCAGCTTGATCAGGGGCGTATTGCCTATCGCGTCGAGAACAGAACCATGAAACTTCATCGCGAAATCTTTCCGTTAGCCTGCGAACGCCCGCTCGATCACGAACGTCCCCGGTTCGTGGTTCGCACCCTCGACAAAGCCGGCAGCCACCGCGATCTGCTTTAGGTCCTGCAGCATCGGCGCACCACCGCAAATCATGATCCGATCATACACCGGATCAAAAGGGCTGGCCTGCAGGGCGTCAAACAACGCACCGTTCTGGATCAGCGCTGTAACCCGGCCTTCCAGGGCGTGATCTCCACGGGTCAGGCTTGTAATGTAGCGCAACTGCCGTGTCGCTTCCTCGCCAACCAAAGGGTCCTTGCACGCGGCTGAGACGATCTCGCGACTGTACTCGAGCTCCGGCTGGGTGCGGCAGGTGTGGGTCAAGAACACTTGCTCATACCGGGCATACGTCTCCGGTTCACGGATGAGGCTTGCGAACGGCGCCACCCCCGTACCGGTCGAGAGTAAGAACAATCGCCGGCCAGGCGTCAGCGCGTCCAGGACCAGCGTGCCAGTCGGCTTGCGGCCCAGCAATATTTCGTCGCCGGGCCGAATGTTCTGCAGGCGGCTGGTGAGCGGCCCATTCGGCGCCTTGATCGAATAAAAGGCGAGCTGATCGTCCCATGACGGACTTGCGATCGAATAGGCGCGCAACAACGGGCGCTCGCCGTTCATCAGCCCGATCATCACGAACTCACCCGAGCGAAACCGCAATGCCGCTGGGCGCTCGCAGGTGAAGCCGAACAACTTGTCAGTGTAGTGGCGCACGGAGTCCACGCGCGCGGTACAGAGGTTGGGCGGCGCCGCCGCGTGAACACTGGTTTCGGTCATAAGGTTTAAATCAGCCTACGCCACTCCGGAGCGACGCTAGAAACGTCATTTGGGGATCAATCGCCACAGCGATCTGCCAGAGCGACAGCGACACGACGAAGCAGCCGATAACGCCCATCAGCAAACGCGGCCGCGTAATGCTGACAGCGAACGCCGCGATGGGCGCTGCGATCACGCCGCCGATGATCAGGCCAAGAATGTCGGTCCAGCGCACGCCCCCAAGCGCGAAAAAGAACGACGCCGAGATCGCCGCTGTCACCAGGAACTCAGTGGTGTTGACGCTGCCGACGGCATGCCGTGCGCCGTGGCCGCGCCCGAGCAAAGTCGTGGTCACGATCGGGCCCCAACCGCCTCCGCCAGCCGCATCTAGAAAGCCACCGAACAGTCCCAACCCCTTCACGCCTTTAATCTCAGCCGGCGACTTCGGCCCGCGCACCGCCAGAACAACAACCAACGCGCCCATAATCAGCAGGTACGCCGACACGACAGGTTTCATGATCGCGACCGGCAAGTACGAGACGACCAGTGCGCCAGCGATACCCCCCGCAATGCCGGCCGGCGCAAGTTGCCAAACCAAATCCCATTTCACGTTGCGCCGCCAAATGTGCGCCGCGCCGGATGCGCCGGTGGTGAACATCTCGGCCGTGTGTACCGCAGCGCTTGCGGCAGCTGGCGGCATACCAAACGCCAGCAAAAACGAGGTCGACACCAAGCCATACGCCATGCCAAGCGCGCCATCGACGAGCTGAGCGAGGAAACCCACCAGCACGGATTGCCAAAAGAACGGATCCATCGCGTGCTCAGATTAAACCGTGATGGGCCAAGCGCTCGCGCGCATCGGCGATCAGCGTATCGAAGCTGGCGTCGCGCTCACGCAAGGCTGTGCGGGCGAGCGCGATCTCATCGAGCGCCGTCTCCCAATTAGGCGCGAAGGCCACCTCCAAGCGCTCGCGCGCAGCGCGCGCCACCGCAGGACTTGCCCCGCCTGTACCCGCCGCGAGCGTTAGCTTGCCGCGACGAACCACCGCCGGCGTATGAAAATCACAAAGCGGCAAGCAATCTTCGACGTTCACTAACACATTGCGCGCGCGCGCTGCGGCCGCGAGCACATCGGCTTCAGCGCGCGGCAGGTCGGCGATCCAAACGGCGTGATACGCACCGATCTCCTCCGCAGTCGGCAAGCGCTGCACAAGGCCCGCCGTCTCCGCGAACGCTTCGCTCGGCGCATCGGACCACACGTCTGGCGCAGCGCCGGCGGCCCTCAGCCAGTTGAGCCGGCGCAGCGCCAACGCATCGCGGCCAATAAGCGCGATACGCGTCGCCGCAGGATCGAGGTAAATCGGAATCATGCGGCGCTCGCTTCCGCGATCGCGGCGCGCACTTCGGCGAGTGCCTCGCCAATTACCATGATCACTGGCCCGTCACCCACGTCCAGCGCCAGCGCCGGCAGATCACCGACCACACCGCGCACGATCCGTTCACCCGCAAGCGACACGCTTTCTAACAACGCGACCGGGCGGTTGGCGGGAATGCCGCGTGCGAGCAATGCGTCCATCACCCGCTCGGCCTGCAGGGCGCCCATGTAGATCACCGCCGTCTCAGCTGCAGCGGCGGCATTCGCCCAATGCGTGTCTTGCTCTGCACGACCGCGCGTGATTCTTGGGGTCACGAAAGTCACCGAGCGCGACACGCCGCGGCTGGTCAGCGAAGTGTTTAGTGTCGCAGCAGCGGCGAACGCCGCGCTAATGCCCGGCACGGTTTCAGCGGCCACGCCAGCCGCGCGGCAAGCGTTTAGTTCTTCCGTCGCCCGTCCGAAGAGGTTCGGATCGCCCCCCTTGAGGCGCACCACCACCGCGTAACGCTGCGCCGTGCGCACCAGGAGCCGGCAGATTAGACGTTGATCAACCGAGGGCCGATTAGCGCGCTTGCCAACATTGTAGAGCTTCGCCTTACCCGCCAGCGCCAACACTTCGTCCGACACCAACGCATCGTGCAGGACGACATCAGCTTCCGCGAGCAAACGCGCAGCGCGCAAGGTCAACAGATCCGCTGCACCGGGGCCAGCGCCAACCAGATAAACTGTGCCGCTCATGTAATGGCCTCACGGATCATGCCTGCCGCGCAGGTTTGGCTTGTTTGGGGATCGAACAAGGCGAACGCGCCAGTGCCCGGCGATTGCGTAAAAACGTCCGCTAGGATCGGATCGCGCGTAACCAGGCGGACGCTCGCGATATCGTTGAGCGACAGTGACGACGCGCCCTCGCGCCGCGAGAAGTCTTCAATATCGTGGACGAACGCGATGTCTTCGATCAGCGCCTGAGTTTCCAGCGTGCCTTGGCGCAGAATGTAACGACGGCCTTTGCTCCAGGCGGTCTCATCCAGCCAGCACACATCCGCGACAACCGCGCGCGCGTATCGCGCGCCGGCAGCGGCTACTACGTCCCCGCGCGTCACATCGCGCTCGTCCTCGAACTCGATGGCCACCGATGCGCCCGCTTCTGCACGCGCGACCGCCCGCCCGCCTATGCGCACACTGGCGATAGTGGCCGGGTAAGCGTGTGGGCCAAGGACAACACTGTCGCCGGGTCGCAAGGAGCCGGCTTCGAGCCGTCCGACATAGAAGCGCGATGTGACATCGCGGAGCACTGCCTGGATCGGCAGGCGCAACGGCGCGTCATGACGCGTGGCAGGCCCTCGACTTTGCTCGATCACTTCGATCAGCGTCGGCCCGCGCCACCAATCGGCGCCGCCGCGCCGCACCACATTGTCGCCACGTCGCGCCGACACCGGCACGCACACCACGCCGCTAAGCTTTAACACGCCCGCGAGATCCGCAAACGCCGTCTCAATGTCGGCGAAGCGCTCCTGCGACCAACTGATCAAGTCCATCTTGTTGACGGCGACGATGACATCGAGCCCCATCAGCGCCGCGATCGCCGCGTGGCGCCGCGTCTGCCGCTTCAGCGCGCCGCCTTCGACACGGGAGGCGTCAATAACGATGACGGCGACATCCGAAACACTCGCTGCCGTCACCATATTGCGTGTGTATTGTTCGTGCCCCGGCGCATCGGCGATGATGAAGCTGGCGCGCGGCGTCTCGAAATAGCGATATGCAACGTCGATGGTGATGCCCTGCGCGCGCTCGGCCTCAAGCCCGTCCGTAAGCGCCGCCAGATCTTCTTCGTCGTCGCCTATAGAGGCGGCCTGATCGCGCATGAGCACGCCAGAATCGAGCAATAGCCGCCCAATGAGCGTCGATTTGCCGTCATCGACACTCCCGGCCGTCATGAACCGGACTTGCCGCGTCTCGGCGCTCGCGCGCAGCGGAAAAATCGCGCCGTCCATCAGAAATAGCCCTCGACCTTGCGGCGTTCCATCGCCGCGCTGTTGGCGCGATCGTCCATGCGCGTGGCGCCGCGCTCGGAAACAGTTGCGATCAACGTTTCCGCCAGCACCTGCTCTGCGCTGCCTGCCTCGCTCTCCACCGGGCACGTGCAGGTGATGTCGCCAACGGTGCGAAAGCGCACAACGATACGCTCGCTCGTGGCGCCGTTCTCGGCGGGAGTCAGTGAGGTCACCGGGAAGAGGAAGCCATCGCGGCGCACCACCTCGCGCTCGTGCGCATAATAGAGGCTCGGCAGCTCAATCTGTTCCTGGATAATGTAAGCCCAAACATCTGCCTCAGTCCAATTCGACAGCGGAAACACGCGCATGTGTTCGCCGACACCGATGTGCCGGTTGAAAAGCCCCCAGAGCTCCGGCCGTTGCGCACGCGGGCGCCAAGCCCCGAACGCGTCGCGATGCGAGAAGACACGCTCCTTCGCCCGCGCCCGCTCCTCATCGCGCCGCGCGCCGCCGATCAAGGCGTCAAACTCAAACTCCTGTTGCGCCTCCAACAGCGTGACCGCTTGCGCGGCGTTGCGGCTGCCATCCGGACCGATCCGCACACTGCCGCGGCGAATTGAGTCCTCGACGTCGCGCACAATCAGCTGCAACCCGGTTTGTCGCGCTCTCGTATCGCGGAAGGCCAGAACCTCCGGAAAATTATGTCCGGTATCGATGTGCAACAACTTGAACGGCGCTTTCTGCGGCGCGAACGCCTTGATCGCTAGGTGCAGCAGCACCGCCGAATCCTTGCCGCCCGAGAACAGCAAAGCGGGCCGCGCAAACCCCGACAGTTCGCGCAGAATATAGACGCTTTCGGCCTCAAGCCGCTCAAGCCGCGCCGACACGCGAACCGGCGCTGGCGAAGCTTCGCCGCTCACTGGCGCGTCGTCGTCGGATTTGTATGCAAGCCGCATTCTTTGCCGTCCTGACTCTCCCACCACCACCGTCCGGCGCGCGGATCTTCGCCCTGCCGGATCGCCTTCGTGCACGGCTCGCACCCGATCGAAACGTAGCCGCGCGCATAAAGCGGGCTCATCGGAAAATCGAACCACGCCGCGTAGGCGAGCACGTCCGCCCAACTCCAATCGGCGAGCGGGTTGTATTTCTGCATGTCGCGCGCGGCGTCGTGCTCCGCTTCCATGAGTGAGACGCGGGTTGCCGCCTGATCGCGGCGCTGTCCCGTCACCCACGCATCGCGTCCGGCCAACGCCACATTGAGCGGCGCCACCTTGCGAGCACCGCAGCACGCTTTGCGTTGCTCCAGCCCGTCATAAAAGCCATCGACACCGAACGCTGCTACGTACGCATCTACCGCTTCTGAATCAGGCCTCGCGCGCACGATTGCGATGCCATAGCGCTGCTCGACTTGCTCAATCAGAGCCAGCGTCTCAGCATGCAAGCGCCCCGTATCCAGGGTAAACACATCAATCGGCAACCGCAGCCGAGCGATTACGTCGGTGATCACCATGTCCTCCGCTGAGAGGCTCGTCGCCAACGCCGGGCGGTCGTGACGTTGCCCTACAGCGATCAACGCCTTCTCAAGCAGCCGCACCTTCGCGTCGAACACCGCAGCGTCACGATCGCGGAACGCAGTCAGGTATGGGACTGAATAGGTACTCAGCGCCGCGATCGCCGGCTCGGCGCTTTGGTCAGCGCGCAACGCAAATGAGTCAAAGCCAACTTGCTCAAGCGCGAACACTTGGTCGGCCGTCACCGCCCCGATTGCTCGCAGCGGACCTTGGTAGCCCAGGCGCTGGCGCAGGATGAAGGCATGGCTGTACCCGCGCCCGTCACCAATGCGCGGAAAGTCTACGCCAACGATTCCAACGCCATCCAGTCGACCGGCGAGCGACTGCGGGTCATCGGCCGGCTGAAGCAACAACCCCGCGCCAGCTACTGGCGCATCGATCCATTGCTGCAGCGTGAGCCAGGGGCCACCCTCCCATTCAGCCTGCGATGGCCCAGCTGGCGGCCGCACGATCGGAACGATCTTTTTGCGCACATCGCCGTGACCATCATTGGCCGGGACCGGCCGCGCACGCGTTACCTCTTCGGCCTCGCCGCTAATCCGCGGCCCGTTCGCGTCCAGAGACAGCAACAACGTCATGCCGCCGCCTCTTCTTCAACTCGAAGCGCCGCCTTAAACGCATCCGCGCCCAACCGCTCCACCACCTCGATGAAGCTCTCGCCGCTGCGCCGCACTGCAAGATAATGGCGCGCCAGCCGCTCAATCAGCAACGGCACGTCCTCGGCTCTCACGGCCTTGCCAATCAGCACGCCGAGCTTGCCCTCGCCGTCGGCGCGGCCACCCAGCAGAACTTGATACCAATCCTCACCAGCCTTCTCGACGCCAAGTACGCCAATATGACCGACATGGTGGTGCGCGCATGCATTGATGCAGCCCGAAACTTTGATCGCGAGCGCGCCGATCTCATCCTCGATGGAGGCCAGCTGCGCGGCGATGGCAGCCGAGAGCGGGATGGATTTCGCATTGGCCAGGGAGCAGAAATCGCCGCCCGGGCAGCAGATAATATCGGACGCAAGCCCGATATTTGCGCGTCCTAGGTTTTGCGCTTCCAGCTCGGCCCATAGGTCCTGCAAGCGCGCCCGCGCAACGTTCGGCAGCACCAAGTTTTGCTGATGCGTTACGCGGATCTCGCCAAAGCTATAGCGCTCGGCCAGATCGGCCAGTTGATCCATTTCGTCCGCGGTGGCGTCGCCGGGCGCAACACTCTCCCGCTTCAAGCTAACGACCACGGCTGCATAATCCGGATTGCGGTGCGCCACCACATTCCGCTGGCGCCAAGCACGGAAGCCAGCCGCGATCGGCAAGCGGTGAGTATTCTCCAGCGCCGCATCGAGCGTTGGATCGTCGAAGTGCGCCGCCACGCGAGTGAGCGCCTGGGGCGTCAGCGTGTTCGGCCCATTGCGCAAATGCGCCCAGTCCGCTTCTACTTCACGGGCGAATGCCTCTGCGCCTAGGGTTTCGACGAGTATTTTGATCCGCGCCTTGTAGATGTTGTCACGGCGGCCGATGCGGTTGTAGGCGCGCAAAACCGCTTCGCTGTAGGTCAGCAATTCGCTCCAGTGCAGATCGCGCTTGATCACCGAGGCAAGACGCGGCGTGCGCCCTTGCCCGCCGCCAACCTTCACAATCAGGCGCACCTCGCCTTCCGCGTCGCGGTAGAGGTCGAATGCCAGATCATGCACTGGCGTCGCGGCGCGATCTTCCTTGGCGCCATTGAACGCCACTTTGAATTTGCGCGGCAGATGCGCGAACTCCGGGTGCAGCGTCGACCATTGCCGCATCAGTTCGCAGTATGGTCGCGGATCGACAACCTCGTCCGCCGCAACACCCGCGAACGCATCGGTCGTCACATTGCGCACGCACGAGCCGCTGGTCTGGATCGCGTGCATGTTGATCGCCGCCAACTCAGCCAAGATGTCCGGGACTTCCTCGACCTTCACCCAGTTGAACTGGATGTTCTGGCGGGTGGTGAAGTGTCCGTAGCCGCGGTCGTAGCGCCGTGAGATCGAAGCCAACGTACGTAGTTGCGCGGATGAGAGCACGCCATACGGAATGGCGATGCGCAGCATCGGAGCATAACGCTGGATGTAGAGCCCGTTCTGCAGCCGCAGCGGCTTGAACGCGTCTTCGTCAATCAATCCTGCAAGGTAACGCTGCGTCTGGTCGCGATACTGCGCCACGCGTTCCTCGACGATCAGACGATCTACGGCATCGTAGCGATACATAGCGCAAGGGCCCCGGACCGTCGGGCCGAAGGACCCAGCGGGAACGAAGAGTGGGCGCCTGCGAAGCAACGAGGAAGCCCGCTAAGCTAAACTCTATGTTTAGGAGGCTCAGGCGGTCTGATCGGCGACGGAGTCGCCTTCAATGACTTGATCACGCAGCCACGCTAAGAAAGCGGCCTGGGCCGGCTCGAACCGGCGCCCGCGCGGCCACACCAGCCAGTAGGCAAAGCCCACCGGATCTTCTGCCTGCGCCAGCGGCGAGACTAGCAACCCCTCGGCAATATCGCGCAACGCAAGCTGGCGTTTGGCCAGCACCAAGCCCTTGCCTGCCGCAGCGGCCTCAAGCGCCAAACTCGATTGGTTGAACCTGAGCCCACGCTCGGCGTCATGACGTTTTTGCCCGCGCGCCGCAAACCACATGGTCCAGGTCGGGCACGATGGATCGCGCTCAGGCGACTCATCGTGGATGAGCGGCAGGTCAATCAGGTCGGCGGCACTCGTAATCGGCGGGCGGCCAGCGAGCAGCCGCGGGCTCCCCACCACGACTACGGATTCCGACATAAGCCGCTCACAATAGAGGCCCTCGTAGCCGCCGGGCCCATAACGGATGGCGAGATCGATGTCGCTCGCCGCAAAATCCACCAGCCCCATATCGGCGGACATTCGCACTTCCACATCTGGATAAGCGTCTTGAAACCGATTCAAGCGCGGGATCAGCCACTTCGAGGCAAACGAGGGCGCCGTCGAAAGCGAGATGCGCCGCCCGCGCATGCTGGCTCGCATGGCCCGCCCAGCCTGCAGCATTTCCGCCATCGCAGCACTGGCATGGCCATATGCCGCCTGCCCGGCTTCGGTCAGTTCAACACCGCGGCCGAGCCGCCGAAACAGCGGCTGGCCGGCAAATTCCTCAAGCGCACGGATGTGCTGGCTCACGGCCCCGGCAGTGATGCCCAGTTCTTCGGCTGCGCGCGCAAAGCTCGCCGAACGCGCGGCAGCCTCGAACACGCGCACGCTCAAAAACGGCGGCATGACGTCTTTCAAATCCAAGGAACCCGTCCTCCCCCCATCACAATAGGGAGGCTCCCCGCATTTTACAGCGCTGACCAGACGACAAACCCGCGCCGGGGCGGCGCTAAGTTCTAACGGTATCGTGCAGCATCGCCTCGGCCGCGAGCAATTTCGACTGCAGCGCCGAAGCGACATCCGCGCACGGTTCGGCCAGCATTTCGGCAACGCTCAGCAAATGATCACCGATCTCTGTCCGCCCTTGGGCGTCCGCAAGCAACGCCGTCGCGATCAGCCGTTCCTTAAGCGCTTCCCGGCCTTCGGCAGTTTCCACGTCGAGCAGCCGCACGCGCAGTTGCCGCAACGCGGCGTGCAGTGGCGGAGGAGAACCCGCCGCATGATGACGCCGCCTCTCAAGAATAAAATGGCTGAACGCGCCAGAGCGGCGATCAGGCCCAAAGTAGGAGGCGACATCCACCCAACGGAAACCGTGCTCGAAAAGATCGCGAAGCGCGGCCTGCAGGGACACCCTGCTGCCCGCCGCCTCGTCGCCGCGTTTGCGACGATCGAGGAAACGGACTTCGAAACGGCCGCCACGGCGGTCCGGACCGAAATATTTGCGGTGATAGAGCCAAGCCATGAGCGTTGGGTCTGCTTAGGCGTGAAAGATTGCCTTTATGCTAACCAACGACACGCGCCCCTCCTTACGGGCCGAAATTGCAGCGAAGCTCGGTACTCGCAGTGAGCGGGTCGCCATATTGCGAGGTGGCGACACCGAACGGTGCAGCGGAATTGGCCATACCGATGAGGCAGAGTTCATCGTTCAAGTTCTTGATGAATACACCCGCATCAACATTTCCGCCCGATCGAACGCCAATTAGTCAGCCCAAAGCTGGTTTGCCTTGCCAGCTGCGGTTGCCAAGCCATTTTGGGGTTTGTGGTTTTCAGCCATAGCTCGTCATACGCACACCAAGGCCGCCCGGTTTTCAGGGCGCCCCAACAAACTGCGATCGCACGAGTTCCGCGCCGCCGCCCGTCTGTCTAACACGCGCCCCGCATCTAGTCGCTGTCACGACTTTCGCTGATTCCGCGGCGTTGTTGGCGACGCATCATCGCATCCAGCGCTTGACGACGCTCTTCCGCGCTCAGGCGCCCGAGCGCTTCGGCGACGCTATCCTGGAAGCTTGCCGCCAACTCAGCATCCGCCGCACGAACGTCCGCGAACGCAGCGCGCACACGGACGACGTCGTAAGGTTCTGCGCCCGCCGCCTCGTAAAGAGCCAGACGTGCGCGTTGGGACGCGCGCCGATGCTCGCGTATATCCAACAGCGAGCCGGCAAGCCCACGACGCAGCTCACGACGCGCCTCGGGAGGCAGCGCCTGCATAAACGCCCGCGACGCAGCTAGCCGCGCCAGCGGCGCCTCCTGGCTGGGACGCTCAAGCCTAGCACCGGAGAGAAAAGCGCCAGTCGCGATACTGATCACAACCAGATTGATCGCGACCGACACAAACAGCGCGGTGCGCCAAGGAAAGCCGCCCGCGCTCATGACCCGTCCCCAATCCAATTGTCGTCCGGCCCCTCGAATGCAGCGGCCAAAACCCAATCCACCCCGTCACTAGCCGGCGCCCGTGCGCCCGCGCCATAGCCGACAAGCACGCCTGCCACCATGCACGCGGCCAGCGCCATGGCGGGCGCGAAACGCCATCGCGAAACGCCAGCAGCATCGTGCAGCACCCGCGTTGCGAGCACATCGCTCGCCGGCTGCGGCGCCGGCGCCAGTTCGAGCAGCGCGTCGAGCGCGCGCGCATCGGCGAGATCCGGCTGGGCCTCGGCAGCAAAGGCGAGCGCAGCGTCGCGCTCAACGGCGGGCCAACGCCGCGGATCGGCGCCATAGGCGGCGACAATTGAGTCAAAGCGCTGCTTATCCATGTCCTTTACCTGTCTCACTCATATCGGCCAGCGAGGCCCGCAACGTTCGGCGGCCCCGCGCCAGCAAAGATTCCAAGGCCTCGATGCTAAGCTCCAGCGCTGCGGCGGCATCGGCCTGCGACATCTCCTCGAAATGACACAGCGCGATCGCGGCGCGCTGACGCTCCGGTAAGGCCGCCAACGCAGCTTGCACTCGCAGCGCGCGCTGGCGCGCAAGCCAAACTTCGTCCGCCGCCGGCGAAGGATCGGGTGTGGTTACGCCCGCGTCTGGATCTGTCGTTTCGCGACGGCGGCGCAACCGATCGTAGCACAAATTGAGCGCAACCCGGTGCATCCAAGTCTCGAACTTGGCGCGGCCTGGGCGCCATTTCGGCGCCTCGCGCCACGCCCGCAGAAACACCTCCTGCGCCACGTCCTCTGCCTCGGCGACGTCGCCAAGCATCCGTTGCGCAACGGAGTGAATGCGGGTGAGATGCGTACGCACAAGCGCTTCCGCGGCGCGCGCATCGCCCGCACCGATACGACGGACAACGTCCGCGTCCGGATCGTTCACGACCTGAAGCACATGTCCCGCTGACGATACCCGCCCTCCGTTTAGCGACCGTAACGCCGGGCCGCATTCCGCAACGCCTCGATCTCGCTGGCCTCCAGCACATCATTATCGTTGGCGTCGAAACGGTCGAACCCCGGCAATGATTGTTGCATGAATTCCGCCCGGCTAATCCGACCGTCATTGTCGGCGTCGGCGCGCTCCAAACGTTCGGCGCCGCCGCGTTGTCCTTCCGAAGCGCTTTCGCGTTCCCCGGCGCTGATGAAGCCATCACTATTGGCGTCAGCACGGCTGAAGGCCAAACTCCGGAGCGCGCGCATCTCGTCGCGGGTGACTGCGCCATCGCCGTTCGTGTCAGCCAACGCCAACGCCTCGACGCCGCCGGCGCGACCTTGCGCCAGTACCGCGGCGGGCCACGCCGACACCGCCATCAGCACCAAAACCGACGTCATCATCCGCATGCGAACCTCTCCAGCGCGATCCCGTTCAAGTCAAACGGGGCCGATGTCAAATTCCGTCGCTGTCCGGCGCATGTTTCAGCGTTGGGGACGGAAAATCGCATGCCCTCCGCGCCTCTTCGCATAATCGTGGACGTCCCCAAGCCAAAACAGGAGCGCGCTGGTTCGCGCGCTCCTGTTCGCTGACTTGGCCGCGACTAGCGACGTGCGTCGCGGCGATCTTCGCGACGGTCGAAGCGATTCTCGCGCCGGTCGCGATAATCCTCGCGCCGATCCCAACGATCCTCGCGGCGGTCGTAGACGTCTTCAAGGCGGTCGCGCGGCCCGTTGAAGCTCTGAGCATCACGCACGTCTTCGCGCGCATCACGCACATCCTCACGCCGGTCCCGGACGTTTTCGCGATGATCCCGGCGATCTTCGCGCCGATCGAAGCGATCTTCGATACGATCGGCCGGCCCGTGCGCCAGCGCGGGGGACGCTGCGGTTAAAGCCATAGCGGCGGCAATGGCCGCCCACATAATTCCATGTCGAGTGCGCATAGCATCGTCTCCTGCTCAGTCCCTCCTCCGTTGAACGAGGAAGCGCGACAAACCCGTCGCAGCCGGACGCTGCCCAGCCTCCTCGCAACTTTGGTGACACCGAACCGCGGTCGGACGCGCGCGCTCCCACAGGGTTGATCTCACGTCGTTTGAACGCGCTCGACCTGGCGCGCGCCTAGAAACAACGCGTTCAGCTAATCGCCGTCAGGCTTGGTGAATAGCGTTAAACCGAAAACGATCGCAAGCGACACCACCAACGCGATCACCACCATAGCATCCATCTTGATCTCCTAGCAGCGTTGCGCGCGTGGGACGGGCTTTAGCCTTCCACCGCTTTCTCACACCGCTAAATCAAGACGGCGCACGCTCACGCCGATGGCGAACGCACGCGCCCGCGTGCTATCGCGCACAATCCGTATTTTGTTGACGGCGCGCCCCAAATCCGCCGCGCTCCAATGTGCGCCGCCATCGCGCGTTTCGAAGCCGCCCGTGGTAGCGCCGACCCAGCCCCAATTTTCATCAACGAAGCCGATGCCGAAAGTGCGCACCCTGGCATCATCGACGAGCGGCAGTTCACGCCACGACTGACCACCGTCAGTGGTCTTGACGATTACGCGCGCGCTTGCGCCTTCCGCATAGTTCTGCACCGTCGCATAGCCGACATTGCGGCTCGGGAAGCTCATCTTCCAGCAATTTTCAAACGGTCGGCTAGATCGATACGCCTCTTGCCAGGTCGCGCCGCCATCGTTGGTGCGCAGGATCAGCGCGTTCGCCTGGCTCAAATCGCTGGCGCTGGCGGCGCACACGAGGCCATGCGCTGCATCAAAGAACTTGACGTCAAGAATCATCCCGGCATGGGCGTTGAGATCGAGCACGCTCCACGTCTCACCGCCATCGACGGATCGAAGCATGGCCGCTGGCCCGCCCACGCGGCCGGCAGCATGAATGATCGTCTCAGTGCGCAGCGCCCCTTGAAAGATGCGCTGTTCGCGCACGATGTCGATGCCACAAACGCCAGCGACAGCTCCGATATTGTCTGCAACCACCGGGCTCCAGCTTCTGCCGCCATCATCCGTGCGATAGAGCGGACGCGTGTCTGCGACATTAGGATAATACCCGACGCCGACATTTCCGAGAAAGCCGGTCTGTGCATCGATGAAGCCAAGTGCGCGAATAAAGGTGCCCGGCTGATCCCAGATCTGACTCCAGGTTTCACCGCCGTCATCGGTTCGATAGAGCTTTCCAGCGCCGTTGCCGTACCAGCCGGTGTCCGGATTTACGAAAGCAATATCGTCTTGTTTGCCGTTGTACGGCGTAGTCGGCAATTGGCGCCAGGACGATGGCGTTTGCGCATGTGCGCGATGACCCGCGCCAAGAGCGAGCGAAGCGGCCACACCCTGCCCAAAACGTCGCCGATTGACGATATGCATACTGACCTCCGCCTGGGCGCCGCTGCGCAACTTCACTGCGCACCCGGCGGGACGCCGGGACCGATGTGTTGGTTGAAGAAGGCGAGCGATTCCGACATCACCGTGGACCAAGCCTCGCCTTGGTCGGGCGTGAAATAGTGATCAGTGTCGGCAAGGCGCACTAAGCGCACGGGACGTCCGGCACGGCGCATTGCGCGTTCCATGATCTCGCTTTGCTCGAACGGCACCGTCTGATCTTCATCGCCGTGGATGATCAGTAACGGCATGGCGATGCGTTCGACATTGTGCACGGCTGAGTAGCGCTCAAGCATCGCGCGATCCGCGCTCGGGTCGCCGATGGCTTGCGTCCAGTAGCGATACGAAATGCCTTGGCTGCCGACGCCGCCCCCGGAGATCACTTCGTCCGGATCGCCGACGCGCACCCAACGCAACATCCCCGGCAGATCGGATACGCCCGCTCCCGCCATGGCGCAGCGATAGAGGTCCGCGTTCTCGAAGGTGGCCGTGAAAGCTGCGTAACCGCCGTATGACCAGCCGGCGATGCATATCCGATTTGGGTCGGCGATACCGCTCGAGATCAGATATCGCGCGCCGTCAGCGACGTCCGCCTGCATGCGCTGGCCCCACTGGCGATGACCAGCCTCCACGAACCTGCGGCCAAAGCCGCCGCCGCCGCGAAAATTGGGTTGGAACACCGCGTACCCTTGGCTCGCAAAAGAGATTGCGAATGGATCGTCGCCCCACACATCACGCCCTTCCGGGCCGCCATGCGGCACGACGATGAGCGGCAAGTTTGCGGCGTTCGTGACGCCGGGCGGCACCCACAAATACCCCCAGAGACTTTCGCCGTCGCTGGCCGCGTATTCGATGATGCGCTTCGTAGGGAGCAGCGAGCGCTCAACGCTGGGGCGCACGTTGAACAAAATGTTCAACTGCCTGGAAGCCGTATCGTACAGATAGTACGTGCCGAGATCCAGGGGCCCATTCGTCTGCACAAGCCACAGACGCCCGCCTTCGCCGCCGCGCGTTATGAGCCGGACATTCACATCTTCGCCGAGCGCTTGCGTTAGCCCGCGCCAGTATGGCGCAAAAGCTTCGTCTTTCGGCTCGCACGTCCAGCGATACCCCCACCAGCAAGCGGCCAGCACCGTATTGTTCTGGACATCGCGCACAGCGGCGCTGACATCAAAGTTTGGATTGGTCTGTAGCGTCTCGACGTAAGCGCCGGTCGCGGTGTCGAAGACGTAGAGCCCGCTTGTGTCCTGCCCGTCTCGGCGCGCGAGTACGAAGACCTGCCCAGGCGCCAAAGCCGGCCCAACGCCCTCGAATGTCGGCCCCGAATTCGCGCCCGAGGCGCCGCGAAACCGCACGATCTCAGTCCAATCACGCTGGCCGGGACCGCGCCGCGACCACGCGAAGCCACGACCGCCAGCGATGACGTCCTGACGCAGCACCGGCGTTCCGTTGACGTCTGCAATCCAGTTGAACGTATTCATGCCACCGCGATCGACGATTGTTCGCTCGCCGGTCTGGACGTTCACCTTCCACAGCTCGGCGCCCCCAGCTTTCGGCGCAAGCAACAAGATGTGGTCGGGATCGCTTGCAAGGGGGCTCACCAAACTTGCGCTGACCCAGCGCGGCAAGCCCTGCTGCGCGTCAGGTTCGTACAGTGAAACGCGCTGGCCGCCGTCGAGGCTGCTGGCGTAAACCCGAGACACCCGCTCGAAACCGTCATCGAGATTTCGCGTGCGACGCACAGAGCGGCCGGAATCAGCAACCACGCGCACGCGCTGGCTAAAACCGAAAATAACGCGCGTGTCGGACTTAAACTCCACAAAATCGATCTGCATCTGCGCGTCAGCCGCCGCGGTCTGAATCGGCCGGAGCGCGCGCGTCTGGCGGTCATACACGACCAACACATCGCCGACCGACTCACGCCGAATGAGCGCCACATACCGGCCATTAGGAGACAAGGTTGCGCCGCGCAGCGTGTCATACCCAGTGAAGGCTTCGAGCGGCGCGCGTTGTTGCGCGAGCGCAGGCGGCGCCCCCACCAACGCCAGCATCAAAAGCGTCGCGAAAAACCGAAATAGAGGCATAGCCGCTTATTCCCCGCCAGGTTGACGCTTGCCCCAAGGGACAGGCGCAGTATTATAGACCGCCAAGCGTACAACCAGTTGTACATATTTGCGCAGGTTTCGTCAACCGCTATGCCGTGCGCAATTCGTAACAAGGAATCGAACCCATGCCCGATTTCGCCGATGAGTTAGGACCTGGGTATCTCAATCTGGTCGTGCGGCGCGTCAGCCAGCGGATCGCTGCGGCTGGCGATGCTTACATGCGTCAGACCGGGGTGACCGCAGCCGCGACATCCACGGCTATCCTTGCATTCGTTGCGCGCCGCCAGGAAGCACCGCTCGCCGACATCGCACACGCGCTTGGCTACACCCACCAAGCCGTCGCCAAAGCTGTCGACATCCTCGAGCACGACGGACTTATGGAAAGCCGGGCGAGCGACAAGGATTTGCGCAAGCGCCTTGTATCGCTCACGCGCAAAGGCAAGCGAGAGGCAGAACTCGTTGATGAAGTGGCCGAGCGCGCCGCGGAGGTGTTCGACGACGTGTTCTCTGAGATCGGCGTTGATCTATTCAAGGCGCTGCGCGCATTTGAAACCGCACTCGACCGCCGCCCGCTTGATGGCCGTTTGGTTGAAACGCAGCACGCACGCCGCACAACGCGATCGCAGCCGGTACGGCGCAGGAAACCCGGTGCGGAATAGCGCGCGCAAAAGACGTCACGCGATATCTGTCTGCGACCCTTGGTGTGCCAACAAAAGCCCGAAACGCAGCGAAGGCCCTGAATCATTCCCACTCGATTATTTCCTAGTACCATAACCAATTGATATTGCGCGCAAAAAAATTTTCCGACGTTCTCTATACCGTCAGGCACACCGTCAACTTTTTGGTTGGTTTCCGGAATTTGATCCTTCGCGGTCTATCGCGGCGCACGGAAAGCCAACTCCCCTCCTGACCGCGTTCGCACCCCCCGCCGCCTGTACGCCCCGGTACGACTGTTCCCTTACATCCTCCGCCCCACTATACCGTCAGCCGCCGCTAAACTGTTCAATGTATGTCGTTTTCCTCCGCTCCGCGGCATACCGGATTGCTGGCCTTCGCTGAGTCCGGCATTTCAACAGCGGTTATCGGCCTCACCTGTCAGTTATCATTGGCGGATTGGAGAATCTCCTGCTGCATTACTCGAGCTTTGCGCCGCCCACTGCAGGGCGTCACCGAACACGAGCCGCGATGGCGGCTCAAACTGCGCAGCAAGCGCGACGATCCGATGGGCGAGCCGCTTCGGATCGTCCGGCTAGTTGCCGTTTGCGCTGTCGATGAAGGCACGATCCTGCGCGATCGCTTCGGCATAACCCGCGACATCGATGCTGCCGAAACTCGGGGACCTAAAGGCGGAACGAGGCGATGGTCGTTATTCAAGCCTTCGCCTTAGTGATGAGTTCCAGCGCCCGCCGGAGATCATCAGCGACCAACTCCGACAGCTCATCGAGACGAGCGAGGCCGGGCGTGCGTTGCGCCGCCCCAGTCGCGCTCCACGTAAGATCGAGCCGGCAGTCAGCGTTCGCGAGGACGTGAGACGTCGCAAATTGCCGGTGCCGATCGCCGCTTTCCCGATGATCCGATTTGAACAGCGTTACGAATTCGCGAAGGTCTTCAGCCTGCAGCGGCTTGGTACGGAGCGAAAAGCGCTTGTCAGACCGAAGGTCATAGACCCAGATCGATTCCGCAGGACCGCCGGAGGCGCGAACCGGCTTGTCGAAAAAGACGACGTTTGACTTAACGCCCGCGGCATAAAACAGGCCCGGCGGAAGCCGCAGGATGGTGTGGAGCCGGCATGTCTCAACCAAGCGGCGGCGAACCGATGCTGCGGCACCGGTCTCAAAGAGAACATTGTCTGGCACGACGACCGCCGCACGGCCGCCCGGTTTCAGCAGCGCCACGATGTGCTGCATGAAGTTCAACTGCTTGTTGGCGGTCTGAACCCAAAAGTCGGGGCGAACGATAGTAAGGCTGTCGTCGACCCGGGACGACTTCCCTTGTGAATAGGTCACGCTGCCTTTGATGCCGAAGGGGGGATTCGTAAGCACCACATCGACCTGCATCTTTGGTGGTGCCTTCAGGCTGTCCTCGCACGCGATCGGCAGCTCATCTTCGGCATTGCCGCCGACGCCATGCAGCAGCAGGTTCATCGTGGCTAACCGTGCAACCTCTTCGACGAGTTCGACCCCGCGGATCGCTTTGGTGGCAAGCTGTTTGCGTTGCCGCGGCGTCATTTCGGGATTATTCTCTCGGAGGTAGTCGTGAGCCGCGAGCAAAAATCCGGCTGTGCCGCACGCTGGATCACAGATGACTTCGCCCAGACGCGGATCCACACAAGCGACAACGGCCTCGATCAAGGGGCGCGGAGTGAAATACTGGCCTGCCCCGCTCTTGGTGTCGCGTGCATTCTTCTCAAGCAGCCCCTCGTACGCGTCCCCTTTCAGATCATCGGATAGGCCTGTCCACTCCGTCTGGCCAATCAGATCAACGATGAGGAGCCGCAGTTTTGCGGGATCGCGTATCTTGTTTTTGGCGTTGCCAAAAATCAGGCCCAGCATTCCTCCCAGCTCACCGAGGGCGGGCAGAATACGGGTGTAATGCGCGTGCATCTCGACCGCATCAAGGCTGGCAAGAACGCCCCACGAGAGCTCCTTTGGGACCATCTCACCCGCTTGCTCGTCCGCCATCTTGAGAAACAGCAGATAAGTAAGCTGCTCGACATAATCTGGGTAAGACAAGCCATCATCCCGCAGGATATTGCAATACTGCCAGAGGCGACGAACAATGTTCTGTGCGCCATCGGCGCGTTGCTGGGTTCCCACCATAATCAGAGCTTCAACACCACGTCGTTAATCCACCAAATATCACGAAACGATTCGACGTAGACCTTGGCCGCAGCCGCGTACTGCGCCCTCGGGTTCAGCCGCCTTTTGAGGTCACCGATCACATCCTTGAAGGCTTGCGAGGCTTGCGGCATCCCAAGGTAGTCGTTCGGCGCTTCTCGCTTGCCGCGCTCCACGTCGCGCTCAATAATGTTGTAGAGCGTCATGCGGCCCTCCACGAACTTTGGCCAGTTTAGGTGCAGGCCCAATCGACTGGCGGCGATCTTGGCTTCAGCGACAGCATTTCCGCGATACTGCGGAGACAGATCGATCTCGCCGTTCGGTAAAAACGTCAGCAAAATCGGATCCCCGGGGTCGGTGGGATCCAGCAAAGCCGGATGCTCAAGACGGATGTCGTCGCCTGGCTCGGTTGCGCGTACACCGGTCGCGAGAAGCGGGAAATGGGTCGATTTCCCGCCGGCAACGCGGGCGCCCGGAGCAATCCGTGGCCGGTTCGCTCGCTGACAGCTCAACCGCATGTTGCGCCAGTCAAAGGCCAGCCAATAGTAGCCGGGATGACGCCGGTCCTCTTTTACCTTCCCCTTCGGCCGGAAATGGTCGATGTCGTTGTCCGCGCCAGGACTCTCACACTCGGTGTACCAGCATTTGCCGCCCGACGCGCCCTCGAAGGCGTCGCGCAACGCAGTCCACCGGTTCTGGTTTGCCTCAATGAGCGCAGCCCGACGGCGGGGGTCGGCTTCGGCCATGATGAGGTCTTGCGCCGTTTGCAGATCGGCGAGCAGATGCCGGATGTTGGGCAGGATATCTTCCAAATTAATGTACTGCATCGCGTTACGACATGCCCTGCTCGCGACGCAGCTCCTCGACGATGCGAGCGGCTAAACGGCTCCGCGCCTGCTGCTGTTCAGGGGTGAGTTCCACAGTCTCGCGCCAGCGAGGGTCCTCCTGGGCAGTCCAGGCCTTCAGGAATTCCTGATAAAGTGGATCGCGCTGCGTCAGGTCGAAACCGCGCCCGCGCAGCACCTCCCGCAGCCGCGCCAGTTCGGCCTGATCGTCATCAGTGAGGTTCTCCTTCATGGCCAACAGGCGTTGCTTATCAAGATCCGCCTGGGTTTCGGGGTCCAATGTGGTGCGCAGCCGGAAGAGATCGCTTGTTAGAATAGCTGCGACGCCCATGCCCCGCGGGTCTTGGTCAGGAGGGTCAGCAACGGCGCACCCCTGTTCGTCACGCCGAAAAATCCGCACCTGTTCGCGCTTCAATCCAGCGAAGACCAACGGATCATGCGTCGACATCACAATATGGCAACTGTCCCGATCGCGGATGAAACGGTCGAGGAAACTGAGATACTGAGTGCTCCAGGCGGGGTTCAAATGGGTGTCCGGCTCATCGAGCAGGAAGAGAGCTTCATCCCTCGCGGTAAATTTCAGAAGCCCGAGCACGAGCAACAACTGCTGTTCGCCCTCGCTCAAGTCGCGGTAGGTCACGTTCCCGCCGCCAGCTTCCGGCGTCATCTTGACGCGAGTGCGCACCTCGCCGAGCACTTTCGATAGGTGCATGCTCTCCAATGCCGTGAAGAAGGCATATTGGTTGCCGTAGGTTCGGTAAACTTCGGCCAGCGCGTCGGTGTTGGAGAGGAACAGGTATAAGCTCTGAACGATCGGGTTCTTGGTCAAGTCGATCGGAATTCGCCGCGTCATACGGAGCGGCAACAGTGCCTTGTCGTAAAGGTAAGCAAGAAACTGCTGAACCTCGCCCACGGCGTTCCAGAAACGCGGATCGCCGCCTTTGCGCTTCCACGGCGGCTCCTTGAGAGCGAACAGAACACTGTCGAGACCCTCGATTTGCAGGTGGTCGCGAAGGAAGTCGCGGTCGGCCTTCGACGCCTCACTCGCCTCCATGAAGAAGGCGATCAGGGCGAACTGGCCGTGCAGCGTTTCGGCGTAGAACAGCCGTCGCAGCGAATTCGGGTCAGCGATCGCCTTCCCACGTTGCTCCGGCGCTTTGATGATCCAGCTGTAAAAGCGCTCCCGATGCTTCTCGAAGATCGACGTTAGGCGATCACTCGGCCCAGAGTAATAGCCGAACACAAACGCCGGCCGGTGGCGAGGCCGCCCATCCGCGTCCTCCGCCATGAAGGCCTTGCGGGATAAGTCCGCGAACGACTCTTCGCCCGGCCGCCTTATCCGAAAGCTGGGATGCTGGTCGGCCTTCGCCTTGACCGATATGATGTTGTCACGGCACTCATATTGCAGCTCGTAGTCGAAGGGGGCCTCCACATCGAGATCGAGGTTGCGGAAGACCAGCGCTAGGCCCTCGATCAGATTCGACTTCCCGGCACCGTTTTCGCCAACGAGGACGGTGTAAGGTGAGAGCTCGTCGAAGACGACGTTAAGGTCACGAAGGTTTTTGAAGGAGCCGATCCTGACCTTCTCAAGCCGCATCGACGATCTCCACTTCGGCGTTCTCGGTTGCCTCGCCTCTCAGCCGCAAGCTTCCTTTCATGCCCTCGCGAAGCGCGAGGTAGAAAAGTTCGACATGCTCGGGCATGTCGCGATTGTATCCCGCTAATGCGAACAGATCCGGCAAGGGAAGAACCCCGCCATTCTCGCGGAGGACGGACGTCAGATCAGGACTTGGCTCCGCCTGTCGCGATGGGCGTGGTTTACGTTGCGGCATATTCTTTCCTCCCGAGCTCTTCGTCGTCACCGCGGTCACAGCCTGCGGCGGACCGCCCAGCCTGATTGCGAGCGCCGACGCCGGCTCATCGTGACCTGCCCCCCTCTGGTCCCTCGATCATTGTGAGAGCCCTGGGGGTTGATAGTTGATCCGCAGCGCCGGCGGTAGCGGCCGGGCGGCGTAGCCTTCGAGGTTGCGCAGCCGACCGGCCGCGGGGTTCAGCCGCACCGCTTCCGGTGTCAGCCCGCCATGCGCCGAGTGCGGCCTGACGTGGTTGTAGTCGAGCCGCCAGCGCTCGATCACCGCCCGGGCCTCGGCCAGGTTGGCGAAGACCTCCTCGTTCAGGCACTCGTCTCGCAGTTTGCCGTTGAAGCTCTCCACGAAGCCGTTCTGCTGCGGCTTGCCCGGCGCGATGTAATGCCAGTCGATCCCGGTGCGGTTGCTCCATTCCAGCATGGCCCGGCTGGTCATCTCGGTTCCGTTGTCGCTGACGATGGTCGCAGGCCGGCCGCGCCGCGCGATCAGCCGGTCCAGCTCGCGAGCCATGCGATGGCCGCCGATCGAGGTGTCCACGACCAGCGCCAGGGCCTCACGGGTGAAGTCGTCGACGATGCACAGGATCCGGAAGCGCCGGCCCCAGCTCAGCGTGTCGGCCACGAAGTCGAGGCTCCAGCGCTGGTTAGGTCCGTTCGGCAGGGCCATGGGCGCCCGCGTGCCGGTCGCGCGCTTGCGGCCGCGCCGGCGCCGTACCGCCAGGCCCTCTTCGCGGTAGAGCCGGAAGAGCTTCTTCTTGTTCATGCTGACGCCTTCACGCTCGAGCAGGATGCCGAGCCGCCGGTAGCCGAAGCGGCGTCGCTCCGCCGCCAGCCCCCGCAGCCGCTCGCGCACGTCCGCATCGCCCGGATCGGGCGTGCGCCGCACTGTCTTCGGATCGACCTGGATCAGCCCGCAAGCGCGCCTCTGCGAGAAGCCGCGCTCCGCCATCAGGCGAAGCACGGCCTCCCGGCGCGCTGCAGGCCCGATTAGTTTTTTCCCAGAAGGTCCTTCAGCGCCGACACGTCCAGCATCGACTCCGCCAGCAGCTTCTTCAGCCGCCGGTTCTCGTCCTCCAGCGCCTTCAGTTTCTGGGCGTCCGACACGCTCATGCCGCTGTACTTCGCCTTCCAGCGGTAGAAAGTCTGCTCGCTGATCCCGTGCCGTCGGCACACCTCCGCCGTCGGGCTCCCGGCCTCCTGCTCCCGCAGCACGCCGATGATCTGCGCCTCGTTGAACCTGCTCTTCTTCACGTCCGTCTCCTTGGGTGACGGACTCTCACTCAAAACGCGGGATCAGGAAGGGGGCAGGTCAATCGTTGGGATCCTGAGGAGCGAGTTCTCCGGCCACGGCCGCAGCGAACAGCTCCTGCTCGAGATCAGGCAGGCGAGCCAACGAGGTCCGTACGGCTGATATCTGTTGTTGTGTGATGCGCAGCCGATCTCGCGCCGCCTGCACAATCCTCGCCTGCTCCGCCAAAGGTGGCGTCGGGAACGGCAACGCCCGGTATCGCTCTAGGCCTAGGCTCAGGACTCATTGATCCAGAAGATCATGATGGCGGCGATGGTGATGGCGGCCATGAAGGTGTGGGCGCACCGGTCGTAGCGGGTGG